>Ga0187849_1000089_pt1 | contig 127908 bp, 129 predicted proteins | sample June2016WEW_4_10_2_FD_132412 | JGI IMG/M metagenome (GOLD analysis project Ga0187849, IMG submission 132412) | Peatland microbial communities from SPRUCE experiment site at the Marcell Experimental Forest, Minnesota, USA - June2016WEW_4_100 | ecosystem: Environmental > Terrestrial > Soil >... | reverse complement strand
GGCCACCACGAGCGACAGCGCCGCCAGCGCCGCGGACGCCGGCAGCCGGATCGCGCGGTCGGCCGGCGAGAGGGCGCCATTCGCGCTGCCGCCGCCCCCGACGATGCCGAAGGCGTCGAGCTGAAAGCCCCAGGCGAGGACCAGCGCGAGGCAGGCGGCCAGCACGATCAGGTGCACGCGCGCGTGCGGCGTCATCCGCAAGCGGCGCGCGCCGTAGGTGATGCTCCCGGTCAGCGCGTAGAGCGCCGCCGCCACGAAGATCGCGAAGAGCACGAGGGCGAGCGCGGCGAGGTGCAGGGTCTCCAGCAGCGGGAGCGTCGCGAGGTAGAAGGAGGCGTCGCGCCCGAGGACGGGCTCGCGCAGGTCCAGCGACGTCGCGTGGCGGGCGAGGGTGATCAGGTCCGGAACGTCGGCGAAGGTCACCGCGGTCACGATGCCGAGCAGAAGCGCCAGCGCGAAGGCGATCCATCGGAGGGTGCGGCGCGGCACCGCCTCGGCGATCTCCAGGTCGCCGACCCGACGCGGCAGGTGGACGGCCCCGATCGAGCGGTAGACGCCGAAGGTCTGGACGGCGTACCAGAGGGTGGCCCCCGCCGCGACGGCCACCTGCCACCCGAGGTCGTGGAGGAGGCGCGCCCAATACGCGCGCGCCAGCCCGAGGTCGGCGAACCAGGACGCCTCCGTGTAACGGATGGCGAGGAACCGGCCGCCGAACAGCACGACGAACACGGCCGCGACCGCGTAGAGCGCGATGCGCCGCCGGCTCATGCCCCGATTCCGCCGACTCCCTCGGCCTTCAGCACCTGCTCGGCCTCGCGGCGAATGGTCTCCAGGCCCTGCGCGCTCCTGGCCTCGAACCGCAGCACCAGGATCGGCTGCGTGTTCGACGCGCGGATCAGCCCCCACCCGTCGCCCGTGCGCCAGCGCACGCCGTCGATGGTGACCGTCGGATACTGCGCGGCGAAGTGTCGCGCGGCGGCCTCGACCACCGGGACCTTCCGGTCCTCGGGAACGTCCACCCGGATCTCCGGCGTCGAGACGTAGTGGGGCAGCGCCCCGGTGAGGGCCGAGAGCGGTCGCTGCTGCCCCGCGAGAATCTTGAGGAGGCGCGCCGCGGCGTACATGGCGTCGTCGTACCCGAGGTAGTCGGGCGGCCCGAAGAACATGTGGCCGCTCATCTCGCCCGCGAGGACGGCGCCGCTCTCCTTCATCTTCTTCTTGATGTACGAGTGCCCGGTCATCCACATCACGGGCTTGGCACCGGCCCGCTCCAGCGCCTCGGGCAGTGCGTCGGAGCACTTCACGTCGAAGATGACCTCCCTGCCCGGACCAAGGCGTCGCACCATGTCCTGGCCGAGGAGCGCGAGGATCTGATCGCCGAAGATGACCTCGCCGCGCTCATCCACCGCACCGATCCGATCGCCGTCGCCGTCGAACGCGATCCCGAGATCCGCGTGCTCCGCGCGCACCCGGGCCTGCAGGTCGCGCAGGTTGGCCAGCACCGTCGGGTCGGGATGGTGGTTCGGGAAGGTGCCGTCCGAGTCGCAGTACAGGCGATCCACCCGGGCGCCGAGCGCCTCGAGGATCGCGGGGCCCGCCAGGCTCGCCGTGCCGTTGCCGCAGTCCACCACCACGCGCAGCGCCCGGGCGAGGGCCCCGATCCGTCCCACGACCTCGCGGTGGTACGCGTCCAGGACGCTGTGCGACTCGATCGCGCCGCGCCCCGTGGCGAACGCGTCGCGCTCGATCCGCGCCCGCAGCCCCTGGATGTCTTCACCGGCGAACGGCAGGCCGCCCAGCACCATCTTGAAGCCGTTGAACTCGGGCGGGTTGTGGGAGCCGGTGATCTGGACGCCGCCGTCGGCGCGCAGGTGGTGGATGGCGAAGTAGAGCGTCGGCGTGGGCACCAGGCCCACCCCCAGGACCCTGGTCCCCGTGGCCACGAGGCCGTCGATCAGTGCGGCGGCGAGACGCTCTCCGCTCGGCCGGTTGTCCCGGCCCACGGCGAGCGTCGGCGCGTGCCCCAGCCGGTCCCTCGCCTCGGAGCCGATCGCGAGCCCCACCGCGCGCGCCACCTCGGGCGTGAGGTCCACGTCCACCGTGCCCCGAATGTCGTATTGCCGGAAGATGACGGGGTCGATGCGCATGTCTGGAAGGTGTCCCGCGCCGCTCCCGCGGTCCAGCCTCGGCTAGTTCCCCAGGTGAACCGGCGCCGCGATGGAGATCACGCCCTGCGGCAGGAACGCGTGCGAGCCGTTCCGCGCTGCGTCGAGGATCGGGTTCGGCCAGAGGCCGAAGGCGAGCAGCGCCGCGACCAGGACCGCCAGCGTGATCGCGGCCGTACGCGGCACGCGCACGAGCGCATGGGCCTGGTCGTGCGCGGGCGGCTTCATGTACATCGCCATCACCACGGGCAGATAGTATCCCGCCGAGATGACGCTCGTCACGACGAGGACCACCGCCAGGATCGGGTACCCGCCGCCGGTCGCCGACACGAGGATGTACCACTTGCCGACGAACCCGGCCGTGCCCGGGAACCCGAGCAGCGAGAGCATGCAGATCGTCATCGCGAAGGCGAGCCACGGGTGCGGCTCCGAGAGCCCCGCGAAGTCGTCCACCAGCACGTCCCGCTCGCCGCCCCGCCCCTTGAGCGCGAGGATCGCGAACGCGCCCACGGTCATGAGGGTGTAGAACAGCAGGTAGAACAGGAACGCCGCCGCGCCCGCCACCGACCCCGCCACCAGGGCCGTGAGCAGGTACCCGGCGTGCGCGATGCTCGAGTAGGCGAGCATCCGCTTCAGGCTCCGCTGCGCCAGCGCGACCAGATTGCCCACGAGCATCGTGACCGCCGCGAGCCACCAGATGACCTGTTCCCAGTCGGGATGGATGCTCCCGAACCCCTGGAGCAGGACGCGCACCAGGGCCGCGAACGCCGCAGCCTTCACCGCCACCGCCATGAAGGCGGTCACCGTCGTCGGCGCGCCGTCGTACACGTCCGGCGTCCACATGTGGAACGGGACCGCTGCGATCTTGAAGCCGAACCCGATGAACAGGAGGGCCATGCCCCCGGTCAGCATCGGATGGCCCGCGATGCCCAGCGGGCCGAGCTGCGCCGCGATCACCGGGATCTTCGTGGAGCCCGTGGCGCCGTACAGCAGCGCGATGCCGTACAGGAAGAAGGCGGAGGCGAACGCCCCCAGGAGGAAGTACTTGAGCGCCGCCTCGCCGCCCACCTTGCTGCGCCGGTCGATCCCCGAGAGCACGTAGACGGAGATCGACATCAGCTCGAGGCCGAGGAAGACAACGAACAGGTCCGAGCCTCCCGCCATCAGCATCATCCCCACGGCGGCGAACAGCACCATCACGTGGTACTCGGGGATGAGGATCCCTTCCCGCTCCAGGTAGCCGATCGCGAAGAGCGTGGTCAGCGCGGCGCCCAGCAGCACGATCAGGTCCACCGCCCAGCGGAACGCGTCCACCGCGACGCTCCCGGGCGCCCCGACGGCGTGGGCGTTCGACAGCCAGAGCGTCAGCGCGGCCGCGGCGGCCAGCGCGATGCCGACCAGCGCGAGCACGCCGGCGCGGCGCTGCGCGTCGGCGCGGTGGTGGTGCCAGGCCGCGTCCAGCAGCAGGCCCATCGCCCAGAGCGTGAGCACGGTCTCCGGGAGGAGGGCCAGGAGCAGATCCCGGCCGCGCGTGAGGTCGAGGAGCACCGTCACGGAACCCGCGAGTCGGCCACCGTGGGGGCGGGCCTACCCTGCACCGACTCGATGAAGTGCCGCGCTGACGGTTCCATCCGTCGCAGCACGGGACCGGGGAAGAGCCCGAGCCAGAGAATGACCGCGACCAGGGGCAGCAAGACGGCCCACTCCCGCGGCACCAGGTCGGTGAGGCCCTCGTTCTCCTTCTTGTCGAGCGCGTAGTAGATGACCCGCTGCAGCGCCCACAGGAGGTACGCCGCGGCGAAGATCACGCCCGTCGCGGCGATGCCCGCGGCGATCGGATGGGTCCGGAAGGTGCCCAGCAGCACGAGGAACTCGCCCACGAAGCCGTTGGTCCCCGGCAGGCCGATGGACGAGAGGCTCACCAGCGTGAGCACCGCGGCGTAGGCCGGCATCACCCGCGCGATGCCGCCGAAGTCGGCGACGAGGCGGCTGTGGCGGCGCTCGTAAATCATCCCCACCAGGAAGAAGAGCGCTCCCGTCGAGATCCCGTGGTTGATCATCACCATGAGGGCGCCCTGCGTGCTCTGGATGGTCAGCGCCCAGATCCCGAGCACCACGAAGCCGAGGTGGCTCACCGACGAGTACGCGATCAGCTTCTTGAAGTCCGGCTGGACCATCGCGACCAGCGCCCCGTACACGATCCCCACCACCGCGAGCGTGATGACCACCGCGCTCACCGTCGGGTTGGTGGCGACCGACGGGAAGAGCGGGAGCGCGAACCGCAGGAAGCCGTAGGTCCCCATCTTGAGCAGGATCCCCGCCAGGATCACCGATCCGGCCGTGGGCGCCTCGACGTGGGCGTCGGGCAGCCAGGTGTGGAACGGGACCATCGGGACCTTGATCGCGAACGCCAGGAAGAAGGCGCCGAACAGCCAGAACTGCGCCGACATCGGCAGGGTCGCGTAGCGGAGCACGTGGTCGTACGCGAACGAGTACGCGCCGCCCGACGCGCGCCCGGCGTTGAAGTACAGCACCAGGATCGCCACCAGCATCAGCAGCGAGCCCAGGAAGGTGTAGATGAAGAACTTGATGCTGGCGTAGAGCCGGCCCTTGCCGCCCCAGACCCCGATGATGAAGTACATCGGGATCAGCATCACTTCCCAGAACACGTAGAAGAGGAACAGGTCCATCGCGACGAAGACGCCGATCATCCCGGTCGTCAGCACCAGCATCAGCGCGTAGTAGGCCTTCTCCCGCTTCGTGATGCCCGACCAGCTGCCCAGCACGGCCAGGGGCATCAGGAAGGTCGTGAGCAGCACCATGAACAGCGAGATGCCGTCCACGCCGATCCGGTACTCGATGCCCCAGGCGGGGATCCACGGCAGCGCCCCGCCGACCTGCATCGTGGGGCCGGCCGGGTCGTAGGCCCACCAGAGGCCGACCGAGACGGCGAACTCCACGAGCGCGACGGCGAAGGCGATCTTCTTCGCGGCCGGGGCCGGCGCCGCCCAGATCACCAGCGCGCCGGCGAGCGGGATCAGCAGCAGCGCGCTGACGCCCCAGTGGGCGTAGTCGATGGAGGCGAGGAACGCGCTCACGCTTCCTACTTGAGGAGCGCCGCCAGCACGGCGACCGCCCCGAGGACGAAGAAGACGACGTACGTGCCGACCTGTCCCGACTGGAGCCGGCTCCCGATCCACCCCAGGCCGCGGGCCAGCGCGGCCGACCCGTTCACGCCGGCGGTGTCGATGACGCCGGAATCCACGCCCTTCCACAGGACCACCCGGGCGAACCAGATCAGCGGCCGCACGATGAACCGGTCGTACAGCTCGTCCACGCGGTACTTCTCCAGCAGCAGCTTGGCGAACCCGGTCTCCTGCGGCGAGCGCTCAGACGGCACGAGGGCTTCGGGCTTCAGCATCCGGGTCGCGAGCCACAGCCCCGCGATGCCGATCAGCGCCGCGGCCGCCATCAGGACGACCTCGACGCCGGTGGACGGCGCGAGGTCCGGGAGGAACGCGGCGCTCGCCGCGGTCAACGGCTCGAGCCACTTCTGCAGCGTCTCGACGTGCGGGAGGTTGAGCGCGCCGCCGAGGATCGTCAGGGCGGCCAGCACCACCAGCGGCCCGGTCATCACCCACGGCGCTTCCGCGAGGTGCGGCCGCTCCAGGTCGCCGGTGCGGTTCGGGCCGTGGAAGGTGTACAGCATCAGGCGCGCCATGTAGAACGCCGTCAGGAACGCGGCGACGATGCCGAACACCCAGACGATCAGGTAGAACGGCTGCGAGGCGCCGCGCGTGAACGCCGCCCCCAGGATCTCGTCCTTCGAGAAGAACCCGGCCAGCGGCGGGATGCCCGCGATGGCGAGCGTGGCGACCCACATCGCGCGCGCCGTCCACGGCATGTACGCCGCGAGCCCGCCCATGTTGCGCATGTCCTGCGCGTCGGCGTGGCGGTGCGAGTGGTGGTACGCCTGGTGCATCACGTGGATCACGCTGCCCGCGCCGAGGAAGAGCAGCGCCTTGAAGAAGGCGTGCGTGACCAGGTGGAAAATCCCCGCCGCGTACGCCCCGACCCCCACCCCGACGAACATGTACCCGAGCTGCGAGATGGTGCTGTAGGCCAGCACCTTCTTGATGTCCCACTGCTTGAGGCCGATGGTGGCGGCGAACAGGGCCGTGAGCGCGCCAACGCCCGCCACCACGGCCGACGCCGCCGGCGCCATCGCGAACAGGACATTGGTGCGCGCCACCAGATAGACGCCGGCGGTCACCATCGTCGCGGCGTGGATCAGCGCGGAGACCGGCGTCGGACCTGCCATCGCGTCGGGGAGCCAGACGTACAGCGGGATCTGCGCCGACTTCCCCACGCACCCCATGAACAGGAAGAGCGCGATCGCGGTCACCGCGCCGCCACCCGCGGTCAGCCCCTGCGGGGCGCGGGCGAAGGTCTCGCGGAAATCCAGCGTCCCGAGGTGGGAGAAGATCAGGAACATCGCGACGAGGAAGCCCACGTCCCCGATGCGGTTCACCAGGAACGCCTTCAGCCCGGCGTCCGCCTTCTCCTTCTCCTCGAACCAGAAGCCGATCAGGAGGTAGGAGCACAGGCCGACGCCCTCCCAGCCGATGAACATCACCGGGAAGCTCGCCCCGAGGACCAGCACGAGCATGAACGCGACGAACAGGTTCATGTACGCGAAGTAGCGGGCGTAGCCCGGATCCTCGTGCATGTAGCCGACGCTGAACAGGTGGATCAGCGAGGAGACGCCGGTCACGACCAGGAGCATGACGACCGACAGCTGGTCCACCTGGAGGGCGGCGCTCACGGAGAGGTCGCCGACCGGGATCCACGACCACAGCGCCTTCACGTACGGGGCGGCCGGGGGCGCCGCGCGCACCGCGAGGAACACGGCCACCGCGACCACGAAGGCGGCGACGACCGTGCCGACGCCGACGATCGACACCGCGCGCCGCGCCTTCGGCCGCCAGAACGCCAGCGCGCCGTTCACCAGGAACCCGGCGAACGGGAGCAGGATGGCGAGGCCCACCCAGTCGGCGGCCGTCCCGGCGAGCGGGTTCATCCGCGCAGCAGGTTGATGCTCTGCAGGTTCACGGTGTCCCGGTGCCGGTACAGGGCGATCACGATCGCGAGCCCCACGGCGGCCTCCGCGGCGGCCACCGTCATCACGAAGAAAACGAATACCTGCCCGTCGAGTCCGATCTGCTGCGACAGCGCGACGAACGTCAGGTTCACGGCGTTGAGCATCAGCTCGATGCACATGAAGATCACGATGGCGTTGCGCCGGAGCAGCACGCCGACCACCCCGAGCGAGAAGAGGATCGCGGAGACCGCGAGGGACGGCCCGAGCAGCATCACAGCCTCCGCTTGGCGAGGACGACGGCGCCCACGATCGCCGCCAGCAGCAGCACCGACGTGATCTCGAAGGGCACCAGGTAGCCCTGGAAGAGCGGCTCGGCCACGACGCGCACCGCCCCACGCTCGGCCACCTCCGCCGCCACCGTGCCCGGCGGCAGCTGCAGGGACCACGGGGGGGTCACGTTGCGCAGCACGATCAGTTCGCCGACCAGCACCAGCCCGCCGACGCCGGCGATCACCTTGCCCCACGGCCCCTTGATGTCGCTGGGACCGCCGCGGCCGAGGTTGAGCAGCATGATGACGAACAGGAACAGCACCATGATCGCGCCGGCGTACACGAGCACCTGCACGGCGGCGATGAAGTGCGCGTCCAGCATGACGTAGATGGCGGCCAGCTGGAACAGGGTGTTGACCAGCCAGAGGGCCGAGGCCACCGGACTCTTGCGGGTGATGCACAGGAGGGCCGAAGAAATCGCCAGCGCCGCGACGACCCAGAAGAACACCATCACGCGGTCATTCCCCCTTCGGGTCCGCGGGATCCCACAGGCTCGACACCTCGTGGGTCTGCTTCATCAGCCGCTCGAGATCGTAGACGAAGCCCCCGCGGCTGTATTCCGCGTTCTCGTAGTGCACGCCGACGTGGATCGCCTCCTCCGGGCAGACCTCCTGGCAGTAGCCGCAGAAGACGCACCGGAACTCGTCGATCTCGTAGACCAGCGGGTACCGGTTCCCCTTCTCGTCCTCGCCGGGAATGAGCTTGATGCAGTTGGCCGGGCAGACCTGCGGGCAGAGCCCGCACGCCACGCACTTCGCCTTGCCGTCCTCGGTCACGGCCATCCGGTGCGTCCCGCGCCACCGCCCCGACAGCTTCCAGTCGGGCGCCGCGGTCTGCTCCGGGTACTGCATCGTCCACTTCTTCTGGAACAGGTGCTGGAACGTCAGCGCCATCCCCTTGAGGGTGGCCCGCATGTACGAGCTCTCGGCCTCCGGCCGGCGCATGGTCTTGACGGCTATCGCCATGTCACGCGGCTCCTTTCACGCGGCCCGCCTGCGCGCGCCACCGGTCGTGCTGCCGCGCCGCCGAGCCGCCGATCACGCGGTTGGCGTCCAGCACCTTGAAGATCAGCACGGCCAGCACCGCGTTCACCCCCGTCAGCGCCAGGGCGTAAGCGATGCCGAACCGGACGCCGGCGGCCTCGAGCGCCCACACGGAGACCGCGACCACCATCACGAAGCCCAAGGCGATCGGCAGGAGCACCTTCCACCCGAGGTCCATGAGCTGGTCGAAGCGGAACCGTGGCAAGGTCCAGCGCACCCAGATGTACGCGAACATGAAGAACAGCACCTTCGCCCAGAAGGCGCCGAACGTCGCGACGAACTTGAGCACCGTCCACGGCGGGGTGTTGTCCCACGCGGTGAACGGGATGTCCCAGCCGCCGAAGAAGAGCGTGACCATGAGCGCCGAGGCCGTGACCATGTTCGAGTACTCGGCGATGTAGAACATCGCGAACTTCATCGAGGAGTACTCGGTGTGGTACCCGGCGACGAGCTCGGCCTCCGCTTCCGGGAGGTCGAACGGCAGCCGGTTCGTCTCGGCGAAGGCCGACACCACGAAGGTGAAGAAGGCGACGAACAGCGGGAGCACGAACCAGAGGCTCTGCTGCTGCCGCGCCACGATCTCGTTCATCGTGATGTTGCCCGCCAGCAGCAGCACCGCCACCGCCGAGAGCCCCATCGAGACTTCGTACGAGATGAGCTGCGCCGAGCCCCGGAGCCCGCCCAGCAGCGAGTACTTGTTGTTGGACGACCACCCCGCGAGCACCACGCCGTACACGCCCAGCGAGCCGATGGCCAGGATGTACAGGAACCCGACCGGCAGGTCGGCGATCGCCGAGTTCACCAGCCCCCACGGCGTCGGCAGCGGCGAGGCGAACGGCACCACCGCGAAGGTGATCAGCGCAGGGGTGAAGGCCAGCATCGGCGCGAGGATGAACAGGACCCGATCGGCGAACGGCGGGAGGGTCTCTTCCTTGATGAAGTTCTTGAGTCCGTCCGCCACGGGCTGGAACAGGCCCTCGGGACCGACCCGGTTCGGTCCGAGCCGGTTCTGGATGAAGGCGCACACCCTCCGCTCCACCAGCGTCCAGAACGCGATCAGCCCCAGCAGGCCGCCGAACACGACCAGGATCTTGACGATCGAGATCCAGATGAACGCGTCGCCGGTCACGGGCGTCATGCCGTCGCTCCCGCCGTGTGCCCGGCTGCCTCGAGGATCGCGCCGAGGATCCAGGCCGCCGGGCGCGCCATCCCGGGCGGGCTCTTCGCCTGGCCGTAGCGCTGGCGGATGCCGCGGAGGTTCTCGAAGGTCCCCTCTTCCTCCGCCATGTTGGCGCACGGCAGCACGACGGCAGCGCCACGCGCGGCCTCCGGGAGGACCGTCCCCACGTAGACGACCCTGTCCGCCGGCAGCGGCTGGGCGAGCCCCGCGAGATCTTCGTCGAGCACGAGGACCAGGCCGGCACGGCCGACGGCGTCCACGGCCGCCGCCCAGTCGCGGGTGAATCCCGCCTTCAGCGCGCCGTTCACGTTGGGGGCGCGCTCTTTCCGCAGCGCCAGGTCCGGCACGCCCGGCAGGGGGGCTTCAGGGCCCTCCGTCACGCGGAAGGCCCCGCTGCCGCCGTGCGCCTTGAGCAGCCGGGCCGCGGCCTCGAGCGCCTCGCACGAGGCTCCCGGAGAGACCAGCCCCACCCAGGGGCCCTTCGCCGAGCGGATCACCTCGGCGAAGCGCGCCAGCGCCTGATCCCAGTCCACCGGCACGAGCCGCCCGTCGCGCTGGATCAGGGGCGCCTCGATCCGGTCGGACCGGTTGAGCCAGGCGTAGTTCAGCCGGCCGTGGTCGCACATCCACCAGCGGTTGACCGCCGGATTGGGCCGGGGCTTGATCCGCACGACGGTGTTGTCGCGGGACTCCAGGACGATGTTGCAGCCCTGCGTGCAGCCGGGGCAGATCGACGCCGTCCGGTCGAAGTCCCAGACGCGCGCCTTGTTCAGGAAGTCCTTCGAGAGCAGCGAGCCGACGGGGCAGATGTCCACCACGTTCCCCGACCAGGGGTGGTCGAGCGGGCGTCCGTCGAACACGCCGATATGCGCCCGGTCGCCGCGCTCCTCCACGTTGAGCGTCGCTTCCTGCGCCACATCCTCCATGAACCGCACACAGCGGGTGCAGAGGACGCAGCGGTTCGGGACGTACAGGATGTCGGGCCCGAAATCCTCCACGGGGTTGAAGCGCTTGGCGTAGTCGCCGTAGCGGCCCGAGGAGCGGCCCTCCTGCTCCGTGTAGTCCTGCAGTGAGCACTCGCCCGACTTGTCGCAGATCGGGCAGTCGAGCGGATGGTTGATGAGCAGGAACTCCAGGACCGCGCGCCGCGCGGCCTCGGCCTGCTCGGTGTACACCTTCACGACCATCCCGGGCGCGACCGGCGTGGCGCACGACGGCACCGGCTTGGGGCTCTTCTCGAGGTCCACCAGGCACATGCGGCAGGACCCGGCGACCGGCAGCCCCGGATGGTAGCAGTAGTGCGGGATCAGGACGCCGACGAGCTTCGCGGCCTCGAGCACGGAGGTCCCGGGCGGAACCTCGACCTCGCGTCCCTCGATCGTGAGCTTGACCAGGTCGCTCATGTGCGGGACGCCGGCTTCGTGAGGTACGCCTCGAACTCGGGGCGGAACTTCTTCATCGCGCTCACCACCGGCGCCGCGCACGAATCCGAGAGCACGCAGATCGTGCGGCCGGTCATCTGTTCGGAGAGGTCCAGCAGGAGGTCCAGGTCCTCCGTGCGCCCCTCGCCGTTGAGGAGCCGCTGCAGGATCTTCACGGTCCAGGCGGTGCCCTCGCGGCACTGGGTGCACTGGGCGCACGACTCGTGGGCGTAGAACTTCGCCAGGCGCATCACCTGGTAGACCATGTCCGTGGTGTCGTCGAGGACGATCATGCCGCCGGATCCCAGCATCGTCCCCTTCGCCACGCATCCCTCGTAGTCGAGCAGCGTCTCTTCCGCTTCGGCCGCCGTCAGGATCGGGACCGACGAGCCGCCGGGGATCACGGCCTTGAGCTTCCGTCCCGGCAGCATCCCGCCGGCCACTTCGTACAGCAGCTCCTTGAGCGGAAAGCCCATCGTGACTTCGTAGTTGCCCGGCTTGGCGATGGCGCCGCAGATCGAGAAGAGCTTGGTGCCGGTGCTCTTCGGGTTGGAGAGCGACAGCCCCTTGTACCAGGCCCCGCCCTTCGAGAGGATGTGCGGCACGCTGGAGAGCGTCTCGACGTTGTTGATCGTCGTCGGGCAGCCGAACACGCCCACGGCGGCGGGGAACGGCGGCCGGATCCGCGGGTTGCCGCGCTTCCCCTCGATGGAGTTCATCAGCGCGGTCTCTTCGCCGCAGATGTAGGCGCCGGCGCCGCGGTGGATCGTGACGTCGATCCGGACGCCCTTCCCCATCGCGTTCGCGCCCAGGACGCCCTTCGCATACACCTCGTCGAGCGCGGCCTGCATCACCTGGAGCGGCTCGGTGAACTCGCCGCGGATGTAGATGTAGACCTGCTCGGCCTGGATGGCGTAGGCCGCGATGGCGCACCCCTCGATGAGGGCGTGCGGCGTCCAGCGCATGATCTCGCGGTCCTTGAAGGTGCCGGGCTCCGACTCGTCCGCGTTGCAGCAGAGATAGTGGGGCTTCGTCTTTTGCTTCGGCATGAAGCTCCACTTCAGGCCGGCCGGGAAGCCGGCGCCGCCGCGGCCCCGGAGGCCGGAGGCCTTCACTTCCTCGATGACCTGGTCGCGGGTCATTCCCAGCGCCTTCTCGAGCGCGCGGTAGCCGCCACGCTTGACCCAGCCGTCGTAGCGCCGCGCCTCGGCCTCGCCGAAGTGCCGGCTGAGGACCGGGTTCTCCCTGGGGTGGGTCGGGTGCGGGAAGCCCATGGCGCTACTTGTACCGCGCGACGAGGGCGGGCACCGACTCGGGCGTTACGCTCTCGACGAACTCGTCGTTGATCATCACGGGCGTGGCGAAGCCGCAGGCGCCGAGGCACTCCACCTCGACGATGGTCCACTGCCCGTCGGGGCTCGTCTCGCCGTAGCGCTTCGCGCCGGTCGCCTTCAGGAACGCCTCGCCCACCTTCTCCGCGCCGCACACGTTGCACGGCGTGGTCGTGCACACCTGCACGAAGTGCCGCCCGACCGGGTGCTGGTGATACATCGTGTAGAAGGTCACCACGCCCTTCACGTACGCCGCCGTCAGGCCGAGCACCTCCGCGACCTCGGCCATCCCGGTGGGCGAGATCCAGCCGTGCTTCTCCTGGACCATCCACAGCGCCGGCAGCAGCGCCCCGGCCTTGGCGGGGTACTTGGCCAGGATGGCGTCGAGCTTCTTGCGCCCCTCGCCCGCGAAGACCGGCTGGTAGTCGGCGGCCGGCGCCTCCGTGCGTCCGTGCGGCTGTGCGTCCGTGCGTCCGTGCATCTGGCTGCTCACCGGTCGATCTCTCCCATGACGATGTCCACGCTGGCGTTGATCGCGATCAGGTCCGAGAGCAGGTGTCCCTCCGCCATCTTGGGCAGCGCCGCGAGGTTGAGGAAGGCCGGCGGCCGGATCCGCCACCGGACCGGCTTCGCCGTGCCGTCCGACACCAGGTAGGTGCCCAGCTCGCCCTTCGGATTCTCGACCGGGAAGTAGACCTCCCCCGCCGGCGCCGGGACCCCCTCCATCACCTGCTTGAAGTGGTGGATCATGGACTCCATGTCGCTCATCGCCTTCCGCTTGGGCGGCAGGATCACGCGCGCGTCGTCCGCGTTGATCGGCCCGTCGGGCAGGCGGTCCAGGGCCTGGAGGATGATGCGCACCGACTGCCGCATCTCCTCCATGCGCACGAGGTACCGGTCGTACACGTCGCCGTGCTCCCCGACCGGCACCTCGAAGTCGTAGGCGTCGTAGTCGAGGTAGGGCTGGTCCTTGCGCACGTCGAACGGCACGCCGCTCGCGCGCAGCATCGGGCCCGTGAGCGACCAGTTGGTGGCCTCCGCCGCCGTCATGACGCCCACGTCCTGGGTGCGCCCGAGCCAGATGCCGTTCCGGAGCAGCATCCGGTCGACCTCGTCCAGGGTCTGCGGGAGGTGGCGGGCCCACTCGCGCAGCCGGTCCGTCCAGCCGTCGGGCACGTCGGCCATCAGGCCGCCGACCCGCGTCAGCGACGTGGTCATCCGGGCCCCGGTCCACGCCTCGAGCAGGTTGTACGCGCGCTCGCGCTCCTGGAACATCCAGAGGAAGACGGTGAACGCCCCGATGTCGATGCCGGTGGTGCCGGCCCAGACGAGGTGCGAGATGATGCGGCTCAGCTCGCAGGCGATCACGCGCAGCACCGTGCAGCGCGGCGTGATCTCGATGCCCATCAGCCGCTCGGCCGCGAGCGCGAAGCCGATGTTGTTGGCCGGCGCCGACAGGTAGTCCGTGCGGTCGGTGAGCGGGATGATCTGGTTGTAGTGCCGGTACTCGCCGAGCTTCTCGAACCCGGAGTGCAGGTACCCGATGTGCGGGATCACCCGCATCACGACCTCGCCGTCCAGCTCGACGACCAGCCGCAGGACGCCGTGGGTGGCCGGGTGCTGCGGGCCGATGTTGATCAGCATGTGATCGGAGTCGAGCTCCGGCTCCTGCGCCGTGTGGTCCGCCGAAACCAGCGGAACGCGCAGCACGTTCCCGGCCTCGTCCACGCCGGGCGTGGCCAGGGCCAGTTCGAGCACGCGCTTTTCGGCCATCAGGCGCCGGCCTCGCTCTTCCCGGACCCCGCCTCGCGCGCGAGGCCCGCGCGCATGGCGGCCGGGAGGGCCGCGTACGCCTCGGCGATGGAGAGCTCGTCCATCGAATAGTGGGCGGCCAGGTCGGCCCCGAGCGCCCGCCGCACCTGCTCGGCCCGGCTGAAGCGGCCCCGCAGCGGGAAATCCTTCCGCAGGGGATGGCCCTCGTCGTACGTCTCCCACATCAGGATGCGGCGCAGGTCCGGATGGCCGGCGAACCGGACGCCGAACATGTCCCAGACCTCGCGCTCGAGCCAGTTGGCCCCCTGCCAGAGATCCACGACGGAGTCCACCTCCAGCGGGCCGGACGCGTCGAGCTCGATCTTGACCCGGAGGACGGCGTTGCGCGGGAGGGACCGCAGCTGGTAGACGACCTCGAGCGGCCGCTCCCGGTCGCGGTATTCCACCGCCGTCAGGTCCACCAGATAGTCGTAGCGCTGGTCCGGGTCGTCCCGGAGCCAGGCGAACACGTCGTGCGCGCGCGAGCGCTCCACGACCACGATCGTGGCGCCGAGCACGACCGTGCTGCGCCCGATGGAGGCGCCGAAGCGTTCGCGGAGAGTGGCGACCGAGGAGTTCGGTGTCGCGGCGCCGGTCACGGGACGGTCAGGCCGACCGGGTCTGGTGCACCGAGTTGCCGAACGGCTCCGACAGCTCGTCCACCGCCGCCGGCTCGAGGAAGAGGCCGTTCTTGTCCGCCAGCTGCTCCACGCGCAGCGAGGGATCGAACACCGACTCGCCCTTGATCTTCTTCTGGAGGAGCAGGATGCCGTAGAGCAGCCCTTCGGGGCGCGGCGGGCAGCCCGGCACGTACACGTCCACCGGGACGATCGTGTCGATGCCCTGCACCATCGCGTAGTTGTCGAAGATGCCGCCGGTGGAGGCGCAGGCGCCCATCGAGATGCACCACTTGGGCTGCGGCATCTGGTCCCAGATGCGGCGGATCACCGGCGCGAGCTTGAAGGGGAGCCGCCCCGCGCAGATCAGGACGTCGGCCTGGCGCGGCGAGTAGGCCACGCGCTCCATCCCGAAGCGGGCGAGGTCGAAGCGGCTGGCGGCCGTGGCCATGAACTCGATGGCGCAGCACGCCGTCCCGAACGCCATCGGCCACAGCGAGTTCGCCCGCGACCAGTTGACGAGGTCGTCCAGGCGCGTCGTCACCCAGTTGGGCGAGACGAAGCCGGAACGACCGCCGGCGCTCAGTTCCACTCGAGGGCCCCCCGCTTCCAGACGTACACGTACCCTACCGCCAGAATGAGCACGAAGATCCCCATCTCGATCAGGCCGCCGGCCATCCCGAGGCCGAACAGGTCGAGCTGCCGGAACGCCACGGCCCACGGCATCATGAAGACCACCTCGATGTCGAAGACGATGAACAGCACGGCCACGAGGTAGAACTTCACGTCGTACCGCTCGCGCGCGCTGCCCAGGGGCGGCATGCCGGATTCGTACGGAACGGACTTGATGGCGGTGGGGCGCGACGACGAAAACAGGTGCGACAACGCGACCATCATCACCGCGTTGAACGCGACGAACACGACCAGCAGCACCAGCGGGATGTAAGGTTGCAGCATGCACTCCACTGCGCGTGTCTGAGGACCTGTCCGCTCCGGCGGGGAAGTTAGTGGCGGCCAAAACGGAATTCAAGAAATCGGTATATTGTCCGCGCCACTCACCACACGGAATCGCCATGAGCATCAAGTCCGACCGCTGGATCCGCCGGATGGCGAAGGAGCACGGGATGATCGAGCCCTTCGCCGACGCGCAGGTGCGCGACGGGGTGATCTCCTACGGCGTCTCGAGCTACGGCTACGACATGCGGGTCGCCCGCGAGTTCAAGATCTTCACCAACGCCCTCTCGGCGATCGTGGACCCCAAGGCCTTCGATCCGAAGTCGTTCGTGGCGTACGAGGGGGACGTGTGCATCGTGCCGCCGAACTCCTTCGCCCTGGCCCGGTCGGTCGAGTACTTCCGGATCCCGCGGGACGTGCTGACGATCTGCGTGGGGAAGTCCACGTACGCCCGCTGCGGCATCATCACCAACGTCACGCCCTTCGAGCCCGAGTGGGAGGGGTTCGTGACGCTGGAGATCTCGAACACCACGCCGCTGCCGGCGCGCATCTACGCCAACGAGGGGATCGCGCAGGTGCTCTTCTTCGAGGGCGACGAGCCGCCCGAGGTGTCGTACGCGGACAAGAAGGGGAAGTATCAGAAGCAGCAGGGGGTGACGCTGCCAAGGCTGTAACGGCGTGAGGGGTGAGAGGGGAGAGGTGAGAAGGCCCAGTGAGAAGTGAGAGGCGACGACGTAAGAGGCGAAGGCGTGAGAGGGCGATGGCCGGCCTGCTCACGTCTCCCCGCTCCCCTCTTCCTCGTTCTCGTCCTCGTCGCTGACGCGCGGGCGCACCAGGACGAGGATGGCCGCCTGCGGCACGACGAGGTACTTGCGGCTCTCGAAGGTGATCTCGACCGCGGCCTTCCGGAAGAACAGCGCGTAGTCGCCCACCCGCGCCTGGATGGGCACGTACCGCGCCCCCTCCCGGGCGTGGATCTTCCACGGCTCCTCGTCGAGGCTCGCCGGCTCGGCCATCGGCGTGCCGGGCCCCGTCGCGACGATCCGGCCCCCCTGCACCGCCAGCGCGTCGAGCGCGGTCTGCGGGAGGTAGAGACCCACCCGCGTGCGCTCCTCGCCCTCCTCGGGCGTGACGAGCACGCGGTCCCCGACGACGATCAGCCGCTTCGGCCCCTTGTCCATGGCGCGCCTCCCGGCTCCGGCTCAGCCGTACGTGACGGCGAACATCTCGTGGAGATCGACCGACAACAGGCCCGCCCGCACCATCGGCTGGTTCTCGACCAGCTCCTGCGCCTCACGGAACGACTGCACGTCGTACACCACCAGCCCCGCGGTGCCGTCGGACAGTGGTCCCGACAGGAAGATCTCGCCGCTCCGCTGGAGGCCCGCGAGGTACGTTTTCTCGCGCTGCATCAGCGTTTCGTCGGCGCGGGAGGTGAAGACCTCGGGTGCGACGCACACCCGCACCCAGCCCATGATCATCTTCTTCTCGGTGGACATCGTACGCCCAGCTTACCGGCGCCCTTGCGTCGCGCGCAAGGCATCTCTGAATATTCGTGTCGCCGGGCCTGGCGGTCCGGCCCTTTGGAGGCAGGCGATGGTGCGCGCATGACGGCGATCCCGATCCCGTTCCGTGTGAGGCTCCCGTACGTCACCTCCACCATCGGCCGCAAGGCCGTCATGGCGGTCACCGGGCTCATCCTCTTCGGCTTCATCCTCGTCCATCTCGTCGGCAACCTGACGCTCTACATCGGCCCGGAAGCGATCAACGCGTACGGCGCGTTCCTCCGGACGCTGCTCCACGGCAGCGCCCTGTGGATCGCGCGGGCGGTGCTGCTGGCGGCGGTGGTGCTCCACGTCTGGTCGGCCACCTCGCTGACCCTCGACAGCTGGGCGGCGCGGCCGAAGGGCTACAAGCGGTGGACCGCGAAAGACTCCACCTACGCCTCCCGCACCATGCGCTGGGGTGGCGTGATCCTGTCCGCGTTCATCGTCTTCCACCTGCTGCACTTCACGCTCGGCACGGTGCACCCCGCCTTCAGGCCTGGCGACGTCTACCACAACGTCGTCGCCGGCTTCCAGGTCTGGCCGGTCTCCGTCTTCTACATCGTGTCGATGGTGCTCCTGGCGCTCCACCTCGACCACGGCGTCTGGAGCATGTGCCAGACGCTGGGGCTCACGGCCCACCCGCGCTACAAGGGCTGGGCCCGCGGCGCCGCGCTGCTCTTCGCCCTCGTCGTGGGCGTCGGCAACTGCTCCTTCCCGATCGCCGTGCTCGCGGGGTGGGTCCGATGAACCTCGACGCCAGGATCCCCGCGGGACCGCTCGAGCGGAAGTGGTCGCAGCACAAGTTCGAGCTGAAGCTCGTCAATCCGGCGAACAAGCGGAAATACACCATCCTGATGGTGGGCTCGGGGCTCGCGGGGGCGGGCGGGGCCGCGTCCCTCGCGGAGCTGGGCTACGAGGTCAAGTGCTTCTGCTACCAGGACAGCCCGCGCCGGGCGCACTCCATCGCGGCGCAGGGCGGCATCAACGCGTCCAAGAACTACCACAACGACGGCGACAGCGTCTTCCGGCTGTTCTACGACACCGTCAAGGGCGGTGACTTCCGCTCCCGCGAGGCGAACGTTCACCGCCTCGCCGAGGTGTCGGGGAACATCATCGACCAGTGCGCCGCGCTGGGCGTGCCGTTCGCGCGGGAGTACGGCGGCCTGCTCGACAACCGGTCGTTCGGCGGCGCCCAGGTGTCGCGCACCTTCTACGCCCGCGGGCAGACTGGCCAGCAGCTGCTGCTCGGCGCGTACCAGGCGCTGGAGCGCCAGATCGGCCTGGGCAAGGTGCAGATGTTCTCGCGCCACGAGATGCTGGAGCTGATCGTGGTGGACGGCCGGGCGCGGGGCATCGTGGTGCGGGACCTGCGGACCGGCGAGCTGGAGACCCATCTCGGCGATGCCGTCTGCCTCGCCACCGGCGGCTACGGCAACGTCTTCTACCTCTCGACCAACGCGAAGGGGTGCAATACCACCGCCATCTGGCGCGCGTACAAGAAGGGCGCCGGGTTCGCGAACCCCTGCTTCACCCAGATCCACCCGACCTGCATCCCGGTGACCGGCGAGCACCAGTCGAAGCTGACGCTGATGAGCGAGTCGCTGCGCAACGACGGCCGGATCTGGGTGCCGAAGCAGCCCGGGGACCCGCGGCCGCCGGACAAGATCCCGGAGGACGAGCGGGACTACTACCTCGAGCGGAAGTACCCGAGCTACGGCAACCTCGCGCCCCGCGACATCTCCTCGCGCGCGGCGAAGCAGGTGTGCGACGAGGGGCGCGGCGTGGGGCCGGGCGGCCAGGGCGTCTATCTCGACTTCGCCGACGCCATCGGGCGGCTCGGCGAAGACGCGATCCGGGAGAAGTACGGCAACCTGTTCGAGATGTACGAGCGGATCACCGCCGAGAACCCGTACCGGGCGCCGATGCGGATCTACCCCGCCTCCCACTACACGATGGGCGGGCTGTGGGTGGACTACAACCTGATGAGCACGATCCCCGGGCTGTTCGTCCTCGGGGAGGCGAACTTCTCCGACCACGGGGCCAACCGGCTCGGAGCGAGCGCGCTGATGCAGGGGCTGGCCGACGGCTACTTCATCATCCCCTACACCATCGGCGACTACCTCGCGCGCACGCGTCACGCCGCGGTCGCCGCCGACCATCCCGACGTGCGCGCCGCCGTCGCCGCCGTGCGCGGCCGCCTCGAGCGGCTCCTGGCGGTGCGCGGGAAACGGACGCCCACCTCCTTCTACCGGGAGCTGGGGCGGATCCTGTGGGAGGACTGCGGCATGACGCGCAACCAGGCCGGGCTGGAGCGGGCGCTGCGGCTCGTCCCCGCGCTGCGCGAGGAGTTCTGGCGGAACGTCACGGTGGCCGGCGAAGCGGGCGACCTGAACCAGTCGCTGGAGCTCGCCGGCCGGGTGGCCGACTTCCTGGAGCTGGGCGAGCTGCTGTGCCGCGACGCGCTCGCGCGCGACGAGTCCTGCGGGTGCCACTTCCGGGAGGAGCACCAGACCGAGGACGGCGAGGCGAAGCGCGACGACGAGCGGTTCTGCCACGCCGCGGTCTGGGAGTACACCGGCGACGACACGGCTCCGCGCCGGCACGAGGAGCCGCTCACCTACGAGACCGTCCACCTCGCCACGCGGAGCTACAAGTGATGAAGCTCACGCTGCACGTGTGGCGGCAGAAGGGACCGAGCGACGCCGGCCGGTTCGAGACCTACCGGGCCACGGACGTGAGCCCCGAGATGTCGTTCCTCGAGATGCTCGACGTGGTCAACGAGGAGCTGCTCCTCAAGGGCGAGGACCCGATCGCCTTCGACCACGACTGCCGCGAGGGGATCTGCGGGGCCTGCGGAATGGTGATCAACGGGCGGCCGCACGGCCCGCGGGAGCGGACCACCACCTGTCAGCTGCACCTGCGCAGCTTCAGGGACGGCGACGAGCTGTGGCTCGAGCCGTGGCGGTCCAAGGCGTTCCCGGTGCTGAAGGACCTGATCGTGGACCGGAGCGCGTTCGACCGCATCATCGCGGCCGGCGGTTTCATCTCGGCGCCGATCGGGAGCGCGCCGGATGCCAATGCCCTGCCCGTCCGCAAGGAGAACGCCGACCTGGCGATGGACGCGGCGGCGTGCATCGGGTGCGGCGCCTGCGTCGCGGCGTGCCCCAACGCCTCGGCGATGCTGTTCACGGCGGCGAAGATCTCGCACCTCGGCCTGCTTCCCCAGGGCCAGCCCGAGCGGATGGAGCGCGCACTCGGGATGGTGGCGCAGATGGACGAGGAAGGGTTCGGGAGCTGCACCAACCACAACGAGTGCGAGGCGGCGTGCCCCAAGGGGATCAGCGTCGGGTTCATCGCCCGGCTCAACGCGGATTTCCTCCGGGCGGGGATCACGAAAGGGCGGAGAGTTGCCAAGGCGGGAGAAGCAGGAACGGGATGATCCTGCAGTCTCTCGACGGCCTTCTGCCCTCTACAGCTTGACCTGCGCGATGGACTCCCTGACCGCGTCCGCCGACTTGCCGAGCTCGATCCGCTCGCGGCTCGTCAGCTCGACCTCGACGATCTGCTCCAGCCCCCGGGCGCCGAGTTTGCACGGCACGCCGAGGAAGACGCCCTTCAGCCCGTATTCCCCCTCCAGCCACGCCGCGCACGGCAGGATCCGCTTCCGGTCGCGGACGATGGACTCGACCATCTGGACCGCGGCCGCGGAGGGCGCGTAGTACGCGGAGCCGGTCTTGAGGTACGACACGATCTCGGCGCCGCCCCCCCGCGTCCGCTCCACGAGCTTGTCCACCTCGTCCTGCTTGAGGAACTGGGTGATGGGGATCCCCGCGATGGTCGTGTAGCTGACCAGCGGCACCATCGTGTCGCCGTGGCCGCCCAGGACCATCGCCTGGATGTCCTCGACGCTGACGTCGAGCCGCTCGGCGATGAACGCCCGGAACCGCGCGGTGTCCAGCACGCCGGCCATGCCTAGGACTCTCTCGCGCGGAGCGGAGAGCGTCTCCTTCATCACGTAGCACATCGTATCGAGCGGGTTCGACACCACGATCACGATGGCCTTGGGCGCGACCTTCTTGATCTCCAGCGCGACCGACTTGACGATGTCCACGTTGGTCCGGAGCAGGTCCTCGCGGCTCATCCCGGGCTTGCGCGCGATGCCCGCCGTGACCACGAACAGCTCGGAGCCCGCGGCGTCGCCGTAGCTCGTCGCCCCGGTCACGCGCGAGTCGAACCGCTCGATCGGCGCGGACTCCCACTGGTCGAGGCCCTTGCCCTGCGGGATCCCCTCGACCACGTCCACCATCACGATCTGGCGCGCCAGCTGCTTCTCCGCCAGCCGCTGCGCGGTCGTCGCGCCCACGTTCCCTGCCCCGACCACCGTGATCTTGTTCACCGTGTAGCTCCCGCCTCCGGACGGTTGTGGGTCTTCAGGACGTCGTACAGGACGATCCCCGCCGCCGTGGCGAGGTTGAGGCTCCGGACGCTCCCCGACATCGGGATGCGGTACACGCGCTCCGGGTGCTTCTCCAGGATCCGCGCCGGCAGCCCCTGCGTCTCGTTGCCGAACACGAGGCACGCGCCGTCGGGGATCTCGGCCTCCCACAGCGACTGCGTGCCGTGCGCCGAGAAATACCAGCACCGCTCCCGGGCGATCGCCTCGCGGAAATAGCGCCAGGACCGATGGACCCACAGGTCCACGGCGTCCCAGTAATCAAGCCCCGCCCGCCGGAGTTCCGCGTCGTCGATCGAGAAGCCGAGCGGCTCGATCAGGTGCAGCGACGTCTCCGTGGCCGCGCAGAGCCGGGCGATGTTCCCCGTGTTCGGCGGGATCTGCGGCTCGATCAACGCGACGTGGAGCGTCAGGGCTCGCCTCCCGCGGGTCGCCCCTCGACCCAGCGCGCCGCGCCGGACGCCAAGCGCTCCTTCTTCCAGATCGGCGCCCGCCGCTTCGTCTCCTCGATCGCGAACCGGCTTGCGGCGTACGCGTCGGCCCGATGGGGGGCCGATACCGCGATCACCAGGCTCGCCTCGCCCGTCGGCACGACGCCGAGCCGGTGCTGCAGCGCGATGCGGGCCCCGGGCCACTTCGCGAGCGCCTCCTGGACGATGCGCGCGAGCTCCGGCTCGGCCATCTCACGGTACGCCGAGTACTCGATGGCCTCGACGTCACCGTCCTCCTTCGAGCGCCGCACCGTGCCCAGAAAGACCACCGTTCCGCCGTTGCCGTCCGCGGTGACGGCGGCCAGCAGCGCCGCCACGTCGATCGCCCGCTCCGTCAGCCACGCCTGCACAGGACCAATAGCTAGGGCATCGAGGGGGCCGGGGCAAGGCTCCGAGTCGCGAAAACCGCTAGCCGCCCGCCACCGGGGGGATGACCGCCACCTCGTCGCCATCCTGAAGCACGACGTCGCCCTTCGCATAGCGGCGGTTGACCGCGAGCGCGGGGCCCGGGGGGACGCGCGATGCCCACGAGGCGGAGCGCACCGCGGCCAGGCAGTCCGCGGCCGTGGCGCCGGCGGGGAGCGTCACGCTCAGCTCGTCCGTGCCCGCCGCCTCGGCATACGAGGCGAACAAGCGGACCCGTATCTCAGGCATCCCCGCCCCCGCCCTCCCGACCTGCGATTGCCGTCGTCATTGTCCGGTGATCCCCTCCAGGATGGCCCGCGCCGCCGGCGTCGCCGCCGGATCGCGGCGCAGCCGCACCGCGCGCTCGATCTGCACGCGGATCGTCCCCGTGCGCGAGATCTCCCTGCCGGCGTGACGGAAGACGACCTGCACCTCGCGCCCCTCGGCGTCGGCGTAGCGCAAACGGAAGGTGATCGGCCACAGCGGGCCGTTCGTCGCGACGTCGCCCACCCTGAGCAGCACGTCCCCGCTCTGGAGCCCGATCGCGTCGGCGAGGGAGCCCGGCGCCACCGACGACACGAGCGCCCCGCCGTCCTGGTCCTTCTCCGACGACACCCCGACCATCGGGACCTTGCTCTCCTGCTGGTCGACCGCGATGCCGCCGCGCGGAAGCACCTCGGCGTACGGGAGCGGCTCGCGGCCCTGGATGTAGCGCCGGTAGAAGTCGTCCACGCCGGGGTACCAGGCCCGGATGATCCCGAGCAGATCCTGCGTCGTGAAGCCGCGCCCCCTGCCCCACGAGTCCGCCAGCAGCTGGCGCATCACGTCGTCGAGGCCGTGGGCGTTGCCGGTCGCTTCGCGGATCCGGATGTCCAGCATCAGGCCGAGGAGCGCGCCCTTCGGGTAGTAGTACTGCTCCTCGTCCACCCAGACCGGCTTGATCCAGGTGTCGATGCTCGCATCCTCCACGCTCACGATCTCGGCGGCGGCCTCCACCTGCGCGACGTCGGCGCCCATGCTCGCCACGAACTGATCGAGGGTCCACAGCCGGCTGCGCGCGAGCGTGACGTCGGCGTAGTAATCCGTCACGCCCTCGGACCACCAGAGCAGCGGCGTGTACTGGGCGTGCGCGTAGTCGTACGGCCACATCTCCGCCGGCCGGGCGCGCTTCACGTTCCAGAGGTGGAAGAACTCGTGGGACAGGAGCGGCCGCGTGAACTCGCCGAGCACGCCGCGGCGCCGGTCCGGCGCGAAGAAGCCGATCGAGATGGCGTCGAGCTGCGAGTTCCGGTGCTCCAGCCCGCCCGCCCACTCCATCTCCGACGGCGGCGCCAGGACCAGGACCGTGTAGGCGTCGTACGGGGGACCGCCCATGATGCGGTTCTGCTCGGAGGCGATGCGGCGCAGGACGTCGGCCACGGTGTCCCAGAGCGCCGGCGTCAGGTCCGTGTCCGGCCAGATCGCGAACCGGATCGGCCGGCCGTCCACCGCGACGCTGTCCAGGGCGAAGTGGCCGAGGAAGGTCGGCGAGTCCACCAGATCGTGGTAGCTCGCGGCCCGGTAGCGGCCGCTCTCTCCCGTGCCCGCGAGCCCGGTGGCGATCCGCCAGCCGGCCGGCACGTCGAAGTAGACGTCCGACGGGAAGTCGAGCCCCCCGGCGACGGGATAGAGGAAGAGATTCGTGCCGTTGAAGTACGCGAAGTCGGCTCCGGCGCGGCTCAGCTCGAGCGCCAGCGAATCCGGGTCGGTCAGGAACTGGACGGCGACCCTCGTCGCGCCGTGCGTCGCGATGCGCCAGGTGTCCTTGTCGAGCTTGTCCCAGAAGAGCGGCTGGCCGTCCGGCGTGGACGCGCCGAAGCCGTGGACGTACCGCGCATAATCCTGGATCTCGTAGGAGCCCGGCGACCAGGCCGGGAGCGAGAGGAGCAGCGTGTCGCGCCCCGGCGGCACCGGGAACTCCGCATGGACGAGGAAGGACCGCTCCGCCGACGGCGTGCCCACCGCGACATGGTACACCACGCCCTGCGCCCGGAGGGCCGGCGGCAGGAGCAGCGCCGCGAGCGCTGCGGTCAGGATGCGGTTTCGCACGGTCCTGGAGCCCTCTGTCGGGTCGAAGGTGGACGCTGCACTGTTAGGCCGGCGCGCAGCGGAAAATAACCTCACCGCCCCTCCTTCCGGAGCCTCGATGGCGGCGTTCGGCCCGGTCACGTCTCCCCGCATCGTCGGACGCCGGTTCCTCGCGACCGCAACGATCGTGGCCGTCGTGCTCGGCCTGACGAGTGATCCGCACTGGTTCGCCGCGTCCGGCGCCTTCGGCGTCGCCTGGTGGGCCTGGGATGCGATCTGGGAGAACGTCCTCGGACCGATCGGCGGGTGGTTCACCTCGATGCTCACGGGGTCCTACGGCGTCGAAGAGCCGCCGGACCTGACGGTGGACGACACGATCCGCCTGCTCGAGGGCCACCTCTCCGCGGACGCCGTTCCGCGCCACGTGCAGATCCAATCCGCCCTCCGCCTCGCGGAGATCTACCGGCTGACCAGGCAGGATCCGGAGCGCGCGCGGGACGTCATCGCGCGGGTGCGGGCGCGGTGGCCCGACGCGCCGGAGCTGCAGCGCTTCGAGCCACCGGCCGGCGGCGCGCCGCACGAGGGCGCGCCGTAGCACGCCGCTCGCCCGGGCGAAAAAAGAAGGTCGGCGCCGCGAGGACGCCGACCCGATCACCGCCACGCGCGCAACCGCCGCGTCAGCTCTTGGGCGCCATCTGCTCGTCCCGCTCCGCCACCATCGCCCGCAACTCCTTGCTGGGCTTGAAGACAGGCACCGGACGGGCGGCCACCTCAACCGGATCGCCGGTGCGCGGGTTGCGCGCCATCCGGGTCTTCCGGCTGCGGATCTTGAAGGTCCCGAAGCCGCGTATCTCGATGTTCTTCTGCTCGGCAAGAGCATCCTTGACCGCGTCCAGGAAGCTGTCCACCACCCGGGCGCAGTCCTTCTTGCTGATCATCGGGCCGGCCGTCCGCGCGATCTGCGCGGTGACCCTTTCGACGAGGTCGGCCTTGGTCATCAGCTCCTCCCGACTCGGCTGAAGAGCCCCGAAATGGGGCACGGGAGCGCTAATGTGGAAGCTTACTCGTTGAATGTCAAGGGGTTGAGGACATCAGCCGGACAAACTCCGCGAAGTGGTACCTGGCGTCGTGCGGGCCGGGGCTGGCTTCGGGGTGGTACTGGACCGCGAAGATAGGCAATTCGCGGTGCCTGACGCCTTCTACGGTGTGGTCATTGAGGTTACGGTGGGTGACCTCGAGCGACGGGGCCCCGGGGACCAGGGTCGAGCCCTCCTCGCCCTGGATGGCGAAGCCATGGTTCTGGGAGGTGATCAGCACCCGCCCCGTCGCCAGCTCGCGCACGGGGTGGTTTCCACCCCGGTGGCCGTACGGGAGCTTCACCGTGGCGGCTCCGAAGGCGAGCCCCAAGAGCTGATGCCCCAGACAGATGCCGAACATCGGCGTGCCGCTGCTGGCGAGCTCGCGGAGGATCGCCGGCGCGTAGCTCACGGCCGCCGGGTCGCCCGGGCCGTTGGAGAGGAAGACGCCGTGCGGCTTCCGCTCGAGCACGGCGGCCGCTGGCGTGGCGCTGGGCACGACGGTGACCTGGCAGCCGGCGGCGACCAGGAGCCGGACGATGTTCTCCTTCATGCCGTAGTCGTAAGCCACCACCCGGAAGCGCGCGTCATCGGGGCCGACCGTGCGCCATTCCTCGCAGGTGACGCGCGAGGCAAGATCGAGCCCCTCCATCCGCGGCGTCGCCGCGAGGATGCGGCGCGCCTCGTCCGACGGCTCCGCGCCGGAGGCGATCACGCCCCGCATCGCGCCCTGCTCCCGGATGTGGCGGGTGAGGCGGCGCGTGTCCACCTCGGTGACGATCGGGATCCGGTGCGCGCCAAGCCAGCCGTCGAGTGTGCCCGTCGCGCGCCAGGAGGACGCCATGCGCGAGAGCTCGCGCACGACGATGCCGGCGACCGTCGGGGCCGGCGATTCGAGATCCTCCTCGTTGATCCCGTAGTTCCCGATCATCGGCGCGGTCATCACCACGATCTGCCCGGCGTAGGACGGGTCGGTGAAGACTTCCTGGTAGCCGCTCAGGTTCGTCGTGAACACGACCTCGGCGGCCGCGACGTCAAACGGGGCGCTCGTGGCGCCCCGGTACCAGGTGTCGTCTTCGAGGAGGACGTAGGCGGGGGCGAGTCGCTCGCTCACTGCCTCAGCGCGCCGGGGTCTTGGACGTGCCCAGCGGCGGCGTCCGCGCCGGCGTCTGGCTGGGCGCCGCGTTCTCGAGCGGCAGCGGCGCCAACGGAGCCGGAGCCGCTTCCTGGGTCGTCGGCTGCTCGAACACCGAGCGCGGCTGCGCGCTCCGCGAGGAGAGCATGGACAGGATGAAGCACAGGGCGAGGAAGATGCCGCCGCCCCACCAGCTCGCCTTGGTCAGGAGCGTCGCGGCCTGCCGGTTCCCGACGAACGCATCGGTCGAGGAGGCGCCGCCGAACGAAGCAGCCAGCCCGCCGCCCTGCCCCGACTGCAGCAGGACCGCCGCGGCCAGGACGAAGGCGTCCAGGACGAGAAGGACCAGGAAGAACGTGTACATGCGGGGAGAAATGTATCGGGGCGGGCGCCCGCGGGGAAGTGAGAGGTGAGGCGTGAGAGGTGAGACGGACGGGTGAGACGTGAGAGGGGGAAATGCGTGAGCCGTTGGGCTACCCTCTCACGCCCTTCGCCCTCTCACGTCTCACCTCTACCTCTCACCTCTTGGGCCTTTCGGTCCCGAGGATGCTGATCCACGACTCCGCCTCCAGACTGGCTCCCCCCACCAGGAACCCGTCGATCTCCTCCTCGGCGAGCAGGGCCGCCGCGTTGGCCGGGCTCACGGAGCCGCCGTAGAGCAGGGTCGCGCGCGTCGCGGGCGGCGTGCGGCGCTGGAGCCACGAGCGGATCGTGCGGTGCACGGCCGCGGCGTCGGCGGGCGTCGCGTTCACGCCGGTGCCGATCGCCCAGACCGGCTCGTAGGCGATGACGACGCGGGCGGTGGCCGCGGCGTCGAGCCCGCCGAGTCCGGCCGCGAGCTGGCGGAGCACGACCTCCTCCGTGCGGCCGGCGCGGCGTTCCTCGATCAGCTCGCCGACGCACAGCAGGGGCGAGAGGCCGGCCGCGAACGCTGCCACCACCTTCTTGCCGGTCTGCTCGTCTGTCTCGCCGAACTTGTGCCGCCGCTCCGAATGCCCGACCAGGGCCCAGGTGGCGCCCGCCTCGGCGGCGATGCCCGCGGATACCTCGCCGGTGAACGCGCCCTTGGCCTCCCAGTACAGGTTCTGGACGCCGACGGCGACGTCCCGCCGCCCCTTCGCCTCCTCGACGACCGCCGGGAGCGTGGGAGCCGGCGGGAAGAAGAGCAGGTCCCTGCCCTCCTGCGGGCGGCAGCGCGCCAGCACCGCGCGCACGAGCGAGCGCCCCGCGGCGGGCCCGAGGTGCATCTTCCAGTTCGCGGCGAAGACGATGCGGCTCATGGGCGGTCGTCCAGGGCCGCGACGCCGGGCAGGACCTTCCCTTCGAGGAACTCGAGGGACGCGCCGCCGCCGGTCGAAACGTGGCTCACCTTGTCGGCCAGCCCCGCCTGCTCGATCGCCGCGGCGGAGTCGCCCCCGCCGATCACCGTGACCGCGCCCTTGGCGGTCGCGTCGGCCATGGCGCGCGCGATCGCCTTCGTCCCCGCGTCGAACGGCGGCGTCTCGAAGACTCCCATCGGGCCGTTCCACACCACCGTCTTCGCCTCGCCGATGATCTTCGCGAAGCGGCCGACGCTCGCCGCGTCGATGTCGTACATCCCCCACCCGTCCGGCACCGCGTTCCACGCGACCTCGCGGCGCGTCTCGGGTTTCTCGAGCCCCTGCGCGATGACGCCGCCGTCGGGGAGCACGAGCTTGTCCCCCGCCTTCGCGAGCACCTGCTTCGCCATCTCGATCCGGTCCTCCTCGACGAGGCTGGTGCCGGTCTTGGCCCCCTTGGCCCGGAAGAACGTGTTGGCCATCGCCCCGCCGATGAGGATCCGGTCCACCTTGGGGAGGAGATTTTCGATGACGTCGATCTTCCCCGAGATCTTGGCGCCGCCGAGGACGGCGACGAACGGGTGCTTGGGCGCCGTGAGCGCCCCACCCAGATACTCCAGCTCCTTCTCCATCAGGAGGCCGGCGACCGCGGGCTTGAGCAGGTGCGCGACGGCCTCGGTGGACGCGTGAGCGCGGTGGGCCGAGCCGAACGCGTCGTTGACGTAGAAGTCGCCCAGCGCGGCGAAGATCTTCGCGGCGGCCGGGTCGTTGGTCTCTTCCCCGGGCACGAAGCGCGTGTTCTCCACCAGCGCCACCGCGCCGCGCGCCAGATGCTTCGTGGCCTCAACGGCGGCCGGCGACGCCGGATCCTCGATGAAGGTCACCGGCATCCCGAGCAGCCGCTCGAGGACGACCTGCACCGGCTTGAGGGAGTACTTCGGCTCCTTCACGCCGCCCTTGGGACGCCCCAGATGCGACAGGAGGACGATCCGGGCACCGCGGTCCTTGAGGTCCTCGATCGTCGGCATCGCGGCGCGGATGCGGGTCTCGTCCGTGACCTTCCCGTCCTTGACCGGGACGTTGAAGTCCACGCGCACCAGCGCGCGGCGGCCCAGCACCGCCGCCGCGTCGAGGTTCTCGATCGTCAGTTTCGCGATCACAGCTTCGCCGCCACGAGATCCATGAGGTCCACGCAGCGCATCGAGTAGCCCCACTCGTTGTCGTACCAGGACGACACCTGGATCATCGTGCCGTCCACCACCGCCGTGCTCATCGCGTCCACGATGGAGGAGAACGGGTTGCCGATGAAGTCGCAGGACACCAGCGGCGCGTCGCACACGTCGAGAATGCCCTTCAGCGGGCCGGCCGACGCGGCCTTCTTGAACGCCTCGTTGACCTCGGCCGGGGTCGTGCTCTTCTCGACCTGCACGATCAGATTGACCGAGGAGACGTCGGCGGTCGGCACCCGCAGCGAGACGCCGTCGATCTTCCCCTTCACCTCCGGGATCACGAGGCCCGTGGCCTTCGCCGCCCCCGTGGTGGTCGGGATGATGCTCAGCGCCGCCGCGCGCGCGCGCCGCAGGTCCTTGTGCGGGAAGTCGAGCACGTTCTGGTCGTTCGTATAGGAGTGCACGGTGATCATATAGCCGCGCACCCAGCCGAACGCGTCGCGCACCACCTTCACGACCGGCACGAGGCAGTTGGTCGTGCAGGAGGCGTTGGAGAGCAGGTGGTGCTTGGCCGGATCGTACTTGTCGTGGTTGACGCCCATCACGATGGTGATGTCCTCGCCCTTGGCCGGCGCCGAGATGATGACCTTCTTCGCCCCGGCGGCGAAGTGCCCGGCCGCCTTCTCCTTGTCGGTGAACTTGCCGGTCGACTCGACGACCAGCGTCGCGCCGAGGTCCTTCCACGGCAGCTTCGCCGGGTCCTTCTCCGCGGTGACGAGGATCTTCCTGCCGTTGATGACGAGGTGGTCCGGGCCCGCCGACACTTCGCCGGGGAAGGTGCGGTGGACCGAGTCGTACTTGAAGAGATGGGCCAGCGTCTTCGTGTCGGTGATGTCGTTGACCGCGACGAACTCCAGATTGCTCCTCGGCTTCTGCAGCGCGGCCCGCAGCACCAGTCGCCCGATCCGCCCGAACCCGTTGATACCCACGCGCACGGCCATGTCCGTCAACCTCCGTCGGTCTGAATGTCGATCAGGCGGGGACGAGGGCGCGGGCGAACGTCACCGCGCCGATGGAAGCCGTCCCCAGTTCGGCGAGCGCCTGGGCCGCTGCGCCCAGCGTTGCGCCCGTCGTCACAACGTCATCCACCAGTGCAACATGCATGCCGCCCAAGGCCTCGCCGGACGCGGCAAACGCGCCCCGGGTGTTCTCCCACCGGCCGGCAGGCGAGAGCCTGGTCTGGGTCCGCGTCTCACGCGCCCGGACCAGCGCAGCGTGCAGGACCCGCACCCCCGTCGCGCGGCCGAGCGCGTCCGCGAGCAGCGCCGCCTGGTTGTGTCCCCGCTCCCGCAGGCGTGTGCGCCCCAGCGGCACCGGGACCAGGGCGTCGAGGCCGCGCAGCCGGGGCGCCAGCGCGGCGACGAGCACCGACGCCATCGGCCGCGCCGCGATGCCCCACCCGCCGTACTTCAGCGCATACACCAGACTGCGCGCCGGTCCCTCCTCCAGCCACACCGCCGACGCGGCCCACGCCAGCTCGGCGGGCCACTGTGCGCAGAACTCGCACCGCGCGCCTCCGGACCCCTCCGCCTCCCAGCCGGCACTCCACTTGTCGAGCGGCTGCCCGCAGCGCCCGCACAGCGGCGGCGCGATGCGCCGCATCCGGTGACGGCACAACGTGCAGCACGCGTCCGGCTCCTCGCTCCGGGCCAGCTGGCGCTTGCAACCCAGACAGGCCTGCGGGAGCGCCAGCGCCTCGAGGTCCAGCGCCAGCGCCCGGGTCGCGGGCAACATGCTAGGCGCCCAGAGCATCCTTGACCGCCGCGCGCATGATCTCCACCGGCGCCTCGACCCCGAGGAAGAGGCGGAACGCTGCCGCCCCCTGCGCCACCAGGACGCCGCGGCCGTCCGCCGCCGCCGCGCCGGCCGCTCGCGCCTCGCGGACCAGCGTCGTGCCGCCGCGCGCGTACACGAGGTCCAGGACCGCGGCGGGCGCGACGCGCCGCAGTGCCTCCGCCTCGAGCGGTGAGGGGTCGCCCGCGCGGAGCCCGAGAGGCGTCGCGTTGACGACGAGGTCCGCCCGCTCGCCGTTCGCCGCGCCGCCCCCCCCCCATACGCTGCACCGCACCCCCGCGCTTTGCGCCCACGAGGCGAATTCCGCCCCGCGCGCCCCGTCGCGCGAAGAGACCGCGACGTCCGCCCCGGCCCACGCGTCCGCGATCGCCACCGCGGCCGCCCGCGCTGAACCGCCGGTGCCGAGGAGGAGCGCGCGCCGCACCGGCTTCCCGGCCATCAGGCGCCGCGCCTCCGCGCTGACGCCGGCCACGTCGGTGTTGTCGCCGACGACCGCACCGTCCTGCCGCCAGATCGTGTTGCAGGCCCCCGTCCGCCGCACCAGCTCCGAGGGCTCGTCGAGCAGCTCCGCCGCAGCCTGCTTGTGCGGCACGGTGACGCACGCCGCTCCCCCGGCCGCGAGCAGCCCCTGGATCACCGTCTCCAGCTCGGCCGGACTGGCGCGCAGCGCCACGAAGACGGCGTCGAGCCCCAGCGCCCCGATCGCCGCGTTGTGCATCGCCGGCGACAGCGACTGCGCGATGGGATCGCCGAGGACGGCGAGCAGTCTAGTCGTCGCCCGGATTCGCATCGGTCTGCGGGTTGGCGAGCCGCTCCACGGCGGCGGTCAGCAGTGTCTCCAGCTGCGCGAACGTGCGGCGATACTCGTCCAGGTCTCCGCCGAAGGGGTCCTCCACCTCCGCGGTCGCCGCCGGCACGCCGGCGTACTCGCCCAGCAGATGGCTCTTCCCCGTGCCGCCCAGCGCCTCCGCGCGCTCCAGGTGGTGCGCGCTCATCCCCAGCACCAGGTCGGCCCCGGCCACCATGTCCGCGGTGAGCTGGCGCGCGCGGTGCGCGGAGACATCGAGCCCGTGCTCGAGGGTCACCAGGTACGCGCCTTCCGACGCCGGCGAGCCGTCCCACGCCGCGGTGCCGGCCGACGCGACCTCCACGCCTTGCACGGCACGCTGCCCGAGCAGATGCCGCGCGATCGCCTCGGCCATCGGGCTCCGGCAGATGTTGCCCGTGCAGACGAACAGGACCTTCACGGGTCAGATCACCAGCGAGGGGACGATGGACTTGAGGCGCCCCGCCGGGATGGCGCCTTCGCGGACCAGGCGCGGCGCGGAGCCGGTGCAGTCCACGAGCGTCGAGGGCGCCGAGGGCTGCCGGGCGCCGGCGTCGAGGACCAGGAGCGTCCCGTCGGCGACCGCGGCCGCGAAGCTCTGCTCGATGGACGCGGCATCGAGGAGCGCCGGCTGACGCGGCCGGTTGGCGCTCGTCGAGGTGATCGGCGAGCCCAGCGTCGCGATGAGCTGCAGCGCGCCTGCGTGCGACGTCCAGCGCACCGCGATCCCGCCTTCGGGTCCGCGCAGCGTGTCCGGCAGCACGCCTTCCCCTCCCGGCAGCGCCAGCGTCAGGGGGCCGGGCCAGAACGCGGCGGCGAACCGCTCCGCGGCGTCGGTGAGGCGCAACCCGACGCCCAGCAGCATCCGGCGGCTGGCCACGAGCACGAGGAACGGCTTCCCCGGCTCCCGCCCCTTGAGCGCGGCGAGGCGCTCGACCGCGGGCGCGGACGTGATGGAGCCGAAGCCGTAGACGGTCTCGGTCGGGTAGGCGATCATGCCGCGGCGCGCCAGGTGCGTGACGACCGCGGGCAGCGCCGCCGTGATCTGGTCGGGAGTGAGGAACGGGATCACGCGGGCCGCTCGGCGGCAGCCAGCGCCTCGGCCAGCGCGAAGTCCTCTGGCGTCGTGATCTTGATGTTCCAGGGACTGCCCGCCACCACCCGCACCGGATGGCCGAGCCGCTCGCAGAGCGTGGCGTCGTCGGTCGCGGGAGCGGAAGAGTCGCCCTTCGCGCGCTGGTGCGCCGTCTCCAGCATGGCGCGCGGAAAGGCCTGCGGCGTCTGCACCGCCACCAGCCGCTCGCGTGGCACCGTGCGGACGACCAGCCCTGCCGCGTCCGTCTCCTTCACCGTATCCGAAAGCGGGACGCCCGGAACGGCCACCGCGCCGCGCGCGGCCACCGCGAGCACCCGGTCGATCACCTCGGCGGCGACGAACGGGCGCGCGGCGTCGTGCACCAGCACCAGCGTCGGGCCGGCCGGGAGGGCCTTGAGTCCGTTGGCGACCGACTCCTGGCGCTCCTCTCCACCCGCGGCGAGCAGCAGCCGGTCGGAGCGCAGCTCGCGCAGCCAGTCGGGCGGAGCGGACACCAGCTCCGGCGGGAGGACGACGACGATGGGGCCGACACGCGGATGTCGCGCGAAGGCGCGGACGGAGTGGAGCAGCATCGGAACCCCGGCGACGGGTCGCAGCTGCTTCGGCTCCTCCGACGCGGCCAGCCGGGCGCGCACCCCGCGTCCGGCCGCTACGATGATCGCGCCGGCGTCAGGCGGCGAGGCGATGGGCCAGCTCCCCGAGATGCTCCACCCGCACCAGCTCGACCCCGCCGTCGGGCTGCTTGAGCGCCGTGCGCGAGCCGACGAAGGCGCGGCGGAAGCCGTGGCGCGCCGCCTCCGCCAGCCGGCGCTCCGCCCCCGCCACGGCCCGGACCTCGCCCCCGAGCCCCACCTCGCCCAGGAAGAGCGCGTCCGCCGGAAGGGCCCGGTCGCGCACGCTCGAGATCAGCGCGGCGACGATGGCCAGGTCGCTCGACGGCTCCGAGAGGCGCACGCCGCCGACGACGTTGACGAAGACGTCGAGATCGCCGAACGGGAGCGACGCGCGGCGCTCGAGGACCGCGAGGAGGACCGCGAGGCGCCGGTGGTCCAGCCCCGCGCTCACCCGCTGCGGGGTGCCGAAGCCGGCGCGCGAGGCCAACGCCTGGATCTCGACCAGCATCGGGCGCGTGCCCTCCATCAGCGCGGTGACGGCGCTCCCCGAGATGCCGGCGTGGCGCGCCGCCAGGAACGCCGCGGAAGGATTGGCGACGGGGATCAGCCCCGCCGAGGTCATCTCGAAGACGCCGATCTCGTCCACGCCGCCGAACCGGTTCTTGGTCGCCCGGAGGATGCGGTGGTCGAGCGAGCCCTCGCCCTCGAAGTAGAGCACGGTGTCCACGATGTGCTCGAGCGTCTTCGGCCCGGCGATCCCCCCGCCCTTCGTCACGTGCCCCACCAGCAGGACCGAGGGTCCCGATTCCTTCGCGAACCGCATCAGCCGCGCGGCGCACTCGCGCACCTGCCCGACGTTGCCGGGCGCGCCCTCGAGATCCGCCGTGTACGCCGTCTGGATGGAGTCCACCACGAGCACGCGGGAATCGAGTCGGATGGCATGCTCGATCACCCGCTCCAGCACCGTCTCCGCCAGGACGTGGACGCGGCCTGCCGGCTCCTCGAGGCGGTCGGCCCGGAGGCGCACCTGGTCGGGGGACTCCTCGCCGGACGCATACAGCGTCGGGATCCCCGCCGCCTCCAGCCGCGCCGCCACCTGCAGCAGCAGCGTGGACTTGCCGATGCCGGGCTCGCCGCCCACCAGCACCAGCGAGCCGGGAACGATGCCGCCGCCGAGGACGTAGTCGAACTCGGCCAGGCCCGTGCGGTAGCGCGGGACGGCCTCAGCGGACAGGTCCGCCAGGCGCACCGGAACGGCACCGCCGGCGGCGGCCCGTGCCCCCGTGCCTCCGTGCCCCCGTGCCTGCTTCGCCGCCGGCCGCACGACCTCCTCGACGAGCGTGTTCCACTCCCCGCAGGCGTCGCAGCGGCCGGTCCACTTCGGCTGCTCGGCCCCGCATTCCGTGCAGCGGAAGACGGAATGCGCCTTAGCGGCCATTCCCCTCGTCCTCGGTTTCGCGCGGACTGTAGTTGTCGAAGCGGGTGTACGCCTTGTGGAAGTGCAGCTTGATGGTGCCGGTGGGCCCGTTGCGCTGCTTGCCGATGATCACCTCGGCCTGCCCCTCGATGTTGGCGCCGGTCTTCGGGTCCTCGATCCCGGAGTACATCTCCTCGCGGTAGATGAACAGGACCACGTCGGCGTCCTGCTCGATCGCGCCCGACTCCCGGAGGTCCGAGAGCTGGGGGCGGCGGTGCTCGCCGCCGCGCTGCTCCGGCGCGCGCGAAAGCTGCGACAGCGCGATCACCGGCACGTTCAGCTCCTTGGCCAGCGCTTTCAGGGAGCGGGAGATCGCGCTGATCTCCTGCACCCGGTTCTCCGCCTGCTCCGGCGAGCGCATCAGCTGCAGATAGTCCACGATCAGCAGCCCGATGTTCTGCTCCGCCTTGATCCGCCTCGCCTTGGAGCGCAGCTCCAGCGGGGTGAGGGCGGCGCTGTCGTCGATCCAGATCGGCGCCGAGGAGAGCAGCCCCGCCGCCCGCGCCAGCAGCGCGTAGTCGGCGTCCTTCAGCATCCCCTGGCGCAGGCGGTGGGCGTCCACGCGGGCCTCCGCCGTCAGGAGCCGCTGCACCAGCTGCGCCTTGGACATCTCGAGGCTGAAGATCGCCACCGGGACGTTCTTCTCGATGGCCGCGTGCTGCGCGACGTTCAGGCAGAGCGCCGTCTTTCCCATGGCCGGGCGCGCTGCGACGATGACCAGGTCGGCCGGCTGGAAGCCCGCCGTCTTGTCGTCCAAGTCTTTGAACCCCGACGCGACACCGGTAATCGATTGCCCGCCGGCGTGGAGCGATTCGATGCGCTCCATCGTCGGCCAGAGCAGCTCCTTGAGGCGGATGAATCCCTCGGTCTTCCGGGTCTCGGAGACCTCGAAGATCCGCTGCTCCGCGCTGTCGAGGACTTCGTCGGCGAGGCGCTTGCCCTCGTACGCATCCTGCACGATGCTCGTGGCCGCCTCGATGAGGCGCCGCAGCATCGCCTTGTCGCGCACGATCTTGGCGTGATAGTCGAGGTTCGCGGCGGTCGGGACGACGTCGAGCAGGTACGAGAGGTACTCGATCCCGCCGACCGCCTCCATCTCGCCCCGCCGGTCCACCTCTTCCTTGAGGGTGACCGGGTCCACGACGCCGCCGCGCTCGATGATGGCCTTCATCGCCCGGAACAGCCGGCGGTGCCCCTCGCGGTAGAACATCGAATCGTCGAGCAGGGCCGCGCCGCTGAGCGCCGCCTCGGCGTCCAGCAGCATCGCCGCCAGCACGGCCTGCTCCGCTTCGACGACGTACGGCGGCTGGCGGCCGCCGAAAACGTCAGACTCTTTCGCCGTCGTAGATCCGGCGCGCGATACGGACGTCATCCCAGGTCGGACGCTTCCAGTGGGGGTTTCGAAGGAGGGCCGCCGGGTGGTACGTCACGATCAACGGGACGCCCCGGTAGCGGTGTACTTTGCCGCGCAGCTCGTTCAGCGACGCGTTGCTGCCCAGCAACGCGTGCGCCGCGGGTCGGCCCATCGCCAGGATCACCCGCGGCCCGATGAGCTCCAGCTGCCGATGGAGATACGGTGAGCACGCGGAGACTTCAAGCGGCTCCGGGTCGCGGTTCCCGGGAGGCCGGCACTTGAGGACGTTGCAGATGAAGACTTCCTCCCGCGGCAGATGGATCGCCTTGAGGATCTCGGTCAGGAGCTGGCCCGCGCGCCCCACGAACGGGCGGCCCGTCTCGTCCTCGGTGGCACCCGGCGCCTCGCCCACCACGACCAGCCCCGAGCGCGGGTCGCCCTCGCCGGGCACGCTGTGCAGCCGTGACGAGCCGAGCTGGCACTTCCGGCACGCGTCGATCACGGAGGCCAGCGCGTCGAGCGTCGCGCACGCGCGGAGCGGGTCCGCCGCGAACAGATCGTCGCCGCCCCCGGGCGCGTCCACGGATATGCCGGCCGGCAGCGGCGCCGCCGGCGCCGCAGTCTGTGCCTTCACCTTCACCGGCGCGGCAGTGTGATCTGCCTCAGTCTTCTTGGGACTGGGAGCCACTGATGTACTTGGCGTCTGGGAACTGTTCTGTGGACTGGTCCCCGACCTCTGAACTCTCTCGAGGATCAGGTCCGTCTCACCGAGCTCCAGCAGCTGTTCGAGATACCGGCGGCGGGCGTTATCCACCCCTGGAAAGTAACACCTGGACCCGGTCCAGGACGGCCTCGGCGGCCTCCGACTTGGCGAGCAGCGGGAGCGGCTCGACGCCGGTGCGGGAGACGATGGTGACCCGGTTCGTGGGCACCTCGGGTCCTGCACCGGGCTCGGTGGCGTCGTTCGCGATGACGAGATCGAGCTGCTTGGCCTTGAGCTTGGCCTGCGCTCCCGCCACCGCGTCCCCGGTCTCCAGGGCGAACCCCACGATCACCGCGCCCTTCTTCCGCCGGGCGGCCGTCCCCGAGAGGATGTCCGCCGTGGGCTCCAGCTCGAGCTTGAGACCGCCCTCGCCGCGCTTCGCCTTCCTCGCCAACGGCGCGGCGGGCCGGTAGTCCGCCGGCGCCGCGGCCATCAGCAGGACGTCCGCGAGCGGAAGGGCTTCCGCGACCGCGGCCGCCATCTGCTCCGTGGACTGCACGGAGACGAGGGCGACGCCGGGCGGCGGCTCGAGGGCCGAGGGCCCGCTCACCAGCGTCACGTCGGCGCCCCGGAGCCAGGCCGCGCGCGCCAGGGCGTAGCCCATCCGGCCGCTCGAGCGGTTGGTCAGGACGCGCACCGGATCCAGCGCCTCGCGCGTCGGGCCGGCGGTGACCAGCACGCGGCGGCCGGTCCACGGCGCGCCGCGCCGCAGCAGCCGCTCCACGTGGGCGACGATCTCCTCGGGCTCCACCATCCGGCCCGGCCCCTCCGCCTCGCCCTCGGCGAGCGGCCCGGTCGCCGGGCCGAGGACCTCGACGCCTCGCGAGCGCAGCAGCGACAAGTTCGTCTGCGTCTCGGGGTGGGCGTACATCCGGTCGTTCATCGCCGGGCACAGCAGGACCGGGGCGCGCACCGCCAGGAGGAGCGCCGTCAGGAAGTCGTCCGCCATCCCCTGTGCGAACCGCGCGATGAGGTGGGCCGTGGCCGGCGCCACGACCACGAGGTCGGCCTCGCGGCCGAGCCGCACGTGATGGAGGGCCCGCCCGCTCTGCCAGAGCGACGTGACGACCGGATGGCCTGTGAGGGCTTCGAACGTGACGGGACCGACGAATTCGGCCGCGGCGGCGGTGAGCACCGTCTCCACGGACACGCCGGCCCCGGTGAGGCGGCGTGCAACGACGCACGTCTTGTAGGCGGCGATGCCGCCCGACACGCCGAGAACAACGTGCCGGCCGGCGATGCGACTCACACTTCCTGCCTGCGCCGCCGCGTGATCTTGTACTTCAGGTTGCCGCCCGCCAGCTCCTCGAACGACGTGGTGGTGAGCTTCTTCTCCCGCTCCACCATCCGTTCCTTCGGAAAGTCGTTCACGTAACGGGCGAACTTCGCGGCGACCAGCACGCCGATGTACTTGTTGCCGGCCTCGCGCGCGATCTCGGTCGGGGTGAACACCCGCATGCTCAATCCTCCTTGGTCGTGTTCAGCCGCTCGGCCAGTGCGCCGATCTCGCGGCCCAGGTCCGCCAGCTCCTTCGCCAGGTCGGGGTTCCGGCGCGGCCGCTTGCTCTCCGCGTCGAGGATGGCCGCCACTTCCGCCACCGCCTCAGTCCGATCGGCGTTGAACACCACGTAGTCGTAGAGCGGCGCCTCGCGCAGCTCCACCACCGCCTGCCTGAGTCGCGCCACCAGCGACGGCGCGCGCGTCCCGCTCGGGCCGCCCAGCCGGCGCATCAGCTCGTCCGCCGAGGGCGGCACGATGAACACCAGCACCGCTTCGGGATAGTGCTGCTTCACGGTGCGCGCGCCCTGGATCTCGATGTCGAGGACCGCATGTCGCCCGGCCGCCAGCACTTTCTCGATGTCCGCCTTGAGCGTGCCGTACCGCTCGCCGCCGTACTCGGCCCACTCCAGGAACTCCCCCGCCGCGACCCGCCGGTCGAACTCGGCGCGCGAGACGAAGTGGTAATCCACCCCGTCCTTCTCCTTCGGTCGCGGTGGGCGCGTCGTCGCCGACACCGAATAGCCGACGTCCTCGCGTGCCGCGACGAGCGCGTTGGCGATCGTCGTCTTGCCGCCGCCCGACGGGGCCGAGAGGACGAGGGGGAACCCTCTCATTCGAGGTTCTCGACCTGTTCCCGGAGCTTTTCCAGCTCCGTCTTCATCGTGATCACCGCGGCCGCGATCCCGGCGTCGTTGGCCTTCGACCCGATCGTGTTGACCTCCCGCCCCATCTCCTGGAGCAGGAACGACAGGCGCCGCCCCGCCGCGTCGCTCCCCGCCAGCGCCTCGCGCATCGCCGCCACGTGCGCCTCGAAGCGCACCAGCTCCTCGGTGATGTCGAGGCGGTCCGCCAGGTACGCGATCTCCTGGCTCAGCCGCGCCGGGTCCACCGCGACCCCACCGGCCAGCTCGCGCACCGCCGCGGCCAGGCGGTCCCGCTCCCGCACCAGCCGCTCGGGCGCCGCCGCCGCGATCTGCCGCGCCTGCGCCGCCAGCGCGTCGAGCCGCGCGAGGAGGTCCGCGCACAGCGCCGCCCCTTCCCGCTCCCGCGCCGCCACGCACGAGACCGCCGCGCGGTCCAGCAGCGCCAGCAGGCCGGATCCGTCCGGCGACGCCTCCGCCCTCGCGACGCGCACGACCTCGGGGAGCCGCGCCACCGTCGCCAGGTCCACCTTCCCCGTGAGCTTGAGGTCCCGGCCGAGCTTCCGCAGCGCTCCGACCAGCGCCCGCGCGCGCTCGACGTCCACCGTCACCGCGTCCGAGCGCTGCGGCTCCTCCACCCACCGGCCCGACACCGTGACGTGGCCCCGGTCGAAGTGGCTGCGCAGCCGCTCCCGGATCGAGCCCTCGGCGTCGCTCAGCTCCGAGGGCACCTTGAGCTGGACGCTCAGGTGCCGATGGTTCACCGAACGGATTTCGAGCCGGAGCCGGCCGCCGGCGACTTCCCCGTCGGCTGCTCCGAACCCCGTCATGCTCCTGGGTGGCATAGGGACCCGGTTCGGGGCAAGCCTTGTAATTTACTGCCGCGGCCCTAGTTGGTGAACTCCCACCTTACCCCGTACGTCTGGTTGCCCACCGGCATGTTCAGGCCCGGGATGACCGAGTACCGCTCCCCCCGGGCATTCCGGATGCTCCAGAAGAGCGCCGCGTTCAGCAGCCGCAGCTCCACGCGGTAGTCCAGGATCGTGGCCCCCTTGAGCAGATAGGGCCCCCCGGACGCCCCGGCCGAGTCGGCGCCCCAGGCGCCCCGCCCCCACCCCTCCATCGCGACTTCCGCGGTGAAGTCGAAGGCCCCGCGCCGCAGCACCGGCAGGAGGCGGGAGCGGAAGGTGGCCCAGATCCGCGAATGGTGCGGCGGCTCGTAGGCTGAGGTCTCCAGCTCCGCCGTGCCGTTGACCAGCGGCTCCCTGAGCCAGCCCGAGAGCGTGATGTAGGCCTTGGGACGCCAGGCGAAGGAGACCGTCGCGGTGTGTACCGCGAACGACGGGTAGGCCGGCACGATGGGCCCGAAGGTGCCGGGCACCGCCGGCGCGAACACGCCGTGCCGGGCGAGCGAGACGTCGAGATCCAGCGGCCGCGTGGTCAGGCTGATCCCCGTCGTGAAGTCGGTGACCTTCTGGGCGGTGTCCGTCAGCAGCGCGGGTGCGCCGACGGCGTTCCGGAACCGGATCGCGCCGTGCAGCGCGATAGCGGCGATGGGCCGCAGCTCGGCCTGCGCCGCGACGTCGGTGGAATGGCGGCCGCCGAGGTGGGAGCGGCTGATCGCGTATCCCGAGACCGTGAGCAGAGCCCACGGAGACATCGCACCCCGCACCTCGAACTCGAGCGGCGTGCTGTTGTCGCGGACGCGCGCCGTCAATTCGGTGGACCAGCGCTCCGCCCGGTAGCCGAGGATCGCACTGCCCTGCATTTCCTCGCGGCCGAGCGCGGCCGACGTGTCGGTGTAGTTGCTGCCGCCGGCGATCGCGTCCAGGCGCAGACCCATCCCGTCGTCCCGCGAGGCGATGAACCCGCGCAGGAACATGTCGGTCCGGTGCGCGTGGCGGCTCGGGAGGTACGGGAGGCTCTGGGGGTTGCTGCCCAGCGTTACGCTGTCGCGGTCGAGCGAGACGCTGAGCACCTGCCACGCGACGCCGTAGCGCTGCGACGGGATCCACGAGCCCTTCGCCCACAGCGTGACGTCGCTCGTGCGCCCCTGGGAGGTCACGACCCCCGAGCTGCCCTGGAAGTTCACGCCCAGGTCGAGCCCGGTCCCGTTCTTCCAGCGGTTCAGGTAGCGGATGCGGTACGAGTTGGTGCTGGCGTCCCCGGTCGCGAACGACGTCTCGGTGCGCGGCTTCCGGACCACCTGCTCGTCCGAGTAGAGGTACACGCGCACCACCGAGGGGAGGACCTCGACCTCGACCCGCTGGACGAGTCCGAGGTTGAGCTCGCTCAGGTCGAGACCGGTGCTGTCCTGTCCGAGCGGGTCCATGGCGAAGCCGTCCCAGTAGACCTCGATCGAGCTGGCGCCCTGCCCGGCGTACTGGATGATCTCGGGGCGGCCGAACCATCCGGCCCGCACCAGGAAGACGCCGGGGACGTGTTCGAGCAGCTCGCCCAAGGTCACGGCGCCGGAGAACCAGAGCTCGTCGTGGTCGAAGACGATGCGGCCCGCGCGCGGCAGCGGACCCGGCGGCGCGCCCAGCGGGGGCAGCTGCGGCCGGAAGCTGTCGGGCGAGAGCGAGTCGGGGAGCGGAATGCTGTCGCGGCGCGCTCGCGCCGCTGCGCCCGTGTCCTGGCGCGCGGCGCCCGTGTCCAGCCGCGCGGCGCCCGGGGCCCGTGCGGTGTCCGCCCGTGGCGGCAGCGGAGGAGGATTCTGCGCCGCGAGCTCCGCGGCCCCGACCAGGAGGGCGGCCGCGAGCAGGAGCCCGGGCGCTCGGCGCGTCACGTCAGCGGGCGCGCCCCAGCAGGAACTCGACGAACAGACGCGTCGGCACTGCGGCGGGGCCCTTGGCGAGGGGCGGCGAGTCGGCGTCGGTGTACGCCGTTCCCGCCACGTCGATGTGCACCCACGGATACCCGTCGGCGAACTCGCGCAGGAACCAGCCGGCCGTGATGGTGCCCGCGGGCCGCCCGCCGCTGTTCTTCACGTCGGCGATGTCCGACTTGATCAGGTCCCGGTACTCGTCGTACATCGGCAGGGGCCACACCCGCTCGCCGGCGCGGTCGCCGGCGCGACGCACTTCCTCGAGCAGCGCCTCGTCGCTCCCCATGATCGCGCTCGCCGTGTGCCCCAGCACGATGACCGCCGCCCCCGTCAGCGTCGCGGCGTCGAGCACCGCGGCCGGCTTGAACCGGCGCACGTAGGAGAGCGCGTCCGCCAGGAGCAGGCGCCCCTCCGCGTCGGTGTTGACGATCTCGATCGTCTTCCCCGAATGGCTCTTCACCACGTCGGCGGGGCGGTACGCCGAGCCGCCGGGCATGTTGTCCGCGGACGGGATGGCGCCGATCACGTTGAGCTTCGGCTTGAGGCGGCCGAGGGCCTCGAACGCCCCGAGCACGGCCGCCGCGCCGGACATGTCGTACTTCATCTCCTCCATCTGCGCCGCCGGCTTGATCGAGATGCCGCCCGTGTCGAACGTCACCCCCTTGCCCACCAGCGCCACCGGCGCGGCGTCGCCGGCCCCGCGGTACTCCAGCACGACGAACCGCGGCTCCGTCTGGGAGCCCTGCGCCACGGCGAGCGCGGCGCCCATCCCTTCCTTCCGCATCTGCTCGCGGTCCAGCACGGTCACCGTGAAGCCGTAGGTCTTGCCGAGCTGCTGCGCCACCTCGCCCAGGTAGGCGGGCGTGCAGGTGTTGGGCGGCAGGAACTGGAGGCGGCGCGCCAGCGCCTGCCCCTCCGCCACCGCCTGCCCGAGGCGAAAGCCGGGCCGCGCGGCCGCCTCTTCGGCCGCCTCGACCACGACCGTGATGGACGTGACCGGCGGCTTGCGCTCGCCATTCGGCGACTTCAGCTCGTCGAACTGCCACGCCCCCTGCCCCGCGCCCTCGGCCGCGACCTGCGCGAAGTCGGCCGGGGCGACCCCGCCGCGCAGGGCTGACGGCACCGCGAACGTCACGGCGCCCGTGCCCAGCGCCTTCGCGCGGCGGCCCGCGACCGCAGCCGCCCGGCGGAGCGCCGTGCGGGCGGCGATCTCGCGCTGCGCCGGCGCCTCTTCCGGCTTGCCGAGCCCCACCAGCAGCAGCCGCGCCGCCCCCCCGGACGCCCCGGGCAGGTAGATCAGGGAGGTCTCGTCGCGCGCCCCGGCGAAGTCCCCGGAGGCGAACAGCCGCTCGAGGACTCCGCCGCTCCGCCCATCCAGGGCGGCCAGGGCCGCGGGCAGCTTCTTGTCGTGCTTCGGCACCGCCACCGCGAGCAGCGGCGCGTCGACCGACTCGAGCGCGGCGGCGAGCAGCGTGTAGTTCATCCGAGATGCGCGACGATGGCGTCCGCGAAGACCGACGTCCGCACCTCCTTCGCGCCCTCCATCTGCCGGGCGAGATCGTACGTCACGTGCTTCGCCGTGATCGCCCGCTCGATGCCCTTCACGATGGACGTCGCGACGTCATCCCATCCCAGGTGCTCGAACATCATCACCCCGGAGAGGATCACGCTGCACGGGTTCACCTTGTCGAGGTCGGCGTACTTCGGCGCCGTTCCGTGCGTCGCCTCGAAGATCGCGTATCCGTCGCCGATGTTGGCGCCCGGCGCCATCCCGAGGCCGCCCACCTGCGCCGCGCACGCGTCAGACAGATAGTCCCCGTTCAGGTTGGGCGTGGCGAGCACCGAGTATTCCTTGGGCCGCAGCAGCACCTGCTGGAAGATGCTGTCCGCGATCCGGTCCTTGACGAGCACGCGGTCGCCCTGCTTCTGGCCGTCCACGTCGGCCTCGGCGATCAGCTTTCCCGTGAAGCGCTTCTCCTGCACGACCTGGTACCCCCAGTCGCGGAAGGCGCCCTCGGTGAACTTCATGATGTTGCCTTTGTGGACCAGCGTCACCGTCGGGAGCTTCTTGTCGATCGCGTGCTGGAACGCCCGCGCGATGAGCCGCTTCGAGCCGAACTCGCTCATCGGCTTGATCCCGATCGCCGTCCCCTCGCGGACCTTCGCCTTCAGCTCGTTCACCAGGAAGTCGCGCAGCTTGGCGGCCTCCTTGGTGCCCGCCTGGTACTCGATCCCCGCGTACACGTCCTCGGTGTTCTCGCGGAAGATGATGACGTTGAGGTCCTGCGGCCGCTTCACCGGCGAGGGAACGCCGTCGAAGTAGCGCACCGGCCGCACGCAGGCGTACAGGTCGAGCAGCTGTCGCAGCGCCACGTTGAGCGAGCGGATCCCGCCCCCGATCGGCGTCGTCAGCGGGCCCTTGATGCCGACCCGGTACTGCTTGACCGTCTCGAGCGTGGCCTCGGGAAGCCAGCTGCCGGTTTCCTTGAAGGCCTTTTCCCCCGCCAGCATCTCGACCCACGCGACCCGCCGCTTGCCGCCCGACGCCTTCGCCACCGCGGCATCGAACACCTTCTTCGACGCACGCCAGATGTCGCGGCCCGTGCCGTCCCCTTCGATGAACGGGATGATCGGGTCGTTGGGCACGACGTACGTGCCGTCGCGATAGCTGATCGGGGTTCCCTTGACTGGTTCGGACATCGTCCGCTTGCCTCCGGTCGGCGGTGGAAGGCCTCGTACCGAATTGTCGCGTAAGGAGATGCGCAGCAGCCGCTAAACCTAGTTCTGACGTTCGGCGTGGGCAACGGCGCCAGACGCAGACGGGGACCGCCGCAGCGGTCCCCGTCTCCGGTCGCCGGGTGCGTCGAGACTCAGGGCGCGACCACCGCCGTCGGAATCGTGTGGTTCTCGGTGTCCCCGGTGCCGAGCTGCCCTTCGGCGTTCCGGCCCCAGCATTGCGCGGCGCCGTCCGCGGTGACCGCACAGCTGAACTGGCGGCCCGTCGCGATGGCCTTGTAGCTGGCGGTCCCGGACACCGGCGCCGGGACCGAGCTGTTCGCCGCCGAGCTTCCGTTGCCGAGCTCACCCTGGTTGTTGTCGCCCCAGCACGACGCCTGGCCGGCGGCGCTGATCGCGCAGACGTGGGAGAAGAAAGCGCTGATCGAGAGGTAGGGTCCGCTCGCGTGCACCGCTTTCGGAGTCGAGCTGCACGGCATCGCGGGCGTGCCGCACTGCTCGGTCGTCGAATCCACGCCGAGCTGGCCGTAGCAGTTCGCGCCCCAGCAGTAGAGGGAGCTGTCCCGGCCGACGGCGCAGGTGTAGTCGAACTGGCCCGCTGCCTCCACGGTGCGCGCGGCGAAGTCGCCCGCGACGCGGACCGGCAGGCCGTGCGCGGCGGTGGCCCCGTCGCCCGTCTCCCCCTGCTCGTTTCGGCCCCAGCAGTAGGTCGCGCCGCTGCGCGTCACGCCGCACGTGTGGTAGAAGCCCGCGCTGATCGTGCGGAACGACAGGCCGCCCGCCACCAGAGCCGGCGCCGTGTGGCCGCCGGTCAACGATGCCCCGGTCCCGAGCCGGCCTCCGGCGTTGCTACCCCAGCAGTACGCCGCGCCGGTCGTGGACACGGCGCAGGCGTGCGTGAAGCCGGCGCTGATCGTCTGGAACGCCACGCCCTCCGCCGCGACGCGCTCAGGCCGATCGGCCGACGCCTGACTTCCGGTCCCGAGCTGACCCTGGGCCCCCGTGCCCCAGCAGTAGGCGGTGCCCACCGTCGTGACGCCGCAGGTGAAGTTGTTCCCCGCGCTGATCACGCTGAAGGCGAAGCCGCCCTCGACGCGCACCGGCTTGGTGCTGCACCTCGTGCCGGCCTCGGAGCAGGCCGCCCGGACGGACGGATTCCCCAGCTGGCCCTCGTCGTTGCGGCCCCAGCAGTACGCCACGTGCTGCGCGGTGATCCCGCAGGCGTGACTCGTACCGGCGGTGACGGACTGGAAGACCAGGGGAGGTGTCTGGGCCGGCGAGATCACGAAGGCGGCGCTGGCCGCGAGGCCGACCGCCGCGGAGAAACCGGCGCCAGCGATCCTGCGAAGAGCGTTGCAAAAAACTGACATGGCGCACCCCGAAGAGGGCTACGCCATGTCGGAAGGTCAAAAACCGTGCCGGGTTAGCGAAACAGGACCGGCTTTGTCGCTTACTTGGACTTCGCGGCTGCCTTGCTGGATGCGGCCACCTTGCTGCTCACGGCCACCTTGCTGCTCACGGCCACCTTGCCGGTCGCGGCTGCGTTGCCGGTCGCGGCTGCCTTGCTCCGCCGGGCCCAGTGCTCCCGGTCGGTCATGGCGCGGTGCGCGAGGTGGTTCGAGTAGTACGCCACGATCCGCTCCTGCACCGAGGCGCGAGTGTCGCGCGAGGCGGCGTGGAACGGGGCGTAGCGGTTGCCGTCGTGGGAGACGGTGAACCACCACCACGCCTCGGGCTGCGAGCCGTTGGGGTCCTCCCGCAGGCAGGCGTAAGTGCGGTTGTCGTGGACAAAGGTGAAGGACCGGAGCATCGGATCTCCTTTGGGCGAAACGAAATCTAATCAGGGGGGGAAGGCCGCTGCTTTCTGGCGCCCCGCGGCGACCGGCGCGAGCTGGCAGCGCTGGCGTAAGCTCAAGCGCCATATCCGATTAACCGACTCCCCTTGGGAATGACGGTGGCCTGACGCCTGGGCGCATAGTGGAGGCCGGGAAAACACCTGCCGAGGAGGTCAGAATGAGACCGACGCGAATGGCCATTGTGGCGACCGCGCTGGCCGTTGCGCTCACCGGCATGGCCTGCAGCAAGGAGCCGACGAGTCCGAACCTCGCGCTCTCGCTCGAGGAGCTCGGCACGCTGGTTACGGAGCTGGGCAACGTGATGTCTCCGGGCACGTCCGTGACCCTGCCTGCTCCGGCGATCCGGCGGATCGCCCCTGCCTGGACGCGCCTGGCCCTGCGCAACAGAATTGGCCTAAGCCTGGCCAGGTCCTTGGTCGCCCGATCGAGGGAGGAAGCCGCGCCGTGACGAAAAGCCCGCGCACTTCTCCGAGGCTGCCTCGCCGAGTCGCGGCGGCCCTGCGCGATGGGACGACCCTGCGGATTCGTGCGGGCGCGGGCCGTCATCGCTTCATCGGTATCTGGGTCGTGGTCGTGGAGGGTCGCGTCTTCGTGCGGTCGTGGAGCCTCAAGCCGCGCAGCTGGTGGCGGACTCTGCTGATCGAGCCGGTCGGGGCGATCCGGGTGGCCGGCAGGACGGTCGCGGTCCGCGCCGTGCGGACGCGCAGCGAGCGCCTCAAGGACGCGGTGAGCCGGGCCTACCTGGAGAAGTACGGCGCGGGCGGATCGCTCAGGTACGCCCGCGACCTGGGGAGCGCGAAGTCACGCGCGACCACCACTGAGCTCGTGCCGCTCTGACGCGGCGTCCCGGAGGAGGAGCAATCATGTCTCTGATGCGCGTCGTGATCGCCGGTGCGGTTGGCGGATTCCTCTCGATCTTCACCAGTTGGCTCGTCACGGGCTACCTGTTCCATGGATATCAGCGGCGGACGCCCGAGGCGTGGCGTCCCGAGGGACCGAAGCAGTACGCCACCAGCAGCGTCATTCAGGTGCTGGGGGGTGCAGCGGTCGGACTGCTCTGGTTCGCGACCGGCGGGGCCGCGCGCCTCGGCACGACATCATGGCTTCTGGGGGGCGTGCTGTTCGGCGGTCTGGCCTGGCTCGCGGTCGCGTGTCCCATTCACGTCACCACGGCGGTCTACGTGAAGGTGCATCGCGGCGTCGTGGTGGGCCTGTTGCTCGACTCGCTGCTCGGCTTGTGCGTCGTGGGGTGCGCCTGCGCCTGGGGAGCGTCCTGAGGGAGGCCGTTCTGCGTCCGAGGCCACATGAGGTTCGGTGAGTCCGGGGGATAGCGGGGGGATAGAGAGTCACGCCCTCACGCCCGCCTAACGCATCGAGGCTGGGCTGTGCATCGTAGGTGTGGCCGGGGGGCCTTCGCCTGCCGCTGAAGCGCAATTCGTTTTGCGGAACGAGGCGTCTTTCTGTACCTGTCTACGAGTTGGGAGAAAGCCACATGATGCGACGTCCATATGTCGCCGTACTCTTATCACTCTTCATTACGGCAGCCGTATCCGCACAAAACCCGGAGTCTGCGCCACGCGCCATCCTGCTCCCGGATACCATGGGCGCGAACTTCGCCGTGGCGGACACGCTCACCGGGACAAGCGGGCCCACAGACTTCGACTTCCTCGTTGGCACGTGGCGCTTCACGTTCCAGGCGCGGCGGCGCGACGGCTCGTTTGCTCCTGCTTTCACCGGCCACTGGGTCTTCACGAAGAAGCAGACCGGAGGCCACGGGGTGCTGCTGGAAGACCACTGGCGGCCGGACGACCCGAGCTTGACTTGGGACGCCGGCACCTGGACCTATCGCGCGTACAACCCGGAACGGAAGATCTGGGAGATGCAGGGCATGAACACCAACATCGGCGCCTGGCAGCCGGGGCTGATGTGGACCGCGGGAGACAGCCGATTGCTCACTGAATGGTATGGGCCGATGCTGGTGCGTTATCGCTACTTTGCCATCGAACAGGACCAGTTTCTCTGGCGCGCCGATGCCACATTCGATCGCGGCAGAACCTGGATCACGGACTACTGGACAATGGAAGTGCACCGAATCTCGCGGTGAAAGCCGTCGATTGCCTGTGGAGCCTCCGCCGCCGGGTGCACGAGGTTGAGCGAACCGTGGAGCCGGGTGCGCGCATATGGTGCGAATGACGATCTCGGGTGGCGTGGCCAGCTTCGAGATTGAGGGACTGGATAAGCTCTGGTCTCTTAAGAGTCGCCTCGAGATCCCGCTGGCCCACATCCGAGGCGTCCGCATGGATCCCGAAATCGCCCGAGGCTGGTGGCACGGAATCAAGGCGCCTGGAACCAACGTTCCAGGGGTCCTGACGGCGGGGACTTTCTACCAGCACGGGAAGCGGGTGTTTTGGGACGTCCATGATCCGGAGCGGACGGTGATCATCGAGTTGGCCGACGAACGCTACGACGAGCTCATTATCGAGGTCGCCGATCCCATCAACACCGTCGGAGTCCTCCGGGAGAGCTTCCGGCACCGCACCGCTTGACCCGCGCCTGCAGCGGCGGGCGTCTTCGGCCGGTACTGGCTGGTGAGTGCAACTGAGGTGATGCAGGTGTTGTGTGGCTGGCGGGCCTGGTCCTCCCGCAGCCCTAGGCAACCACGCCCGGTTGCGCTACGCATTCTCCCGGTCACGCCCCGCCAGCCCGGGAGAGCCGCATGCGCCGTTCGCTTCTCCTCGTCATCGCGACCCTGACTGTCCTGGCCCGCCCCGGCCTGGCGCAGCGCGCCACGGCCATCGCGCGGCTCGACCGTCCGCCGGCCATGGACGGCACGCTGGACGACCCCGCCTGGCGGCACGCCACCCGCTTTGCGGCCTTCAAGACCTTGCACCCGCGGCCCGGCCAGGAACCGACGGAGTCCACCGAAGTCTCTCTCGCCTACGACCGCACGACGCTCTACGTCGGGGTTCGCAGCTTCGACCGGCGTGCGGACAGTATCATGGCCTCAGCCGCGACGCCCGACGACGCCTGGCACGGTGACTGGGTGGCTTTCTGCCTGGACGCCCAGGATCAGGGGCTCGACGCGCTCTACTTCCTGCTCACGCCGGGCGGCTACAAGGTCGCTGGCGTCCTGGGCTTCGACGGCGGGCCCGTCCAGACCATGCCTCGCGACTGGTCCAGCGCCGTGCAGCGCACTTCCGACGGCTACACCGCCGAGATGGCAATCCCGCTCGCGCGGCTCCCCTACCGATCCGGCGACAGCGTGGTGATGACGTTCAAGCTCGCGCGCCAGATCGGCCGCAGCGGCGAAGAGATGGACTGGCCCGAGATCGACCGGGACCGGCCGCACATCGCCCAGCTCCAGCCGATCCTCCTCACGGGCGTCGTGCGGAGCAGCGTCCCCTACGGCCGCCCGCTGTTCGACGAGCGCGCCGCGTACCGCGACAAGGTCCGCCGTCTCGCGCAGATCGGCGACTCCACGATGGACGAGAGGGTGGAGGCTTGGGGCGACGCGTCGGTCTATGACGCCTTCGTCTTCCCTTCGCGCCCCCTCACACGGAGCGCCACGCCATTCCGCTACCCGCGGCGCCTCGAGACCGACAGCGTGGCCGCAATGCTCGCGCACCTGGAGTACCTGCCTGGTCACGCCGTCGGCGACCTCGACACGTTCCTCGCCCGGACGCAGACCACCTCCTTCATCGTCATCCACGACGACACGATCGTCTATGAGCGGTACTTCAACGCCTGGGGACCGGACTCGATCTTCACTTCCTTCTCGGTGGCGAAGGCCTTCGTCTCGACGCTGGTGGGGATCGCGATCGATCGGGGGCTGATCCACGCCGTCACTGACACCATTACCCGCTACCTCCCGGAGCTGGCGCGCCGGGACCCGCGGTTCAATCGCATCACCATCCGCGACTTGCTGCGGATGGCATCGGGGCTCCGCTACATCGAGGACGAAGGACCCTACGACAACCGGTGGACGTACCTCGCGCCCGATCTCCGCCGTTCGGCGCTGGAGCGCTCCACGATCGTCGAGGCGCCCGGCACGCGCTGGCTCTACAACAACTACAATCCGCTGCTGATCGGGATGATCCTGGAGCGCGTGAGCCACCGGACGGTCACGGACCTGCTCCGGCGCTGGATCTGGGATCCGCTCGGCATGCAACACGGCGGCTCGTGGAGCATCGACAGCCGTGCGCACCGGTTCGAGAAGATGGAGAGCGGCATCAACGCGCGGCCAGTGGATTTCGCCAAGCTGGGGAGCCTCTACCTCCACGACGGCGTGTGGAACGGGCGGCGCGTGATCTCGGCCGCATGGGTGCACGACGCGACGCAGCCGTGGCCAGAGCCGGCGGGCTACTACGAGGATCAGGGCTTCTTCGGCCCCGGTGGCCACTACTTCGGCTACTTCTGGTGGGGCGACACCCGGCGGGGCGGGCCGAGCGACTTCCACACCGTCGGCAACAAGGGTCAGTTCATCTACTGCTCGCCGCAGAGGCACTTGGTCATCGTACGAACGGGCATGGAGTACGGCGTCAGCTCGGTCACCTGGCTGCGCCTGTTCCGGCAGCTCGCCGACCGGTTCTGAGGGGTCGGCAATGCTAGCTTGTGCCGCTACCCGGAGTGGTCTGTTAGACCAGTCAGGGTGCAGAAGCCGACACGCTGCAACGCCATGGCGTGGGCGTGCGGCCCCCCGCCCCACGCCACCGCTGGCGATCGGTGGGGCGCGGGGTACATTTGCCCGCGACCGCAATCGCAGGAGGAAGGCATGACCAGCCGTATCGCCGCGGTCACGTTGCTCGCCCTCGCCGCTTGCGCCCCCAAGCCCGAGACCCCCGAGCAGATGGCCGCTCGAATGCAAGCCGAGTCGGACTCGGCAAGGACCGCCATCGAGGCCGCCAACGCCCGCTTCGTGCGCTACTTCGCCGCCGGCAAGGCGGACTCGGCCGCGATGAACTACGCCGAGGACGCCGCGGTGTATCTGTCTAACCAACCCGTGATCAAGGGCCGCGCGGCGATCCAAGCCATGATCGCGGAGTGGATGAGCTACGGGACGTGGCAGGCGTCCAGCACCACCACGCGCGTGGACGCCAACGGCCCACTGGCCGTGGAGCAGGGCACGAACGTGTTGAACCTCAAGCCCGGGCCACACGCGCCCGCCGGGATGGCGGCGATGTTCCCGGACACCGGGAAGTACGTGACCGCCTGGAAGAAGGTGAACGGCACCTGGCTGATCTTCGCGGACATCAGCAACTCGAGCCGCGCGATGCCCGCGCCGAAGAAGCACTAGGCCGACGCCATCCGCCAGCGGACGCGAGGGGCCCGGCAACGCGCCGGGCCCCTCTGCTGGATGGGCTTTGATCTGCATCGGGTGACTTCCCCCCGTTTCCCCCCTGACTCATGCTCACTCGCACACATCAGGAGACACACCGGCCCCCCGGAGGTGGCCGGATTCGTGCTCAGATGTGGGTATGAGCTGTCGTGAGTGGGAGTGTGTCGCGGGTGGGTCGCGACTTTGAAGACCAGTCAGACCACCAGGGCCCGGGGCCGCTAAGACAGAGTTGAGCCAGAGTTGGCCCCGGAAGCACACCGGGGCGCCGCAGCGCCCCGTTGGCTAAGTCGTTGTCGTTGTTGAGTGCCCGAGGTGAGAGTCGAACTCACACGCCGTTGCCGGCACGGGATTTTGAGTCCCGCGTGTCTGCCATTCCACCACTCGGGCAAGCTGTTGCTGCGCTACATCTTCACAGGTTGCGGCTCTGAGGGCGTACCCCCCGTTTGGCACGATGTTGGCACGATCTACCCGGAGCGCGTTTCCGGCCTCGCATCCTAGCACCGTTGCCCCCAACTCTCTAGGGACAAAACCGACAGAACCGCCAAGACTCCTCACGCGGGCACTCCCTCGGGCGTCGGAGCGGGCGCGTAGAGCTGCTGCACGGCGGACGGTGCCCGGCGAGCCGGTTGGGTTCTTGTGATCGGGCCTATGGCAGCGTCTCTTTACAAGGTTAGCCCCCGGGTGCCTGGCCACAGGCCGTCCGCCTGTGCGAAGGACCCTTCGACAGGAGTGGGCTCAATGAAAGTCAAGACCTTGATGCTGATTAACACCGTTATCGCCGGGGTCTTTGGTCTCGCGTTCGTCATCGTTCCCGGATGGGTCGCCGCGAATTACGGCATCACGGCGGACGCTGCCATGCGATTCATGAGTCAGCTCTTTGGTGCCAACCTCGTCGGCGTCGCAGTGCTGTGCTGGTTGGCTCAGGACGTCCCGGAGTCCGATTTCCGCTCGGCCATCAGCTGGGCACTCTTCGTCATCAACGCAGTGGCGTTGGTCGTGACGGTCGTGGCGCAACTCAACCACGTCATGAACGCCGTCGGCTGGTCCTCGGTCGTCATCTTCCTCTTTTTCACCGTTGGCTGGGCGTCCTTCCTCCGGGCGAAGCCCGCGGCCTGACGACGGCCGCAGAGCAGGTATTGTCAGTTTGGGCTGTCTTGGCATAGAGAGGGAGAGCGTGAGGCTGGCCACGCTCTCCCTCTCGAAGAATTGCCACGGTGTTGGCACCGTGTAGGACGTAGCAGACCGTCGAACGGTGATCCGCTCGGAGGATTGGGAGGCGTGTGAAGCGGTGTCGTCGCTACGGTTAGCTACGGTGGCGTACGTCCGGCCCGAGCGGCTGTTCCGATCTTGAGTCCCGCGTGTCTGCCATTCCACCACTCGGGCGGTAGCGCATATATACCCCCGCAAAGCCAAACCCCCAGCGGGCGCTGGGGGCTCGGGTCGTCTGCACCCGGCCGCTGCGGGCCGGATGCTCCTGCAGGCCGGATCTCTACTCCCCCAGATACATCACGTGGACGTAGGTGCCCAAGCGCACGTTGTACGCGAGGTACCAACCGTCGTGGTCGGGGTCGGCATAGATGACGATGTCGTCGCTGTCCCAGAGCCAATCGCTGACATAGTCGTATTCGAACGGGGCCACGTCGAAGAAGAAGCCGCCGACGTTGAATCGATCACGAGCGCCGCCCTGCATCCGCCAGACGTGCTGCGCACCGATCGGGCCCGTGAACCTCCCCTGCTGCCACGGGTGATCGAGATGGAGATTCGGATCGTTGGGGGCCGCATGGCCCACCCACTGATCATTGACCGCATGCACGTGAGGGGCCACGGGATGACCCGGCTTGTCGGCGGTTCGCTGGACGGGCTGCGCAGGCTGGGCAGCGCGGCGAGCTGGAGCCGCCGCTGTTGCCCGTGTGCGGGTCGGGCCGCGCGCAGGAATGTGCCCCGCGCCCACCTCGGGCTGTGCCCGTTGCGCGGGCCGTGCCTGTTGCGCGGGCCGTGCCTGTTGCGCCGGCCGTGCCTGTTGCGCCGGCTTCGCCGGCGCGCCGCGCTGCTGCGCGAGTGCGGTGCTGGAGGCCATTACGGCCGCCGCGAGGATTCCACCGGCCACCCATAGAACAGAATGTCGTGCGCGCATAGCACCAGTACTCCTAGCAGGATCGTTCCAAGGTCATCTGCGGGACTGCATACAAGGCTACCACCCTGCCTCCTCGACGGACATCGCTCGATTGGATGAAGTGCGGCCTGACACCAATGGGGGATGGACTGCGGGGACGAGGCCCCCGGGCGGTCGGCGCGCGACGCCCCCCCAAAGCCAAACCCCCAGCCGGTGCCGGGGGTTTGGGTCCTGCGGGCGCTCCTGCTTGCGGTAAACTGCGGAGGTACTCGGGCTACCGCGTTCCCGGGCCAGGGATCATTCCGGAGGTCCGCCCTGCATACCGGGCCTTCCTGCCGACGGGTTCCACCGGCCCTCGCGTATCGCCTGCACCCTCTGCATGAACTGCTGCCGCATCATCAGGAGACGCGCCCGCTGCACCGGCGTCAGGAACTGCGCCAGATCCCGCATCTCCTGCTGCTCCTCCTGCGCCCTCGAAACGTGGTTCTGGGCGATCGCGTCGAGCAGGCGGCTCAGACTGTCCGCGTTCGCCGCCACACCCGGCTTGAGCTGCTCCCCGACTGCACGCCTGAGGTCCTGCTCCCGATCCGCCAGCGCCTGGTGCCGATCCCGGGTGTTGCGCTCCGCCGCCCGCAGCCGATCCATCTGCTGATCGGTCAGCCCCAGCTCCGTCTGCACCCGCTGAGCGAACCGCTCCTCGATCTGCGTGCGCAACTGCTGGGCGCGCGGCCCACGGAACCCGCCCCGGCCGCCCATCCGTCCCCGGAAGGGCGTCGTCGAATCGGGCGACTGCGCCGGAGGCTGACCCGATGGCGGGTTCTGCGCAACTGCCGCCCCCGCCGCCGCCAAGCCGAGCGCCACCACGACCGCATACTGCTTCATTCCGTTCATGTCATCCCTCTCTGCCTGGTCGCGCCCTACAGCGACGCGAGCACCTGCTGCAACTGCTGCTCCGACAGGTTGTCCAACGACTCATTGGACGACGCCACCGGCTCGAAGTTAGCCGCGCGCACTTCGCCCGCCGCCTGCAGGACCGCTTCGAGCTGCTGGGCGTTGAGCGAGTCCACCGGGATGGACACCGGCAGACGCACCGCGGTCTGAATGGAATGCTGTCGGACCACGCTCACCGTCCACCCCGCGGCCACCAGGAGGACCACCGCGGCGGCCGCACGGAGCGCCGTCGGGTGCATCCACCAGATCCGCGGCTCCCCCGCCCCCTCGCGCCTGAGCCGCTCCAAGACCCGCGACGCCACGCGGTCGGGACTCACCCGCGCCGACCGCTCCGCCGCCCGCGCGTCGAGCGCGCGGACCGCCGCCGAGAGCCGTTCCGGAAGTTCTGCGTTCATTGGATCCATGCCATCAACCTCTTCACCGCATGGTGATAGTGCACCCGCGCCGCCCCTTCACTGATGCCGAGCGCGGTCGAGATCTCGGAGTACTCGAGCCCCTGCTGCGCCCGCAGCATGAAGACCTCGCGCTGCAGCCGCGCCAGCTTCCCGATCCCCTCCTCCAGCCGCTGCAGCGTCGAACCCGCATCCAAGTGCTCGGCGGGGTCGCCCGACGGGTCCCGGATCTCCGGGCTCAGCTCGACCACCTGCCGCCGCCGCCACCGCCGCCGCCCGTCCCGCAGCACGTTCCCACCGATCGCCAGCAGCCAGGTGCGGAAGCTCGCCCCGCCCCGGAACGACGCCAGCGCCCGGAAGGCCTTGAAAAACGCCTCCTGCGTCAGGTCTTCCAACTCCTCCGCCGGAGCGCCCTGCGCCGCCATGTAGCGCGCCAGCGCGGCAGTGTGGCGCCGGACCAGCTCGCCTGCCGCCTGCTCGTCGCCCGCGAGGTACCGGGCAATCAGCGCGCCGTCAGCTTCGGCGGCCAGGGCCGGAAGTCCCATGATGCACTACGTTGGACTCCCCCTTGCGTAGCTCGTTAAGGGCCCGCGATATTGCGGTTCGAACAATCGTTCGAACCAAAGCCGAGTGAGTATGGAGCAATTCGACCGCCGCCGCGAGAATCTGCTGGCCGTGGCCGCCCGGGTGTTTGCCGCCCGCGGCTACGACCGGACCACGATGCGGGACCTCTCCCGGGCCAGCCATATGAGCCTGGCGGGAATGTACTACTACGTCCGCGGCAAGGAGGACCTGCTCTTCGAGATCGAGCGCGGGTGCTTCGAGCGGGTGCGCGAGGGGGCGGAGCGGGCGCTGGCCGACGCCTCGGCTCCCGAGGAACGGCTGCAGGCGTTCATCCGGCACCACGTGCAGTTCTTCGCGACCCACATGGACGAGATGAAGGTGCTGTCGCACGAGGCGGAGTCGCTGACCGGCGCGCCGCTCGAGGAAGTGCGCAAGCTGAAGCGCGCCTATGTAGACCTGTGCGAGGAGCTGCTGGCGCGGCTGGAGGAGCAGAACGGCGGGGAGCGCGTCAATCGCCACGTCGCGACGTACGCGCTGTTCGGCATGATGAACTGGATCTACACCTGGTACGACCCCGAGGGGAGCGTCGGGGCCCTCGAGCTGGCGGACTCCATCTGCCGGCTCTTTCTCAACGGTTACGCTGCGGAGGTACAGGTCCGATGACGGCAACGATGGCGCAGGCGACGGGAACGGCGAAGCGGCTCCTCGACTACACGAAGCAGGACGGGCTGGCGGTCATCGCCCTGAACGACCCGCCGGCGAACACCTACACGTACGAGATGAACCGGCAACTCGACGAGGCCATCCTGGACGCGCGGATGGACGAATCGGTCTACGTGATCATCCTGCGCGGCGCCGGCTACAAGTTCTTCTCGGCCGGGGCGAGCATCCAGATGCTCAACTCGGTGACGCCGACGTTCAAGTACTACTTCTGCCTCCACGCCAACGAGACGCTGAACCGGCTCGAGCAGACGCCGAAGCTGGTGATCGCGGCGCTGAACGGCCACACCGTGGGCGGCGGGCTCGAGATCGCGATGGCGGCCGACATCCGCCTCGCGCGCAAGGAGGCCGGCAAGATCGGCCTCCCCGAGGTGAACCTCGGCGTCCTTCCGGGGACCGGCGGGACGCAGCGCCTCTCGCGCATCGTCGGCAAGAGCCGCGCGATCGAGATGATGGTGTCGGGGCAGACCTTCTCCTTCGAGAAGGCGCAGGAGATCGGGCTGGTGAACGAGGTATGGGACGGCAAGCCCGAGGAATGGTGGGAGCGGGTGCTGCTCTATGCGAAGCAGTTCTGCCCGCCGAACAAGGCCTCCAAGGCCGTCGGCAACATCAAGCGCGCCGTCTGCTCCGGCGCCGAAGTGCCGTTCGAGAGCGCGCTGGCGATCGAGCGCGAGCTGCAGCAGCTGCTCTTCCAGAGCCAGGACGCGAAGGAAGGCATCTCGGCCTACGTCGAGAAGCGCGTGCCGGCGTTCAAGGGGAAGTAGTGCAGACCAGGCACTACATCGGGGGGGAGTTCGCGCCCTCGGCGAGCGGGCGCTGCTTCTCCGTGGAGAACCCGGCGACCGAGGAGGTGCTGGCCGAGGTCGCCGAGGCGGGCGCGGAGGACGTGGATCGGGCGGTCGGCGCCGCGCGGCAGTGCTTCGAGTCGGATGCGTGGCAGAAGCTCGAGCCCCGGCAGCGCGGGAAGATGCTGGCCAGGGCCGCGGATCTGCTCGAAGCCAGAGCCCAGGAATTCGCGGAGGTCGAGACCCGGCAGAACGGGAAGCCGTTCTTCGAGTCGAAGATCGACGTCGCCATGAGCGTGGAGACGCTCCGCTACTACGCGGGGTGGGCCGACAAGGTCACCGGCGCCACGCTGCCCGTTAACCCCGCCTCGTTCGTCTACACGCTGAAGGAGCCGGTCGGCGTCGTCGCGGCGATCGTGCCGTGGAACTTCCCGCTCAACCTCGCGAGCTGGAAGTTCGCCCCGGCCCTCGCCGCCGGGTGCACGGTGGTCCTCAAGCCCGCGTCGGAAACGCCCCTCACCGCCCTGCTCTTCGCGGAGATCGCCCAGGCCGCGGGCTTCCCGCCGGGCGCGTTCAACGTGGTGGCGGGCGACGGCCGGACCGCCGGCGCGGCGCTGGTCAAGCACCCGGGCGTGGACAAGATCGCCTTCACCGGCTCGACCGCCGTGGGCCAGGGGATCATGCGCGAGGCGGCCACGACGCTGAAGCGCGTCACACTGGAGCTGGGCGGGAAGTCGCCGAACATCGTGTTCGCGGACGCCGACGTCGCGGCGGCGGTCCGGGGCGCGCAGACGGCGATCTTCTACGGCAAGGGCGAGGTGTGCGCCGCCGGCTCGCGGCTCCTGGTGGAGCGGAAGATCCACGACCAGGTGGTGGAGCAGCTCGCCGCCCGCGCGAAGAAGCTCGTCCCCGGGGATCCCTTCGACAAGACCACGCGGCTCGGCGCGGTCGTCTCGAAGCGCCAGCAGCAGACGGTGCTCGGCTACATCGAGAAGGGCAAAGCCGAGGGCGCGACCCTCGCGGCCGGCGGCAAGAGCGCCACGGTGAACGGCAAGGGGTACTTCGTCGAGGCCACCGTGTTCGACGGCGTGACGCCCGAGATGACGATCGCGCGCGAGGAGATCTTCGGACCGGTGCTCGCGGTGCTCGCCTTCGACGATCTGGAAGAGGGGATCCGGCTCGCCAACCAATCCATGTACGGGCTCGCGGCGGGGATCTGGACCCGGGACATCAGCAAGGCGCACCAGGTCGCGCGGGCGATCAAGGCCGGTACGGTCTGGGTGAACACGTACAACCTGTACGACAGCGCCGCGCCGTTCGGCGGATACAAGGCTTCGGGGTTCGGGCGGGATCTCGGGAGAGAGGCGCTCGACGGATATCTCGAGACCAAGACGGTGTGGATCGGACTCTAGGCGAGTAAGCAGGCCGGAGAGTGGAGAAATCGGAGCAGTTGCGAGACGGCGAGTTGCGAGCGGTTAGGAGACGGGAGTAAGCGGTGAGCAGAGACGTTGTCATCGTGGATGCGGTGCGGACGCCCGTCGGGAGGCACGGCGGCGCGTTGGCCGCGGTGCGGGCGGACGACCTCGCCGCCATCCCGATCCGGGCCCTGGTCGAGCGGACGCGGCTGGACGCGCGCGACGTGGACGACGTCATCCTCGGATGCACGAACGGCGCGGGCGAGGACAACCGGAACGTGGCGCGCATGGCCGGCCTGCTGGCCGGGTTGCCGGTCGAGGTCCCGGGACAGACGGTGAACCGGCTGTGCGGCTCGGGGCTGCAGGCGGTCGCGAGTGCCGCCCAGGCCATCCGCGCGGGCGAGGGCGATTGCATCGTCGCGGGCGGGGTCGAGTCCATGACCCGCGCGCCGTGGGTGATGCTGAAGACCGCCGAGCCGTTCGCGCGCACCGCCCCTTCCCTCGCCGACTCGACCATCGGGTGGCGGTTCGTCAACCCGAAGATGCGGAAGGAGTGGACCATCTCGCTGGGCGAGACCGCCGAGGTCGTGGCGGGCCTCCACCGGATCAGCCGGGAGGATCAGGACTGCTTCGCGCTGGAGAGCCAGCGACGCGCGGCGGAGGCCGTGCGGAGCGGCGCCTTCGACGACGAGATGGTGAGCGTCGTGATCCCCGGCGCCGGGCCGGGCAAGAGCGACGTCGTCGTGCGGCGCGACGAGCATCCCCGCCCCGACGCGACGCTCGAACAGCTCAGGAAGCTCAAGCCGGCCTTCCGTGAAGGCGGCACGGTCACCGCGGGCAGCAGCTCCGGGATCAACGACGGCGCGGCGGCGCTCCTGGTGATGGAGCGGCAGGCGGCTCGGGCGCACGGCTATCAGCCGCTCGCCCGGGTGGTGTGCAGCGCGGTGGTGGGCGTGGATCCCCAGGTGATGGGGGTCGGGCCGATTCCCGCCGTCCGCAAGGCGGCGGAGCGCGCCGGCCTGGACGTCCGCGACATGGACCTCATCGAGCTCAACGAGGCGTTCGCCGCGCAGGCGCTGGCCTGCATCAAGGAGCTGGAGCTCGACGTCGCGAAGGTCAACGTCTACGGGGGCGCGATCGCGCTGGGGCATCCGCTCGGCGCCACCGGAGCCCGGATGCTCACGACGCTGGTCCACGCGCTGAAGCGGCGCCAAGGAAGGTATGGGATGGCCACCATGTGCATCGGGGTCGGGCAAGGCATTGCCATGATAGTGGAGCGTGAGAGGTGATGGGTGAGAGGTGAGACGTTCAAGTGAGACGTGAGAGGGCAAAGGCGTGAGAAAGTCATGACCTCGTTCGAGCAGGTCGCCGTGGCGATGGACGGGCCGGTCGCGACCGTCACCCTGAACCGTCCCGACAAGCTCAACGCGTTCACCGTCGAGATGGTGCGCGAGCTGTCGGACGCGCTCACGATGCTCGGCCGCGCCGAGGCCGTGCGCGCCATCGTCCTCACCGGCGCCGGGCGCGCCTTCTGCGCCGGGGCCGACGTGGGCCTGCTCAAGGACCTCATCGAGGGGCAGGACGAGCCGCGGGGCCGGGCGCTGGTGGACGGGATGCGGCAGGTCGCGCACGCCATCCGCGAGGCGCCGCAGCCCGTGCTCTGCTCCGTCAACGGCGTCGCGGCAGGCGGGGGGGCGAACCTGGTCCTGGCCTGCGATCTCAGGATCGCGGCCGACACCGCGCAGATCGGCCAGGTCTTCATGAAGATCGGCCTGCACCCGGACTGGGGCGGCGCCTACTTCCTGCCCCGCCTCGTCGGGGCGTCCAAGGCGCTCGAGCTGTTCATCGGCGCGGAGATGGTCGGCGCCGCCGAGGCGCTGCGGCTGGGCCTCGTGAACCGCGTGGCGCCTGCAGCGCAGCTGGCGGAGGCGACGCGGGAGTGGGCGCGGCAGATCGCGGCCGCACCCCCGCTCGCCGTGCGGCGGGCCAAGCGCGCCGTCTACCTGAGCGAGCGCGCCACGCTGGAGGAGATGCTGGATTACGAGCTGGACGCGCAGCTGGCGTGCTTCCGCAGCGCGGACGGCAAGGAAGGCCTGGCGGCGTTCTTCGAGAAGCGTTCCCCCCACTTCACCGGTCGTTGAGGGTATCGCGATGCTGAAGGTACACACGTTCGACGAGTGGATCGACCTGTTCCGAGCCTGGCAGACCGACATCGGCCTCGAGGCCAAGGAGCTGCGCGAGTTCAAGTTCGAGGCGAAGTTCGGCGAACCCGAGGCGGAGCACATCGAGTTCGGGCACTTCAAGGGCCAGCGGAAGTGGCCGACCGTGATGCACATCCCCGACCAGCGCATCCGCGACGCCCTCCTCAACCTGATCGTCTATCAGGGCGACACCGAGTTCGCCTCGGTCGAGCAGCAGCGCGCCCTCCTGGAGAACGCGCCGTCGAGCTACGACCTGCTCTCGATCATGCGGGTGATGGCGGAGGAGATGCGCCACGGCTGGCAGATGTCGTACCTCCTGGTCGAGCACTTCGGCGAGGAGGGCAAGCGCGAGGCGCAGAAGCTGCTCGAGCGGCGCGCCGAGGAGGGAAAGCGGCTGCTGGGCTCCTTCAACGAGCGCGTGGACAACTGGCTCGACTTCTTCACCTACACCCAGTTCATCGACCGCGACGGCAAGTTCCAGCTGAAGATGCTCTCCACCTCGGCCTTCCATCCGCTGGCGCGCTCGATGGGCCCGATGCTGAAGGAGGAATCCTACCACCTCGGCACGGGGAACAACGGGCTGCTCCGGATCATCAAGGCCGGGCGGATCCCTCCGGAGATCGTGCAGCGCTTTTTCAACAAGTGGGTCGCGACCGCGTTCGACCTCTTCGGCACCGACAACTCGTCCTCGGCGCACTGGGCGTACGAGTGGGGGCTCAAGGGGAGGTTCGACGAGCGGGACAACGGCAACCCGGCCGACCGCGTGCACCTGAACGAGGCGTCCCGCGGTCTCTACCGCGACGAGATCTGCCGTCTGGTGGACCGGCTGAACCAGCTCATCCCCGACCGGGAGCGGTGGCTCAAGGTGCCGGAGCTGCAGTTCAACCGGCGCATCGGACAGTGGGCCCACCAGTGCTGGTCGGTCGAGGGGCAGCCGGTCCCGCAGGAGCGGTACGCGGCGTATCTGGCATCGGTCCTCCCCAGCCTCGAGGACCGCGCGCGGCTGGCGGACATCTTCAAGGAATCCGACTGGATAGCCCCCAAGAAGAGTGATACAATGGACGGGTGAGCCGTCCGCTGGTCATCGCGCACCGCGGCGCGTCGGGGTACGAGGTCGAGAATTCCCTCGCTGCCTTCAGCGCCGCGGGTGACCGGGGCGCCGACGCCGTCGAGCTGGACATCCACGCGACGGCCGACGGCGCCCTGGTCGTTCATCACGACGAACGGATCGCCGGCCATCTCATCGCCCACACCACCTTCCACCAGGTACGTGAGCATCGGCTGCCCAACGGCGAACCCGTGCCGACCCTCGACGAAGCCCTCGCCGTCATCGTGCCGCGGATGATCGCCTGCGTCGAGATCAAGGGGCTGGCGTCGCGCTGGGACGAGAAGCTGTTCGAGGCCATCGACCGGACCGGCGCGCCGGACCGGCTGGCCCTGCACGGTTTCGACCACCGGATCATCCACCGGATGGGCGAGAAACGGCCGCAGATCCGGCGCGGCGTCCTGTCCACCTCCTACCCCATGCAGCCGGTCCGCTGCGTCGAGGACGCCGACGCCAGCATCCTGTGGCAGCACGCCAGCCACGTGGACGAGGCGCTGGTGAGCGCGATCCACGCTGCGGGGTGCGCGCTCTACGTCTGGGTCGTGGATGCGCCGGAGGAGATGCGCGCCTTCCTCGCGCTCGGCGTAGACGCCCTCTGCACGAACCTGCCCGACGTGGGGCGCGCCGCCGTGGATTCCCTGCCCCCCTGACGATGAGCGACGTCACGACGGTCGCCGTCATCGGCGCGGGCACGATGGGCCACGGCATCGCGCAGGTCGCCGCGCAGGCGGGCTGCACCGTCCGCCTGGCCGACGCCGTTCCCGGGGCGGCGGCGCGTGGCCTGGCGCGCGTGCGGAAGAACCTCGACGGCGCCGTCGAGCGCGGCAAGACGACGCCAGCCGAGCGCGATGCGGCGCTCGCGCGCCTCGTCACGGCGGACGCGGTGGACGCCTGCGCGCGCGACGCCGACCTGATCGTGGAGGCCGTCCCCGAGGATCTCGACCTCAAGCGCGCCCTCTTCGCGCGCCTCGACGCCGTCGCGCCCGAGCGCGCCCTGCTCGCCACGAACACCTCGTCCCTCTCGGTGGCGGTGATCGCCGCAGCGACCGCGCGGCCCGCCCGCGTCCTGGGGATGCACTTCTTCAACCCCGTGCACCTGATGAAGCTGGTCGAGGTGGTCACGCACGCGGGCACCGCCCCCGCCTCCACGGAGTTGGCGGTGGCGCTCGCCCGCCGCTTCGGCAAGGAGCCCATCGTCGTCAGGGACTCGCCCGGCTTCGCGTCGAGCCGCCTGGGCGTGGCGCTGGGGCTGGAGGCGATGCGGATGCTCGAGGAGAGCGTGGCGAGCGCGGAGGACATCGACCGCGCGATGACGCTGGGCTACAACCATCCGGTCGGTCCCCTGCGCCTCACCGACCTGGTCGGACTGGACGTGCGGCTCGCCATCGCCCGCTACCTGCACCGCGCCCTCGGCGACGGGCGGTTCGCGCCGCCCGCGATCCTCGAGCGCCTGGTCGCGGAGGGGAAGCTGGGGCGGAAGACCGGCCAGGGCTTCTTCATCTGGCCCGCCGAATGAGCGACGGCACTTAGCCTCTCACTGAATCTGGGGACTCGCACTCTGGGAACCACTCGCAACTTGGCGTCTCGCAACTCGCCTCCGGGCATTACCGACGTCCACGTCCACATCCAGCCGTGGCGGCAGCTCAAGCCCGAAGTGATGGCGGCGATGCGGCGCGGGAAGGAAGACCATTGGGATTTCCTGCTCGCGCTGATGGACGATCCGAAGGCGCTGCTCGAGGTGATGGACCGCGCCGGCGTGTGGCGCGTCGGCCTGGTCAACTATCCGAGCCCGGACCTGATGGGGTTCACCGACGAAACGAACAGCTTCGCGGCGCGCTATGCCGAAGCGGCGCCCGAGCGGCTGCTGCCCTACGGGGGCGTGCACCCGCGGTTCGCCGGCGACATCAAGGGGCACGTGGACGAGCTGCTCGAGCTCGGGATCCGCTGCCTCAAGATCCACCCGCCGCACCAGCTCTTCCCCGCCAACGCCCACACCCAGGGCATGCAGACGCTGGGCGTGTTGTACCGGCGCTGCGAAGACCGCGGCCTGCCGGTCATGATCCACACGGGAACGAGCATCTTCCCGGGCGCACGCTGCAAGTACGGCCACCCGATGGAGCTGGACGACGTCGCGATCGACTTCCCCGACCTCACCATCATCATGGCCCACGGCGGCCGCCCCCTCTGGATGGACGAGGCGTTCTTCATCCTGCGGCGGCACGCCAACGTGCATCTGGACGTGAGCGGCATCCCGCCGCTCAAGCTGCTGGAGTACTTCCCCCGGCTTGCGGACATCGCGGACCGGGTGCTATGGGGAACGGACTGGCCCAGCCCCGGGGTCCACGACCTCAGGCGCAACCTCGACCAGTTTCGTTCGTTGGATATGCCCGAGCAGATGCAGGAGAAGATCACGACGACGAATGCTCTGAGGGTGTTTCCCCTTCATGGGTAGAGAGGAGCGGCGCGTGCTGAGAAAGCGGCATTCAGAGCGGTTGCGAGACGCCGAGTTGCGAGCGGTTGCGAGACGGGAGTGGCGAGGCGCCTTGCTGGCGGGAGCGTGTGGGGTCGCCGCGCTCCTCGCCATGCCGACGTCCCCCCTGGCAGCCCAGCAGGTGGGACAGATCACGTACGACACGTACACGCTGACGAACGGGCTGACGGTGGTGCTGTCGGAGGACCACACGACGCCGGTCGTGACCGTGAACGTATGGTATCACGTAGGCAGCGCGAACGAGACGCCGCACCACTCCGGTTTCGCCCATCTCTTCGAGCACATGATGTTCCAGGGCTCGGCCCACGTGAAGAAGTCCGAGCACATGCAGCTGGTGGAGCGGGCCGGCGGCTCGATGAACGGCTCGACCACCGACGACCGGACCAACTACTTCGAGAGCCTCCCATCGAACCGCATGAACCTCGGCCTGTGGCTCGAGGCCGATCGCATGCGCTCGCTCGCCGTCAACCAGACCAACTTCGAGAACCAGCGGCAGACGGTGGAGGAGGAGCGCCGGCTCGGCGTGGACAACCAGCCGTACGCCAAGGCCTTCCTTGGCGCGCTGACCGCGCCGTTCGACTCCTCGGGCTGCTTTGCCTACGCGCACTCCACGATCGGGGAGTATGCCGACCTCAACGCCGCCACCGTGGACGAGGTCCGGAGCTTCCACAGCGAGTACTACGCTCCCAACAACGCGGTGCTCGCGGTCGTCGGAGACTTCAATCCTGCTCAAGCGCGTCGCCTGATCCAGCAGTACTTCGGCGACATCCCGCGGGTTCCGGCTCCGCCGGCCGTCTCGTGCGTCTATCGGTACGGCACGGGCGCCAAGCAGCTCACGGTGACGGACAGCAACGCGACCCTGCCGGCGGTCGTGCTGATCTACACGGCGCCTCCCCAGCGCGACTCCGACACGCCCGCGCTCGACCTGCTCGCGAGTGTGCTCGCCACGGGCGAGTCCTCGCGGCTCAACCGCTCGCTCGTGCGCGAGGCGCGGGCGGCGGTGACCACCGGCGGCGGCAGCAATTCCTATCGGGAGGCGGGGGTGGCGATCTTCCTCGCCATCGACAACCAGGGCGTTCCGGCGCAGCGCGTGGACTCGCTGCTCAATGCCGTGATCGACCAGGTGCGGAACGATACCGTCTCGACCGCGGAGCTGACCAAGGTGAAGAACCAGTACCGGTCCGACGCCATCCGGAGCCGCCAGACGACCATGGGCGTGGCCGAGGCGCTCCAGAGCGCGCTCTGGTTCGACGGTTCGCCGGGCGCGGCGAACGAGGACGTGGCCAGGCACCTCGCGGTGACGGCGGCCGATCTCCAGCGCGTGGCCCGCAAGTATCTGGATCCCGCCAATCAGCTCGTCCTGATCGTCAACCCGCCCGCCAAGAGCGGAGGGGCACACTGATGAAAGCCCTCATACTCGGATTGAGTGCGCTGCTCGCAGCCGCGCCGGTTCAAGCCCAGTATCCGACGCAACCGCCTGCGCCGGCGCCGCTGAGACCGGCGCGGTTCCCCGCGTTCGCCAAGGGCACGCTGCCCGACGGCGTGAACATGATCATCGTGGAGCACCACAAGCAGCCCGTGGTGACGATCACCCTGGCGCTGCCGGCCGGCGCCGCCTACGTGCCGGCGGACAAGACGGGCCTGGACGGCGTCGTCTCCGAGCTCCTGACCAAGGGCACGGAGAGCCGGACGGCCGAGCAGATCGCGGCCGAGATCGAGGGCGCCGGCGGCTCCATCGAGGCATACACGGACGAGGACTTCCTCCGCATCTCGGTCTCGTCGCTGGCCGAGAACCTGCCGCTGGCGATGAACATGCTCGCGGACGTGGTCATGCACTCGACCTTCCCGGCCAGCGAGGTGGAGCTGGCGCGGACCCGCGCCCTGTCGGCGCTGCAGCTCGAGCTTTCGGAGCCCGGCGCGATCGCGCGGCGCATCTTCTCGCACGAGGTGTACGGCGATCATCCGTACGGGAGCAGCCCCACCGGGACCACCCTCCACGCCATCACCCGCGACGACGTGGTGTCGTTCTACAACGCGCGGGTGAAGCCGCAGGGAGCGCTGCTGGTCGTCGCGGGCGACGTGCGTGCAGCGGAGGTGCGCAGCCTGGCCGCGAAGGCGTTCGCCGACTGGAAGGGCGCCCCGGCGCCCGCCCTCGCGCTCGCGGCGATCCCCGCGCGTACCTCGACGGAGATCGTCCTCGTCCACAAGACGGGCGCGGTGCAATCCAACATCCTGGCGGGGTTCACGATGATCACCCCGCGGGATCCGGCGGTCTATCCGTTGACGATCGCGAACAAGATCCTGGGCGGCGGGACGGACGCCCGGCTGTTCCTGATCCTGCGCGAGCAGAAGAGCTGGACGTACGGGGCGTACTCGCAGTTCACGCGGCCCTATGGCATGGGGATGTTCATGGCCAACGCCGAGGTGCGCACACCGGTCACGGACAGCGCCCTGGCCGAGATGATGCACCAGCTCGACCGGCTTCGGAGCGAGGTGCCCGCCGACAGCGAGATCGCGGCGGCGAAGAACTACCTGGTCGGCAACTTCCCGCTGACCATCCAGACGCCGGAGCAGATCGCCAACGCCGTTGCCGCGGCCCGGCTGCGCGGCCTGCCCGACGACTACGTGCCGCGCTTCCGCGACCGGCTCGCGGCGGTGACGCGGGCCCAGCTGGGCGCGGCCGACAAGCGCTTCTTCACGACCGGCACGATGGTGATCGTGGTCGTGGGCGACGGCACGAAGATCCTCGGCGGCCTCAAGCGCCTCGGCACCGTCCGCGTCGTGGACGTCGAGGGCAAGCCTCTGGCCGAGGCCGAGCTCACCGCCGCGCCGACGGCCGTCGCCTGGGCGCCGGAGCGCCTGACACCCTCGTCGTTCACGTACCGGGTGATGGTCCAGGGCAACGCGATGGGCCAGGCGACGTCTGCGATGGAGCGGGCCTCGGAGGGCGACCGGCAGGTGCTGCGCCTGACCTCGAGCCTGAACCTCGGCGGCATGGTGTCCCAGCTGGACACCGTGACCGTGGATGCGGCGACGCTGGCCCCGCTGCACCTGCGGGAAGGCGGAAGCCAGGGCGGCCAGGCGATGTCCATGTTGCTGGATTACCAGGGGACGCACGTCACCGGTCACGTGCACGTGCCGAGCCGGGAGGGCGTGCGCGACGCCGCGGTGGACACCACGCTGGCGGAGGGCACGCTCGACCAGAACGTCTTCTCGGCCCTGCTCACCGCTCTGCCGCTCGCGAGCGGGGCGCACTGGATGGTGAGCGCGTACGACGGAACGGAAGGCGTCGTGCGGCCGCTGACGGCGACCGTGGTCGGCGAGGACTCCGTGACGGTGCCGGCCGGCGCGTTTGCCTGCTGGAAGATGGCGCTGACGGGAGGGCAGTTCCCCATCAACTTCTACATCACGAAGACGGCCCCGTACCTGATCGCGAAATACGAGCTGGTGGGGCCGCCGGTCGTGTTCGAGCTGACGACGAAGACGCCCTAGCTCTTCGGCGGCTCCGCCGTGTCTGCAGGCGGGCTCGCGGCGTCGGTGGCCGCGGGCCCGTCGTGCGTGGGGCCGGTCCCGTGGGCCTCGGCGCGGATCTTGTCGATGGCCGCCTGGACGCGCGCCACCTCCGCCTCCGCGTCCGCGATGCGCCGCGTGAGGGACGCGATCTCCCCTTCCGGCGCGCCCTGCCCCTTCGCCTGGCGGTAGGTGACGTAGCCGAGGTCCCGGGCCGCGGCGTCCATCCGGCGCCGCGCGCGCAACAAGTCCATCCGGAGCCTTCCCTCGTCCAGCGCCTGGTTGGCCTTCTTCCCCAGCGTTTCCAGTCCGCCCGCGATCCGATCCATCAGGCTCATTCTTGCACCCTCCCCCTCGACATCCTACGGTGGGCCGGCGCCGCAGGTTCCACAGGATCGAGTACGACGCCCTGCCAGACCGTGACGTCATCCATCATCGCCAGCGTGCGGTACGACTGGCCCCCGAGCGTGAGGGTCCACGCCGGCTGGGCGTTAATGTCGGCCTCCGCGGGCGGGACGATCTCTTTCCCGTCGGCGAACCAGCGCGCCTCTCCCGACGGATAGACGGCCAGCCGGTACCGATGCCAGCGGCCGTCCCGCAGGGCGAGGGGCAGGTCTCCGCTGGAGGACCGCATGTCGGCGAACAGGGACGCCTGCATCTGGACGTTGGCGTCGTCCGGGTTGGGCGCGCGTGCGGCGATGACCGGGTAGCTGCCGGGCGGGTACGGATCCCCCCGCCGCACCGCGAAGGAGTCGGGCGGGCCGGAGCTGAACGCAACGTCCACCGTCTCCCAGAGGGGATAGCGGATCGGCACCTTCGCCCAGTACTCCACCGTCAACCCGTTGACGAGGCTGAGCGGCCGGCGCAGGGCGACACCGCTCGCGTGCGAGTAGTCGCCGTCGTTGTTGAAGCCGGCCGAGCCGCGGCGTCCCGCGCGGGGGATGACGAGGGGCGGCGGAAAGCCGTACGGCTGCCAGAGGCGCCGGTCCAGCCCCTGGTCGAACGTCTCGTGCAGGAGGCGCACCGGCTCTTCGGGCGGCACGGTCACGTATGACGTGTCGCTCTCGAGGAGGCCAAGCGCGGCGATGATGCGGGCGCGGCCGGGGCGGTCCGCCACCAGCGCGCCGGCCGCCGTGACGCGAACGATCTCGGTATCGCAGTTGACCCATCGCACGCCGGGGAGCGGCTGGACTACGCGGCCGGAGTCGTCGACCCCGTATGCCGCGAGGGCGAATCGGCGACCGGCACGGACCGCGAGGGAATCCGGCCGCACCACGACGCGCACCACGCGGGGCCGCGACTGCCGCGGCACCCACGAGACCGTCGGGTTCGGCTCCTCCAGGGCCCAGACCAGCGTCGGCGCTTTCCGGCCGGAGGCGTCGACCACGTAGATGCCGGGCGTGGGACGGTTCATCGCGATGGCCAGGTATCGCGAGTCGGGCGACCACGCCGGCGCCGACGCGGGGGGATAGTTGAGCGGAAGCACCGTGAAGACGTCGGGCGAGCCGGCGAACGCGAGCGTGAGCGAGCGCTGGCCGGGGCCGGCGCACGCGATCATCGCCCCGTCCGGCGACCAGGCGTCCTCCGGTGCATCCCGGCACCACGGTGCTGCGCGCACCGAGCCGTCCGTGCCCATCAGCACCATCTCGCGGCGAGGGCCCAGCGAACGCAGGGCAAGGAATTCGCCCCCATCTGGCGAGACGGCCGTGACGTGGTAGTTGAAGCTGTCGCGGACGACCGTGCGCGTGATGCCGCCCGCCGAGTCGACCAGCAGGATCGCATAGGCGTACCCGTTCCTCGCCGACCTATAGCCGCCCGACGCGAGGAACTCCCCGCCGTCCGGCAGCCAGCCGAGCGACGCCGCGTCGCCGTCGTAGCGGAACAGCGGCCGTCGCTTGCCCGTCGCCAGGTCCACGGCGCAGACGGCCGTGGGGTCCACCTCCGGCAGCGCGCATGTCGTGAGAACCTCGCGGCCGCCGGGCCGGACGTCGCTCTCCGGGTATCCGTCGCGAACGCCCGGCGGAAGCGCCTCACGCGGCAGCGATTCCGCGACGAACTGCGAATCCACGCGCAGGCCAAGCACCCTGGCCCCGCCGCCCGGCCGACCACCCCAGCGGACGACGAGGTAGCCTCCGCCGAGCGGCGGGGGATGCGGGCGCGAGCGGAGCACGCGGGGGACGTACAGCGCCGCCGCAAGGAGGAGCACCGCTCCCGCGACGGCGCCGGCGATACGGAACCGCCTGGGCCACGCCGTGTGCTCGGCCAGCCAGCGGCGTGCCGACCACCGGCCCTCCAGCACGCGCTGTAGCGCGATCTCCAGATGGGCCCGGACCTCGATGGGCATGGTGCCGAGGGCCCGGGTCAGGGTGTCCTGGCCCGCGGCGCGCCCCGAAGAGCGCTCGACGGCTGCAGCGGCGTGCGCCAGATCCATGGCCGCGTGCTCGGCTCGCCCGGCGAGCGCGGCGTACCGGGCAGCCGCCATCCAGTCTCCGGCGCGGCCGCCCCGCGCCGCGTCGCGGGCGAGGTGCGCCGCCCGCTCGTGCAGGTGCTCGAGGACGGCGCCCGGCGCCGAACGCAGGGCCGCGGCGCTCAGGGCCTCGTGCGCGACCGTCGGGAGCCCGTCCTCCCGGACGACGAGGCGCCGTCGCTCGAGCGCCGCGATCGCGCGGTCCACCTCGTGCCCGTCGAGGCCGGTCAGCCTCGCCAGGACGTCGGTTCGAGCGGCCCGCCCCCACACCGCCATCGCCGCCAGCACCGCCGCCGGGCGGTCCCCGACGGTCTGCAGCCGGGACTCGAGGATCGCCGCGGCGCTCTCCGGGATGGGCAGATCGCCGCCTTCGGACAAGCCGGGCCCGAAGACCCAGCGCCCCCCCCGCTCGGCGAGCAATCCGGAATCGTGAAGCGATTTCAGGATCTCGAGGATGTACAGCGGCACACCCTGGGTGCGCTGCAGCAGCTCTCTCGCGAGCCAGCGGCCGGACGCGGGGTCCGGCAGCTCGGCGATCGAGCTCAGCAACTGCTCGACCTCCGGCAGGTCGAGCGGGCCGAGCGGCACCTCCCTGACGGCGCCGCTGGCGGTCAAGGCCCGCAGCGACTCGGTGGCGCCGGGCACGTCGCCGTAGTCCCGCGCCGTGAGCAGGAGCAGGACGTGATGCGACTGCGCTCGGCGCGCCAGACGGTGCGCGAACTCGATCCCCTCGGGTGAAGCCCAGTGCAGGTCCTCCACGACCAGCAGGAGCGGCACCTCCTCGGCGATCGCCGCAAAGGCCTCGAGCAGCGCCGTGCCGAGGGACTGGGGATCGACGGGCAGCGCGCTCGGGGCCACGGCGGAGCGGAATCGGTCCGCGATCTCAGGCACGAACGCGCCGAGGATCGAGAGGCACGAAGGGGAAGCGCCGCCGAGCCCGGGCGCGCGCGGCGCAGAGCGCAGCAGATCCACGAACGGCGCCATCGGGTCCGACTGCTCGACCGCGTAGCAGGCGCTGCGCAGGCCGAGGCCGCGATCGCGCCGGAGCCGCCCCATCAGCTCACGCGTCAGGCGCGTCTTGCCGATGCCCGCCTCGCCCGTGAGGAGCGCGGCCTTGCCCCGCCCTTCCAGCGCGCTCCGCCACTTGTCCACGAGCACCCGGAACTCGGCCGCGCGCCCGACCATCTCGGGGAGACGGGTCAACGGCTCGACGGCCTCCCGCGCGACGGGCACCACCGGCGCCAGCGCCAGGGCGATGGCGTGCTCGACCTCCGGGGAGAGTCGGTTGCCCTCGATGGACTCCACGAAGGCGCGAGCGTCCGCCGCGGCGCCCGCCGCGCGAATCGCGTCCCCCGACAACGCGAGCAGCTCGACGAGCTTCACGCGCGGTTCCAGGACGCCGGGATCAGCCTCGATCAGGAGCTGGGCATACTGGGCGCCCTCGCTCCAGCGAGCCTGGTCGGCCATCCGGGCGATGAGCGTGCGCAGGACCTGGCGGCGCTCGGCGGACAGTTGCTGCCGCAGTCCCTCGGCCCACTCCTCGAACTCCCCCGCGCCCGCCTGCGCGACGTTGGAGAGGAAATCGGCCTCGTAGAGCTGGAGCGCCTCCTCGAGCCGCCCCTGCGCGTGGTGGACGCGGAAGAGGTCGACGTCGAAATCCACGTCCTCCCGCCGCAGCAGCAGCACCTCGTCCCCCACCACCAGATCGGGGTCGGTGGCCTGCCGGATCTGGTAGAGGACCTGCCGCAGCGAGCTGCGGGCATCGTGCTCCGTGGCTCCGCCCCACAGGAGACCGAGCAGCTCTTCGCGCGTCGCCCGGGCCCGCGGCCGCAGGGCGAGGTAGATGATGAGGGTGAGCTGTTTCGAGAAACGGATGCGCTCCGGTTCGTCCGGCCTGGTGACGAGGCCCGGCTTCAACGTCAATGTACGGAGCGTGTAGCGCATGGCGCGCCGCTCTTGCACCGGGAGGGGATGGAGATTATGGCGTGCTGCCGGAAAGAGCGCAAATCGGCCGGACCGAGGAGCCCGCCGACCGTAGCGGGGGATGGGCAGCAAAACGGCCCCCGATCGCCCGGGAGCCTTATGCTGCTGCCATCCTGCCGGGCCTCGCCGCCACTGCTCCGGCGGCTGGCCGGCTATGTCCTGCCGGGCCTCGGTGCCGATCCCCTGGCACCTGGCCGGCTATGTCCTACGCCGCCGGTACGACGCTGACTGCCCGGCGACCCTTCCCCTGCCACTCGAACCGCACCAAACCGTCGGTCAGCGCGAACAGCGTGTCGTCCTTGCCGCGGCCCACGTTGTGGCCCGCGTGGATCCTCGTCCCGCGCTGCCGCACGATGATGTTGCCCGCCACGACCCGCTCGCCGCCGTAGAGCTTCACGCCGAGGTACTTCGGCCCCGAGTCGCGCCCGTTCCGGCTGCTGCCTACACCCTTCTTATGCGCCATGGCTCAACCGAGCTCCACTGAATCGATCCTGATCTCCGTGAATCCCTGCCGATGCCCCTGCTTGCGTGCGTAGTTCTTCCGCCGCTTGAACTTGAAGACGATGATCTTCTTCTCCTTGCCGTGCCGAACGACTTCCGCCGTGACCTTGGCGCCTTTCAGCACGGGCGTTCCGGCCTTCACCTGCTTGCCGTCGGAACCCAGCAGCACCTCGTCAAAGGTGAGCTTGGCGCCCGGCTCGGCCTCGAGCGTCGGAATCTGGAGCTTGCGCCCCGGCTCGGCCCGGAACTGCTTTCCGGCGGTACGGAAGATCGCATACATAGACGGGGAAGCTTAATCGGGGTATGGACTTGAGTCAACGGCGGGAGAGGGGTTAGGGGCTAGGGGTTAGGGGAAGCGCCCGTTGGCCACAGTCCCCAACCCCTATCCCCTGATCCCTACCCCCTCGTGATCACGCCACCAGATAGTTCTCCGTCACATCCCGCCCCGCCGGCTGGCTCATGAGCTTGAACTCGTCGAGCCGCATCATCGGGTCATCCCGCACTTCGAGGTCGATCCCCGTCAGCTTCTCGAGGTTCTTGAGGAAGTTGGGCTCCTGCTCCATGAGGTAGAGCGCGACCTCGGGATGGAGCCGCACGGTCATCCGGGGATCCCGGTTCTGCACCGCCGCCCGCTTCAGGGAGCGCTCCAGGCGCCCCACCACCGACTCGGGGAGGAAGACCCTGCCCGTCCCGCTGCAGGTGGGGCACGCCTCCGTCATGGACTGCATGAGGGACGGCCGCACGCGCTGCCGGGTCATCTCGATCAGCCCCAGCTCGCTCACGGCGAACGCCCGCGTCCGCGCGCGGTCCCGCGCCAGGTGCTGCCGTAGCTCCTGGAGCACCTTGTCGCGGTTGGCCCGGATCTCCATGTCGATGAAGTCGCACACGATGATCCCGCCGATGTCGCGCAGTCGCAGCTGGCGGGCGATCTCGCGCGCCGCCTCGAGGTTGGTCTTGAGGATCGTCTTCTCGGGGTCCTTCTTGCCGGTGTACCGGCCGGTGTTGACGTCGATCGAGACCAGCGCCTCCGTCTGCTCGATCACCACGTAGCCGCCGGTCGGCAGGTCCACGCGCCGGTTGAACAGGCTGCGGATCTCGGCCTCGATCTCGTACTTGTCGAACAGCGGAGCGTCGCCGTCGTACAGCTCGACCCGCTCCTTCAGCTCCGGCCCCACCTGGTCGAGATAATTCTGGATCTCGTTGTGGAGCTCCTTCGAGTCCACGGCGAGGTGGTCCACTTTGGCGCTGAACAGGTCGCGGATGATCCCGCGGGTCAGGCTGGTCTCGCGCTGCACCAGCGTCGGCGCGCGCGCGAACGTGGACTTCTTCTTGATCTTCTTCCAGAGCTTGAGGAGGGAGTCCAGCTCGCGCTTGAAGTGCTCTTCCGTCAGCTCTTCGCCGACGGTGCGGACGATGACGCCGCCGGAGTCCTTGGGCAGGATGTTCGACACCATCTGCCGCAGCCGGGCGCGCTCCTCGCGCGCCTCGATCTTGCGGCTGACTCCGACGCGGCTCGCCGAGGGCATGTAGACGAGGAACCGGCCGGGAATCGAGATCTGCGCGGTGACCCGCGGTCCCTTGGTCCCGATCGGCTCCTTGCTGACCTGCACCAGCAGGGTCTCGCCCTTCTTGACGACGTCCTGGATGGCCGGGAACCGGCCGCGACGGCCTTCCCCGTTCCCGCCGCCGTTCTTCTCCCGGGTCTGGCCATTCTCCTGGCTCGCGCCGGACTCGCCGGACGCGTCGGCCTCCCCGTTCTCCTCTTCCAGCTCGTCTTCCTCCGGCTCCACCAGATCGGAGGCGTGGAGGAAGGCGCTCTTCTCGGCCCCGATGTCTACGAAGGCCGCCTGGATCCCCGGCAGGACCGCTTCCACTTTGCCGAGGTAGATGTCGCCGACCGAGCGGCGCGTGTCCGGACGATCCACCAACAGCTCAACGAGGGTGTCGTCCTCCAGAATCGCCACGCGGGTCTCCCGCGTGGACCCATTGATCAGAATCTCCCGTTTCAACTGACATGTCTCCGACGGTGCTCCGGCACCCCTCCAGCGGCGTAGCGCCGCCGGCGAGCCGGGTGTCCGTCTTGTGAATGTTGACGAGCGGCGTCAGGTGCCTCGGCACCTCGAACGCCGCCTCGAGTAGTTCGGTCGGCTTCGCCGACCCGTTGTCGGCCGTCCGCACTTCGAGCGCGACCGTGTGCCCGTCGAGGGCCGCCAAGTCGTGCACGAGCGGACGGAGATCCACCGTGAAGCGTCTTCCCCCGCGCTCCCGCTCGAAGGGCACCGCATCCCGCGACAGGAACGTCCGGCAGCCGGCGTCGAGCGCCGCGAAGGCGGGCTCGAACGGCGGCTCCGGAAACGTCGCGCGGAACGTGCTGCGCTCGATCAGGGCGCTCAGGGAAGCACTCCGGGACGGCACGCCGGCCGCGAGAAACCGCAGCCCGGGCGCCGCACACCGGTTCAACTGCTGCAACAGTCCTTCGAGACGATCCGCGTCCCAGGCTCCGGACAGCTCCAGGTCCACCCACTCGCTGGCCGACGTCCAGCCGGTCGCGAGCGAGGGCCCCGCGGAGAGCCGCGGACGCGGCATGTATCCCACGGACATCACCAGCGGCGCGCGCGCTCTGCGAAAGGTGCGCACGAGCTCCTGGAGCACATCGAGGTGCGAGAGGAACCGCAGGGGGGCGTCCTTGGCGTACTTGAAACGAACCCACGAGGAAGCGGGGTGTAGGGTGTAGGGGGTAGGGTGTAGCACGCTCGGCGCGTCGCATTCTACACCCTTCACCCTACCCCCTATACCCTCTTCCGCCGCCAACCGGTTCTCCAAGACGTCGAAGTCGCATGCGCCGCAGGCAGAGGTGCATCGCGTCCGACAGTCCTCCGTCAGCACCTCGGCGTAGGCCTTCCGCCGCTCCCCCAGGAACCAGCTCCGCTCGATCCGGTACGAGACGACCTCCCAGGGCAGAGCCTCGCGCTCGTCTCGCTCCCGCAGGCAGTCCTCGGGCGCGAGCCCCAGATCGGCGAGGGCCGCGCGCCAGGCCTCCGGGCGCGAGCATTCCGCCCACGCGTCGAACCGCGCGCCACGCCGCCAGGCCCCCTCGATCAGGGCGGCCGTGTCCCGCCCGCCGCGCGAGATCATCCCCTCGATGAGCGTGCCCTCGAGGTCGTGGTGCTTGATCTCGACGCCGCGCCCGCTGACGCGCTTGCGGATGGCCTTGAGCTTCGCCCTGGTCTCTTCGAGCGCATCCTGCCGCTCCCACTGGAACGGCGTGTGCGGCTTGGGGACGAAGGGTGCGACGCTCAGGGTGACCTTGCTCCCCGGATGCGCGCTCAGCACTTCGCGCAGCCTGCCGGCCAGCGCCGCCAGCGCGTCCAGGTCCGCGTCCGATTCGGTCGGAAGGCCCGTCATCAGATAGAGCTTGACCGCGCCCCACCCCGCCGCGAGCGCGCCGTCCACCGCGCGCAGGATGTCGGCCTCGGTGAGACCCTTGTTGATCACGCGCCGCAACCGCTCGGAGCCTGCCTCGGGCGCGAAGGTGAATCCGGTGCGGCGCACCCGGGACGCGGCCGCGGCCAGCTCGACGGAGAACGAGTCCGCCCGGAGGCTTGGCAGCGCCACGGCGACGCCGCGCTCCGCCGCCACGTCGGCCACCCGGGAGACCAACGCTCCGATCTGCGAGTGATCGGCCGTCGAGAGCGAAAGGAGCGAGATCTCCTCGTTCCCGCCGTGCTCGATCCCTTCCCGGGCGATCGCCACGCACGTCTCGACCTCCCGCTCCCGCACCGGCCGGTACAGGTAGCCGGCCTGGCAGAACCGGCAGCCCCGCACACACCCGCGCTGGACCTCGATCGGCAGCCGCTCGTGCGTGACACGCATCAGCGGCACGAGCATGCGCTTCGGATGGTCCTCCGGCTTCAGTTCCGAGACCGTCCTCGCCACGACCGGCCACGGGAGCCGCGCGTCCGTGGGGCGGGCGGTGCCGCCGTCGGGCGGGACCTCGAAGAGGCTTGGGACGTAGACGCCCGTGATGCTGGTTGCGAGTTGCCAGAGGAGAGTCGCGCGACTCTCCCCCGCAACCTTGTGGCGGGCGACCAGTTCCAGGACTTCCGGCAACGCTTCCTCTGCGTCCCCGATCAGAAATGCATCCACGAAGGCCGCGAGCGGCTCCGGGTTCGCCGCGCCGGGACCTCCCGCGATCACCAGCGGGTCGCCCGAGCGCCGATCCGCCTGGCGCAGCGGCAGCCCCGCGAGGTCGAGCATCGTCAGGATGTTGGTGTAGGTCAGCTCGGACTGCAGGGTGAAGCCGATCAGGTCGAAGTCGCGGGCCGGGCGACGGCTCTCCAGGGAGAAGAGCGGCAGGCCCCGTTCCCGCATCCTGGCCTCCATGTCGGGCCAGGGGGCGTAGGCGCGCTCCATCAGCCACGCCCCACGCCGGTTCACGATGTGGTAGAGCAGCTGCGTCCCCGTGTGGCTCATCCCGACCTCGTAGACGTCGGGATAGCAGAACAGGAAGCGAACCTGCGTGGCGTCCCAGTCCTTGTGGACGGCACCCAGTTCGTGGCCAACGTAGCGGTGGGGCTTCGCTACCAGCGGCAGGACCTCACGCTCCAGAATGGAGCCCAAGGCTGAGGCTGCTTCTGACACCATCAACGGTAAGGTAATGCCAATATTGGACTTAGTCAATCCCTAATCAAATCTCCGAGGATTTGGCGGGCGATGACCAGCCGCTGGACCTCGCTCGTCCCCTCCCCGATCTCCCCCACCTTGGCATCCCGCATCATCCGCTCCACCGGGTACTCGGTCGTGTACCCGTAGGCCCCGTGGAGCTGCACCGCCTTGATGGTCGTGCGGGTGGCCAGCTCGGAACAGTACAGCTTCGCCATCGCCGCCTCCGTCTTGTGCGGTTTGCCGTGCTGCTTGAGCCAGGCCGCCTGGTAGGTGAGGAAGCGCCCCGCCTCGATCTCGGTGGCCATGTCCGCCAGCGCGAAATGCACGCCCTGGAAGCCGGCCACGTAGCGCCCGAACTGCTTGCGCTGGCTCGTGTACTTCACCGCCTCTTCGTACGCGCCTTCGGCCAGCCCCAGGGACAGGGCGGCGACCCCGATGCGTCCCGAGTCCAGCGTCTTGAGGAACTGCACGAACCCCTTCCCCAGCTCGCCCAGCACGTTCTCCTTCGGGACCACGGCGTCCTCGAAGTGCAGCTCCCGCGTGTCCGAGGCGCGCCAGCCCATCTTGTCTTCCTTCTTCCCGGCGCTCACGCCCCTGGTCCACTTGAGGCTCGGCTCGTGCCCCATCCCGACCGCGGCCGCTTCGGCCTTGTCCGTCGTCTCCTTCGTGACGATGAAGGAGGTGATGCCCTTGTTGGAGTGGCCCGGCGTGGTGCGCGCAGTGCACACGAAGATCTCCCCCACGCCCGCGTGCGTGATGAAGATCTTCGACCCGTTGAGGAGATAGTGGTCGCCCTTGTCCACGGCCGTCGTCGCCGTGCCTCCGGCATCGGAGCCCGCGCCCGGCTCGGTGAGGCCGAACCCACCGAGGACCTTCCCGCCGGCGAGCAGTGGCGCGAACCGCCGCTTCTGCTCCTCGGTGCCGAAGTCCATGATCGGCGAGGTGCCGAGGGTGGTGTGCGCCGAGACGGTGATGCTGTGGGAGCAGTCCACCTTGGCGAGCTCGTGGACGGTGATGATGTAGCTCAGGTAGTCCATCCCCGAGCCGCCCAGCTCTTCCGGCCACGGCACGCCGAGCATCCCGAGGTCGGCCATCCGCTTGACCGTCGGCCAGGGGAACCGGCACTCCGCGTCGTACTGCCGCGCGATCGGCGCGATCTCCGTGCGGGCGAAATCGCGCACGGTCTCGCGGACCTGCAGGTGCTGGTCCGTGAAGAAGAGGGCGTCGTCCATTGGGGAGAATTTAGACGTACATTGGGAGAGGTGATAGGTGAGACGTGAGAAGTGAGACGTGCAAGTGAGCGGTGAGAGGCCGTGGTGAGAAGTGAGAGGGGGAACGCGTGACGGCCACAGCGCATGGGATTCCGAGGCACTCCGAAGCCAGGAGCCTGATCCCTGCGTCGTCGCGGGAAGAGATGGACGCGGCGATCGGCGCGGTGGCCGCCGCGAGGGATGCCTGGGCGGCGGCGCCGCCCGCCGAGCGCGTGCGGCTCCTGGGCCGCCTGCTCGGAGACTTCACTTCGGTGGCGGACCGCTGGGTGGCGGCGTCGCTCGAGGCGAAGGGCATCGCGCCGGGCTCGCCCGCCGAGGGCGAGGAGTGGATCGCGGGACCCTTCTGCGTGCTGCGGAACATCCGCCTGCTGCGCGAGGCGCTGCGTGACGTCGCCCGGGGCGGCACACCGCGCATCCCCGGCCCAGTCTGGACCGGCGGCGACGGGCGAGTGGCGGCGGGTGTCTTCCCCGCGAGCGTGTGGGACCGGCTCTTCTACTCGGGCTTGACGGCCGAGATCTGGATGGAGCCCGGGATCACGGCGGAGGCCGTGGCCGGAACGCAGGCGGCGGCCTACGCGAGCCGGCGCGAGCACGGAACAACCTGCATCGTCCTCGGAGCGGGGAACGTCTCCTCCATCGGCCCGATGGACGCCCTCTACAAGCTCTTCGTCGAGAACCACGCGGTCGTGTACAAGGCCCATCCGGTCAACGCGTACCTGGGGCCGCTCCTGGGCGAGGCGTTCGAGTGCCTGGTCGAGATCGGGGCCCTCCGGATCGTCTACGGTGGCGCGGCCGAGGGGGCGTACCTCTGCCAGCACGCGCAGGCGGATGAGATCCACATCACCGGGTCGGACAAGACGTACGAGGCGATCGTGTTCGGGCCCGGGGACGAGGGCGACCGTCGCAAGGCGGAGCGCCGGCCGCTGCTGGCGAAGCGCGTCACGGCGGAGCTGGGGAACGTGAGCCCGGTGATCGTCGTGCCCGGGCCGTGGTCAGCGAGCGACTACCGATATCAGGCGGCGAACCTGGTCTCGATGCTGACGAACAACGCCGGGTTCAACTGCAACGCGACTCGGGTGATCGTGACGGACGCCAGTTGGCCCGGGCGGCAGCGGCTGATGGACGAGATCCGATCGCTGCTGGCGCGCGTGCCGACGCGGAAGGCCTACTACCCGGGCGCCGCCGCGCGGGCCGCGCAGTTCGCCGCCGCCCATCCCGAGGCCGAGCACTTCGGCGCCGCGTCGGAGGGCGTGCTCCCGTGGACGCTGGTGGCGGGGATGACCGCCCGAAAGTCGGCGGACCCCTGCTACACGACCGAGGCGTTCTGCGGGCTGTTCGCGGAGACGGCGCTGGAGGCGTCCGGCGTGATCGACTTCCTCCCCCGGGCGGTGGAATTCTGCAACGAGGTGCTCTGGGGGACGCTCAACGCGACCATCCTCATCCACCCGCGCTCGGTTGAGGAAGCGGCGAGGCACGGCGCGCTGGAGCAGGCCATCGCGGACCTGCGCTACGGCTCCGTCAGCATCAACCACTGGGCCGCCATCAACTACGCCCTCGGCGTGACGACCTGGGGAGCGTTCCCGGACCATCCGGCGCACGACATCCAGTCGGGCACCGGCGTCGTGCACAACACGCTCATGTTCTCGCGACCCGAGAAATCCGTGGTGCGCGCGCCGTTCCGGGTGTGGCCCCTGCCGCCGTGGTTCGTGACCAATCGAGCGTCGGCCAGACTCGGGCCCAAACTCGCTCGGTTTGAGGCGCGGCCCTCGCTGCGGAGGGCCCTGGGGATCTTCGCGACCGCCATGCGAGGGTAGGTAGCGTGATTCAGCGAGGCAAGTCCCGCGTTCTCAGCCGTTGCTCGATCGTCGTGGGGCTGGCGCTGAGCGCCGCCCTCCTCTATGCAGCCCCGGCGCACGCACAGCAGCCGCCGTGCGGGGATACGAGCTTCGCTCGTGACGCCCTCGACCGGGATTGGGCGCTCTTCACACTTCCCGGCGACGCCGTAGTGCGCGGCGACGTCATCCAACATCTGAGTCCGAGCGATGTTCACGAGGTCGTGACCGATTCCCTTGAGTGCAGGCGGATCCTCCACGCAGCGAGACACCACCTGCCGCCCCCGCGCACGTGGGGCACGCACTGGGTCTATCGCTTCGGGCCGTACGTCGCCGTTGAGATCATGCCGAAGGTGCCACCCGGGATCATCATGGAGGGCGGTGATGCGCTCTACATCTTCCGGGAGGCGGACATGAGGTACGTGATCGTCAGAATCGGAGTGTAGGCACTCCTCTGCCCCGCAACCCGATCAACAAGTGTCCACCGACCGCCCCATGAGGACCTACGTCCAGTCCGGGCTCTATGCACCGGACTCCGCCGCGCTGCTGGTGCCATTGGGTGAGGTGCTGGTGCAGCTCCGGCCCGGGGACAGCGTGACGCTTGCGGCGACCGTGTCCCCCGATCTGGCGGCGAGCCTGCCGCCGGACGAGCAGCTCGTGGCTGTGTCCGGGCCCGACACCGTGCGCGTCCGCCTGCGCAGCGGCTCGGTCGGCGCCACGATCTACCGCGCAGTGGCCGCCGACTCGGTTCGGATTCACGTCAGCCTCACGCGGCGCCTGTCGGCCTCGCCGCGCTCGGGCGCGTTCACGGTCACAGTCAACTATGGCAGCGCCCCGTTGCTGTCGGCGTGGACGCCCTGGATAGCTGCCTCGGCGCCAGGCGCGGCCGCGACCGCGGGGCTGGCGGCGTCCGCCACCACCTGTACGGCGACGGCGCCCGGACCCAGCAGTTGCCCCGATATCACCGTCTCCATCGTCCCATACGCGCCGGGCGATCCCTTCGGGGATTTCCAGAGCGACCCCGGGACCGGGGTGAGCAACCCGATCACGATCACGTTCTCGCAGCCGGTCACGAGCGTGACGGTCACCATCGAGGATCCGACCTACGCCGGCAACGCGATGACCGCGTACCGGGCCGACGGCAGCATCGCGGGAACGGTGGGCTTTACCGGGAGCGGAGTCCCGGGAATCAACATCCCCGATACGGAAACCATCACCGCGGCCGGGATCGTGCGGATCCTGCTCACGCCGGCGCCGGCGGACTACGTGGCCTACGAGGGCCTGACCTTCACGCCACGTGGCTTTTGCAAGGACGGATACGGTAATAGCGTCCCGTGCCCGGACAAGCACAAGGTTGGCGCCTATCTCCGTGAAAACGAGACAGCTACGACAGGTGGAGGCTTCTGCGCGCGCGAGTGCAGACTTGCGCTGGAGGCTGGCGGGCTTGCCCCTTCGGACATTACCGGCCGGCCAGACTCAGCCGCAGATTATGGTCCATGGCTGGTCGGTCGCGGCGCCTACGAAGTGTCAAGGGACAATTACGTACCGCAAGAAGGAGACATTGTTGTCTTCCAGCGTGCTAAGGGCCACATATGGGGGCACATGGAGATCTACGACGGACAGGGATGGCGTTCGGATTTCAATCAGGGGAGCCAATTCCTCCTCTACGAGACCAGCTACAAGATCTACCGGTTTCCGGACAACTAGGATCGCTGGCGGCTGAAGGGACGGGAGATGCTTGCACGGACCGTCCTCGGCTCTTCACTCGTTCGGAACAGAGGAACTAGGGTATGAAACGCCAAAGACTGGTTCTATCGTGCTTGTGCCTTCTGGGAATCGGATGGACTCCTGCGCAGGCCCAGGTCGCTCCGCGCTCGCTGCTCAGCTTTGTGCAGGAGTTCTACGACTGGTACCTCCCTCTCACGTCCGTGCAGCGGGTCGGTCCCACATGGTATGAACTCCTGACGCGTAGGTCAGAGATTCTCACGCCTCAACTCCGCCGCGCTCTCCAGGCGGACTCGGCCGCACAGGTTGGCGCGCCTGGCGAGAGCGTCGGCCTGGACTTCGACCCGTTCTTGTTCTCCCAAGACCCTTGCGAGCGCTATGAGGTGGGAGGTGCAACAAGGAAGGGTACACGGTACTGGGTTGACGTCTACGAAGTCTGCGCTGGTAAGAGGAGCGCACACCCTCACGTGGTTGCGGAGGTGGCGCCGAGTCGCGGCGGCTGGGTGTTCGTGAATCTCCACTACGGGCGCTCCAACCTGCTGAGAATCCTCGACGATTTGAAGCGGCAGCGTGCGCGGCATCAGAGCAACTCGACGCATTGAGATCCGATACCGCCCGTGCCCGGCGCGGGTCTGGCGTGAAGGTGACCTCCGTCCGCGGACAACGGCCCGACAGCCACGCAACTCCACGCGCCCCCTTTGCCCTTCCCGAGCTACATCGTAGACGGCAACTCATTCTACATTATCCGTCCGAATGAATCGCTAGCTGAGCCATTCTATGCGGTGGAGAAGCCGCTCCCCCGCAACCCGATCAACACATGTCCACCGACCGCCCCATGAGGACCTACGGTATGCTCTCTCAACTTGCTCGCAGGACAAGGCCGCTCATCCTGTCCGCATCGGCGGGCTGCGGGCTCCTTGTCCTTGCATCCCCAGCGCGCGCGCAGGGCCAGGGCCCGGCGTGCGGCGACACCAGCTTCGCTGCACGCCAACTCGAAAGCGATTTTGCAGTTTTTACGGATCCGAACGGACAGTGGCCGCCCCAGACCGGCATTACCCCGTTGAGCCCAAGTGATGTCCACCGGGTCGTGACCGATCCGCGCGAGTGCAGGCGAGTCCTTCACGCGGCGACGCGCCTACCACCTCGGCGGAAGTGGGGCAAGCACTGGGTCTACCGCTTCGGGCGGTACTACGGCGTTGAGATCCTGGGGAAGCGGCCGTTCGGGTACGCTTCCCTGCTCATCTACCGCGCGGCCGACATGAAGTACCTGACCCTCATTCTGAATTAGGTGTCGGGGTGGCCGGCATGCGGCACGTGGCCATCATCCTGGTCTAGCGTGGGAGTGCTTCCCGGCCTGAGGGCAGGGTGTAGGGGATAGGGTGTAGCAGGCCCGCGCTTCCTACACCCTAGACCCTACACCCTACCCCTTGCTTCTTCCCAAACCAATTCCGCCACTTCACACACCGATCGCACCCTCCGCAGCGGGTCATCCGCTCGCCGAAGTGCGCGAGCAGCAGCGCGCGCCGGCAGCCGAAGGAGGTGAGGTAGCGCAGCAGCGGGTCGAGCCGCCGGTCGTCCGCGACGATCATCCGGAGCAGCTTCAGGTCGCCCTTGGTCCAGAGCACCTCGCACCGGCTGGGCTTCCCATCCCTGCCGGCGCGGCCCGCCTCCTGGTAGTACGCCTCCAGACTGGTCGCCAGCCCCAGGTGGATCACGCGGCGCACGTCGGCCTTGTCGATGCCGAGACCGAAGGCCGTGGTCGCGACGACGCACTCCAGCCGGTCGGCGAGGAACTGGTGCTGGATCCCGCGCCGGACGGAGTGCTCGAGCCCCGCGTGATACGGAGCCGCCGCGATGCCGGCGTTCCCCAGGCTCCGGGCCCACCGCTCGGCGAGGCGGCGACTCGGCACGTAGACCAGGGTGGGGCCGCGGAACGGCCGGAGCAGCGCCAGCAGGGCGTCACGCCGCGCCTCGTCTCCCTTCAAGCACCGGGCGGCGAGGAAGAGGTTGGGCCGGTCGAAGCTGCCGACGATCCGCTCGACGAGCCCGAGCCGCAGGGACTCCACGATGTCGTCGCGCACCGCGCGCGTCGCGGTCGCCGTGAGGGCGAGCGTCGGCGGCTTGCCGAGCGCCAGGCGGGCGAGGCCGATCCGCCGGTACGCCGGCCGGAAGTCGTGCCCCCATTCCGAGACGCAGTGCGCCTCGTCCACGGCGAGGAGCGTGGGCCTCGCACGCCTCAGCGTGCCCAGCACCTCGCCGGTCATCAGCCGCTCGGGCGCCAGGTAGAGGAGCTTGAGCCCGCCGCCCGCCACGTCGTCGAGCACCTGCTGGCGCTCCGCCGGGGGCGACGCGCTGGTGAGGGCAGCGGCCCAGATCCCGCGCGCTCGTGCGGCGCCGACCTGGTCGTGCATGAGGGAGATGAGCGGCGAGACGACCACGGAGAGGCCGTCGAGGACGAGCGCCGGGATCTGGTAGCAGAGGGACTTGCCGCCGCCGGTGGGCAGGACGACCAGGGCGCTGCGGCCCGCCAACGCGGCGCGGACCGCCCGGAGCTGGCCCGGCCTGAAGTCGGCGAAACCGAAACGGGCCCGGAGCACGTCCCGGGCCCGATCCACCCGCGCCGCGAGCAGCGTCACGGCGCGCCAAGCTAGGCTCTTGAGCTAGGTGCCTGGTCCCGAACCGTTGCGGGGCTCAGCGTTTCCGTGCCGCCAGAACCGCAGGAAGAACGCCGCCAGGATCAGGCCGAGGCCGAGCCAGCCGAGCTGCGGCTTCTCCCAGCGGTCGGCCGCCAGCACGATCGCCACACCGCTCAGGGCGAGCGCGTACTTGGCGAGCGTCAGCGCGTTCACTTCTTCAGGAACGCCTGAATCGCCTGCCGGAAATCAGGGGTCTGGCGCGCGACGGAGTTCACGCGAGCCCCCAGCCGGATCCCCGTCTCGAAGCTCAGGTCGTCCAGGGCATAGAGTTGGTGCTTGGTCAGCGCGAGCGCGGACGCGGAGAGGCCGGCGAGCTGGGCGAGGAGCTTGCGCACCTCGTCCTCGAAGTCCTCGGCCGGGACCACGCGACTGATGAGGCCGAGCTGCTCGGCCTCCTCGGCCACGACCAGCCGGCCCGTCGCGGCGAGATCGAACGCCACTTTCTCGCCGACGCAGCGGCGCAGGATCGTCAGGACCATCGCGGGGACGAAGCCGCGATTGATCTCGGGGTAGCCGAACTGGGCACCCGCCCGCGCGATGACGAGGTCGCACGCGGTCGCGAGGCCGCAACCGCCGGCCAGCGCCCGCCCCTCCACGACCGCCACGGAGACCTTGGGCAGCGCCCTCAGCGAGAGGAAGAGACCCCCCAGCTCCATCGAGCTCTTTTCGTTCTCTTCGGGAGCGAGGTCGGCGGAGGCGAGCAGCTCCTCCAGATCGAGCCCCGCGCAGAAGTCCTTCCCCGAGCCGCGCAGGGCCACGACGCGTACGTCGGCCGCCAGGGCGCAGTCCGAGAGCGCGATCTTCAGCTCCGAGAGCATTCTCTTGTCGAGGGCATTGCGCTTGTCGGGACGGTTCAGAGTGATGATCGCCACGCCGCCCGAGCGGGACACCAGGACCCGTGGCGCCGTGCGCCCGTGCGTCTGTGCGTCCGTGCGTCCCGCCTCAGACGCTGCCATCGGGGACCTCGATCTCCATCCGGAGGAGCGCGGTGCTGAGGGTCTTGCCCTGGGCGTCCGTCTTGAGCGAGACCGTGCCGCCGCCGCCCAGGGCGCCGTGGAGGAGGAAGTTCAGTGCGTGCAGATTGGGCAGCTCGTAGCGCTCCACGCCGCCGCGCAGCATCCCGGCGAAGTGCGCGGCCACGCGCTCGGCCGTCAGCTCGCGGACCAGGAGCGCATAGTGCGCCGGCTTGCGCGCGATGACGCCGACGTTGGCCGTGTCGCCCTTGTCGCCGCTGCGCGCGTGCGCGAGGTCCAGCAGGCGGACCTTCATCCCTGCCCCTCCAGCTCCTTGAGCTTCGCGGCCAGCACCGCCGCGCGCCGGCGCGTGGACCGGACGAGCCCCACCGCCATCAGGGCCAGCAGCGCGAACAGGACGCCAAACACGATCCAGCCCAAGCGCAGTGCAAGGCCGCTGATCAGGGCGAGCAGCACCGCCCGGTAGGTCCACTGCAGCGCGTCGCGGCGCGCGCGCTTCACCAGCGCCTTCTGGTCGTCGAGACCGGGCACCGTCGATGGCACCCTGGCCGTCATACCGAGACCACGTTCACGACGGGGTGAATCTCGCGCTTGGGCACGAGGGCCGGCCAGTAGGCGACGATCTCCTCGACCTTGGGCCGCCCGCCCGCGAAGCCGGTGACCGACGGCGGGCCGTTCAGGATCAGGGGCGCCAGCTCCCGCGTGAACCGCTCGACGGCGGCCCGGTCGCCGGAGCGGACGCCGACGCGGAGCTGGACCTCCGGAAGATCGGCTCGCGGCTCCCCGGCGAGCGGCCCGTGAGCCGCGTTCGCGCCGACGTACTCGGTCAGGATCTCGTCGAAGGACAGCCCGAGGCGCGCGAGCCGCGCGCGCAGCACCCGGTCCGCCTCGCGCGCCTTGGCGTACGCGTCCGGCCAGACGTAGACGAGCGTGCCCACGGCCTTGAAGCCGCCGGCGTAGGCGATCGAGACCTTGAGCAAGTCGGTCGCCGCCCGCCCGCGGATGCCGCTCACGCGCACGCGGTCGGCTCCCGCCTGCTCCAGGCGGATGGTCGTGAAGTCGGCCACGCAGTCGGGCGTGATGTACTCGCGCGGATTCCCCATCTCGTAGAGCAGCTGCTCCGACACGCTCGCCACCGTGACGGTGCCACCCGTCCCCGGGTGCTTGGTCACGACGAACGAGCCGTCGGCTTCCGCCGCGACGATCGGATACCCGACGTCCTCGAGGTCCGGCACCTGCGGCCAGCCGCCCTGGAAGTTGCCCCCCGAGCACTGCGCTCCGCACTCGATGATGTGGCCGGCGATCGTTCCGGCGGCCATCAGGTCCCACGCGTCGCTCGCCCATCCGAAGCCCTGGATCAGCGGCGCCAGCGTGAGGCCGGTGTCGGTCACGCGCCCGGTGATCACGACGTGCGCGCCGCCGCGCAGCGCCTCCACGACGGGCGCGGCGCCGAGGTACGCGTTGGCCGAGAGCACCCGAGAGCGCACCTCGCTCAAGGGGCGCCCCGTGTCCATGTCGGCGAGAGCGATCCCCTTCTCCAGCAGCTCGTCGAGCCGCGGCAGGATGTCGTCACCGGTCACGATGCCAAGCTTGAGCCTGCCCGTGAGACCGAGCTTCCGGGCGGTCTCCGCCACCGCGTCGGCGCAGCCCTGAGGGTTCACGCCGCCGGCGTTGGTCGTCACGCGGATTCCCCGCTCGACTATCCGCGGGAGGATGCGCTGCAGCAGCGGCACGACGTCCCGCGCGTACCCGAGGCTCGGGTCGCGCGCCTTCTGCTTCTGCAGGATGGACATCGTGACCTCGGCCAGATAGTCCATCATCAGATGGTCGATCGGCCCGCCCTCGACCTGCCGGACGGGGGCCTCGAGCCAGTCGCCCCAGAAGCCCTGACCTGACGCGATGCGGAGTGTCACGGTACGGAGATAATCAGAATTCGGGAGAGTTGCGAGACGGCGAGTTGCGAGCGGTTACGAGACGGGAGTCGTCGGGCGCTCAGGGGGATCGGCATCACGGCTCCCGCACCGAAATCAGGCGTTCGATCGAAACCCAATCGCTGTCGCTGCCGGCGACCTTCACGCGCACCAGGTCGCGCCACTCCGGGGTCGGCGCGAGGGAGGTCAGCGGCGGGATGGCCAGAGAGGCCACGCCGTGCGCCGGTATCGTCAGCGTGCCCTGCGCGAGCGGACGCGCCGGGCCGGTGAACGCGAGGCGGACGGTGGCGTCGAAGCTCGCGGGCGGCTCCGGGTGCGCAAACGCCGGGAACAGCTCCACGACGACGGGGAACGCCCCCGACCGCTTCGAGGGCAGGTCCACCTTCACCCGGTGGAAGGCGTAGTTCATCGCGCCCTGACCCAGCTGCGCGCCGCTGCTGTCGTACAGCACGATGCCGAAGTCGGTCACGCTGTTCCAGAACTCGGGCGTGAGCTGCACTTCGACGACGGCGCCGGTCGCCCACTCGGGCGCCGCGAACGTGCGGCGATACGGCCCGCCCCGCTCGACGGTGGCCTGCCACGCCGTCTCGATCCCGACCTGCTCGACGCTCGTCCGCAGCGCGGTGTCGCCGGCCGCCGGCGAGAAGAACGAGACCGAGGGCCGCGGCCCGGTCGAGTCCACCCGGGCGACGGACACGCCGGGAACGCTCGCGGCGAAGTCGTAGTGAAACTCGCGGCCCGGCGCCGCCTGCACGACCGCCTCCCACACGCCGGGCTGGATGTCGTTGGAGGTGACCGCGAGGACGCATTGCCGCTCGCGCGACCTTCCGAGGCCGCACTGATCCTCCGTGCGGGACGGCCGGCCACCGGGCTCGAAGAGGTACAGGAAGAAGCCCTCGCTCGTATCGGCCCGCACCACGCGCACCGAGAGGTCCGCCGCCCCGACCGGTACGTTCACGTAGTACCGATAGGCGCGGTCCGGACCGAGCTTGCGCGCCGGCGCCGATACGGTGCGCCACTGCCCGCTGTCGGGGACGATGATCTCGCTGACCAGGCGGAACGCGGTCCCGGCGGCGCTGTCGGACGCCGCCACCGCGGACACCACCCCGACGTAGCGCCCCGGTCTGGTCAGGCGCGACGCATCGTAGTGCACGTCCATCTGGGCCGTGCCGCCGGGGCCAAGGATGACCGTGGGCCGGACGGGATCGAGCCACGGCTGATCCGCGGAGAGACGATACAGCTCCGCCGCAGCCGTCTGGCCCGGAGCGTCCGGAAGACGCGTGATCGCGAACCGCTGGATGGTGTCCTCCGCTCCGAGCAGCCCCCAGCGCCGATAGGCGACGCTCGGCACGCTGGCGGGGCGCATCGGGGCCGCGGGCGACCCCGCGCGCGGGATCGCGCCGCCGACCGTGGACGGGCGCGGCGTCGGCACGGCGCGCACCCGGAACCGCGACGCGGCGTGGCCGGCCTCGAGCCATTCGTAGGCGGCCTGGACCTGCGGCACTCCGTACCCCTGATCCAGGGCGCTCTCGCCGTTCAGCGGAGCGGACGTCGCCCGCAGCGCCTGCACGACCTGGGCGGCGCTCACCTGACGGTTTTCGGCGCGCAGCGCCGAGAAGAGGAGCGCGACCAGGCCGGCAGCGTGCGGCGACGCCATCGAGGTCCCGAGTTTGATCTCGTCTCCGGTGTTCCAGGTCGGCACCGTGGAATAGGCGACCCCCGGCGTCACGACGTCCGGCTTGTCGAGCGCGCCGCCGCGCGAAGACCACCAGCCCATCACGTCTGCCGTCGGCGCGCCGACGTACGGGACGCCGAAGGCGCTGGGAAAGACGGCGCCGACCGTCAGCGCGAAGTCCGCCGAAGCCGGAAGGCCCATCGTCTCCACGCCCGGGCCGTCGTTCCCGGCGCTGATGGCGAAGACGACGTCGGGGTGCGCGAGCAGGAAGGCGTTCACCAGCGAGTCCATCGCCGCGGCGCCGGGCTGCTCGTTCCCGATGCCGAAGGACATGTTGAGCACCAGCGGCAGCTTCCGCTCGGCTGCGAAGCGCACGGCGTACTCCATCGCGCGGATCATCGAGCCGGTGGTGGACAGGCCGCCGCGGGCGTTGTCGGCGATCTTGAGGGCGATGATCTGTGCGCCGGGTGCCACGCCGTCGAACCCGTCCACGTCGTACAGGTCGTGCCCCGCGGCGATTCCCGCCACGTGCGTGCCGTGGCCCCCGGTGTCGAGGACCAGGGACAACCGCGGACGCCCTGCGGCGTCCACCGTGAGGTTCACGGCGCCGCCGATCGGTCCGCTGCCCGGAGCGCCGGTCGGCGCGCGGAACGTGAAGGTCTGCGCGCGGACGAGGTAGTCGGCGATGGGCGTCTCGTCGGCCAGCGATCCGTCGCCGTTGGTGTCGATGAAGGCGACCCATCCCGACGCGGCGCGCACCACCACGACGCCGTAGCTGTCCCGGTTCGAGCCGTTGCCGTTGAAGTCCGACTGAGGAGCGTCGCCGAAGGGCAGCTCCCGGATCACGCCGCCGTACCAGGCGGTGTCGGCGGCCACGGCGCGCACCGCATCGGCGCCGCGCAACGACAGTCCGCCCGGAAGACCGATCGTGCCGTCCGCGGCGGGGCGCACCGGCGCAAGGGCGATGTCGCCCTCCCCCGAGAAGTTGCGCAGGTCGAGGATCTTCGCCTGCCCCGTGCTCGTGGTCTGTAGCCCCGGCACGCTCGGATCCACGCCGGTGTCGAGCATCGCGATGAGGGTGCCGCGGCCGTCCCACTCCGCATGCGCCGTGTGCCAATCGGCGACGCCGGTGCCGGCGAGCGCCATGAGCCCGAGCCGGTACGCCACGACGGGCGGAGCGATGCGCTCCTTCGGCTTCGGGAGGGCGTCGCCCGGCGCCGCCGGGACGGGAGCGGCGGACGGCGCGGGCGCCGCGGCGCCTGAGGGAGGCGCGGGCTGCGGAGCCGCGGCCTCGGGCCCACGCAGGCCGGGAGTGCACGCGGCCGCGAGAGCGAGGGCGGCCGCGAAGCCGGAGCTGCGGGGCATCATCAGGCGAGCGTAGCCGGCAGGACGAAGGGGCCCAGGTGCGGGCCCGGCTCCGCGGAGACGACCTTGAGCGCGAAGGCCAGCTGTGCGCGAAGCTCCTCCGGCGCGAGGATCCCGTCCACGAACCCGCGGGCGCCCGCGAAGCGCGCGTCGAGCCACTGCTCGTAATCCTCGCGCATCTTCCCCACCGCTTCCGTGAGCTTCGACGGCGGGCTCCCCTTCCCGGCCTTTTCCAGCTCGGGGCCATACACCGCCTGCACGGCCGACTCCCCTTCCATCACCCCCATCCGCCCGGTGGGGAGCGAGAAGATGAAATCGGGATCGAAGCCCTGCCCGGCCATCGCGTAGTAGCCCGCGCCCGAGGCGTGGTTGACCGTGAGCACGAGCTTCGGCACAGTGGCGGTCGCCATCGCCTCCACGAACTGGGCCCCGGCGCGGATGATGCCCGACGTCTCCGCCTCCGGCCCGACCATGAACCCCGACACGTCCTGCACGAAGAGGAGCGGGATGCGCTCGCGGTTCGCCGTCTCGATGAAGTAGGCGACCTTCTCCGCGCTCTCGGTGTAGACGATCCCGCCGAAGCGCGGCGCCTCGCCCGGCTTCCCCTTGATCAGCCGGCGCTCGTTGGCGATCACCGCCACGACGCGGCCCTCGATCGCCGCGTGCGCGCAGATCATTTCCCGCGCCAGGTCTTTCTGGAACTCGTCGAGCTGGCCGCCGTCCACGACGCAGGACAGGATCTCGCGCATCTCATAGCCCATCCGGTGGTCGGCGGGGAGGAGATCGTAGAGGTCCTCGGCCGGACGCCGCGGCGGCCGCGCCACGCGCTGCGGCGCGAGGCGCGCGGGATCGGGGCGCGGGAGCCGCGCGACCGCCTCGCGCACCATCGCGAGGCACTCCCTGTCGTCCTTGGCCATGTAGTGCGCGACGCCGCTGGTGCTCGTGTGCATGCGCGCGCCGCCCAGCGCCTCCCGCTCGACGACCTGGCCGGTGGCGCCCTTGACCAGGTTCGGACCGCCCAGGCCCATGAAGCTGGTGCCGTCCACCATCAGGATGACGTCGGAGAGCGCCGGCAGGTACGCGCCGCCGGCCACGCACGGGCCCATCACGGCCGCGATCTGCGGCACGCGGAGGTAGCGCCGCATCAGCGAGTTGTAGTAGAAGATGCGCCCGGCGCCGTACTGCCCGGGGAAGACGCCGCCCTGATACGGGAGGTTCACGCCGCCGGAGTCCACCAGGTAAATGATGGGGATCCGCTCGCGCATCGCGATCTCCTGCGCGCGCAGGATCTTCTTGATCGTCTCGGGCCACCACGTCCCGGCCTTCACCGTGGCGTCGTTCGCCACGACGACGACGTCGCGCCCCACCACCGTGCCGACCCCCGTCACCACGCCCGCGCCCGGAGCCTGGCCGTCGTACTGATCGTAGGCGACCAGCAACCCGATCTCGAGCCAGGGGGCGCCCTCGTCGGTGAGCAGCGCCACGCGCTCGCGCGCCGTCAGTTTCCCGTCGGCGTGCTGCTTCGCGATCTTCTCGGGCCCGCCGCCCTGCCGCAGCCGGTCGGCCAGCTCCCGATACTCTTCGCTGAGCTTCCTGAGACGGGACGGATGGGAGGCCACTACGGCCTCAGGTGTTCGAGGGCCCAGGCGCGGATGTAGGCCACGAGCTCGGAGGTCGGCGTGCCGGGGCCGAACAGGCGCCCCACGCCGCCCGCCGCGAGCGCGTCCATGTCCTCGCGCGGGATGATGCCGCCGCCGGTCAGGAGCACGTCGCCGCGCCCCGCCTCGCGGAGCAGCTCGACCACCTTCGGGAACAGGGTGAGGTGGGCGCCGGAGAGCACCGACAGCCCCACCACGTCCGCGTCCTCCTGCACCGCGGCGGCGACGATCATCTGCGGCGTCTGGTGCAGGCCGGTGTAGATGACCTCCATCCCGGCGTCGCGCAGGGCCGCCGCCACGACCTTGGCCCCGCGATCGTGCCCGTCGAGGCCGGGCTTGGCCACGAGCACGCGGATGGGGCGCGGCAGCGCCGGGGCGGACTGAGGGGGGGGGCCGGCCATAGCGCGCGGAACCTATCCGCGGCCCAGCGACGATACAAGCGCGCGGCAGAAGGAAGGCACGTCGGGCGCCGTGCGGCATCCGCGGTCGCCATAGCGGCCGAGCGGGTCGAGGAGCACCGGCTCCAGCCCGGCCCGGCGCGCCCCGACGACGTCCACGGGATAGAGGTCGCCCACGTGCATCGCTTCGGCGGCCTCGACGCCGGCCAGGCGGAGCGCGATGCGGAAGATCTCCGGGTCCGGTTTCTCCACACCCACCGCGCCGCTGTCCACGACGAAGTCGAGAAAGTCGGCGAGACCGACGTCGGCGAGCAGCTGGGCCACCGTGCCGTTGGAATTCGAGATGCACCCGACCACGAGACCGTGGCCACGGAGCGAATCCAAGGCCTCGGCTGCGCCGCTCTGGACCACCGTCCAGAGGTTCGCCCGCTCGTGCTCGGCGCGGATCGCCGGCGCCGCGCGGCGCAGCTCGTCCGCGGAGAACCCCAGCGAGGTGAGGGCGCCGAAGAAGTGGAGCTGCCAGCGCGAGCCGTCGTCCACGGCCGGGTCGGCGGCCATCGCCGCCTCGACCGCCGCGCGGCCCGCGTACTCGGCCTCGGAGAGCGCCTCGCGTGAGGGCGCGCGGCCGACGGTGCGTCGCATCGCCTCCGTGACGCGCCCGTAGTCCGGGTGCACGAGGGTGCCGCCGGCGTCGAAGAAGACGGCCCGGAGCACTATCGGGTCGTGCGGAAACGCAGGATCCCGGCCAGGCGGTCGAAGCGCCGCGCGTCCTCCCCGCGCACGACCGCGACCCGCGCGCGCTGCCGCAGGGCGTCCTCGATCGCGTCGTCGAGCAGGTCGGCGATCGGCACGGTCTCCCCTTCGCCGCGCCCGCTCGAGGGCACCTCGGTCAGCCGCCCGCTCCCGGAGCACCGGAAGCCGGGCACCACCGCGTCGCCATCCACGACGAGCGTCCGCACCTGTCCGCGGGCCAGGGCCCGGAGCGTCGGCTCGGTGGATTCCACCGCCCACCCGGTTCCGCGCTGCGACACCAGCTCGGCCACCGCCTCGGCGGAGGCGCGCAGCGCCGCATCGGCGAGCAGCTCCATCGCGCGATCCCGGATCTCGGCGGGCGACGCGGTCCGTGGCGCCAGATGCAGCACCCCGAGCACCCGGGCGCTCAGCGCCGGGCCGAGGTGCGGCAGCAGCGCGCTGGCGTCCACGCCGACCCCGCCGATCACGAGGCCGTCGAAGTGCTTCGACCGCAGATGCTCGGCGGCGGCCTCCGCCACGTACGCCAAGTGACGGTGGCGCTCCTCGCGAATGCGGTTGTGGAAGCGGTACTCGCCGACGCCGGGCGAGGCGCCGCGCTCGGGGTGGAAGCGCCGGGGCCGCGTGGAGTCGAGGGCGGCGACGCCGTCGAGCTCGACGACGCTCTCCAGCCCGACGTCGAAGAAGCGGGCACTGCGCCGGTCGGCGACCGCCGCCAGCAGCCGGCTGCCCCCTTCCGTGAGCGCCACCAGCTCGCCCACGACCGGCGTCCGATCCACCATCACGCGGCTCTTGAGCACGTAGGGGAGCACGACGGAGCGGAAGAACCCCTGCGCGGCGAAGACAGCGATGCCCCGGCCCCCGGAGAGGTTCGACGAGTTCCGGAAGAAGGTCTCGATCCGGTCCAGCTCCCCGGCGACGGCCTCCCGGTCGGCGCGCGAGAAGCCGAGGATGTCGAGCCGCTCGGCGGCGCGGCGGAGACGGTTCTTGAGCTTGATCCGGTACTTCTCGCCGGCCCGATCGGCGGGCTCGAGCTTCTGGTAGCAGGACACCACCCAGCCGCGGCTCTCGCCCAGAGAGAGCAGCTCCGCGAGGATGGCGGGCACGCCGGCCCCGTCGGTCCCGGGACGTCCGCGCGAGGCGGCCGCCCGCCGGGGGCGGGCCGGCGATCTAGAAGAAGACGGGCTCGCGGTACGAGCCATACACACGCTCCAGAGCATCGCGGATCTCGAACAGCGTCGCGTCGGCGCGCGCGGCGTCGAGCATCGGCGGGATGACGTTCTCCTTGCGGCGGGCCGCCGCCGACAGGGCGTCCAGCGTCCGCTTCACCGCGTCCCCCGCGCGGCCGGCGCGCAGCTGCTTCAGCCGCTCCGCCTGCTCCCGCGCGGCCTCTTCCCCGATCTTGAGGAGCGGGATGGTCACTTCGGGCTCGTCCACGACGAACTCGTTCACGCCGACGATCAGGCGCCGCCGCTCCTCCACTTCGCGCTGCTGGCGGCTCGCCGACTGCGCGATCAGCCGCTGGAAGTACCCGGTCTCGATCCCCCGCACCACGCCGCCGAGCCGCTCGATCTCCGCGAAGGTGGCCTCCGCCTCGTCCTCGAGCTGGCGCGTCAGCGCCTCCACGTACCACGAGCCGCCGAGGGGATCGATCACGTTCGCGACGCCGCTCTCGTACGCCAGGACCTGCTGCGTCCGCAGCGCGAGCTGCACCGCCTCCTCGGTCGGCAGGGCGAGCGTCTCGTCCATCGAGTTGGTGTGCAGCGACTGCGTCCCCCCGAGCACCGCGGCCAGCGCCTGGTAGGCCACGCGCACGACGTTGTTCATCGGCTGCTGCGCCGTCAAAGTGACGCCGGCCGTCTGCGCGTGGAACCGCATCTTGAGCGCGGCGTCCGCGCTCGCCCCGTGCCGCTCGCGCATGTGGCGCGCCCAGATGCGCCGCGCCGCGCGGAGCTTCGCGATCTCCTCGAAGAAGTCGTTGTGGATGTCCCAGAAGAAGCTGAGCCGCGGCGCGAACGCGTTCACGTCCAGGCCCCGCTCGATGCCGCGCTCGACGTAGGTGAAGCCGTTCGCCAGCGTGAACGCCAGCTCCTGCGCCGCCGTCGCGCCGGCCTCGCGGATGTGGTAGCCGGAGATGGAGATCGTGTTCCACTGCGGGGCGTGCACCGTGCCCCACTCGAACAGATCCACGATGATCTTCAGCGCCGGCTCCACCCCGTAGATCCAGGCGTGCTGCGCCATGTACTCCTTGAGGATGTCGTTCTGCACCGTGCCGCGGAGCCGCTCGCTCGAGGTGCCCTGACGCTCGGCCGCGGCCACGTAGAAGCAGAACAGCATCGCCGCCGGGCCGTTGATCGTCATCGAGGTCGAGACCTGGTCGAGGGGGATCCCCTCGAACAGCCGCTCCATGTCGGCCAGGCTCGAGATCGCCACCCCGCACTTCCCCACCTCGCCGAGCGAGCGCGGGTGGTCGGAGTCGTAGCCCATCAGCGTCGGGAAATCGAACGCGACCGACAGCCCCGTCTGGCCGCGGGCGAGCAGGAACTTGTACCGCTCGTTGGTCTGGCGCGCCGTGCCGAAGCCGGAGAACTGCCGCATCGTCCAGAGCCGGCCGCGATAGCCGGTGGCGTGGATGCCGCGGGTGAACGGGTATTCCCCGGGCTGCCCCAGCTCCGACGCGGGGTCGAAATCCGGCAGGTCGAGCGGCGTGTAGACCAGCTGGTCCTGCACCCCCGGCCCCGTCGGTTCGGCCTCGAATACGCTCATCGCCTTCCGCCGTCCTTCGGGCGGATGCGCTCGAGCACCTCCGCGGCCGCCTCGTACGGACTGCGCTTGCCCGCGGCCACGTCGGCCAGAGCCCCGTCCACCGCCGCCCTGGGCCCGGCGTCCGACCAGACCCACCGCCGCAGCGCCCGCTCCAGGACCTCGCGCGTCCGCGTCTCGAGCCGCCGCCGCCGCCGCGCCGCGAGAGCCCCGCTCGCCTCGAGGGCGGCGAAGTGGCGGTCCAGCGTCTCGACCAGCTCGCCCACCCCTTCGTCCCGGAACGCGGTGGTCACCACGACCGGCGGTTCCCATTCCGACGCACGGACGGACGGATCCTCCGTGCCTCCGTGCGTCTGTGCGTCTGTGCGTCCATGATGCGCGGGCACATGACGGAACGTATGCCCGTGCCGGAGCCCCATCGCCACCTCCAGCTCCTGCCGGAGCCGGTCGGCGCCCGGCCGGTCCGCCTTGTTGACGACGAACACGTCGGCGATCTCCATCAGCCCGGCTTTCATCACCTGGATCCCGTCGCCGGACTCCGGCACGAGCACGACCACCGTGCTGTCGGCCGCCGTGGCGACGTCCAGCTCCGACTGCCCTACACCCACGGTCTCGATGAGGATCCGCTCGAAGCCGAAGGCGTCCATCACATCTGCCACCTCGCCAGTGGTCGTCGCCATCCCTCCCAGGGAGCCGCGGGAGGCCATCGAGCGGATGAAAACCCCGCTGTCACCCGACGCACTCTCCATTCGGATGCGGTCGCCGAGCAGCGCCCCGCCCGAGAACGGGCTCGAGGGATCCACGGCCACGATGCCGACCGTGCGGCCCGCCGACCGGTAGTGGGCGGTGAGGCTCTCGATGAGCGTGCTCTTGCCGCCCCCCGGCGGGCCGGTGACGCCGATCCTTCGTGCCCGGCCGATCTCCGAATGCACGGCCGCGAGCAGACCCTCGAAGCCGGGGGTGCCATTCTCCACCATCGAGATGGCGCGGGCCAGGGCGGCCGGCTTGCGATCCCTCAGGCTGTCGAGAATGGCGCTGGACGTCACGGCCTAAAGTGAGTCAGGACAGGCACTTTGGTCAAGCCTGATAAACCGCCTCGGAAGGGGGCCGAGAACCGCCGGCTCACTGGCGGCGCGGAAGGGGCTGGTCGTGGCCTAACTGGCGGCCCCCTGCCGCGGCGCTCCGGGTTGCAGCGCCATGGACAGCGGGGGACTGCTCGGGCGCGGCTAGCGCTTGAGCGAGGCCCGGATCTTCGCCAGATGATGCCAGCTGTGGCGCAGGGCATGGTCCTCGACGAAGAACTGCGCCGTCACCGGGGCATCCGCGTTGAGGGAGCACGGCGCCGCAGTATCCAGCTCCCCGTCGGTGAACGCCCGCACCCCGTCGGCCGCGGCCCGCCCGTTCTTGAGCAGCAGGTCGATCGCCTCGCGTTTGGAGGCGCCGGCGTGCTCGCGCGCGTGCTTGGCGTTGATTTCGGCGACGTTGCCCCACGTCAGTCCGGCGACCGGCTTGCCCGATGCAAGGGTCCGCGCCAGATCCACCTCGACCGGGTACATGCTGGCGACGTGGTGCACGATGACGCCAGCCGTGCGGCCGTCGGGCCGCACGGCCGTCCGCCACTCCGCATCGGACATTCCCTCCGCGAAGCTGGCGAGATTACGGGCACCCTGCTCGATGCGGTCGGCCAGAGCGTTTGCGCGAACACCCATGGAGTTCTCCTCGCGTGGTGGTAGAACCGTCCCAGACATGCCGAGCGCGCGCATGCCTGCGGTCGTGGAGCCTGCGTCTAAGAAGGGGCCCCGGAACGTAACGTGGGAAGGAGCGGGCGCAAGCCGGGTGGCGGGGAGCGGCAGCCTCACTGGCCGCGCGGAAGGGGCGCGGCGCCGGTCCGGACCACCAATTTGACCAGCCGGGTCGCCGTGGCCTCCAGCACGTCGAATTCGAGTCCTGCTGCCGCCACGCGATCGCCCTGCTGGGGGATCCGACCGGCCGCCCAGGTGAGGAATCCGCCCGCCGTCTCCACCTTCGCCGGCGCCTCGAGCGGCAAAGCAAAATGGTCGCGGAGCTGGGCGAGGCTGAAGCCGGCATCGACGACGAGGACGCCGCCCCCGCCCTGCACGGCCGGGGCGGGAACGTCCAGCTCGTCGAAGATCTCGCCGACCAGAGCTTCGAGCAGGTTCTCCATCGTCACCAGCCCGGCCGTGCCGCCGAACTCGTCGAGCACGACGGCCAGGTGGCGGCCCTCCCGCCGCATCTCCAGGAGCGCGTCGGCGCAGCGGCGCGTGGCGGGCAGCTGCGCGACGGGGCGCACACGCACGCTGCCCGCCGGCCCGGCCTTGATGACGTCGAACGCGTGCACCATCCCGACGATCTCGTCGAGCGAGCCGCGGTAGAGCGGGACCCTCGTAAACCCCGACGAGGTGACGAGCCGGGCCAGCTCGGCCGTGCTCGCACCCTCCGGCGCGGCCGTAATCCGGGTGCGCGGCGTCATGACCTCGCGCACCAGCCGGTCCGCGAAGCTCATCACCCCCGTCACGATCTCCAGCTCGTCCTCCCGCGCCAGTCCGGCGGCGGCCGTGTCACGCAGGAGCGCCGCCAGCTCGGCGCGCTCGGTCGCCGCCCGGCCGCGCACGATCCGGCCGACCAGGGCCCCCGCCCCCTTGAGGCGCGGCACGACCGACCGCACGACGGCCTCCGGCCAGCGGCGCCCCACGGCGCGCGGGATGAAATAGGCGACGACGCCCAACGCCGGGACGCCGACCACCAGCTCGAGCGCCAGCGTGGTGGCGAGCCCGGTGGTGCGCAGCGCCCACGGCGCCGCGACGCCCGCGATCGCCACCCCGATCGCGACGAGCGCGTCGCCGGCCGCGGCCACATCGCCGGGCCGCGACAGGAGGGTGATCGCCGCATCGTGCCCCTCGAGCTGGCGCGCGACCCAGCGCGTCAGCTCCATGCGACTTGCCGCCAGGGCCGCGACGGAGGCCGTCGCCCCGTACGCGGCGAGCGCGAGCCCGAGCAGCACGACGAGCACGCTCACGGGGCGATGCGCTCGACCTTCAGGCGCCGGATGCTGCGGCGCACGACCTGTTCGACGGACACCCGGAATCCCTGCAGCTCGACCTGCTCGCCCGCGACCGGGACCCGGCCGAGCACGGTGTACACCAGCCCGCCGATGGTGGAGACCTCCTCGTGGGTGATCGGGACGCCGAGCGCGTCGGAAACGGCTTCCAGCGACGCGCGCCCGTCCACCAGCCACACGCCCGGCCTCTGCGCCACGATCTCCGGCTGCTCGCCGGTGTCATACTCGTCGCGGATCTCGCCCACGATCTCCTCGAGCACGTCCTCGAGCGTGACGATCCCCGCCGTCCCGCCGAACTCGTCCACCACCACGGCCAGGTGGCTCGGTCCGCGCTGGAAGTCGCGCAGCTGGGAGTCGAGCGTCTTGGTCTCCGGCACGATGTCCACGGGCCGGACCAGCGTCCGCCAGCTCCGTCCCGCGGCGTCGCCGTCGAACAGCGCCGGGAGCAGGTCCTTGGCATAGAGCACGCCGACGATGTGGTCCAGGTCCCCCTCGTACGCGGGGAGCCGCGCATGCTCGGCGGCGGCGACGGCGCGCACGGTCTCTTCGAACGAGGCGGAGCCGTCGAGGCCGAGCACGTCCACGCGCGGCGTCATCACCTCGCTCACCATCGTGTCCGCGAGGGCGAACACGCCGAGCAGCATGTCGCGCTGCGCGGGATCTGGCATGCGGGGACTCTGCGCCGCGACACCGAACAATCGCGCGATCGCACGGTCCACGATCCCGGCCGCAACGATGATCGGTGCGAGGAGCGCGAGGGACGTGTGCGCGGTGCGCACCGCCCAGCGCCCGAGCCGCACGGCCCGCCACAGTCCGACGGCCCGCGGGGCCAGGTCGCCCAGCAGCGCCACGGCCGCGACGAGGAGCACGAGGAGGAGCGCCGCGCCGGCAGGCCCCGCGCGCCACCAGGCCAGCGCGCCGGAGGCTCCGACGGCGGCCAGGCCCAGGAGCGTGATCCGGCCCAGCGCGAGCGCACGGCGGAAGCGCTCGGGCTTCTCGCCGTACGGGCCGCTCAGGGCGGTGTCGCCGAGCTTGGGATCGGCCGCGAGCGCGCCGTCCGCGAGCGCAAGCAGCGCCGCCCATCCCGTCGCCAGCAGGGCACCGATGAGTGCGATCATCGCCCGCTCGGTGCGCGCCGCCCGGCGAGACGGGCCAGCAGCCGCTCCTGGCGCCGCCACATCGGGCTCGAGAACCGGCCGCCGCCCTCCGGATGGACGTAGCCCAGCACGTGCAGGACGCCGTGAATCACCAGGCGCCCCAGCTCCTCGCGCGGCGTCGCCCCGAACCTCCGCGATTGAGCGACCCCGGCGGGCGCGCACACGTAGATGTCACCTACCACCATGCCCCCGTGCGCCCGTGCCCCCGTGCCCTCCACCATCCTGAAAGCGATCACGTCGGTCTCGCGATCCCGTGCGAAGGTCCGGCGATTCAGGCTGCGGATGCGCCGGCGCCCGACGAACGCGACGGAGAGCATCGCGTTCTTCACCCCCTCGGCGCGAAGCACGGCGCGGGCGAGACGCTCGGCCTCGGCCCGCGCCAGGGGACTCGCCACCGTGGCGGAGACGACCACGTCAACCGCGATGGTCGACCTCCCAGTCGGCGGTGATGCCCCCGGCATCTTCCGGGTACTCCACGCGGCTGTGGGACATCGCCCCGTAGACGCGCCTGAACTCGCCCTTCACGATCTCGATCTGGGCGAGGGTGAGCGGGGCTTCCTTCAGCTGCCCGTCGCCGACCCGGGTCTCCACGAGGTGCTCGATCGCGTCGGCGACGGTCTCCGGCGCGGGGTCATCGAGGACCCGGAGCGCGGCCTCGACGGCATCGCCGAGGAGCGCGACCGCGGTCTCGGCCGAGCGCGGCCGGGGCCCGGGGTAGCGGAACAGCTCCTCGCGCGCCTGCGCCGCGGGCTCCTCGGCGCGCGCCCGCTCCAGGAAGTAGGAGATCGCCGTCGTCCCGTGGTGCTCGGGGATGAACGCCTGGATCGCCCGGGGGAGCCGGTGCTCGACCGCGAGCGCCAGCCCGTCCTCGACGTGCCGCCGGATCACCGCCGCCGACAGGGCCGGCTTCAGCTGGTCGTGCGGGTTCCGCGGATGCGTCTGGTTCTCGGCGAAGTACTGCGGATGCTTGAGCTTCCCCACGTCGTGGTAGTAGCAGCCGACGCGGGCCAGGAGGCCGTTCGCGCCGATCGCGTTGCAGGCCGCCTCGCACAGGTTCGCCATCGCGACGGAGTGCGCGTAGGTGCCGGGCGCTTCGATCGCGAGCCGCCGCAGCAGCGGTCGGTCGGGATCCGACAGCTCGAGCAGCGTCAGGTCGGTGGTGCTGCGCGTGAAGCGCTCGGCCAGCGGGAGCGCCAGCATCGCGAGCGCCGCGGAGGCGAGGGCGTTGACGCCGCCCAGGCCCGCGGACCGCGCGATCGAGATCGCCTGCTCCCCGGCCGCGGCGCCGGAGACCGTCGCGGCCGCGGCGTACACCGCCGTCACGATCGCGATGGAGTAGTAGACCTCCGACCGGCGGCGGATGCGCTCGACGGAGAGCGCCGCCGCCACGCCGCCCACGAAGGTGATGAACAGCGCCTCGGAGCCGGCGAACGGCCGCTGGATGCCGAGGAAGGCGGCCAGCACCATCGCCGCCACCGCCGCGATCCGGCCGTCGAACAGCACCGAGAACAGGATGACCGCGAAGGCCACGGGGATGAGCTCGGGCCGCGACGGGACGAAGCGCGCGAGCAACCCCGCCGCGACCGTCACCACGGCGAACCCGACGGCGAAGAAGGCGAGCGCGCGGTAATCCTGGTAGATGTGCGGGCGGACGAACAGGCAGAGGACGCCGAACAGCACCATCAGCCCCGTGTCGAGGCCCAGCTCGCCGATCGTGGTGACGGCGCCGCGTACGCGCCCCGTCGTGCCCCGCTCGATCACGGCCCGGTACGCGGCGAGCTTGGCGGCGGCCGCCGCATCCACCACCTCGTGCGCGCCGATGATCTTCTCGCCCGGCTGCACGACCGCCTGCACCGAATCCACCGAGCGCCGCAGCTCGTCACGCCGCCGCTCCGTCTCGGCGCGCTCGTAGACCAGCGTCGGCCGGAAGAAGAAGCCGAGCAGGCGTACGTACAGCCCTTCCCCGCCCCCGGGCCGCTGGCCGGGCCGCTGCTGCGCCGCGCGCTCCAGGAAGTCGCCGAACGCCCGGAGACTGTCGCTGGGCAGGACGCGCTCGTCGGCGCCGCGCCGGACGACCACCTCCGGCCCCAGCTCCGTGGTGGACGCGCCCGCGGGCAGGTAGCCGGCGGCGGAGAGGCGCAGCGCGCCGATCACCGCCCGCCGCAGCTCGGCGCGCAGCGCCGCCCCACCGAGCGCGGCGGCGTCGCCCGAGGAGGCCGCGAACCCCTGGGCCCGCGCGGCTTCGACGAGGCTCGCGCCCACTCCCGCCGCCGAATCGAGGACCGCGAAGAAGTGCCCCGCCTGGGCGGCGGCCGCCTCCGCGGCCTCGGGATGCGCGGTCACCACCGGTCGCACCGTGGCCGCCAGGGCCTCCGCCTCCCGCACCCGCTGCGGCTCGGGCTTGGGCACCAGGAAGCCCACCGGCGCGATCACGTCGGTCGGCGCGACGCTGCCCACGGCGGAGGAATGCGGCAGCAGCGAGCCTGCGCGGGGAAAGGCGAGGTAGGCCACCAAGGCGACGAGCGGCGCGAGGAGGAATCGCGCCGCATGACGACCGACGGCGCCGGAGGACAGCATCAGCCGCCCGGATCCTCTCGGTACGCGCGGATGATCTGGCGCACCAGCCGGTGCCGCAGCACGTCACCCTCGTCCAGGTAGCAGAACCCGATCCCGTCGATCCCGGGCAGGATCCGCTCGACCTGCACGATGCCCGACTCCTCGTGCGAGGGCAGGTCGATCTGCGTCTTGTCCGCGGTGATGACCGCTCGCGAGTTCAGGCCGAGCCTGGTGAGCAGCATCTTCATCTGCATGCCGGTCGTGTTCTGCGCCTCGTCCAGGATCACGAAGGCGTCGGCCAGCGTCCGGCCGCGCATGTAGGCCAGCGGCGCGATCTCGATCACCCGGGACTCGAGGGCGCGCTGCACCTTCTCGTGCGGCATCATGTCCTCGAGCGCGTCGTACAGCGGCCGCAGGTAGGGGTCCACCTTGGCCTGCATGTCCCCCGGCAGGAACCCGAGACGCTCCCCCGCCTCGACCGCCGGCCTGGCCAGGATGATCCGCTTGACCCGCTTCTTGTGGAGCATGTCCACCGCGACCGCGACCGCGAGATACGTCTTGCCGGTGCCCGCCGGGCCGATCGAGACCACGATGTCGTCGTCGTACATCGCCTGCACGTAGGCGCGCTGCCCCGCCGTCTTCGGCGTGACGATCCGCCGCAGACCGGGGAGCACGATCTTGAGCTCGCCGTTCTTCGAGTTCTCCGCCGGCCCCTCCTCGACCATCCGCCGGACGTCCTCCGGGCCGAACTGCTCCCCCATCCGCGCGAGGTCCACCATCGCCTGCGCCATCGCGGTCGCGCGCTCGACCGCCGCCAGCGCGCCGCCGAGCGAGAGCTGATCCCCGCGCAGCGACACGCGCACCCCAGAGAGCCGCGCCAGCTCGTGCAGGTTGGCGTCGTTCACGCCCGACAGCGCGAGCAGGTCCGCCCCCTCGACGTTCAGGCGATGGACGACGTCGTCCGCACCGTTCACGGGGTGACCTTCAGGTGGAGGACGTCGAGATCCGCCTGCGGCACCGCCGTCGGCGCACCCTCGAACAGGGCGCGCGCCTGCGCGGTCTTCGGGAACGCGATCACGTCCCGCAGCGAGTCGCCGCCCGTCAGCAGCAGCGTGATGCGGTCGAAGCCGAGCGCGATGCCGCCGTGCGGCGGCGCTCCGCTCCGCAGCCCTTCGAGCAGCCAGCCGAAGCGGTGCTCCGTCTCCTCGCGACCGAGGCCCAGACGCTCGAAGACCAGGGCCTGGAGCGCCGGATCCGTGATCCGGATCGAGCCGCTCCCCAGCTCCACGCCGTTGTAGACCGCGTCGTAATGCAGCGAGCGGGCGCGCTCGGGCGCCGTCGTCAGCAGCGCCACGTCGTCGGGGTGCGGCGCCGTGAAGGGATGATGCATGAACGTCAGCGCGCCGGGATGCGCCGCGTCGGGCTCGAACAGCGGGAACTGCTCGATCCAGACGAACGCGTGCTCGCGCTGGGGCTTCAGGCCGAGCCGCCGGATCACCTCCAGGCGGACCCTGCCGAGCGCCGGCAGCGCCACCGCATCACTTCCCGCGCAGGCCAGCACGAGATCGCCCTCGGACAGGCCGAGCAGATCGAGGGCGCCGCCGAACGCCTTCGCCCCCGGGCCCGTGACGCCGTCGGCGCCGCGCTTCGCCCAGACGAGGCCCGAGGCGCGCATCGCCTTCGCCTCGTCGGTGAGCGCGTCGAGGTCCTTCCGCGACAACGCCGCTCCACCCGGGACGACCAGGCTGCGCACCCGCTCGCCGCGCGCGACGGCGGCGCGCAGGAACTCCCCGCTCTCCTCGCCGATCCGCGCGGTCAGGTCGCCCAGCTCGAGGCCGAAGCGCAGGTCGGGCTTGTCCACGCCATAGCGCTCCATCGCCTCGTGCCAGGCCATCCGCGGGAACGGCGTCTCGACCGTGTGCCCGGCCTCCGCCCACAGCGCGGCGAGCACGCCCTCCGTCACCGCGTAGATGTCCTCCGGCCCGACGAACGCGCACTCGAGGTCGATCTGCGTGAACTCCAGCTGGCGGTCGGCGCGCTGGTCCTCGTCGCGGAAGCAGCGGGCGAGCTGGAAGTAGCGGTCGAACCCGGCCACCATCAGCAGCTGCTTGTAGAGCTGGGGCGACTGCGGCAGGGCGTAGAACTGCCCGGGGTACATGCGGGAGGGCACGATGAAGTCGCGCGCGCCCTCCGGCGTCGGCTTGGTGAGGATCGGCGTCTCGATCTCGAGGAAGCCGCGATCCGAGAGCTCGCGCCGCGTGCGCTGCAGGAGCCGATGCCGGAGCTCGAGGTTCCGGTACATCTCCGGCCGCCGCAGGTCGAGATAGCGGTGCCGGAGTCTCAGCTCCTCCGAGGCGAGGGCTTCGCCGCGCACCCGTGCGACCGGGATCGCCGGCGTCACCGTCGGCCCGACCACCGTGACCGACGTGGCGTGCACTTCGACGTCGCCGGTCGGCATGTCGGGGTTGGCCTGCCCCGGCGGCCGGCGGGCCACCACGCCCCGCACGACGATCGCCGCCTCGGCCACGAGCCCCGAGGCCCGCGAGAGCACCTCCGCAGGCGACCAGGCGGGGCCGAACGCGACCTGCGCCAGCCCTTCCCGATCCCGCAGGTCCACGAACACCAGACCCCCGAGGTCCCGCCGCCGGTGCACCCATCCACCGAGGCTCACCTCCTGGCCTTCGTGCGACGCGCGCAGCTCGCCACACCAGTGCGAGCGCAGGGACGTCTTCGCTAGCGAAGCCACTTGGCGAACCTCGACTTCATGAGCTGGAACCCGACCGTGAGGCCGGCCGCGGCTCCGAGCGTGTCGCTCAGCCAGTCGAGCACCTCGGCGTTCCGGCCCGGGATGAAGAGCTGGTGCAGCTCGTCGAGTGCGGCTCCCACGCTGATGAGCACGGCCGCGATGAGCAGGGACCGCCGCGGCCACACGCGCAGCGACGCGACGCGGGCAATCAGCCCCCCGAGCCCCGCGTACAGGCAGAAGTGCCCCACCCAGTCGATGGGATGAGGCAAACTCACGGGAATCGCGGCGCCCGGAAGCGAGGTCAGCGTGAGCTGGATCGCGATCCACACCGCCACCGCGGCCCAACCGTCGCCCAATCTCCTGTTCATCCCTTACTGGCCCTCCGCCTCGCGCACGACCTGACAGAACGCTTCCGGCGTGGCGGCGCCGAGCAGCCGCCCGCGCACCCCTTCCTGCCGCACCAGCCGGGCGATCCGCGCCAGCGCGCGCACCTGCGAGCCGGCCATCGCCTCGGGACCGGCGAGCAGGAAGAAGAGCCGCACCGGCTCTCCGTCCAGCGCGCCGTAGTCGATCGGGGTCGCCGTCTGGCCTGCCACCAGCGTCAGGGCAGCGACCGACGGGCTGCGGGCGTGCGGAATGGCGACGCCGTGGCCGAACCCGGTGGACTGGCACGCCTCCCGCTCCCGCACGGCATGCAGAATATCGTCGCTCGCGCCGCCGGAGGAGCTTACCAGCAGCTCCACCAACTCGCGGAGGACGCTCGGCTTGTCCCGGGATGTGAGGGGGACTCGGACGCGATCTGGGGCCAGCAACTGGCTCAGCAGCACAGGGGCGGCAAGCGCCTCATGACAGGCGCAAGTTAATGGCGCCTCACAACTTGAGCAAGCTGACCGATTCGCTTGACATCCCCCGCGCCGGGAGCCAACCTTCGCCGATGCCCCCCCGAGCCCGCCGGCTGCCCCGCCCGGCCCGCACCGTTCCCCTCCTGCTGATCGTCGCCGGGGGCCTGCTGCGGCCGGCGGAAGCCGTCGGGCAACCGGCGGTCGCCTCCGACTTGTGGCGGCTCGCCGCCGGGACCTTGGTCGTGCCCCCCGCGCTCGCCGACGACGGCTCGGCGGCGCTCTGGACGCCGGCGGTGCGACTCTCCCCCTCCGGCGCGGGCATGCTCCTGGCCATCGAGGCCATTCACTCCCCGTCCGAGATCGGCATCAACGGCGGCGTCGCCAGCCTGGCCGTCCGCGCCGGTTCTTTCGGGACGGTGAACGTGGTGTACGGCCGCATGGGAGTGGACGGGCTGGTGCGGACCGAGACGAGTCCGGAGGCGATCGGCGGGGACATCGCGGTCTACAACGAGGTCCTGTCGGTCGGTCTCGCCCGCGCCATCGGCTCGGGCTTCACGGCCGGGATCGCGGCGCGCTCGCTGTCCGGTCGGCTCGACATCGTCAGCGCCTCGCAGCTGGGGCTGGACCTCGGCCTGCGCTACGCCGGCGCGTCGGGGTTCTCTTTCGGCGTCGCCACGCGGTTCTTCGACCCGGCGCTGCGTGCGTCGGAATCCGCGGCGAGCTACAGCGCGGCGGTGTCGTACCGCACGGCGGAGGGCCAGGCCTGGGGGACGACGGCGGACCTCCGCTTCTGGTACGGTGCGGGGTGGGCGCACGGCGAGGGGATGCAGCACCTGCTCACGGCGGGCCTCGGTCTCGGCGGCGTCGCCGAAGTGGACGTCGGCGCCGCGCGCGAGGAGACGGCCGGCTTCGAGGTCTGGCGGAGCCGGTTCGGCGTCTCCCTCGACGTCGGGCGCTACCGCGTGTACCTCGGGCGGGACGGCGGCGTCAACGGGTTCGGCGCCACGTACCGGTTCGGCCTGACGGCGGGGATGACGTGAGCACGCTCCTCGACCTCACGCCCGAAGCGGCCGCGGCCGCGCTGGGCGAATGGCTGGCCGCGCGCGGGGAAGCACCCTACCGCCTGTCGCAGCTCGTGCCCCGCCTCTGGCAGCGCCCCGTCGCGAGCTGGGCCGCGGCGATGGAGCTGCCGCACGCCCTGCGTCAGGCGCTCGATGCCGAGTGGCCGCTGCCGCGGCTCGAGCTCGAGACGAGCCAGGAATCCGCCGACGGGACGCGGAAGTTCCTGTGGCGCCTGCCCGACGGCGAGGCGATCGAGTCGGTGCTGATTCCGGAGGGGTCGCGCCGCACGCTGTGCATCTCGTCGCAGGCCGGGTGTCCCCTGCGCTGCGCCTTCTGCGCGACGGGGACGATGGGCCTCAAGCGGAACCTCGAGGCGTGGGAGATCGCGGCACAGGTCCGCGCGCTGCTGCTCGCGCCGGAGCCGGTCAAGCCCACGAACGTCGTGTTCATGGGGATGGGGGAGCCGCTGCTCAACTGGCCGGCGGTGGACTCCGCGCTCACGCTGCTCAACCATCCCGAGGCGCTCGGCATCGGCGCGCGCCACATCACCGTTTCGACCGTCGGGATCCTCCCCGCCCTGGCCAAGCTCGCGCAACGCCCGGAGCAGTTCCGCCTCGCGGTGTCGCTCCACGCGCCGACCAGCGGCACGCGGCTGTCCCTCATGCCGATCGAGAAGCGCTACCGGCTCCCCGACGTGCTCGAGGCGATCAAGGCGTTCAAGCGGCGGGTGACGTTCGAGTACGTGCTGATCGAGGGGGTGAATGATCGCGACGAGGATCTCGCCGCCCTCGCCCGCATCGCGAAGCAGGCCGGCGCCCTGGTCAATCTGCTGCCGCTGCATCCCGGCGGCGCGCCACAGCTCGTGCCCGCGTCGCGGCACCGGCTCGCGTGGTTCGCGGGGGCGCTGCGGCGGCGTGGGGTCGAAGCCGTGGCGCGGCGCAGCCGCGGCCTCGACATCGCGGCCGCGTGCGGCCAGCTACGAGTGGCGCGCGGCGAGGCGGGCGGCGAAGTCGCGGCCGATGCGCACCGTGACGTCCACGAGGCGGCCGGCATCGGGAAGCTGCCGGATCGCGCCGACGCCTAGCGCCGCGGCGACCCGCGCCGCGCCGTCGGGCGTGCCGCGCCGGACCAGCACCTGAGTGGAATCCACGACTGCACCGGTATCCGAGCCGAAATAGACGACGTCGATCCCGGCGTCCCGCAGCAGTCGGGTCGCCGCGCGGGCCAGCCCCACCGCCTGCGTGGTGTTGAGGACTTCCACGACGACGCGGTCCCGATCTCCGGGGACCGGACGCGCGAGGCTCGCGTCCTCCCGGTGACCGAGGTGCCACCAGACCGAGAGGCCGGCCGCCGCGAGGCCGACGGCGATCAGCGCGACGACGACGAGCCGACCGCGACCAGTGCGTTCCAGAATGCCCATGTCTCCTCGGCGATGAGGCCGCCCTCCCTGAGACGCCATCCGATGCGCCGCGCCGCCACGTCGCGGAGCACCGCGGCGGGCTCGGCGGGGACGCGGGCCGAGAGCGCGTCGAGGTCGGCCCGGTCGTAGGGGCGTCCGGGCTCGAGGTAATCGGCCAGGTACAGCATCCGCCCCGCCTCGTCCCACCCGGCGTACCCGAGCGAATGGAAGCGCACGGCGTCGAGGACGCCGGCGTCCCGCTCGCCGCCGGCCGCCGCGGCCGAGGCGGCCGCCGGCCCGTGCCAGGTCTTGAGGGGCCAGACGGCGCTGGGCTCGTAGCGCTTCAGCACCGTCTCGTCCGCGTCGCGCAGCGCGTCGTGCAGGAGCGCCGCCCGCCGCCACCGGCCGGCCTCCGCCTCGCCCACATCCCGCGCGCGGGCCCACGCCTCGAGCAGGTCCACCACCCGGGCGATGTGCGCGAGGCGCCGCTCAGCGACCACGGACCAGGGCGGCATGGCCGCCCGCACGTCATCCGGCGATGTGGCCATCGCCCTCCAGTCCTGCACCGAGCACCACGTTGTCTATGAGCCGCGTGCCGCCGACGCGCGCCGCCACCGCGAGCACCGTCGCCGCGTCGGCGACCTCCACCGGCGCCAGGTCGTCCGGGGCGGCGCACGCCACATAGTCGGGCGTGACGCCCCGCTGCCCCGCGAGCACGCCACGCGCCGCTTCCGCGATCGCCGCGGCGCGACGCTCGCCCCCGCGGTAGGCCTCGACCCCGCGGCACAGCGCCCGGTACAGCACGGTCGCGGCGGCGCGCGCCGGAGGCTCGAGATAGACGTTCCGCGACGACAGCGCCAGGCCGTCCTGCTCGCGCACCGTGGGCGCGACCACGATGGCCACGGGCAGATTGAGATCCCGCACCATCGCGCGGATCAGCGCCGCCTGCTGGAAGTCCTTCCGGCCGAAGACCGCCACGTCCGGCTCCACCAGCGCGAACAGCTTCAGGACCACGGTGAGGACGCCGGCGAAATGGCCCGGCCGGCTCGCCCCCTCGAGCCGCTCGCCCGCCGGGCCTGGCGAGACGGTGACGCGGGGCGGCTCCGGGTACATCGCGCTCGCCTCCGGCATCCACAGCAGATTCACGCCCGAGCGCTCCGCCAGTCCCCGATCGCGCACCGGATCGCGCGGATAGCGCGCGAAGTCCTCGCCCGCCCCGAACTGCAGCGGGTTGACGAAGATGCTCATCAGCGCGAGATCGGCGCGCGCGCGCGCCGCCTGGACCAGCGACAGGTGCCCCTCGTGCAGCGCGCCCATCGTGGGCACGAAGCCGACCCGCCGCCCGCCGCGCTTCGCGTCGCGGACGCGGGCGCGCACGTCCTCGAGTGCGACGACGACGTCCATGCGGTCGCTAGAAGGAGTGCTCGGCGTCCGGGTAGGCGCCGCGCCGCACCTCGTCGCCGTAGCGGGCGACGGCTCCCCGGACGTCATCCGCGAGCGACGCGTAGCGCTTGAGGAACTTGGGCGCGAAAGCGTCGTTGAGGCCGAGCAGATCGGGAAGCACCAGCACCTGGCCGTCGCAGCGCGGGCCGGCGCCGATGCCGATGGTCGGGACGGCGCGCGCGGCCGTGACGGAGGCCGCCAGCGAAGCCGGCACCAGCTCGAGGACGATCGAGAATACGCCGGCCGCCTCCAGCGCCGCCGCGTCGCTTTCGAGCCGGCGCGCCGCCTCCTCGTCCCGCCCCTGCACCCGGTACCCGCCGAGCGCGTGCACCGACTGCGGGGTGAGGCCGAGGTGCCCCATCACCGGAATGCCGATCTCCACCAGCGCGCGCACCGTGTCCGCCATCGCCGCGCCGCCCTCCAGCTTCACCGCGCTCGCCCCCGTCTCCTTCATCACCCGGCCGGCGTTCCGGATCGCGTCCTCGCGGCCGACCTGGTAGGAGAGGAACGGCAGGTCCACCACCAGCAGCGCCCGACGGACCCCGCGCCGCACCGCGCGCGCGTGGTAGATCATCTGCTCCAGCGTCGCCGAGAGCGTGGAGGGTTCCCCGCACAGCACCTGGTTCACCGAGTCGCCCACCAACACGCAATCCACGCCCGCCTCGTCCACCAGCCGGCCGAACAGCGCGTCGTAGGCGGTCACGACGACGATCCGGCGCCCCGCGGCCTTCCACGCGAGGAAATCCCGCGTGGTGACGGGGGCGTCCTTCGATGGGGTGGACATGCTCGGAAGGGTAACCGAATGCAGAAGCGGAAGCCAGATAAGTTGCCAGACGGCAAGCACTGCAGTGGTTGCCAGTTGAGAGCCGTCGGAGGGCAGACCAGTTGCCAGTACTTGCGCGTTGTCTGCCATCTCACCGCCTGCCTCTGGTAACCCCTTCCTCCTTGCCGTCCGGGAACTTCACTGCTGTCCGGGCACTGCTAGCTGTTCTCCACCGGCGCATGAACTCCCAGTTGGCGCAGCTCGCGCAGCCAGAACTCGCGGTTCGGCAATTCCGGGTGCGGCACGACGAGCCTCGTCTCGCGGATGGTCCGCCCGCCGTACAGCACGATGTCGCAGTCGAGGGTGCGCGGGCCCCACCGCTCGCGGCGCACGCGCCCCTCGGCCTGCTCGAGCGCGAGCAGCCCGTCGAGCAGCGCGAGCGGCTCGAGCGTCGTCTCCACCAGCAGCATCTGGTTGAGGTAGGGACCCTGGGCGACGGGACCGAGCGGCGCTGTCTCCTCGACGTCGGAGGCCGCGAGCAGCCTGGTCAGCGGCAGCCGGGCGATGGCCTCGCGGGCGCGGGCGAGAATGGCCGAGCGGTCGCCGAGATTCGAGCCGAGGGCGATCGCCGCCCGCTCAACGCCCATCGCGCGTGCGCTCGATCACCACCTCGACCGCGTCGAGGGGACCCGCGATCGGCGCGTGGGGCTTGCGAGCGGCAACGCGCACGCGCTCCACGCCGTCCAGCGTGAGCGCCTTCGCCGCGATCCGCTCGCAGAGGCCTTCGAGCAGGCGATGATGGCTCGTGCCCACGGTCTCCGACACCAGCCGGTACAGCGTACGGTAGTCGAGCAGGGCGCGCGGCGAGTCCGTCTCTCCCACCTGCCGGAGCGACAGATAGACGGTGAGATCGAGCTCCAGCGGCTGGGGGATGCTCTCTTCGTGGGGCAGCAGCCCGACGAGCGTGTGGAACCGCATTCCCCTGAGCGTGATGGCGTCGTGCGGCATCGTGCCTCAAGCCTACGCCCGCGCGCGCCGCCCGTCCAGCGCCGCGCGGACCGTGCCGAGCCAGGCGAGCGCCTCCGCCGCGCCGCCGTGCGCCATCCGGGAGACCACCGCGCTCCCGATCACCACCCCGTCGGCGACGTCCGCGACCGCGCTTGCCTGCGCCGGTGACGAGACGCCGAAGCCCACCGCGATGGGGAGGTCGCTGACGGCGCGCAGGGACGCGACCTGCGCGCCGAGCATGCTGGAGAGCTCGCCGGACTCGCCGGTGACGCCGAGGCGCGCGATCAGATACAGGAATCCCTCGCTGCGCTCGGCGATCGCGCGCCGGCGCGCCGCGGGCGTCGTCGGGGCCACCAGCCGCACGAGCGGCAGCCCCGCCGAGCGCAGCTCCCGCTCCACCGCGTCGTCGGCGCCGACCGGCAGGTCCGTCACGAGCAGTCCCGACGCCCCCGCACGCTTCGCGTCCGCCGCGAACCGCGCGGGGCCCCGCGCCAGCACCGGGTTCAGGTAGGTGAAGACGACGACCGGCAGGTCCGTGCGCGAGCCGGCCAGCAGCTCGAGCGTCCGCGCCAGGGTCGTCCCCCCCTGCAGCGCGGCGTGCGTGCTCGCCTGGATCGTGGGTCCGTCGGCCACCGGATCGCTCCACGGCACGCCCAGCTCCACGACGTCGGCGCCGGCCGCCGCCGCGCCGCGGAGGAACGCCGTCGTCTCGCCGGGGCCGGGATACCCGGCCGTGATGTACGGGATCAGGGCCGTCCGCCGTGCCGCGCGGAGCTCGGCCAGGCGCGCCGCGAGGGCGCCGTCAGACAAAGTAGTCGGAGACGCGAATCCCGTACTTGTCGGGATTCGTGACCTTGATGATGCTGCGCACGAAGTTCCCCGAAGCGTCCTGCAGGGCGAGGTCCGCCACGTGCCCGGGGTAGATGACCGCGCCCGCCGCGTCCGAGACGATGCGCACCATCGGCCGGTGGATCACGTCGGGGTTCGGGTTCGCCGCCGTGACGATCGCCAGCTCGTAGCTGTCGAGGATCACCATCGTCCCGACCGGATAGACGCCGATCAGGTTGATGAACGCCTTCACCAGGATCACGTCGTACCCGCGCTTCGGGTTCTCGATCATCTCCTTGAGGACCGAGTCCGGCTGGATCGGCATGGTCTGGTAGGCGCGCCGCGAGGTCGCGGCGTCGAACCCGTCGGCCACCGCGATGATCTTCGAGAAGATGGAGAGCTCCCGGGCGCGCACCGACTTCGGGTAGCCCGTCAGATCGATCTTCATGTGGTGCTCGTACGTGCCGATCATGCTGCGGTAGGGCACCTCACCGTAGCCGCGCAGCCCGAACAGCGTGAGCACGCCGAGCCACGGATGGGCCTGCATGATCCGCCATTCCTCTTCGTCGAGGCTGCCCTGCTTGTTGAGCACCTCGAGCGGCACGCGGGACTTGCCGACGTCGTGGAACAGCGCCGCCATCCCCAGGTCGTAGAGCTGCAGCTTGCTGAGGCCGAGCTTCCGGCCGAGGGCGACCGAGAAGATGCAGACGTTGACCGAGTGCGTGAAGGTGTAGTCGTCGTAGTCGCGCAGGGTGGTCAGGCCGAGGAGCGAGGTCTCCTCGGACAGCACCTGGTCCACGATGGCCTGCACCGCGCGCTTGACCTTCTTCACGCTGGCGGTGCGCCCCATCCGCACCGAGTTGATCACTTCCTTGGTGACCGCCACCGAGCGCTGGTAGGTGCGCTTGGACTGCTCCTTGGCGCGCTCCTCCTCCTCCTCGTTGACCTCCGACTCCATCGGCGGTTCGATGACGACGTGGGTGACGCCGGCGTCGTGCAGCTTGTTGGCGAGGTCGAAGAACCGGTTCGCGCTCTCGCGCGACGACATCGTCAGGACCAGGGACAGGAACGACGTCCACTCGCGCCGGTCGACGCCGTCCACCGCCCGCACCACGCCGACGCCCACCGCCCTGAGGATGCTCAGGATGTGGGAGAAGGAGGCGTAGTTGTCGAGGTCGAGCCGCAGCCGCGTCTGGTTGACGAAGATGAACTCGCCGGTGAGGCGCACTTCGACCTCGTGCTCCCGCTCCAGGATCTGGTTCACCGACGTCGTCAGGTCCTCGAGCGACTTCTGGACCTGGCTGTTCTCCAGCGGATAGAGCTTGAGCGAGCGGAGCGCGGTGTACAGCAGCACGAGGAAGGCGCGGCCCGCCCCCCGGATGTACCCATCCGTGGTCTGGATCGAGTCGACGACCGACGGTCGGTGTCCCGGTCCCGTCATCCTAGCTCCCCGTCGCGCCGCGCCGCGCCCTGGCGACCGCGTTGCGCACGAGCGCGTCCTTCGCGCCGGACGCGCGCTCCAGCGCCGCGCGCGCCGCGGGCGTCCCGATCCGGCCGAGCGCCAGCGCCGCGCACGCGCGCAGCTCCGGGTCCTCCCGGCGCTTCAGGAAGCCGCCGCTGTTGAGCATCGCGTCGAGTGACGCGACGCCCTGCTCGCCGACCATGGACCCGTACGCCTCGAAGAAGGCCATCTTCTCCGTGAGATCGGCGCCCCGCACCGACTTGCCCTGGATCGCGGCCGTGACCTTCGGCAGCGCCCCACGGTGCTTCTTCAGCATCAGGATGCGCACCGTCGCCAGCCGCACCTCCCGGTCAGGATCCTCGAGCGCCTTCTCCAGCCCCTGGAGCGCTCCCGGTACTCCGAGATCCGACAGCGCCTGCACCGCCGCGGCGCGCACCGCCGTCTCCTCGTGGCCGAGCGCCAGGGACAGCGCGGGCACCGCCGACGCCAGCTTGAGGCGTCCGGAGAGCTTCACCGCTTCGAGCGCGACCTGCGGATCGCCGCCGCCGATCGCCTCCACCAGCTTCTCGGGGTGGGCCGCCGCGAGGCGCCCGATGGCGCCGTCGAGCACGACCTTGACGCGCTCGTTGTTCAGCTTGGGCATCCACCCCAGCAGCGTGGGCAGCGCCTCGGGCCTGAGCTCGCCGAACAGATCCCCCAGCTCGTCCGCGGACGGATGCGCCGCCGCCTCGTCCAGCGACTGGAGCAGCTGCGAGAGCGGCTCCGCCTCCGACAGCCGGCCCGGCAGGTCCTCGAGCGCCTTGCGGTGCTCCGCCAGCAGCTCGCGCGCCCGCTGCAGGACCGCCTTCACCTCGCGCAGAACGTACGCCACGGCCGAGTAGTCGCCGGCGCCCAGCAGGTACGGCAGGAAGCTCTCCAGGATCGAGATGAGCTCGGCCCTGACGGTCGGATACGGCTGCAGCTCCAGCACGTCGAGCAGCATCGCGAGGACGCTGCGCCGCAGGTCCTGCGCGTACTCGCGGTTCACTTCGTTCTGGAGGTAGGCGATCTCCTTCTCGTCGAGGAAGTAGAGCGTGCTGTCGAAGTCCTCGGGCCGCACCGTCCCGGCGGGCCCCTCCGGCGCCCCACCCTGCCCCACCGCGCCGGAGCTCACATCCTCGTCCACCGCCTGCAAGACGTCGCTCGCGGCTCCGCCGCCCTGCGAGCCGGCCGCGGCGGCGACCTCGTCCGGCGTCGGGAGCACCATCGTGCCGCCGTCGCCGGACCCCATCTCCTGGAACACGTAGCGGATCCGCTGGAAGTCCTTCTCCCAGAGCAGGGTCAGCAGGTCGTCGCTGTCCTCCTGGCGCAGCGTGCGGGCGCGGTGCACCACGTCGAGCAGGCCCACGATCTCGTCCTGCTCGACCCCGGGCAGCAGCGTCACCGCCCGCACGCCGTCCTTGAAGAACACCCAGGCGAGGCTCTCGCCGCGGTTGGTCTGGTTGTAGACGACGTTCCCTTCCCACCGCAGCTCGTTCTCCTGGACGTCGAGCGCGAGCTCGTCCACCGTCTCCCAGACGGGCTTGAACGCGGCCCGCAGCGTATCGAGGGCCTTCTGATAGACGGGATTGTTCGGGAGGTACAGCTGATGGGCACGCAGCGCCTTGACCGTGGCCTGCATCAGCTCTTCGACCACGGCAGGAGGCAGGACGACTTCCGGCGCTGCGCCCATGGTCACCCTGAAGTGCTCCCCGCGGCCGCCACGGCCGCGACATCCTTGTCGCCGCGCCCGCTGAGGTTGATGATCACCACATCATCCGTCCGCCACCGTCCCGCCTCGAGCAGCACCCACGCGACGGCATGCGCGCTCTCCAGAGCGGGAATGATCCCCTCGAGCCGGCTCAGCCGCTCGAAGGCGTCCAGCGCCTGGGCATCCGTCACCGCCACGTACAGCGCGCGGCCGGAGTCCTTCAGCGCCGAATGCTGGGGCCCGACGCCGGGATAGTCGAGCCCCGCAGCCACCGAGTGGGCCGGCATCACCTGGCCGTCCGCGTCCTGCAGCAGATAGCTCAGGCTCCCGTGCAGGACGCCCGGCCTCCCGGCCAGGAGCGAGGCCGAATGCCGGCCGCCGGCAAGCCCCAAGCCGGCGGCCTCGACGCCCACCAGCTCCACGGCGCGGTCCTCAAGGAACGCCGTCCAGATGCCGAGCGCATTCGATCCGCCGCCGACGCACGCGACCACCGACTTCGGCAGCGTGCCGCACCGCTCCAGGCACTGGCCCCGCGCCTCGCGCCCGATCACCGACTGCAGGTCCCGCACCAGCCGCGGGTACGGGTCGGGGCCGACCGCGGAGCCGATAATATAGTGTGTGGTTTCGACATTCGTGACCCAATCCCGGATCGCCTCGCTGGTCGCGTCCTTGAGCGTCCGCGTGCCGGAGGTCACGGGCCGGACCTCGGCCCCGAGGAGACGCATGCGATAGACGTTCAGGGCCTGGCGGGCCATGTCCTCCTCGCCCATGTAGACCACGCACTCCAGGCCGAACCTCGCGCACACCGTCGCCGTCGCCACGCCGTGCTGCCCGGCGCCCGTCTCGGCGATGATGCGCCGCTTCCCCATCCGCCGCGCCAGCAGCGCCTGCCCCAGCGCGTTGTTGATCTTGTGCGCGCCGGTGTGATTCAGGTCCTCGCGCTTGAGGAGGACCCGCGTGCGCGCAGCCTCCGAAAGGCGCGGGGCCTCGGAGAGCGGCGTCGGCCTCCCCACGTACTCGGCCAGGAGCGTCTCGTACTCGTTCCAGAACGTCGTGTCCGCGGCCAGCGCGTCGTAGGTCGCGGCCAACTCCTCCAGCGCGGGGATCAGCGTCTCGGGCACGTACCGCCCGCCGTACGCTCCGAACCGGCCAGTCACGGGCGCCTTGCCCCGCGCACGCCCGGCCGCCGCAGCACTCCGGTGAGCGCGCGCAGCGCCGCGCCCGGATCTGTGGCGCCGGCGATCGCCGCGCCGACCAGGACCGCGTCCGCTCCGCGCGCCGCCACCGCCTCCACGTCGGCGCGCACGGCGAGTCCGCTCTCCGCCACGGCCACGCGTCCCGCCGGCACCTGCGCGATCAGCTCCTCGACCAGGCCCCGGTTCATCGCCAGCGTGTCGAGGTCCCGCGCGTTGACGCCCACCGCGGTGGGCCGAACCTCCAGCGCCGCTCCCAGCTCCGCCGGCGCATGCACCTCCACCAGCGTGGCGAGGCCGAGATCGCGAGCGGCGCCGGCCAGATCCGCGAGCCGCCCGGGACCGAGGATCCGGACGATGAGCAGCACGGCCGACGCCCCGTGCGCGCGGGCCTCGTACAGCTGCACGGGATCCAGGATGAAGTCCTTTCTCAAGATCGGGACCCGGACGGCCCCGGCCGCGCTCGCCAGGTCCGCCAGCGACCCCCCGAAATGCGCCGGCTCGGTCAGCACCGAGAGCGCCGCCGCCCCCGCGGCCTCGAGAGCGCGCGCGAGCGAGGCCACGTCACCCTGGCGCCAGAGGGCGCCCGCCGAGGGCGACTTCCGCTTGATCTCGGCGACGACGGCGACCGCGGGGCCGGCGGCCAGCGCCGCGCCGAAGTCCGCCGGCTCCGGGGCGCGCGCCGCCAGGCGCTCCAGCTCCGGGCGGGAGGCCCGGGCGGCCGCGACCCGCCGCTCCGCTCCGGCGACGAGCGTGGCCAGCAGTCCGGACTCTTGTGCTTCGGCTTTCATTCGGTTACGTTCTTTTCGGCGTATCTTCGGGAGGCGGCATCGCCTCCCTCGCGCCGGAAGGAGCCACTGTGCCGCTCACCAAGCGTCAGCGCGAGATCCTCGACTACCTGACAGGCTACATCGACGAGCATGGGTTCGCCCCGAGCTTCGAGGAAATCGCGTCCGCGATGAAATACACGTCGCTGGCGACGGTGCACGAGCATCTGACGAACCTCGAGCGGAAGGGCGTGATCCGGCGCTCCTACAACGAGAGTCGCTCCATCGAAGTGCTCTCCCGGGCGCGGCAGCCGGGAGTCGTCGAGGTGCCGCTGCTCGGCACCGTCGCCGCCGGCGAACCGATCGAGGCGGTCGAGGACAGCGAGTCCATGACGCTGCCGGAGGAGATGCTCCCCGCCACCGGACCCAACTACGTCCTGCGGGTGCGCGGCGACTCGATGATCGACGAGCAGATCAAGGACGGCGACTACGTCGTGGTCCACGGCCGCAACAGCGCGCGCAACGGGGAAATGGTCATCGCCCTGCTCCAGGGCACTCACGCGACCGTGAAGACCTACTACCGCGAGAAGAGCGGCTGGGTCCGCCTCCAACCCGCCAATGCGACCCTGGATCCGATCTACGTCCACGAGAACGACGTAACGATCCAGGGAGTCGTCGTCGGAGTCATCCGGAAGTACTAGGCCGACTCGCGCGTCGCAGCCGTTCGAGCACGCGGCGCGCGGCCCCCGAGTCCAGCGCCTCGCCGGCGCGCTTCACGCCGTCCTTCCAGTCCTTCGCCACGCCTCCCACGACGAGCGCCGCCGCGGCGTTGAGCACGACGGCGCTGCGCCGCACTCCGCGGTCGGTCCCGTCCAGGATCGCCTCGGCCGCGCGCGCGTTGTCGGCCGGCGATCCGCCGGCCAGCGCCGCGGCGTCCCCCGCCGCCAGGCCGAACTCCTCCGCCTGCAGCGTCCAGCGCTTCACGGTCGAGCCGCGCACCTCCCAGACGTCGGTCGCTCCGAGTCCGGGCGGTGCGATCTCGTCGAGTCCCCGCGGCGCGTGCACCACCAGCGCGTGCTCCGCGCCCAGCAGCGCCAGTGTCTCCGCCAGGAGCGGCGCCCGCGCGGGATCGCCCGCGCCCACGACCTGCCTGGCGACCCCCGCCGGATTGGAGAGGGGGCCGATCAGATTCATGATCGTGCCCAGCGCCAGCTCGCGGCGCACCGGCCCGACGAAGCGCATGGCCGGGTGATAGTGTGGCGCGAACAGGAACGTCATCCCGCACTCGTCCAGCAACGCTGCGGAGCGAGCCGGGGGCAGATCGATGGCCACACCGAGCGCTTCGAGCACGTCGGCGCTGCCCGACCGGGTGCTGAACGAACGGTTGCCGTGCTTCGCCACCCGCGCGCCGGCGCCGGCCGCGACGAAGGCGGCGGCGGTCGAGATGTTGAAGGTGCCGACGCTCCCGCCGCCGGTCCCGCAGGTGTCCACGAGGTGGTCGGCGTTGCGCGGCGTGACGTGGACCATCACCTCGCGGAGCGCCAGCACCGCGCCCTGGAGCTCCTGGGCCGTCTCGCCCTTGACGCGCAGCCCCATCAGCAGGGCCGCCATGAGCGCGGGCGTGGCCTCGCCCGCCATCACCTGACCGAACGCCTGGGCGGCGAGGGTGGCGGGGAGATCGCGCCGCTCCGCGAGGGCGGCGATTGCGCGCAGGACGGGGTCCGATTCGGCCATGAGTGACGCCGTCGCGGGGCCGGAGATCGGCCCACCGCGAACGGCGAGCGATTGTAGCGGCATTGGCGGCGCTTTGTCAATCACGGCAAGCACTTGCGTCGCTTGACCACCCCCCCGCAGACCACTAGGTTTTTTTCACATGGCGGCGCAGCCGACCCTCCTCCTGCTCCAGTACGACGGTGGGTCCTTCGCAGGATGGCAGCGCCAGCCGTCGGCGCGCACGGTTCAGGGCGTGGTCGAGGACATCCTGGCGCGGCTCCTGGAGAAGCGGACACCGGTCATCGGATCGGGCCGGACCGATGCCGGCGTACACGCCACGGGGCAGGCAGCGGCAGCGATGGTCCCCGAACGATGGGAGCCCGGCGATTTGATGCGCGCGATGAATGCTCTCCTGCCCTCCGACGTGTGGGTCGCTGCGGCTCGCCGGATGGTCCCCGGCTTCAATCCGCGTCGCGACGCGCTCGAACGCACCTACTGCTACCGCATCGGCACCGACGTCGGCGGCCGCTCGCCGTTCCGGAGCCGCCACGAGTGGGCCCTGAGCGGCCCGCTCGACGTCCCGCGTCTGGGGACGGCGGCGGCGGCGCTCATCGGCGAGCACTCGTTCCGGGCGCTGTCCGCCAAGGGCCCGGAGAAGGAGCACTACCGGTGCCGGATCCTCGAGGCGCTGTGGCTCGCACGCGAGGACGCCGCGGGCCTGGAGTTCTGGATCACCGCGAACCGGTTCCTGCATCACATGGTGCGGTTCCTCGTCGGGACGATGGTGGACATCGCCCGCGGGCGGCGGGAGCCGTCCGACCTGGCGAAGCTGCTGCGGGACGCGGACAACAGCGACGCGTCGCCTCCCGCTCCGCCGCACGGGCTCTTCCTGGTCGGCGTGCGCTACCCTGCCCATCTCTTCGCGGAGGCGCCGTGAGGCGCCTCGCCGCCGGACTCGTCCTCTGTGTCCTGGCGCAGCCGGCGACCGCGCAGCAGCGCCGCGACGCGATCGGCGCCGCGCGCCACTCGGCGATCAGCGTGGCCGCCGCCCGCGTCGCGCCCGCGGTCGTGAGCGTCAACGTGGTGGGGCGCGAGCGCGCGGTGCCCAACGACTTCTTCTCCCAGTTCATGTACCCCGGCGGCTACGTCCAGCGCGTCGAGGGACTCGGGTCGGGATTCCTGGTCTCCGCCGACGGGCTGATCATCACCAACCAGCACGTGGTGGCGGGAGCCGACTCGATCGTCGTGACGACGCGCGACGGCCGCGACTTCCAGGCGCGTCTGCTCGGCGAGGACGCGCGCACCGACATCGCCGTCGTGAAGATCGAGGGGACCGGTTTCCCGGTGGCGCCGATCGGCCGGAGCTCCGACCTCGCCATCGGCGACTGGCTCGTGGCCATCGGCAACCCGTACGGCTACGTCCTCGGCAACAGCGAGCCCTCCGTGACGGCGGGCGTCGTGAGCGCGCTGCGGCGTTCGGTGCTCCCGTCGGACGACCAGGCGGGGCTGTACGTGGACATGATCCAGACGGATGCGGCGATCAACCCGGGCAACTCGGGCGGCCCGCTGATCAACGCGGCGGGCGAGGTGGTGGGGGTGAATTCGTTCATCCTCTCGCAATCGGGCGGCAACGTCGGCCTCGGCTTCGCCATCCCGATCGAGCGGGCGATGCGCGTCGCCCGCGACCTGCGCGCCTACGGCCGGGTGCGGCGGGGGTGGACCGGCGTGGACGTCAACGAATCTGCGAGCAGCGAGAACTGGCGGCGCCAGCGCGGCGTCGGCATCAAGGCCGTGGCCGAGGGCGGGCCGGGGGCCGCAGCGGGCCTGAAGTCGGGAGACATCGTCACGCGCGCCGGGGACCGGCCGATCCGCAACTTCCTCGACTGGGAGGCCGCGCTGCTGGATCTGGGTGTCGGTGACAGCCTGCGCGTGGCCGTCCGGCGGGGCGACGAGACGCGCCTCGCGACGCTCCGGGCGGTCGAGCTGCCCTCGGAGCGCGCGACCCGCGTGAGCCTCGGGGACCTGCAGCTGATCAGCGTCACGCCGGCGATCCAGGCCGAGCGCCAGCTCGCGATCGGGCGCGGGGCCCTGGTGGTCGCGGCGGGGCCGACCAGCGCGCTCCAGCCGGGCGACGTGGTGCTCCAGATCGACAACATCAAGATCACCAGCGCGCAGCAGGTCCAGCAGGTCATCGCGTACTATCGCGGCAAGGGCTGGCCGATGCGGTTCGTCATCCTGCGGGGCGGCGCGATGATCTACACCGACCTGACGGCGGGCGAATGAGCGACCACGAGCGCTACGTCTCGCCGCTCGGCACCCGCTACGCGTCGGCGCCGATGCAGCGGCTGTGGGGCGCCGCCACGCGGACCGGACTGTGGCGCCGGTTGTGGATCGCGCTGGCCGAAGGGGAACGGGAGCTGGGGCTCGCGATCCCCGACGAAGCGCTCGCCCAGATGCGCGCGCACGTGGACGACGTGGACTTCGCGCGCGCCGCGGAGTACGAGGCGCGGTTCCGGCACGACGTGATGGCGCACGTGCACGCCTACGGCGACGTCGCTCCGGCGGCGCGGCCGTTCATTCATCTCGGGGCGACCTCGGCGTTTGTCACCGACAACGCGGACCTGATCGTGATCCGCGAATCGCTCGGGCTCCTCGCCGCCCGGCTCGGCGCCGTGCTGCGCGCCCTGCGCGAGGTGGCGGCGCGCTACCGCGCCATCCCGACCCTGGCCTACACGCACCTCCAGCCGGCGCAGCTGACGACCGTGGGCAAGCGGGCGGCGCTGTGGATGCAGGGCTTCGTGACCGACCTCGAGGAGGTGCAGCACCGCCGCGAGGCGCTCGCGTTCCTCGGATGCAAGGGCACGACGGGCACGCAGGCCTCGTTCCTCGACCTGTTCGCCGGCGACCACGACAAGGTGCGCCGGCTCGACCGCCTGGTCGCCGAGAAGGTGGGCTTCCCGCGGGTGGTGCCGATCAGCGGCCAGACCTACCCGCGCAAGGCGGACGCGCAGGTGCTGACGGCGCTGGCCGGGATCGCCCAGTCGGCGTCGAAGTTCGCGGCCGACGTCCGTCTGCTGCAACACATGGGGGAGGTGCTCGAGCCGTTCGAGGCCGAGCAGATCGGCTCCTCCGCGATGGCCTACAAGCGGAACCCGATGCGGTCGGAACGGATCGTCTCGCTCGCGCGATACGCGATGCACCTCCCCGCGAACGCCGAAGAGACCGCCGCGCAGCAGTGGTTCGAGCGCACCCTCGACGACAGCGCGAACCGGCGCCTGGTGCTCCCCGAGGCGTTCCTGGCGGTGGACGCGATCCTGATGCTGGCCGCGGACGTCGCCGGCGGACTCGAGGTGCGGGAGGCGGTGATCCGCGGCCACGTGGCGCGGGAGCTGCCCTTCATGGCGACGGAGCGGTGCCTGATGCTCGGCGTGACAGCCGGCGGCGACCGCCAGGCGCTCCACGAGGTCATCCGGCGGCACAGCCTGGAGGTCGCGCGCGCCGTCGCGGAAACGGGCGCGGCGAACGACCTGCTGGATCGGCTCGCGGCCGACCCGGCGTTCCGCGGCGTGGGCGTGGGCGAGGTGGCGCGCGGGCTCGATGCCCGCCAGTTCGTCGGACGTTCCCCCGAACAGGTAGACGAGTACCTGCGCGAGGTGGTGGACCCCCTGCTGGCGGGCCTCCCGGAGGCGCCGCCGACCGAGGTGCGTGTATGACGGTGTTGATGGAGAGCAAGCTGCCGCTCCCGCTCCTCCGGCGCGGGAAGGTGCGCGAGGTCTACACGGTGGACGCGGATCGGCTGCTGCTCGTGGCCAGCGACCGGATCAGCGCCTTCGACGTCGTGCTCCGCGAGCCGGTGCCGTCCAAGGGCGAGGTGCTGACCCAGCTCAGCGCGTTCTGGTTCGCCCGCCTCGCCGCGGCCAGGCCGCACCACTGCATCAGCGCGGACGCGGACGAGATCGTGCAGGCGGTGAGCGCCCTCGCGCCCCACCGCGACCAGATCGAAGGCCGGGCGATGCTGGTGCGCCGCACCGAGCCCGTGGCCTTCGAGTGCGTGGTGCGCGGCTACATCTCCGGCTCCGCGTGGAAGGAGTACAAGGGCGCGGGGAAGCTGGCGGGCGAGCCGATGCCCACGGGCCTCCAGGAATCCGACAAGCTCGCCGAGCCCATCTTCTCCCCGGCCACCAAGGCCGAGGTCGGGCACGACGAGAACGTGACGTTCGACCGGGTCGCCGACGCCCTCGGCACCAAGCGCGCCGCCGAGCTGCGGGACCGCTCCCTGGAGCTCTACGAGGAGGCGCAGGTCTTCGCGGCCTCCCGCGGGATCATCATCGCGGACACCAAGTTCGAGTTCGGAACCGCCGCCGGCCGCCTGGTGCTGATCGACGAGGTCCTCACGCCCGACTCGTCGCGCTTCTGGCCGGCGGACGGGTATCGGCCGGGCAGGTCGCAGCCGAGCTTCGACAAGCAGCCGGTGCGCGACTACCTGGATGCTTTGCGCAAGGCCGGGAAGTGGAACGGGGAAGCCCCCGCTCCTCCGCTGCCGCCCGAGGTGGTGCGGGCGACCAGCGAGCGGTACCGCGACATCTTCCGGCGCCTGTCCGACGGCGCCCGTGGGGGGCAGTGATGCGCATGGCACCGGAGGGGTGGCCGTTCGTGAAGGTCGCGCTCGCGCTCGACGCGGCGCTCCTGGTGGTCTGGTACTCGTGGCCCGGCTGGTCCCTGGCGCTCCTGGGCGTGGGGGTCCTGCTGACGCTCTGGGTGGCGGCGTTCTTCCGGGACCCGCAGCGTCGGGGTCCGCGCGGCGACAATCTCGTCCTCGCGCCGGCGGACGGCCGCGTCTGCAGCATCGCCCAGGTCGATGAGCCGATGTATCTTCATCGCAAAGCCACCCGGGTCAGCATCTTCATGAACGTGCTCAACGTGCACGTGAACCGGTATCCGGTCTCCGGCGAGATCGAGGTGGTCCACTACAACCCGGGGCAATTCACGGTGGCGAGCCATGACAAGGCGTCTCTGGTGAACGAGCAGGCGTCGGTGGGCATCCTCGGGCCGCGCGGGCCGGTGCTGGTCCGGCAGATCGCGGGCAACATCGCGCGCCGGATCGTGACGGACGCGGGCGCCGGCGACCGCGCCGTGCAGGGCGAGCGCTTCGGCATGATCCGGTTCGGCTCCCGCGTGGACCTGTTCCTCGATCCGGCGGTGCCGATCAAGGTCGCCCTCGACCAGCGCGTCGTGGCCGGCCAGACGGTGCTCGCGGAGTACGCCGGATGACGGCCCCCCGCCCTCGGCCCCGGGGGATGCGCCGGGCCATCGTGATTCTGCCGAGCGCCTTCACCTCGGGGAATCTCTTTTTCGGCGTCTGGTCCATCGTGGAGTCCGCGCGCGGCAACTTCGGCCTCGCCGCGTGGTTCGTCATCGCGGCGGCGGTGCTCGATATGCTGGACGGCCGCGTGGCGCGGATGAGCCGGACGGGCGGCGCCTTCGGGGCGGAGCTCGACTCGCTCGCGGACGTGGTCTCGTTCGGGGTGGCCCCGGCGATGCTCGTCTACTTCTGGCGGTTCCGAGGCGGCGAGTGGGCCTGGCTCCTGTCGTTCATCTACGTGCTCGCCGCGGCGCTCCGCCTGGCCCGGTTCAACGTGGTCCAGGCCGGGCAGGCCAAGACGCACTTCATCGGCCTGTCGTCGCCGATCTCGGGCATCACCCTCGCGTCCGTCTATCCCTTCACGCAGACAGTCTTCTTCCAGGAGCAGTTCGGCTTCCTGCCGCTGTCGCTGATGGTCGCGCTGCTCGCGATCGTACTCGCCCTGCTGATGGTGAGCCAGGTGCCGTACCCGGTCCTGCCCACCGCGGGGCTGAGGACATGGAAGGGGCGCGCCTCGCTGGCCGCGCATCTGCTCGCGCTCGCCGGCGCTATCTGGTTCCCGGAGTTCTTCTTCTTCCTGGCCGGCATCGCGTTGATCGCCTACGGCCTGGTGCGCGCCGTCGCGCTCGGGCTGCTCGAGCGGCTCCCGGAGCGCGACCTGCTGCGGGACGACGACGAGGAGGGCGAGCGCCCCATCGACTACGACGTCGGCCCCGGGCGCGTGCGCTTCGGATTGCGGCGACGCCGTCACTCGGGCGGACAGCGCCCGGGGAGCCCGTGATGCGGTTCCGCGCCCGCGTCCGCGTGATGCCCCGCCCCTCCATCCTCGATCCGCAGGGGCAGGCGGTCGCGCGCGCGCTCGGCGAGCTGGGCTTCAGCGGCGTCGCCGGCGTGCGCGTCGGGCGGACCGTGGAGCTCGAGCTGGAGGCCGCCTCCGCCGAGGCCGCTCGGGCGGGCGCGCTCAAGATGTGCGAGCGGCTCCTCGCCAATCCGGTGACCGAGGACTTCGCCCTCGACGCCGTGGAGGCGCAGCCGTGAAGATCGCCGTGGTCCGCTTCCCCGGCTCCAACTGCGACGCCGACGCCCTGGCGGCGGCCGCCGCGTCGGGAGCCGATGCGTATTACGTCTGGCATCGCTCGACCGATCTGGCAGGCGCCGACGTGGCGATCCTGCCCGGCGGGTTCTCGTACGGCGATTACCTGCGGCCCGGCGCCATCGCGCGCTTCAGCCCCGTGATGCGGGCCGTGGCCGCGCACGCCGCGGCCGGCCGGCCGGTGCTCGGCATCTGCAACGGCTTCCAGATCCTGTGCGAGGCGCACCTGCTGCCCGGCGCGCTGACCCGTAACGCGGGCCTGCATTTCGTCAGCCGGGACGTGCGGCTGCGGGTGGAGAACGTCCGCACG
>Ga0187849_1000084_pt1 | contig 133326 bp, 122 predicted proteins | sample June2016WEW_4_10_2_FD_132412 | JGI IMG/M metagenome (GOLD analysis project Ga0187849, IMG submission 132412) | Peatland microbial communities from SPRUCE experiment site at the Marcell Experimental Forest, Minnesota, USA - June2016WEW_4_100 | ecosystem: Environmental > Terrestrial > Soil >... | reverse complement strand
TGGGCGAAGAGCCATTCATTCCTGCGGAGAGGGCCAGGCAAATCCTCAAGACGATCTACAAGACGAACCGAACCACGATGGGCTGGGCCATGACTCGGACGGAGAATGCCGAGGCGGTCGAATCGGAACAGGGCCAGGACGTCTATACGACATCCAACTATGTGTTCGCTCAACTGCTCGACTACTACGGCCTCGTAAAGGAGAGCAAGGAAGTCTACAAGGCCATGGACCGGGTCATCTTCGAGCACGGCAACTCCCTGATCAGCCCGGACAACCTCAGGGCCGAGCTGGAAAAGGAACGGGGAGAAGCCACCAAGGGTCCGCACTATATCGTTGCGGCCTATCCCAGGCCAGGCGCAGTATTGACGCACTTGGTCATGCAGTTCATCAAAGAGCTTCAAGAGCGAACCGGAGCCACCAAAGTAGACTCCCCACAACTGCGCTCTTTCGTGACCGCGATGTTTGGGAACTGACTCGGGTCGCCGGGAGCGTTCCCCAGGAGGCTAGGCGGGTCCGGGGTTTGTTTGACACGTCCAGAAGCCGCGGAGTAAAATCCGCGTTTTGTGTTGGGCGCGTGTTTTCGGCCTATCACCGAACTATCAGGAGAAATGATGCCAAATGGACTGTATGCCGGTCTAGATGTCTCCACCCAGGGCTGCAAGCTGGTCGTCATCGACCTGGCCCAGAAGAAGGTCGTGTGGGTGGACGCGGTCAACTACGATTCCGATCTACCGCAGTACGGCACGCGCGGAGGTGTCGCGCAGGGTCTGGAGACAGGCGCGTCCGAATCCGATCCACAGATGTGGCTGGACGCGATCCATCGGCTCTTTGGCAAGCTGCCGCAGTCCGGATTGGCGGTCAAGGACATTCGCTGCATCTCGGTCTCAGGTCAGCAGCATGGCCTGGTGTCGCTGGACGCTTCCGGAAAGCTGTCTCGCTCGCGGAGCAAGCTGTGGAACGACTTCTCCACGCTCGAGGAGTGCCGCATCCTGACCGAGAAGGTCGGCGGGCTCGAGGCCATGATCGCTGAGGTCGGCAACTCTCAGCGCACGGGCTACACAGCGCCCAAGATCTTCCACATGCTGCGCCACGAGCGCGCGGCCTACGACCGTACGGCCACGTTCTTCCTGGTCCACAACTACGTGAACTGGTACTTGACGGGTGGACCTCAAGGCGGCGTAGCCGTGATGGAGCCGGGCGACACCTCCGGCACGGCGCTCTGGCATCCGGGCAAGAGGGCTTGGTCCAAGAAGGTCATCGACGCCATCGATCCGGGACTGGCCAAGAAGCTGCCACCTGTGAAGCCGTCCGAGGCCAGTATCGGTCGTTTGAGCGCCGAGCTAGCGTCAAAGTACGGATTCTCGCCGGACTGCAAGATCGACGCTGGCACTGGCGACAACATGTACGGCGCGGTGGGCACGGGCAACGTCAAGCCCGGCATCGTGACGATCAGCTTGGGAACCAGCGGCACCGCCTACACCTACATGAAGAAGGCGTTCATCGATCCGACGGGCGAGATCGCCGCCTTCTGCGACAGCACCGGTGGCTATCTGCCGCTGCTGTGCGTGTCGAACCTGGCCAACGGCTACAACGACATCGTCGACCTCCACAAGCTCACCCACGAGCAGTTCGACAACGAGATCCTCAAGAAGACGCCGGTCGGCAACCGTGGTCGCGTACTCATCCCGTGGTACTCGGGTGAGCGTACGCCGGACGTGCCCCAGGCCGCGCCGCTGTATTTCGGCTTTGGCCTGGGCGACTTCACCGTCGAGGTCTTGTCGCGTGCCGTGCTCGAAGGTCACGTCCTGAACATGTACGACGGCTTCACGCGCATGGACGTGGAAGCGACGGAGATCCGGCTCACCGGCGGGCTCTCGAAGTCGGATCCCTGGTGCCAGACCATCGCGGACGTGTTCAACACAGAGGTCGTGCCGGTCAAGGGCGAGGGCGCCGCGCTGGGTGCTGCGCTGCACGCTGCCTGGGTGTGGCTCAACGAGTCCGGAACCAAGACGCAGCTCGAGGACCTGTGCTCCTCGTTCGTCGTCTTGGAGGACAAACGGCGCGCGAGGCCGGTGCCCGCCAACGTAGCGATCTACGGCGTCCAGAAGCGACTCTTCCATGCGCTCTCGGCACGGGTGCGTGGTGTGGCCGGGGACGACCCGTTTGCGCTCCGGAGCCAGCTCGCGAGCATGTAGACGCCACCATCACTGCTTTCGGAAGGCTCGGCGTCAAAGATAATGATCACGGAACTCGACGTAGACGTGCTGCCTCCGGCCGCGCCAGACCAGGGTGCGGACATCACACTCAATGTCGAGTTACAGGCCAAGTTGAACTCCTACGCCAACGGTTTGCCGGGCGCGGTCCAAGATGCACTGGCCAAGCGTTACGCGGACCTCTTCGGAGTCTTCCTCAAGCATCGCGGCATCCTCACTCGCGTGACCTTCTGGGGCGTGACGGATGGGGATTCCTGGCGAAACAACTGGCCCGTCAAAGGACGAACAAGCTATCCACTCTTGTTCGATCGCAATTATCAGCCCAAGCCTGCGTTCGACGCCGTGATTCGTGCCGCAGCTCCGGACGGCAAGTGAAGTGATTCTGTAAGTTCGCGGCTGCCAGCCGCCTAAGCGCATCTCATCGCTACACCAATTCTGTCCCCTTCGGCATCGAATGGGGCGGGAGGGATCGTATGCGAGCTGCCGTCGTTCCTGCTGTCAACAGTTCGTGGGAGGTACGGGAAGTTCCACAGCCCCAGCTAGAGCCCAATCAGATTCTCGTCAAGATGTACGCGAGCGGTGTTTGTTACACCGACGTGCACGAAACCCTCGGCCATCTTCCTGGTTCATTTCCGCGAATTCTAGGCCATGAGCCCGTCGGCGAGGTCGTCGCAGTAGGACCGGGCATCACGTCCCGCAAAGTCGGCGACCGCGTTGGAGTCGGCTGGTTCCAAACGACCTGCGGAGGCTGCGAATGGTGCGCCCGTGGCCGCGAGAACTTCTGCGCCAACCACAAGGCCACCGGGATCCACCTGCAGGGTGGACATGCCGAATTCATGCCCATGTTCGCCGATGCGACCACGCTTCTGCCGGAGGCAGTCTCTTACGAGCAGGCTGCGCCGATTTTCTGCGCGGGCTATACGGTTTGGAGCGGCCTGCGCTGGGCCGACCCACATCCGCACGAGAGAGTCGCCGTCCTGGGCATCGGCGGCCTCGGACATCTGGCCGTACAGTACGCCAAGGCTGCGGGTTTCGAGACGATCGCCATTTCGCATTCACCCGATAAAGACAAACTTATCCGCGAGCTCGGCGCCGACGAAATCGTCCGCGACGGCAAGGGTCTGGCGGCGGCGGGCGGCGCGGACATTATCCTCAGCACAACCAATTCCTCCAAAGCCATGGCCGAGAGCATCCAAGGGTTGCGGCCTGACGGCAGGTTCGTCGCGATGGGCGCTGATGCCGATCCGATTCCCGTACCGCTCATGGATCTCATCGGCAAGCGCATCCGGGTTATCGGCAGCACGCAGAATGGCCGTGAATACCTCTACGAGGCGCTCGATTTCGTGGCCAAGGGAAAGGTGAGAGTGATCGCGGAAACTTATCCGCTCGCCGATGCCCGCAAAGCCTACGAGCGCGTCGCCGAGGGGAAAGCGCGCTTCCGGGCCGTGCTGACGATGTGAGCAAGCGCTCGCGTTGCGACGCTTCCGCGCATCGCGTGCTAGAGTTAAGGCGATGCGCACAGAGATAGAGACAGCGGTCCAGCTCCTGCGTGGCCAAGACCCCAAGGCGCTGGACCAGGCGCTGGCGCTCCTGCAAGACACGGTCTTCTCCTTCAGCATGAAAGTTTGCGGCCGGCGCGAAGACGCCGAAGATACCATGCAGGAAGTGCTGATGAAGTCCCTACGCTTCCTGCCGCAGTTTGAGAGTTCGAAGGCGCTGGCCGTGTGGCTCTATAAGGTGGCGCGGAGCCGCTGCCTAATGAGCCGCCGCAGGAGCAAGTTCGCCCCCAGAGAAAACCTCTCGTTGGAGAATCTGATGCCGGAGCGCAGCGAACTCGCCGCTCTCTCGGGCGGCCGAGGCAGCACGCCGGAAGCCAGCGCGATGCGCGGCGAGGACGCCAGGCGGTTGCAGGAAGTCGTGCGCAAGCTGCCTCCGGAGTACCGGCTCATCCTCGTTCTCCACGACATGGAGGAGCTCTCCGACAAGGAGATCGCGCAGATCACGCATCTGCGGCCCGGAACCGTGCGTGTACGACTGCACCGCGCGCGGCTCTTCGTGCGCAAGGAGCTGGCCAGACGTGACGGCCACGGACGGCGCTGGCCCCTCCGGATTGCGGCGCCGCCGAAGAAAACGCCGGAGCATCGTCCCGGGCGGTGCAAAGCGATGTTCGCCGAACTCTCGGACTATCTCGATGATGCGCTGGACGACTCCCTGTGCGAGCAGCTCGAGAAGCATCTGGATGGCTGCCAATCCTGCCAGGCGTTTCTATCGAGCCTCGAAGAGACGGTGCGGCGTTGCCGGCAAACCCGCGGCGCCCGCCCGGATCCGCGGAAGGCGGCCAAAGTGCGCGAAGCGCTTCTGCCGGAGCTTCAGAAGGCGGTCGCCGGGCGCGCATGACGGGCCGAGCCCTGGCCTGGATTTCAGATGGGGCGGCTGCTTTTTTCCTTGTCACCCCTCATTTTTCCTGTAACAAGTGTGGTGCTTTCTGCATTTGTTCGTGTGATTCAAGACGCCGGAAGTTGAAGGGGGCAGCATGATCTCAGCGCAAGTCACTCTCACGCAACCACTTAGGGATGGGCGGCAGTTTGTCGGCCAAAGCGGCAGCGGACACCACCTGGTGCTCGACGACGCCGCCGGGGCGACCGGCCCGAAGCCGATTGAACTGGTGGCGGTGGCGCTTGCAGGCTGCACGGCCTTCGACGTCATTACCGTCCTGCGGCAGAAGTACCACCAGAAGGTCACCGGGTATGAAGTGCACGTGGAGGCCGACCAAGCTGAACGCCCGCCGCAGGTTTTTGCCGCTGTGCGCATCCGCCACGTCGTCACCGGCTTTGGGATCGATCCCGCCGCGGTCGAGCAAGCCATTCGGTTGTCGGAAGAGAAATACTGCTCGGTGGGAGCCATGGTCAAGCAGACGGCCAGTTTCACCACGACCCACGAAATCCTCGAAGAGAAAAGAGAATCGTTGAAGTCGTAGGCCATCGCAACAATTCAGAAGACAAAGGGATACCGAATGCGGCCACTTGCACCGCACAGTATTCGCGCAGTTCACAGCGTCTTGACGCGGGCGAAAGGACACCGCACCTCGGCTGAACCGGAGCGCCACGCCGCTGTGAAGTGACGAGGGAGAAGTTACGGAGATAGCGTTCGACTTCACGGGCTTGAGGCCGCAGCCTCGCATCTGTCCGTGGTAAACTTCGCGGCAAGCGAACGAGTGTGCGGTCAGTTGATGCCCTGAAGGGTGAGAATCATGTCTCAGAGAGTCTGTCCGGTCTGGATTGGGTACCTTCTCGCCAGCCCGATCAGAAAGCTGCTTCAAAATCCTCGCGCGATCCTGGCCCCCTACGTCAAGGGAGGCATGACCGTGCTGGATTTTGGGTGCGCGATGGGGTTTTTCAGCATTCCTCTTGCCCACATGGTTGGAGCAGGGGGAAAAGTCATCTGTGTTGATATGCAGGAGAAGATGCTGCGGGGCCTCGAAAGACGCGCCCGAAAAGCGGGAGTATCCGATCGCGTCGAAGCCCGGCTGTGCGATCAGCATTCGCTCGGCCTGGAGGAATTTGCCGGGAAGATTGCTTTTGCCCTGGCATTTGCTGTTGTCCACGAGGTGCCGGACCACCCCCGGCTCTTTGGCGAGCTTGCTGCCGTGCTCGTACCGGAAGGGCGGCTCCTGGTGGCAGAACCGCGGGGGCACGTTACGGAAGAGGACTTCAGCAAGACTCTCTCGATTGCACAGCAGCAAGGGTTCGCCGTTGTCGAGAAACCCCAGATCCGAGGGAGTTGGGCCGCGCTGCAGAAGAAGGCAAAGTGAGCGATTCAGGGTTTCGGCGCCGGCGCGGGGAAACGTTTTTGGAGCCAGGCGCGGGCCTCCGCGGGGTCATAGTAGAAGGGGCCCATGCCGCCGCGGTAGGCGATGAATCCTTTCTCGTCGATGACATAGATCCGTTCCGGCCAAGCCGAGTAGGTCAAGTCCGCGAGGTTTCGCATGTCGTCCACGGCCAGCGGGAGAGTGAAATGGGAACGCTTGATGAAATCGTCGGCGATGGCCACGCGCTGCGCTAGGGTCTTCGGCTGCGGATAGCAGATGTCCTCTTTGACGTTTGACTTCATTTGCCACTCGTCCTGCGGGTGCGCCTCGCGGATGTAGACCTGCAAGAAATCAGCGCGGTCCTTATAGTCGTCGTAGATTTTGATGAGGTCGCCAGCCTGGCGACGAAAGGGCGGTCAAGTGTAGCTGCCGAAGATGAGGACGAGCGGACGGGCGCCCACTCGTTCGCGCAGATGAAAGGTAGTTCTGCCATCGAGGGCGGTGAGCTGCACATCCGGGGCGTCGTTGCCGACGCGCAACGCGCCGCGGTGCATGTGGGGCAGGGCATAGCGCACCAGGCCGTAAGCGCTGCGCGGCCCGCTGGCCAAAACGCTCAAGCCAATGAGGATGACAACAAGGAATCCGACGGCGCACCAGGCCGCCCACACCCAGCGTTTCCTCTGCCGCATGGCCCGCTTCCCCCGACGCAATTGTACATCGCTGGAGGCGTGCGCAGAAATTTCCGGATGTGCTGTGGAATATCCCGGAGGCGCAAAAGCCCGGCGGCGTTATCGAATCAGTGTTCCCAAGAATGGGTCGCGGCGTAGGGCCACCGATAGAATGGGAAGGGCGGCCTGAGAGGTCCCGACGAATCGAGACAGGCCGCCCTTGGCCAATTGCTTTAGCGGAGTGGTTAGAAACGCAAGACAATCCCAGCGGAGATGCGTGCGTTCTTGTTTTCGGAGCCGCCTGAGGCGTGCAACATGATCCAGTCACCCTGGATCACGCGAACCCCGAGGTGCCTCGAAACGTTCACATCCAGGCCGCCTCCGAGCTGCAGGGCAAACCCGTTCCCTGATATAGGCGCGCCTTCGAAGTTTGCCGTGGCACGAAACCCGCCAAACAGCGCATGCACAAATGGGCTGAACGTCTTGTTTCTGCCGGACGAAATAACCGGCCCAAAGGTATACGTGTAAACATGCAGGCTGTCAGCCCCTACGCTCTTGTAGGTGCCACTAAAGTCCCCGGTTAGCCCAAACCACCGATTGAGGTTACCCGTGACCGCCGCGTTCCAGCCGTTCATATTGATGCCGTCAGTGCCGCCCAGACGCGTGAATTGGTAGCCGCCAAAAACCTCGGCTTTTGGAGCGTCCTGGGCCATGACCGGCAGCGAAAGCAGGCTCAGAACCAGAACCACTAGCAGCAACTTCCCCATGAGAACACCGCCCTCAGCTAGCTTATGCATCGTTGCGCTCCTTGGATGAAGCTGATTTGTCGAGACTTCCTGTCCCACACGATTCTTCCGCCGGCGCTTCGAATCACTCCGAAGAACCCAGATGCGCGCGGCGACGACCAAGTGGGAGGCAAGGGAGTTCTATAAGTACCATAACTTGCATGAATGGCATCCACAATAGACTAGGATGCGGGCGATGTCTTATCAGGTAGCAAGCCAAGTGTCCTGCGCTTGTACCAAACGGCAGGGAGCAGGCGGAAGCGCGCGTGCCGTCCATCCAATGTGACCTCTTTCCGAGGCCGCTAATGCGCGCCGGGGGATTGCGCGTGCGACTTTTGCTTGCGGTTTTTGAAGTAAGCCGCCGCCTGAGCCTTCATCATTTCTGCGAACGCGGGGAGTTTTTCGGGGTGGCGGGCCATGTCCACAAACGTGAAGCGCATGTCCATGCCAGGTACCGTGGAAATGAAGTCGCGTTGTGCAGAGAAGAGGGGAGGTCCGCCGGGGGCGCCGGGCGCGGGAATAGGCGCAGGGAGATGAATGGCATACATGCTGCCGCCAGCCAGCGCTTCATGCGAGTATTGCATCAGCCAGGAACAATTGTGGGCATCGAGAATCATGTTGGCTGAAACGGCCACCCATTGGCCGTCATCTGCAAGCATGGGTCTCTGGCAATTCCACAACTGGGCTTGGAGCACAATCTCCGCGGGATCGGTCATTCCGTAGGAATCCACCTTGATTTGCTGCAAGCCGTGCTGCTCGACGAAGCGCTGGACTTCGGGAAGCGCGTGATTCCAATCCACGTTGGAATCGCTTGCAAGAAAGTATGCGGGGCGACCCAATCCGAGCGGGTTGAAGTAGGGGAAGTAATAGGGATAGGCGCGCACGACGGTAACGACGCAACTCGCGGCGAGCAGGGCCGCCAAAGCGGCCAAAGAGCGTCCGGCCAACCGAGAGGACTCCCGTAGGTGGGCCAAGATACGAGGCAAGGGAGCGAGGAGGAGGATCAACAAAACGATTGGAATGCTGAAGTGCCGGATGCTGATGGCCAGGCGGCTCGTGAGGCAAAGGACAGTGAAGAGAAGCAGAGAGACCCAGAGAACGCGCCAGTGAAGGCCGAGACTCTGAGGGATCACTGTCGAGGCGGGCGATGAAGCACACTTCTTCCACAGCAAAACCAGGATGAGCGCCAGCACGAGCAGGCCGAGAAATCCCAAGGGAGATTTCAGCGCAAAGACCACGGGATAGAAATACCAAGTGCCATGAGGCAGAGGGTGGCCGAGAAGGAAGGTGGGACGGCTCAGAGTGAACACGACGACGAGCATGCCGCGGAGATAAAGCCAGGGCGGCATGAGAAGGCGGCGGAGAGGCACGGCCGCGGGGCCGTGACCAAGGAGGTAGAGGACGTCGGTAGTCTGGCGAATGGAGAAAACGAAATAGAAGGCGTAGACGAAAATGGCGGCCCAGAGAACGCCTTTCCAGGTGGCGCGCCAGCGAAGTCGTCGCCACGCGCGGTCGTCGGGCTTGGCAGCGGGCTGGCCGGGGACGGGGCGCCAGCGCGTGCTCAGAGCGAAGGCGATGAAGGCGAAGAACAAAGTGCCCGCGGTGAACTTGGAAAGAAGCGCCGCCGCGAAACACAAGGCAAAAAGGAAGATGTTCTTGCGGCTGGGCTCCTGCCAGAGGTTGGCGAACGTCCAGAGGGTGAGCAGAGTGAAGAGCGTGATAGCGATGTCCGTGTGCACGAGGGGGCCGAACACGAGAAACGTTGGAGTGCTGACGTAGACGGCGAGGCAGAGCAGGCCGGCCCAATCGCCTCCCAGGCGACGAGCGTAGGCGAAGATCATCCAGCCCAGCGCCAGGGTGAGGAGCAGCATGGGCAGCCGAGCCCACGCCAACGTGGGGGCCGGTTTGTTCCACTGATTCAGGACCGCATCACCGAAGAAGAATTGGCCCATGAAGGCAGGAATGAAATCGCGGCTAACCGTCCACGTTGTGCTGGAATAGTCGGCGTGGGTTCCACGCAAGACGAGGGGAATCGCCGCGAGAATCTTGGGCAACGGCGGATGTTCTTCATTGAGGCGCAACTCGAACTTTTGGAGGTAGCTCAGGCCGGCGCCGACGTGAGCTACCTCATCAATGGTGACGGATTCGCGCAAGGCCGCGCCGCCGGCCAGCACCGCCATAAGCGCCAGCAAGAATCCAGCGAGGATCGAAAAGAGCACGCGATGAGTTTCTTGGGCCGGATTGTTCCGGCCGGATGGTGGCAGATTCATAGGCCCCGGGTTTCTCCTCTGAGTCGTGTGAGTTTACCTGGTTCGAGCGCACTATCAGCTGTCAATAGTATTCAATACGCGGTGGGCGACCAGAATGTTTCCCCCAGTGTGGCCGACGTCACGCGCGGGCGCGGCTGATCAGATCGCGCCACTTGCCCTGAGCCTTGAGGATGATTTCGATGGCCTCACGGACGGCGCCTTCGCCGCCTCGCGCCCGCGCCACGTAGTGTGCCGCCCGCTTCACCTCGGGCACGGCGTCCGCCACCGCCACGGCGAAGCCGACGCGCTGTATCACCGGCAAGTCCGGAAGGTCGTCGCCGACAAAGGCCACGGCCCGATCATCAACGGCGGCGCGCCGCAGAATCTCTTCGTACGGCGGGAGCTTCACAGGTTGCTTTTGATATACAAATTCCAGACCCGTCTCCCTTGCGCGCACGGTCAAGGCAGCGCTCTCGCGCCCGGTGATCACGCCGGTGCGAAGGCCCGCCATCCGCGCCAGCATGAGACCGGCGCCGTCATGGGGGCTAAAAACTTTGAGTTCGAGCGCCGTGCCGTCCGGCTGAGAAAGCAGGCAGACGCCGCGGGAGAGCGTTCCGTCGACGTCCATGAGCAACACCTGAATCTGCTTCGCCCGCTTCAAAACGTTTGCTGACAGCCTGCCAGAAATGGGGCTCAAATGGTTCTCCTGTACTGGTGATACGGCACAATCCCCGCTTGGGCGGGAAACACTCGCCCTAGAACAACTCCAACTGCCACAGGTCGTGCAGGTGGACGACGCCCAGTACGCGCCGCTCGCCGTCAACCACGACGACTGAGGTGATTTTGCGCTTTTCCATAAGGTTTAGCGCCACACTGGCCAGCTCGCGCGGCCCAATCGTCTGTGGATTGCTCGTCATGCATTCGCCCGCGGCCAATTCGAGCGCGGCACCCTTGTGTTTCTCCATGAGCCGGCGCAGATCGCCGTCCGTGAGTACGCCGCCGAGGCGGCCCTTCTCGTCCACCACAGTCGTCATGCCGAGGCCCTTGCGGCTCATCTCATAGATCACGTCGGGCATGCGGGTCCCGGGTTGAACGCGGGGCAAAGCGTCGCCCGAGTGCATCAGGTTCTCGACCCGGAGCAGCTTTCTTCCCAGGCGGCCCGCGGGATGCAGGGCGGCGAAATCGCTTTGGTCGAAGCCGCGCCGCTCGAGCAAGGCCACGGCAAGAGCGTCGCCTACGGCCATGGCTACCGTTGTGCTCGCCGTTGGCGCGAGATTCAGCGAGCAGGCCTCTTCCTTCACGCTGACGTCCAGCACAACATCGCTTGCCTCCGCCAAAGTCGAGCGAGGTTTCCCGGTCATCGTGACCATGGGGATCTCGAGCCGCTTCACCGCTTCGAGCAGAGCGACGATTTCTTCGGTCTCGCCGCCGTAGGAGACGGCGAGAAGCGCGTCGTGGCGCATCAGCATGCCGAGGTCGCCGTGGAGCGCCTCGGCCGGGTGCAAGAAAAGGGAAGGAGTGCCGGTGCTTGAAAGCGTGGCGGATATCTTCCGCCCGATCAGGCCGGACTTGCCCAGTCCGGTCACCACAACGCGCCCGGTGCAGGCGAAGAAAAGGTCGACCGCTTTGGTGAACCGCTCATCGAGGCGCGCGAGGACGTCCTCGATCGCTTGGGCTTCGATGCGCAGGACGCGACGCGCGGCGTCGAGACTCACGACGCCCCCCAACTCCGCACAAGCTCCGAAAGCTGCTTGAGCTTCGCGAGCAGAGGAGCGAGGTTATCGAGGGTAAGAGCGTTTGCACCGTCAGAGAGCGCCGCCGCCGGATTGTCGTGCACCTCGAGAAAAACGCCGTCCACGCCAGCGGCAACACCGGCCCGCGCCAGTGGTTCGATGAATTCAGGCTGGCCTCCGCTGGCGTGGCCCTGTCCGCCGGGGAGCTGCACCGAATGGGTCACGTCGAAAACGACCGGATAGCCAAGCTTCTGCAGAATCGGGAAGGAGCGCATGTCCACGACCAGGTTTTGATAGCCGAAGGACGCGCCGCGCTCGGTGACGATGATGTTCTCGTTGCCGGTGCTCGCGACTTTCTCGACCGCGTTCTTCATCTCCCAGGGAGAAAGGAACTGAGCTTTCTTCAGATTCACCACGCGTTTGGTCCGTCCTGCGGCGAGAAGCAGATCGGTCTGGCGGGCGAGAAACGCGGGAATTTGCAGAACGTCGCAAACTTCGGCGGCGGGCGCAGCTTGGGCCGGTTCGTGAATGTCGGTGAGGACTGGGAGCTTCAGATCGGCCTTGATCTGCACGAGGATGCGCAATCCCTCCTTCAGTCCCGGACCGCGATAGGAAGCGAGCGAGGAGCGATTGGCCTTGTCGAAAGACGCCTTGAAGATGTAGGGCACGCCGCGATCGGCGGCAATACGGGCGATGTGCTCGGCCATTTGGCGGGCGTGCGATTCGCTTTCGATCACACACGGTCCGGCGATCAGGACAAGGGGCTGAGCGCCGCCGATACGCAGAGGACCTATCGAGATTTCACGCGTTGGCATCCTAAGGATGTCCGATCAGACGCACGAAACTCGGACAACGTAGGGTATGCGCGAAAAGGCCGTTTGGCAATGTCTCAAAGCGATGGGCCATGGCCGGGTTTCGAAAGCAGGCCGGTCATCGCCGTTTTTTGTTTTCGATCTGCGCGACCCGCGCTCTCACCAGTTTCTTAACCAAAGTGGCCGGCAGTGGCCTATCGGTGGGGAAGTGGATAGTCCCTTTGGATAGAGAGAAGCCCTTGAGTTCGTTCTTGAACGTTTCAATTACCGAGGCAGTGGGGAAAAGACTGCAATGGTTCGAAAACGCCGCGAACCACACAAGCACTCCCTTGTACTTGAACGCAGGGATCCGATAGCTGATCGTCTCGACGGCCTCGGCTGGCACAGCGGACCGGATCGCCGCGCGAACCTTGTTCAATGTGCTGCGCGCGGGTTCCGGTAAGCCAGCAAGGTATTCGTCAACGCTTTTCGGAGCGCCGCCATGTTTCGCGGAAGCGCGACGATCGCTGGACTTTGCTTTCTTCATGTTGGCAATGGTACAGGAATCTCCACTTCAGGTCGATGTCCGAACCGTCGCGGAACCGTTCAAAATGAGAAATGGTGCGTCCTTTTCGAGACATTTTCACTGGTGGCACTAGGCAGTAGCCTGAGGAGCGACGCCGGACACGGCCGCTTGGGGCCGCGCGCTCGCGCTGCGGGAGCGGGTCTTTGGCTGCAGGATCGCCGCGCCAATGAAAGCGGCGAGGGTCGAACTTCTACGGGCCGACATGGAATGTCCCTGCCGGACTGACGTTGTCCGAGGAGTTGCCGACGTATACGGTGTAATCGCCATTAGCGACCTTCCAGCCGTTTGTCGCCGTATCCCAATAAGACAATGGATGCGAAGAGTCGTTTGCGTCCACCGTGATGCTCACATGCTGCTGCGCCCCGGATGCTAGCTGCACCTTGCTCCACCCCACCAGGCGTTTCTGCTCGCCCGTGCTGGCCGGCAGACCGAGATAGATCTGCCCGACTTCCGCGCCCGCGACGCTTCCTGTGTTCTTCAAATCGAAGCTCACCTGAAACCCGGTGGCAGGGTTCGAATTCGCCGTGAGTTGCAGTTTGGTGATCGAGAACGTCGTGTAGGAAAGCCCGAAACCGAATGGAAACAGCGGGGTCAGGTGCTGCGCGTCGTACCACTTGTATCCGACATTGGAACCGTCAACCATGCAGCTAACATCAAAAGCCGCGGTCGAAGTGGGCGGATTGGGAATCGGAATCACAGGTCGAGGCAGATCGGCCACGCTCCCGGGAAAAGTGATCGGCAGTTTGCCGGAAGGATTCACGCTCCCGAACAGAATGTTGGCAATAGCCTCGCCACCTTTCTGGCCTGGGTACCAGGCCTCCAAGACGGCGCTGACGCTGGACAGCCAGGGCATCAGCTTGGGGCCGCCATTTTCCATCACCACGATGGTGTGTTCTGGGTTCGCCGCCGCAACTGCCGCCACAAGAGCGTTCTGATCGACAGGAGAATTCGGATAGACGACGTTAGTGAAGTTCAAGTCCTGGAGGTCCATGCCCTCGCTCTCCCACTGGCTCACGAAGACAATGGCCACGCTGGAAGAACCGGCGAGCGTGGCCGCTGCGACAGCGTCCGTGCCGTCGTTGAAGGACACACTGGCGCCAGGCACCTTGGCTTGAATTGCCGCCAGCGGTGAAGAAGGATCATAGATTTCCGATGAGTTGGTACAGGCCGCGCCGCCCGGGGACGGGGTGTAGGGAGGGCACTCCGGTGGGAGGGTGAGCGCCGCTCCGCCGACAGGAAATATCTGCGCCGAGCCTCCTCCCGAGAGCACGCCGACATCGGCATGCGAGCCAATCACCGCGATCGAACTGATGCTCGTCGCGCTGAGAGGCAGTTGTCCTCCCACGTTCTTCAGCAATACAGCACCCTGTTCTTCAATCTCCTGTGCGATTGCAGCGTCCCCGGTCGCATCAATCGGCTGGACCACTGCGGGGTGGTCGAAGACTCCGGCAGCGTACATCGCGCGGAGGATTCGATGCACCATGTTGTCCAAGCGCGAGAGCGGCATATCGCCGTTCTGCACGGCGGTCTTAAGACTCTCAGGGGCCCAAATTCCTCCAAAGAAGTACTGTCCCGGCTGTTCCTGGTCCAAACCGGCCAATGCGGAGGCTACGGAGCTGCGCGTAGCGTACCAGTCGGACAGAACGAAACCCTGGAATCCCCAGTCCCCTTTTAGAACCTCATTCAGGAGGTGACTATTCTCGCAGGAGTAAGTGCCATTCACGAGATTGTAGGCGCACATCACCATTTGCGCCTTGGAATCCTTGAGAGCGATCTCGAAGGCCAGCAGGTCACTCTCCCTTGCGGAACGTTCATCAATCACGGCATTGGCCTGCGTGCGAGCGGTTTCCTGATCGTTCATGGCGAAATGCTTTGGGCCCGCGATCACATACTGGTCCTGGATGGCCTTGAGGTGCGCCGCGGCGATCCGCCCTGCCAGAATGGGATCCTCGCCCTTGGTCTCAAACGTGCGGCCATCGCGCGGCTCTCGGGCCGTGAAATTCACATTCCCTCCGAGGTGCACATTCATGCCAAAGGCGCTCATTTCCCTGCCGATGATCTGGCCGTGTTTGTAAGCCTCATTCAAGTCCCAGGTTGCGGCGCTGGCGATGGAAGACGGAAGCGCAGTCGCCGGCCCCACAGTGCTCGCGTCCGCGTACAAAAGATCCGGAATTCCGAGTCTCGGTACGCCCGGGACCCAGCCGACAGCGTTTCGCGGGCCAAGAGGATTTTGAATCGTGAGATTTCCGTGCACGAGCTGAAGTTTCTCATCCAAGGTCATTTGAGCGAGGAGGAGGTCCGCGCGCTGGTCGGGGTCCGTTGGCGGCGGTGGAGGCGGTGGCGGATTCGAGCCGCCTCCGCCGCCGCAACCTGTAGCCGCGATCAATAGAACGAGAGACAGGATCGACCTGTTCATGGAACGATGTCTAAACATCCTGAGCCCTTCGGTGCCAGGCAAGAGCGTACGGCCCGCAGCTAGGCGCTGGCATGCGGAGCAACGCCCAAGGTCTGTCCCTGCGGGTGCTCGCTGGCGGAGCGGGCGCGGCGCTTCTGCTGTTCGATGGCGGCGCCGACGAACGCGGCAAAGAGCGGGTGTGGCGAGAGGGGCTTGGACTTGAACTCCGGGTGGAATTGACAGCCGAGGAACCAGGGATGATCCGGCGCTTCGATGATTTCCACGTAATGGCCGTCGGGCGATCGCCCAGTGATTTTCAGGCCGGCGCCGACCAGGGCCGGCTCGTAATCGCAATTGAACTCGTAGCGATGGCGGTGGCGCTCGCTGATGTCGAGCTTGCCGTAGGCGCGATGGGCGAAAGATCCCGGTGCAAGCTTGCAGGGCCACGCGCCCAGACGCATGGTGCCACCCATCTCTTCCACGCCGAGCAGCTCGCGCAGTTTATAAATAACGCGCTGGGGCGTCTGCGGATCGAATTCTGTGCTGTCGGCTTGAGCCATGCCCGCGGCATCGCGGGCGTATTCAATCGTGGCGCACTGCATGCCGAGGCAGATGCCGAAGAACGGCACTTTGCTTTCGCGCGCATATTGAATGGCGTAGATCATTCCCTGAATGCCGCGCTTGCCGAAACCGCCCGGCACGAGGATGCCGTCCACGTGACGCAGGTGTTTCGCGGCCGCTTCCACCGAATCAAGCTCTTCGGCGTCGATCCATTCGAGGACCGTGCGGTAGTTGTGGGCGAGGCCGCCGTGCAAGAGGGCTTCACGCAAGCTCTTGTAAGCGTCTTCGAGCTGCACGTATTTTCCCACGATTCCGATGCGAGCTTCGCCCAGTGGGTGGTGGATGCGTTGGAGCAAGTCGAGCCAAGGCGCCATATCCTGGGGCCGCTCCTCGAGCTTGAGCAGATGCAGGATCTGCAGGTCGAGGCCTTCCTTGGCGAACTCGACAGGCACGGCATAAATCGTGTTGACGTCTTGTGCCGAGATGACACGCGATTCGACTACGTTGCAGAAGAGCGCAATCTTGGCCTTGAGTTCCCGGGCGATGCGCCGGTCGCTGCGGCATAGCAGAAGGTCCGGCTGGATGCCGATGCTGAGCAGTTCCTTCACGCTATGCTGGGTGGGCTTGGTCTTGAGTTCTCCGGCGGCGGCGATGAAGGGCACCAGCGTCACATGGACGAAAAGCACATTTTCCGGGCCGAGTTCGAGACGCATCTGGCGGATCGCCTCGAGAAAAGGAAGCGATTCAATGTCGCCGACGGTGCCGCCAATCTCGACAATGACCACGTCCACGCCCTCGGCGACTTTCCGGAAGGCGGCCTTGATCTCGTCGGTCACGTGAGGAATGACCTGGACGGTCTTGCCGAGGTAGTCGCCGCGGCGCTCCTTGGTGAGGATCGATTCGTAGATGCGCCCGGTGGTCCAATTATGGTCGCGGGTGAGCGCGGCGTGAGTGAAGCGCTCGTAGTGGCCCAGGTCCAGGTCGGTTTCCGCACCGTCCTCGGTGACATAAACCTCGCCGTGCTGGAACGGGCTCATCGTACCCGGGTCCACGTTCAGGTACGGATCACATTTTTGGAGGGTGACTCGGTATCCGCGGCTTTCGAGAAGGCAGCCGATGGAGGAGGCGGCGACTCCTTTGCCCAACGATGAAACCACGCCGCCGGTGACAAAGATATATTTCGCCGTCATCCGCGCGGTCTGCGCTCCGAACCACTGCTCGGTTTGCAGAGCGTCTCAAACCTCCGCAGGAGTGAAAGTACAACGTATTATCGGCACAACGTCCGAGTCTGTCAAACTGAGATTTCCACTCTTCCTCATTCCTTCATTCCGGATCCGGCGCGTTCTTTGCGCAACTCTTTCCTGTCCACCGGGTTAAAAACAAGGGATGCCGCGCAGTGGGCGTGGTGGGAGATCCGGCTGATCGCATTCGGCGAATGGCCGTAGCTTTGGGAAACCACCTCCCGTGCCACTGCGTCAAAGAATGCGTAGCTGGTGGGCAGTGCTGAGCGTGTCGCACGGCAGGCGCCTACGCGAGCCAATGAGTGCCCGGCAGCCTGGGGGGGTCGAAATGAACCGAGACAAACACAGCTATATCAGCAGTGTCCTGGTCACCTGCCTCTTCTTGACCTTCTTTCTGGCGCCGACGGCCTTGCAGGCGCAGGAGAAGGCCACGCCGCGCGCTCGGGCATACGTTGTTGCGCAAGAAACCACGATTCGGGGTACCATCCTGAATTTTACCGAAGACTCGGCGACTCCGCCGATTGGCGCTCAATTGACGCTGCAAACGGGGAGCGGCGCACTGAGAGTCCATGTCGGGAATGCTTCGTTCCTCCGTGCGAACCATGTCACTTTCGCGGCCGGAGAGATCGTGACGGTCACCGGCGTCAATGTTCCCCTGCGGGAGGGGAGCATCTTCGCCGCACGCGTGATCCAGAAGGGCAATCAGTCGCTCGCGTTGCGCTCGCCGACGGGTGCACCGCTGTGGTTCGCGGGAGTGCGCCCGCAGGGCGGAGTGAAGAGCCTGGGGCAGGGAGGTCCGCGATGAAGCGCCTGACTTTCTCGATTACCTTGGCCGGCTTGGCTCTGTTCGCTACTTCGTGTGGAGGAGGGGGTTCAAACGTGGGTCCCCCGCCACCACCGCCGATCACCGGCGGGTTCTCCAACGCCAGCTTGAACGGGCATTACGCTTTTTCCATGAGCGGAAACGACAGCAACGGATTTTTCGCCAGGATAGGGAGTATTACCGCGAACGGCCAAGGCCTAATCACTGAGGGAGTCGAGGACATAAACGATTCCGTAGGCGTCGCGAGGATCATATTCACCGGCGGGACCTATTCCATCGGCGGCGATGGCCGCGGCAGCCTGCAACTTGTGAACAGCACCGGCACGACGCATTACAGCATCAGCTTGGGGTCCACATCGAAGGGATACATCATCGAGACGGATACGTTCGCCACGGCCGGAGGCTCTTTGGCGAAGCAGGACACAACGGCGTTCTTATTCCAAGGCAACGCTTTAGCCCCCGGGATCGCCGGAGGATACGTTTTCGACGTCAGCGGAATTGACAACGGGGGAGTACCCGAATCCATCGTTGGGCGCTTTACGGCTGATGGTGCGGGGAACGTTTCCGGTGGCGTGATGGACGAGAACCTGAGCGGGAGCGTGCCCAGCGGCGCGATGAGATTCGCCTCGGCATCATACGGCGTGGACTCCGTGAACACCGTGGACTTGCCCAGTTTCGGCCGTGGTGTGTTCAACCTCGCGAGCAACACCTTCGTGTTCTACATTGTGGATGGCACCCGAGTATTTTTCCTGGGAACAAATGTGCCCGCGGTCCTGAGCGGCGAAGCCGACGCGCAGCAGAGCATGACCTTCGACAACACCTCCTTGATTCAGAATCAGAGTTATGCCTACTCTATCGGCGGGGCCGGTCCCCCCTCCAGCGGCATGTTCGGGCCAATTGCAGCTGCAGGACGCTTTACGGCCGACGGCAGCGGCAATCTCAGAGCGATCACACTTGACGAGAACGACTCCGGGAGCCTCACGCAAGTGACCAACGAGAGCGGCGCCTACTCGGTGGATACTTCCGGGCTCAGTGCCGGCAGCGGCCGCGGCACCGCGACATTCAATAACAGCACGGGAATGTTCACCTTCGTTTTCTACCTGATGTCACCGACGCAAGCTGTTTTCCAGGAGACCGATTCCGGCATCGTGAGCGACGGCGTCTTCCAGGCGCAGGCCCCCGGCCCATTTACTGCAAGCTCGCTGGCAGGTGACTACGCCTTTCGCTGGAACGCGGTGGACACTAACGGCGAGGATGATTTCGTCGGCAGGCTAACGCTAACGAGTGCCGGGGTTCCCAGTGGAGGCGTGGATTTCAACGAGTCCGGCCAAGTCTTCTTGAGCTATCCGTTTAACGGCACGCTAGCGCTGGCCCCCGATTCGACCGGGGCCAATACGTTCTCGATAACGACGACGCCATCTCCCACGAACACGCTTAACTTCACCTTGTACATCGTGAATCCGACGCAGTCTTTTGTTGTGGGCACCGACCCGCAGATCGTCGCTGGAGGAGTGATGTCAGGGCAGCAACACTAGAGTTTGCGGAACCGGGGCGCGCCGTCAGGTTCGACCGTGTGACTCGGCCTCCTGAATCAGCTTCTCAACGCGGGCGACGTCTTCGGGGACGTCCACGCTGATCGAATCGTAAGGCACTTCGGCGACGCGAATCTTCCAACCGTTTTCGAGCCAGCGGAGTTGTTCGAGCTGCTCGATCCTTTCGAGCTCGCCCTGGGGCAATGTGGGAAACTCGAGCAGGGCCGCCCGCCGAAACACATAAAGCCCCAGGTGCTTCAAGTGGCGGGCGTGCACGCGCTGCCCGGAATCGCGCACCCAAGGAATCGGCGCGCGGGAGAAATAGAGCGCGTTGCCGTCGAAATCCAAGACCACCTTCACCATGTGGGGGTCCATGATGTCGGCCGGCGCGGCGATGGGCACGGCAATCGTGGCCACTTGCGAGGAGTCATCTTCCAACAGCGCTTCCACCGCAGCGTCAATGGCCGCCGGCTCGATCAGAGGCTCGTCGCCCTGGACGTCTACATAAACGTCGGCCGCGACCTGTGCGGCCACCTCGGCGATTCGCTCGGTGCCCGAGCGGTGGTCGGCGCGCGTGAAGCGGCTCTCTCCACCGAATCCTTCCACTATGCGCGCGATACGCTCATCATCGGTGGCGACGATCACACGCGCCACGCGCTGAGCTTGGCGCGTGCGCTCCCAGACGCGCTCGATCATGGGCTTGCCCGCAATGGGCACGAGCGGTTTGCCCGGTAAGCGCTCCGAAGCGTACCGCGCCGGGATCACTGCCAGGACTTGCTCCGGGCTCATTTTGTGTAGCCTTTCTTCCTCCGGGGCACGCAGGCGCGATGCTACCACACCGGCCGGCCTCCCCGCGTAAAAGGGATTGCCTTGTTCTCTCGCGGTGGTAAAATCATCCGGGTAATGACAGCGCGCGCGCCTGGAGTGGGAGGCGTTGGGGGAAGCGCAATGAGGGCTTTCGCGAGTGAATCTCGCGTCCGGGTTTACCTGCCAGTCCTGTTGTGTCTTGCCGTCGCGGTGTTCGTTCTCCTCGACGTTCAGGCGTACGCGCAAGAAAACACCCCAGCCGAATACAAGCACGACACTCCCGGTGAACCGATCAAACCCGGCAAGCCGATTCGTGTGGACGTGGACATGGCCCTCGTGAACGCCACGGTCACCGACCCCTATGGCCGCCTGGTGACAGGTCTCGATCAGGGCGATTTCCGTGTCTTTGAAGACGGGGTCGAGCAGGAGATCGTTCATTTTTCCGGCGAGGATGTGCCCATATCGATCGGAGTCATCTTCGACATGAGCAGCAGTATGAAGAACAAGATTGATAAATCGCGCGAAGCCGCGATCGAGTTCTTCAATACCGCGAATCCCAAGGATGAGTTTTTCCTCGTCAGCTTCAACGACCGCGCTGAGCTCACGAGTCCGTTCACGGACAGCGTCGAAGATCTCAAGCAGAGACTGGCGTACGCCTCTGCAGGGGGAAGCACGGCGCTTCTGGACGCCGTTTACCTGGGTTTGAGTGAAATGAGGGGTGCACACAACGCCAAGCGGGCCTTGCTCATCATATCCGACGGAGGAGATAATCATAGCCGTTACAGTGAAGCGGATGTCCGCCGGTTGGTTCAGGAAGCTGATACTCAGATATACGCCATCGGCATCTACAGCCCGATCGGCTTGCGCCCGACAGAGGAGGAAAGGAACGGGCCCACGCTGCTTTCCGAAATCAGCGAACTCACCGGGGGCCGCGTTTTCAACGTAGAGAGCATTGGCGATTTGCCGGACATTGCGACAAAGATCAGCATGGAGTTGCGCAACCAGTATGTTCTTGGATATCGGCCGAGCAACCACGCACATGATTCCCGCTGGCGCAAGATCAAGGTCAAGGTGCACCCACCTCGAGGGCTCCCGCCCCTTAGCGTTTTCGCCAAGACAGGGTACTACGCTGCCAGCAGATAGACCCTGCGCGGGGCGTTCCGCTTTTCTTTCGTTGTTCTTCCTACTCGGCTCGGTGCTTCTTGTTCCTGCGGCCGGGGCGCAAGCTCCCATGTCCGTGCCCAATTCCGTCCCGCCGCCGCCGGGCCAGGCCGATCGGCCACTCCGCGACAAGCAGGGCGCCAGCATTCGCGTCAATGTGAATCTAGTTGTTCTCCACACGACTGTGCTGGACGACCGCGGGCATTTCGTGGATGGCCTGAAGGAAGAGAACTTCCGAGTGCTTGAAGACAAGGTCCAGCAGAAGCTCTCCGTCTTCAAGCGCGAAGATATTCCCGTGAGCATGGGGTTGGTGATTGACAACAGCGGGAGCATGCGCGAGAAGAGGGCGCGTGTGAATGCCGCGGCGCTCACGCTCGTTCAAACCAGCAATCCGAACGACGAGGTCTTCGTCGTGAACTTCAATGACGACTTCTACCTCGATCTCGACAAGGACTTCACGAACAGCATCCCTGAAATGAAGGAAGCCCTCGAGCGCATCGATTCCCGCGGCTCGACCGCGCTGTACGACGCCATTATCGGCTCGCTCGACCACCTCAAGAAAGGCACGAAGGACAAGAAGGTTCTCCTGGTGGTGACAGACGGCGAGGACAACGCCAGCCGCACTGACCTGGAGAAAACCTTACGCGAGATACATTCCTCCGACGCCGTGATTTATACGATTGGACTGTTGAGTGAGGATGAGAAGAAGGAACGCAAGAAGGCCCGCAAAGCGCTGCAGGAAATCGCCGAGGCTTCGGGCGGTCTGGCCTTTTTCCCCGAACCGGTCCATCGCGAGGGAGCCTCCGCGAATGACACCGTTGAGGAAGTTGAGTCCATCTGCACGCAGGTCGCGCACGACATCCGCAACCAGTACACGCTCGCCTACTATCCCTCCAACGCCAAGCGCGACGGCAGCTTCCGCACCGTTCAGGTGGAAGTGATTCCGCCGCGCGGCCACGGCAAGCTGACCGCCCGGACGCGCAACGGCTACTACGCTCCCGGAGCCGCTGCCACCGCCAGCAGTGCGGGGAACTAATCAGCACGGCGATGAGGTCTGTCCCGTTGCGAATGCCCGTGTGGTTCGTCGAATGTGTGGTCCACTTCACTGAAGTGCGCGTTGCGAGTGCTTGATTCCGGGGCTGCGTCGGCACCAGCCGGCGGCCTTGACGAATGAAACTTTCCGGCGCGAAGCTACGTACAACCTAACAAGGGGGTGCACGATGCCGGACACACCGGACCACCACCGCGGCTCCATCGGCGGCGCTATCGTGTTGATTGCGCTCGGCGGGCTGTTTCTGTACGGAACTCTTCATCCGGATTTTCACGTTTGGCCCTTCCTCGGTCGCTACTGGCCGCTGATCCTGATTTTTCTGGGCTTGGGCAAACTGTGGGATTACTACTGGGATCGCACGCATCCGGGCTCTTCGCACGGCGGTGAGCTATCCGGCCTGGCCGTTGCGCTGCTCATCCTTGTGCTGATCGCCGGTCTGGCCTTCTGGTTTCCGCATCAACACCGCTGGCGGTCCTTCGATCATGAGACGCAGAGCGAAGTGGATCGCCAGGGCGCGGAATCGGTGCAAGCGAAGATCGACATGCCCGCGGGGATGTTGGACCTTTCCGGCGGGGCGGAGAAGCTTCTTGAGGCGGACTTCGATACTCATGAATCCTGGGGCACACCTCGCGTTGAATACAGCGTCAACGGCGGCGTCGGCCAGCTCAACATCCAGCAAGAGGAGGGCTCCAATTTTCATTTCGGCACGTCGGACAATACGTGGAGGCTTCACCTCAGCGATGATGTTCCGCTCGACCTGTCCCTCAATATGGGGGCGGGACAGGGCCAGTTGCGCTTGCGCGGGCTCAACCTGACACACCTCCGGGTTGAAATGGGAGCGGGCCAACTGGACCTGGATCTCACCGGCAGCCGCAAGCAGGACTTTCAGGCCGACATCCAAGGCGGAGTGGGACAGGCGACGATTCACCTGCCGAAAAACGTCGGCGTGCAGGTCCACGCCTCGGGCGGGATCGGCGCTGTCAACGCCCGAGGGCTCAAACGCGACGGGGAAACCTACATAAACGACGCATACGGCAAGACTCCTGTCACGATCAAGATGAACATCGAAGGTGGAGTGGGCACGATCAACCTCGACCAGGAGTCGTAGAGCAGCGGCGTGCGCGGCTTCGCTAGCGCGAGACCGCTTCGGCAACTGATTCCGCTACGCGATGGATTTGATCGGGCCGCAGCTCCGGATACATGGGCAGGGAGAGAACTTCCTGCGCGGCGCGCTCGGCGATAGGAAAGTCGCCCGGTTTGTGGCCGAGCGGTGCATAGAGGGGTTGAAGGGGCAAGGGAACCGGATAATACACGGTTGCGCCGATTCTCCTCTGCGAGAGGAATGACTGAATGTGGTCGCGGCGCAAAACACGGATCGTGTATTGGTGATAGACGTGTTCGCATCCCGCCGGAACCACTGGGACAACCACGCCTGGAATCTTCGCCAATAGGGCATCGTATTCCCGCGCGTGTGCCTGACGTGCCGCCTGCCATTCGGGAAGATGCCCCAGTTTGACGCGCAGAATCGCGGCCTGAATCTCGTCCAGCCGGCTGTTCCAGCCCTGTTCGCTCGCCACGTATCGACCTGTCTGGCCATGATTGCGCAGCGCGCGGAGTCGAGCCGCGCATTCCTCGGTGTTCGTTAGGATCATGCCGGCATCGCCGTAGGCGCCTAAATTCTTCGTGGGATAGAAACTGAGACACCCGAAGTCACTCAGCCCAGCAGTCCTGTGGTCGTGGTAGGTGGCGCCGACCGCTTGTGCATTGTCTTCGATCACGCGCAGATTGTGATAGCGCGCGAAGCCAAGAATCGGTTCCATGTCCGCGGGCAGGCCGTAGAGATGGACGGCGACGATGGCCTTCGTTTTCGGCGATACCCGGCGCGGCAACTCCGGCGGCGCGAGGTTGAATGTGTCTGGGTGGATATCCGCGAAAATCGGCCGCGCGCCGAGAGCGGTCACGGCTCCCGCGGTGGCTATAAAGCTGAATGCCGGAACGATCACTTCATCGCCGGGGCCAACCCCGGCCGCCCGCAGTGAGAGCACCAGCGCGTCGGTTCCTGAAGCCACGGCGACCGCGTAGCGAGCTTCGCAAAAACGCGCCATCTCTTCCTCGATTGCCGCAACTTCTTTCCCGAGAATGAATTGCTGCGAATCGAGTACGTGCTGCACCGCGCCGCGGACTTCTTCCCGTATTTGCGCGTATTGCGCATGCAGGTCGAACTGCGGGATCGGATCGGCGGAACTGCTAAGGGATTCGGCAGCCATCGGCGTCCTCGAATTATATGTCAGCGGGCGGCATTCCCGACACGGGAACACTCTTTTCGTCCGCAATACCCGAATGAGAAGTCTTCGCTAGCGGAGGCGGGCGGGAGGGTCGGCGGTGGGGGGGATGGCTGCGAGTTCGCCGGGACCGTTCGCGTTTGGAATGATTTTTCCGGGAGCCGGCTGAGCGATGCCGACGCCGGTGTTCAGGTCGAGATGTTCCTTGCCGCATCGCGGGCAATAACCCTTTCCGGTGTCCTCATCGCGCAAGCTGGCCAACTCGTAGCAGCCGCAAACGCAGTCGCAGTATCCGGTTTCAGAGGCGGTCTTGATCGGCACCAAAGCCACAGTTCTCTCCTGCCAAAATTCTACGGTCCCAACCTGGAGCGCACAAGCGCCATTGGCGGACTAGGGCCCGAACGCGGAGCCAGTCTCAGATCCTCTTCAAGTGGGCGAGGCGGAACGGCGAGCTGAGATTCTCGCGCAGCTCGAGCCAGTGCTCGTCGGGGATCTGAAGGAATACAGACACAACCGCCGGGTCGAACTGGGTACCAGCGCATCGCTTGATCTCTTCGCGTGCATGTTCCATCGAAATAGCCTTGCGGTAGGGACGGTCCGAAATCATGGCGTCGAGGGCGTCAGCGACCGCGAATATCCTCGCCCCAAGTGGAATTTGTTCGCCTTTTAGGCCACGCGGATAGCCGGTGCCGTCGAAGTACTCCTGATGCGCGAGAACGATCTCGGCGGCGTCGGAGAGGAACGGGATGCGGATGACCATGTTGTAGCCGATCTCGCAATGGCGGCGCATGACCTCCATCTCCTCGGCGGTGAGGGGACCGGGCTTCCGCAGGATGCTGTCGGGAATGGCCATCTTGCCGATGTCGTGCAGGAAAGCGGCGCGGGCAATCGTCGGGAGAACGTGCAGGGGCACGCGCATGACCTTGGCGATGGAAATCGTGAATGCAGTGACACGCTGACAATGGCCTTCGGTCTCGGCATCCTTGAGGTCCAAGGCGCTGCCGAGCGCTTCGAGGGTGTCGTCGTAGGATTGCTCGAGCTGATCGAGCGCGCCGCGGAGCTGCGAGGTGCGCTCTTCGACCAGTTGCTCGAGGTTACGCTGGTAGTTTCTGTTTTCGAGGACCAGACGGCGGTGCTGGAGGGCGCGCCTCACGCCCAGGAAGAGCTGGTCCTTTTCAAACGGTTTGAGGATGTAATCGTAGGCGCCGTTGCGAATGGCGTCGAGTGCGGTGCCGAGGTCGTGCATCGCGGTCACCAGGATGACGGGCACGTCGGGGGTATGCTCGCGGGCCCATTCCAGGAGCCGGAGGCCGTCCATTTCCGGCATGACCATGTCGCTCAAGATCAGGTCCGGCGAGAACTTCTGCATGTGGTCCACTGCCGCCTTGCCGTTGTTGGCGGTGACACACTCAAAACCCTGGGCTTGCAGCATGGTCGAGACAACTTCGCGAATCGCTTCTTCATCGTCTACGACAAGGATTTTTTCGGTCTCCACGACGCGGGTCCCCCCGGCGGACATTATACGGCACGGCACACGTGGTCACGGGCGAGGTTGCCCAGATAGAAAACGGCATGTTAGCGTTCTAGCAAGGGCTGGCTTCTCTCTCGATAAACCGAAACGGCAGTCCGTCCGGCCCGGTAGGGCTGGATACGGAGGAACATGGAGTTCTTGCTCGATCAGGGCCCGCTGGGAATCTCCTTTTTTGAAGCGACCGCATTTTTCGTCCTTCTGACTCTCTTCCTACTGTTTCAACGGGGTCACGCCTCGAATTTCCTGCGTCTCTGGCTTGCGGGATGGTCGCTCCTGACGATTTCCGCGATGGTCGAGTTGGGCACGCTCGTACATCCCAATTCGGCATTGCGTCTGGTGATGATCGGGACCCGCCTCGCCGCGGCGATACTGCTGTTGGCGTCGGTGCTCGAATTCACCGTGGCGATACAAAGGAAACTATGGCAACTACTGCCGATGGCGGCAGTTTGTGTTCTGGTTCTGGTCGTGGTGGAGAGCAGAGAACAGTCAGGGGTGGGCCAGGGGCGTTGGGTCACCGCGCTCACCGAGAGTGTGATCCTGCTGACGGCCGGGCGGGTACTCTGGCGGGACGCTCAGAAGCGGCTTGGCTACGGAGGCAAACTGCTGGGGGGCGCTTTGCTCTTGACCGGACTGCACGGCCTGGACCGTCCGCTGTGGGGCGCTCATCCGGCCTACCTACTCCGCGTCGCGTTTGATCATTTGTTGCTTGTGGTCGGCGGCATCGGCATGGTGGTTCTGGTTCTGGAGGAGGCGCGATCGCGCTCGGAGGAGTTGAACGACAAACTGCGGCGGCTGACTCTGATTACTACCGCCAGCACGCAGTTGCTGAACGTCAGCGATGCGCTCGATCAGGTGCTGGGGCACTTGGTGCAGAGCTTGGGCGCGACACACGGCATGGTCCGCTTGCTCGAAGGAGGTGGGGATACGGCGGAGCTCGTCCTGCGTTCGTCGGTGGGGTTCGGCAAGGATGCACAGGCGAAACGCGCGCGTCTGCCCGTGAAGGAGGTTTGGGTCCAAGAGGTGCTGCAGAATGAGTGTTCGCTATTCTCCCTCGGCAAGGAGTGCGACAACAATCTGCGCCAAAGGATGTTCGAGGACGATGTGGACAACCTGATCATCGTCCGGCTGCCCGGCAGCGAGGGACCGCTCGGAATCCTCTGTGTTGGCACAAGTCAGCGGCCGGCATTTCGGCCCGATGAGATCAGTTTTCTGATCAACGTAGCGAACCTCTTAGGGCTAACGATTCAGAATGTTCGGCTGTTCGAGAAGGTCGCGACAGTTCAGCGGCAGTGGGAATACACCTTCGATTCGATCGGAGACCCGGTTTTTGTGCACGATCAAGAAGGCAACGTCCTGCGGGCCAACTTGCGCCTGGGACATCTGTTGGGTCGGGAGCCACTGGCCTTGCTGGGCCGCAGGGTGCGCGAGATCCTGCCGCACCGGAATGAGGGTTGGCAGAATTGCCCGTATTGCGAAGGAGCGGCAGGGGAAGGCGACGACCCGGATCCTTGGCTCAAGGGGTATTTTCTGGCGTCGAATTCGAATTTTACCGATCCTGCGGGACAGCAGCTGGGCACCGTGCATGTCCTGAAAGACATCACCGCAAGAAAGCGGGCGGAGGAAAAGTACCAGACACTTGTGGCGCGGGTACAGGAGGGCGTCTTTATCTCCACGCCACAGGGGCGTTTCGTGGATTTCAACGACGCTTTCTTACGCATGATGGGTTACGAGGACCGCGCCGAGCTGCTGGGCGTGGATATTCAGGTCACGTTCTACGTCAACCCGGCAGACCGTGGGCGATTGATGAGGATCCTGCAAGAGCACGGATCGGTTTCGGACTTCGAGTTTCAGATGCGGCGCAAGGATGGCGAAGTCCGGACGGTGCAGGAATCAAGTGTCGCGACGCGGGATGCAGTGGGTAACATCACAGCAATCCAGGGTTTTCTGCTGGACATTACCGAGCGGAAGCGCGCGGAGCAGGAGATCCAGCGGCGCAATCGTGAGCTGATGGTGTTGAACTCGATCGGACAGTCGCTGATCGAGTCGCTGGACCTTTCCGACGCCTTGCATCGTGCGCTGCGGCAGATCTCCGAGCTGTTCGGCTTGGAACTGGGCTCAGTTTTCCTGTTGGATGAAGGGAAGGGCGTACTGCGCCGGATCGCGGCGGTGGGACATCGGTCGGAGTATGCGCGGGGCTTTCCGGCGACGGCCGTGCAACCGGAATTGCTTGGGCATGTCCGGTCGGCTCATGCCACGATCGTGGCCGTGCAAGGGCTGCCTCTACCGGAGGTGTTCCGCGACCTTCGACAAAAGGAAGGTCTGACGCTCGCGCACCTGGTCGTGCTGTGGTCGAAGGACCGCATCATCGGATGCCTGCTTCTCGGAAGCAGGGCGCAAAGGGAATATGCGCCGGCGGAGTTGAACCTCTTGGCGGCTGTGGGGACGCAGATGTCAAGTACGATTGAAAGGTCGCTTCTATACGAAGAGGCGCGACAGGCTCTCGAAAACCTGCGGCGGGCGCAGGAGCAGCTGCTACAGAGCGAGAAGATGGCAGCCGTAGGGCAATTGATTTCCGGAGTGGCACACGAGCTGAACAATCCGCTGACGGCGATCCTCGGGTACAGCCAGTTGCTGTCGTCGAACGGGCAGGTGGGAAAACAGGCGGGCGAGTACGTGGATAAGCTGCAGAAGCAAACGCTTAGGACGCACCGGATCGTCCAGAACTTGCTGAGCTTTGCGCGGCAGCACAAGCCGGAACGCCTGTCGGTGCAAGTGAATCAGGTCGTCGAGGACACGCTGGCACTGCGGGACTATGACCTGAGAACTAACAATATCCGCGTTCACCTCGACCTATCCGCGAACCTTCCCGAGATTTCTGCCGATCCCCACCAGCTCCAGCAGGTCTTTCTCAACATCGTGAACAATGCGGCCGACGCAATCCTGGAGCGAGCCAGTATGGGAGACATCTGGGTGCGCACGGCCCTCGACGGCGACCGGTTACGAATCGAATTCAGCGACAGTGGGCCCGGCGTGCAGGACCCTTCCCGGGTGTTCGACCCGTTCTACACGACCAAGCCTGTCGGCAAGGGCACCGGGCTCGGATTGAGCATTTGCTACGGCATCATTACCGAACATGGGGGAGGAATCCGCGTGAAGAATGGGCTCGGCTCGGGCAGAGGGGCGACCTTCACCATTGAGTTGCCGTGCCGCGCGACGGAAAATCTGCCAGTGCCTTCTGGAACAGAGCCGGTCGAAGTCTCGCAGGATGCTGGTAAGGAACTGATCAAGCGGCGAGGCCCCGCCTCGACGTAGTGCCGCTCCACGCTGGGTTCAGGGTAGGTAGATTTCCGCCGGCGACCGCTGTACTGCGGGCCGCTGATTCAAGGCCGGCTCTGTGCGCTCAGGGAACGCCGGCTTGATGGGCTGAGAGCCTGCCGAGTTCATAGATGGCCGCTTCGAGCCGTGAGGACGTCGAGCCAATCAGCCGGGTGAGCTGAACGAGCTCGCGAACAGCAGATCCCCCCAGCGCAAAATCGAGCCAGACAAACTCGTAAAGCAATTGGAACCGTACGACGAGACGGAGTCTTCGCCATTCCGCTTTGCGCTCGACCTTGGGGGAAAGCCTGGCGACAATCACCGCCAGCTGATTGACGCGCGCAAAATCCTCCCGGAGGCCGCCGAGGAACTGCCTCGCAGTATGGCGCCGTTCCGCGCGCACGCGGCGGCGGAGATGGGGCGAAGCGCGACGGGTCAGATACTCGCGATCGCCGGTGGCAAGCACCTGCTGAAGGATCGGAAAATACTGGCAATGGATCGGGCCGAGTTCGTCCAGCGAAGCAGAATCAGGCAGACTGGGCGTGCGGCGAGAGGGATGACGCAGGGCCCAGGCCAGCAGCCCCAGTAGAACGACGGCGACGACCACGAAGAACAATGTCTGTGCACTCAACATCGCTTTAGTTATGCAGCATCTCCGTCAGCCTATCATTCAGCAAGCGCAGGCGCGCATGAACCAACGGCGTCACTTCATTGTAGACGGCATCCGGCAGGAGAGAGGGCTCTTCCTCGACTGTCGGCAATGGAGATCGAAGCGCCACGGTCCAAACCACCAATACCCCGAAATAGGACAGCAACGTCGCCGAATTCCAAATTGATTCGTAGTAGGCCGACTGAGAGACGAAAACCCCCTCAAGAAGAGTACTGATCAGAGCGGCCACACAGGAGTAGAAGCAAAACCCGCCGAGCAAAGCCTTATAGACGGGGTGGATGTAGATGAAATAGTAGCGAACCAGCAAGAGAAGTCCGAGCAGTGCGACAGCGAAGGCCAGCATCACGCCGCGATCCGCCTTCGGGATAGCCAGGCGCACGCTCCCACCTGCATCGACAACGGCATACACCAAAACCATGCCCGAGGCGACCGCCAGCAAACGCCATCCCAGGGCCCAGATGCCGCGGTAGGGCTTCAGAACAAGGCAAAATATCTCCGTAATAGCAAGAGATCGCGCCACGAGAGTGATCGCCTCCGTGCCCCAACCCACCCAAAACGCTGCGGACGAATAGAAGCCAGAATGAACGTATACGGCCAAGAGAAGACCCGCCTGACAAACGTTGGATGCGATATAAGCTGTGAAAAAGGGAAGCCTGCGAAAGTGCCCCTTAAGGAAAATCAGACCGAGGAGAACTATCTGGACAAATACGGTGAGTACCCAGAGCAACTGTACGGGTCGTGCCAGGTCAGTCATGACCCACATAGGTTAGCATAGGGTAATTGGAAGGTAAATGTATTCCGCGCGTCTGCACGGGTGCGGCCCATGGATCGCAACTGAGCGTGGCCGCGCGTTCAAAGCTCTTATCGACGGAAGGTGTTCCGCTGCTCCTGCCGCTGGACGCAGGGGCCAGCAAGAGCAGCGGGAACGCCTCAACTTTGGGAAGTCCGTCCGTCAGGCAGTGGCGAGCCTTCGGCCTGTAGGACTCCGGATCCAAGCGAGGTCCGTCCGTGAGGCAAGGGCGAGCCTTCGGCCCGGAGGACCCTGGAACCAAGTGAGGTCCGTCCGTGAGGCAAGGGCGAGCCTTCGGCCTGGAGGACCCTGGGACCAAGTGAGGTCCGTCCGTGAGGTAGGGGCGAGCCTTCGGCCTGAAGGACGCCGGATCCAACCGAGGCTCGTCCGTGAGGCAAGGGCGAACCTTCAGCCCGCATTATAGAACTGTTCGGCGACGGCGAGATAAGCGAGGCGTTGACGGAGCCAGCGGCGGAATATACGATGAGCGCAGCCAACACGACGAGAAAGCATACGGCTAGAAGCTTCTTCATGGAATGACCCTCCCGGCATGGAAGGGTGGTTGATTTGGGGTGCACTCGAGGAAGAGAGACAGCGAATTTCAGATTTCAGAACAGAGGCCCTGTGGAAAGTCTCGAACGGTTTCAACAGAATCGGCGCATCATTCAGGACTTCACCACGACGACACTGGCGGCGATCCCGAGTGAGTTCGGGCGCTTGCTCTACGTGGCGTCGCTAAGAGACCTGTCGAGTGGAAGATACGACCACGCTGGATTAACGGCGATGTATCCACGGGAGGCAGTGCAGGAAGCGATCGAGGTGTGCCATGAAGAGCTGTTTTCGCGCATCCTGGAGACACCGCTCGAAGAGCAGGAGCGGGACCTGCGGTTCTGCCTGAGCCAGATGGAGTCAAGCAGCCTGCTCCGGACGGTGCAACAGTGGACGCACACGCAGGCGTACCGGCTGCTGGTGCCGGAGCGCGTCCCGGAGTATCTGCGTGAGCTGTTCTGCTCGAATCTCGGCGCTCTGCTCGAGATCTTGGGAAACGACGAGACTAAGAATCCGTCAGTCTCATCACCACCCCGATAACGCGCCCCACGACTTCCGCTTCTTCGGGCGTGCGCCAGGTCTCGGACTGGCAATGCGATAAGGCGTGTGGCTGCATGACCAGCCGGTTGGCGTCAGTGAAGAACCAGCCGCACCGGTAGCCTCCGCGCACCTCCACGAAATAGAGCGGGCGCTCAAATTCGTTGTGCCAGTCGGAATTCTCGATGCGTCGCTGGGTTGGATCGACAAGAACAACGCTGCCGGGACGCAGAAGCGGGTGCATGCGGCGGTCGTCGAGGCCCACGTAACCGTACCGATACTTTGCGTTCCCATTGCCGTTGAATAAGCTGCCCTCCAATTGTCCCCAACGCTCGATCATCCGGGAAAGAAACTCCGTGCGCCTCGGGTCGAAGGCCGGGTCGAAACGGACGGGAATGGTGAGCCCCGAAGGGGAAGCGATCAAGTGGGTGACGGGCGCGGGAAATGAAATGGAATCCGCAAAATGCTCTTTTAACGGAACGTCATACCACTCACACACTTCCACGGGGTTGAGGCGGTAAACGACGGATAGAGTGTAGATCTTATGCAGACCGGGAACGACGCCGTGGTTTTCGATGTCGGCGAGGCGGCTGATGTGAATGATAAACTCCGGGCGGCCTCGGCGGCCGGCGATTTCGAAACTGGCACGCTCGACGTCACGATAGGTCAGGCCCAGACGTTCGCGGACCTGCCGAAGACGAAGCCCGGCAACCATGTTTCCTCAGGCACCTTGAGACAACCGCTATTCCGCGAGTATAACAGAATTACCATTGCGTTACGCATCCGGAACAGCGCAGGAAGCGTCGCGGGGCGAAGCGATGAAACCCTGCGCCGAGTCCAGGCTCCAGCCTGTGAGTTTGCTCACCAGCCAGCGCTGTACTACAGTGTGTCCCGCGTATGAGATGGCATTTCACGTTGATGGCGATCCTGGTGGCGCTGGGTGCTTGGGAGTGGTCTCCGAGCCGGCCGGGCGAAGTCGGGAGGACCGCGTTTCTCGGCCGAACGGATGAGCGACGGTCGGCGGCAGCAGCGCAGGCAGACCCGCGGGTGGCGGAGTTTGCGGAGGCAGTCGCGGAGTTACGGTCGGTCCCGCCGGAGGATCCCAGTGCCCGGGCAGCGCTCGAGAAGGCATTGAAGTTGCTCGATGGGATCGCGACGACGGCATTGGGGGCCGGTAGCGGTAACGCTTCGGAAGCAGCCAATCAGGTGCTGGCACGCTTTGTGACGCGCGAGCCGCCGGTTGGGGAGAGCTACCGAGTATACCGGGTGGGCGAAGAACCGGATGTTTACGCACTCGGCGTCAATTTCGGGTCGGGCGGGCCTTCTGCGGTGCGCTTATACGCAAGGTCCAACCCTCGCGGGCCATACCAGCTCGCGGGGCAAATAGATCGATTTGTCCAAAAGGACTACTTCGACGACTACCTGGAACTCGCCGTGGTGGATAGGAAGAGCGCCGTGTTCGTGACCGTGACCGGCCGGACGGACGAGCTTCAAAGTGGTTCGTTTGCGCTCTGGAAGTATGACGGGAAGGCGGTGTCCGCATTATGGTCGTCTGACCTGCTCCCTCACTCCAGTTATGAGGCCGTGCCCAGGGGCTTGATGGTCACCTACTGCGCCGACTTGGACGAAGAAAACCCCAAGGTCTGCAGGAAGACAGTGCGCGATACGTATCAGTGGGACGGGAACGCATGGACGCGGGTCAGCCAGCAGGAGTTTTCCCCGCGGCCTTAACGACCGCGCAAAGGGTTTCTTGACGCCGCCCGTGGCATCGTGGAAGGATGTCCTCGCAGCTTGCTCTTTCCCCAAGCGCCGTCCGAGGCTGAAGGGCATGCAACGACAGCTCTCAGTGCGGGATTTTACGTCCGGGCCGCCGGTGACGATCACTCCGAAGGCGCGGCTGGTTGATGCGGCGCTCTTGATGCGCCGAATGTCGGTCCGCCATCTGCTGGTGGTGGAGGGAGGACGGCTGGTGGGCCTGCTCACCGATCGCGATCTGCAGCGCTGTGCGCCATCCCGGCTGATTCCGATCACGGAAGACGCTTATAACGATTTGTTTGCAAACACGACGGTTGATCGGGTAATGGTGCGAGAGCCGCAGACAATTCCGGCAACTGCCACTTTATTGGAAGCCATCACGACGATGCAGCAGGCGCAAATCGGGTGCCTCCCGGTGATGGAAGGCGAGAAAGTGCTGGGGATCGTCACCCGCTGGGACTTGATTGAGGCGCTCCGGCGGATACTCGTCGAGGAAGCGGAAGGAGAAACGAAGCCGTCCAAGCGTTGAGCCGGTGCCATTCCCACCACGACTCCCATCCACCCCTTGAAATCGAGCCGCAGAGTGACCGTGTTGCCTGCACGAGCCGCGCTGAAATCTGCTATCCTGCGAGTCTGATGCGTCAACGAATTCGCTTTCCATACCTCCTCCTTTCCCTTTGTTTTTCCTTTCTCCTGCATGTCGGTCCCGGGAGTCTCCAGGCGCAGGTTGCGCAGTCTGCGCCCCGGGCGGGCTCCTCGGCTGACAACAACCGAGAAGACCCGCTGGCAGCTGCCGATGAAGTCCTGCGCGACATGAGCCAAATAACCTCCCTGCCGCTGCGGGAGCCACTGCGCAAGAGTCTGCGGTCGCGGGACGAGATTCGAGCCTACGTACTGCGCGAAATGAAGGAAGAGAAGTCATCCGACGAACGCTACGCGGCGGAAAAGGAGATGGAGGCATTCGGACTGGTGCCCAAGGGCTTCGAGCTTGAGCCGTTCCTGGTGGACCTGCTCACCGAGCAAATTGCCGGGTTGTACGACCCGAAGGCCCACGAGTTTTACATCGCGGACTGGATCGTTTCGGCGGACAAGCGGATGGTGATGGCGCACGAACTGACCCATGCGCTGGAGGACCAGAGTTTCCATATCGAGGCTTGGCTGAAGGCCGCGCGGCCCAACGACGATGCCGAGATGGCGCGCGACGCGGTACTGGAGGGCTCGGCGAATGCCGCCATGGTCGATTACATACTTCATGGAACGGGCCGGACGGTCTGGGAGTTGCCCGAAATCGACCCGGAACTCTTCCTCGGCGACACCAAATCGAGCCCGAAGTTCTCGAGTGCCCCGCGTTTCATTCAGGATACCCTGCTCTTTCCTTATATCGCGGGACTGAACTTCACGAAAGAAGCCCTGCGGCAGAAGGGCTGGAGTGGACTGGCGGGGCTGTTTGCCACCCCCCCGGCGTCCTCGCAGCAGATTTTGCACCCGGACCTGTATCGGCGCGGCGTGAAGCCCGCGAACGTGGCCCTGCCGGATGCGGGGAATATGCTCGGACGGGAATGGAAGCGCCTCGATGAAAACGTTTTGGGCGAGTTCGGCGTGAAAGAAGTGCTGCTGCAATTCTTGGGCGCGGAGAGGGCCGGCAGTTTGTCGTCGGCGTGGGTGGGAGACCGCTACGCGCTTTTCGAGGGTGTGACGACGAAGAAGCTGCTGCTTATTTTCCGGTTGCAGCTTGCTACGCCGGAGGATGCAGCCCGGTTCGCGGGGCAGTATTCGGAAGCGCTGGAGAAGAAATACGCACAGCGACGGAACCTCTTCCGCCGGCCGAATTACTTCTCTTTTGACTCGGTCGACGGAGGAGTGTTCCTCCGTTGCGTGAGTGCCGAGTGTTTCACCCTGGAAGGCGGAGATGAGCAGCTCTTCGAGCGGCTGACGAAAGCCATGGGATGGCTTCCGGGCCCGGTCCGGCCCAAGAGGCTCGAAAGCGAGCCGGCTGAAACCACGTTACACGAGAGTCTCCCGCCTATTCCTGTAGCGACGAGCGCGGCCCCCGCTGCGTTCGCACCTTAGGTGAACCCCCAAAAGGCCCGGTGGAAATAACCGATCAGCGCGCGTGTTGCAGCGCGAGGATCGTCAGGTCGTCTGTGCGTTTCGAGCCCCCGGAGAAGTTCCGCAGGTCAGCCAGGCACTCGGCGAGCAACCGCTCGGGCGCGTTGCCATGATGGCGAGCGGCCAGGCCTTGGAGGCGATCGATGCCATACTCCTCGCCATGCGGGTTTTCCGCCTCGGTCAGGCCATCCGTGTAAAGGAGCAGCGTATCGCCGGGCAAGAGCGATAGCCGCTGGACCGGAAAACGCACGTCGGCAAACATCCCGAGTGGCACGCCGCTGGCGGCGTTCGGTGTTGCGCTGGCATCGTGCACATGGAGCACCGGCAGGTGGCCGGCGCTGACAAATTCCACGGCGCCATCGCGCGCAGCGTGGCCGACCACCAGCGTGGCGAACTGGCCGGCGAGCGTGCTCTCGCAAAAGATGCGGTTCGCGACGTTGACCATCTGTTCGAGAGGCAGTCCCGCGTCCGTGAGACTGCGGAACGTGGCGTGGAGATGGCTCATCAGCATAGACGCGGCGACGCCCTTGCCGGACACGTCGCCGAGAAGAAAGAGCAGGCCGTCGCGGGTTTCGAGCAAATCGCAGTAGTCGCCGCTCACCAGTCCTGCGGGTTCGTAGTGATAACGCACGCGCCAGCCGGCCGGGGCGAGGTCGTTCCGAGGAAGCAGCGCCCGCTGGATGCGAGCCGCCAGCTCCAGATCCCGTTCGAGAGCGCGCTGTTCTTCCTCCGTCAGGCATCCCAGGCACACCTGCAAGAGCGGGTCGGAGAGGAGCCTGTCCGTCTCGATCGTACCTTGGCACGACGTGCAGACCCCGTAAGTTTTATGCTCCATCCGAGAGAGGGCCGCGTCTACTTGGCTGAGCAGTCCGGCGAGTGACGCATCAGCTCCCGGTGCGCGCACTGCCGTATGCAGAAGCTCGCGGCGCTCTTCGAGCTCAGCACGAAGGTAGGTTTGCTCGGAGGTGTCCATCGGGGCTCCGTCGTCCGGTTGGCGTCTTGCGGCAGTAGGTTCCATCTGATTACCTCCTTCGGACCGAGAATTCCACGGTATAACTTAGGATGCGATACGCCGCCTCGCCAGTATAGACCGCCCTATCGTGCTGGCAAGAAGCGGGGTAAGGTCGCCTTGGCACCATTCTGGATGCGAAGCTCGAGCCGGGTAACACGATGATGGATCTTCTCCTCGAGCCGCGCGGCTCGGGCTGGCGAAAGCCGCGCGGAAACGCGCTCGTGGCGCAGCTTTGCCAGCGCAAGCTGAGCGTATTCGAGTGCGCGGCTAAAATCGCGAGCGCGGCGCTCGTAGTGAATAGCAAGTTCTTCGCAAGCGGCTAAACCATCATCAGGGTCGGTAGCCAACTCTTCCCAGAGCGCGGCAGCCTGGAGGTAATCTCCGTGGCGTTTGGCAAGACACGCGAGTTCCCAGCGCGCGCCGGGACGAATGGCCGCAGGAAGGCCCGCATCGAGGGCGATCCGGCAAGCGGAACGCGCGCGGGCAGGCTCGCCGCGGCGGCCGAGAAAGCGCGCGAGGCCGTAAAGGTCGAGAGCCTCATCTTCCCCTTGGGCACGGGGTTCGGCATCGCCCAAGAGGCTAGTGATCTTTCCGAGCAGGGCGGCAAGACCGCGCAAATCCATCTGATTGTGACGGAGGACGCCCGAGAGAGGGTGCGCGGGTCCTCCGCGAAGATAGTCGAAATAGAACTGAGGGATGAGGGAGGAATCGACATCGTCGCCACGATCCCAGCCGAGCTGCCGGGCATTGAGGATGAAGTGCTCGAGTTCGACTAAACGCACCGAGCCAAGCCGGAGCTTCCAAAGAGCGCGCGCGGGATGCAGGAGGTCGAAGTGCGCAGCAAGACGCGGCGGGGCAATTGCGCGAGTCATCAGGAATCTGGTTTCGAGCAGCGGCCAGTCGAAGCACTTGCCGTTGAAAGTGAACAGCACGGGGCGCTCGGCGAGCCGCGCGGCGAGTTCGTGCAGGACGGAATGCTCGTCCGTGTAATCGCGCATGAAGAACTGCTCGACCTGCAGCCCGCCTGAGTCCCACCAGGCAATGCCGACGAGGAAGGCATAAGTGCCGGCGCCTCCGGCAAGGCCAGTGGTTTCCGTGTCGAGGAAGAGCCAACGCGTAGGTTCTTCCAGAGCTGCCCGCGCCGTTCGACTCCGTTCAGGATCCCGCACGCGCGCGAGCAGGTCGAAAGCAACCGGCGATGGCTCGAATAGTCCGGGCGTGGAGAACCAACGCCGCACGGCCAGATGCTCGCCGTAGCGATTGCGAGCGACTTCAGCGCCGAGCAGCTCGGCGATCGAGCCGGGTTCAGCAGGGCGGATTTGAGCCGGCAGCACATTTGCCCGGGCAGGCCTCAGCGCGGCCACACGAGACCACTTGTCGTTTAGGCCATTCATGCGCATAGCCGGTCCAGGATCGCGAGAGCCGCTTGCTTGGCGCGTGGAACGAGGTCGCCCGCGGGACCGACGCAGGATGGGCAGCCGGATTCACAGGAGCAGCTCTCGATCAATTCGCGCGTCTTGCGGACGAGCAGGTCGTGCGCGCGGAAGAGCGGCTGGGAAAAACCGATGCCGCCGGGATAGGCGTCGTAGAGATAGAGATTCGGCTCAAAGAATTCGGGCGCTTGGCCCTGGGCAAATTCTCCCACGTTCGCCGGCACAAGATCGTCTTCATCGACGCCACATCCAAGTGAGGGCGGCCGCTCGCCAACGGCCGTGGCGAGATCGCGCCGATCGCACATCAGGAGGAGCGTGGCGACGGATTCAAGAGCGTAAAGCAAACCGGCCATGCCGCTCTGGCGCTCGCTGATGGAGAAGGGAAGAGACTCGATGAGCGGCCGCTCGAGCGTGATCCAGTACGCGGTCGTATGCATTTCGTTTTCAGGCAGCTCGAGCTGCCCGGCGCCGACGTTCTCATTGGTGAAGAACTTGATCTTCTTGAAGCCGACAACTTGAGACCGGACCAATACATCGCCGTGCGCGCGGGAGGCGGGAATTTCAGGACGGGACTCGGAAGCGCGAGCCTCGTCTGCGATTTCGAGGACGCGCACCTGCGTGTATCGTATGGCGTCCGTGTAATAGTCCACATCCACTTGCTTGACGTAGGCCTTGCGCTCGTCGAAATCGAGCTTTTCCACATGATATTGCCGGCCTCCGTGGAGATAGATGGCCTTGGGATGGACGAACACGAGCGCGGAAGGGAAGTCCACTTCGGCAATCACTTCAGGCTCGGCAGTGATGTCGATGATGACGAAATTGTCGGAAGAGACTGAGCGGAGGCTGATGGCGTCTGCGGGGTAGGCGTCTTGGGTCCAGTGCCAATGCTCGCCCGCCCGATGGAGGAAGCCTGCCTCGGCGAGGCGCGAGCAAAGATCGGCGAGGTCGATGTCGCCAAAGCGCTCACCGGACTGGATGGGCAGCTCGAAGGCGGCGCACTTCAGGTGATTGACCAGAATTTCGAGATTATCGGGCTGAATGAAAGCATGCTCTGGCGAGCGTCCGAAGAAATAGTCGGGATGTCGCACGATGAACTGATCGAGCGGCGCGGACGAAGCGACGAGGACGGCGCAGGAGCTGCCCGTGCGCCGCCCGGCGCGTCCGGCGCGCTGCCAGGTGGAGGCAATCGTGCCGGGGTACCCCGCCATGACGGCGGCGTCGAGTGAGCCCACGTCGATGCCGAGTTCCAGGGCGGAGGTCGAAACCACGCCGCGGATTTGCCCGTCGCGCAAGCCGCGCTCGATCTCCCGCCGTTCACCGGGCAGGTAGCCGCCGCGGTAGCCGCGAATGGCTGCGGGCCGGCCGGGCGGGTCGGGATTGGCCTGCTGCAAATACGTGAGCAGGATTTCGGTGTGCAGGCGGCTGTTGGCGAAAACGATGGTTTGGAGACGCCGCTTCAAGAACTCCTGGGCCACGCGCGAAGACTCGTTGATGTAACTGCGGCGGATGCCGAGGGCGCGGTTCACCACGGGCGGGTTGTAGAACACGAAGACTTTTTCGGCCGAGGGCGCGCCGTTCGAATCGACGACTTCGACCTCAGCTTCGAGAAGGCGCGCAGCGAGTTCGCCCGGATTGGCGATCGTGGCCGACGAGCAGATGAACTGCGGATTGCTGCCGTAGAAGCGCGCGATGCGGTGTAGCCGCCGCAGAACGTTGGCGAGATGGCTGCCGAAAACGCCGCGATACGTATGCAGTTCGTCGAGAACGATGTACCGCAGGTTCTCGAACACGCGGGTCCAACGCGTGTGATGCGGCAGGATCCCCGTATGGAGCATATCGGGGTTCGTGAGGACGATGTGTCCCTGCTCGCGGATAGCCTTGCGCGCGTCGGAAGGCGTGTCGCCGTCGTAGGTGAACACGCCGAAACGATTCGCGAGCCGCTGGTTGAGATCGTAAAGCTCGGCAAGCTGGTCCTGCGCGAGCGCCTTCGTGGGGAAGAGGTAAAGCGCACGCGTATCCGGATTCTCAAGGACGGCGTTCAGGACGGGCAGGTTGTAGCAGAGCGTCTTGCCCGAAGCCGTGGGCGTGACCACAACAATGTTGCGCCCGGCGCGAACGGCCTCGACCGCCGCCGCTTGATGGCTATACAGCCGGCGAATGCCCTTTTCCGCGTAGGCGGCCACAAGATCGGGATGGAGCCATGACGGAAGATCGGCCCATTGTGCCTCTCGCGCCGGGATATGCCGGATCGCCGTCAGCACCTCGCCCGACGCATCCCTCGCCGCGAATGTCTCCAGGACCTCCCGTATGCCCGTCTCGATTCGATCGGGACGTTCGATCGCGCTTGATTGGGCCAAGCGTACGGCGAGGGAATGAGCCATTTCCGGGGCCTCCTGTGCTTCGCCTTTTGTTCGCTCAAGGTACCACGCGGCGAAACGCCGGGCAAGCCCAAAGTTGTTCCGGATTAAGTTGCTGGCGAGCGACCGTGTGCCCTCTCCCTAGAGAGCAGAGGCCGGGTTCTTGAGGAAACTGCCGGGGGCGACTCACGGCGCCGTTTCGATGCCAGCCAGGCGGACCGTATTGCCCGCGGTGATCACCAACTGGGTCCCGCCGCACCGAGTGCAGGCCAGCACGGTTCCGCCGCCCCTGAACTCGGTGCCGCAGGTTGCGCACTTGGCCGCGAGCTTCTCGTGGACGAATTCCAACACGGCCCCTTCGGCTGGAGTGCCGCGCGAGGCGTCCGCGAAATGCCCTTCAATGTGATGAGAGTCGTGTCCCGAAGCTTCGCCCACGACGATTCTTAGCCGTTTGACCCGCGCTCCGGAGGGAACTTGCGCGCAGGCCTGCTTGACCATGGCTTGAACTTCGGGGAATTCGTGCACGGCCTAGACTTACACCTTTTCGGCTTTTTCGTAAACGACGAGTGGACCTTCACCGGACAAGTCGTTCGGGTGGTAACGCGGAATGGGCAGCTCGAATTGCTTGAACTCGACGCGTGCGGTCTTCTTATCCACGAGGCCAACCGCTACAGCCACGCCCCAGATAATCGCCTCCGGCCGCGGCGGGCAGCCGGGGATGTAGAAGTTCACGGGGATGACCTTCTCCACCGGCCCGATGACCGAGTAGGTGTCGAACCAAACGCCGCCTCCGCACGCGCAGGAGCCGATGGCGAAGACCAGCTTGGGCGCGGGCATGGCTTCGTAGGCGCGTTTGAGCGCAGTCGCCGTCGAGCGCATCGCCGGGCCCTGGCAGAGCATCACGTCCGCGTGGCGCGGCGAGCCCACCAGCTTGATGCCGAAGCGTTCCGCGTCGTAATAAGGCGTGAGGACGTTGAGCACTTCGATGTCGCAGCCGTTGCAGCCGCCGCTGTTGGCGTGATAGACCCACAGCGACCGGCCGAACATTTTCTGGCAAAGCGTCTTCAGCATAGGCAACTCAGTCCAACTCGATCTTGATGTCGTCCACGACCGCGTCCTTTTCGAGGTACGCCTCCGAACGGAAAACCCAGCGATCGTTCTGCAAATCGTCGAAGCGATAGCCCTTCATCTTCAACTGCTCGAGCGCCGACGGCTCCGTGAAGCAGCGCCCGCAGCGCTGGCACGTGCTCATGAAAAGCTCGATGCGCTGCCGGATATCGCCGATCTGGTTCGTGGCGTTCTCAAACTCGTGGCTCATGGTGATGGCTTTTTCGGGGCAGACATCGGCGCAGCGTCCGCAGTAGGTGCAGCGGCGTCCGAGGTATTCGAGGACGCGCATCTCCTGGGACACGTCGTAGATGAGGATTTCGCGCGCCGGGCAATTGTTTGCGCACCCCGCGCAGCCGATGCATTTCCTGGCGTCGAAGATCGGCCGGCCGCGGAACTTCTCCGGTACCGGCCGCGCCTGGGCCGGATAGGGCAGCGTCACCCGCCCTGCCGTCAGGCAGATGACCGTCTCTTTGAGTTTGCTTAAGACAGAAATGGCTGCACCTCGTTAGTGTCCATAGCTCGCCAAAACCAGCGCCACCAGCGCCACCGCCAGCAAACTGGCGAAGTAGCGGATCGCCTGATCAATCCGGTAGCGCGCATGCGTCGCGGCGACCACCGTGACCAGCAGCACCAGCACCGATACCTTGGCCCAGAACGCCAGCCAGCTCAGCGGAAATATCAGGTCTGAGCCCCACGGCACAAGAAGCGCCACAAACAACGCGCTGTAAATGACCAGTTTGGCCATCTGCGCGTACTTGAACAGCGCCAGCTTCGGCCCGGAGTATTCCATGAGCGGGCCTTCCATAAGCTCGGTCTCGGCCTCGGAGATGTCGAACGGCACGCGCTGCACGAACGCCTGGAACGACAGGAGCATCACTCCCAGCATAAGCAACCCCGACCACGGGAAGCCGCCGGTGGCGTACACCGAGCCGCTCAGCACCGTGTCCAAGCGGAACGACCGCGTGTGCACCGCCCCGACCACGATGGCGATGGCCAACAAGGGCTCGAGCGCAATCATGCTCATCATTTCGCGGCTGATTCCCACCAGTGAGTACGTCGAGCCCGCCGCCAGCCCTGCCAGCAGCGTGCAAATCCCGCACAGCGTCAGCAGATAAATCAGCAGAATGGCGTCGCCCGCGCCGTTCAATGGCACGGCGAAGCCCATGGGCACGAGGCATGCCGCCGTCAACACCGTGGCGAGCGATAGGTACGCTGCCAAGCGCTGCATCCACGGCGACTGGCCCGATTCGATGTCTTCTTTGCCCAGCAGCTTCAGCAGGTCGAAGTACGGCTGCCAGATCGGCGGGCCTTGGCGGGATTGGATGCGCGCGGTGACCTTGCGCAGCACGCCTTGGAACAGCGGCGCCACGAGAAGCACGAGCCCCACGTTCAGCACCATGCCCACGATCGCCCTGATCACGTGAAGATTCATATCCGGTCCTATGCCTTCTTTTCCCGCGCCAGTTTCACCAACTCTTCCTGCGACCATACCTTCACCGCGCCCGATCGCAGGTCAATCGTTTCCAGCCGGTCGGTGCAGGAAAAACATGGGTCGATGCTGCCCAGCGAAATCGTCATGTCCGCGATCTGCTGATCCTTGATCATCGCCGGCACCGCCTGAAGGTTCTGATAGGTCGGCGCGCGCACCCGCCAGTGCCGAGGATGATTGTTCTCTCCGGTGATGACGAAGTGATGGCTTTCGCCGCGCGGCGCTTCGACCGAAGACAGCCCCATGCGCCCCGCCGGCAACTCCTCTTGGATCTGCAGTTGAATCGGCCCCGGTTCCATCTTGTCCAGACACTGGCGGATGATCCGGATGGACTCGAACACTTCCTTCACCCGCACGAGCACGCGCGACCATACGTCGCCGCCGCGCTCGGTGATCACGTCGAACTCGACACGGTCGTACGCGGCGTAAGGATGATCGCGCCGGCAATCGATGTCCGCGCCTGCGGCGCGCGCCACCGGACCCAACAGCGCGGCATTCTTCACCAGGTTCATGTCTGCGACGCCCACGCCGCTCGTGCGCTTCTGGATATTCTTGTCCTTGCTCACCGCGCTCACGACCGGATGCCACTCGGCCTCGAGCTGATCGAGCACCTGGCGCAACTCCAGTTTGACGTCGTGAGTGATGTCCCAGCGCACGCCGCCGATCACGCAGAGGGCGTACGTCTTCCGGTTGCCGCTGATCTTCTCGGCGATCCACATGATCGGTTCGCGGATGCGGAAGCTCTGCATGAACAGCGTATCGAACCCCACGATGTGGCAGGCCAGCCCGGTCCAGAGCAAATGGCTGTGCAAGCGCTCGAGTTCGAGCATGATCGTACGGATGTATTCGGCGCGCGGCGGGGGCTTGAGCGCGGCGGCGTCCTCGACCGCCTGCGCGTAGGCCACGTTGTGTACGCAGCCGCAGATGCCGCAGATGCGCTCGGCGAGCATCGGAATGTCGTTGTAGCTCAGGACCGTTTCGGCCAGCTTTTCGATGCCGCGATGCGCCATGAACCCGCGGTACTCGCACCCGCGCACCATCTCGCCTTCCACATACAGGCGGAAATGCGCGGGCTCATCGAGCGTGGGATGGAAAGGACCGAACGGCACGACCGTGCAGCCCTCCGGCGGCTCGTCAAAGGTGAACTCGCGCGTGTCGTCAAAGCCCTGGGGAACGTGGTTCCACGGCACGTCCTTGCGCAGCGGATGCAGGCCCTCGGGCCAGCCATCGGGAAGCACCAGCCGCTTCATGTAGCGGTGCCCCACCGGTTCGATGCCGACCAGATCGCGCATTTCGCGCTCGGCCCAACTGGCTGCAGGAACCACTTCGGAGATGCTGTCGATCTTCGGGTCATTCGCCGGGACGTATACGAGGATGCTGCAGAGCACGTGATCTTTGTCGAAAGCGAAATCGTGCGCCACCAGGAACTTTCCCGAAAACGGCCGGTCATCCGCGCCAATGCTGATCACGTAGCGGGCGTCGAGGTCGCGGAAGATGTACTGGCAGATCCGTTTCACCGCCGACGGATCGACAACCACAAACAGGCGATTGTCGGCGGGCAAGTCCGCCCGCAAAATGGCCGGACCGAACTTCTCTCTCAGTTGATTGAGCCTGTCGCGGGCGACCATGTCAGTGCTCTCTCCACGCGGGCTGTTTGCCCGCTTCTGGACGCGGCGCTCCGCCTAGCCAGCGGAAGTAGCGTTTGATCTCGCCGTAGAAATTATGGGCCACGTAGCGATGGCAATCCGCCTCGCGCACGTAGCCGCAGAGCCAAGGCGCTTCCGCGCGCCGAGTGGCTGCGCCCAGCTTGGATATCCCATACGCGCCAAGGAACGTCACGCCCAGCACTGCGGCGATCCCCAGTGGCGCATACCGCGCCGCCTCGTTAAAGCCCCAAATACCGCGGAGCGGACCATTGGTCATCGGCATGGCCGCTGCCATCACCGTGCCGAAGCCTTGTTTGCTGGCGTCCAGCGCATGCTGAATCAGACGGAATCCAATCGCCGGCACCACGCCAAGCAGGATGCAAGCCAGCGCCAGGAATACTTGAGGAACCTGCATCATCCAGCCAACTTCCAGCCGGCCGTTCTTGGCGGCTTGCTCGGTGACGAGCGTGCTCGCGCGCGACAGGAAACTCGCGCCGAAGAACTTGATGAAGGACGCCAGCGTAAGCGCGCTGGTCAGGATGGCGACCACGGCGCACACCGCGAGGTACCGGGCCGATCCGCTCCCCTGAATCGCCCCCACATAGATGGTCCACTTGCTCACGAAGCCGCTGAACAGCGGCACCCCGGAGATCGAGAAGGAAGCCACCAGAGCGGTGATCGCGGTGAGCGGCATGAATTTCATCAGTCCGCCCATTTTGTTCAGGTCTTGCGTGCCAGTGGCATCAAGCATTGAGCTGGCGTTGAGGAACAGCAGTCCGGAGAAAAAGCCATGATTCAGCACGTGCAACAGCGCACCCAATAGGCCGACTGTAGCGAGCGCCGCGGCCTTCGAGCCGGCTGCTGGCAACAAAGCCATACAGGTGCCGGTACCCAGCAGGATGTAGCCCATCTGTCCGAGGCTGTGGAAGCCGAGCAGGCGCTTCGATTGATCTTGCTTGAGCGCTTGCATCGTGCTGGCAAAGAGCGTGATGGTGCCCAGCAAGGCAACCACCCATCCCCAGCTCGCCAGCGGGTAATCCGCCCGCGCGCTGAGGGGCACGAGCCACAAGAAATAGCGCATCACGCCATAAACGCCGATCTTAATCGTCACCCCGCTGAGCAAAGCGCTCACCGGCGGGGGGATGGCAGGGTCCACGTCCGGCAGCCAGAACTGGCCAAAGGGCCACATGCCCATCTCAATGCCGAAGCCCACGAGAAACAGCCCGAAGGCCAGCGCAGTTATGCCGGGCCGGGCGATCAGTAGCTGCGGCAGGGCAGCACTCACCGTGCTGAAGTCGTACTTCAGGCTGGCGCTGGCGCTCGCGACCTTGCCGGTGACTGCCAGGAGTCCGACGCCGACCATAATGGCGGCACAAGCGATAAGCATCATGATGAGGTACTTATTCGCGGCCCAGACGTTCTGGCGCTTCTTGTACTCGAAGCGGATCAGCGCGTAGCCGGGCAGCGTCATCATCATCCAGAAGATGAAGAAGACCCACATCATGTCGGTCGTGCTGAACAGACCGTACATGGCGGCGAGGAAAAGCAGGAAGTAGGGGTAGTAGCGCGCCAAGCTGTATTCCGTGTAGCGCTTCATGTAGACGATGGAATAGAACGCAGCGGGCACGGCAATGAGAGCGGCCAGGAGAAGAAAAACGGCCGTCAGACCGTCCACGTGAAGGCGCAGGACGTACCCGATTTTCGGCATTGCCCAGAACTGGGCAGACTCCGCCGACGGTCCGATCAGTAGCACCTTGCCGACGGCGTAGAAAACCAGGGCCGCCGTGGAGGCAGTGATGAGGAACGCAAGCCAACCTGCAAGCGTCTTGAAGCGCGAAACGAGCAGGGTCAGCACCGCCCCGGCGATGCAGAGCAGAATCGCAGCGACGACGGCTTGTTCCGGAGTCATCATACGTTCACTTCGGCGATCGGCCTCAAGGCCGAAGGCTCTTCCAGCCGCGACGGCGAGTGAAGGCCGCGCAGCAATTCGCACAGTGCATCGAGTGTCTTCTGCGCTGTGGGCGTGAGCTGCTGCCCGGCGCCCAGCGATTCCGGCTGGACGCCCAGCAGCCAGGCCCTGGTAGTTCCATTGGCTCCGGCCCATTTCGCCAGCAGGCCGAGCGAAATCTTATGCGTGGAAATTTGCGGAAACCGGGCGGCCATTTCGCCTGAGTCCAGAAAGACCGCCGAGCCGGGCGCGCCGCCGAACTCCACGGCGTCTAGAAAAACGAGGTTTTCGCAGCCGCCGTCGGCCACGCGGCCGATCCAGCGCTCGGGAGTGGTTCCCGCGACGACTGCTTGCCATCCTTCCGGCAAGCCGGCTGCCAGGAGTTCCTCCGCCAGGCGCACGCCAAAGCCATCGTCGCCGTAGTCTACGTTGCCCAGCCCCATCAGGCAGACGCAGCCGGTGAGGCACTGCTCGAGCTGTTGACGGAGGGCGGGCATCAGATGTCCTCCCCCAGCGCCTTGATCTGTTGATAGGTGAACACCGGGCCGTCCACGCAGACGTAGGCCATGCCGATGCAGCAATGCCCGCACTTGCCGACGCCGCATTTCATGTAGCGCTCGAGTGTCGAGACGATGTTGCGCTCGTCAAAGCCCATCGCCAGCAGGTCCTTGATGACGAACCGGAACATGATCGGCGGACCGCACACGAAGGCCATGGTGTTATCCACGGGCACCTGCACGCCGGGCCGCTTGAACAGGCTGCCGACGACGCCGACGTTGCCGCTCCACCCGTCGCCGCCGCGGTCCACCGTGAGGTGACATTCGACGCCCGCCGACTTTTCCCACTCGCGGAGATTGGGCAGATACATCAGTTCCTTCGGGGTCTTCGATCCGTAGAAAATCTGGATGCTCCGGTACTTCTCGCGATGATTGAGCGCATAGACGATGCACGAACGCAGCGGAATCAGCCCGATGCCGCCGGCGACGAAGACCAAGTTCTTTCCGTAGTAATCCTCCATCGGGAAGCCGTTGCCGTACGGACCGCGCACGGCGAACTTGTCCCCGGCCTTGAGCTCGTGCAACGCCGCGGTGCAACTCCCCACTTGGCGGATAGTGAAGAAGGTCTCGTCTTCGGTAGGGCTGGGGGGGAGTGAGGCGGGAAACTCCCCTACGCCGAACAGCGACACCTGCGCGAACTGCCCGGGCCGGAAGCGCCGGAAGGCGCGCTGCTCCGCTGGATCTTCGAAGCGCCAGTAAAACGTCTGGACCTCGGGGATTTCAGACACCACCCGCTCGAGGACGGCGACCTTCGGCAAATAGACGTTTTCAGTGGCTGACGGGTTCATTCTTTTCCAACTCCGATGTCGCGCGGCGGATCATCTCCACCACGCTCGGCATCCCGACGTCGCCGTGGCAGACGGCGGCGCACCGGCCGCAGCCCACGCAAGCCATCGAAAGCTCGCGCTGGATGAAGTAGTGCGCCAGCTTGCGGAAGAAGCGGCGATTGCGCCGGTCGTGCACGGCCCGGCGCGGGTTGAAGCCGCCGGCCATCCGCGTGAAGCCGCTGAGTGCGCAAGAATCCCAGATGCGCACGCGCTCGATCTCGTTCGGGCTCACTTGGCGGTCGCTGACCGTAAAGCACGTGCAGGCCGGACAAACGTACGTGCAGCCGCCGCATTCGAGGCAGCGATTGCCGATCTCTTCCCACGTCTTTTCAAGGATCTTGCCCTGCGTTATGTAACGCACCGTGGCCGAGAACCAGCTCGTCGTGTGCTTGAAGCGCCTGCGGACCTGGTCGAGGATGCTGTGGCGCTTCTGGACGTGCGCTTCGCTGCCTTTTTTGAAGATGGGATTTGCAAACAGGGCTTCTCCGGCGGGTGTGCCGGCCACGGCCATGAATTCCTCGCCGAGATCCATCAGTTGCAGATCGAAGTGGTCGCGCGCGGCCGGCCCGGTGTCGGCGCACACGCAGAAGCATTCCTCGGCGATATCGCGCTCAATGTCGGTGCAAACGACGTTCACGAGAAACAGGTTCTTGCGGCGCTTCTCGTAGTAGGCATCGCAGAAGTCGCGGCCCAGATAAAAACGATCCAAATGATAGATGCCCGCGAGGTCGCAGGAACGGATGCCGAAGATGGCGCGCTTGGGCTCTTCGTAGGTCGGCTCGATCCGAACCTCACCGTTCTTCTTGTGGACCTTCAGCAGCCGCTCGATGTGCGGGAACACGAATCGCTTGGGCGGATAGTAGGGGTTGGGCAGGTGAATCTGGACCTGATCGCGGTTCTTGTCGGTGACGGTGTCGAAGAAGGTGTCGCTGCCCCGGCCGCAGAACGGCGCCACGACCTCGTAGCCCTGCTGGCGAAGCAGGTCCACGATCTTCAGCACGTCGGCGCGATCGAGGATGCGGGCCTTCACGCCGCCTCCTTTTCCACGCGGACCGGAACGAGGCTGCTGCCGTCGCCAATCGCCCCGAGAATCTGCTTCTCCAGGTCGTGCAGGAAATAGGGCACGAAAATGGTGCCGCTCCTGACTTCCGGCGTGACCCGCGCGGTGGACACGGCGGAGGCGTTCGCCGCGCAGAGCCGTATCCGCTGCCCGTCGCGGATGCCGAGCTGTTTGGCGTCGTCGGTATTGACCTCAACGAAGCCCTCCGGGTAGTCCAGCAACAGGATTCGGTATTCGCGCTTCAGGGTTTCGCTGTGCCGGATGACCACGTTGTGGTCCCAGTAGTAAAGCGAGTTCCCGAAAACCAGCGTGAGCGGGAAGTCCTTGGGAGCCGGAGTCAGTTGCGGCTTGGCCACCGGCACGAATGTGAAGGGTGTGCCTGTGTGGTTCTCAGCGAAGAGGTACCGTGTGCCCAGCGGGCGGTCCTTGGTGCACGGCCACTGGCGGCCATACTCCCGCGCCAGGTTGTCGTGACTCGCCCCAGCATAGAAGGGAACCACCGCGCCGATCTCTTCCATGACCTCGGCAGCGGATTGATAGCGCCAATTGGCGCCCAGGAGTTGCGCGACCTCGGTGAGCTGCTCCCACGCGGGCTTTGGTCCGGGGGGCGGTTCAATAGCTTTTTCAGCCAACTGGATGCGCCTCTCCGAGCTGGTGAAGGAAACCCGTTCCTCCCCAAAGGCGACCGTCGGCAGCACCACGTGAGCGTATTGGGCGGTCTCGTTCATGAACAGGTGCTGTACGACCACCAAGTCGAACTGGGGCAGGGAATTGGCGGCATCGCCGAACGACGCCGTGCCCACGGCGTCGTAGCGGCAAAGCCACAAGGCTTTCACTTTGCCCTGCCCGCGGTCGGCCAGAATGGAGCGGGCGTCCGAGCCTGGCGTGGCGGGGAGTTTGGCCTTCCAAACTGTTTCGAGGGAAGCGCGGGCCGCGGCATCCGTCACCGGCTGATAGGCCGGCAGACGGTCTGGCAGCATTCCCATGTCGCATACGCCCAGGAGATTATTCTGCTCGCTCAGCGCGTAGATGCCGGCTCCTGGCTTGCCGAGATTGCCGGTGAGCAAGGCGAGGTTCACGATTGCCCGGATGCTGTACTCCGGACGTGATTCCGTGCTGGCGGAATAGAGCAAAGCCGCTGAACCGGCGCGGGCGTAAGCCAGGGCCGCGGCTTCGATCAAGTCCGCCGAGACACCGCAGGTTTCCGCGACTTGCAGCAGATCGTATTCCCGCACCTGTTCGAGGAAGGCTTCATAACCGCGGCAACGCGCCTTGATGAACGGAAGATTCATCAGTCCGCGGTCCTCGATCACCTTGGCCATCGCTCCGTAGAGCAGGGTCTTGGTGCCCGGTTTGATCTGCAGGAAGATGTCGGCGCTCTCGGCCACGCGATGCCTTCGCGTGTCGATCACCACGAGCTTCGCGCCCTTGAGCTTGGCGCGGATCACCACGCCGCCGATGGTGGGCAGTTGGCGGGCCAGGTCCACGCTGTCCACGACGATCACTTCGCTCTGCGTCAGTTCTTCAACCGAGTTGGTCGTCGCCGGCACCCCGATCATCTCCAGCAGCACATCGATCGAATTGTTGCAGTACACGCCGGTGCCATGGTCCACGTTGTTCGTGCCGATGACGGCGCGCGCCAGCTTCTGCAGCAGGTAGGCTTCTTCGTTCGAGCAGCGCGGCGAATTCAGAAACGCCAGCGAATCCGGCCCGTGCTGTTTGCGGATTTCCTTCAGGCGCGTGGCGACGAAGCCGAGAGCCTCATCCCAGGTCGCTTCTTGGAACCGGCCGTTCTTCCGTAGCAGCGGGGTTTTCAGGCGATCCGGCGAACTGGCCACTTCGTGGACGTGCCAGCCTCGCACGCAGAGTCTCCCCACGTTCGTCGGGTGCGACCGGCTGGAATAGACGCCCACGATCTGGTTGCCCGATGTCTCGAGGTACAGGCCGCAGCCCACTCCGCAGAAAGTGCAGGCGGTTAGCTGATGGGCCATGCGACCCTCTTCTGCGTTCCGTGACGCGGTTTCGCAGGCAGGATGAAAAGTGCGGCAAACAAGACGGGGGCGGAGAGGGGGTTCCGGAGCCGAATCAGTTTGTGGGAGCCCATGGCCGTGATGACCCACCCCCTACGATGGCATCATTGCGGAAGTCGAGGCGCGGGGCCGTGATGCGCGTCACACCAATTTGTGTCGCCGGTCACAGGCCTTGGGATGCCGAATACTGCCCGTTGTGACAGGTTCGGATGCACGAATTGGATTCCAGGGGGAGGTTCCGCGAAGGGGTGAGCTACCTTGCCCGCAAACGGAGGATAAGACCCGCCCCCGCGAAGAACAGCAGGGCAGAAGCGGTGAAAGCAACCTGCACGGAGAAGACGCGCCACAGGACTCCGACGAGAATGCTGGAGACGAAGTCCCCCACGGCGTTCACGGCAGCGAGGGTGCCAAAGGCCATGCCATGTTGTTCGCGGGGAACGAGTTCCGCGGCGAGGGAATCTTCGAGGGCCTCCTCAGTGCCGACGAATACTCCCGCTAGCACGAAAATGACGACGAGCAACCAGAGGCGATGTGAGCCGAGCGTGAGAAGAACCGCGGTGAACCCGGCGAGCCCGTAGCCCGCGGCGAGCACCAGATTGCGCCTGCGGACGCGGTCACCCATCCACCCGCTGGCGTAAGCCGAGCCGGCGTAGAACACATTGTGGAGCGTATATAGGCCGATGGCGATCGAAGCGGCGCCCGCGTAGCCGATCTGCGGTGCAAGCTGGCGCGTCGCGTACATGATCAGCAGCGTATGGGAAAAGTCTCCAGCGCCGAAGACGCCGACGCCCACTAGAAATCGTCGGAATGGCCCTGGCAGCGTGCTCAGGTTTCTCCAGAATGTTCGTGGAACAGCAGCCGTGGTCCTTCGCTCTCGCACGAATAACCAAAAGCATAGAACCGCCGCCAGTCCCGGCAGCAGCGTCCACCAGAAGACCCGGCGATAATTGTGGGCGGTGTGCTCGAGCAGCCAGAGAGCCGTGAGCGGGCCAAGAACGGCGCCGAGCGTGTCCATGAGCCGCTCGAGGCCGAAGGCGCGGCCATAGGCCCCGGGTGGCACGCTGGCGGCGAGCAGGGCCTTGCGGGCGGGCGTGCGCACGCCGCGGCCGAGCCAGGCGACGGCGCGGCCGGTGAGAATGTGCATGGCATGCGTGGCCAGGGCGAAAGAGGCGGTCGCGAACGCCGTGACGGCGTAGCCCGCGATGGCCAACGGCTTGCGGTGGCGCAGACGGTCGGTGTAATGGCCGGCAATGAGCTTGGCCACGCTCGAGAAGCCGTCGGCGGTGCCTTCGATCACGCCGAGCCAGGCCGGCCCGGCGCCGATGGCGGCCAGAAACGCCGGGAGGACGGCGGTGGCGGTCTCGTGGCTCCAGTCGCTCAGCAGGCTGGTAAGGCCGACGCCGAGGACCGTGCGGTTCAGCCACGGAGACTTGTTCTCAGTCATGGAGCGGAGCGGGACCCCGTGAGCATCCAGCGGGCATAATCCTCCGTCAGCAGTTTACAGCAGGAAGTGTTTTCTCCGCCGCTCAAGCCCTGCTAAGGGCGGACTCTGTTCGATTCAGGGGAAGAGGACGGCGCGTGTCGCGACGACTCTTTCGCAGCCGTTGTGGCTGCGGGGAGAACGTAGGTGGGATTCGAGAAAATCCACATTGTCCAGCGCCGCCACGAGGTCAGACCGGGCGGGCGGAGAAATACCTCGGTGCGATAGCGACCAGGACCGTCCAGGGGAGCGTCCAGCGACCAGTCTTCCGCCTCGGCAAACTTCCGGCCGTCGCGGAATACTTCAATCCGGGGGATGCCCGAGGTGTGCGGAAGGGAGACATGCAGCCTGCTGCCAGGGATCCACGTGACGGAATCGCCGGGACCGCTCGCGGCGCCTCCGCTCGAAATGGACTGAACGAAACCGGCGGCGGGCGACAGTGCATCGAGCGCGCAGTACGAGTGGCCGCTCTTGAGTGCCTCAAGGAGGACGCCGGCGTCGGCGCGCTCGGGGTTGGCGGCGTACTCCGGGGGAAGCAGAAGGTGCTGTCGCGCAATGCGAAACGCCGGCGCGTACGCCGGAAAGCGCAAGGTCACGCCATTCCCATCTCCCAGCCAGATACCTCCGTGCGCATCGGAAGCGCAAATCCCCGCGACGGGACGATCCCGCAGCAGTTCGTCCCACTTGGCGAAGTTCTTATCCGGCGTGCGCGCCAGCCGAACCATCGCCAGATCCGGATTGACCCCATACATCACCAGGGAAACGAGGAAGTCGAACACATTGTTGTTGTGCAGGGCTGCGTCTTCGTTCCAGATTTCTATGCCGTCGAAGTCGTTCGTCTTCCAGTCGCGCCACGGAATGTGGTGTTGGATGGGATGCGCGAGAAACGTCGTCGCTCCGGCCGCGCGAGCGGAGGCCAGCGACTCTGCTGGCTTGGGCGGAGAAGGCGGCTTCCATCCTTCCGGCAGCCCAAACGCCAGAAAGTGCCCGCCGGTCGTGGACACTTCCTCTCCGAAGATCGGGGTGAGCCCCGCCGGCACTCGAGTCTCGGGCCACAGATGCGAGACGTAGTTGTGATCCGTAATCGTGATGTAGGAGAGTTTCGCGGCACCCGCCGCATCCAGCACCCTCTGCAAGTTCGCGCTGCGATGCAGCTCTCGCCGAATCGCCACGGAGCTGTGAGCGGCCGTCGTGTGCACATGCACGATGCCAATGCGCTCGGCCGGAGGCACCGATACGCCCGCGCCGTCGGGCAAGCGCACAAAGTACCCGTCGAGTAGAATGACGACTACGAAGACCAGAAACACGGCGAACAAGAGGAAGAATGCCCGGCGCAGGGCGCTACGCCGAGCCTTGCGCGAAGCGTGCTTGCCACGGGCGGCAGGGGGGTTGGCGGGAGAGGGAACCTGCGGGGCTGGAGATTGAGAAATGGTCGTCAAGAGATAGGAATCAAGTTTGAATGGGCCTAGAAGGTGTGTCAAGGAGATTCCCGTTTGCGGCTCGGCATTGGTGCGGTGATGGAGCGCTTTTCCGGCCCAGCGAGAGTGGTCAGCGCCTGTTGACCGTTTGCTCTGCTGGCAGTAGGATGCCGCAGCGTTCGGCCCTGTGGTTCGCGTGATGGGCAAGGAGGCGTCATGTATTGTTCCAGGTGCGGAGCCACGATTGCTGAGGGTGCCGCGTTTTGTACGGCCTGTGGTCAGCCGACTCACGCCGCCGCTGCGGTGAGTGCTGCTTCGCCAGGGAGTGCCGGTCCAGCAGCGCGGCCCCCGATGGGAGTCGCCTATCCCTCACCGTATGCTGGTTTCTGGCTGCGGTTCGTTGCCCATCTGATCGACTCGCTGATTATTGGCGTCCCCTTCTTCATCATCTTCGGCATTCTGTTCGCGTCTGCAGGACTCGGCGTGGCTCTCGGCCACCTGCACGAAGGAGCGGATGTTGCGGCCACTCTTGTTCCCCTGTTCGTCGGTGTCATCCTTCCCCTCGTGGCCATTTCTCTTGTTGGCGGATGGCTCTACTACGCCTTAATGGAGAGTTCCTCCTGGCAAGCCACCCTTGGAAAGAAGGCGCTCAACCTGCAAGTCACCGATCTGGCGGGTCATCGAGTCTCTTTCGGGCGCGCTTCCGGACGTCACTTCGCTAAGATCATCTCTGGACTCATCCCCTTTGCGATCGGATACATCATGGCCGGCTTCACTGAGAAGAAGCAGGCCCTCCACGACATGATCGCGAGCTGCCTGGTCATCCGCAAAGCCTGATTCGCCCACCGCACCCCGCCGGCTCTGCGTCCGCCCCTGACGCGCGCGCCGCGCCGCTCTGGCGCCGGCGAGCCTGCGCCAGGGCTTCAGCGCAACGGGGTATGAGCGTGACGATAGCGGCGTGGTCAGGGCAGGCAGAAGAAAACGACCTCAGGGATGAAGAGGGATACCTCCTTCCTCGAAATGACGGCAAGAGGCAAGGGCTTGCAGTACGCCGTTAATAGATCGAGCCGCGTCAGTCTCCGCACGCTGCCGAAGCCATCATGCACGGAGCGGACAAGCGAGCACGCGAAGACGTCCGCTCGGGATGCGCGTTGTGACGATCTTCAAGGAGATGACGCAGGCACTCGCGCATCGCGAGCCGCGCGCGGAAGAGCCGCACGCGCACGGTGGCCGAAGGGATGCCGAGTTTCTCCGCGGTTTCGCGCGTCGAGAGCTGTGCCACGTCGCGCAGCAAGCAGACGCGGCGCATGCGTGGCTCGAGCTGTTCGATAGCGTCGGCAACGTGCCGGAGCAATTCGAGCCTCGCGTAATGCTGCTCGGGATTGTCGTCTGGAGCGGTGGCCAGCGAGCCGAGCAGTGGATTCTCCTCGCCCGCCGGGGTCGGATCATCGAACGAAATCACGCGCCCCGCGTGGCGGCGCCGCACGGTGTCGATGGCCTCGTTTGCCGCGATCCGCGTGAACCACGCCGCGAAGAGTCTTTCTGGTGTTTCGTCGCGGCCCTTGAACTCGCCCAGGTGCGCGAACGCGCGCATGGCCGCTGTCTGTTGAACGTCTTCGGCATCCTCGACGTTCCGGGTAATCGCGCGCGCGGCGCGCAGGGCGCCCGGCAGAGCTGGCGCGAGCAAAGATATGAATGGGCGATGTTTCCGCTCGGCAAGCTTGGCGGTAGATGCGGTGAATTGAGCTTCGGCAATGGTTGCGAGTGCGCTCATGGGTTCCTTTCAGGTTTGGGAATGGCACACGACGTTCCATCGCTTCCAGAGTGTAAGCAGCGCAGAATAAAGCACTTAGCGGTGAAATGTTACAGCGAGAGTATGTCGAGTGCCCGCTTCCGGGATTTGCTGTCTCGAAACCGGTCAGTCCCAAGCGTCTGTCCAATGGGCCGGTATCGGTTTCGCGGCCTTTCTCCTGAGGGGCCATTCGCCGCCTTGGTTTCGAGTTAGCCTAAGCCATTCGCTCAACCGCGAAGTGCCGCGCCAGTGCGTAGAGAGGACATCATGCCAAGCCCAAGCCCACCGATTACCAACGGATCTCCCGAGCGGAAACCGCGGAGCGTTTGGCGCATTACTTGGCGCGTGGTGACCTGGGCCACCATCGCGGCCGGCGTGGTCACACTGATACTTATGTTCCACAAGTCGGCGCCGCCCGCCGTTCAGGCCGACCCAGCGGCTGCGAGTCGCCTGGAAGCGAAGTTGCAGCAGGCGCAGGCTGATGCCTCCACCGGGACGCCGCCGGTCCTGCGCGTGGACGAAGCGGAACTGAATTCGTTTCTCAGTTCTCATCTGGCCCTAAACCCCGGCCCCTCTGCTCCGGCCGCCACCGGAAGCGAGCCGACGCTGGAAGAAGTGCAATCGAACGTCCGCGACGTGAAGGTCAGCATGAACGATGATCTCGTGCATGCCTACGTCGTCTTTGATTTTCACGGTAAGGACTTGACTCTCGACCTTGAAGGGAAACTGCACGCGGCAAATGGTTATCTGCAATTTGAACCGGTGAGCGGGAAAATTGGGGCGCTGCCCCTCCCGCAGTCCACCCTCGAATCGGCTGTGCGCAAGATGATGGAGTCGCCGGAGAACCGCGAGAAGCTGCGCCTGCCCGACGATTTGAGCGATCTGCGAATCGAAAACGGTGAGCTTGTGGTGGCTTATAAGTGAGAGCCGCCGCGCCATGCCTCACCGCGACGGCTCCCCTGGGTCGAGTCGGCGCTGCAGTGCGATCTCGCAGCGCCAGCGCCGGCAATCAGTGTTTTTCGACGCGCAGATTGTTCTGCACCGAAAACACGTCGGGGACTCCATTGGCGCGGATGCCCGCGATGTTCTTATCCCCTTCGTTGTCCACCACGCCCTCGAGCGTCACGTGGCCACCGTTCACGATGATGTGGATGGATTGGACGACCGGCCATGCGTACTTTGACAGCGCCGAATCGCCGTAGATGGCGCGAAAGAGGCTGTGGCGCAGTTGGTCGTCCATGGGACTCGGAGGCAGCACCTCGATGTTGTTGACGACCTGAGAGACTCCTTCCAGGGATTTCACGGCGTTCTCGGCGTCGGATTTTAGAGCCGGGCGCGTGACCTGGCCGGAAAGAATGACTTTGTCGCCTTCGACACGATACTCGAGATTGTCGAAGACCGTGTAGTAAGGCAGCATGACGAGTTGGTGGCGAACTTCCTTCTGCAACCACGCCGTGTATTTCGCATCGTCGCGCGGTTTCTTCTCCGGATTCTGCCCTGGATAGGCCGGACCTGCGGCTGCCAGGAAGCCGATGGCGAGCAAGCTGAGTAGCAGGCTTCGTAGGTGAAACTTCATGTCTTCCCTCCTTTAGCGAGAGCACTGGTTCCTATGGTTAGATTCAGGAAGCAGGGGAGAGGGCTATCTGAGCCGGTCGGGCCGCAGCTTTGCTAGCATGGGTGCGCTGGGCCGGGCGGACTGGCGCGCAGGCGTAGAGAGGAGGGCAAGCGAGGTGTGGGTTGTGGCCCATCGAGGCGCTTCCGGACATGCCCCGGAGAACACCCTGGCCGCATTCCGGCGGGCGGCGGAACTCGGCGCCGGGTTTATCGAGACGGACCTGCAGCTCTCACGCGACGCGCATTTCGTGGCCATTCACGATACCACGCTCGAGCGGACCACCTCGGGAACCGGAGCGGTGCACGAGAAGACGCTCGGCGAATTGAGGCAACTGGACGCGGGAGCGTGGTTCGGGAGCGAGTTCGCGGGGGAGAAGATCCCCACGCTGGAAGAGATTCTGGTGCTGGCGCGCAAACTCGATGTGGTGTTCTACCTCGAGCTGAAACCGTGCGCGGCGTGGGGGGCCGAGCACGCGCTGGTGGGCGCGCTGCGGGACGCCGGTGAGCTGGCGCGCGCGGTGGTGCTTTCCTTTGATTGCGGGACCCTCCGTGCGCTGCGGAAGATCGAACCGACCGTCATGACGGGTTTGCTGGTCGAAAAGCTCGAGGGAAACGCCATCCAGTTGGCCGCGAATTCAGGAGCGCGGCAATTGGGAGTGCCTGCGGACCTAGTCACGCCGGCGCTTCTCCGCGAGGCGCGCCGCGCGGATATGCCGGTGTTGGTCTGGACGGTGAATCATCCGGCGCAGATGCGGGCCCTCGCGCAGGCGGGCGTGGACGGCATCGTCACCGATTATCCCGACCGCCTCATCGGCGCGCAGAAAAAGCCCGGGTAGACGCACTGTTTGGAAATGTACTGGAAATGATGCTGGAGCAGGTTTTTCCTCGATCCTTTCCAGGATAAGAAAAACCAAACTACAAGTTAGCTTCAAAACTCTCTGCGGATTCCGGCGGGGGAACCAGCAAGCGAAAAAGCGCCGCGAATTCCGCCACGCTCAATTGCTCGGCGCGAGCGTCGGGACGGAGCCCGAGTTTCGCGAACGCGACGCCGGAGATTTCAGGCGAAGCAAGCGGGCGGAGGTTGTTGGCGAGCGTCTTGCGCTTCTGTGCGAAGGCGAGCTTGACGAAGTCGAAAAAGCGCTGCTCATCGTGGATTGTCAGGCGCCCGCGTTCGCCGGGAAGCCGCAAGGTGACCAGCGCCGAGGTGACCTTGGGCGGCGGGCGGAAGGCGCCGCGGAGAATACGCAGGACGATCTCGGGGCGGGTGAAGTACTGTGTGGCCACGGAGAGATACCCGTACGAACGTGACCCCGGGCGGGCGGCCAGCCGGAGGGCCACTTCAAGCTGGATGACCAGGTGGATGACTTCGATGCGCTCGGCGAATTCAAAGAGGCGGTGCAGAATCGGTGACGTGATGTAGTAGGGCAGATTGCCGTAAATGCGCATCGGCCCGAGAGGGAGCACTCTGGCGAGGTCGAGATGGAGGACGTCGCCGTGGATCACGTGGAGATTGGGGTGGTCGGCGGAGAGGGTCGCGAGGCGCCGCGCGAGCGCGCTATCGAGCTCGACGGCGAAGACGGGGACGCCGGTGGCGGCGAGGAGCCGAGTCATTTCGCCGTGGCCGGCGCCGATTTCCAGCCAGGGAGCTTGCGAAGACGAAGTCTCCAAACCGATGGCGCGGGCAATCTTCTGACGCCAGCCGGGATCGGTGAGGAAATGCTGGCCGAGGCGCTGACGGGTCATTTGCGCCACAGTTTAGCAGGAATGGCCTGCTCGACCATCTAACCGAAGTGGGACCTGACCTGGACCTACGACCGCTACGGCAACCGCCTCGCGCAGAACGTGCAGCCGGACACGGTGCTGTCGCCTGCGCCGCCCTCACCCAGCTTCACCGTGGACGCCACGACGAACCGCCTCACTAACACGGGGTTCACCTATGACGCGAGTGGGAACATGACTTACGATGGCGCGAACACGTTGGTGTACGATGGCGAAAACAAGGTGGCCAGCAACAACAACCAGGGCTATGGACTTTACGCCTACGCATACGACGGCAATGGCCTGCGGGTGAAGAAGACGCCGCCGAGCGGGGCCGCAACGGTGTACATTTTCAGCGGCGGCAAGGTGATTGCGACGATTCTGTCAGATGACCTGCGTAGATGAGGACGGTTTCTCACACACCATCACATGTTCGAAACCCTGGCGGCGCCAGCATCTGTGGACGCCGTTTTGGGTAGTCTTGGCTCTTACTACGTTGTCTTGCCCTTGCTTTGCCCAAACGGACGCCAGGCGAGACAATCCCGGCCCCGTGGGGCTGACCGCAGAGGGCCGCACCTGGGCGGAGCAAACCCTCCAAGGCCTCACGCTCGAAGAGAAGGTCGGGCAGATGCTGCAAGTGCGTTACTACGCCGACTATAGGGGCTTCGACAGCCACGAATACAAAGCTCTCCACGACGAGCTGCAGAAATATCACATCGGCTCGGTGGTCTTCGGCATGCACTTCAGCAATGCTGGGCCGTTGCGGAGTGCGCCGCTGGACGCCGCGCGGGTCGCCAACCAGTTGCAGCGCGACTCGAAGCTGCCCTTGCCCCTCGCTGCAGATATCGAGCGCGGAGTTGCCTCGCGCCTGATCGATGTCCCCGGATTCCCCTGGCCCATGGCCTTCGGGGCGGTGGACGACCCCGCCGCGGTCGAGCGCTTCGCCGCCATCACCGCTCGCGAGGCCCGCGCCATCGGCGTTCAGTGGGCGCTCGCTCCCGTGGCCGACGTGAACAGCAATCCCGCTAATCCCGTCATCAACGACCGCTCGTTCGGCGAAGACCCAGAGCAGGTCGGCGCGTTGGTCGCTGCGTTCGTCCGAGGCGCCGTGCGAATGAACTAAAGCCCATCCTGAAGCGTCTATGAGATTGAGCGGGACTGTTCGCAAGCGGACAGAGGAGTGTTCGGAGGCGGACAGAACGTATGGTTGCTGAGGCGGGTCCTACGGGCTAAGTCCTTTGCTCTGAATGCGGTGGCCAACTTCTCATATGGCAGAGGACCTGCCACCGATCTCTTGTAACCTGGGCTGCAGGTCGCCTCAGAGAGCGCTGCCGGGAATAGTGGGAGGGCAACGGAATGAGAAACTTCTGGCGTGACGTCCGGTTCGGGCTGCGGCTGTTGTGGAAGAGTCCCGGGTTCACGGTGGTGGCAGTCCTTGCGCTGGCGCTGGGCATCGGCGCCAACACAGCCATTTTCAGCCTGCTCTACGCCGTACTTCTAGCGCCCCTTCCCTATCCCAACGCCGACCAACTTGTGATGGTGTGGATGCACAATAAGGGCGAACGCAACGGCGCCTCGCCAAGCGATTTTCTCGACTGGCAGAAACAGAACAACGTCTTCCAGTCGCTCGACGCGTGGACCGGCGCGGGCTTTACGATCACTACCGCGGACTGGACCGATCAGGTCCAGGCAACGAGGTCCACACCTGGATTCTTCGACACCGTCGTAGGAGAGAAGGCTTTTCTTGGGAGGCACTTCCTACCCGAGGACGCCCAGCCGGGGAACGACCACGTCGTAATCCTCAACTACTCCTATTGGCGGAAGCAGTTCGGCAGCGATCCCGACATTGTCGGCAAGAAGCTTCGGATGAGCGGCGAGCTTTACACGGTCGTGGGAGTCGCCGCGCCGAGCCCCAGCGACAGGGGAGATAGCCAGATCAGCGTGCCGCTGGCGTTGCGGCCGGAGGACATTACCCGGGAATTCCATTATTTGCTGGTGATGGGACGGCTCAAACCAGGGGTGACACTCGCCGCAGCGAATGCCGACATGGCCGTGATCGCGCAACGCCTCGCCCAAACCTATCCGAAGACGAATGAAGGCTTGACGGTGAGCGTGGAGCCGCTGAAGAACGACTTTCTGCCGCGCAATACGCGGATGGCCTTGTGGTTGATGATGGGCGCGGTCTGCTTCGTACTGCTGATTGCCTGCGTGAACATTGCGAATCTGCTGCTCGCGTGGGGGACCTCGCGGCAGAAAGAGATCGCCATTCGCCTTTCACACGGCGCAACGCGCGGAAGAATCTTCCGGCAGTTTCTGATCGAGAGTCTCGCGTTAGCCATGATCGGTGGCGCCCTGGGGGTGTTCCTGGCCTTCATGATTCTCAATGGGGTCATGGGACTGATGCCTCGCAACGCCCTGGGAATTCCCTACGAGGCGGATCCGCGATTGAGTATTCCAGTGCTTCTCTTTACCTTGGGCGCGACGATGTTGAGCGGAGTTCTTTTCGGGAGTGCGCCGGCGTGGCACGCGGCCCGGCAGAACGTCAACGACCTCCTGAAGGAGGGCGGGCGGTCTTCGGCAGGGGCCGGGCATCTTCGGCTGCGGCGCGTCCTGGTGATTGCGGAATTCGCGCTGGCTCTCGTGCTGGTGGCGGGGGCGGGACTGATCATTCGGAGTTTCTGGAACGTGATGCGGGCGGACCTGGGGATCCGGACCGACCACGTGCTCACATTTGCAGTGCCCATGCCGGAGAGCCGCACGGCCCACCCCGAGCAAATCCGCAGTCTCTACAGGCAGCTATTGGAGAAGATTGAGGCGGTGCCGGGCGTTTCGCGGGCGGCGCTGGCACCTGGCATGCCGGCTGGCGGCGCCGGCTATCTGCCGTTCGCTATCGTGGGCCAGCCCTACGACGACATCATGAAGCAGCCTTCGGTGGCTTACCAACCCGTGACGCCGGGTTACTACCAGACGTATGGCATCCGGCTGACGCGCGGCCGGTACCTGACCGCGCAGGACCAGGCGGGCGGCGGCCGCGTGGCGATCGTCAGCGAGGGCTTCGTGCGCAAATATATGCAAGGAATGGATCCGCTCACGCAGCGGATCAAGATCCCGGAGTTGCTGGCCGGGCAACAGCCGCCGCTCGGTGCGCCAGTTGAATGGCAGATCGTCGGCGTCTTCCACGATGTGCAGTATGGCTCTCGTCCGGTAAGCGACTCGCCAGAGGTCGATGTGCCTTTCGATCAGAGTCCCTGGTCCAACACCATAATCGCTGTGCGGACTTCCGGAGATCCGGCGGCGTTGTCGCGCAGCTTGGCTACCGCGATCCGGACGATCAATGCCGACCTACCCATGACGCAAGTGAAAACGCTCGACCAAGTGGTGAGCGAATCGGTGGCGCCCGACCGATTTGCCGTTGTCGTGTTTGGGAGCTTCGCCGGGTTGGCGCTGCTCCTCGCGGCGATCGGTATCTACGGGGTGATGACCTTTTCTGTCAACCAGCGGAACCACGAGATGGGCATTCGCATAGCCCTGGGCGCGGACCGGATCGAGGTGTTGAGGCTGGTGGTCAAAGACGGGATGAAGTCGGCGCTGATCGGGCTGGCGCTGGGACTCCCAGGCGTCTACTTTGTCGGGCGGACAGTGAAAAGCCTGTTGTACAACGTGAACGCTTTTGACGGGCGATCGTTCGTGGGCGTCCTCCTGACGCTGCTGGCAGCGGCGCTGCTGGCGTGCTACGTGCCCGCGCAGCGGGCGACGAAGATCGACCCCATGGTGGCCCTGCGCGAAGAGTGACGTTCGCGGTGTGACGGTTCAGCTCGGCCTGCGGTCATCTCCTCAAACAACCATCACCATCGCAGAGACAAACAGAGAATGCGCTTTGGATTCGGCGAGGACTCTCGTCTGCTCGCGAACGGGAGCAACAATCGCGTAAGAAAAATGAGGAAGAATAGAATGCCGGGCCGGAGCGTGTGCTTGACGAGGCGCAATCGTTCCAGTAAGGTCAGTCGATTGGCGGGGGAGCAATGAAAATACTGTTTGTCGCTTCGGAGGGATTGCCGTTTTCGAAGACGGGCGGCTTGGCGGACGTCGTCGAGGCTCTGCCGAAGGCGCTGGTGGCCTGCGGCCAGGAAGTGGCGGTCGTCCTGCCCAGATACCGAGCGACCAAAGCCAAGACGACCGTCCTCCCCAGCTTGACGATTCCCATGGGGCAGCAGTTGCGGTTCCCGGCCGTGGCCGATGGAACCACGGTCGAGGGCGTGCGCTACTTCTTTGTCGACGACCCGGCGTACTTCGATCGGGCGCAGCTTTACGGCGAGGATGGAAAAGACTATCCCGATAACGCGGAGCGGTTCGGGGAGTTTTCCTGGGCCGCGATTGAGATTGCCAAGCACGTCTGGCCCGCGGACGTGATTCACTGCCACGACTGGCAGTCGGCGTTGGCGCCGGTGCTTCTGCGGACGCGGTACGCCGAGGACCCGCTGCTGCGGAATGTGCCGGTGGTGTTTACCATCCATAACATGGGCTACCACGGGGCGTTCCCTCGCGAGGTGCTGGCCAAGATTGGGCTGCCGGAGAGTTTGTTCACGCCGCAGGGGATCGAATTCTACGGGAAAGTAGATTTTCTGAAGGCGGGACTGCTCTATTCCGATTACCTGACGACGGTGAGCCGGAAGTACGCCGAAGAAATCAAGACCGAGGAGTACGGCTGCGGACTCGAAGGCGTCGTGCGGGGCCGTGGTGAGCGCCTGCGCGGGATTCTGAATGGCGTGGATTATGCGGCGTGGAGTCCGGAAACGGACCACCTGATCGCGGCGCGCTATTCCGCGAGGGACCTGAGCGGCAAGAAGGTTTGCAAGCAGGACCTGCTCGACCAATTCAAGCTGCCGCTGGAGAACCTGACGCGCCCGCTGATCGGAATCGTCTCCCGATTCGCCGACCAGAAGGGTTTCGACCTGATCGCGGAGCAAGCAGCAGCGTTGCTGAAGGAAGACCTGGCCATTGTGGCGCTGGGCACCGGTGAGCCGAAGTACGAGCAATTGTTCCGCGAGCTGGCGGCGAAGAACCCTCGTCGCGTGGGAGTGAAAGTGGCGTACGACAACACGATCGCCCACAAGATCGAAGCCGGCGCGGACATGTTCTTGATGCCGTCGCGGTACGAGCCGTGCGGGCTGAACCAAATCTACAGCCTCCGATACGGCACGGTGCCGATCGTGCGGGCCACCGGCGGGCTCGACGACACCATCGAGCCGTTCGACCTGCAGCACGGATCGGGCACCGGGTTCAAGTTCGAGGCTTACAGCGGCAAGGCCATGCTCGAATGCATCCGGCAGGCGTTGCAGCATTACAGCCATGAGAATGTGTGGCGCCGCGTGCAATTGAACGGCATGGGCAAGGATTTTTCCTGGAACGCCTCGGCAGGGGAATATGCCAAGCTGTACGAAGCGGCACGGGGAGTTCGCAACGAATTCGCAGCGGTAACATCCAAGTAAAGTGAGCGCGGGCGGGGCCGGCGTCAGGCCGGCGACGCCTCCGGAAAGGGAACGAATGGCGGAGAATATTCGCAGTGTGAGTGACGCCGACTTCGAGACGGAAGTCATCGCGGCGAGCAAGACGCAGCCGGTGATGGTGGATTTCTGGGCGGAATGGTGCCGCCCGTGTCATATGCTGGCGCCAACCGTGGCGGAGATCGCGCACGACTATGCGGGCAAATTGAAGGTGGCCAAACTGAACGTGGATGAGGCCATGAATTCCGCCGGACGCTTCAATATTCGCGGGATTCCCACGCTGTTGGTGTTCAAGGGCGGGCAGGTGGTGGACCAGATCGTCGGAGCCGTGCCGAAGGAGCAGATCACCAAGGTGCTGGATCGCCACCTCGCGTAACGGCGGGGAAGAGCGTTCGCCGGCGAAGGCGGAGAAGGACGCACCCAGCAAAGAGCGGCGGAGTACCGCAAGGCGGCGCAGGCATTCCATATCTTTTTGGACGGGTTGCTGTGAGGGCCCAGCGACGAGCCACCACTTCACGATTTTACTTGTCAAGAAACAGAGAGATGTTCTAAAAGGTGCATAGACACCCGGTTCTCGACTCCTTCTCCGAGCATCCGCAGCGTGTCACGGCCCCAACGGCAAGCGGGCGGGGGTGTGGCATCGATGGAACCTTGGTTCTATGGACGATCACAGGGGTTTGGAGCAAGGTTTTGCCCAAGGAAAGTGGTGTGCTTGACCTGCACAGAGGCTCCCGTACTGGTGGATCGACCGTGGCTAGGCCCGGTTGAAAGGGTGGAGTGAATGGCTGAGCCGATCAAGCGCGATGCGGATAGAAGGCGTAGCCAGCGGGTTATGCTGAGGGTCCGCGTCGTGGTTCATGGACAGTCTCCCAACGGTGTTGCCATCCAAGAAGACACACTAACGACTGTCGTGAATGCTCATGGAGCGCTGCTCGAGATGGCAGCAAAGGTCGCGCCCGGCCAGGCGCTCGTGCTCGAGAACAGAGACACGCATGAACAGCAGGAATGCCGCGTCGTCCAGGCGGGACCAAGACAGGGCGAGAAGGCCCAGGTCGCCCTTGAATTCACACAGCCCGCGCCTCACTTCTGGCATATCGAGTTCCCACCCGACACGTGGAGCTCTCAGCAAGCCGCGGCCAAGCCCGCCGCTCCCGGGGTACCGCCAGCTAAGCCCGCCGCTCCCGGCGGCACGCAGACAAAGCCCGCCACTCCCGAGGTACCGCAGGCCAAACCTCGTCCGTAATTGCCGGATTTAGCGCCGGGCAAATCCGCTGCTTGCGTTCTGCGAGGGCGGCGCGTAGGATGAAGATTCTGCCGGTTTCTGCAGATTCCCAACTCTCATCTCACTTTTGAAGAATGTGGGCGGGAAGAGTGCGGGCCGGAATGAAGCGGGGAGAGGCCCGGAAGGCCGGGCCAGTTCCGACGAATCGGGGCAAACGAGGAGCAAGATGAAATCGGTGGTTGTGGTCGGCGCGCAATGGGGCGATGAAGGAAAAGGCAAGGTCGTTGACTACCTGGCCGAGTCGTTCGATTACATTGCGCGGTGCGCCGGCGGGCACAATGCCGGTCACACGGTGATTTTCAACGGCAACCGGTTCGTCCTGCAACTCATCCCCTGCGGGATTCTGCGTCCTGGGAAGCACGTGGCGATCGGGGCGGGCGTGGTGGTGGATCCGTCGGCGCTGGTGGCCGAGATCGATATGCTCGCGAAGGCCGCGATTGACGTGAGCGGGCGGCTGCACGTGAGCAACCGGGCGCACCTGATTTTTCCCTACCACCGTGAGCTGGACAGGGCGCACGAAGCGGCGCGCGGATCGAACAGCATTGGCACTACGTCGCGCGGAATCGGGCCCGCTTACGAAGACAAGATGGCGCGGCGCGGGCTGCGCGTGTGCGACTTGATGGACGAGGCGCTATTCCGGGAGAAGGCGGCGCGGGTTTTGACGGAAAAAGCCATGCTGGCGAAGGCCGCCTACGGCGCGGCGATCACCTGCGACGGAGTCGTTGACGAAGCGCTGCGGCTCGGCGAGCGCATCCGTGGCTACGTGACCGACGTGGCCGAGCTGCTGAACGGCGCCCTTGATAGCGGGCATTCGGTGCTCTTCGAGGGCGCGCAGGGCACCATGCTGGACATCGATCACGGGACTTACCCCTTTGTGACGTCTTCGAGCGCGACCGCCGGTGGCGCGACCACCGGGCTGGGCGTCCCACCGACAAGAATCAATGGGGTGATCGGCGTGACCAAGGCCTACACCACTCGCGTGGGACGCGGGCCATTCCCGACGGAGATGCCCGACCTCGAAGCCAAGGAAGTGCGTAACCGCGGCAAGGAGTATGGCGCGGTGACGGGCCGGCCCAGGCGTTGTGGATGGCTTGACCTGGCCGTCTTGCGCTACGCGAAGATGATCAACGGGATTGATTCGCTGGTGGTGACCAAGCTGGACGTCTTCGATACCCAGCGGGAAATCCAGGTCTGCACGGGATACCGCTACAAGGGTTCGCCGATGCGCGAGATGCCTGCGACGGCGGAAGAGCTGGAAAAAGTGACGCCGGAGTACAAGACGTTGCGGGGTTGGAACGAATCCACCTACGGCGTGCGCGAAGAGAAAAAGCTGCCGGCCGCGGCGCACGACTATCTGAAGTTCGTCGCGGATTTTCTCGGTGTGGAGATCGGCATGGTTTCGACCGGGCCCGAGCGCGACGCGACCATCGTGCCGGCGGGGACGCGGCTGGCGGCATGGTTGTGAGGGAAGATTAGCCCCACCGAACGAAGCACACTGATGCTCAGCTTCGAGCAAGCTCGACGGAAAGTCATCGAACAAGTCTCCAAATATCGGGGCGCAATTGCGCACGAAACTGCGCCGGTACGGGAGGCGGCGGGGCGAATCCTGGCCCAGGAGATCATCGCCGATCGGGACTACCCGCCGTTTCATCGGGCCATCCGGGACGGTTACGCGGTGCGCGCGGCGGAAATCGCGCCGGGAACGAGGCTGCGGTGCGCCGGAGAGATCAAGGCGGGGGATGCGGCGAATGCGCCGCTCGCACCAGGCGCGTGCGTGCAGATCATGACCGGCGCCGCGGTGCCGGAGGGCGCCGATGCAGTGATCATGATCGAGCACACCACGAGGTCGGGTGACGCGGTGGCGTTTGACCGCGCGGCGCAGGCCGGGCAGAACATTGTGCCGCGCGGCAGCGAGGCGCGCGCCGGCCAGAAGCTGCTTGGACCCGGCGCTCGGTTAGGCTACGCCGAGTTGGCGCTCGCGGCGCAGGTGGGCGCGATACAGTTGGAAGTGGCGATACGGCCGCGCGTGGCGATTCTTTCGACGGGTGACGAGGTCGTGGGGATCGAGCAAGTTCCAGGCGCATTCGCAATCCGCAACAGCAACAGCGTCTCACTCGCGGCGCAGACGGGCCTGGCGGGGGGCGAGCCGGTACTGCTGGGGAACGCGGCCGACCGAGAGGACGACTTACGCGAGAAAATCGAGATCGGGCTGCGCGAATCGATCCTCGTGCTTTCGGGAGGCGTTTCAGCGGGAAAGTACGATCTCGTGGAGAAGGTGCTGCAGGAGTCGGGTGCGGCGTTTTTCTTCGATGCGGTGGCCATACGCCCGGGGAAACCGGCGGTGTTCTGCCGCTGTGGGCGTACGTTCGTGTTCGGTTTGCCGGGGAATCCGGTTTCGACGATGGTAACCTTCGAGTTGTTTGTGCCGCCCGCGATCGATCTGCTGAGCGGTACGGAAGCGCGTCCGCTGCCGCTGGTGGAGGCGCGGTTGGGAGCGGCCGTGCGTGAGAAGCCCGGCATGACGCATTTCTTGCCCGCGCGCGTCGAGTGGGCAAGCGGAACGCCCGAGGTGCGGGCGCTCGCCTGGCAAGGTTCCGGCGACGCGGTGGCGGTGGCGCGGGCGAACTGCTTCTTGGTCGTGCCCCAGGAGAAGGAAACGCTCGAGGCAGGAGAGAGCGTGCGCATTCTGTTGCGCAAGGACGTCATTTAGCTTCGCAGAGGCGACGTGAGCAAGCTGACGCATTTTGGCAAGCGCGGTGAAGTGAAGATGGTGGACGTGACGGCGAAGGCCGTGACCGAGCGGAAGGCTTTGGCGCGCGGATTTGTGCGGATGGCCGGGCGCGTGGTGAAGAATATCCGCGCGCTCAAGGTGCCGAAAGGGAACCCGCTCGAGGTGGCGCGCATCGCGGGGATCGCGGCGGCCAAGCGCACCGCCGAGTGGATACCTCTTTGTCACCCGCTGCCCTTGACGCACATTGATGTGACCGCGCGGCTATGCCAGAATGGCGTGGAAATCGAATCCTGTGTAACCGCCACCGCGCAGACCGGCGTGGAGATGGAGGCGCTTGTGGCGGTGGCCGCCGCGGCCCTTACCGTTTACGACATGTGCAAGGCGCTCGACAGAGCGATGGAGATCACGGATATCTGTCTCGTGGAAAAGATCGGGGGCAAGAGCGGCCCGTACCGCAGGGGCCGGAGGAGCAGCGGGCGATGATCGCGCCAGGCGGATCGACGGTCAAGCTTCTGGTGGCGGAAGACAATCCGCTGGTGTGCGAACTCATCACCAAGGCGATGGAGCCGCACTGCCAAGTGATCACCGCGAGCGACGGGGCGGACGCGCTGCTGAAGGCCATCGACGATCCCCCGGATATCATCCTGTGCGACTACAAGATGCCCGGCGTGGACGGACGGCAACTCTACGAGAAACTCCGCGGGCGCGAGGCCACGCGGCGCATCCCTTTTATTTTCGTGGCCAACCGCACCGACATCGAGGAGCGGCTGAGACCGCTCGTGGATGGCGTCGAGGATTTTGTGGCCAAGCCGTTTTTCATCAAGGACCTGGTGCGGCTGGCGAAGAAGGTCGTGGACCGTCTGCACCTCGAGAAGATGCAGAAGCGCGCGTCGCGGCCGGGCGTGATCCAGGGACGTCTCGAAGAGATGAGCATCATCGATCTGATGCAGTCGCTGGAAATCGGGCAGAAGTCCTGCCGGCTTTCGGTGCGGCACGGCGACGAGCACGGCGCGCTCTTCTTCACGATCGGGCAGTGCCGGGATGCCAAGGCGGGCAAGCTCGAAGGTGATGAGGCGGTGTACCGCGTGTTGAATTGGACCGAGGGCGAGTTCGAGATCGATTTCAACGACGCGGGCGATCCCAAGCGCACCACGACCACGCGCAACACCACCGGCCTGTTGATGGAAGCCATGCGCCTGATCGATGAATCCAACCGCGACGCCGTCGAAACGAAGTAGCCCCGCAGAAGAACCCGATGCGCGTTGCCATCCTCACAATCAGCGATAGCGCAGCAAGAGGCGAACGCGAAGATCGTTCCGGGCCCGCGGTGGCCGAGCGCTGCCGTGCGCTGGGATGGACGATTGCGCGGACGGACGTTTTACCGGACGACCAAGCGAAGATTGAAGGGCGATTGCGCCTGCTGACCGATGGCTCTGCAGCCGACCTGATCCTGACCACTGGCGGAACGGGGATTGGCCCGCGGGACGTGACCCCGGAAGCAACCGCGGCGGTCTGCGAGAAGCTGTTGCCGGGAATCGCCGAGCACATGCGGGCGAAGGGCGTCCTGTCCACGCCGAGGGCGCTGCTTTCGCGTTCGGTGGCGGGGGTGCGTCGCGGGGCCATCATCGTGAATCTGCCGGGGAGCCCGAAGGGTGCCGTGGAATCGCTCGATGCGGTCGCGGATCTGTTGCCACACGCCGCGGACGTGCTACGCGGCTTGCGCCACGATTGAGAGCGAGCCGGGACGGCCGGCGGCGCAGACGGGCAGAAATGCCTTTCCCTTTCGAAAAGAGTTGACCGCCCTGCCCGTGCGTGAGGAGAATGCATGCCATGAAACACCACAAACTGACGGACTACAAACTGGCAGTCATCGGGGCGGGGAAGCTGGGCGGGATTTTGCTTCGCGCCTACCTCAAGCAAGAGCTTTTCGCGGCTAAGCGCGTGATCGCCACCGATCCCGTTGCCGATAAGGCCGTAGCCCTTGCGAAAGACCTGGGCATCGCGGCCACCACCGACAACCGCAAGGCGGTGCGCGGCGCGGATATCGTGCTGCTCGCGGTGAAGCCGCAAGTGGTGCGCGAAGTCCTCGAGGAGATCAAGGACGATCTGGACGAGGGGACCCTGGTGATCTCCGTCGCGGCGTCGGTGCCCACGCGGTACATCGAAGAGCACCTCGGCCGGCAGGTGCCGGTCGTGCGGGCGATGCCCAATACGCCTTGCGCGGTGGGCTGCGGCATGGCGGGCATCTGCCGCGGGGCGCATGCCACCGCGGAGCACGTCGAGATCGTCAAGGCCATGTTCGATGCGGTCGGGCGGACGGTCGTTGTGGAAGAGAAGCTCATGGACGCGGTGACGGGCCTTTCGGCGAGCGGCCCGGCATACGCGTATATCATTCTCGAATCGCTGGCGGAGGCGGGCGTGAAGGTGGGACTGCCGCGCGACGTGGCCACGCTACTCGCGGCGCAGACCATGAAGGGCGCGGCGAGCGTCGTGCTCGAGACGGGCGATCACCCCGCGCTGCTGAAAGATGCGGTCACGACGCCGGCCGGATGCACGATTGACGGCATCCTCGAGCTCGAAGAGGGCAAGCTGCGGGTCACGCTGATCAAGGCTGTGGTGAAAGCCACCGAGCGAGCGGGCGAATTGCTGTTCGAGAAATAGTATTAGGGTTGCAGCAAAATGCTTTTCGACAAGTCTCAGCAAGACTGCGCCGGCATACAAACTCATACGTTGTGATACGATGCGGCGACGGGAGAAGAAAGAATGCCGGCGTCCTACATTCTGGTCCTGATTTTCGCGCTGCTGGTGACGGCGTTCCCCTTGGTGGCTCTGGGGCTGTTCAAATACATCCGTCCGGATTCGCGCGCGGTGGGAGCGAAGCTGAAGCCCTATGAATGCGGCGTCCCGCCCGAGGGCGACGCTCGCGGGCGCTATTCGGTGCGCTTCTACATCGTGGCCATGCTCTTCGTGATCTTCGACGTGGAGACGATCTTCCTCTTTCCGTGGGCCATCCAGTTCAAGGTGCTCGGCCTGTTCGGCCTGGTCTCGATGTTCGTCTTCCTGGGTATCCTGATCGTCGGCTACGTCTGGCTGTACAAGAAGGGCGCCCTCGACTGGGTGTAGGGCGCGAATGAGGGTTGTCCAGGCTCAGGGGGTGCCACCGATAGCCTTGAGATATTCACCGGTGAGATTGCTTTGTGCTGTGGCCCTAGTCGCCTTTCTGGTAGCGACAGGTGCGCGTTCTGGTGACGATGCGAGCGGCCCAATTCAATACAGCACTGATCTTTCGCAGCCCTTTACAGTGTACGTGATGTCGGCGAAAGACGAAGCCTGGAGTCGCTCTCTGGTAGAGAATCTCAAGTATAGCGGTCCCGTGGTCCACTTTGTGCGAACTTCCCTGCCACTGAGTGTGGACAACACAGTCGTCCAGGGAGCCGTGTACCGGGCAGTCGAAAAACCCAACATCTTCTATGTCGTGAATGGGGATGCAATGCTGATCCTAGGTGAACGCTGGGCTTTGGGGCCAGCGGGGGCGGTCTCCATGCACGCACCGAAATCCAGGAATTTCATCGTGTGTCTTAACTTAGACGGAGGCGTACCGTTTCTCTCAAGTTCGCCAGCAGTGAAAGGGAAGATTACCTGGAAGGGTAACGACTGGAACAGGTTCAAATGATCCTACGAGAGGGTCTTTCGAGGGCGACATCGATCCGGGCTGAACTGAGTCCGCAGTGACGCGGAATGTTCCTACGCAATTCACCCTTCTTCTGTATCGGTGTGTCTCGAAAAGGCTGGAAACATTTGACGGGGTTTTGCACCGTGTGTTAGAAACTACGGTTCACGTCCAACGTGCAGAGGGCCATCTAACCCGCCGCTCCTAGGACACATGGCCGAAGACCCGAAGGAACAAAAGCCGCCTGCCACGCCCGCGGGAGATCAGCCCGCACCGCCTGCCATTTCCGGTACACCTTCTGAAGCGAAACCGCCGGCTCCTGCCGGTCCGGAGAAGTCTGCCACACCCCCCGGTGCGAGTGCGCCTCCGGCGGGTGGAGCGCCGCCCAAGCCTGCCGCGCCAAAAGCGCCGGCGATCGCGGCCACGCCGCTCGATAACGACCTGGTGAAGCGCTACCGGGCGCGGTTTGGCGAAGCTATCCGCGAGGCGACCGAGGACCGCAAGCAAGCGATTCTCCTGGTGGACCGCGAACGGCTCGTGGAGATCGCGCAATACACGCGCGATGAGGAAAAGTTCGATTTACTGAGCGACTTGACGGCTGTGGACTGGCCCAAGCGCGAGAAGCGCTTTGACGTCGTGCTGAACCTCTACTCCTTCGCGCACAACGTCCGGCTGCGGATCAAGGTGCACGCGGCGGATGGAGAGAAGGTGCCGAGCGTGTTCAGCGTGTGGCCCACGGCGAACTGGCTCGAGCGCGAAGTGTACGACATGTTCGGGATCGAATTCGCCGGGCACCCCGATCTGAAGCGCATTCTGCTGCCCGATGAGTGGCAAGGATTTCCGCTGCGGAAGGACTACGACATTCTCAAGCAGGATGACGCCTGGGTGAAGGAGAACCTGGGGATTAGTTCTGAAGGCGCAGTTAAGTGAAATCTTTTCCCGGAAAACTGGCTTGACTGGCACACACAAAGACGACCTGTTGAGCCGAAGCGCGGCTGACGCGGCGGCCTACGGCACCGTGCTCGGGGCCGACGAGCTGATCCTCAATATGGGGCCGCAGCATCCGGCCACGCACGGAGTGCTGCGCGTGAAGCTAAAGCTCGACGGCGAGCGCGTGATCGGCTCGGAATGCATTATCGGGTACCTGCACCGCGGCGTCGAGAAGATCGCCGAGCACAGGTCTTACCAGCAATTCGCGCCGTACGTGGACCGCATGGACTACGTCGCGGCGGTCAGCAACGGCCTGGGTTACTGCGAAGCGGTCGAAAAGCTGCTGGCCGTCGAGGCGCCGCCGCGGGCCAAGGTGATCCGCACGATTCTGACAGAGCTGCAGCGGATCGCCAGCCACCTCCTGTGGCTCGGAACCCATGCGCTGGATATCGGGGCGCTCACCCCGCTTTTCTATTGTTTCCGCGAGCGCGAAGAAATCCTGAAGATTTTCGAGAAATATTGCGGCGCGCGGCTGACGACCCACGCGTTCCGGATCGGCGGCCTGCAATACGATGCCTACGACACGCTGGAGAAAGACACCGAGCGGTTCTGCCGGGATTTTCCGCGGCGAATCGGCGAGTACGAGGCGCTGTTGACCCAGAACCGCATCTGGCTGGGGCGAACGAAAGGCGTCGGCGTACTCTCGGGCGAAGAGGCCATCGCGCTGGGCGTCACCGGTCCGGTCCTGCGCGCCAGCGGCGTAAAGTGGGACATCCGCAAGGCCATGCCGTACGCGGCCTACGACCAATACAAGTTCGAGATCCCGGTGGGGAAGAGCGGCGACACCTACGACCGGTACATGGTGCGCATGGAAGAGATGCGGCAGGCGCGGCTCATCTGCCTGCAGGCCATCGAAAACATTCCCGCGGGGCCGATCATGGCGAGAGTCGGGAAAGTGCTGAAGCCGCCCCCGGGCGAGGTGTACCACTCGATCGAAGCGCCGAAGGGCGAGCTCGGGTATTACATTGTGAGCGACGGCACGGTGCAGCCGTACCGGGTGCGCATCCGGCCGCCCTCCTTCGTGAACCTCGAGGCGTTCGACAAGATGGTGCGGGGCCACCTGGTCGCGGATGTGGTCGCCATCATCGGCACGCTCGATATCGTGTTGGGAGAGGTCGACCGATAGTATTCGGGTGGCAGCAGATCGCTTTCGTGAACTTTATGCATGCACTCGTTGAATTCGTTCTGTCGAACGCGGCGCCGCTGATTTGCGCCGTGGTGCTCGTGGCGCTGCTGCCGCTGCTGGCAGGCTACCTGGTGCTTGTCGAGCGCAAGATCATGGCGGACATGCAGGTCCGGCTAGGACCGATGCGCGTGGGGCCGCACGGGCTGCTGCAACCGATCGCGGACGCCTTGAAGCTGCTGATCAAGGAAGACATCATTCCCGAGAACGCGGACCTGCTGGTGTTTTGGGTGGCGCCGGTGACCTCGGTCATGGCGGCAATGACGGCGATGGCGGCGCTGGGATTCGGTCCGTGGTTCCAGGTCGCGCCCGACATCAATATCGGCATTTTGTTCGTCGTGGGCGTGAGCTCGCTGGGTATTTTCGGGATCGTATTGGGCGGTTGGGCGTCCAACAGCCATTATTCGCTGCTGGGAGCGCTGCGCAGCTCGGCGCAGCTCGTGAGCTACGAGACCGCGGCAGGCATGGCCATCGTGAGCGCGCTGCTGCTGGCGGGAACGCTGCGGATCAACGGGATCGTCGAGGCGCAGGCGCAGCAGCACGTGTGGTTCGCGTTCCTCGCGCCCGTAGCGTTCTTCACCTACCTGGTCGCGTCGATTGCAGAGACCAACCGCGCGCCCTTCGACCTGCCCGAGGCGGAATCGGAGCTGGTGGCGGGCTATATGACGGAGTACAGCGGTTTCCGCTGGGCGCTCTATTTTCTGTCCGAATACACGAACATGATCGTGGTGGCGGCGGTGGCCACGACGCTGTTCCTGGGCGGGTGGTTGCGGCCGTTCGCGAGCGTGCGCTCGCTGGACTTTCTGGACTATTTCCCGCCCGTCCTGATGCTGGGGGTTGCCGCGTACTGCCTGTGGCGCGCGCCGCGGCAGCCGGTGCCGGTGCAGAAGTGGTTCATGGTGGGCGTGGCCGGGCTGTGCGCGTTGGTGGCCGCCGTTCTGGCGGCGCCTCTCTTGCTGCCTGCGGCGAAGCCGATGTTCGCCGCGCTTCATGGAGGGTTCTGGTTTTTACTGAAGGTGGGCGCGTACATTTACGTGTTCATGTGGTTGCGGTTCACGCTGCCGCGATACCGGTTCGATCAGTTGATGCGGCTCGGATGGCAGTTTCTGATCCCCGTGTCGATTGTGAACGTCATGGCCGTCGGAACCGCGCTCGTGCTGCACTGGCAATTCGGTTTCCCCCTCGCTCCGGTGTTGCTCGCGACCACGGTGGTGACCTTGCTGATTGCGGTGGCTTTGATCCGCGCGGGCGAACGAAAGCCGCCTGCGGGAGAGGCGCAGGAATCCGATGCACATGCTGGATAAAGTTCTGTTCTACTTCTTTGCCGGCGTGGCGGTGATTTCAGCCGTGCTCGTGGTCACGCGCCGGAACGCGGTGCATAGCGCCATCTTCCTGATCACGGCGCTGCTGGCGACCGCTGGAATCTTCCTGCAATTGCAGGCGGAATTTCTGTTTATCGTGCAGGTGATTCTCTATGCCGGTGGAATCATGGTGCTGTTCGTGTTCGTGATCATGCTGGTGAGCCTGGACGTGACGCTGCAGCAGATGCAGTTCAACCGACAGAAATGGGTGGCGGGAATCGTGGCGCTGGCGCTCGCGGCGCAACTGGGCCTGGTCCTCTGGACGGCGGGGAAGGTTCCGGGGACGGGCCTTGGTCCGGGCAGCGCGGCGAGTGCGCCGCCGGCTGCGCAACTGCAGCCCAACGCGGAAATGGTGGCGCGCAGCCTGTTTGGCCAGTACGTTTTGCCCTTCGAGATCGCCTCGCTGCTGTTGCTCGTGGCCATGATCGGCGCGGTCGTGATGGCCAAGAAAAGGGTGTGAGGAGAAGATGATTCCCATCGGGCATTACCTGTTCTTGAGCCTGGCGCTCTTCATCATCGGCGTGATCGGCGTGCTCACGCGGCGCAACGTCATCATCATCCTGATGTCCATCGAGCTGATCTTGAACGCGGTGAACATCAACCTGGTCGCATTCGCGCGGCTGTATGGCGATGTGGCCGGGCAGGCCTTTGCTATTTTCATCATTACCGATGCGGCGGCGGAGGCAGCGGTGGGGCTGGGCATCATCATCGCGTTTTTCCGCAACCGCGAGACGGTCTTGAGCGACGAAATGGATTTGCTGAAATGGTAGAGCGAGAAGCATGACGCCGAGCGGCTATTTCTTAGGCCATATCTGGCTGATCCCGCTGTTTCCGCTGGCCACGGCGGCGATGATGCTGCTCGCCGGTCGGCGGCTGAAGAACGGCGCGGTGAGCGCGTTGTGCGTCGGCAGTGTCGCTGTGTCGTTCGTTTTTGCAGCGGGAGCGGTGCTGCAGCTCCTACGGGCGGATCCGGCGCACAGGTTCGTGCAGATCATCCTCTTCAGGTGGGTGCCCGCCGGACCGATCCACACGGCCGCGGGGAATCTGGTGGACCTCCACGCGGACTGGGGCTTCCTGCTCGACCCGCTCTCGAGCGTGATGGTGCTGGTCGTCACCGGCGTCGGCCTGCTGATCCATTTCTATTCGATCGGCTACATGCGGCACGAAGGCGGCTACTACCGTTTCTTCGGCTACATGAACCTCTTCATGTTCTCCATGCTGACGCTGGTGCTGGCGAACAACCTTCTGCTGCTCTTCGTCGGCTGGGAGGGAGTCGGGCTCTGCAGCTATCTCCTGATCGGTTTTTATTTCCTGAAGAAATCGGCAGCGGATGCGGGCAAGAAGGCCTTTATCGTCAACCGCATTGGCGACGCCGGTTTCCTGCTGGGAATCTTCCTGATCGCTGTGACGCTCGGGACGTTTCGGTTCACGACCGTGGGCTTGCCGGACCCGGCCGAGTATTCGGGGATCGTGCAAGCGCTCGCGGCGGGCATCGAATCACACGCGCTGGCCTACGGCGCGCCGGCACTGACCGCGATGGCGCTGCTGCTCTTCGTCGGCGCCATCGGCAAATCGGCGCAGATTCCTCTGTACGTCTGGCTCCCCGACGCGATGGAAGGCCCGACGCCGGTCAGCGCATTGATCCACGCGGCCACCATGGTCACCGCGGGCGTGTACATGGTGGCGCGGATGAATGCGCTCTACCAGTTGGCGCCGGTGGCGCTTGAAGTCGTCGCCGTCATCGGCGCAGCGACGGCGATCTATGCGGCCACCATGGGCCTCGCGCAAAACGACATCAAGCGCGTGCTCGCGTATTCAACCATCAGCCAGCTCGGCTACATGTTCCTGGCTCTGGGCGTGGGCGCGTTCGCCGCGGGCATTTTCCACCTGATGACGCACGCGTTCTTCAAGGCGCTGCTCTTCCTCGGCAGCGGCAGCGTGATCCATGCGCTCTCGGGCGAGCAGGACATGCGCAAGATGGGCGCGCTGTGGACAAGGATCCCCGTGACGGCAAAGACCTTCCTCGTCGCGGCGCTGGCGATTGCCGGGATCCCGCCGCTGGCCGGCTTTTTCAGCAAGGACGAGATCCTCGGGAAGGCCTTCGCGCGTTCTCCCGTGCTGTGGCTGGTAGGCTTCGTCACCGCCGGGCTGACGGCGTTTTACATGTTCCGCCTCGTCAACCTGACGTTCTTCGGGAAATCGCGCGTGGACCACGAGGTCGAACACCACATCCACGAATCGCCGCGCTCGATGACGCTGCCGCTTACGATCTTGGCGGTGCTCTCGGTGATCGGCGGCTGGCTGGCGCTTCCGGTGCTGTGGGGCGGCTCAAACCGCTTTGAGCGCTTCCTGGACCCCGTCGTTGCCGGTGTCGTTCCGGAAGCTGGCGTGGTGCTAGTCGGACATCAGGCTCTGGCCCAAGAATGGCTGTTGATCGTGGCGTCGGTGGCGATCGCTGGATTCGGGATCTGGGTGGCAATTCAGTTCTACCTGAAGAAGCCGGAGACCACCGACAAGTTGGTGGCAAGCTGGCCGCGCCTCCACCGGCTGGTCTATCGCAAGTATTACGTGGACGAGATCTACGACGCGATGTTCGTGAACCGGACGAAGGACCTGGGCACCGCCCTGAGTGTCTTTGACGCAAACGTTGTCGACGGACTCGGCGTAGATGGCGCCGGCTGGCTTACGCGGATGTCCTCGCGCCTCTCGATCTGGTGGGACAAGTGGATTGTGGACGGGCTGGTAAACGTGCTGGGACGCGCGGTGCAAGTCTTCAGCTATCCGGTGCGGCTGGTGCAAACGGGAGTGGTGTCGAGCTACGCGCTGCTGATCGTTCTGGGGATGGTGCTGCTGTTGAGTTATTACGTCCACGAAGTGCGGCATTTAATCGTGCGCTGAAAGGCGAGAGTTATGCACTTTTTCGCGAATCACATCCTGAGCGTGATCCTCCTCACTCCGCTCGCGGGGTCCATCCTGCTGCTGTTTGTGCCGCGGCGGCTGGACAACGCCCAGCGGGTGATCGGCAACGTCTTCGGGATGCTGGGGCTGGCCGTGTCGCTGCCGCTCATCTGGCGCTTCGACTTGAACCGGGCCGGTTTCCAGTTTCAAGAGAGCTTGGACTGGATTCCCTCCATCGGAGCGCGCTACTCGCTGGGGATTGACGGCATCAGCTTGCTCTTGGTGATGCTGACGACGCTCCTGGGTGCGATTTCCATCCTGTCGTCGTGGCGGGCCATCCAGATGCGCAAGAAGGAGTATTACATCCTCTTCCTGCTGCTGCAGACCGGCATGCTGGGCGTGTTCATGGCGCTCGACTTCTTCCTCTTCTACGTCTTCTGGGAAGTGATGCTGGTGCCCATGTATTTCCTGATCGGCGTGTGGGGCAGCGAGCGGCGGCTGTACGCGGCGATCAAGTTCTTCCTGTACACGCTGGCGGGCTCGGTGATCATGCTGTTGGCGATCCTGGCGGTTTACTTCCACTATGCGAAGGGGGCCGGGGTCTTCACGTTCGACGTGCCCACGCTGCTGGCCGCGGTGCGCCAGTTTCCCGACGGACTGAAGGTATGGCTCTTCTGGGGTTTCTTCTTCGCGTTTGCGATCAAGGTGCCCATGTTCCCGTTCCACACCTGGCTGCCCGACGCGCACACCGAGGCGCCGACGGCGTGCTCCGTGGTCCTGGCCGGCGTGCTCCTGAAGATGGGGACCTACGGTTTCATCCGCTTTTCGCTGCCGCTTTTGCCGGGCGATCCGGTGATGCGCGGAAGAATCACCGGGATCGTGATTTTCCTTTCGCTGGTCGCGATTATCTACGGCGCGCTCGTGTGCCTGATGCAGAAAGACATGAAACGCCTGATCGCATACTCTTCAGTCAGCCACATGGGATTGATCACTCTGGGCATCTTTGTGCTGACGCCTCTGGGACTTTCCGGCAGCGTCATCCAGCAGATCAACCACGGAATCTCCACCGGCGCGCTCTTCTTGATCGTCGGCATACTCTACGAGCGGCGGCATACCAGGTTGATCTCTGACTTCGGCGGGCTTTCCACGCCGATGCCGAATTTCGCGGCGGTGTACCTGATCGTGAGCCTGAGTTCGCTGGGACTGCCGTTGCTGAACGGGTTCATCGGCGAATTCACGATTCTGCAGGGCGTGTTCCAGGTCAGCATGAAGTGGGCCGCTTGGGCCGTCCTCGGCATCATTCTCGGTGCCGCCTACCTGTTGTGGCTCTACCAACGAGTGATGTTCGGCCAGGTCACGAATCCATTGAATGAACATCTTCCCGATCTGAATCTGCGCGAGTACATCACGCTCGTGCCGCTTGTTCTTCTCGCGCTCTGGATCGGCGTGTACCCGAAGCCGATCTTCAAGTGCTTGGAGAAACCGGTTGAGCAGATCGTACAGACCGTGAACCCCGACTACTACAGGGCGGAGCGTGCGGCCGTGCCTCAATCCATCGGGGTCCTGTCGACGAGGGCGATGCCCGCGGCAGGCTTGGCCGCGACGGAGAAACCGGCAGCGGCTCCGGCGAGCCCCGAGACCGCGCCGCCCGCCACAGGCGGGCCCGCGGAGCATTCCAGGGCGGCGAACTAGGCGATCGGCATGACCACACTCTACAACCTCCTTCGGCACATCCAGGCGTCATTCCCTGTGGACCTCCATTTGATCATGCCGGAGATCATGCTCGTTCTCTTCGGCCTGGGGATCCTGCTGATCGATCTCTGGGAAGACGCGCAGTCCAAGGCGCTCAACGCGGTGATGGCGCTGGTGGGGGTGATTTTCAGCGGCTACTCCCTTTGGGAGCTGTACGTGCGCGTGCCCGCGTACGGGCCACAGTTAGGATTTCGCAACACGATTGTGGTGGACCAGTTTTTCCTGTTTTTCGGTCTGATTTTTCTGACGGCGACGGCGCTGGTGATCTTGCTCTCGGCGCGCTACATGCAAATCGAGGAAGAGGATCACGGCGAGTATTACGCGCTGATGCTCTTCGCCACGGCCGGAATGATGTTCATGGCTGCGGGCATCGACTTGATCGTGCAGTTCCTCGGCCTCGAAACCATGGCCATCAGTTTCTATGTGTTGACGGGCTTTCTGCGCCGCGAGCGCCGCTCGAACGAGGCCGCGCTCAAGTACTTGCTCCTCGGGGCGTTCAGCTCGGGAATCCTGGCCTACGGCTTTTCGCTGCTTTACGGGATGGGCCGTTCAACGAACATCGGCGAGATCGCGCAGGCGCTGGCGATCCGGCGAGCGGGCCCGCTGGCGGGTCAGGCGGACTGGCTGCTAATGGCCGCGTTTGTGACCATCGCTGCGGGACTTTTCTTCAAGGTGGCGGCGGCGCCGTTTCATCAGTGGGCCCCGGACGTGTACGAGGGAGCGCCGACCACCATCACCGCCTACGTGAGCGTGGCCTCGATGACGGCCAGCTTCGCGCTCCTTCTGCGGCTTTTCCTGGTGGTGTTCGGCCCGTCGCACGCCATGTGGACGATGCTCGTGGCGGCGGTGGCGGTTGCGTCGATGACCATCGGCAATTTTGCGGCCTTGACGCAGACCAATATCAAACGGCTGCTGGCCTATTCCTCCATCGCGCACGTGGGGTATCTCTTGCTTGGCGTGGTGGCGTTCAACGCGGCGGGCTTCGTGGGGATCATGTACTATCTGTTCGCCTACGCCTTCATGACCGTCGGCGCGTTCGCAGTAGTGATCGTCCTGCGGCGGAAGGGAATCATTGGCGACGAACTGGAAGACCTCAATGGGCTCTACCAGCGCAGTCCGGTGGCGGCGGTACTTCTGCTCATCTTCATGCTCTCTCTCGCGGGAATACCGCCGACCGCGGGCTTCATGGGGAAGTACTTCATCTTCCAGGCGCTGATCATGAGCCGGCACTATACGCTCGCCGTGTTTGCGGCGCTCTACATCCTGCCGGGGCTGTACTATTATTTCCGGATCGTGGTGCATGCCTGGATGAGGGAGCCCGGCGCGCGGCCGAAGCCGGCGATCAGCCTGGCGCAGGCCGTGGCGCTCACGGTGGCCGTGTTTGTCACCCTAGCGGCGGGAATTTACCCCGAGCCCTTCACCCAGCTCGCTCTTTACGCCATTGGACGATAAGCCATCAAGCAACGGATCTCCCGGGCGGCCGCCCCGCACCGGCCTTGGGTTTGCCCGAGACCTGGCTATGGCCATGGAACTTCCCGTCATCCTCGTCGCGGCGGTCATCATTGCGGGCGGGCTGGGATACTTACTGGACAAGAGGTTTGGCACGCTCCCCGTGTTTTCCTTGGTGCTGGGCTTGCTGGGCTTTGCCGGTGGTTTGCGGGAGATCATTCGACGGGTCAGGAGCGCGGCGAAGTGACCCTAGCGGCGCGATTTGGCGATTATCAGGGCGCGCAGAGGCGAGTCGAGAGGCTCATCCTCATTCTTGGCGTTTGTGGAATTGCGATTGCCGGCGTGCGCTGGGGCCTTCGAGCGGGGCTGGGGTTTGCCGCCGGAGCCGTGTTGGCGTGGATCAACTACCGGTGGCTGAAGCATGGCGTGAAGGCGATTTTGCCCGCGCCCGAGGCAGTGCCTGCCCCCCAGATGGCGCAGGAAGCCGGTGCCTCGATGTCTGCGGCAGGCACCCCGAAGGTTCCCGTGGCCGCGTTTGCGAAGTTCTTCGGCCGCTATATTTTGTTGGGTGTGGCGCTGTATGTTATCCTTGCGTACTCTTTGGTGCCGGCGGCCGCCTTTCTTGCAGGCCTATTTGTAGGGGTGGCGGCGGTTCTGGCGGAATTCTCCTACGAACTGCTGAGAAACAAGTCATAACCGTTCTTGCCGTGGGAGGACGCAAGACCGCGGATGGGAATCGGCGAGTAACGACATGGAAGAAAACATCCTCGGAGTCACGAAGCTCATCAACCTGCTCCTCGGCAAGCCGGCGGCCGCCTTGCTGGCCGCGCTGCACATTCAACCGGCGAATCCGAAATACCCGATTCCCAACCACATTGCCATGGAATTCGTTGTCTTTCTGTTGGCGGCGGTGTTCTTTCTCTGGCTTCGGTCGCGGTTGTCGGTTGAGCGGCCGGGGTCGACTCAGCAGTGCATGGAGGCGCTGATCACGAACTCGATGAATCTGGGTGTCCGCGATCTGCTGGAGAATATGGCCGGGCCCGGGTCCAGCCGGTACGTCCCGATGCTGGGCAGCGTCGGCATCTTCGTGCTTTTGTGCAACTTGGTCAGCATTTTCCCGCTGTTTTCCTCGCCGACGGCGGTGAATTCGGTGCCGCTCGGTTGCGCCGTCGTGGTCTTTCTGTACTACAACTGGTGCGGTATCCATAAACAAGGTGCGCTTTCGTACGTGAAGCACTTCACCGGCCCGGAGATGCCCCTTCCGATTCCCTTGAATTGGATCATGTCCGCGATCATGCTGGTTATCGAGATGGTGAGTCACCTCGCCCGCTTGCTCTCGCTCACGGTTCGTCTCTGGGTCAATATGGTGGTGAGCGAGTTGTTGTACGTGACGTTTCTCGGGCTGACGATGCTGCTGTTTCTCTACGTCAGGAGCCTGAGTGCGCTCGGATGGGTTCTTGCGCCGGTCCCGCTGCTTGTGCCCCTGGCATTTATTCTGCTGCACGTTTTCGTTGGGTTTGTCCAGGCGTTTGTCTTCACGATCCTGCCGGCGATTTATGTCGGCGGGGCCGTGGCTGAGGAGCACTAATTTATCAGGCTTCATCGGCCGATCCGTGTGAGCCCGGCTGTACGAGGGATGTCCGGGAACCACCTCCGGCGGCCAATTCTTAGGAGGTAAAGTCGCATGAAGAAAGCAGCAATCGCTCTGGCAATGCTCGCCGTGGTCTGCGTCCTGGCACCGGCGGCGTTTGCGCAAGGATCGGGAGCACAATCCACGACGGCCCCGAACTGGGTGGCGATCACCTCGGGCTTTGCGATGGCCATTGCCTCGGCCGGGTGCGGATACGCCCAGGGCAAGGCCAGCGCGGCAGCGTCCGAGGGCATGGCCAGGAATCCCGGCGCCAGCGGCGTGATCCAGAACATGTTGATTCTGGCCTTGGTGCTGATTGAATCGATGGCGCTCTACACCTTCGCCATCATCTTCCTGAAGGTAAAGTAGGCAGGAAGAGACAGACAGGCAATTCAGGATTCTCGAAGCCCGGGGGCGAAAGCCTCCGGGCTTCTTGTTTTTTCGGGGGGCGCTTTTGTGCGGCGCAGCTCGCGGCACAAGAGAGATCCCTCGGCTCGCTCCGCTTGCTGGGGATGACTATCCTCGTCGAATGGTCAGCGGCCGAAGAGGTGAGGATTCATGGCAAAAGACATGAGGCGATTGGGGAAAAGGCCGAAGTACAGGATGCCCGCAGCGGTGACGAAAAGGACGAAACGTACGGCGTACGGAACGAACACCGTCGGCGCATCCGGCTTCGACTCGCGCATGTACATCACCACGATCACACGCAAATAGTAATACGCGCCAATCACGCTGTTGACGGCCATGAGGATGGCCAGCCAGATGAGGTGCGAATTCAGGGCGGCTTTGAAGATATAAAACTTGCCGAGGAATCCCGCGGTGATGGGTAGGCCGAGCAAAGACAGCAGATAAAGACTGAACGCGGCGGCGGCGTACGGCTGGCGCTGGCCCAGTCCGGCGTAATCGTCGAGATGCAGGCGGCGCTCGCCGGCGCCGCTGAGCGAGCCGACCAGCGTGAAGGCGCCAACCTTCATCATCGCGTAAGCCAACAAGTAGTAGAGCACCGCGGCCACGCCGATTTCGCTGCGCGCGGCAAAAGCCACCAGGATGTAGCCTGCGTGCGCGATGGAGCTGTAGGCCAGCATGCGCTTGACGTTGGTCTGCACCAGCGCGCCGAGATTGCCGATAAACATGGTCAGTGCGGCCACGATCCACACCGCCCAGAACCAGAAATCGTGCGCCGCAGTGACGGTCGAGAAAATGCGCAAGAACAGGGCGAACGCGGCGGCCTTGGGTCCGGCGGAAAAGAGCGCCGTGACCGGCGTGGGTGCGCCTTCATAAACGTCCGGAGTCCACACCTGAAAGGGCGCGGCCGCGACCTTGAAGGCCAGGCCGATGAACACCAGCGCGAGCCCGAGCTTCAAAAGAAGCCAGCGGGCATCCGTGAGCGGCTCGGCCGCGATCTTCTGCATCTGCGGGAGCAGCGTGGTTCCGGTGGCGCCGTAGAGCAGGGCGATTCCGTAGAGGAAAAAGGCCGTGGCGAACGAGCCGAGGAGAAAATACTTCATCGCCGATTCGTTCGAGAAAAGCGCGTCGCGGCGATAGCCGGCCAGGATGTAGCTGGCGATCGAACTCATCTCCAGCCCGATAAACGCGGTGAGCATTTCCTGCGCCCCGGCGAGGACGCCCATTCCGGCGGTGGCGAAGAGCAGCAGGGCGAAAAATTCTCCGGCAGGAAGACGCTCGCGTTCGAGATACGACGCCGCGCCGAGAATCACCAGGACGGCCACGATTCCCACGAGAACGTGGAAGAAGACGCTGAAGCTGTCCGCGCTGACGAGCCCGCCGAAGGCCGAGCCGCCTCGCGTGGCGGGGAAGATGGTGGCCATCGTGCCAAGTGCCGCGCCCAGGATGGCGAGTATCGCGGAGGCGTGACGCAGGCGTTTCCAGAAAGGAGCGAGCAGCATCAGGAGGGTGCCCGTGAGGCACCACACGACCTCTGGGGCCACCAGAAAGAAGTTCTCGCGCAGGACGGGCGACATTTAGCGGTTTCCGGGCCTTTCGCTGGAAATTTGGGCGCCTGGCAGGACCGGCATTTTTGCCTGCCCATCGAAAGACGGGTCTGGCCGGAGCTTGGGAGCCGTGGCTTCATACGCGCCGGGGCCCCGCTCCATTTGCTGAAGCACGTTCTTGGCGGAGGCCTCGAAGCGGCGCGTGAACATGGCCGAGCCCACGCCCATCCACAGAATCACGACCGCAATGGCGGCGAGAATCAACTTTTCGCGCGGCGAAGTGTCCGGCAGGGCGCGATTCTTCTCGTGCGTGATCCCGCCGAAGAAGACGCGCTGGTAGGACCACAGGAGATACACGGCGGAGAGAATCACGCCGGAGGCGGCCCACGCGGCCCAGTGCCAGTTGTGCAGATAGGTGCCCAGGAGGATGAGGTATTCGCCGACGAAGCCATTGAGCATGGGCAGGCCGAGCGAAGAAAGGGCCACGAACAGGAAAAACGCGGCGAGGCGGGGCATGGAGCTCGCCAGGCCGCCGAATTCCGCGATTTCAAATGTGTGGCGGCGCTCGTAGAGCATGCCCACGAGAAGGAAGAGCGCGCCGGTGGAGACGCCGTGATTGAGCATCTGGTAGATCGCGCCCACTTCGGAAATGGGGTGGAAGGCGAAGATGCCGAGAACCACGAAACCGAGATGGCTGACCGAGGAGTAGGCCACCAACCTCTTCAAATTGGGCTGGACCATGGCGACCAGCGCGCCGTAGATAATGCCGATAATCGCGAGCACCGCGATCGCCGGCGCAAAGTGGCGCGAGGCGTCGGGGAAGAGCGGCAGGCAAAAGCGCATCATGCCGTACGTGCCCATCTTCAGCAGCACGCCGGCGAGGATCACGGAGCCCGCCGTGGGCGCTTCGACGTGCGCGTCCGGCAGCCAGGTGTGCAGCGGGAACAGCGGCACCTTGATGGCGAAGGCCAGAAAGAATGCGCCGAAGAGAAGCATCTCGACGTTGTGCCCGAGCGTGATGCCGCCATGGGCCTCGCCGGCCTGTAGCAGGCGCTGGATGACCGGAAGATCGAAAGTGCCTCCGTCCAAAGCCGACCCGCTCAGCGTGTAGAGCCACAAAATGCCGACCAGCATCAGGATCGAGCCGGCCATGGTGTAGAGAATGAACTTGAGGGCGGCGTAAATGCGGCGTTCGTGGCCCCAGACGCCGATGAGGAAATACATGGGGAGGAGCATGACCTCCCAGAAGAGAAAGAAGAGGAAGAGGTCGAGCGAGAGGAACACGCCGATGACGCCAGTCTCGAGGACCAGCAGCATGATGAAGAATTCCTTGACGCGCACGGCAATGCTCTTCCACGAAGCCAGGACGGCAAGTGGCGTGAGAAATGTCGTGAGAATGACGAGGAAGAGACTCAACCCATCCACGCCGAGGTGATAGTTGATGGGCGGCGAAGCGATCCAGTGGTGGAATTCTTCTAGGTGATACCCGGCCGATCCAACCGGCACCGCGCGAATCAGCAGAAGAGACAGCGCGAATTCGGCCAGCGAGACGGTCAACGCGAGGCGGCGAATCCAAACGTGATCGTCGCTGTGCAAGATCAAGAGCAGCAGCGCACCCAGCGCGGGGAGGAACGTGATCGCGGTCAGGAAGTGATTACCCACGTCAGCGCACCGTTCCGATCGCCGGTCGCAGCAGCGGCCAGAAAATCACCAGAATTACCGCCAGGGCGCCAATCACGACCCAGACAGCGTAGCTGCGGATATTGCCCGACTGGATGCGGCGCAAGCGGTCGCCTAGGCCGGTGGCGCTCGTGGCGACTCCATTGACGGCGCCGTCGATGGTGGCCGTGTCCACTGCCTTCCAGAAGAAAATCGTCGAAAGCCACACGAGCGGCCGGACAAGGACGGCAGCGTAAAGCTCATCCACGTAATACTTGTTCAGCAGCGTCGTGTACGCAACGCGGAGTGAACCGGCGAGGCGTTTGGGAGTCTCCGGACGCCAAATGTAGAGTCCCCACGCGAGGAAGAAGCCCACCAGCGCAACCCCGACCGCGATGGCCGCGTACTGCAGCAGGTAGACGTTTGCCTCTGCCGTCGCAGAAGCAGATTCAGCGACGCCGCCCAAAACCGGTGCAAGATAGTGCTCGAAATGGTTAGCGCGTCCCCAGAATTCCGGCGCCGCCATCCACCCGCCACAGATGGAAAGCACCGCCAAAATCATCAGCGGCACGAGCATGTTGTTCGGCGATTCGTGAACGTGGACTTGCCCCTCATCGAACCTCGGCTTGCCGTAGAACGTGAGGAAGATCAGGCGGAACATGTACAGCGCCGTCAGCAGCGCGGTCGCGAGCCCGATCGCATAGAGCCACGCGCCGCCGTGCTGGTTCCGCAACGCCGCGAGCAGGATAGCGTCCTTGCTGAAAAAGCCGGAGAAGCCGGGCGCGCCGGTGATGGCCAGCGTGGCCATGAGCATGGTGAGCCACGTCCACCGAATCTTGCTGGCTAGGCCGCCCATCTTGCGCATGTCTTGCTCGCCGCCGATGGCGTGGATCGCGCTTCCCGCCGCGAGGAAGAGCAGCGCCTTGAAAAACGAGTGCGTCATCAGGTGGAAGATGCCGGCGGAAAACGCGCCGACGCCGCAGGCGAGGAACATGTAGCCGAGCTGGCTCACCGTGGAGTAGGCCAGGACTCTCTTGATGTCGTTCTGGACCAGGCCGATCGTGGCGGCAAAGAGCGCGGTGGCCGCGCCGATGACGGCCACGACGAACAGCGCGGTCGGCGATAAGAGGAACAGCGCGTGCGACCGCGCCACCATGTACACACCGGCGGTGACCATCGTCGCGGCATGGATCAAAGCGCTGACCGGCGTGGGGCCTTCCATCGCGTCGGGCAGCCAGACGTACAGCGGAAGCTGCGCCGACTTCCCCGTCGCGCCCGCGAAGAGCAGCAGGCAGATCACGGTGAACAAGCCGAACTGCCCGTACGATTCCGGCTGCTGCTGGCTCGCCTGCCTGAAGACTGCGCTGAAATCCAAGGAGTTGAACGTGCGGAAGATGAGGAGCATCCCTAGCATGAACCCGAAGTCGCCGATGCGATTGACGATGAACGCCTTCTTGCCCGCGTCCGAGGCGGATTGTTTCAGGAACCAGAACCCGATCAGAAGATAGCTCGACAAGCCCACGCCCTCCCAGCCGACGAAGAGCAGTACGTAATTCGCAGCGAGGACGAGGATGAGCATAAAAAACATGAACAGGTTCAGGTAGGCGAAGAAGCGATAGTAGCCGCCCTCGTGCGCCATGTACCCGGTCGAGTAGATGTGGATGAGCCAACCGACGCCGGTGACCACCAGCAGCATCACGATGGTGAGCTGGTCGACCTGTAAATCGAACCCCGCGCGGAAGTTTCCTGCGGTGATCCACGTAAAGTACTGCTTCAACACCGGAAGCGCGGGACCGTAGTGCATCACCTCGCGCACCAGTTCGAGCACGGCGGCGAAGGACAACCCCGTGGAGCTCAGAGCCACCGCGCTCACGAGTCTATTCGGCCACTTGCGTGCGAACATCCCGCCAAGGCCGTTGACCGCTGCACCCAGCAGCGGCAGCGCGGGAATGATCCAGAGATACTGAAGGATGAGCATCAGAATTTGAGCTGGTCCACGCGCTCGACGTTAAGCGATTTGCGGTTGCGCGCGATGAGAATGATGATCGCGAGCCCAACCGCGGCTTCGGCTGCGGCCACCACGATCACGAAGAACACGAACACCTGGCCGTCCATCTTGCCCCAGACCCGGCTGAAGGCCACGAACGCGAGGTTCACGGCATTGAGCATGAGCTCGATGGACATGAACACCGTGATGATGTTGCGCTTGAGGATGAACGCGACAACGCCCAGCCCGAAAAGCACGGCGCTCAGGACGAGACAATCGGACGTGAGCGGCAACGTCAGCGCTCCCTCTGCGCGAGAACGATCGCGCCCAAAATCGCGATGAGGATCAGGAACGACGTGAGCTCGAACGGAAACACGTAATCCTTGAAGAGAAGCCTGGCGAGGTCGCGAGTCGCCGTTGCAGGAAGCGGTTGAGCGCCCACAACCTGAACGGCTTTTGTGACGATCACCGCCAGCACCGCGGTAAGCGCCAGCGATAGAGGAAGCCCGGCGATGCGGGCGAGGCGGCTCAAGTTGGTGCGCTCTTCGGCGCCCGCATTGAGAAGCATGATGACGAAGACGAACAGAACCATGATCGCGCCGGCATACACGATGACTTGCACTGCGGCCACGAACTCCGCCCCGAGGAGAAGGTACAACCCGGCCAGCGCGACCATCACCACAATCAGCGAAAGCGCGCTATGAATCGGATGTCGCTGCAGGATCAGGCTGACCGCGCCCGCGACGGCGAGCGCGGCGAAGATCACGAAGAGGATGTGTTCGACGTTCATGGTTGTCGGCGGTGCGCGCTCATTTATTCCTTAGGACCAGCGCCAGGCTGGTCAAGATGACATTGGCAATCGAAAGTGGCAAGAGCAGCTTCCAGCCGATGGCCATGAGTTGGTCGTAGCGGAATCGCGGAAGCGTGCCCCGCACCCAAACGTAGACGAACAGGAAAAGAAAGATCTTCAGCAGGAACCAAAAAGGCCCCTGGATGAACGCGTTCGCGCCGGGAAACAGCACAAAGAACGCCGCGAGGCCGCAGAGCGCCATGCCCATGATGGGCAGCAGCATGCGGCCGAGAATTGTTTCGTAGCGGAACCCGTCGAAGATCAAGTAGAGCCCCAGGCCGGCCAAGAGGACCGTGGGCAGGAAAAAGCTCCAGGCCCACAGGTGCGTCGGAGGGAACGGCGAGATCCAGCCGCCGAAGAACATGATGGCGGCCAGGCAGGAAACCGTGATCATGTTGGCGTACTCGCCCATGAAAAACATCGCGAACTTGAAGCTGGCGTATTCGGTGTGAAAACCGGCGACAAGCTCCGATTCGGCTTCCGGGAGATCGAAGGGCGCGCGATTGGTTTCCGCGATGGCGGCGACGAAGTAGCAGAAGAAACCGATCACCTGCGGAAAGGGACCGGCGATGATGTTCCAGCGGGGAAGGAATCCCCACGTCAGTCCCTGCTGCGCCTCGATGATTCCGCGCAAACTGAACGAGCCCGCCATGAGCAGCACGCCGACAACGGACATGGTCAGCGTAAGCTCGTAGCTCACCATCTGCGCCGTACTGCGCAGCCCGCCGAGCAGGGGATACTTGCTGTTCGAGGACCAGCCGGCGAGGGCCACGCCGTAAACGCCCAGGGAAGTAATCGCAAAGAGAATCAGGAGGCCGATGTTCAGGTCGGCGATGCCCAGGGGCGTGCGCTGTCCGAAGATCCGGATGTCCTGCGGCCCGAAGGGAATCACGGCGAAAGTCGTGAGCGCCAGCGTCATGGCCAGGAACGGAGCCAGGTAATAGACGAAGCGGTCGACGCCAATCGGTTGCGGATCTTCCTTGAACAGGAACTTAAGCCCGTCGGCGAGCGGCTGCAGCAGCCCGTGCGGCCCGACGCGGTAAGGTCCCCAGCGCGTTTGGATGTGGGCCACCACCTTGCGCTCAAACCAGGTGAGGTAGGCGAGCGCCGTGAGAACCACCAACAGCAGGACCACGATCTTGATGATCGAGACGATGAGCAGCGGGAACTGGGCGACGATCGCGCTCACGGCTGTCCCTCGCCCCGGCCCGGCGGGGCCTCGCTCTCGCGCAGGGAACCGATCATTCGGCAATAACGCCCGAGCGTCCCGCTCGTGAACAGGCTGTCGTGCGAGGAAAAGACGAAGCCCGCGGGCACGTCGTAATGCGCGGTTCCCTTGCGCGGAACGTGCAGTCTAGCAGGCTCGGCGCCGCCGGCAAGGAGTGCGGCCTGAGCGATATCGTAGCCGGGAACGGCGTGGCGAATTTCAGCGAAGACGGCTTCCGGCGAGCGGAAGTGAAACGCCTTGCCGAGACCCAGCTTCTCCAGTTGATGGGAGAGGATGCGGAAGATGTCGAAATCGCTGCGCGTGCCCATTTCTTCCCCGGCCTTGTGCAGAAGCTGGATCTCGCCGGACGTGTTGGTGAACGTGCCGTCCTTTTCGTAGGCGCAGGCCGCCGGAAAAACGACATCGGCGAGCTGAGCGGTTTCGGTGAGGAAAAGCTCGTGGACGACGAGGAAGCCGAGCTGGCCCCGGTCCGCCGCGCCGCCGGACGTCTTGAAGGGGTTGGCGCCCACAACGTACAGCGCTTTGAGCGCGCCTTGCCGGGCGGCTTGGAGCATGTCGCGAGAGCAAAGCCCCGGGTGGCCTGGCAGAGGCGCGCCCCACAGCTTCTCGAACCGGACGCGCGCAGCGTCATCATTCGTCCGGGCGTAACCCGGCAGAAAGTCGGGAAAGAGGCCCATATCGGCCGCGCCGTGCGAATTGGCGTAGTCGCCGAGGGCCATGTAACGAACCGTGCCCGGAAGCTTCGAAGCGAAGGAAACCAGCTCCTGAATTGCGGCGCCCGTGATTTCGGCCCCGAAAACAATGACGACTTCGGACTCCGCTTCCAGAGAAGCCTTGAGCGTTGTCAGCGACTCGACCAGCGCGGAACCCAGTTTCCCCTCTTCATCGGTCCCATGAGCGAACCAACGGAGCGCGGCAGCCTCCTGCCCGGGGAGCAACTGCACGAATTGCTTCGCTTTGCGGCCAAGCTTGATTTCGCGGGCATTCAGGACGTACAGGTGCGCTGCATGCAGGCGGAGAGCGGCGCGAATCTGCCAAGCCACCAGAGGGTTTTGCTGCGTGGGGTCATCGCCAATCAGGAGGATCGACTTGGCCTCGCCGAGCTGGCGCATGGTGGCGAGCGAGTCGGTCGCGCGGTCGTCGAGGGTGGCGAGCGCGGCGATCAGGCCGGCGTAGTCCGCCGTGCGGTGATGGTCGATGTTGTTGGTGCCGAAGGTGGCGCGAGCCAGCTTCTGGAAAAGATAGCTTTCTTCGTTTGTGGTCCGATTGGAGCCGATGAAACCCAGCGAATCGGCGCCGCTGGCCTCGTGGGCCTCCTTCAAGCGCGACGCCACGAGATGCGTCGCCTCCTCCCACGAAGCGGGAAGCAGCGAACCGCCGCGGCGCACGAGCGGCTGGCGAAGTCGCTCGGGGTGCTTGGCAAAGTCGAAGCCGAAACGGCCCTTGACGCAAAGGAAATCGCCGTTGATGCCGGAGAGGTCGCGGTTGTTGGCGCGAAGGATCTCGTGATTGCGCACACTCAGCGTGGTCTTGCAGCCGTTCGAACAATGGCCGCAGACGGTGGGAACGTAGGTCATCTCCCAGGGGCGCGTCTTGTAGCGGTAGGTGCCGCTGGTGAGCGCGCCGACGGGGCAGACGTCGATGCACATCCCGCACTCTTCGCATTCGAGATGATCTTCGCGGTTGGGGATGATCACCGAGAGCACGCCCCGCTCGCCGACGCCGAGCGCCTTCACGTCCATGCCTTCGTCGCAAACGCGCACGCAGCGGAAGCACAGGATGCAGCGCGGCGCGTCGTAATAGACGAGTTCGGACCATTTCTCTTCGGGGCGGTGGATTTTCTCCTCGACGAAGCGGCTGGTGCCGGCGCCGTAGCGGAAGGCCATATCCTGCAGCTCGCACTCGCCGCCCTTATCGCAAACCGGACAATCGAGCGGGTGATTGGAGAGCAGGAACTCGAGCATGTCCTTGCGCGCGTGGTGCACCTGCTCGGTATCCGTGCGGACGACCATCCCCTCGGCGGCCACCAGCGTGCACGCTGTCTGGAGCTTGGGCGTATTCTCCACTTCCACCAGGCACATGCGGCAGGCGGCCTGCAGCGATAGCCCGGGGTAATAGCAGAACGACGGCACCTCGATGCCCGCGCGCCGCGCCGCTTCGATCACCAGCGTGCCCGGCTCGACGCTCATCTCCCGGTCGTTGATCTTGAACGTAACCAGCTTTTGATCCGCCATTCCGTCCTACCGCACACCCAGGAGCGCTTCGGCCAGCTTATAAGGGCACCGGCCGGAGAGATGCTCCTCAAATTCGTGTTTCCACTTATTGACGATGCTGATCGTGGGCATGGCTGCGGCATCCCCCAGCGGGCAGAGCGTGCGGCCGAGCATGTTCTTGGCGAGCTCGCCGATCAGCGGGATGTCCTCGGCGCGCCCCGCCCCTGCATGGAAGCGCTCGAGCATCTTGCGCAGCCAGGAGGTGCCTTCGCGGCAAGGAATGCACCAGCCGCAGGATTCGTGGGCGTAGAACTGCATGATGCGGCGCGCCAGATCCACCATGCACGTCTCTTCGTCGATGACCACCATGCCGCCGGAGCCGAGCATCGAGCCTGCCTTGGCCAGCGAATCGTAATCCATGGGGATGTCGATCTCATCGGCTCGAAGCAGCGGGCAGGAACTCCCGCCGGGGATCACCGCCTTCAGTTTCTTGCCGCCTCGCACACCGCCGGCGACTTCTTCGATGAAGCGCTTCATGCCGAATCCCAGCGGCATTTCGTAGATGCCGGGGCGATTGACGTGGCCGGAGACCGCCACCAGGCGCGTGCCGCCGTTCTTGGGTGTGCCGCGGCCGGCGTACGCTTCGGCGCCTTCACGGATCACGGCAGGGACCGCACTCAGGGTCTCCACGTTGTTGATGATCGTGGGACAGCCGTAGAGGCCGACGACCGCGGGGAAGGGAGGCCGGATGCGCGGATAGCCGCGCTTCCCTTCGAGCGATTCCATTAGCGCGGACTCTTCGCCGCATTCGTATGCGCCGGCGCCGGTATGCGTGCAGAGGTCGAAATCGAAGCCGGAGCCGAGAATGTTCTGCCCGAGATAGCCTGAGGCGTAAGCCTCCTCGATGGCCCGGTCCACGATATCCTGCACGTAGCGGTACTCGCCGCGGATGTAGATGAATCCCCGCTTCGCGCCGATGGCCCGGCCCCCAATCGCGATGCCTTCGATCACCTGGTGCGGGTCCAGCTCCAGGAGCGGCCGGTCCTTGCAGGTGCCCGGCTCGCTTTCATCGGCGTTGCAGATCATGTATCGCGGCTTAGGCGAATCCTTGGGAACGAAGCTCCATTTCATGCCGGCCGAAAAACCGGCGCCGCCGCGCCCGCGCAGGCCGGACTTCTTCACTTCTTCAATGATGGTTTCTGGCGTCATTTCCTTGAGGGCTTTTTCGAGCGCGACGTAACCGTCGTGGTTCCGGTAGACCTCGAGCTTGTGCGCGTCGGGAACCCCCCAGCGCTTGCTGATGAGCGGAGTCTCGGCAGGGTGGCGGTCGTGCAGGGCGCCGGTCGTGCGCGTCACCGAAGCCGCTTTGCGCCCCGCGTCCAGTTCCTCGATGATGCGGTCGAACTTGCCGGGCGAAAGCTCTTCGTAGAAGTCGTAGTTCACCTGCATGGCGGGCGCGCCCGTGCACGCGCCGATGCACTCGACTTCTTCCAGGGAGAAGACGCCGTCCCTGGTGGTTTCCTTGTGGCCGATCTCCAAGCGCCGCTTGGCGTGCTCGAAAATGCGGTGCCCCCCGCGGAGCATGCAGGAAACGTTGGTGCAGATTTGGACGTGGAATCTGCCGACCGGCTTGCGATGCAGCATCGAGTAATAGGCCAGGGTTTCGGTGACCTGCACCGTGTTGAGATCCAGGCGGCGGGCAATCTCTTCGATCATCTGGTCGCTGATGAACCCGTACTCGTCTTGGGCGTAAAGAAGCATCGGCACCAGCGCGGAACGCTTCGCCGGATACCGGTTTTGCAGCGTCTCGAATCTGGCAGCGAGTTTGGGCGAGAGTTCCACGGACTTGCGCGCTCAGCGATCGACCTCTCCGAGAATGATATCCAGGGTCCCGATGCAGGTAACCACATCGGCGATCAGCCGTCCTTCGACGAGCTTGGACAACGATTGCAGGTTGACGTAGGACGGCGCGCGAACGTGAACGCGCAGCGGCTTGGGTGAACCGTCGCTCGCCACGAAGAAGCCCAGCTCGCCGCGCGGCGATTCGATCGTCTGGTAGGTCTCGCCGGGCGGCGGGGCAAAACCTTCGGTGAAGATCTTGAAATGGTAGATGAGGGCTTCCATCTCCGTCTTCATCTTTTCGCGCTGCGGCGGCACGATGCCGGGCGCGTCCGCTATGATCGGGCCCTCCGGAGGGATCTTGGCCATGGCTTGGCGAACGATCTTGATGCTCTCGCGGATTTCCGCGAGGCGCACGAGGTAACGCGCGTAGCAATCGGATTCGGTGCGCGTGGCGATACTGAACTCGAATTCCTCATAGCTCGAGTAAGGAAATGCCTTGCGTACGTCGTAGGCCACGCCCGCGGCGCGCAACATCGGCCCGGTGACGCTCAGGGCGATGGCGTCTTCCGGCGACAGGCAGCCGATGCCCTGGGTGCGCCCCATCCAGATGCGGTTTTGGGTCAGGAGATCCTCGTACTCCGCGAGGCGGCTGGGCAGGAGGTTGATGACGCGCTCGATGGTCTTGTACCACCCTGGAGGCGGTTCGATCGCCACGCCGCCGATGCGGAAGTAGCTCGTCATCATCCGCTGGCCGGAGAACATTTCAAAAATGTTCATGATGGCTTCGCGTTCGCGGAAGCAGTACAGGAAAACGGACATCGCGCCGAGGTCGATGGCGTGCGTGCCGAGCCAGACGAGATGAGAGGCGATACGCGTGAGCTCGGTGAGCATGACCCGGATGTACTGGGCGCGCTTGGGGACTTCGAGGGCCAGAAGCTTTTCCACGGCGAGGCAGTAGCAGAGATTATTTGAGAGCGGCGCCAGGTAATCGAGGCGGTCGGTCAGAGTAATGGCCTGGGAGTAGGTCTTGGACTCGCAACTCTTTTCGATCCCGGTGTGCAGATAGCCGACGTCGGGGACGGCCTTGACGACGGTTTCGCCGTCCAGTTCGAGTAGGACGCGCAGCACGCCGTGGGTGGACGGATGCTGAGGGCCCATGTTGAGGACCATGGTCCGCGCTGTGCCGGTGGCCGTTTCAACGGTCGACATGATTACCGCGGACCCTCCACGGAGTAGTCTCGGCGGAGCGGATATCCCTCGAAGTCGTCAGGCAAAAGGATGCGGCGGAGGTCCGGATGCCCTTCAAAGCGGATGCCGAAGAGGTCGAACAGCTCACGCTCCATCCAATTGGCGCCGGGCCAGACGGGAATCAGCGAATCGGCGACGGGATTGCCGCCGGGGAGCCGGACGCGCAAGCCAAGCCGCGAGCGCAGGGGGATGGAAGTGAGGTGGATGTTCAACTCGAAGCGCGGTTCGACGGGGAATCGATCCACGCAAGTAATGTCCGAAAGATGATTGAATTGCAGGGTCGGTTCGTCGCGGAGCCGTTCGGCGGCGCCGCGCAGCAATTCGCGCGGAACCACGATGGTTAGCTCGCCGCGAAATTCAAGGACTTCCTCTGCGGCGCGTGGATTCCATGCGCGCAGCCGTCCAACGGCCGGATACTTTTCCAGATCCGCGGTCTCCGTCACCAGTTGAGATCCCGGGGGCCGATTAGCGATTCCAGTCCAGGGCGCCCTTTTTCCAGAGATAAATGTAACCGACGAGCAGGATGGCGATATACATCACCATCTCGCCGAACCCAAACCAGTGTAACTCACGGAAAATATACGCCCAGGGATACAGAAAGATAGCTTCTACGTCAAACAGGATGAAGATCATGGCCACCAAGTAAAACTTCACCGAAAACGGCTCCCGAGCGTCGCCGCTCGGATGCATGCCGCATTCGTACGGTTCCTGCTTGGCGCGATTCGGCCGCCGCCAGCCGACCAGTCCCGAAGCCAGCAGAATGGCTCCGGAAAGGAGCATGGCCGCGATCAGGTGTATGAGTAAGGGCGCATAGGGCTGGAGGGAATTCGCTCTCATCGCCGTAGTGGTTATAATAGCGACAGGCTGTCGCTCGGTCAAATCTGCCGCGGAGTCCAGCACGCGCGTGGTGCGCCGGTGTCGGCCGCCTGGCTAACGCCCCATGCCTTTCGGACACAATTCCAACGTTCGCGTCGGCGACACCCTCTACCACGTCCAGACCGAGGACCACGGCTCCCACCATCCCTTCATTGATACGACCGTGTATTGCCGCGGGCGAGTGCTTCACCGCCGCTCCACCAATTACCAGGACATCCTCACCATGGGCGAGGATCTTCTCCCCTTTCTCCAGAAACTCGTTGAGGAACAGCACAAGGGCGTGATTGAGGAGATTCGCGCGGGGAAGCTCGAGCTGCCGCCGGAGCCACCCCCTGTTTCCCAGGAGGCCAAGGCGCCAGAGGAAGGGTTGCGCGTGAAGCTGCAGAACCCAGGCGCATGGTTGGAAGGCACGAAGGCCAGGCTGAAGGTGCAGGTGCTGGCGAAGAGCGGTGACGCGCCGGTGGAAGGGGCCATCGTGGAGGCGCGGATCGAGGGGGCGGAGGGGTCGGCTCCGCATAGGGGCGTGACCGATGCGGCTGGAGAAGCGGAGATTGTCTTCACCATGCCGCGGATCGGCCCGGAGGGAGGCGCGCTGGTGATCTGCGCGAGCAGCCCGGGGGGCCGGGATGAGGCGCGATTCCTATTGCGGGCGAGGCCGCGGACTCCCGCGGGAGCGGATGTGCGATGAGCGACGTGATACAGATTGTGGTGAACGGCGAGGCGCGGCAGATCGCGCCCGGCATCACTGTGGCTAATCTCCTCGAGCAAATGGGTCTCAACGCGGGGCGCGTGGCCATCGAGAGGAACCTGGAAATCCTGCCGCGGGCGCGCTGGCAGGAGACACGGCTCGAAGCGGGCGACCGGTTTGAGATCGTGCAATTCGTCGGCGGCGGATGAACTCGCGCGCGTCGAATGGCTTGCTTCGGCGGAAGAATTTGTCTTCGGCCTGAATTTTTCCCGACGATCCAGAAATCATCGCCGAGGTGCGCCCCCCGCGCGGTCAGATGCCGGCGAGCAGGTGGCCCATCTTCGATTTCTTCGTGCGGAGGTAGGCCTGGGCGATTTGGGGCACGCGGGGCTGGCAGGGGATACGCTCGACCACGCGAATGCCGAAGCGCTCGAGCTGCTCGACCTTGTCGGGATTGTTGGAGAGCAGCCGGACGCGGGTGACCCCCAGCGCCCGCAGCGCCTGCGCCGAAAAGCGATAACTGCGGGTGTCCGCGGCGAAGCCGAGGCGCTTATTGGCTTCCACGGTGTCCATGCCGCCGTCCTGTAGTTCGTAGGCGCGCAGCTTATTCATGAGCCCGATGCCGCGGCCTTCCTGGGGGAGATAGAGCAGAACGCCGCAACTGGCGCGGCCGATGAGGCGCAGGGCGAGTTCGAGCTGCGCGCGGCAATCGCAGCGCAGCGAAGCGAGCACGTCGCCGGTGAGGCACTGCGAATGCACGCGCACCAGCGGAGTGGACTTCGGCGTGACCCGGCCGCGGACCAGCGCCACAACCTCTTCCTGCGGCCCGCGGCCTTTGATGCCGAAGATGGTGAAGCGGCCGTAGCGCGTGGGCAGAAGGGCGCGCGCGACGATGCGCGGCGCCGCCTTGACGGAGGACCTGGATTTTGAGGGCATAAGCAATCAGTATAACAGGGAGGCCAAGCCCGCGCGGAGGTACGTAAACAGCCAAGTTGCGAGCGACGGCGCTTTACATGGAGCAGCGGATTGGCTAGCGTTAGCGGAAGCAAACGATGAACATACTCTCCGCCAGCAAAGACCTGCTGTTCATACTGCTGCTGAAGCTGTGCGTGGCGGCGGCGCTCGCGGCGCTGCTGGCGCGGTGGATGATGTTCCGGGAAGTGGTCTTCACCGAGGAACGCAACTCCGACCAGAAACTGAAGCTGATGCTGTTCATGACGCCGCCGCTGATCGTCGGCGTGGCGCTGCGGCTGGTGGGATTCCCGTACCGCTTCGCCGATTTGACCCTCGAAGGAGCGTTCCTGCTGGGCCTGCTCGGAGGACGCACGGTAGGCCCGATCGGCGGCTCGATCGTCAGCCTGCCGGCGTTCCTGAACCACGAATGGCTTTCGATGCCCGTGGCTGCTGCTGCGGGGCTCGTGGGCGGGTTGATCCGCCAATTGATTCCCGACAAGGAAGACATCTGGAATTTCGGGCCGTTCACCTTCCTGAACATTCCCAAAGCCATCGTGCGCTTGGTGCGGCGAGGCGAAATGACCTGGGAGATGCTGCCGCTGGCCGCTTGCGCGGCGCTCGAGCTGGGACGGATTTCGCTCGCCCGGGCGACGAAGCCTTCGTGGCTTTTCGCCATCGACGTGCGGCACGACTGGGCGCTGGTGGCGGTCGTGCTCACGACCATGATGGCCGTGGCCATTCCCATCAAGATCTGGCACAACACCCGCAACGAAATGAAGCTGGAGCAGAACCAGCAATTGCTCCTCAAGGCGCGCATGGACGCGCTCTCCAGCCAGATCAACCCGCACTTCCTCTTCAATACGCTCAACACGGTCCTGGCGCTGATCCGCTTCGAGCCGGATACCGCCCGGGGAGTCGTCCTGAAATTGAGCAAAATCCTGCGCCGCCTGCTCCGCAAGCACGAAACCTTCGTGCCGCTGCGCGAGGAGATCGAGTTCATCGACGATTATCTGGACATCGAAGTCGCGCGCTTCGGCCGCGACACGCTGCAAATCATCAAGCGCATCGACGACGAGACCCTCGAGTCGTTCATCCCCAGCATGCTCCTGCAACCCATCGTGGAGAATTGCCTGAAACATGGCCTGGCGTCGAAGATCGATGGCGGGCAGATCCAGCTCCGCACCATGACGCGCCAGGGAAGGCTCGTCATCGAAATCGAGGACAACGGAGCGGGCATCCCGGAAGAGAAGATGCCGGGCGTGTACGTCGAGGGCATCGGCCTGAGCAACGTGCGCGAGCGGCTCCGCGTGCTCTACGGGAACGAGTTTCATCTCGACATCCTCAGCCGCGCGGGCGAGGGCACACTGATTCGCATCGAGGTGCCCGAAGTGGTGAGCACCACGGTGGGGTAGCATCGGCGTCATTCGCGGAGCGCCACGCCTACGCCAAGGCTGCGGCGGGCAGGCCCTCCTAGGTTGAAGCTGCGGCGGGCAGGTAAGCGTGATGGTATGGCGGCCAGGGCTGTGGAAAAGTCCCCCTCGATTCGTCCTCGCCCGGGATGCCGATCCTTCGTCGGATCGCCACCCCCACCCCCCACCCCCACCTATTTTTGTAACTGCGGATTCTAAAGAACCTTAAGGGCGATTATGCATTTGACACAGAACGGAGTGAAGTAGATGAGCCGTGACAGGGCTTTTAGTAATAACAGGTTTGCTCAGAGCAGTCCCTTATTTCGTTTCCAGTTTCGCAAGGACCCCATGCACCCCGTGTAAGGTTCCAATTGCAGGTTTCCGTTTCATACCAATGCCCGGAAGTATCAGCATATCGCCACCGTAGCCTGATAATCACGCTATGCAACGGCGCTACGTTTGGGAAATTGGCTGGGAAGGCGTCGGAAGCGAGAATAACAAAGTCGTCTTTAGTTGTTGGCAGGATAGTTTCGACCTTGCTCAAATAGTCGATGTTGTCAGACCTTCCGACAATCGTTATTTCGCTTCCCCATCGCAACCTAACAGCAGGGGACTTTCCAAAATTGGTGTAGTGGACAGTGACCGCGAATCTAACGGGAAGAAGGCCTTCTTCTACGTAGATGTTGGGATGATCGGCAGTATTATCGGCAATCCAAACATAGGGACGTTGATCTTTAACAAAAGCCTTGCGAGCGTCAACAAGCTGAATCCAAAGAACGCTGAAAGACCCCATCGCAAAAATAGCGAGGACAATAGTTGGAATGACCATCCACCAATCTGGCGATTGCCTCTCTTTGGTTGGCTTCTTTTTGTTATCGCTGGTGCTATTGAGGTTTTCGGACTTTGGTGTGCATTCATTTTCGGACGGTACCAGTTTTACATGAAGCGGTTTGGTTGGGGAGTCGCCTGTCTGGTATTGGAGATTTTCGTGATGGTGCTCGCCATCGTGCTTATGACTCACGGTCTATGCCTTACTCTCTATAGATTCTAGCTGTATCTTGCACCTTCGCTGCGAGGCTATAACACAATCAAGTACCGCGCAAGGTACGATTAAGGAGCAAGCTCCTGAAAATCCTAGTAAAATCTGGCTCGCTTGCTGATACAAACTGAGACAAACGGCGACGCAACGCAATGCTAGGCTTTGTAACGAGAAAATGCTTGACGCGATGCGTGTCTTGGTATATATTTCCTTCCATGAACGACCGAGAGTACCGCCGACTAAGGGCCGAAGCCGAGGCTGAGTACAAGCGCAAGCTAGAAGCCATCGAAACTGTCTGGAAGATGTCTGGCGCATCTACCAGCAACGGGACTGGGGCGTCTGGAAGCAGTATGAGTAGAGGCGCTCTTCTCGACGCGGTACGTGCTGCGGTTAAGCTGATTCCAGGCGGTGATTTCACTATCAAAGAAGTTGCGGAACAGATCGAGCATAGTAACTCTGCGTTGGCCTCGCGGGTCAAGAAAGCCTCAATCTCCGGGACGCTAAAGAGACTTGCCGATGACAAAGAGATTGTCGTGGTAGCTCTTGGTAGTGGAAAGAGAGCTAGCAGGTATCGGAGGCCAGTAGGGTGATATAGAAATTAAAAGGCCCGCCGTTGCAGCGGCGGGCCACATTCCCTTGCCCTAGAAGCAAAGGAGCATTTCGTTGACAAACCTAGAGTATAACCGTTCCCCACCAACAGTCAAGAGAAAACTTCCTTAGCTGTGCCCTCGACGCGGTGATCCGAGTGGTCGAAGGTTGCCTGAATTGCAGTCAGGCGCTGCTCCTAGAGCAGCCATCGTGGGTTCGAATCCCACCCGCGTCTCACAGTTTGGGGCTGTGGCAGAGCGGTCTAATGCGCCGGACTTATAATCCGGTGAAACGTGTTAGCGCACGTTCCGAAGGTCCGAACCCTTCCGGCCCCGCCAAGCTGTGCTATCATGCGCCCATGGGAAAGAAACTACAAGTACGCAAAGAGCAATTCGACGCGGCTCTTTCAAGACTCATTCATGCAAAGCCGGTACCTCGCACGTCGATAAAGGCCAGTAGCAAGCGCAGCCCTAAGCCGATACTTGGGAAGTGAGCTTCCTGTATGAAAGTGCTTCGCCGCGCACTAGGTTCTTGAGCGTTCCATCGAACATCTGCAATTGTTCTCCCCGCCGATTGAACCTGTAGGAGAACTCATCGCAGTAGCGGCCCAGGTGCTTTATCGAAACGTTCGGAACGCACGAACCACGGAAGACCGCGGCTACAGGGCAGCAGATGACGGAGAGGCGAAGAGGGCGGGGCAATGCGAGGAGGGCACAGCCTCAGGTCTGAAGGCCTTCAGCTACCTGGCATCGACTCCAAAGTCGTATATAACGACTGTGGTACCAGTCGCGGTGCCAGCCCCTCTTGTGGCGGAGATAAACGCATATTCGCCGGGCCTCAGATCTTGCGCCGGCGTAACCTTGTACATGCCGGAACGTATCCGATCGGAACTGAACAGGGCTACTCTCTTTTCGTCAGCACCCATGGTCGCACTTCCAAAACCCACCTTTGAAAATGTGGTCTCCCGGTGATCGCTCTTAATCTCCAGGGATTGCAGCGAGAATTGATTAGGGCTAGTAATTAAGTCTTGTCCGCCGTATCCGCCCAAGCTACTAACTGCGGGAAAGTACATGTAAAACACGGGCCTCGCGTCCGTGGTGCGCACGGCGGCGCGAGGGCCGGCAAGCTCAGCTTTCATCTTGCCTTTCTTCGCCCCAAACGTAAAGGCGGCTGCCAGGAGACCGGATGTCTTTGCACTCTGTTCGCCGGCCTGACTAACAAAGACCATCTTCCGTTTCCCGTCCGGCGCACTGGTCATGACGTAGACGCCGACCTCATGTGGCGCCATGGGATCGTCCGGGTCTTGAGCCGTGGGGGCCGGCGCGGAAGCGGCGGGTTGAGCCGCCGGGGCCGACGCGGAAGCGGGAGTCTGAGCCGCGGGCGCGGCGGTCGCAGGCGCAGCAGCCTTCTTCAAGATCGCCACTACTACCTTGTCGCTGGCCCCAGCACGCTTCAGGGCGATCAGCCCGTCCGTGGAGGTGTCATAGTTTCCCGGCTGGGCGTTGATGGTGGCGACGATCAGATCGTCCGACAGCCTGGCCTTGACGAGCTTGATGACAGCGTCATTGTTGAGCGTCTGCTGGCCTACGAGCAGTGAGCAGAATGCCAGAAATAACAGTGTGAGAAAGCATTTACGCATGACGCTGCTCCTAAGTCTCACCTGACGGTGTGCTGCGTCCCGTGTTGGGGCATGCTCTTCGAGGAGGCGAGACGATTTGTACGCAATTTCTACTCCTTCACGGACAGCGAAGGCAAGGAAAAAATCCTCGTTAATCGCGACGTGAGAAACCGAGCCAACTGCACGCAATTTGGGCAACTTGGGCGGCTCTTCGCCGTCGTAGAACAGCTGGTAGAGCGGAACTTCCAGCGCCCGGGCAAACTTCTCCATGGTCTCGATGGCCGGAACGGTATGGCCATTCTCGACGCGGGAGATGTAGCAGCGCAACAACCCGGTGCGCTTCTCGATGTCCCCTTGGGAGAGCTTCTTCTCTTCGCGCAGAGCGCGAAGGCGGTCGCCGATAATCATGTTTTGTAGCTCCTCCGTTTTGGACAATGGAAACGACTTGAACGAACGGCCGGCCGGCCGGCCGGGAAACAAGTAAATCCCGACCCTGGGGGACGCAGAAGCTGTAATGCACCCCGCTAAAACTGGACAGCCTACCTAGGTAGAATCGGGGCCTCCAACAGGAGGCAGCATGGGCAGCGGGGGGGAGGGGCGCGGGGCGGGGCGAGGCGAGGAGGGCACAGCCTCAGGTCTGAAGACCTGAGTTACATAGCTGCGGGATGACGGAGAAAAGCCAAGATGGGGGTCGGACGGCGCCCGCTACAAACAAAGCCCGCGGTCTGAAGACCGCGGCTACAGGGCAGAGGCCGTCGATCGCCGCGTAGTGGAGAGCAGTCCTACCCCCAGGCCTCTTGCGTCGGGCGGAGCATTGCATGCGGAGGCGGCCAGATATACATTGTCGATCGGCCGGGAAGTCAAAAGGGAAATACCGGTTTAACCAGTTCGGAGGACACTATGTCGCCACGTACAGTGTTTCTTAGCAGGTTGATTGGGCTCTACGGCATTCTCGCCGGGCTGTCTATGGTCACGCACAGACAGGCGACTGTGGAGACGATCACGGCGCTAGTTCACAACCCGCCGGTGCTGTTCCTCGTCGGTGCGATCACGCTGGGCGCCGGCTTGGCGATGATTCTGGGCCACAATATCTGGTCAGGCGGCGTACTGCCGGTCATCGTCACCCTGGTCGGTTGGTTAACGCTGATCAAGGGCCTGCTGTTTTTGTTCCTGTCGCCGGGGGCGGCAGTGGGATTTTTCCTCGGGGGACTTCACTACGTACAGTTTTTCTACCTGTACGCCGCGATTTCACTCATTCTCGGCGCGTATCTGACCTATGGGGGGTTCAGGTCAACATCGCGTTAGCGAGCGTCCGCGCAAGGTGAAGAGGGCACAGCCTCAGGTCTGAAGACCTGATCTACATAGCTGCCGGACGATGGAAAGAGGCGGAACGAGAAAAGCCGCGGACCTGAGGGACAGGTCCACGCTACACGACTACACGCGCCGTCACAAGCGGAGACACGCAGGCTGAAAGCCTGTGCTCCAGTGGAAAACAAACACAACAGAGTTTCGGCAAGTTAGTTGGCGTTCCAATACGCGTGCTGTCCGACGAAGTCGTCGTCCGGGAAACTGGCGAGGATGAGCCGCCGGACTTTCTGAATGTCCAGCGAACCCTGTTCTCTGTAGAGCGCTTTGCCATCGGGTGCGACGAGCACGGTATAGGGAACGGCGCCGCTCCAATCCGGATCGAATGCTTTCATCTCTTCGTAAGGGTCCATGGTGCCGAACACCAAATTGCGCGTGGAGGCGTGCTGCGAATCAAGAAAGTGACGGACACCTTTTTCTTCGTCAGGGTAGTTGATGCTGACGGTCACGAGTTCGAAGGGGCGCTTGCGATACATGCGCCAAGTTTTTTGCAGGTCCGGAAACTCGGCGGCGCAAGGCCCGCACCAGGTGGCCCAAAAGTTTACGAGCAAAGTTTTCCCGCCTGGATTGCGACGGAGGGCGCGCATTTCCTCGGGGCCGGCTTTCTCCAGGGGAACGGGCTCCTGTTCGATGTTTTTCATTTCGGCGTCCTGGGAGGCTTCCTTGTAAGCCCATTTGATGGAACAGCCGACCGCCGGAGTGTTCTCCACGGGAACGGGACGGCCGGCGAGGAGGGCATCGAGGGCGTTGCGGGCGTCAGGGACTTTCGCATAGGCTTCTCGCGGGTTGCTGTCCACGCGTCCCTGATAGCGAAGCTTACGCTCCCGATCAAAAACGAAAACGTGAGGCGTGGCGACCGGGCCGTACTGGCGCGCGACTTCCTGCGTTTCTCCGTCATAGAGGAACGGAAAATTAAAGCGGCGGTACTCGGCGCGAATCTTCATTTCGGCGAGTGAATCACCAAGATCGGTGTAGCCCATCTCGTCCAGGCGCAACGCCTTGGGACTATTCGGCTGGATGACGACAAAAGCCACGCCGCGATCGCGGTAGTCGGCGACGAGTCTCTTGATGCGATCTTCATAGACCTCGGCGGTCGGGCAATGCACGGCCGTGAAGATTACGACCAAAACCTTTCCGTCCTTGAAGTCGGAAAGGGAGTACGTCTTGCCATCCACGGCAGGAAGATGAAAATCCGGCGCGGATGAGCCGATGGCGAGTGTCTTCGGATGCTCTACCTCCACGCCCGCCAGGAAGGGCGCGAGCACAGTTAAGACGAGCGGAAGAGTCAGGGTTCTTATGGACATTTTCATGGACATCGTTTTACACCCTGCGCAGCGCGGGGTCCAGATGGGCCGGCAATTCCCGATGAATTCCAAGGATGGCGCGAGCACCCGGGCGCCGGCTATGGCAGGTGAGCGAAAAGTGTGCCGCAGAGGTAGTTGAGGAGTAGAATACGGTTCCCCAGCTTTCAGCCCCTGTAGGACAACCATGCATACAAAGGGGGGAAAATCATGAGTGCTCCACATGTTGCGTTGAAAGGAAGCAGCAGGCCTGCGAAGAGCGACGCGAAACGCATTGGGGACGCCGATCCGAAATCGCAGGTGGAGGTGACGGTTTCGCTGCGCGGGCCGAGTTTGCCGGGTGCCGACAATCTGCCGAGTGCGGCGATAAGTCACGAGGACTTTGCATCGAAGTACGGGGCGCGGCAGGAGGATGCCGACAAGGTTGCGCGCGTCCTGCAAGGCTACGGGCTCAAGATCGAGGAGGTTTCGCTGCCCGGCCGGAGTATGCGTGTGAGCGGGACGGCGGCGGCGATGGACAGCGCATTCCAGGCACATCTGGGGATTTATCGCAACACGCAGCAAGGTGAATATCGCGGGCGCGAAGGCGAACTGCAGATTCCCGGAGAGCTCGAAGGCATCGTGACGGGCGTGTTCGGGCTGGACGAGCGGCGCATGGCTCGGAGGAAGTCGCAGACAACGACGGCCTTGGCCGCCGTGGCGGCAAAACTCGCGCCGCTGACGCCGGCCGATCTCGAGAAACGCTATAACTTCCCGCCCGGCACTGCAGCAGGCCAACAGATCGCCATCGCGGAGTTCGATGGCGGCTACTTCGCCGACGATCTTCAAGCATTCTGCGCCAAGCAAGGCCGGGCGGTGCCGGCGGTGACAACCGTGGCCGTGGGACTGAAGCCGCTCACACTGGCGGAAATCCAGCAGTTGCCGCCGCAACAGCGCACCGACGAACTGGGCGCGAGCATGGAAGTGATGATGGACGTGCAGATCGTGGCCGGCTTGTGCCCCCAGGCGGGGATTTTCGTTTACTTCGCGCCATTCACTGAGAAAGGCTGGGTCGATCTGCTGAACAAGGTCATGTCCGGGAAGCCGGACAAACCGGTGACGCTCTCGGTCAGCTGGGGGCTGGCGGAAGATGCTCCCGACTGGTCGGACGCCGCGCGGACGGAGATCAACAATCGTCTCCAGGCCGCGGCGCTGCTCGGTATTACCGTGTGCGTCGCTTCGGGCGACGATGGCTCCGGCGATCAGTTGGCCGATGGGCGCGCTCACGTGAACTTCCCGAGCTCCAGCCCGTTCGTTTTGAGCGTGGGCGGCACGATGCTCACGGGTACCCCGGCGAAGGTGGCCGAGCAGGTGTGGTGGGAGGCGCCCGGCGAGCGGACCAACAAGGGCGGGGGAGCCACGGGCGGAGGCGTGAGCGTCCTTTTCGCGCGGCCGAAGTGGCAGAGCGTCAGCGTCAAGTCGCTGAACAACGGGAGCATCGATGGGCGCGTGCTGCCTGACATTGCGGCGCTCGCCGGTTCGCCGCTGTACGACCTGATCTTTCTAGGACGCGATTTTCCAAACGGCGGAACCAGCGCTTCGACCCCGCTTTGGGCTGCCCTGATTGCTCGCGTCAATTCCATCTTGCCGGCCGGCAAGCGCCAGCGTTTTCTGGCGCCGCTGCTTTATCAGAACGGCGCGAACGGGCGGCCACTCGGCGCGTCCGCGTGCCAGGACATTACTGCGGGCCAGAACGCTTCGCATCCGCAGCCGGGAGTCGGTTATCAAGCTCAGGCGGGGTACGACGCGGTAACCGGTTGGGGCGTGCCGAATGGCGCCGCGCTTTTGGCGGGGCTTTAGTTCTCAGGACCGGGAGACGTAAGTCGCTCAGGCGCGAGCGGCGGCGGTTCACTGCATACGTTCACCGCGAGCGGATTGCTCGAGGATACGGCGGTAGTAGGCCTCGTACAGAGGAATCACGTCGTTCGCGCAGTACTTCTTGCGCGCGTTGACGCGGGCGCGCTGGCCCATTTCGCGGCCGCGGTCGGCGCGCGAGAGGATTGCGATGGCGTGCTGGGCCGCGGCGCGTACGTCTCCCGGTTCCACCAAGTAACCATCCACACCATCTTCGACAACTTCGGGAACGCCGCCGACGTTCGTGGCGATGACGGGCACTTCGCAGGCCATCGCTTCGAGGGCGGCCAGCCCGAACGACTCGAGCCGCGAGGGAAGCAGGAACAGGTCGGCAGCAGCGAGCTTCTCGTGGACGCTGTCCTGCTTGCCGAGGAAGAAGACATCGTTCTGCAGGTGCTTCTCGCGAACGAGGTATTCGGCGGAGCCACGGTCGGGGCCGTCCCCGATGAGGACGAGCTTCGCCGGCATCTTCTCCCGGACCAGGGCGAAGATCTCGATGACGTCGGAGATGCGCTTGACCGGGCGGAAATTGGAGAGGTGCATGAGGACGGGCTCGCCATCGGGAGCCCACTGGCGCGGGTCGTCGGCATGCTTCGCGCGGCAGTAGAGGTCGCAATTGACGAAGTTGGAGATGACTTCGATGGGGCGCTTAATGTCAAATTCGTCGACGGTGCGCTTCTGGAGGTAGCGGGAGATGGCGGTGACGCCGTCGCTCTGCTCGATGGAAAACCGCGTGATGGGGAGGTAGCTGCGATCAGTGCCCACCAGGGTGATGTCGGTGCCGTGGAGCGTGGTGATGAACGGCAGGCGGCGCGGCGCGGCCATCGAGCGGGCCAGGAGCGCGCTGACCGAGTGCGGAATGGCGTAGTGGACGTGGAGCAGGTCGAGCGAGGCGCACTCAAAGACTTCGAGCATTTTGGTGGCGAGGGCCAGGGCGTAGGGCGGGTGGTCGAAAAGGGGGTAGGTCGTGACCTCAACCTCGTGGAAGTACATGTGGCCGTTCGAGAGATTCAAGCGAATGGGCGGGGCGTAGCTGATGAAGTGGATTTCGTGGCCGCGGGCGGCAAGCTCCATGCCGAGCTCGGTGGCCACCACGCCGGAACCCCCGTAGGTGGGATAGCAGGTGATGCCGATCTTCATGAGCGTGTGTTTTCGTACGGCCGCGCTTGCCCCTCGCTATCGGCAAGACAGGCCAATGTCCCTCGGTTTCTGCGAGCTTTGCGGCACAGAAATAACCCGTGCCTTCCAGTGACGAGTCCATTTGCCCAGGCGCCTGCCGCGGCGGGCTGCCGGGGGGTTACAAATTATTGCCGTTCCCGCCTTGGGCTGCGTCTTCGCCATCCTTAAAAACGTACCTAATCGCCTGCTTATAGATGAGCAGGTTAGGGCTGCCGTAGCGGGTGAGCTTAATGCAATCCCGGTCATACCACTCGATGGTGCCGTGGAGCACTTCACCATCGTTCAGGGTAACCACGACCGGGTTGTGGGACTGCATCTGCTTGACCCAATAAAAATTCTCGGCATGAGTTTGCTCGGGCGGCGTCGGCTTCTTAGGTTGCGGGCCGAGGTGAGGACGCGGACCGAGGGGTTCCTTCACATCGGCATAACTGGGGCGGAATAGTCTGCGGTTCACCATAAAAGCTCCTTGAATTGTTCCCCCACTGAAGAGAAAGGATTCATTGTCTGAGATGCTCGCGAAAGGGGTTAGGTTACACCAAGCTTAGCAGGAGCAGGGGGACGAGGGAAGAGTCTTTTATCGCCCGGCCGCGCTGCTCGGCCGGGAGGGCGAGCCCAGGCCCGTGGCCAGGGCATCGAGGCCGAGCTGGCGATTGATGTTGCGGCGAGCGCGGCCATGAAGCTCGTCGAGGCCTGCGGCGGCGCGCATCACCCACTCGGGGGTGACGGCGCGGCTGAGGCTTTCAAGTTCCTTCTGCAATTGCGGGTTACGCAGAGCAGGTTGTTTGAGCTGGGATGAGAGTTCGAGGAGATCGGTGAGCAGACTATAGAAGACCTCAAGCTGTGTTTCGAGAGAATGCTCGCGGCCCTTCGAGAGGGCGGCGATCTGGGCAAAGAGTTGCGGATAGCCCTGGGCTCGGCCGGCCCGCTCGAGAATGTCAAAAATATCCCGGCGAAGCTTTACCGCGGCTTCGAGATCCAAGGTCAAAGCGGCGCCGGGGCTGCCCTCAGCGAGTTGGACAGCGAGTTTGCGCTCGGCGGGCCTCCATTTTGTGCGCTCCCTGAGGACAGATTCCATGGAGGCCTCGTCCAGGGGCGCGAAATGGAACTGAAGGCAGCGCGAGAGAATCGTGGGAAGAAGTCCGAAAGGGGTCGGCGCGAGAAGGATCAGAGTTGAGGACTCCGGCGGCTCTTCGAGGATTTTGAGGAGAACGCCGGCAACGTTCCACTGCATGGTGTCAGCGCCATCGAGGATAAAGACGCGGCGGCGGCGGAGCGGCTTGAAGTAGGCGGCACGCTGGGCGGCTCGAATCTGACCGATGCGCAGCATGGGCCGAACGACGGGAGTGCGAAGACGGACAGGGTCGGGCACGAGCGCCCAGACATCCGGATGCGTCTGGAGAATGAGCGGGACGCGCTCGACGGTGGCGGCGTCGGCGCCTTCGCCGCGCTCGACGAGGCCCTGCTCGATGAGGTGAGGAGGATCAGCGAGAACGCCGATGCGGCGGCAAGTGTCGCACTCACCGCAAGCGTCGTCCTCAAGTCGCTCGCAATTCGCGGCCTGCGCAAAAAGGCAGGCAAGCATGTATTTGCCGACGCCGCGCGGGCCGGTGAAGAGCAGCGCGTGAGGCACGCGGTGGGTGCGCAAAAAGCCACGAAGGGAGTTGACGATACGTTCGTTGCCGAGGAATCGAGAGAACGGCATGACCGGTCAGGACGCGGAACCGCGTGACTTGGATTCGAGGCCCAATACCCGGGCCACGGCAGTGAAAACCTCGCTGGAGATGTCTTCAGGGGGACGCAGAGTCTTCGCCACAGGGTCGACGCACTCGATGATGCGCCAGCGCGGCCCTTTGGAGAGTTGATCGTAGACCTTCGATGCGTTCTCAAGATGGCGAAGGTCAGCTTCCTGGATGTCGCGGGGGAGATTCGTGTAGTCGCGGGCCGGCTTCCGCGCGATCAGGTCGTGGGCTTGGGCAACTGGAAGGCGGAGATAAAGCACCAGATCCTCGGCAGGGAGGCGATAGATTTCGTATTCGATATGCCGGAGCCAGCGCAGGAAAGCCTCGCGCTCCTTGGCCGGAAGGCGGGCCGTTTGGTGGGCGAGATTCGAGGGGACGTAGCGGTCGGCGAGCACGTTCCGGCCGGCCGCGAGTTCGGCTTCGAGACGAGGTTTGGCCTCGAACCGGTCGCCCGCGTAAAGGATGGCGGAGAGATGAGGATCCACCGCGTCGAGCGCTCCGAAATCGCCATTGAGATAGCGAGCCACAAGCTGGCCGAAGGTGGATTCGTAACAGGGAAAGCTGATGCGAAAGAGAGGAACACCCAGCGATTTGAGCTCCTGCACGAGAAGACCGAGCTGGGTGCGCTTGCCGCTGCCGTCAATGCCTTCGATGGCGATGAGTTTTCCGTGGGTGCTCATGCGAGGACTCAGTCTATCCGGTGTGTGCCAAGGCCGCAACTCGGCGCGGCAGGCACAGACATGTTAGGATTTTGGGCATGAAGCCGGGTCATTCAGTGGCAGAGAACCTCGCCTGGATCCGCGAGAGGGTGGAACAGGCCGCGGCGCGAGCCGGAAGGCGCGCCGATGAGATTACCCTTGTCGGCGTGTCAAAGACGCTTCCGGCCGAGAAGATACGCGAGGCCTACGAAGCGGGAGTGCGGCACTTCGGCGAAAACCGCGTGCAAGAATGGGAGAAAAAGCGCGAGGCGGTTAAGGACTTAGCGGCCACGTGGCATCTGGTGGGCCACCTGCAGAGCAACAAAGCAAAGCGCGCGGCGCAGATGTTTCATTGCGTGGACTCGGTGGATGACGCGCCGGTGGCGCAGAAGCTCGATCAGGCGATCCGGGAGAATGTGGCGGAACACGTGGCCGAACGGATCCGCGTCCTGATTGAGGTGCGGGTTTCGGAAGAGGCGGCGAAGAGCGGCGCCAGCGAGTCCGATGTGCCCGCACTTGCGGAGAGCATTCTGGCGTTACTGAACGTCGATTTGGCAGGACTGATGTGCATTCCTCCTCTGGTGGGCAATGCGGAAAGCGCACGTCCCTATTTCCGGGGGCTGCGGGAATTGAGAGACCAGTTGAACGCGCAGTTAAAGATCAATCTTCCCGTTCTGTCGATGGGGATGTCCCACGATTTCGAAGTGGCGATCGAGGAAGGGGCGACCGAAGTGCGCTTGGGAACAGCGCTGTTCGGAAGCAGGCGATAATCATGCCGGCTCATCTCAGGGCGCGCTGAGCCGCCCCTCCAAGGAACCATGCTGGAACTGCGGGAACGAGATGGCACGGTCATTCTGAACGTGCGGGTGCAGCCGCGCGCCAGCCGCAATGCGCTCGATGGCGAGTGGCAGGGGGCGCTGAAGGTGAGGTTGACGGCGCCGCCCGTGGACGACAAGGCCAATGAGGCGCTGCGCGCATTCCTGGGAGAAGTTTTGAGAATCCCCAAGTCGGCTGTTAGAATTCTTGCGGGAGAACGAGGCAGGACGAAGAGGATCGAGATCCAGGGCGTCACCGCCCGGCTCATCCACGATCTGCTGGTAGATAAAGCATGAATTCACAGGAGCGCGCGGACGTGTATGCCTGAAATCCCAGCGATTCAAAAGGATTTGCGCGAGGCCGAGTTGGACGGCTGGCTCTTCTACGATTTTCGCGGGCGCGATCCGCTGGCGCAGCGAATCCTCGGATTGCCGGAGGGCATGCGGACGCGCCGGTGGTTCTACTTTGTGCCGGCGAAAGGGGCCCCGAGGAAGCTGGTGCACCGAATCGAAGCGGGGTCGCTGGATTCGCTCGCAGGAGAGAAACTCTTCTACTCCGCGCAAGAGGAGCTCGAGAAGAACCTGAAGAAGCTCCTGGGGCGGGCCAAGCGGGTGGCCATGCAGTATTCGCCGAAGAACGCCATCCCGTACATATCGATGGTGGACGCCGGAACGGTGGAGCTGGTGCGCGGAGCGGGCTGCCAAGTGGTGAGCTCGGCGGACCTCGTGCAGAAGTACGAGGCGTGCTGGACGCCGACGCAGCTCGAGTCTCATTTGGCGGCGGGGAAGGCGATCGACCGCATTGTGCGTGAAGCGTTTCAGCACGCGGCGCAGTGCGTCCGCGAGAAGCGTTCCCTCACCGAATACGACTTGAAGGAGTGGATGCTGGCGCGATTCGACGAGGCGCAGATCACGACCGACGAGGGCCCGGACATCGCCGTGGGTCCGCACGCAAGCGATCCGCACTACGAACCCGAGCGGGGGAAAGCGTCGGCGATCCGTGAAGGCGATTTGTTGCTGCTGGACGTTTGGGGAAAGACGCGGAGTGCGGATAGCGTGTATTACGATGTGACCTGGATCGGCTATCTGGGTTCGCAGGTTCCGGCGAAGTACGCCAAGATTTTTGAAATTGTAAGGGAGGCGCGCGACCGGGCGATTGCGTTGGTGCAGAAAGGCGTGGCGGCGGGCAAGGCGCCGCAGGGCTGGGAGGTGGACCGCGCGGCGCGGGAGGTCATTCGGAAAGCAGGGTACGGCAAATACTTCTTTCACCGCACCGGGCACAGCATCGGGCAGATGGTCCATGGGAACGGCGCGAACATGGATGGGCTCGAGACGCGGGATGTGCGCCGGGTGATCCCGCGGACGTGCTTCTCGATCGAGCCGGGGATTTACCTGCCGGAATTCGGCGTGCGGAGTGAAGTGAATGTGTACGTCGAGGAACGAGAGGCGCGGGTAACCGGCGCCATCCAAACGGAGATTCTGCCGTTGCTCGCGTGAGCGATTATGGATGACACGAAACAAGCAATCGCGGGAACGTCCGCCAAGCCGGGCACGGACCTGTTGAGCATAGCGTGTGCGGCCGGAGGATGGCTCCTGCCCGGACTGGGACATGCGCTGCTGAGGATGTGGGGCCGCGCGGTCGTGTGTTTTCTGGTCGTAGCGGTCTTGATGTTGGCAGGCGTGGCGCTGCGGGGGAACATCTTCACGCCCGCGGGCCAGGACGCTTTCGGGACGCTGGGTTACGTGGCGGACCTGGGCGCCGGTTCATTTTATTTTGTGGCCAGGGCGCTCGAGACAGACGGGCCGGATGTGTCCGAGGCCGCCGGGGATTACGGGACGCGATTCCTGGCGACGGCCGGTGTATTGAACCTTTTGTGCGCACTGCACGCCTACGAGGCGGCGCGCGGGCGGAAGGGTTGAGGAGCGAAATGGCGCTGACGCACCTTCAGGCGATGTTGCTGTTCGCGTTCGTGGTGTCGGCGGCGTTTGCGATCGTCAGCCGCAGGGGATGGAGAGAGCAAGTGAAGTATGGGTTGTGGTGTCTCTTCCTCTTTCTGTTGGTGGGCGTGGCGATCGGATGGGCGATGTATCCCATCTCGCGCTAGAGACGCTCCCATGACTCGCGGCAACTCTTCTCCGAGCATCCATCAACGCGAGATTCAACAGAGTGCTCGCCGAATCATGTGCGGCGTCGATTCGATCGCGGGTTCTCAACCAACATCCGGAAAGTGCGGCGCATCCCAAGCGGAAACGCGGCGGAAGCTGCATTTGACACGTTTTTCGGGCGGATGCTAGATTGACTGCAGACCGCCGAGGTAGCTCAGCTGGTAGAGCAGACGATTCGTAATCGTCAGGTCGCCGGTTCAATTCCGGCCCTCGGCTCCAACCCCTTATGTAGGAATGAGTTGGCTGTCGCCGATTGCTGCGTTTTCGGTCATTTCCCATGCGTTTTGGCCCTTTGGGAAGGGAGTCTACAGCTTCGCGCCCCGGCTGCGCTCGGCGACAATGGTCACCTGCATGTCGCGGGCTAGGTGAACGATCTGTCGGAGCAAATCTCGGCCAAGGATGTGCGGCCAACCGTTCGCGCGAGTCCTCATGACGAAAATCTGGGTGACACCCTGCTGGCGGGCGAAGTCAACGAGCACTTCGGCGACATCTTGACCTTGGAGCACTCGGGTCTCGATGTGCAGGTTGCGGGCGAAGCTCAGGTGTTTCTCCAAGGCCTCGTGTTCCGGAGTGGACACACGTTTTGAATCTTCTTCACTATCGACGTAAACGGCGAAGCAGTCGGCGTGCAGATACTCGGCCACGCGCCTTCCACGACGAATCAGGGCCGCGGAAGCAGGAGCAGGCGTCACGTAGATCAGAATTCGTTCCTTCGCCGCAGCCTGTACAGTGGATACTGGATCTCCAGGCGCGAGTTTCCTGAGAGCATCCTCGACCGCCTCCTGTGTTGACTGGCGCACCTCCACTTCGTGCGCCGTCTGCCGCAGCGCCATCTCGCGGAGCGCGACGAGGTTGGACTCCCGGAAGAAGTTCTCCATCGCGCGGCGGGCTTTGTCCGGTGCGTAAATGACCCCGCGTTCGAGCCGATTCAGCAAAGCGCGAGGCGTTAAGTCAGTCATGATCACTTCCTCGGCTTCTTGGACCACCCAATCCGGCACCGTCTCCCGCACCCGGACACCAGTGATCTGCCAGATCTGATCGTTCAAGCTCTCCAGGTGTTGCACGTTCATCGTCGTCAGCACGTCGATTCCGGCATCGAGCAAGATTTGTACATCTTGCCAGCGTTTGGTTCGTTCTGAACCAGGCACATTCGTGTGCGCAAACTCATCGACGATGCAGACTTGAGGATGACGTTGCAGGATTGCGTCGGTATCCATTTCTTCGAATGTGGCCGTCTTGTACTGCATCTTACGCCGCGCGATCAGCTCAAGGCCCACGACTTTCGCGATGGTATCTTTTCGCCCGTGCGGCTCGAAGTACCCGACCACAACGTCCATGCCTTGGTGCTTTAGCTCGAGAGCTTCCTCCAGCATCGTGTAGGTCTTGCCGACACCAGCAGCGTAGCCAAGATACATTTTGAGATGGCCTCGGCGCGTTTGAGCCATGCTGGTCCTTATTGCGGGAAGATCCGCACGTCGATGCCTTGCGCGACTCGGACTAGATCGTCAACCGCGGTGCCGAATAGCCGATCTCGCCAGCCTCGATCCGAGATTTGTCCCACGAAGATTTGCGTGACCCCTCGGGCTTTCGCGAATTCGAGGATCGCGTCGACGGGGTCATCTCCATCCAGAGTCACGATCTGCGCTCCGGCGGCGCGAGCTAATGAAAGACTGGAGTGAAGGGCGGCTTGATCTTTGGCGGTGATGCCGGGTTGATCGAGGTAGGCGACAAACAGTTCTCCGTGGAATCGCTCGGCATTCCGCCGGCCGCTCTCGATCATCTTGCTGGAACTGGCTTGAGGAGTGATGTACACGAGGATGCGCTCCTGAGCGCCCCAAAGCTGCTCAATGCCATGACTTCGCATGTAAGCTTCCAACTGATGGTCCACAACGTCGGCGGCCAACACGAGCGCGATTTCCCGCAATTCCGAGAGCTGCTGTTGCCGCGTGGCAAGAACACCACCGGGTTTTGCACCCTGAGCCGCGCGCACCATGCAGAGTTCCGGAGGAGCATCCACCACTTCGATTTCGTCCGCCGCTTTGAGAAAACTCAGAGGAACTGTCTCAACAACGTGCTTGCCAGTTATTCTCTCGATTTGGTCTCGGCGCTCCTCGATGAATTGCAGGTTGACTGAGGTAATGACGGAGATCCCGGCCGCCAGGAGTTCTCGAACATCCTGCCATCGGGTGGCACGGGCACTCCCCGGCGGATTGCCGTAGGCCAGGCCATCGACCAGGCAGACTTGCGGGTGTCGGGCCACAATGCCGGTCAGGTCCATCACCGGCACGCCGGCGATAATTCGGCAAGGGATGACTTCCAGACTCCGCAGCAGAGCGCTTATGTCGTCCGAAACTTTCGGCTGGATCGCGCCGACGACCACGTCTTCTCCGCGCTCCCGCCGGCGCCGCCCCTCGTCGAGCATCCGGAAAGACTTACCAACGCCCTCGGAATAGCCCAGGAAGATCTTCAGCTTGCCCCGCCGCTGTTCCTGCTCCTCAGCCTGGACCTGGCGCAGCAGTTGATCGGGGTCGGGACGCTGTGCAGTCAGTTTCGCCATTGACGGCTCCGCTCCTGAATTACACGTACTCTATGATTATAGGGGAAGACGGGAAACTTAGTGTTGCCGCGCCACAAGGAGCAACAGTGCGAAAATGACGATGGGAATCGACGCCAACGCGAGATAGGAGAGAAACATCCGCTTGCCTGGGGAGTGATGCGCGTGCAGCTCGTGCGATTCGACGTGGCCGGTCACTCCGATCTGGTCCTGATGTCCGAGATCCCAAGCGAATTCGTTTGCCGTTGCGTAACGGTTCCGCGGGTCGCGTTCCAGGGCGCGATAGACGATCTCCTGCAACTGGGGCGGAATGTCGGGCACGATTTCGCACGGCGGAACCGGTTTGCTCACCAACCGTGCGTTCATGACGGCGAAGGGATTGTCCCCTTGAAACGGCGTCTTCCCCGTCAGCATCTCGTAGAGCATCACTCCCAGCGCATAGATGTCACTGCGCGCATCACCCCTGTTTCGCTTCACCTGTTCGGGGGAGATGTAGTCTGGCGTGCCCATGGTTGACCCGGAAAGCTTGGAAAACGTCAGCCGACGGTCGCCTCCCTTGGCGGCAATACCGAAGTCGATGAGCTTGATGTGATCTTCGGCGTCGACCATGATGTTCTCCGGCTTCAGGTCGCGGTGGACGATCCCGCGGCCGTGGATGTAAGCCAGAGCATTGCAGATGCCGGCCGCGATGCGCACTGCCCGCTCAGCAGGAAGCTTCCCCTTGTCGGTGAGTATCTCGCGCAAGAGCCGTCCCTCGATCCACTCCATCACCATGTAGACGCGGCTCTGATCGTCATCTGGCATCACTTTCACGATGCCCGGGTGATCGAATTTTCTGCCAATCTCAGCCTCGCGATGAAAGCGATCGAAGAAAACAGGGTCACACTCCAGCTCGAAATGCGGCACCTTGATGGCCACCGGCTTATCCGTCCTGAGATCGGTCGCGCGGAAAATGCAGGCCATGCCGCCTCGTGCGACAAGGCCTTCGATGCGGTAGTGGTCGAGGCAATCGCCAGGATTGAGGGGAGAAAACATCAGTTGGCTGCGCCCGCCAGCTGCATTTGGACTTGTTTGCTGCAGACAGCGTACATTTCACAGATAGAGTGGAGTTCAGGCCCTAAAGAAGGCATAAATGGTTCGTACGGATTTCGTAAGCGCCGGGAAAGTCCTGCACAGGCCCCCCGTGACCAGCATGGGTTTGGGCCCATGGCCGGGGCCGTGAGGAGTGTGCCATCCAACGCTGAAAACCGGGCTTCTACCGTCGTGCAAGTACCTGATACTAAGTAGGATAGCTAACCTCTCAGCTCTCCAGCCTCAACCTCGCAGAAGCCAAATGGTACAAACACCTCCAGTCGAGCCGGTTAATGGTCAGCACCACGGCCGCCATGAGGATCGTTGCCGCCAGCAACACACGGAAGTTGCGGCTGTCTGTCGCGTGGCTGATAACCGTCCCGAACCCAACGGTGGAAAAGGTCCACGAGATACTTGCAGAGAGCGTCAGTAAAGGTCTTTCCACTGAATCGGTTTGCTGGAGATGCCGAGCTGGAGGATTTCAAACTGGGCGCTGCGGTCGAAAACCTTGTCAGGGAAGAACCGTTTGACGGCAATACGGATCAAACCGAAACCCAGGCCCCCAATAAACGCGTAGACCATGAGGACGCCGGTGCTGAGGATTGTGCCGGCGATGATGATTCCCCAGGTTGGATCGGTGGCCTTGTATGACGCCTCGTTCCAAGTGACCTGAGTCTCGTAGCGGACCGCGTTGAGGAGAGCATCGGCCTCCTGAAGCGACTTCGGCTGGAAAACAACTGACAGGAGCGAACTCTTGCGCTTCGCAACGAGACCTGACGGAGGCGCGCCGGCGGAGCCGTGAGCACCGGGAAGGGCGAGTTTCTTGAGTTGCGCCTCGGCCAACTGGGGCGTCGGAAACTCCACAAGAAGCAAGGTCACAACGCGATCTCTTGCGCGGTAGCGGGCCAGCATGGCCTCGCCACCTTGGCCACCGGGCCCGAGCGAGCTGGCAAGGGGCGCGAGAGCGTCCGAAGAGAATTCGCCGAGGGCAGAGCGAAAGCTCGCGGGGCCGATCGCATATCTCTCGCTGCCGGCGATCTTGGCAGGTAGGGGCAAGTAGTTGCGAATCGGGGGCAGAGGCGACTGATCGGCAGCAATCTTGAGTGCGGAAGCGAGTCCGCGCAAATCGGAGACTGCCGCGGCCTGCAGACCAGTGACGTCAACGACGAGGTTGCCTTCGAGCAGGATAGCGCGGTCACGGCCGATGGCGGCGTACTCGGCGAGGTCCGAATCGGCGGTGCCCTGCGGCCGAAGGTAGGTGAAGAGAGCATAGGCTCCGCTCGGGTCGCGCAGCTTGTAGAGCGTGACCGTGAGCGAGTTGGTCTGGTTCGCGTAGCTCCGGTTGAGTTGTTCGACCAGGCCGGCCTCGCGAAGAATCGCAGCGGCTTCTGCGGCCGGCTTGTCAGGTACCAGAGGCGCGACCTTTTCAGCAGGACTTGAGGCAGACCAACCGCCAAATCGATCGGGCAGCATCTGCTGGGCATGCAGGGGAAGCTCGCCGAGAGTCACGAGCAAAACAAGGCTAAGGAAGTGGCGGCGCATTCTTGGTCCAGTTGAATAGACGCCTTCAGATTATCGCTGGTTCCCCGATTGGGCAATGGCTCCGGGCGCCTCGGAGCGGCCGGCCATATCGCGGTGAGGGAGGTTATAGGTGAGGCTGTTCAGGTTTTGCAGATAATGTGCGACACCCTGGTAGAGCCCATCGGCGACCCGTTGACGGATTTCCGGTTTCTTCAAGAGCTGCTCATCGGAAGGATTGCTGAGGAAGGAAATCTCCGTGAGCACAGAAGGCATGTGAGCCCCAATCAGGACAACGAAAGGAGCCTTGCGCACGCCGCGGTTCTTCACGCTGCGGCTACCCTTTTGGATACGGCGTGAGAGCGAATCCTGGATTTCGGAGGCGAATTCGCGTGATTCCTCCAGTTTTTCGTTTTGCGCGATCTTGGCGACAAGATCCTGCAATTGATGGACACTTTCTTCGGCCGTCGCATTTTCCCTTGCGGCGACCTCCATGGCTTCCGGAGTGCCTTTGATATTGAGGTAGTAGGTTTCGATGCCGCGCGCGGAGCGGTCGTCACTCGAGTTGGCGTGGATCGAGAGGAAGAGATCGGCCTTGGCCTGGTTGGCGATGGCCGTGCGCTCCTCGAGAGGGATGAAAGTGTCGTCCTGGCGGGTGTAGATCACATCAGCGCCGGGGAGCCGTTGTTCAATGATCTTGCCCAGACGGAGGGCCACGTCGAGGCAGAGATCTTTTTCCATGAAGCCGGTGGGGCCGATTGTGCCGGTGTCGTGGCCGCCGTGGCCGGGATCGATGACGATTCGTCCGATCTTTAGGCCGAGCGTGCGCGTGAGCGATTGCTGGCCATCGCGCGTAGGTTGCGGCGCGGGTGAAGGCCTGATGGGGTCGGAAAGCGAGACATTGGCCCGTTTGGATTTGACGGGCGGAGCGTTCGGCGTGGAGGCCGCGGCCGGCGCGGGCCCGCGCGAAGCGACAATGGCTGATGACGGCTTGCCGGTTGCACGTGATGATCGAGAGTCCACGGCGGCTGCCGGATCTCCGAGGTCTCTGGCCGGCTCCTGGGAAGGACGAGGCGAGCGAGACTCCTCGCCGGAACGGGTTCCAGCGGCTGCGGGGGCCGCGAAAGGCTTCCAGTCGCGCGCAGCGGGAGCGGCATTCGACGCGAGGGTCTGCGGCGCCTGGGACTGTCCATGCAGCTCCACCACCAAGCGCGGCGGGTTGTTGAGCATGGAGGCCGTATAGTCCTGGACGCCCGCGATGTCGAAGACGACGCGGACCACGCCGGCCTGGTTCTGCGCAACGCGTATCTCCGTGAGCAAGTCGTTCTTTACAGCGATCGTTCTCCCAGCGAGCTGAGCGGATAAGCGCGCAGTGCTGATATCGAAGTAAATGCGGTCGGGATTGTGGATTCTGGCAGACTGATAGGTAACCTGGTGATCGAGGTCAATGATGATGCGGGTCGTCCCATTCGCGGCTGCCGTGGTGATGCTTCTGACGCGGGGGATCGATCCAGGAGCCGGGGTATCGTCGTCGTTCCTAACCTGCGATCGGCCGCTCCCGGTTGGGATCGGGGCGGCAGCGTCCACATCCGCCTTCGTCGGTGTCAGGCCGATAGGCAGAGCCGAGCCCCTGCTAAGAGCCAGCTCCGCCAGGCGTTCTTGGATCTCGCGGCGTCGGGGAGACCGCGGATACATGCGCAAATACTCCTCGTACGATTTCGAGGCCAGATCAGGTTGGTTCAGCTCGTCTCGCTGCAGGCGGGCGATCTCGAGCAATGATCCAGGGCAATGGCTGCTTCCCGGATAGGCGTGAATGAGAAACTGATAGGTGTCCACCGCGGATTGAGAGTACTTGCTGCCGAATTTCTTCCCCATCTCTTCGTAGATCTGAGCGACGCTGAGAATGGCTTCCGGCGCCTCCGAAGCATTCGGAGTGACGAGATAGACGCGACGGTACGCGGACACGACGCGCTTGTAGGCATCCAGATCGCGATCGGCGACGGCTCTGGAATTAAGAGCGGCCTGCAAATCCTGAGCGCGGGAGAACTGAGCCTGAGCGGTTTCGCGACGCGCGGCGGCAGGGGACGACTTGGTTGCGGCCGTGCTGACGAGGCACACGGAGAAGGCTGCCGCGAGCGCAAGGCCCGAGGCCGAGGTGCTGATCAGAGCGCGTAGCCGTTCGAACGTCATCACTCGTTCGTGAAAACTATGCGGCCCCGCTCGTCGGTCTCCTTGTAGATGGGACGCGAAGCGGTCCACCAATTACCAAGGTGACCGGAGCCGGGTCGGAAGTAGGCGTTGGTTACTTTCAGGACGTAGTCACGCGTCTCCCGAAATGGTGGCACGCCGCGATGGCGATCCACGGCCCCCTCACCTGCATTGTACGCCGCAAGCGCCAGATCGAGATTGCCCGAATAACGATCGAGCAACACACGAAGATGACGCGCGCCGGCGTCCACGTTTTGTTTCGGGTTGAACACGTCCTTCACACCGTATCGTTCTGCTGTCCCCGGGATCAATTGCATCAGGCCTACCGCACCTCTGCTGGAAATGGCCGAGGGGTTCCAATGGGACTCCGTCTCGATGACAGCCCGAATAAGCGCAGGGTCCACATTGTGCCGGTCGGCGGCCTCTCGAATAATCTTCTCCGCCCCGTCTCGGTCGAGTGACACGGCCGGACGAGACTGGCCTGTCAGGGAAGATTCAGCGGGAAGATAGATGGTTATAGGCTCTCCGAACTTCTGAAGCTTGAGCTTAGCGGGCGGTTCGGCATTCACGAAGATCTTGCGGCCATCCCGCTGAATCTCCGGCATGATCTGGGCCTGGGTGCATACTGGTACTAAGGCCAAGATCAGCAAGGAGATAGTTGCCCAAACTGCCTTCTGAACCATCTTCGACCCTAGGGGAAAGCAGAACGAGTACACTTCCGTCAAGTCACAACAACCCGTGCCGGTCCCGGGAAAGTGTCTCCCGAGGGACACGCTTCTGGCGCTGATCTGAATTATAACAATTGCTCGATGAGAGACGGTATAGACCGCAAGGCACTTTCTAGGCCCGATGTGTCTTTTCCGCCAGCCTCGGCCAAATCGGGCCTGCCGCCCCCCGTGCCCCCCACTTGCTTGGCCAAAGCCTGGACGAGCTTGCCCGCATGGAGCCGGTCGATGAGGTCTTTCGTAACTCCAATGATTAGAGCAACTTTGCCGTCCCGGGAAACACCCAAAGCAATCACGCCGGAGCCTAGCCGTTGCCGAAGGCCGTCCACGAGCTGGCGGAGCCCTTCGCGGTCCACGTCCTGTACTTCCGCAGCCACAAGCTTAACTCCCTTAATGACTTGCGCCTGCGCCACGAGGTCGTCGAGAAGGGACATGGCGCCCTTGCGTTTGTGCGTCTCCAACTGCTTCTCGAGCTGCCTCGTCGTCTGGGAGAGCTTCTCAACCGCAGTGAGGACCGCATCCTCCCCCACGTTCAGCTCGGCGGCGAGGCGAGCCAGCAGGGCCACGGAGCGTTGGTAGTTCTCCAGGCCGCGGGCGCCGGTGACGGCTTCGATGCGGCGCACCCCGGCTGCAATGGACTCCTCAGAAACGATCTTAAGCAATCCGATATCGCCGGAGCGGCGGACGTGCGTGCCGCCGCACAGCTCCCTGCTGTAGAAGCTGCGAGGCGAGTGCGGGTCCGGAATGGTCACAACCCGGACGTTTTGCTCGGGGTACTTGTCGCCAAAGAAAGCCAGCGCGCCGGAATTCAGGGCGTCTTCGAGCGAAGTCACGGCTGTTTCAATTTCGGCGTTCGCGCGGATCTGGTCGTTGACCTGCTGCTCGATGTCGCGCAATTCTTCGGGGTCCACCGGCGAAAAGTGGGAGAAGTCGAAACGGAGGTGGTCGGAATCGTTGAGCGAGCCGGCCTGCTTGACGTGCGCGCCGAGAATATTGCGAAGCGCGGCGTGGACGAGATGCGTGCCGGTGTGGTTGCGCTTGATGTGCTCGCGGCGCTCGGCGTCGGCGACGACGGCCACGCGATCACCCACATGCAGCGTCTCTTTCGCCACGATCTTGTGCGCGATCAGTCCCGCGACGGGGTAGTAGGCGCCTTTCACTTCGGCAAGGTCGAGCGATTCGGAGCTGTCGTAGAAAACGCCGGTATCAGCCACTTGGCCGCCGGATTCGGCGTAGATCACGGTACGGTCCAGAATCACTTCGGCTGTCTCGCCTGCTTCTATCTGGGACACAGACGTTCCTGCTTTGACGATTGCTTCAATTCTGCAATCTCTGGCCGTCGTACTGAAGTGAAAGTCCGGTTCAGTCTGGAAGGCAGCAGCGATTTGCGTGTAGATTGGCTTGGCCGCCTCCTTGTATGCGCCTTTCCACGATGCTTTCGCGCGTGCTCGCTGCTCCTCCATCGCGCGGTGGAATTGTTCCTCTTGAAAGCTGATGCCCTGATCGCTCAGGACATCCTTAATGAAATCGAGGGGCAAGCCGTAAGTGTCATACAAGCGAAAAGCTTTGTTGCCGGGATAGGTAGGATTCTTGTCTGGTTGCAGTCTCCCCCAGCTAGCTCCCTGGCCAAAAATCTTCTCGAGTTCTGCCTGGGCCGCCCCAGGGTGTTCCGCCAGGTACTTCTCGGCCAGCAGCGGTCTGACTTCGTCTTCCAACTTCTCGAGCCCGGCAGCAGTAACGCGGTGGAAACGGTCCTCTTCCGCATCCAGTAGTTTCGAGGTCTGTGTTGCGGCCCCGGCTAGCTCCGGATAGGCACCCTCCATCAATGTGCGTACGGCCCCAGCCATATCTGAGACAAATGGCCAATGGTCCGGATTCAAGCTCCTTGCGTGGCGAAAGGCTCGGCGCAGGATTTTCCGCAGTACATAGCCCCGAGCTTCGTTGGAAGGAGCCACGCCATCGGCGATCAGGAATGTCGCCGCTCTGAAGTGATCAGCAATTATACGCAGCGAAGGCTGGTTCTCAGATTTCTCCGCATCTACCTCTGTTAGGCGCGCCGCCTCTCTTATGAGAGGTGTGAACAAATCGATGTCGTAATTCGAGATTTTGCCCTGCAGCACGGCGGCGAGGCGCTCGAGGCCCGCGCCGGTGTCCACGCAAGGCTTTGGCAGATGAGTCAGAGCGCCGCTTTCGTCGCGGTTGAACTCCATGAAGACCAGGTTCCAGATCTCCACGTAGCGTCCGCAATCGCACCCGAACGGGCAGAAGGAATGGCCTTGGTCCGAGGCCTCCGGCCCCATGTCGTAGTGAATCTCGCTGCACGGCCCGCACGGCCCCGTTTCGCCCATCGCCCAAAAGTTATCATTGGCGCCAAACTCGAAAATGCGCTCCTTTTCAACACCTTGCTCCAGCCAACGCTGATAGGCTTCGTCGTCGCGTGCAATGCCGTTTTCCCCGGCAAAGATCGTGACGTAGAGCTTGTCCTTCGGAATGCCGAACGACCGCGGCGAAGCGATCAGTTCCCAGGCGTAGGCGATGGCTTCCTTCTTGAAATAATCGCCGAAGGAGAAGTTCCCGAGCATTTCGAAGAATGTATGGTGCCGCCGGGTGAAGCCGACGTTTTCGAGGTCGTTATGTTTGCCGCCGGCGCGGACGCATTTCTGCGCGGAGGTGGCGCGCTTGTATCCTCGCTGCTCAAGGCCGAGGAAGACGTCTTTGAACTGGTTCATGCCCGCGTTGGTGAAGAGCAGCGTAGGATCGCCGATGGGCACGAGCGAACTGCTGCGCACGACGCGATGCCCCCTCGCCTCGAAAAATTCCAGGAACTTGGCGCGAATCTCGTTGCCGGTCACGAACGCCTCAGCAGGAATGTCCGACCGGCCACATTATGGCAGAGGCGAAGAGCAGAGGAAAGCCGCAGAGACATCGGCGCGCCCTTACGAAGCATCTTCCGTCGAAGAAGTCTCGGCAATCTCAGGTACATCCTCCCGGGTCATGGCGCGCAACTCGCGGCGGATGAGGTCGGCAGAGAAGCCGGCGCGGAGCAGACTGCCGTAGATCGAGGCCAGCCTGCGATCGTCGATCTCACCGCGATACGACCTCAGTTTCCGTTCAATGCGCTTGCGGACCAGGGCCGCTTCGTCGGTTTCCTGAAACATCTCCTCCAGGGCAGCTTCAATGTGGCGGTCGGGCACGCCGCGGGCGCGAAGATCACGCGCGATTCGGAATTTTCCCTGGCGGCGGGATTCAATGCGGTAACGCACGAATTGCTTGGCGTAGCGGGCGTCGTCGAGCAAGTTTTCATTCTTCAGGCGGGCCAGAACTCTCTTCGCCAATCCCTTGTCTTCCGAGCGGCGCTCGAGCGTCTTACGCATCTCAAAAACGGAATGGGCGCGGCGCATCAGGGCGCGCAGCGCGGCGTCATATAGCTCGCTTTCACTTTCCAGCTTGCGCGGCCGGCCAAACATGCAGCGAGGATAAGAGCAACCAGGCGAGGAAGCAAGGAGGCGCGGAAGCAGAGAAGGGAAGATTCCAAGAACCAAGACGAATCTGCAAGACCAATACTATTTGCGGGCGAAGCGCTCGAAGTCGGCCATTTGCCGCTCCATTTCCTCGCGGGCGGCGTCGGCGGCGGAGCGGATCCCCTGGATGCGGAGCTTGAATTCGTCGGGGTTCGTCGCGCGGAGCAGGGCTTCTTCGTAGGTGATGAGCTGGCGCGTGAACAAATCGAACAGCGACTGATCGAAGGTTTGCATTCCGTATTGGCTGGTGCCGGCCCCGATGGCGTCGGGGATGAGGCGGGTCTTGTCCGGATTGATGATGCAGTCGCGGATATACGCGGTCATGATCATGACTTCGACGGCGGGGACGCGGCCCTGTTCGTCGGCGCGGCGAACCAGGCGCTGGCTGAGAACGGCCTTGAGCGTGGCGGCGAGTTGAAGGCGAATCTGCTTTTGCTCGGGCGGCGGGAAAACGGCGATGATGCGCTGGATGGTTTCGGTGGCGTCCAGGGTGTGCAACGTGGAGAGGACGAGGTGGCCGGTCTCGGCAGCGAGAAGCGCCGTGGAAATGGTTTCGAGGTCGCGCATTTCGCCCACGAGGATGACGTCCGGGTCCTGGCGGAGGGCAGCGCGCAGGGCCGTGGAAAAGTTGGCCGTATCCACCTCGACCTCGCGCTGATTGATGAAGCTGCGCTTGTCGCGGTGGAGGAACTCGATCGGGTCTTCGATGGTGATGATGTGGTCGGAGCGGTTGGCGTTGATGCGGTCAATCATCGCGGCCAGCGTGGTCGATTTGCCGGAACCGGTCGTTCCAGTGACAAGAACCAGTCCGCGCTGTTCCTCGCAGATGTGATTCAGGACCGGCGGGAGATTCAGTTCTTCGGAGGTGCGAATTTTCGTGGGAATGACGCGAAGGACCATGCCCACATTCCCGCGCTGTTGGAAGACGTTGACGCGGAAACGGCCCAGACCGGCGACGCCGTAGGCCATATCCAGCTCGGCAGTTTCCTTGAACTTCTGCTTCTGCCGGTTGGTCATCATGCTGAACGCCATGGAAAGCATTTCTTCCGGCGTGATGCGGGGCACGTCGGTCCTGGGATTGAGAATGCCGTCGATACGCAGGTAGGGATGGTTGCCGACTTTCAGGTGCAAGTCCGAGGCCTTGTTTTCGACAGCGTGGCGAAGAAGGTCGTCAATGCTGAGCGCCATGGGGACAGGACTCCGCGGGCAAAGGCCCAGAACGTCACGCTAACATCCACGCGGGGGTGCGGCAAGCGCAGGACGGCGAAGCGTTGCGGTGTAGTAACGGGCGAATACGGCCCTTCCACGCGACAGGCAGGAAGCCCGGCCCTCCGGAGCGTTCTTTGGACGAGCTATTCCCGCGCTTTCCTCAAGTACAGGGTGTCGTAAAGCCAGCCGGCCAGGAAGCCGCCGAACAGGGGTCCAACCCAGTAGACGCCCCAGTTGGCCCAGTGGTTTGCCGCCACGGCGGGCCCGAACGCGCGAGCGGGATTCATCGCGGCGCCTGTGAACGGGTAGCCGACGAGGATGCCCATCGTGAACGTGAGGCCGATTGCGAAGCCGGCGATCTTATTGAAAGCGCCCTTCTCGTCCACTGCGGTGGCAAAGACAGAAAGAACCAGGAAGAAGGTCAACACCGCCTCGAGAATCATGCCCGGAAGCCGAGTGAAATCGCGCGCCAGGTCAGGAGTGCCCAGGGCAACGGCTCGCCAGGCATCCTCGGGCACGAGGTACTTCAAGGCGAACGCAGCGGCGACGGCGCCGGCGAGCTGCGCCAGCCAGTACAGGATGACGTCAAAGGTGCTCATCCTGCGTGTGACCCAGAAGCCGATCGTGACGGCCGGATTGAAGTGGCCGCCGGAGATGTGGTTGAAGGCGGTGACCATGAGGCCGAGGGCGAGGCCATACGCCAGGGCAATTCCGAGAATGCCGATTCCGCCCGAGCCATGCAGGAACTGGTCGGCGCAGATCGCCCCGGCGCCGAAGAAGACTAGAGCGAAAGTGCCGATGAACTCGGCGACAAGTTTCTGCGGTCTGTTATACACGGCGCGACTCCCAGCCGCCCGGCGAGAAGTACCGGGCCAAGGCTGCCGCGGATTTTACTGAAACAGCCCGAGGCAGTCAAAGCTGCCAGAGCCGAACCGGCGGGGCGCCGAACAAAGGATTGACCGTGGGAGAAGGAACGCCGCGTTTAGATCGGCCTCACCGAGAGGGATACGCGCGAGCGCGAACGGCAGCGATGCCGGCCAAAACACGAAATGCGGAACGAGTGGGATCAGCGGACGCCGGCGCTGACCGGCAAGCCGACAGGCGTGAGCCAGTGGTATCGGTCGGGCTTGGAGCCGCTGGTGAGAGCAAAGAACTCTTCCTGCAGACGCTGGGCGATGGGTCCGGCTTGGCCGATGCCAACCTGGATACGGTCCACCGAGCGAATAGGAGTGATCTCTGCGGCGGTGCCGACGAAGAAGGCTTCCTCGGCAATGTAGAGCATTTCGCGAGGGATCATCTGTTCCTCGACCGGGATGCCGAATTCACGGCAGAGGGTCAGGACGCAGTTCCGCGTGATGCCCGGCAGGATGCTCGAGGAGAGCGGCGGCGTGTAGAGCTTTCCGTCATGAGCCACGAAGATGTTCTCGCCGGCCCCCTCGCTGATGTAACCGGAGGTGTCGAGGCCGATGCCTTCCGCGTAGCCGTTCGCAGTAGCTTCCATGTGAATAAGCTGCGAGTTCATGTAGTTCGCTGCCGCCTTGGACATCGCCGGGAGCGTGTTGGGAGCAAAACGCGCCCACGAGCTGATGCAGACGTCGACACCATTCTTGAGGCCCTCGGCCCCGAGGTACGCGCCCCACTCCCAGCAGGCCAGGTAAACCTCGATGGGGTTCTTGATCGCGCTGACGCCCGCGTCGCCGTACCCGCGAAGCGCGATGGGCCGGATATAACAGGAATTCGTCTTATTGATGCGGACAAGCTCGCACGCGGCGGCGCAGAGTTCGTCCGCCGAGAAGGGCAGATCCATGCGGTAGATCTTGCCGGAGTTGACGAGGCGCTGCATGTGTTCCCGCAGGCGGAAGATGGCCGGGCCTTGTTTGGTGTTGTAGCAGCGGATGCCTTCGAAGACAGCCGAGCCATAGCTCACGACGTGAGAAATGACGTGGATCGTCGCGTCGTCCCAATTGATGAATTTGCCGTTGTGCCAAATCTTCTCCGTCTTCTTCACTGCCATGACTGACCTCTCCTCAACCGCTCGCCGGGCCGCGCGAAGCCTGACGACTACTTTGATTCCTCATCTTTGCGAGGATATAGCAGCCTTCCGAACGCGTCAATCGGACCAATTTGGAGAACTGATGGTGAAGATACGCCAATTTGGCGGGTCGGGAATCGGAGGGAGAGCCAAGCCGCGATCAGCGCCCTCCCGTGGTTCGCGAGAGTGGAAGGCTACCTGAGGGACCGATAAGCCGACTGCGCCTGCATTAGGAGGCCTCCGTATTTCAATTCCCAAGCGCCCAGGATGACGAACGGGATGAGCGTCGCCAAGACGTAGAGTTTCGCGTCGCGCGTCACCTTCTCCTCGGGTTCCCAGCGGAAGAGCTGCACAGACACAAAAAACGCCAGCACGGCCCACGCACCAAGTGAGATGGCCTCAACCTTGAGTTTCCAGATCGACGCAGCGGGGGTGAGGATCGCCTGCTGCAAGCCTGTAACCAAGTAGGTCGCGGGCAGAAACAAGGCGACTTTTTGGACGGCCTTCGGCAGGAGGCCAAAGGGGAATGTTGCTCCGGAAAGAAAGATGAGTGGGAGCCAGATGAGCTGGTTGATGACCTGGGTCTCCTGCATCGTGTTGGTCACGCTGGCGACGATGAGCCCCATGGAGGCGAAAGACACAATCCCGATAGCCCCGAGGCTGGCGAGGGAAATCAGATTTCCGAAGTCGCGCACGTGAAACAGAAGGCGTGCCAACAGCAGCTCGAGGAGAACGGTCGGCACAGTCAGGATAAAGTTGGCGGCGATGCTTGAGGCGAGCATGTCGCTGGCCTTGACTGGCGTGACGTGGAACCGCCGCAGAATGCCTTGTTCGCGGTAACTGACCAGAGCGGCGCTCAGCCCCCAAAAACCGCCCATGACGGTGAGACCAATGACCGGGCCAAGGAAGAACCGAACCCGTTCAGGAATCCCCCCGGCGAAGACGCCGCTGTAGAGAAAAAAGAAGCCGAGCGGCATGATGATAACGAAGAAAAGGAACGTTCTATTGCGCAGCGTCAGAAGGATTCGCATCCGCGTGAGCTGTCTGAAGTATTTCATTCGCGGAGCCTCCTGCCAGTGAGTTCGATGAAGACATCTTCAAGCGAGGGAGCGGCGATCTCGAGGCTCGCCAGCTCGTTGCCCTGACTTTCGAGAAACTTCACAAGTGCGACGATGGTTTGGGGCGGGCGCTTCGAGTGGAGGACGTGGTTGCCGTCAAAGCTGCGGCAATCCACTACACCCTCGAGCTCACTCAAGGCGCTATCTGCTGCGGGTTTCGCGAGGCGCACCTCAATGCGTGTCGTATTAGCCGAACGCTCCTTCAATTCTCGAGGGGTGCCGAGAGCGATCACCTTTCCATGGTCCACGATGGCCACGCGGTCGCAGAGGCGCTCGGCCTCCTCGATGTAGTGCGTGGTGTAAAGGATGGTTTTCTTCTCGCGGCGCAACTCTTCGATAATGTCGTAGATCTCACGCCGCACTTGCGGGTCGAGTCCGGCGGTTGGCTCGTCGAAGAAGAGGACGCGCGGATCGTTGACCAGGGCCATGGTGAGCGCAAGGCGCTGCTTCTGTCCCCCGGAGAGTTTCCCGTAGAACGTGTGGCGCTTTTCAACCAACCCGAAGCGGCGCAAGAGTTCCTCTGGGCTGCGGCGCCGGCGATAGAAACTGGCAAAGAGGTTTAGCGCCTCCGAAACGCGCAGCTTGTCGGGGAGCGAAGTGGATTGCAGCGCCGCCCCTATTTCACTTTTCAGCGCTTCGGCGTCGCGCTGAGGATCGAGACCGCACACGGAAACACTTCCGCCATCGAGCGTGCGAAGCCCTTCGAGAATCTCGACCGTAGTTGTCTTGCCGGCGCCGTTCGGTCCGAGCAGACCAAAAACCTCGCCTTCCTGGACTGAAAAACTCACACCACGCAGCGCTTCCACGCTGCCGTAGCGCTTGGTCAAATCGCGGACTTCAAGAATCGGGACGGTCACAGGAGAACCATCTATAGCATAACCCACTAAAACTTCGCGAATTCACTTCCTTATACGCGCGCGGCGCGCACGGGATTTCACGGCGCGGCGCGGTGGAGGGGTCCAGAGGTGGCGCCCAAGATCGACTCGCTGCCCGATGACAGTGATGCCCTCGCTTTCGAGCAGGCGGCGTTGAAGCGAAGCAAACGGCTCGCGAATTAGAATCCGGCCGCCCGTCCCCACAACTCGATGCCAGGGAATCCCTCGCCCGGAAGGACTGGCAGCCATGGCCTGGCCGGCAGCGCGAGCGCCGCCGCGGAGACGCACAGCCTTCGCGAGCCCCCCATAGGTGAGAACACGGCCGCGAGGGATTTGCGTCACGAGGTCGTACACCGGCTTCCAGGACACGGGCTGCACCAAAAAGACAGGCCAAATGATAGTCAGTGGCTATGGCCCACGCAAGCGCGGCTCGGCCGGAAAGGCTGGCAGCTAACCGTTGGGGAATTCGGCTGCATTCCAACAAGCGAGAGCAAAGAGATGTCCCTTCCGAGAGGCATTCGATCAAACAGCCAGTTTGGGCGGCGGCAACCAACGGGGCAGGGTGTTGCGTCTAAGAACACAGCCGTAGTGGAATATGGGTACACTACGGTATACTGATAGTTGTCGAGGTGCTTCGATGGCATTCGTCCGCCGCAAGGGAAACACCTACTACCTGGTTCACAACGTGCGCCGGGAAGGCAAGGTGAAGCAGATTCACTTGGCCAGTTTGGGCGAAACGCCGCGGATCACCGACGCAGTCATGCGGCAAGTGGCTAAGAAGCATCCGTTTGTGGACCTGGATTGGCGGGCGTTGCGCGAGCAGGTGAATCATCGGGTGGACCTCTACGACCTCGATTCTCCCGGCGTCAAGAAGCTGATTGCCTCACTCCAAGCTCTGACCTTGAACCTGGCCGATCTGTTTCCGCCCTTGCTCCGTGTTGTCAAGTCCCCGCAAACGGGCCAGGAGATCCTGACCCAGCTCCGCTTGTTGCAGTCGACCATTCAAGTGAAGCTTGACCAGTTTGACCGGTCACCGTTGGCGATACCGCAGTTCCGGAACCGGTAGGGAGGGTGTGGTGGGCGACTCTCAACGAACAATGCTCAACCCGACTCGACGCAGCGCCGAGACGCTGGAGTTTGATGGGGCGTTGCGGTCGAAGATCGTCGGGCAAGCGGAAGGGGTGCAGGCGCTGGTGGACCTATACCAGGTGTTCTGCGCGGGGCTGAACTCGCCGGGGCGGCCGGTGGGGAACCTGTTGTTTCTG
>Ga0187849_1000082_pt1 | contig 133707 bp, 152 predicted proteins | sample June2016WEW_4_10_2_FD_132412 | JGI IMG/M metagenome (GOLD analysis project Ga0187849, IMG submission 132412) | Peatland microbial communities from SPRUCE experiment site at the Marcell Experimental Forest, Minnesota, USA - June2016WEW_4_100 | ecosystem: Environmental > Terrestrial > Soil >... | reverse complement strand
TTCTTTATGATTTTTTCATCCTCGGGCGTTACCAGGACCTCCGTGGCGCCCTTCTCGGAGACTTCCAGGTTGTTCGCCTCAATGCCTGTGGAGAAGGTCGCAAGCCTGAACCCTTTCGACGTGAACTCCTGCTTGGCTTGGAGCGTACCCACCAGCGATATCCTGTCACCGGGACGTGAGATGTCCACGAGGTCGCCCTGGAGAATCGCCTCGACCGACCTCGGGAGCTGGCCAGGTGGGAGCTCCTCAGGCTTCTCCTGGAGCGAGATCATCTGCCAGTCGGAGAAGGTCGACTCCTCCGGGATCAGCTTGAAGAAGCCCGTTCTTTGGCAGTCTTCGTTGGCGCACCTGGGCGGCATTATGAGGGCCGTGCCTCCCTGCTCCACAACCATCTTCTCGCCGCACCGGGGGCACTGGAAGACGCCGGTCCTCAGGAGCTGCTTTATGCTTGATGACCGGGTGATTATGCCTTCCACCATCAGGAGCCTGCCCATGTGGCGGGACTTCAGCGAGCGCAGCGGCACGACCTCGTCCAGGTTGCGGAACCTAACCTTAGTGCCCTTGACCTTGGCTGCGTACTGCATGTTCTCGACGCGCATCGCATCGAGGATCGCTGCGTCGGCCTTGGGTACAATCTCCATGGGCTTGTCCTTGAGATCTGATGCCAAGTCCGGGTCGAATGAGATTAGGTCGTCGAAGTCTATTACTAGGGAGACCTTCCCCTGGGTTGCCATCTCTGCCAGCGCTTCCCTATACTTGAAAGCGCCCTTCTTGTCTTGGAAGGACTTGAGGAGGTTAACAAACCTCTCTCGATAATCCATAACCTCGGCCAGTATTTCTGTCATGATTATCACTTCGTCTCCTCGAGAAGGATCTTCTCACGCCAGTCGTCTATCTCGGACCTAATGTTGTTGAAGAGGGACTTCTCCTCGGGCTGGAGGGCCTCAACCAGCGGTTTTGAAGGGTTCCTCTCAAACGAAAGGCGGAGAATCTTCTGCAGCCTGCAGTTAATAAGGTCTTTCGCCTTCATGAAAGCCTGCCGCTGCTCGCTCAGGGTCGTGTGGGTGGGGTTCTGCTTAATGCTCTCGTTGAGCTGATTCGTGAGTTCTCTAAGCTTCGGGTAGAAATTGGGTGGCAGCACGAGCAACGCCTCGTTCCGCTCCTCCTTCCATGAAAGCTTGAAGAGTTCGCTGGCTATGAGCTGCTGGGATTGATCGGGATTCAGCTTGACTATGCCCTCTGCCTCTAGGGCCTTCGCTGCCCAGAGCGGGATCCTTGCCTCGTTGCCTTCAACGAAAGCGCCGAGCTGTAGAGCGCCCACTTTGGTCGCCAGGAGCGGCTTCTGAAATACTACGCCCACAAGTTCCTCCTCGTAGAGGAACTGTGAGGTCTTGATATCGTCCGAAGCCCGGCGAGACATAATTTGATCTCTCTATCATACCCAATTAAATTCATTTGCGCCTCTGCAAAGCTTTCAGGGAATTGTATATTGGGACCGCTATAAGTATGCCCACTAGGACCTGGACAATATTGAATGGGACCTCTGCGATGGCTGCGAAGCCAAGGACGAACTGCTCGAAGAGGAAGTAGCCCAGCACCATCAGGAAGCCTGAGAGGGCTGCTGACAGGACGAGCCACCCCACCTCGGGCTTGGCGAGGAGGGATGTGAGCACAACGGACAGGGAGGCCACCAAGCCTATTATGGTCCACACCAAGGGTGTCACCGTGACCGTGATTGAGTTGCTTGATCCCGGAAAGCCTACGGAGATCTGCGTGGGGCCCACGGAATAGCCAATGACGTATGCCGAAATGGAGAGGATCACGCCAATGGCAACCGAGGCCACAATCCATTGATGACGCGAGAGGGAGGGTTTCTTGCCGGCCAGGAAGCCCAGAACGCCGCCCTCCACCCCTTTTATCACCAGCGTAGCAGGGGCGAAGAAGAAGTAGCCGAGTATTATGTCAGAGAGCATAGAGCCGAGCCCTCCAGCGAAGGCACCTGCGTAGGAGCCAGCGAGCAATGCTACAATGTAGACGGCTGCCTCGCCGACGTTGAAGTAACCCCTAGTGGCAGGTACATAAACTGTAAAGATCAATGTCGATACGGTCACGAGGCCGGTATAAAATGCAAGGAGCGTGATGTCTCTGGCCCTGAGCATCGATTTTTCCCGCCAACGTATTAGGTCGGTGTCAGATAAAAGTGTGCTTGCCGGTCGAGATATTGCCAGGTTTGGGGTAAAAATCTTGCTGAGCGGGGAGAGACTGCGATGCTGCGCTTTAGTTAAATATTCGACCGTTTAGAGGAGAGGAAAGGAGATAGGGGGGCCAGTAATTGCCAGAGATCCATGAAGTGATGTGGACAGAGAAGTACCGTCCTAAAACACTCGACGAGATCGTAGATCAGCATGAAATAGTCGACAGGCTCAAGCGGTTTGCCAAGGAGAGGTCGATGCCCAACTGCCTCTTCGCAGGCCCACCAGGTAATGGGAAGACCACCGCTGCCCTCTGCCTCGCGAAGGACCTGTACGGGCAGGAGTACCATAAGAACTACCTCGAACTCAATGCCAGCGACGAGAGGGGGATAGACGTGGTCAGGACGACCATCAAGGACTTCGCTAGAACCATAAGCATGGCGGATGCCCCCTTCAAGATCTTGGTGTTGGACGAGGCGGACAATATGACGACAGATGCGCAGCAGGCGCTGAGGCGTACCATGGAGATGTATACGAATACCTGCAGGTTCATACTCGCCTGCAACTATTTTAGCAAGATAATCGAACCCATTCAGTCAAGGTGCGCGTTCTTCAGGTTCGCCCCGCTCAAGCCGGACGACATAAAGGCGAGGGTGAAGTACATCTGCGGGATCGAGAAAGTGGGAATTACTCCGAAGGGAATGGATGCTCTCATCTATGCTGGAGGGGGGGATCTCAGGAGGGTCATAAACACCCTTCAGGCGGCGTCGGCTGTGGGCGGCACTGTGGATGATGAGGTGGTCTATAGAATCTCGGGCAGGGTCTCACCCAAAGAGCTGAAGGAGATGCTCAAGAAGGCACTCAGCGGGGATTTCAACTCCGCCAGAGAGGACACGGTGAAGCTCATGGTTACCTATGGGCTCTCAGGCCTAGATGTGGTGAAACAGATCCACAGGGAACTCCTCGGGCTCGAGCTTGAGGAGAGAAGGAAGCTCCAGCTCATAGAGGTCATTGGCGAGGCCGAGTACAGGCTGCTCGAGGGCGGAAGCGACGAAGTGCAGCTGAACGCCCTTCTGGCCAAAATCTCTCTGATAGGAAGCAAGGGGTGATCCCTCTTGAGCCTGCCCTGGACCGAACGCTACAAGCCCTCCAACCTCAAGGAGATAGCTGGCAACTACCCCGCAGTGGAGCAGCTGCTTGGCTGGGTCAGGTCAAGGGAAGACGGCAAGGCAACGACCAAGAGAGCAGTGCTCCTGACTGGCCCGCCAGGCACCGGAAAGTCCGTGGCAGTAGGCCTTATCGCGAAGGAGCTTGACCTCGACCTAGTCGAAATGAACGCAAGCGATTCTAGGACAGAGGAACTCGTGGAGAGGGTGGCCGGCGGGGCGTCCCTCCAAGGGTCCCTCTTCGGAAGGAAGGGGAAGCTCATCTTTCTGGACGAGCTGGATGGCATCTCCGGAAGGGAGGACAGGGGAGGGCTATCGGCAATACTCAGGGTGGTAAAGGAGTCACGGTACCCCATAGTCATGGCTGTGAACGACCCGTGGGACCCGAAGTTCAGGTCGCTCAGAGATGCATGCGAGATCATCCAGTTCAGGAGGATCAGGTCCCCCAGCATCGAGGTCCAGCTGAGAAGGATAGCAAAGCTCAACGGCGTCGCAGTGGACGATGCCCTGATAGCCAGGGTTGCAGAGAGGGCTGGAGGGGATCTGAGGGCCGCGATAAACGACCTGCAGATGCTCGCTGAGGGGAGGAAGGCTCTCAAGGATGAGGAGGTCGGGATGCTCTTCTCAAGGGTGCAGGAGAGAGGGATCTTCGACGTGATGAAGTCCATATTCTCGGCTGAGGGGTGCCTTGAAGCCAAGATAGCAGCTGAAGGCGCGTCTGTCGACCCGGAGATGCTTCTCCAGTGGATAAACGAGAACATCCCAAATCAGTACCCAGACCCGGCAGACCGCGAGTTCGCGTATGACTGGCTATCGAAGGCTGATATCTTCATGAACAGAGTCAAGAGGAAACAGATGTGGGATCTCTTCAGCTATGCCATCGAGCTTGCCACTGGCGGTGCAGCGCTAGCGAGGAGGGGGGAATATAGATTCACGAGGTACAACTTCCCTCGTAGGATAAGTATGCTCAGCGCAACGAAGGAGGTCAGGGGCAATAAAAAGGAGGCTTTGAGGGAGATCGGGGGAGGGATGCATGCTTCCATGAAGAAGGTGGCGACGGAGTACTTGCCCTACATCGAGATCATCGAGGGGGCAGGTGCAACAGGTGGAGGAGCGCTCAGCCGCGTTGCTGGTAGTAAGGAGACCTGAGGGAGACCGCCTTTAGGAAGAGCCCTTTCAGCTCAGCATCGGAAGATCCGCACCTCATCGGCTTCAGCAGGTCGATCAGGTCGTCCGAACGCATAAGGCAGGGCTTGAGCTTCCCGTCGCTTGTGACCCTCAGGCGGGTGCATCTACTGCAGAAGTTCGGGTTGTTAATGGGCCGAACAACCTCCACCTGCAGACCGTCCACAAGATACCTGGCCCGGTGGTTCATGTCCTCCCTTTTTACTGTCCGCTGGGCCATATGCACTATCTCTTCCTCGATGTCCGAGATGTCCAGATGGTACTTGCTGAAAAATCCCGGTTCAAGGCTGAGGTCCTCAAGCTCAATGAGCTGGAGGCTACCGCCCAAGTCCCGCGCAAGCCCCATGAAGCGGTCTACCTCGCCTGCATTAATACCCTTCATTATTACCATGTTCAGTTTGATCTCCATGCCCAAGTTCCTGGCTTCCCTTATGCCGTCTAGGGCATCCCCAAGTTCCCCCCCGGTCAGCGTGGAGTAGACGTCCGGTGCCATGCTGGGGAGCGAAATATTGAGGCGCCTGAGGCCAGCTTCGGACAGCCCCTTTGCACTTGCCTTAAGGAGCGAGCCATTAGTAGTGAGCGCGACGTCCTCCAGCTTCATTGAGGTTGTTCCCCTGATGATATCGATCAGGTCGCTCCTGAGGAGGGGCTCTCCCCCCGTATACTTGACCCTTATAACACCCAGCTCAGCAGCAATTTTCACTGTGCGAAGTACCTCGACCGTTGTCATCTCCGTCGAGACCGCGGCCTCGCCCTCATGATGGCAATAGACGCAGTTGAGGTTGCACCTCTGGGTGAGGCTGATCCTTATGCCCTTGATTGCCCTGCCGTATGGATCGATCAGACCAGCCCCTCCTTAGATCTGCGGTGGTAATCGAGCAGGAAATTCAGTACCTCCTTGGCTTGCTTGAGTACAGGAACCTTGACCCATTCAGGGTATTCGCTATCATACACAACAGCTAAGACAGATGTGAGCGAAGGGATTATCCCAAACTCGTCCTCGGCCTTGAGCAAGAGTATTTTTGGTAGGTTCGACTCCTTGAAGCCCTCGCAGAGGATGATGTCTGGCTCGAGCCCTTCGAGGATGGCGAGGGAGCTCTCGAGGGTGCTACAGGGCACGTAAAAGGAGGCGAGGCCCGCCTCGGTTATTACTGCCGAGCCAATGGCACCTGCCTGCCTGAAGAACCACGTGTCCTTTTCAACGTCAGGCTCGAAATCGTGGCCTGAATGCTTCAGGACGCAGGCCTTGATGCCCTGCTGTTTTAGGCCCGCCAGCAATGAGTCTATGAGAGCGGTCTTCCCGTAACCGCTGCCCGGTGCCACGATGCAAACCACGGGGGCTCTACTTCGCATTAACTAACACTACAGTCAAAAGACCCATAGCTGACTTAAATCTTCACCCGCGAAACATCTTGGCAAGGTGCGGGGACTCTGGAAGGATTATCTTCTCCAAAGCCAGCCTGACTGCATCTGGGGAACCGGGAAGCAGAAAGACAAGAACTCCTTTCGCGATACCTGCCATTGATCTGGATGCTATGGAGGATGTCCCGACTGTGTCATAGGAAAGGCGCCTAAACAGCTCGCCGAAGCCGGGCAGGACCTTCTCCAAAAGGGGGGCAACTGCCTCCACGGTCACGTCCTTTCTGCCGACGCCAGTGCCGCCGCTCACGACTACAACGTCAGCTGATCCGCTTGAAATGATTGAACCCACCGCCGTTCTTATTGATTGGACATCGTTTGGCAGGTAGATGCGGTCAGCCAAGAAGAATCCAGCGCCCTTAACGAGGGATTCAGCCGCATCGCCGCTAGAGTCGTTGAAAGGCTCTCCCCGGGATTTCTTCGAGAGGATGGTATCGCTGGTGACGATCACTGTAAACTTTAGATCCTTTGGAAGATCGGAATGGTGATCCTTGGCCATCTAGGTTCTTCCCCTTGCCCCTTTGCGCTTCTCCAGGACCCGAATCTCTCCTATAGCTGTTGATGGATACTGGCCTGCCTCGTCCTTCTCATATTTCTTAGTCATGTCCCAGACCGTTAGCAGTGCGGCAGAGACCCCCGCCAGCGCCTCCATCTCGACGCCGGTCTTGGCGCATGCCTTCACTTTGACCGTGGCCCTGAGCAGGGACGCAGATATCTCGAAGTCGACGCTCACGTGCTCGATGGGTATCTGGTGGCAGAGGGGGATTGTGTCTGGGGTCCTTTTCACAGCCTGGACTGCTGCGACCCTTGCGACTGCCAGGACGTCACCCTTCTCGACGCCGTTTGACTTTATGCGTTCGACGGTGCTTTCCTTCAGCTGGATCGTACCTGTGGCCGAGGCCTCCCTGCTGACCGGATCCTTCGAACTTATGTCGATCATCTTCACGCTCATGCCTTCGACCCCTTTTTGAAGGACTCGAAGAGGGTCTGGATCGCCCATCCTCGCGGGTCCTCCTTCATGAACCTGAATATCCTGATGCGCCCGAACCTCTTCTCTTCCACTATGCCAAGCTCGCAGAGCTTCTTCAGATGCGCAGAGGTCGTTGTGTGGTTCAAGCTTGTGCGCCGTGTTATCTCAGATATGTTCATCTCGCCACGCTCGGCAAGCTCCTTCAGTACCTTTACCCGTCCCTTGGACGAGAATATGTCCTCTACAGAAATCTTTTCATCCCTCCAGATCCTTCAGACCCCGCTCCACAGCCTCTACGGAGAGGTTGAGCAGCCCTATCAGCGTTGTCTTCCCCCTGAAGCCTGCGCCCGAGATCTTGGTGTATAGTATACCGAGGTTCTTCAGGTTCTGCAGGTACTCCCAGAATTGAGTGTGCTTCCTAGGCTCTATGCTGTTGCTCTCGCAGAGAACGCGGTAGGTCGACTCCACCTCGCCCATGGTTACATAGGCAGATTTGTTTCTCTTCAGCACCTTCGCCACCGAGAGCAGGAAGAGCCTCTCGTGCAGGGGCAGCTCCTGCACCGTGTGCATGGGGAACTGTGAGACGTCCAGCTGCGCCTTCCTCACATGCTCGGGAAGTATCCTCTCCGCAGCCTCGGCATCGGCGTACTTGCCCGCGCGCCAGAGCAGCTCAAGCGCATACCTGGCGTCGCCGCGTGGCGCGGATATGTCCGAGATCATGGCCAGTACCTCCTCGCTAAGGGCGCTCTCCTTGAGAGCATCCATGCCCCTGGCGTGGATTATGTCAAAGAGCTGCTCGGAGGTGTACTTCTCGAAGCGCACCACGTTGTGAAGGAGGCTGCTCTGAACGCTCTTGTCCAGACCCGAGAGGAATTCGAGATTTCTCGTAATCAAGATGAGGCTGAGCCTCTGGGGACGATTCAGGTATTCATCGGCAACCCGGGAGAGGAAGTAGAGGGGCGCGTCCTTCTCGCCAGAGGCTGAGATAAGGAAGTCAGCCTCGTCCAGCGCGAGTAGCAGGTAGATGTTCTCGTCTTCGAGGATCTTCCAGAGCGTCTCGAAGAGCTCCTGGGCCGAGAATCCGCGGTCGGGTATGCTCGGGAGTATCTGCTGTGCAACCTTCTTTATGACCAGGAAGAGTGTGCGGTCCTTGTAGCAGTTGACGTGGACGTAACGGAGGTTGATCCCCTTGCCCTTTACCAGCGACTCGATGCTGGATCCAAACCTCTTCGCAACAGCAGTCTTTCCAACGCCGACGTCGCCCACGAGCGTTACCTTCTGAGCTACGGAGCCCGGGGACTCCAGCAGCACCTTGAATACCCTGCTCAATGCTTTCAGTTCGGGTTCCCTGTGGACAAGGTTCGTGGGCACATGGTCCGGGAAGAGTTTCGACTCGTCCTTAAAGAGTGTTGGCCTGTCCATCTCATGAGCGATTATGTCGTACGCCAACGAAGGATACCCATCCATAGGTTGCATGACGGTGGGATTTATGGCTTTTGTACTTTAGAAAAGACATTTTGCGGAGACATTGCCGAAAGTATTATGCCAGGCCCCGCCAGAGCTCGTCCGCCGAAGGGGGGATCAGTGGGCGTTTCGAACCAGAGAGGTCCAGGTAGAATCTCCCGCTGGCTGGACGGAGCACCTTGCCTATCCTAGTGTGCTTGATTCCGGCTTGGGTAAGGGCTTCTTCAACCCTTCGCTCCGAGCCCTTTCGTACTGTGAAGATTACAGACCCAGAGCTGATTAGGCGATATGGGTCGAGATCCAGCTCGCGGCATAGATCTGCAGTCTCCTTCATGACCGGCACGGGGTGCAGGTCAAGAGATATTCCCGACCCAGCAGCCTCCGCAAGCTCCCAAGCTCCCCCTAGGAGGCCCCCTTCGGTGAGATCGTGGATCGACGTCACCCCCTCGAGGCGACTGAGCTTCGAGCATTCTGGAACGACGTTGATCAGCTTGATGAGCTTCTTGCACCTTGAGGTGAAGCCTTTGCTGAATTTCGAGGTTATTTTTCGATCAGAGGAGAGTATCGCTGTACCCTCGATGCCAACGCTCTTTGTCATATACAGCAGGTCTCCAGGGCGGGCGCCACCCGACGTGAGGAACCGCTCGTCCTGAATTACCCCAATCATGGATCCTATCACGAGAGGGCGGCTTATGCCACGCGTCACCTCAGTGTGGCCGCCAACTATGGATACACCGAGTTCCTGGGCAGCGCTGTCGATCTGTTCGCATATTGCCTCGAGGTCTTCAGTCGTGGAACCTTCCGGGAGCAGTATGCACTGCTGGAACCACTTGGGAATCGCCCCCTTTGTGGCAATATCATTGGCATTCACATAGACCGCCAGCCACCCAACTTCGTCAACGGACCCTGTGATGGGGTCCGACTTGAAAGCGATCACACCAGATCTCACGGGAAGCAGAGCAGCATCCTCTCCTACGTTGGGCCCAAGAATTACCGAGGGGTCCTCTGCGCCCAGCTTGCTGAACACGATCTTCTCAAGGATTTCGTTGGGGATCTTGCCGACCTTAAGCTTGCCCAATCTCAATTTCCCCTCCTTTTGATGAAGTAACTGGCGGGTGGCCTCACCGAGATAGTTGCGCGTTCGCCTATAATATCTATGCGCACGACCAGCTGCGGGTTCTCAAGGTCAATTATATGTCCTCTTGACTTGAGCTCAGATCCGACCTCCACTTCCAGATCGTGGCTTGAGGCGATCGCTCTCCCCCGCCTTTGGCAGACGACGGAGACACTGCTCTGTGATTGGGGAACCAGCCTAAGGACCTCGCAGACTATTGCGCCAACTTCGGCTTTCACGGCGGAGTCCACGGGCATCACTTTGAAGACTTGGCTTGTAGGGTACCTTTCTATCGCCTCTGCAGCAGCATCCGAAGCAATTTCAGTTTCCAGTATTAAAAGCCCGCCATATTTGTGCTCCAGGAAATGGGCATTCGGGTCTAACGCATATATGCAGTCGAGCACTTCAAGCTTGGCTGCCTCCTCTTTGCCGAAGACCACGGTGACCAGCACTAACGGCATTGCCATCATATTTAGATTTCTGCGCGGACCTCTAAATCACTATCTAGGGTGAATCGAATTACCCTCATTTGTCATTAATGCATTGCACTATGGGCGACAGATATTAAGCCCCGTTATTCTTTGTTTGATCGATTCGTGCCACTTTAGCGCATGGTGCTGATTATGAACCCGGATGTTCGTTTCTTCGAATTGGGCAAATTTGGCGATCCGCTGGAAGGAATAGATGGGCTGATGAAGAGCTCATTTGGCGGGAGGAATTTGATGGGCCGCAGAGTCGCGATAAAGATACATTTCGGTGAGAGAGGCAACTATACCCACATCAGGCCTTCCTTTGTCAGGAGAGTGGTGGATTTCGTGAAGCTGGAGGGAGGGATGCCGTTTATCGCTGAGACGACGACCCTGTATCCCACCGGTTACAGGCTCACGGTCGAGGATAGCCTAGAGACTGCAAGGTACAACGGTTTTACGGAGGAGGGTCTGGGTTGCCCCATAGTCATCGCGGACGAGCCCGATGGCGACAACGGCGTAGAGTTTTTCGTGGACAATGCTGCCGAGGACTGCAGAGTCAAGTCTGTCAACGTGGCGAGGCACCTCATCGAGGCAGACAGCATGATCGTTATCAGCCACGTAAAGGGGCATCTTCTGTCGGGAATGGGGGGCGCCATAAAGAACCTTGGCATGGGTTGCACAACGAGGCACTCGAAGAGGGAGCAGCATGCTGCTCATGGCCTTGTTTGGGATTATGGAAAGTGCAGCGGCTGCGGAAAATGCATTGAAAGCTGCAAGTTCAATGCACTTGAGATGCAGGGGGACAAACCTGTGAAGGAAGAGGGGAGGTGCACGTACTGCCAAAACTGCCGGTTTGAATGCGAGAACGACGCGATCCGATTGTACGATAACGGCAAGGAGCTGTTTCAGAAGGCGCTCGCCCACGCTTCCGCAGGAGTCATGAAGGCGTTCAGCGGAAAGGATGTGGTATTCCTCAATTCCATCCTCGACGTTACCCCTCTTTGCGACTGCGCAGCACCTGCAGGCAGGCTCGTCACTCAAAACGTGGGGCTTCTCATCTCGGGCGACCCGGTTGCGATAGACAGGGCATCGCTGGACCTGGTCGACCAAGCATCCTTGATGCCTGGTTGGGACGTCAAACCCCCGGATGTGCTGGGCAAGATCAACGGAACCGACAGCCTGATACAAATGAAGGAAGCAGTCAGGCTGGGCGTGGGAAGCATGTCCTACAACCTTGTCAAGATCTAAACTTGCTGAGAAGATACTTGGAGGGCCCGGGGCGGGGATCGAACCCGCGAACTGGGGCTTTCTGCGCTGTTGAGCGCCACAGGCCCCCGGGATGACCGCTACCCTTCGGGGGAAACCATCGGAGTTTCCTAACCCGGGCCACCTAGGCCCTCGCTCCCTGAAACGGGAGCAAAAATAGAACTCTGTGGATGCTTATTTAAGTTTTAGCTCGGTCAACCGATCAATCTTAGGTTACACCCTGTCAGCGCGCTGCAGCTGGTGAATCGAACTAAATACTTTTTTATTAACCCTTTACATATGTAAAGATCAGGCGGTCCCGCATGTTTGTGGAACTAAGGCTGCACGGTAGGGGCGGACAGGGAATAGTCACTGCCTCCGAGATGCTTGTCGAGGCTGCTACCATCGACGGCTATTACGGGCAGTCAATACCTATTTTTGGGGCGGAGAGGAGGGGAGCACCAGTCACGGCGTCTGCAAGGATCTCGGACCAGCCCATCAGAAGGCACAGCCAGATCTACAACCCAGACATAGTCGCGGTCTTCGATCCGCTCTTCTTGCTCAGGGGAGAGGTCACGGCAGGGCTCAAAGATAGCGGCGAAATAGTCGTAAACCATAGGACGCAACCGGATATCAAGAAATACAAGGTCCATATTGTTGACGCCACTAGGATTGCCATGGAAAACGGGCTTGTAGTAGCGGGCTGGGCGGTGGTAAACACGGCAATGCTGGGGGCGATAGCCAAGGTCCTGGGCACAATCTCCAAGGGAGCTCTTGAGAAGGTTGTGAGGATGAGGTGGAGCGGGGACCTTGGGGACAGGAACATCCGCGCGGCCCTTCAGGCCTTTGGGGAGGTCGTTTGATGTCAAAGAAGGCAGCCATCTCCAAGCCTTCGGAGGGCGCAAGCGGTCTAACAGGCATGTGGAGGATTAAGAGGCCTGTCGTTGATCAGACCAAGTGCACGAACTGCCTCCTCTGCTGGCTGTACTGCCCTGAGGGAGCGATGAAGAGGCATGAAGATGGCAAGCTCTCCATAAGCTACGACTTTTGCAAGGGTTGCGGCATCTGCGCAGAGGTCTGCCCAGCGAAGGCAATAGTGATAGTGAGGGAGGCGTGAAAAAGTGATTCTTACGGGCAATTATGCAGTATCCTACGGGGTAAAGGTGGCAAGGGCTGAGGTGGTCGCAGCGTATCCCATCACCCCACAGACCCAGATAATAGAGAAACTGGCGGAGCTCATAGCGAAGGGAGACTTGAGGGCGAAGTACATTAGAGTGGAGTCCGAGCACAGCGCCATGGCTGCATGCATCGCCGCGGAGGCGTGCGGTGCAAGGGCCTTCACAGCCACGTCTTCCCACGGGTTAGCCTATATGAGCGAGCTGGTGTTCTGGGCGGGAATGGGCAGGTTCCCAGTAACGATGGCAGTTGTCAACAGGACCTTAGCCCCTCCATGGAGCATCTGGAACGAGCACACTGATCTCCTGGCGCAGAGGGATGCAGGATGGGTCATTATGATGTGCAGTAGCGCGCAAGAGGCTTACGATACGGCTATACAGGCATTCAGGATAGCCGAGGACGAGCGGCTCCTGCAACCAGTAATGTACGGCCTAGATGCATTCTCGCTCTCCCACACAGCAGAGAACGTGGACCTGCTGGATCAGAGCGTGGTGGACGGGTTCCTGCCCAAACTGGATCCTGCAAAGCTGCCTGTTTACATGGACCCGGATAACCCAATTACTTTTGGTAATCTTCTAGGACCGGACGCGATGATGGAGTTCAGGCACCTTACGAAGGAGGCGTTTGACAGGGCTCCTGCAGTCATAGAGCAGGTGGCGCAGGAATTCTCCAAGATCTCCGGCAGACCACAGACTGGCCTCTTCGATGACTACAGGTGCAGTGATGCGGAGGTCGCCCTCGTGGCAATTGGGGCATCGAGCGGAGACGCCATGGACGCCGCGGACAACCTGCGCGACAGAGGGGTCCGGGCCGGCGTGATTAGGCTGAAGGCAATCAGGCCGTTCCCAGGCCGAGAAGTGAGGGAGCGGATCGGGGGAGTGAAGGCTATTGCTGTCGTCGACAGGGATTACTCATATGGTTTCGGCGGCATAATAGGGGGAGAGCTTTCGTCCTGCCTCAAAGGTGGGGTTCACAGGTACGTGGCAGGCTTGGGCGGCAGGGACATCACCATAGGAGACTTCGAGGGGATGATGGATGACGCCCTCTCCAAGGCTGAACGTGGCGAAGATGCGAAGGAGGTATGGTGGGGATTAAAGGAGTTGGCTTGATTGATCACACTGAAGAACCTTTCCGCTGAGGAATACATGCTGCCAGGAAATGCTGCATGCCCCGGATGCGCATCGGTGGCCTCTCTCAGGATAGCACTCAAGGTACTTGGGCCGAGAACCATTGTAACAATCCCTGCATGCTGCAGCTCCGTAATCCAGGGCTATTACCCAAAGAGCCCGGCGAGGGTGCCTTTCCTAAACACCGCATTCGCTGCGACAGCAGCCTCAGCAAGCGGGATCCTTGCTGCACTCGAGATCAAAGGGCGAGAGGGGATCAACGTTCTTGGATGGGCAGGCGACGGAGGAACAGCCGACATCGGCATTCAGGCGCTTAGCGGCGCAGCAGAGCGGAATGAGAACTTCATCTACATCTGCTACGACAACGAAGCTTACATGAACACAGGGACCCAAGGAAGCAGCGCAACGCCAAGGGGAGCGGTGACCACGACCACCGTGACTGGAAAGAAAGAGAAGAAGAAGAACGTCCCCGAGATAATGATTGCACATGAGATACCCTATGTCGCAACTGCCTGTGCTGCATACCCCCTCGACTTCGCCGAGAAGATAAGGAAAGCCCTTAGCATGAAAGGGCTGAAATACATTCACCTTCTGTCGCCTTGCCCGCCCGGGTGGAGGTTCCCGGCGGAGAAGACCGTTGAGATAGGCAAACTGGCAGTCAGCACCGGAGCGTGGATCCTTTACGAGTGGTCTGAGGGCAAGTATACGCTGACGGGGCTCTCGAAGGGGATGACTAAGAAGAGCAGCAGGAAGCCTCTCAAAGAGTATCTGACAGCACAGGGGAGGTTCAGCAGGCTCTCCGAAGAGGAGACCAAGGCTCTCCAGGAGGATGTCGACACCCAGTGGGACCGCTTCAATAAAAAATTGGTCGAGTCAGGAACGGCACCCACTGGTTAGGCATGCCCATGCTCAGATGAGGCTGCCGTTCTTCATCAATATGAAGCGACTGCCCATCTCATTGGTGACCTCGACGGTGGGCTTGGAGACTAGGAAGTCCATGTGGGTGGCGGAGTTGTTCATGCCTCCCGGGAAGTCGAGGTTGTGCCCGAATGCTATGTGAATTGTATTGCCTACTTTCTCTGCCTCCAAGAAGTTTGCGGACAGCCTTGCCTTCTTGTTTAGGCCGAAGGCGAACTCACCAACATGGCGCGCCATTTCGTCGATCGAGAGCGCCCCCTCAACCCTGCCAAGCACGCTTTGGTCCGACGACTCGAACTTGACAGCTCTTCCATCCTTGGCTGTTATTGTTATTGGCGAAGAGATGGGACCGATCCCGCCTACGGCTAGATCGCAGACGAGTGTTCCATTGAGCGAATTCTCCACTGGACCTACTATTACCTCGCCCGTGGGTAGGTTCCCCCATTTGTACATCTTCCAGTCGAACTTGGTATCGGTGAAGAAGTCCCTTCCCGCCACGCTGAAGGAGATGTCAGTCCCACGGGGGCTCATTACGCGGACTTCTTTAGTGCCGCTGAGCTTGGACATGAGGTTCCTGGCAGTATCCTGCAGCTCCAAGTGGTCCTGGGAAGACAGCGCCAAGGCGCCCTCAGTAAGCATATCCAGTGTGATCCCGGGGCAGTGCCCTAGTCTATACTTACGGTAGCGGTGGATTAGGTCGATGATCTTGACACGGAATGGGGTCTCCTTCTCGCTATCCCTGAAGATTGTAATGTAAAGATCTGAGGATCGGCTGGCGACGATATCGGAGATCTCTCTCGGAATGTCTTTTCGTACATCCGTTCCCCCGCTCAGCGCTAGGGACTTGACCCATAGGCCTAGCTCCATGGCGCCCTTGGCGAAGGCATCCCCCACAGGAAGGCACTCCTCGTCACAGATGATGGCGATCCGCTCGTTCGGGATCGCGTCGAGGACGTACTTCAGTGCATTCTTTGCAGACTCTTGAGCATCCATTAGAACCACTGATGGTAATATTGAGAAAGGGTGCTAAAAAGTGTTGGCTCTTTGATGTGGCTAGTGTGGCGCTTCTAAGCTCAGTTCAACTTTACCGCGCCCGCTACCCTTAGTTTGCCTCCTTCGAGGTATGCCAACACTGCGTGGTCGCCCGGCAAGTATGCGAGTGGCTTCTCGAGCTTAAGGGAGAGGGAGACCCTCCGCCAGTCCCCGGCATCCTGGATTGACTCGACGCGGGCGGGAAGGAACTGCATCCAGTGACCCAGGTGAAGGACCATGCCAATCTTCAAAGGACTGGCCCAGTATTTCACAAGCTCAGCATCTCCATTCACTATCAGTGCGGACTTGATGGAGCTCTCGCTTGTCAGGACTGTGCCCCTCTCCAGGTCTTCAACTGCTACATCTTTGATGGCCAAGCCAACGCGGTCGCCTTGAGTTGCCCAGTCGAAGTCATCATCGTGCTTCTGTATTGAGCGAATGAAAGCTGACTTCTCCCCCGGAAGCACGCTGAGGCTCTCGTGCACATGGATGGTCCCGCTGCTCACGCACCCGAGGGCAACTGTGCCCACTCCCTTCACGTTGAAGTAGTGGTCTATCAGAACAGTTCCCTGGGACTGGGCTTGGGAAGGTGCCTCCGACCCCAGGCGTTCTGCTTCACCGAGGAGTCTCTCCCTAAGGTCGTTTTTATCATCTTCAATGAACTCGTACTTCTCGACAGCGGTTCCTTTGATGAGTGGGATCATACGTTCCTTTGGTAAGAAGTTTTTCAGAACTATGAACCCGCTTTCCAGACCAGCAGAGTGTAGCATGACCACAATTTCGCCAAAAGCGGGGGTGATGTCGCTTACGACTAGGATCGCTTTTCGTGCCGTTGAAACTGCGTAGAAGAGCGGTGCGAGCCGCTCGGGATACTTCGAGGGTTCTATGAACGTGACCGTAACGTCACCTTTTTTCAGGTTGTAGAAGGTGATGTCGGTGGAGGTACCTTTCTTTCCGAGGTTCTCCGAGTAACCCAGCTCCCCGAGCACAACGACGTTTAGGTTCGCCATAGAGAGCGAAGAGGATCAGCTTTGGATAAAAATGTTTGTGTCCGAACGTGATCACTTTGTCAGGCCTCGCTACCCATGAGGAGCGAGACTATGAGTTAGCTGAAAAAATATGGGTTTGATCGCATCAAACAGTCATATATGCCATTTACTGCTCACTGCAAAAAAGTTTCAATGGTGCTCCGGACGGGATTCGAACCCGTGTCACTGACTTTCTCTGCTTTGATGCTCGAGAGGCCAGTATACTTGACCGGACTATACTACCGGAGCCCTTCATATCTCGAAACAGGAAAAAGCAATTAAAGTTTTCGGGTAGAGCAATATCACTTTTTACCATTCATTTTGGGCATTATCAGGGAGATGAGAACACCCAGTGCCGTGAGGCTGCCAGCAAAGATGAATATCATCGGTGGTGAGATGTCCATGATGTATCCTCCAGCGGTAACACTGACTATGCCACTGAGCATACCCAAGGATAGGAGAAGGCCGTAGGATGTACCGACTATCTTGACGGAAGTCACCAAACGCATTAGGAAGTAGAAGGCCGGATACAACCCACAGATGACCATGCCGAAAATTGCGATCAAGAATGCGCTTATGAAAATTGACGGCAACAAGTATAACGCAAACAAGGCAGCAGTAGAAATTGCGAAGAGAGAGGCAGCCACTGTGCGCCCCTCAAACCTATCGACAAGCCTACCGCCAACTATGCCGCCAACTATTCCAGCGCCAATGAAGATGGCCGAAATATAATCGGCTGTGGTGATGCTTGCCCCCTGCAGGAAGAAGATTGACGGAATGAAAGTCGACAGGATCCTGTACACAGCCCCGAGCAAAGCGAAGAGGATCATTATGAGGACTGCTTCCCTTTTTCTGAGCATCGACAGGCTCGTTGGTTTCGAAGTTTCACCAGAGCTTCTCTCGCCTCTAAGGACAAATGAGGAGATCGCTAAAGCCACAGCGCAGGCAATGCCCCAAGCCACAAATACTGCTCGCCAGCCAGCAAAGATCGCAATGGGACCGGCAGTCAGGAAGGCGATAAGGGTACCTATATCACCCGAGCTGCTCTGGATGCCAAGCACGGTTCCGCTGCTGCTGTTTTTGATGATTTTTGCGGTGAAGGCATAGCCCACAGGATGGTAGAAACTACCGCCTGTGCCAATTAGGAAGAGTGAAGGTATGAGCAGTTGCGGAACTAGACCTCCTAGCAGCGCCCCTGCGGAAACAATAAGGATGCCAATTCGGAGGAGGAATGCATTGGAAAAGCGATCCGAGATCCTCCCGATGGGCGTCTGGAAGACCCCCAAGCAGAGGGGGATTATGGCACTGATGTAGCCTGCAGTAGCATAGGAGAAGCCATACTGAAGAACGATGAGAGGTAGTACAGAGGGCAGGAGAAAGACTGTGCCATCGTTCATCATGTGTATGAGCAGGCTCGCATAGTATCGTGAGTCCATCTCTGAGCGCCAAATCTCCGTTAAGGCGCGAATATATAAAATAATCCCTTGGACGGCATGATCATTATACTTATAGGAACTGGAAGTGGGAGATACTATAGAGTTCGAGAGAGGCAGGAGTAAAGTTCACAGATGCATGCGGTGCCAAAAGGTTCATGGAAGGAGTATCTAGAATTTCTTGATAAGAGCCCATACTCGCTGCAAATGCTCACTTCGAATCTTGCCCCCGACAGCATGCTGCAGAACCCCCAATCGGCAAAAGTAGAAAACCTTGGTTATACGCTCTTCCCTTTCCAGCAAAAGATTCTGGAGAAGATCGGTGGAGACACGCTTGTCATTGGACTCCCGACAGGGTTGGGCAAGACCTACATAGCAGGGGCTTTCATAGCCCGGGAGTCGGTCCTCAGAGGCTGCGCCTGTAGGGTGCTCTTCCTCACCCCATCGGTTCCGCTCGGCATCCAGCAGACCCTCTTCGCGCGTAAAATGCTTGGCCTCAGTGAGGCCTATTTCATATCGGGCAACCTGCACCCGGAGAAGCGGAAGGCGCTGCGGGTCTGGAATGCTGGTTTCGCGGTGACAACCCCCCAGACCTTCTACAACGATGTCCTCGCGCAGTTCTCAACAGAGATAGGCGCTGCTAAGAGGCATGATGACCCCGTAGAAGACCTGGCTAGGAGACTTAAGGCGAAAGGTTTCAAGTTTCCCTACGACCTTGTGGTCGCCGACGAGTGCCATGGCTACATAGGGGAGACCGATGGATACTCGATACTGCTAGCTGCCAAGGCTGCCGGAGCCAAGATCCTGGCCCTCAGCGCCACACCCCAGCTCCATGCCCCCCAGAGGCTGAAGGAGCTGAAGAAGATCTTCGAGAAGGTGGAGAGCTTCTCCATGGAGGAGCCTGAGATCAAGGCGCACATGCCAGAGAGGGTCATAGGAATGATCGCGCTGGACCCACCCCCAAAGCTCCTCTCGGTCTACTACCAGCTGAGCAACGTAGTGAAGACCTACGAGGCCAAGGCAAAGGGGCGTTACGGACCCCAGCACGCCAGGGGCTTCTGCAACAGGCACCCCCTCTGCATCCTACTCATATCGCTAAGGATGATGAGATCGAGACTCGTTGAGGACGGCGCCAGCAGTGTGCTGAGGTACGGAAGCTGGAAGCTCAGCGAGCTGAATAGGCCGCTGAAGGAGCTTGATGGCAAGACGATCCATGAGTTCTACAGGGAGGCCACCAAGATCAGCTTCAACCACAAGCTCACAGCCGCCCTGAAGATCCTAGAAGGGGAGAGATTCAAGAAAGCCATAGTATTCGTAGAGTCTGTAGAGGCGGCCAAGCAGCTGGGTGGCGTACTCCATGGAAAAAGGGGAATGGATGATGTGGCAGTCCTAGTTGGCAAGGGTGGGATGGCCATGGAGCAGCAGGCATCGGCGCTGCTGCAGTTCAGGGAAAAGGCGTCGATACTGGTCTGCACCAGCATAGGGGAGGAAGGGCTGGACATACCGAGCGCAGACATTGAGATCTGGATCGACCCCCCCAGCAACCCCAAGAAGTGGATCCAGAGGTTCGGAAGGATACTCCGCCAGTCGGAAGGGAAGAAAGTAGCAAAGACCTACGCCCTAATCACGAGGAAGACCCATGAGCAGAACAAGCTGCTCCGGGTGAAGTCGAAGGTGGAGAAGGTCTATGGGTTCACCCAGCAGCTGGCAGAGGAGAAGCTCCCCGAGGCGATCCCGAAGAACCAGAAGACACTGACCCAGTTCTTATGACCGTAAGAGTCAGCCGTAGCCGCTAGTTACCATCCTGAAAATCTTTATTAAATGAGGACCAGAATGGAGGAGTATAATAAGAATAGAGGCAGGTTTTTTCGTGGCTGCGGATCACAAAAAGCTTCTCCTGATATTGTTGCTGATTCTGATGGCGTCAGCGGTATTTACACACCCTACCATGGCAGCGCCTCAGGCGAACCAAACAACTACGCCGCAGTGCATATACTTCTTCTATGCTAATGGATGCAGCGCCTGCGAAGAGGCTAAAACCTATATGCTCCAGGTGGAGCAACAATTCCCCAACTTGACCGTAACTGATTTCGAGATCACCAACTCCTCGAACTACGATCTGATGGTTCAGTACTACAACTGCCACAACATTACCAGCCCTAACTGGCCGGTGGTCTTTATCGGAACCCAGACCTTGGTGGGTGTCGACCAGATCGAGAGCGAACTAACCCCCCTGCTTCTGAATGACACTGGAGTTCAATGCCCAACCTGCAACGGCACACCCTCAAAACCCGTCGGCCCGCCGCCCCTCGGGATAATATTCGGGATGGCCTTTGCGGACTCGCTCAACCCCTGCGCGATCACGGTGCTCATAGTGTTATTGGTCGCTCTTTCCGCAGCATCGAGGTCGGTCTGGAAAACCGGTTTCGCCTACATCTTGGGCAACTTTCTCTCTTACCTTGCCATCGGCTTTGGCCTCTTCACCATACTTCAGCAGTTTAACCTGCCGACCTATACCACCAAGGTAGTTGGGGTCCTAGCTATTGGCTTGGCTTTCGTTTCCCTTTTCATCAAGCTGCCTGACCGGAGCAAGCCAACCATAAAGAGGCTCATAGACACAGCCACTTCCCCCTATTTTGCATTCCTAGTCGGTGTGGGGATCTCGGCTATCGAGCTCCCCTGCACGGGCGGGCCCTACTTCCTTGCCCTGACCCTACTGACCCAGTACGGAATAACTGGACTAGGGATCCTGGGTTATCTGCTCCTCTATAATCTCATATTCGTGCTTCCTTTGGTGGTGGTGCTACTGGTCTATCGGTTCGCCAAATCCCCAAATATTCCGAAGCAGTACATACGCATAGTCTCAGCTGTCCTGATGTTGATAATGGGCATCTGGCTGCTGCTACTGTAATTAGAGCCTACAGAATCAATGGGTACAATTGCAGGTTATGGGCGCGTCAAGGGATACGCCAACAATGCCATCTGCGCTTACCAATTTTATGTGGTAAAGTTCGGTTGCTGTTGCCAGGTCATAGGATATGCTACAGTTGAAGCTTCCCACCTGGCCAGGCGAAACGGATGGCAAAGATAGGTCCGTGGAGTTCACCACAATCCCGTCGGACCGGACGAGATACATTTTCACCAGCTGGACTGGGGCATATCCGTCGTTGAATATGCTGAAATTATAGATGCTCTTCTTCCAATCGGTCATGAAGTACCGGACGATGAAGCTTTCAAATTTAACGCTCACATTCATATTCAGAACAAGCATCCCCTGATAGGCATAGTTTGGTGCTTTGATGGTCACCAGCACAGGCGTGTTTGCATTTACGCTTAATGGCATTGATGAATTTATTGAAGTTATGGTGAAGCCTGGCGATGGGGTGTTTATTGTTTCTATCTTGGCATTGCCAATGGACGAAAGATTGAGTACTACATTGAAGGTCTCGCTGGGATTAAGGGACATCTCGGGGGCCGAGAGCAGAGTAACCGTGAGGCTGCTGTCATTGGAGAGGGGCAGGATGGAATTGATTTTTATTGTGCCAGGCGAGAAGTACAAGACCCAGACAGTGCCTACCGAGACAAGGATTATTATGGAAACAGCGATCAAGGCCAGGCGCGTTCTTTTCATAGAACGAACTATTTTTGCGCGTTTAATAAACATTTGGTTGATGTGAAGAGCTTCGGTAAATGCTTCGAAAAGTCTGTTTCGCCGGTGCTTGAGACTACTCTTCCTATTTTTTTTATTAAAAAAAGGAAAAAAGGGGAAATTCCCCGTCTCATTTTGTTGGTTTGTTCTTAGGCCTCATTGCTAGCAGGTAGTAGAGAACAGCTATGATGATTACGACAACCACTATGATAATTATGTACATAGTATAATCTGTACCACTGCTGGGAGTAGCTGGCGTTGAGGTGACCGTGACTGTGGAAGACTGGGCTGGGTTGAGCTGGCTGTTGCCTGGAAATGACACTTCGAACTTGTAGGTGCCTGCCCCCGAGATTACAAACGGGTAGGAATAGGCACCGTTAGTAAGGGTAACAGCGGCAGCAATCTGCTGGAAGGCGGAGCCATTAACCGACTCTGAGAGAGCGACGGTTCCCGATGCGGATGGACTAAGTGATCCTGACAGCGTTACCGACTGTCCAGGGGTTATGCTCGAAGCCGAAGTTTGCAAGGTTAGGGTTGGGGTTGTCAATGGAACAGCTGTAACCGAGACAGTAATGGTGGATGAATTGGCAGGGTTGTACGGGAAGTTGCCTGGCCAGGATGCGTAGAATTGGTAGGAACCGACAGCTGAAGGGTTGAATGCGTAGGAATATCCGCCATTGGTCAGGGTAGCTTCATTGAGCATGGTAAAAGCCGAGCCATTTATGGACTCCCAGATGGTTGCAGTCCCAGTGCTAGTCGGGGCCAGTGAGCCTGAAACCGTAAGACTGTTCCCAACGGTGACGCTCGGCGCAGAATACTGTATGCTGAGCACTGCGTTCTGCAGAGTCCCGAAGGCAAGGACCGTACCGTCATTGGAACCGATGTAGAGGAAGCCGTTGACGATAGAGGGGCCGGATGTCACATAGCTGCCGGTAGCGTAGTTCCATACCAAGGCGCCCGTATTGGCATTGAGGCAGTAGATGCTGTAGTCATCAGAGCCGATGTAGACGTAGCTGTTGCCAGAGACAGCGGGGGAGCATAATATAGCTGGTGTCAATGAGCCAATGCCGGTAGTGCAGTTCCATACCAAGTCGCCGTTCTGGGCATTTAGGCAGTAGAATTTACCACTGTTAGAGCCGACGTAGACGTAGCCGTTGGCGACGGCGGGGCCGGAGAATACAATGCTGCCGGTAGTGTAGTTCCATACTTTTTCACCGGTCTGGGCATTGAGGCAGTAGACGTTTTTATCGTCGGAGCCGACGTAGACGTAGCCACCAGAGACGGCGGGTGTGGAGTATATACTATTTCCTGTAGTGTAGTTCCATACATAGGCACCGGTCTGGGCATTGAGGCAGTAGACTTTGCCGTCATCGGAGCCTACATAGACGTAGCTACCGGAGACGGAGGGAACATACGCACCACCGCCGGTTGTGTAATTCCATACCTGGGCGCCGGTCAAGGCATTGAGGCAGTAGACGTAGTGACCAGAGCCTGCGTAGACGTAGCTACCGGAGACGGTTGTGGTGTAATCGGTACCGGCAGTAGTGTAGTTCCATACCTGGGTACCGGTCGAGGCATTGAGGCAGTAGATATGGTAGTCATCAGAGCCGATGTAGACGTAGCCGTTGGAAATGGCTGGGCCCCAAACCAAACCACCGGCAGTATAGTTCCATACTTGGGCGCCGCTCGAGGCGGTGAAGCAGTAGAGAGTAGAACCTGAGGGGGCGTAGACGTAGCCACCAGATTCGGCGATAGAGGATGTCACTGCAAGGCCGGTGTTATAGCTCCAGAAAACATTATTTGTAAGGGGGCCAGCATCGGTTGTATAGCCCGTATGGCTTGCATCATAGTGGAATTGGGACCAATCGCTGGCTGCTACGATGCCACCGAAGACAGATACAGCTAAAATACAGCATAATAAGCCTATTAAAATCTTATAGTGCATAGATTGTCACAAACTGACCTTATATTATGGAAGATATAACGCTTTTTCAGAATCTCGAATAAGGTATTTCCTACCACATATCAACATATCTCATAGCAAGCAAACGTCTATGATGATAGAAAAAAATGTCTACGGAACCCAAGAGGATTGAGTTCCTAGAGCAGCAGCACCCACAATGCGAACAAGATCAGAGTTCCTAGGAATATGGCTGCCCAAATCATCTTGCTATGGTCGTAGATGTCTTTGCCGTCTAGGGGCTCAATGGGAAGAGATTCAAAGAAGGAACCAATGATGCACATCGCCAAGCCCGTACTGCCCACCAAGGTGAAACCGCTTTTCAATATGATAAAGAAAAGTCCTGCAAAAAGTACTCCTACTAGTATTTCCGAAGCAGGCACTATCGCTTCGAAAAGTTCAGTATGCTTGGACAAGGAATGCGCCTCAGGGGTCAGCGACGAAGGTGGAGCTTGTTCAGCAGGCTCGTGAGAAGCTTCCACGTCACGGGTTGGTGATGAAAAAGGAACCCGGAATGCGAGAGTGGTTACAAGAAATAGTACGAGACCTAGGGGCCAAATCTTGTATTCGCTCCACACCCCCAGCTTCCGCATAAGCGCGATCGAGACGAACTTCTGGACCAGTACCACAAGAACACTCGTGACCAAAATAAGAGGGAGAACTTCAAATATATTCGCGAGGCTATTGACCTCCGCATAGGAGAACGCGAGCGTCAGTGCAACGATAGCAATACCATAGGCTAAAATCTCGGGCCCTGTAGGCAAATACGAAGCCCCAATTTTTGCCTCCACATTAATTTCATGCCTAGACTCCACAAAATCCTCTAGCCACGACTTAATGTTATCAGGAAGGATGCCCTTCGTTTTTTCACCTGCTTTACCCCCGAGACTGCCCAGAGGGTTGCTCACCATTGAAAAGAGGAACGAGACCGCGCCCGTCAATGCTACAGCAACCACTATAGCTGCTACTGCAGGAGTGGGCGAAGGAACCCAGCCATTCGCTACAACATTGGAGGAATTTGTCGAAGAGGGGGTACCGAAGGCATATACATTCATGTCGAAGGATCCTATGTAAAGCACGCCGTCGGAGAGAGCAGGGGCGGACGTCACTACACCGCTGGTCGTGTAGCTCCATACCAAGGTGCCGGTCTGGGCACTGAGGCAGTAGACCTTGTGATCTTCGGAACCGACGTAGACGTAGCCGTTGCCAGAGACGGCGGGGGAGCATAATACCTTGCTACTGGTCGAATAGCTCCATACTTGGGCGCCGGTTTGGGCATTGAGGCAGTAGACGTTGTTGTCTTCGGAGCCAATGTAGACGTAGCTATTAGCGACGGCTGGGGAGGAGAATATGATACCGCCTGTGGCGTAACTCCATACTTGGGCGCCGGTTGAGGCATTGAGGCAGTAGACGTTGTGATCGTAGCCCCCCACGTAGACGTAGCCGTTGCCAGAGACAGCAGGGGTTGATAATACATAGTTGCCGGTCGAATAGCTCCATATCTTGGCACCCGTATTGGCATTGAGGCAGTAGACATTACTGTCTGAAGAGCCTATGTAGACGTAGCTGCCGGAGACGGAGGGAACGTACACTTCACCTTGAGTGGTAAAGTTCCACACCTGGGCGCCAGTCGAGGCATTGAGGCAGTAAACATTGCGATCATTTGAACCAATATAGACATAGCCATTGGCGACGGTTGGGGTGTACACGTAGCCGCCGGTCGAGTAGCTCCACACCAAGGCGCCGGTCTGGGCACTGAGGCAGTAGACCTTGTGATCGTCGGAGCCGACGTAGACGTAGCCGTTGGCGATAGCTGGCCCCCACACGTAACCACCGGTTGTGTAGTTCCACACCTGGTGGCCGGTCGTGGCGTTGAGGCAGTAGACATTATTGTCAGCTGAGGGGGCGTAAACATAGCCACCGGAGATGACGATAGAGGATTCCACCGTGCCACCGGTGGTGTATTTCCACAGAACATTATTTGTGAGAGGGCCGGCATCGGTTGTGTAGCCCGTATGGCTTGAATCATAGTGGAACATGGGCCAATCAGCAGCTGCAACAGTACTTCCGATGATAGATATGGTCAAAAGGCAGAATATGAGGCATGCTGCGATCTTGTGCCGCATAGTAGAATATACCCCACTTTTTGGCTGTGGAAGGTATTACTATTTCTGTCTTTCTTCTTCAAATGCCTTGCACTCCTTTTTGAAGAGAGGAATAGGATGCTATTGTTGAAGACGAGGCGAGCAATAATTTGGCTGTTCCGCATATGTTTGATGGTGGACCGGACGGGATTTGAACCCGTGGCCTCCCGCACTTTGGTGCGGAGGCTGCATGCCCGCAATGCCAAGCGGGCGCTCTGCCAGTCTGAGCTACCGGCCCATCAGTGCAATAGACGAAACACTCTTTTAAAAAGTTATTGAGTACCAATAGAGGGCCTTTGGGATTCAGTTGTTTGGGCTTTAATCAACTTTAGACATCATTTTCTCGACAGTGTCCCTAATTAGTGGCCAGTCGGTCTTGCGCGGGATGGTGAACTTTTGTTTCCTTGACCACTTGTCGCCGCTTTTGTGCCACATATATAGCATCACTTTCTTTCTTCCAGCATCCCCAGCCAGGACGATGGCGGTCCACCAACTCTCGTTTTTGGAGATTGTCACATACTCCAAGACGTTAATCATCTCATTCGTTGGCAATTTTTCGCTATTTGGAGCAGGTTCTGCCATGAATAAACCCCTTTAATACCAAATTTTATGATTCTTTGGATATATATTCTACCCTCTTCTGCATCGACCCAAAAGATGTTGAAAGAGGGTAAATATATCCCCGAGGGAATTATCTCGGGTCATTTAAATTAATGTCAGATGAACAGGTATTAGCACCTATGGGGTCTCAAAGAAACCCTCATTTTATGGGTCTGTATCTACGGGGCCTCGAAGCAACTCTCATTTTAGGGGTCTTGCCGTACCCGCAGTGCGTACAGAATTTCTTGCGCACATTGAAGGCCCTGCGGCCGCACCGCCTGCAGGGGATATGCGTGATCTGCCTGTTTCTTTTTCCGAATGATGTTGTCCCCTTCATTTATATCACCTTGGCGACGGGGAAACTATTACGACATTGTCGCCCCTGACAATGATTGTTCCCAGCTTCTTGGGCTCCTTCTCCGCTATAAGTTCCTCAGCGTTCTCAAGAACCAGGTTCAGGTGCTGGTCGAAGCTCTTCATCGTTCCTCGAACTTCCCTTCCGCCCTTCAGCTTCACGAGCACAAAGGACCCTAAGGACTCTGTCAGTATTTCCGTTGCGCCGAACTCGCTCATATTTTATTCCTGCCGTAAAGGTTAATTAGCAATCTCGGTTTATGAGAGACGTTATTTAAGTTTATCGGAGATCGTGAAAAGTTGCTGATAAAGAAGAGACACCCCTTGAGTTCCAAGGATCTGAAGGTCCTTCTTGAGGAGGCGAAGAAGGTCTGTCCTACTCTAGCCGACCATATTGACAAGAAGGAGGAGATCGAGATCGTGGAACTGGCCAGCGGCGACAAGATATACCTTCAGTATGGTAAGCCAGTGCTTATGGAGAAGGAGGGCAAGGTGATTCCATCCCTTGCGATGCCTCAGGCGCTTCTTGACACGATCCCAAAAGTCGTTGTTGACATGGGCGCAGTGCCTTTTGTCGTGAATGGAGCAGACATCATGGCGCCAGGGATCAGGTCTGCTGCAGAGGGCATTCAGGTTGGGGACTTGGTCCTAGTGGTGGACGAGAAGCATTCCAAAGGACTCGCCATGGGCATTCTGATTATGGAAAGGAGCGAGGTCCTGCAGAAGAAGAAGGGAAAGGCGATCAAGAACGTCCATTACGTCGGCGACGAGATCTGGAATTGGACGCGGGCTATCTGAGCCAACAATTCATGCCCTTATCACTTGATTCGCAGCCTGTCGCCCACGCTCGGGGCGGAAGCATCTATCCGGAAGAACCGCCTGATGCAGTCAGCCATTCCTAAGCACTTGGACTCCTCCCCGTGCACGACCAGCGCCTGCTTGGGTCGAGGCGATATGTTGTTCACGAACTTGAGCAGTTGCCTCCGGTCGCTGTGGCCTGAGAATCCGTCCACGGACTTCACGTCCATCTTAACCTGGACAACGTCTATCTTCCCTATTGAGTCGCTGATTGGAATCTCCCTGACCCCACGAAGTATAGATCTGCCGAGTGTGCCCTCAATCTGGTAGTTGACGAAGATCATGGTGTTGTTAGGGTCGGGAGCGAGGAGCTTGAAATACTCAAGGGCCGGACCGCCGGTAAGCATACCCGACGTAGCCATTATTACGCATGGCGCTCCCTCTGCAATGTCCGATCTTGCGCTCCGGTCATCCACGCTGATGAAGTGGTCGCTAAGGAACGGGTTCTCGCCCTTGTGGAAGATCCTGTTTTTGAGTTCACGTGCCAGCTCCTCCGGGTAGGCGGTGTGTATTGCCGTTACTTCCTGCAGCATCCCCTCAATGTAGACGGGGACCTGCGGTATAGAGCCAAACCTTATCGCCTCGTCCAAGACCAGCATAATCTCCTGAGCCCTCCCCACAGCAAGGATGGGGATAAGCACCTTACCGCCCTTCTGAACAGTGTTCCGGATGTACTCTAGGAACTGGCGTTCAGTCTCCTCCCTTGAGGGGACAACGTCGTTCGGGGCGCCGTAGGTGCTCTCCATTATTAGAGTCTCCGCCCGGGGGAAGCAGGATGTTGCGGGCTCAAGCAGGCGGGTCTTCGCGTACTTGAAGTCCCCGGTATAGACGATGTTGTGGAGCCCTTCGCCAACGTGGAGGTGAACCATGGCCGAGCCCAGAATATGCCCAGCGTTGTGGAGCGTGAGCCGTATGTCTGGGGATATGTCGTTCACCTCACCGTAGTCTAGGGCGATCGTGTTGAGAAGCACCTTCTTGACGTCCTTCAGCCCGTAGGGGGTTGGCCTCCCCTCTTTTACAGCGACATCGAGGTAGTCGAGCTGGAGGAGAGTCATCAGGCTCTTGGTGGGCCTCGTGCAGTACACGGGTCCACCGTAGCCGTACTTGAAAAGAAGCGGAACAAGACCGCAGTGATCCAAGTGAGCGTGAGTGACCACGACAGCATCGAGCTCCTCGATGTCAAACTCTGCAAGGTCAAGCCTCGGGAATTCGTCGAAGGGGTTTTGGGCACCTGGCTTGACGCCACAGTCTATGAGGACCTTACTCTCGAGCGTCTGCACGAGTATCGCCTGCCTCCCCACCTCCCTGAAGCCGCCAAGGGCCGAGATGGTTATCCAGCCATTGTTGTATATTTTTGGCCTGTGGATCCTCCTCCCCACCTTCTTGAGGAAATCCAGGCGGTAGTCCTGCTCCTTGCCCATGTAGTAGAGGCTCTGCTCGATGATCCTCGACTTTAGCGGCGGGGATCTTATTATAGTTGAACGCCAGCCAGTGCTTGAAGCGATGTCCCGCAGCGTGGAGCCCCCCTTCCCGATTACCAAGCCTGGCTTCTTCGCTAGGATCGTTACCTCGCCCGTGCCTTCGTCGAAGTTCATATCGGTTATCTCTGCTTCCTTTGGGATGAGCTCCTCGATCGTCTTCTTCGCTTCGTCTGTCTTCTTCCTGGCACCTGGGTCAGCCCTGACTATGACCCTTTTCTTGATCTCCCGTACGATCCTCTTTATGGGCTCGCTGTTCTCGAGGAGGAGGTTCGGATTGTTTGCATAGATTATGATTGAGGGTCCTTCAAATTCGACCTTTGTCAGCCGCGCTTCCGGCGGAATCTCACGTGCAATAATCTTCCTAATCTCTCCGAATGTATCGAGCGTGCCTAAGTTATACATCCACAACGCACCTTTGCTTGCTGGGAAACGTGATTCATTCCAGGTACTTCAGTATCTCCTGGTCTGTGAGCTCCCTAATGCCCTCTTTTGTGAGGGCGATGACGTCTATCCCTTCGCCGCTGCCAGGGTCTCGCTCAATGGCAGCCTTCACTGCCCTTGCAATAACCGGCAGCGCCTCCGAGACCGTCGGGTTTTTCTTCAGAATCGCCTCCAAGACACCCAATGCGTAGGGCGACCCCGAACCCGTGGAGACGAATTTCTCCTCGCTCAAGGTTCCGAACCAGTCGAGGACGAACATCCTGGGACCTTCCTCGTCGACGCCCGCTATTATCAACTGAACTATGTACGGGAAGTACTTGGAGTTGAGGAGTATGTTCGAGGCGAACGTCGCCACCGACTTCGTCGGCACCGGCTGGCGGTTGGTGAGCTTCATAAGGTTGATCTGCGACTTGAGAAAGTCCATTATCATCTGGGCGTCTGCAACAAGCCCGGCGATGGTTGCTGCTTTGTTCTCGTCCAGCACGAAGAGCTTCCTCCCCCTTTTGTGGGCTATGTACGTCCCGGCAGTAACCCTCCTGTCGGTAGCCAAGACCACTCCGTCCATGCAGACTATCCCTACCGTGGTTGTGCCTTTCTTCAGTTTCTCGTAAAGCTCTTGCTTGTTTTTGATTTCTTCAGGCAGCACAGAGGACTCCTCCGCGATCGGAAAGAATGAGCGAAGTCAATTAGAAAGGACTTTATCCTTATATTTAAGCGTGACGTAGATGGCAACCAGAAGGAAAAGAGGTCCCTTCGGTTTTGGAAGGAGCGCCTTCTTGAAGGGATCGCATGATGGAGATAACCATGTATATTAATAGGATGAGAAAGTCCTTCTGTGCCATAGGTAAGAGGCGGTAGAGATGATGCACATCCATGCCATCAATTTGCCCAGGTTTGTTATAGTGGGGCCACAGGTACTACCTAAGGTCGGGGAGGTACTCACTAGGCTGAACGTCAACGGGGACGTTCTCCTGCTCTGCGGGGAGACCTTTACCAAGGAGCCGATGGGGATCGTTGAAGAGAGCGTCAACGTTTTGCACCTCCCGACACACGTGGTGAAGGTGAAGGATGCGACGGAGGAGACCTTGGGGGCAGTCGAGGCTGCCATAAAGGACACAAAGTCAGTAATTGTGATCAGCGTTGGCGGCGGAAAGACGATCGACATTGCCAAGCTCGCCTCATTCAAGCATAACATACAGTTCATAAGCATCCCGACGTCAGCTGCCCATGATGGCATAGCATCCCCAGTAGCATCGCTAAAGGGATGCAATGGATCCACCTCGACGATGGCGCATCCGCCGGTGGCGCTCCTGGCAGACATAGACATTATTGCCAACTCGCCGAGGAGGCAGATAGTCAGCGGCGTGGGCGATATAATCGCCAAATACACCGCAGTCAGGGATTGGAGCCTTGCCCACCGCCTTAGGGGGGAGTATTATGGGGAGTATGCAGCATCCCTGGCGCTCATGTCAGCGGAGCTGATAACCGAGAACATCGACCTCATAGATAGGGGGCTGGATGTGGGGATACGATCCATGATCGAGGGGCTCATCAGCTGCGGCTACGCCATGTGTATAGCGGGAAGCAGCAGGCCATGCAGCGGATCAGAGCACCTCTTCAGCCACGCGCTTGACAAGATATGCGCGGGGCAGGCCCTCCATGGTGAGAAGTGCGGCGTCGGAACGATAATGATGATGTATCTGCATGGTGGGGACTGGAAGAGTGTGAAGGAGGTCCTATCAAAGGTGGGAGCGCCGACAAGCGCGAAGGAACTTGGCATGAAGGACGAGCAGATAATAGAGGCGCTGACCATAGCCCACACGATAAGAGCAGACAGGTACACGATCCTTGGCGAGAAGGGGATTGCCCGTGAAGCGGCCGAGGACCTTGCCAGGATAACTGGCGTTATAGAATGAATGTGATGACGTAAAAAAGAGTTGGACAGGTGGGCTTGGAATGAACAAGTTTATCGTGACCCTAGTAGGCGAGGGGCAGGCAGTTAAGGGTTTCAGGTTCGTGGCAGCGCAGCCGCCAGCCATCTGCAAGGAATGTAAGCTCTTCCTCGTCTGCATGGGGAAGCTCGTGCCAGGAAGGGCATACGAGGTCATAGAGATCAAGGACAAGCAGCACTACTGCAGCCTCTATGAAGACAAGGTAAACGTAGCTAAGGTGATCCCGTCCCCGATCGAGGTTGTGATCAAATCCCAGCACGCAATCGAGGGTGCCACCATCACTTTCGCTGGAGCAGAGTGTGAGAAGAAGGGCTGCACGATAGAGAAGCTGTGCAAACCAGAGGGCGTTAAGAAAGGTGAAAAGATAAAGATAGAGAAGGTCTCCGAGAGCGTCTCAGAGGTTGCCCTCTGCAAGAAGAAGCTGAAGAAGGTTACTGCGCTCGTTGTTGAGCCTTCTTCCTAGAGCGCCCGCCTTCCTTAGCAGCAGGCTTCTCGGTTTCTTTCGTCTCTTCTTTTGCCGCCAGCTTGGCCTCTTCTTTTCCTGCTGGCTTCGCTTCTTCCTTTGCCAGCTCAGCCTTCTTCTCCTCAGGCTTTGCCTCTACTTTTTCTGGCTGCTTCAGCACGTGGGATTCTATGAACTGGACCGTGGTGACCTCGGGGAAGTACTTGCCGATCTCCTTAGCTATGCCTTTCTTCGCGAACTGAATGTCCTCAAGGGTGAAGGACTCCTCGGGCATCTCCACAGTGACCATGGTTCCAAGGTTTGAAATCATGAACTTATCCTTCTTGACATTCACAATCCTCCTGTGTATGAGCTCACGCATCCTCTCAACCGGGTCGGAGACGACCTTCCGGATGTAAAGCTTGGTGACGAGTGTCTTCCCTGCAAGCGGGTGGTTGTAATCGACGATGACCCTGCCGCTGCCGACGCTCCTTATCGTTGCAAGCTGGCCGCCGACCTCTATCCTTGCGCCAGGCCTCGGAGTGACACCCTGCTTGGTCAGCTCTCTGGCTGGAACGATCCTCACCTTGCTGCCATCCCTCTCGCCAAATGCCTTGGCTGGGGGGATTTCAAGGTCCTTCTCCTGACCTTCGTCTGCCTCCAGCAGTGCCTCGTCTATGCCCTTGATCATCCACCCCTGGCCTACGACAATGAGCTTTGGCTCGTACGCCTGCTCAGGGCTATAGACGTTAGCTGCCTTGGCCTGATCCTCCATCGTGACATCAAAGACCTCATTTGTGTCCTTGACTTTTAGGCTGTAATCGACGAGGACGAAATCTCCGTTCTTGATAGGCATTAATGATACACCAACCGTGGAATCATAACATGAAACTCCTCTTTAAAATCTTTTTGTTTACCTCATGTAGATAGCGAGCTGGATCCAGGTGAGTGCGATGGTCAGGAAGAAGCCGGCAAGAACCTGGTCGCGGGTGTGGGCACCCAGCGTGATCCGCGCCCAGCCCACTGGCAGTATGAAGAGGAGGGAGGGGAGCATGGCAGGGCCAAGCATGAAGACAAAAAAAGTGGCGGGTCCAGCAATACCGGAGGCGTGGATGCTTATCTTCCATTTTAGGGTGATGATCGTCATAACGCCAGTGTTAACGAGGTAGCAAGCCATGAGGGCCGTCACGCTCCTGGGGGCGCTGACTGCAAGCAACAGAAGCATTCCGGCGAGGTAACTGGCAAGCGCAGCCAGGAATGGCTTGAACCGTGTCCCCCTATCGGAGGCATAGACATCACGGATTATCCCTTTTTTCCTCATGTACAGGATCACCCCTGTCGGAAGGACAGTGCCAAAGATGGCCGCAATAAGCAGTAGGGTCGGGGCAGCCGGCGCTGAGAGGTAAAGTACCCATGCAACGAAGGCGTAGAGCGAGACGAAGGGGGCATTGAAGATAGCGGAGATAATCTCTGTAGCCGTCCTTCTGTCGAGCATGGCAATCATCTGCTCTTCCGCATCTATCGCATCTGCCTGTTTAAATCTGTTTTATATTGAAGATTCTGCCAAAGAGGTTCTAACTGGCGCAAACTTCATTTCGGCATTGCGCGAAAGGTAACGGATCGGGAAGCATTTGGAGGGTATCAGTTGGCTGGCGAAGTGGAAGTGAAGGCGAGGGTAGAGAGCAGGGAAAAGCTCGCAAAGAAGATCGAATCCCTGGGAGGGAGGTTCACCAGGGAGGTTGCACAGGAAGACGTTTACTTCATTCATCCGTGTAGGAACCTGAGGGAGAGGGATGAAGCGCTGAGGTTGAGGAGGGAGGGAGGGGAGTGCATACTAACCTTCAAGGGCAAGAGGGTGGGCAAGGAGGCAAAGATCAGGGAGGAGATCGAGGTCAGGGTTGACGATTTCGAGGCAACGCAAAATATCTTCAGCCAGCTCGGATTTGAGAAGCTTTTCATCATACGCAAGAGCAGAAAGGACTTCTTACTTGACGGCGCGACAATTTCATTGGACTCGGTGGAAGGCCTCGGAGAGTTCGTGGAGATTGAGGTCATGGTGCCGTCGATGAAAAAAGACATTGTGGAGGACGCAAACCACATGCAAGAGCTCAAGAGGAAACTCTTTGCGATAGCCGAGCGGCTTGAAGTGCCAACCGAGAGGCTGACCACGGAATCTTACTTGGAGATGCTCGCATCGAAGAGCTCTTCTTCCATTGACCGGAGGTAGAGCTCCAGGATCTCAGTCCTGCTTCGGACCATCCTTTTTGCTGTGATCGTGTAGAGCAGCCCCTCAAGCTTCAGGAGCTTCTCGCGGATGTGCTGGGCTACCCTCTCTGCGGGATAGCCCTGCTCGAGGTTGTACTGTATGGTGCGGTATATTCCCATGGCGCCCATCGCATCTAAGCGGTCTGCATCTGCCAAGACCTGAGCCTCAGCGGTCTTTGCAAGCCTACCGCTGGAGAAGCTGTGGGGCAAGATGGCCTCGCGGACCTTTGCGCAGAAGTAATTGTCGAAGCCCATAGATGACAGGGTCGTGAACGCAAACTCTGCGCTTCTGAGGGCGTGATCTTCATCCAAGCGCATGGTGTCATGGAAGAGCGCGGCCATGTCTAGAACCTTGGGGTCGGCACCCTCCTCCCGACCAATCTTAGAGCAAAGTGCTCTTACGCGGATCGTATGCTCCCAACCGTGGGAACCAATCTCGGTGAAGGCTGACCTGCATAGGTCCTCGATGCTCGGAAGAAGGCGCTTGTAGAGATCGTTCCTAAATGGTCCCGAGCGCAACGCATACGCCTCCTCGCAGATTGTCTACCTCGACCAGAGCATAGCTGCCCCTGAAGGCGGGGCCAGGATTGAAGACTACTGTGCGCCCGACGTGCTCCACGCCAGCAGCCTCGTGGATGTGCCCGCACTGGACCAGCAGCGGGGATGTTTTGAGTATGAGATCCCTCAGCTTGGCGCTGCCGACATGGAGACCGGTCCTTGTCCTGTCCACGATCTCCCCCTTGGGCGGATTGTGAACTACCAGCATCAAGGCATTGGCGCTGTTCTCTCCATAGCATTCCGCTCTGCTCTTTGTGATAATGTTCACCATCTCATCATCGCTTATCTCGAAGGGGGTCCCGAAGGGGGTTGGGGTAGCCCCGCCGCAACCTATCAGCGTGATCCCCATGTAGGACATGCACGTAGCCTCCAGGCAGATGCCCTCTGCTCTGACGCCGTCCCTGAGCTCGATCGGATCGCAGTTGCCAAGGACATAACAGTAGGGTACGCCGGTTTTGTCAATAACATTCAAGGCCTGTTCGATGTCCTCGCCCTGACCGAAGTGGGATATGTCGCCTGAGATCGTTATCAGGTCAACCTTCTGATCACCAAGAACCTTTCCGAGTATTGCGCTCAATGATGATATTTTTCCATGTATGTCTGTAAGGCAAAGAAGCTTGAGGGGCATTGAACCACCAAAAACTTTTAAGACTACTAAGAGTTTATGGTACTTGCTTTTTAATATATCCAGCCGCGGGTGTTTGTCTTGTGTTTGGCTGTCCCTGCTAGAGTTGTAAAGATAGAAGGGGAGTTGGCAGAGGTGGATATAGGCGGAATAAGGAGAGAGGCCTCCCTTGCGTTGGTGGCGGACCGAGGCATTGCCGTTGGGGACTACGTACTTGTCCACACGGGTTACGCCATAACAAAGGTCGATGAGGAGGAGGCTATGTCCATACTCGATGCCTGGAAGCAGGTCATGGCAGCTGAAAAAGAGATACAGCTCTAGGGGGGTATCTCTTGCAATCTGAGTTCAGGGACAGGGTACTTGTAGCCAAAGTAGCCGCCGAGATTCGGGAGTGGTCAAGGGGCGCGGAAGTAAGGATAATGCACGTCTGCGGCACCCATGAATGGACCATCACGCACGCCGGGATAAGGGAAATGATACCCGAGAGCATCAAGGTAGTTGCTGGACCTGGCTGCCCAGTATGCGTGACGCCGGGGGGCGAGATCGACGCTGTCTCCGAGCTCTCACTGAGGAAGGGCGTGACCGTGACGACCTTCGGGGACCTACTGAGGGTGCCAGGGAACACGACTTCGCTGTCGGAGGCGAAGGCGTCGGGCGGGGACGTCAAGGTTGTCTACAGCGTGGCGGATTCCATCAAGATGGCAAAAGAGAACCCTCGAAGAAACATTGTGCACTTCTCAATCGGCTTTGAGACGACTGCACCAATGACCGCTATAGAGATCGTCAGAGGGGTTCCGCCGAACTTCAGCGTCTTTGCTAGCCACAAGCTGATACCCCCAGCCATGGAGTTCTTGCTGACCTCGGGCGCCAAGCTGGACGGTTTCATATGCCCTGGCCACGTCTCGACAATAATAGGGGTCAAGCCGTACCGGGCACTGGCAGATAAATACGGGAAACCTATGGTGATCTCTGGCTTCGAGCCGCTGGATGTCATGCTGGGGATACTGAATATTGTGAGGCAGGTGGCAGAGGGAACGCATAGGGCGGATAACGAGTACAAGAGGGCGGTCAGGGACAGCGGCAATGAAGCTGCAGTCGAGGCAATGGACAGGGCATTTGAGGTGAGGGACGCCCACTGGAGGGGGATAGGCATAATAAAGTCCTCCGGCATGGGGCTCCGCAGCCAGTACGGAGGCCACGACGCAGCTGTCAAGTTCAGGATGAAAGGGGCCTACCAGGACCGCATGCCTAAGGGTTGCGGATGTGGCGAGGTGTTGTTGGGCAACATGGCGCCAAAGGAATGCCCACTATTCGGGATCGAATGCAAGCCGGAGCACCCGGTCGGCCCCTGTATGGTGAGCGCTGAGGGGACCTGCGCCATAGTCTATAAATTCAAGAGAATTTGATGGTGGTCATGGAGGGGGAGGGGGGAGCGGCAATTGCTGCAGGAGGCGCCGCGACGGTCAGTACTGAGACTTGAAATAAAAAAAGAGGTTAAAGGTCAGCTAAGAGCGGCACTGCAGCTTTCAGCCCAGATCCTAGCGTTCCCAGATATCCAAGCTCGAAGAGCGCGGCTTCCACGGCGGATACCGTAGTGATTACCTCCCTTGGCGTCACGATCCCCATGTTGCCGATACGGAATATCGAGTCTTTCAAGTTCCCGAAGCCACCCGCGACTACGACCCCATACTTCTTCCTGAGCCTGTCCCTAAGGTCCTTTGCAGAGATGCCGGGGGGCATATTTACAGCTACGACGACCGTGGATCTGCTCCTCTCTTCCGCGAAAAAGGAAAGCCCCATGCCCTTGAAGGCAGCGTAATAAGCCCTTGCGGCTTTCTTATGTCTCATTATCCAGCTGTCCACCCCCATTTCAAGGATCATCTGAAACGCTTCATCCATGGCATAGAAGAGGTTTACGGCGGGGGTGAAAGGGGTCTCCTTCTTCTCGTCCCTAAACTTGCGATACTTGATCAGGTCGAAGTATTCGGTCCTCGGTTTTGCCCTATCTATCATAGCCCAGGCGTCCTTGCTGACGGATATGAGCGCGAGACCTGGCGGTGTTGCAAGCGCCTTCTGGCTGGCGGTTATGCATACATCAACGCCCCACCTGTCCACGGGGAGGTCGTCTCCGCCGAGCACGGAAATGGCATCGACAATAAAGAGCGCCCCTTTCTCCTTTGCCGCCCTGCCTATCTCTGGGAGGTCCCTAACGGTTGTGCCGGTTGACGTCTCGTTGTAGATCACAGCAACAGCCTTGATGTCCTTCTCCCTATTGAGGACGTCGCGGACCTGCTCTGAGGTCGGTGCGAATCCCATCTCAACCTTCAGCTCGACCACCTGGGCGCCATAGATCTTGAAGGCGCCGGCTAGCCTTTCTCCGAAGGTCCCGCCAACCGGGACAAGTATCTTCTCTCCGGGCTGGAGGATGTTGCTGGCTGCGCATTCCACGCCTCCGGTGCCAGACGAGGTGAGCACGAAGAGATCGTTCTCAGTCTGGAAGACCTTTTTCCCGTTGTCGAGCATCCTGGCGTAGAGGTCGTGGAACTCCGCCCCACGGTGGTTTATCATCGGTTTGCACATTGCAGCGTAGACCCTCGGGGGGACGTTCGTAGGACCAGGCAGCATGATGAGTTGAGGTAAGCTCACAGCACATTCACTCCTTCAAGTAATCACGCAGACTAATTATATAGGTTTCGCGGAGTCTCATTTGGTGGTTTGTCTGACGGTAATTACCCTGACCACAGACTTCCGCGGCCATCATGTCGGTATAATGCGCGGCGTAATAAACCGCATCTCCCCTGCGGCTGAGGTCGTGGAGCTCTCGACGGAGATAAAGCCCTTTGCGGTCAAGTCTGGGGCATTTGTACTCTATTCCTCATTCAGATACTACCCCCCAGGCACTATCCACCTCGCCGTGGTTGACCCGGGCGTGGGATCGCAGAGGAAGGCTATAGCAGTGAAGACGAGGAACTACACATTTGTCGGACCTGACAACGGCCTGCTGATCCCTGCGGCAAGGGAGGATGGTATAGTCCAAGTAAGGGAACTGACCAACAAGTCGCTCTTCTTAGACAGCGTCTCAAGGACCTTCCACGGCAGGGATGTTTTTGCGCCTGTTGCAGCTTTCCTTTCCAAGGGCGGCGCCTTCGAGGAGGTCGGGGACAGATCCGAATGTTTTGTGGACCTGAGTTTCTTTAGAAGCCTCGAGGGTGGGCTCATGGTCTCGGAGATACTTTTCGAGGACAAGTTTGGCAATTTGACAATCAGCCTGACGGAGAGGGACACGAAGCTGGAGGACGAGATGAGGGTCTCGATAAAGGGGAGGTACTACAGGGCAAAGCGCGTCAACACTTATGCTGAGGGTGACAAGGGGGTGATGCTGCTCGTCGGGAGCGAGGGGTTCTACGAGATTGCGGTGAAGAACGGGAGTGCATCGCAGCTCACCGGAGCCGGCTTGGGCGACAGGGTAACCATCACTGCCGTCGGCTGACCAATGGCCGCGATGGCATTTTTAAATACGAAGGGGCATAGTGTTAGTGGGATTGAAATGAGGGGCTTGTTGATAGGCAGGTATCAGCCTTTCCACAGAGGGCATCTGGAAGCCATCAAGAACATCATGAAAGAGGTCGATGATCTTATAATCGGGATAGGGAGCGCCCAGATAAGCCACACCATAGACAACCCCTTCACGGCAGGCGAGAGGATAATGATGATATCGAACACCATGAGGGATGAAGGGATAACGCACTGCTTCCACATCATCCCCATACCCGACGTGTGGAACAACGCCATTTGGGTAAACCATGTGAAGTCCCTGACCCCTCCATTCGAGGTGGTCTACACTGGCAACGCGCTTGCGACAAGGCTCTTCAAAGAGGGCGGCATGGAGGTCAGGACGCAGCCTTTCTTTGACAGGGCAAAGTTCTCAGGCACAGAGATCAGGAGGCGGATGCTGAGCGGCGAGGAATGGGAGAGCCTGGTCCCCAAAGCAGTAATACCAATTATAAAGAACATAAATGGTGTTGAGAGGCTCAGGGACATCACCAAGAGCGACAAGATCACTTACCTTGAGCCAGGCGATGCTTCGCCATAATACGCCCGTTGACGACGGCAACGCCCTCCTCAAGGAGGAACTTCTCCTTTATCCTGGGGTTCGGACCGTACCGCCCAAGGGCTAGATCAGACTTCACCACCCGGTGACAAGGAATTATGAAGGGGAAGGGATGGGTCGCCATAACGGTCCCCACTGCCCTGTAGGCGCGGGGATGCCCCACGGCAACTGCCACGTCCCCGTAGCTCACCACTTTGCCTCTGGGCACGCTGCGGACGTAGTCAAGAACTTTTTTCTGGAAGTCTGTCAAACCGTCGTATGAGAGGCGGAGGGTGGGGCTTCCGCCAACCACCTTGTGGGCAAGGTCCCTGCCGACGCTCGTTTCGAGCTCACGGTACTCGTTTATACCCTTTGCCTTCAATGCCCCGATGGCCATGCTTCTTGATGCTTCCCTCTCGGTAGCGGGTATCGAGTTTGCGACAAGGACAGGGCCATCCGCGTAGGCCACGGTAACCCACATTTTACCCATCCGCACCGTTGAAAGCGTGACTTTGGACATTTGCAACCTTCCCCTGATAATCCTTAAATGATGTGTGAAGTTAAGGTTTATTGATATGTCTTTGGAGATCGACGGTTCGCACGGCGAGGGCGGGGGGCAGATACTGCGAGGAGCCGTTTCGCTTTCGTGTATCACGGGGAAGGGCGTGAAGATCTCCAACATAAGGAGCAGGAGGCCGAAGCCGGGGCTCCAGCCGCAGCATCTCGTCAGCATAGAGGCCGCCGCCAGCGTGTCTGGGGCAGAGGTGGCGGGGTTGGAAGTTGGTAGCACGGAGGTAATTTTCAAGCCCAAGGCGATTAGGAGCGGGAGATACAGCTTCGACATAAAGACGGCAGGAAGCACCACGCTGGTTGTCCAAACGCTGCTGCCAATCTTGGTCTTCGGCGGCGGGCCCTCTGAGGTTGCGATAGCCGGAGGGACCGATGTCCCATGGAGCCCGCCTGCCGACTACGTCAGGCACGTTATGCTCCCTTCTCTGCGCGCCTTCGGGATAGAAGCCAGCCTAGACCTGATGAGGAGGGGGCACTACCCTAGGGGCGGGGGGAGCATGGTTCTTAGGGTAAAGAACGTTGACGCCGTTGCGCCAGTCAAGGCAGTGGAGAGAGGGCAGGTGCAGGCGGTCAGGGGGATATCGCACTGCAGCAACCTGCCTGAGCACGTGGCCAGGAGGCAGGCAGAGTCCGCCATAAATGTGCTGAGGGAGGGCGGGTTCAAGGACTTGAGGATAGCTGAAGAAGCAGGTCAGGCTGCAGGGGCAGGGCCTGGCAGCGGGATAGTCCTCTGGGCTGACACAGGGGGCGAGATTGTGCTGGGCGCTGACTCGATGGGGGCGAGGGAGAAAACGGCGGAGGACGTCGGGAGAGAGGCGGCTGCAAAGCTCATGGCAGAGCTCCACACGGGTATGGCTATGGACAGGCACCTCGGAGACGTAGCTGTTGCGTATATAGGCATGGCTAAGGGCACCTCCGAATTGGGAGTCTCCTCGCTTACGCTGCATGCCGAATCCATGGTTTGGCTGTCAGAGATCTTCCTAGGAGTTAAGTACGAAGTGATTAAGGTCAGCAGGGGAGCCTCCATCCTGAAGGTCGATGGCGCCGGTATCAAGCGATCGTCCGCCTAGGTGGATCTTCTTGAAGGTTCTCCTTCACGGACTGGTTCAGCCTCTCCAAGAAGATATCTAGGCCGTCTCCCTTTGTCGCGGAGATCCTGTCGCATTTGCCGAAGAGCGCCTCTGCCTCTTCCAGCTGCTGGGGGGTGGCCAGATCGGCTTTGTTGAAGAAGGTCAGGAGATCCCTGCCGGCAAAGGTCTGCTTCACGTCATCGAGCAGGTGCTTTTGGCTGGAAAGCGAGAAGCCGTTGCTTTCAGAGATGTCGACTATGAAAGCGATGATGTTTGAGAGGTATCCAAGGGCGGATATCGCAAGAAGCTCTGCCTTGTTGCGCTCGGCCAGCGGCCGGTCCAGAATGCCAGGGGTATCCACTACCTGTATGACGCCTCTCCCGCTTTTTATGTGGCCGATTATAATCTCCTGGGTGGTGAACGGATATGGCCTAACCATGGGCTTTGCGGAAGAGAGCTTGCTCACTATGGTCGATTTGCCAACGCCGGGGTATCCAGCAAGGACTATCGTCGGGACCGACGGGTCCGCAGCTGGCAGGTCCTTCATCTTTTCCCTGAGCAACGATATGGTCGCGATGTCTTCCTCTGCCCCCCTCACGAGGGACGACGTGCGTCCCATGAAAGCTCTCCTGGCGGTGGCGGCAGCTGTGGGGTTCCTTGCGCCCTTCAGCTGCCTTATGGAGGCTTTTCCCACTTCGTGGATAATCCTGGCTGCCCTGCTTATGCGGCCAAGGGCAGATTTTGCCTTTGCGACGCCAAGCTGTATCTCGAGCATCTCCCTGTAGAAGGGGTGGATGTCATCGAGCGTTGGAACCGATTTCACTAGTGCTTCCAGGTAGCCGGTGGTCTCCTTCTCTGCGATCATTATCCTTGCGCCTTCCCGCTTCTTTGCCTTGATCATTGTGGGAACCTTATCCGAGAACTCCACTTCCGCCTTGGTCGCCTCGTTGAAAGCGTGGTTTATGATCTCCTCGGCTGTGAGGACTGTCGGCATTGTCTCGAAAGGCTGCTGCAAGCGCTCATACCCCTCTGCTCTTTTTCTCCCATACCACCATGCTTCCCTTCCTTATTACCCTGATGCGGTGGTACGGTATGACGATCTCTTCACCCTTCTCCTCGATCAGCATGGCCCTCGGCGCGACATCCTTGATGGTAGATCCCTTGATCGTCTTCAGGTCGCCGGGCACTCCCCGGTGGACGATCACAATCTCGCAGTCGGAGAGCCCTGATGGTGATGCCCACTTGATCCTGTTGAGCGTCTCCCTAATTGTTGGCATGAAAGGACCAACGGGTAAAAGCTTATTTGATTCGCCAATCAACCTTTCAATATTGTGGAGGTTTTTAAGTTTGCCTGAGGCGCAGTTCGGATATGCTGTCAACGGTGCGACCACCGTGGGACTGGTATGCAAAGACGGGGTCGTGCTCGCTTCGGAGAAGAGGATCTCCTATGGCTTCTCGATCATGAGCAAGGCAGGGAAGAAGGTATTCCTGATCAACAGCAGAATAGGCGTCGCGTTCGCAGGGCTCATATCCGACGCCCAGGCCATATTGCGCAGGATCAGCGTTGAGGTGCGGCTTTACGAGCTTGATTACCACTCGCCGATGAACGTCAAGTCCACCGCCAAGCTCCTCTCCAACATGCTCTACTCCCAGCGGTATTACCCGGCCTTCGCCGAGACGCTGATAGGCGGCGTGGACAAGGACGGCCAGAGGCTCTACATACTGGACCAGCTGGGATCGCTCATCGAGGACAAGTACGCGACCCTTGGGACCGGGGGGGCTGTGGCGATCGGCATACTCGAGCAGGGGTACTCCCAAGGGATGAGCACTAAGGAGGGGAAGGAGCTGGCGGTCAAGGCAGTCAGAGCAGCGATATCGAGGGACGTGGCCTCCGGGGACGGGGTAGACGTTGTTGTGATCACCAAGGACGGGGGGAAAGAGGAGTTCTTCCCCGTTAAGTAGTGATGTGACGGGCTCATTGTCGGAATTGCTGAAGGTGCTGAAGCACCAGGGTTACAAGGTCGTCGGCAGGCACTCAGCGGTGAAGACCTGCCACTGGCTGAAGAGCTCGCTCACCGGGGGCGGGGTGTGCTACAAGGAGAAGTTCTACGGCATAAGGAGCCACAGGTGCCTCCAGATGACGCCAGCGGTTGCCTATTGCTCCAACTCGTGCCTGTACTGCTGGAGGATACTCCCCAAGGAGAGAGGGCTGGAATGGAACGACCGGGAGATCCCCGAGGAGGACGACCCGAGGGAGATTGCCGAGGGGGCTATAGCTGCACATAAGAAGTCGGTGAACGGTTTCAAGGGAAACCCCCGTGTCTCCGAGGAGAGGTGGGAGCAGGCAATGAGACCCAGGCACGTGGCAATCAGCCTCAGCGGAGAGCCTACGAATTACTCCAGGCTCGACGATCTAATTGGAGAATTCTCGTCAAGGGGGATGACCACTTTTCTCGTATCCAACGGCACCAACCCGGGTGCCCTGGCGGGGATAAGGGAACCCACCCAACTGTACGTCTCTCTCAGCGCGCCGTCTGAGGAGATCTACCGCCACGTCTGCAGGCCTTCCTACAGCAGCAACTGGGGGCAGCTTATGGAGTCGCTCGCCCTTCTCAAGGGGTTCAGCTGCCCGACAGTGATCAGAATAACCGCTGCGAGGGGTCTGAACATGACCGATGCAGAGGGCTACTCAAGAATAATTGCGAGGAGCAGCCCGACGTACGTGGAGGTAAAGGCTTACATGCACGTGGGGTTCTCGACGAACAGGCTCGGGTTCGACAGCATGCCCAGTCATGCCGAGATCCTGGGCATGGCAGGAGAGCTAGCTGATAGGACCGGCTACGAGCTGGTGGACGAACAGCCAATAAGCAGGGTCGCGCTGTTGGCCAGCAAAGGCAAGGCTAAAAATAGCAGTTGATTTCTTCTAGAATTGGTGGATCAGTTGGGCATTGATAAGATCATAGGCGAGATTGATGTCGTGCTTAAGGCTAAGGACGAAAAGAGGGAGAGGGTCATAACTCATTCAAGGGAGATCATCAGAAGGTCCGGCAGTGCTGTGCTCGCCGTCCACAAGAAGGATGCCACAGCCGTCAGGGAGAATTTGGAGGCTGCAAGAGCTGCCCTCGAGGCTTCTCTGGCGATATGCCGCGAGCAACCCGAGTTCGTCTTCACCGGGCCCCTGCCCCAGGCGTTTCAGGAGTTCGCCGAGGCATCGGTAGTGCAGGCGCTGATCGCCAAGAAGAAGGTGCCGTCCCCGGGAGAGCTGAGGGTACCCGTTGAGCCCTACATCACGGGGCTTGCAGATGCTGCTGGAGAGATGAGGAGGTTTGCACTGGACTCCCTGAGGAGGGACGAATTCGATGAAGCCGAGAGGGCATTGGAAACCATGGAGGAGATCTACACGGCGCTCAAGGGGCTCGACTATCCCCGCGCCGTCGTTCCCAACCTGAAAAGGAAGGTTGATGTCATCAGGAGGCTGGTGGAGGAGACAAGGGGTGACGTTACCCTCGCGCACCAGGGGCGCCTGATACGCAGGAGTATAGAGGGCGCGCTGAAGGAGAAGCGTTGATTGGGTGAACTGAGTTGCGGCTCAACATCAAGGACATTCTCGCCAGGGCGGATGATGATTTCGAGAAGACTTGGCATGAGACAGGCCCGCTGGTAGGCGGCAAAGGAGCTTTTTCGAAGGGAGGCAGGGGAACGACCCATGTCCTCGTGGAGACGGCCAACCTGCTTAGGGGGATCTACCTCGAGCTCGGCTTCAATGAAGTTGTCAACCCCATGATCGTCGACGAGGCTGACATATACAAGCAGTACGGGAACGAGGCACCTGCCATATTGGACAGGTGTTACTACCTTGCTGCTTTGCCCAGGCCCGACATAGGGATAGGCGCGGTTGAGATAGCAAAGATCAGGGAGCTGGGTGGTCCAGCGGACAAGGACAGCCTGGCGAAGCTAAGCGCAACATTCCATGACTACAAGAAGGGGAGGATAGATGGCGATGACCTCGTGGAGAAGATGGCCGAAGCCACTGGGATCTCGGATGTTCGGGCCCTGAAGATACTCGACTCGGCTTTCCCGGAGTTCAGGAGGCTGGTGGCGGAGCCTACAAAGCTGCTCCTCAGGTCGCACATGACCAGCGCTTGGTTCCTGACGTGCGAGGCTGTGCAGCACAAGCTCGAGATGCCGATTAAGCTATTCTCCGTGGGTCTTAGGGCGCGGAGGGAGCAGCAGGAGGACGCGACCCACCTCAGGTTCCACCATGCAGCGTCCTCGGTGCTGATGGATCCGGAGGTGTCGGTGGAGGACGGGAAGGCGGTCTCCCAGGAGGTCCTGAACAGGCTTGGCTTCAAGGATGTGAGGGTCGAGAGGAAGAAGGTCACAGCCAAGTACTACGCTCCCGGAACCGAGCACGAGGTCTTCGCCAAGGCCAAGGACGGCAGCTGGATCGAGGTCATGGACTTCGGCCTCTACGGGCCCATAGCGCTTGCAAGGTACGGCATAGAGTACCCGGTCCTGAACATCGGCATGGGCGTAGAGAGGATTGCAGGAATACTGCACGGCTTCTCCGACATACGCGAGCTGTCGTACCCCCAGTTCTACGGCCAGTGGGCCCTCTCGGATGCTGACGTGCTGAAGCAGATATCGTTCATCGAAGAGCCCAAGACGCCTACTGGGAGAGAGGTTGAGCGCGCGATTGTCAAGGCGCTGGAGGCAAACCGAGACGCGCCCAGCCCGTGCGAGTTCGTCGCATACCAGGGGCTGGTCAGCGGGAGGGAGGTCACGGTTAAGGTGTTCGAGCCCGACCCGAACGTGAAGCTGGTTGGGCCGGCGGCATTCAATGAAGTGGTTGTCTACGGTGGGAACATCCTCGGGATACCGGAGAAGGGGATGGAGAATGTCGAAGTGATAAGCGAGGCAAGGAAGAAGGGCGCGAGGACCGGGGTGCGGTACGTTGACTCTGTGGCAAAGGCGGCAGCGGCGAGGATCGAGGGCGAGGGCAAGATGGAACTTCGGGTCAGGATGGCAAAGCTCCCGAGCGACGTGAACCTCAGGCTGTCCGATGTCGGGGCCAGGTACGTCTCAAGCAGGCACGGGAAGATTGACGTCAGGGGGCCGGTCTTCATAGGAGTCTACTCGGAGTCGCTCTGCTGATCCATGCGGGAGCCCAGCAGTTTGACCTGAAAAAAGGGATTATTATGAGGCCTCTGTGGCGCTGCCGAATGCAGAGCATTTATTTCTCCCCGATTTGATCTCTAGAGAGGCGGTGAGATCCTGATGGACAGCGAAGAATGGCTTTCGCTCTTTGCGCTCTTCAAGATGGGCGGGCATAGGAGGCAGATATTGCTGGGGACCTCCGACTTCGGCAAAATTATTGGGACTTCACAGCAGACAGCGTCACGCAGGCTGATGAGGCTCCTGGGCGAGGGCTACATAACAAGGGAACTCACGCCCAAGGGGCAGAACATCGTTATCACTGAGAAGGGACTTGAGGCGCTGAAGGACGTTTACTACGCCCTGAAGACAGGCTTCGAAGAGGGAATGAAAGTGCTCTTCCTGAACGGCGCGGTCTTCTCTGGGTTTGGTGAGGGCGCCTATTACGTCACGAAGGGCAGCTACAAGGACCAGTTCGAGGGGAAGCTCGGTTTCAAGCCATTCCCTGGAACGCTCAACATAAGGCTGAAGTCGATGGCAGACATCAAGGCGAGGGGTGGGCTTGATGGGCTGCCAGGTATAGTGATAAAGGGATTCAAGAATGGCGAAAGGACTTTTGGCGATGTGAAGAGCTTCAAGGTCCTTATAAACGAGAAGACGGAAGGGGCGCTGCTGATGATACACAGGACCCACTACGGCCAAGACGTCCTGGAGATAATCGCGAAGGAATCCCTTAGGAAGAGGCTCGGTCTGAAGGATGGGGACCTGGTCCGGCTCAAGGTTATGATCGGTTGAGCTTCTTAGTGTCCGAGTAGATTAAGCCCCTTATTGTCGATGAGCTCACATCCCCGTACTTCCTCAGGCGGACTACCTTGTATGCGCTACTCTGGCTGGCCACCGAAGTGGCGAGGTCATCCTGATCGTAGCCCAGCACAACGATATCCGGCTTGACCTCTCGGATCACTTTGGCTGTGTCCATCTCCGTCCCGCCGAGTATTGCCCTGTCCACCGGTTTCAGGGCCTCAACCAGCGCCCTCCTATGCTCCTCGCCCATGACCGGCGGATGTCCCTTCCTCTTGATCACCGTTGTGTCCCGTGCGACGACGACGATGAGCTCTGCGCCCTTTCCCCCCAGCTTCTTGGCCTCCTCCAAGTACTTCAGGTGGCCGTAATGCAGAAGGTCGAAGCAGCCAGCAGCAAGGACCTTTTTACCCAAAAACATCACCATTCCAGCTATTCCTTGAACGCCCACTCATAGCTCAGCCATCCCAGATTTCTGCAGGCGTCAATGAGCCCCTCACAGTAGGCGATACAGACGAGGGCGGTAATAAAGTCGCCCTTGTCGAGGTAGTACTTGCTGTCGGCAAGGTACTGCCTGGATAGTGAGATGTTGCTCTCCACGGCTTTCCTGAGGGATTCGTCACCGGGGGGGTTTACCCTCATCTCTCGGAAGACACTCTCGGTGCCACCTATGTACCTATCAAGCTTTTTCCTCGCTTCTTCCTCGAAGGTCATGTGTTCATCTCCACTAGCCTCTTGTCTGCCCCTGCGAACATTATGAGGGCTTCGACCTCCATGAAGTGGAGCTTCCCAGGCACTATTATTGCGTGCGGGGGGGTGCCAAAGTCAAGATCCGCCAGCTCTTCTCCCCTGCCGGCCTTGATGAACTGCTCCGGACCACCAACCCTGGCCAGGCCGATAAAGATAAGGTCCTTGCGGATCACCCCCTCTCTCCTCCTCTTCTCCATAGCAATTAACAGCCGTATTGCCTCGCCAACCGACATGAATTTCTTCTCCTCTGCCTTCAGGTCAAGGAAGAAGAGGGTGTGAAGGCCTGAGCCCCTGTTGAGCTTGAGGGTGTCGTAGGGCACGTCGGAATGAGGCGGCGGGAAGGTGATTGTCGATGATCTGCCAAACTTGTAGTTCTGGAGCCCGACAGCGCCCGGTGCTACCAAGATGATCGAAGGTGCGTTGTAAATCTCCACAGGTATCCCCAACTTGGCTGCCCTTATCCTGAGGTCCACATGGGTCGTGGCAACGAATGGATCGCCGGCCACGAGCATGGCGACATCCTCGGAGGATGATAGGGAGAGGAGCTCCTTTCCGTCCTCAACATATCTGCGATCCACAATTTTCACTTCCTTGCCAACGAGCTTCTCCAGATTTTGAAGATTTAAGCCGGGAAGCAAGCTGGTGTAGCTCTCTAGCAGCACTTTGCCAGCAGATTTTGCCTTTTCCAGCCCTTCCAAGCTCATCCCCCTCTCGCTGTAAAGGCCAAGCCCGATGAATTTGAGGGATCCCAAGTTGCAACCCCAAGAGACTATTACAGAAACTCTTAAATTACCCTTTCCAGAATCGAAAGGGCGGTGGGCCTGTAGCTCAGTACGGAAGAGCGGTGGGCTCTTAACCCATTGGCCAAGGGTTCAAATCCCTTCAGGCCCGCCATAAAATCGGATAATAAAAAAGGAATTAATGGAGTACCGAGTCATTCGGGTTTGTTGTAAGGGATAGATAAGATAGACAATACTATAAGGGTGGGTGGCTATGAGGAGTTGCACTAAAGGGATGGATGCAACAATAGGCAAAGGCGCATATGCTGAGGCAAGTCTGATAGTTTAAAGATGTTTTGATTATGAAGCAAAAGACACGAAGACGCAAGGAACGAATCGCAATGAACAAAGCTAGGCATGGTCTCCAGAAGAGATCAGGCCAGAGTGGAGACACTAAAAAGGACGGTGAGTTGGATGTTCGACAGAATAGAGGAGATGCGGAGGCAAAGGCATCTTAAAGAGCAGTTATCAATAAAGAAGTCTGCCATTCGTGGAGTGAAGTATGTTAGCACCGATAATAGTCTGGCATCGCCACTAAGCCAATATGACGAATTTGTGAATTATTAGGCATCTGGCCATAATGAACTTACGCAAGATAACAAAGGCAACAAGATGAGAGACACTAAAGGGAACAGAGGGTTAGTGATCACAAATTGTATGTCATTGATAATATAATGCTAGTGGGAGTCAAAATACTGATAGATTAGAAAAAAAGAACATTGTAATGATGTTGGTCTAAAGACATACTCTTTACTAAATTAGATTATGTAGGCATCCACAATAATATTTTTAATATAATTGATAAACAATAAAGTGGGGGAATTCGTCATGGACGAGACTACCATAATAAATCTGGCTGTAGTAATTACATTCGTTTTAGTCACTTTGGTGCTGATGGAACTCGTTAGCAAAGGCATCAGAAATCTCGCAAAGAGGGCTGGGGCAAAACCATCAGTGCTGTATGCAGTTCGCGAAGTGATGAGGGTTATCTGGCTTCTATTGGCTGCGACGGAAATTATTTCTTATTTGGGGCTGACGTCCATGTACACCACCCTGACCATCTCTGGCATCGCAGGCATTGCAATTACCCTCTCCATGCAGTCCACATTGTCGAACGTCATATCGGGAATCTTTCTCTTCTATGACAAGACGATCAGACTTGATGATGAAGTGCAATTTGGTGGGATCAGAGGGAGAATTGTATACATTGCACTCCGTAGCACCTAGATAAAGGCGCAAGACGGATCTCTTGTAATGGTAGGTAATAGTAACCTTGCCAGTGGCCCCTTAACCAATTTCACAGCTAAAGAGCGGCTAAAGCACTTGGCATCTACCACATAAAAACGTTTAATTTCATTAAAATAAAATCGAGTTCAGCGTTTTTTATATATCTCCCCATTTCCGCATATTAGCAGAAGACTATTCTGTCTGGTGGCATACCCTGAAACTACATGACATACTAAGAAGAGGTATCGAGAGGGTCTTTTTCGGTGGAAAGTCCACAAAGACCAGCGTTTATGTGACCTATGTAATTGGCAACGTCGTCCTGATGCTTTTACTCTTCTACATTCTGCTCAACACTGTCGGCTACGACTGGACCGGGCAGCTCTACAGGGTAGGCTCGGGTTTCCGATTGGACTTTCTGACCGGAGGGCTGGACAACGCGATCCCTCTCGTTCCGGAATTCGTGATCTTCTACGTGTATCTTTTTTACCCATTTGCCATCCTTACGATGCTCTTCTTCGGCTTCGTGGAATACAGGAAGGGGTATGCTCTGGGCTGGTCCCTGGTTTTAATCAATGCTATCGCCCTAGCGGTCTATTTCATCTTTCCTGTCTCCACGTATTGGTGGCGCCAAGAGTTTCTTGCACAGCCAATTGTGGGAAACTTCTGGGCGACCCAGGTATACAGTGTGTGGGCGGGGGACAGCTCGTTCAACTGCTTTCCATCCCTACACGCAGCGGTCTCCACCATCTGCTTTTACGCTTGGTACCGTTACAGCAAAGTGAGACCTAGCCGTTCCACCATGGTCTTAGCATCCGTGGCGCTCTTTGTGGCAGCGGGTGTAATCCTCTCCACGCTCTTCATCAAGCAGCACTACATTGCGGACGAAATAGCGGGAATCGCACTCGCCTGGGTCGTCGGCAGGCCTCTGTTCAATCGGCTATGGAAGCCCTCGACAACCTAGAGCCGGTTGATGTTTAGGAAACCATGGAAGCAAGCCAAGGAAGCTTACTCGATTTCCTCTATTTTAAAGGAAGCTGACTTGAGGGCTTTCAAGAACTTGTCCTCAAATTCCAGGGAGTCGAGCGTGTCCGTGACCTCTTCAATTGTTACCTCAGGGTACTTCTCCGGTCGCCCTGTTGCATCATTAAGGGCGAGCCCGCAGTAGCTGATGTGGACCCCATCTGGAGCCGGGGCTATGAGCAGTTGTATTCCTGACCTTTGGGCTGATTTCAGATAATCATCTTCGCCAAACGGGTGGGAAAGGATCTTCATGGTCAACGGGATGAGAGCGCCCTGAGCCGCGAATATGGACATCGTGCCCTCCTTCGTTGATTCGCTCTTCTTGATTTTTAGCCCTATCTCCCTAAGAGCCCTATTGCATACGGCAGTTACCTGGTCAATGCTTGCGTCTCTTATCAGCAACTTTCTATAGGAGCAGACGGCTGGTTCTGACATAGAAACGCCTTTGGATATTTCTATGGCACCAGCCTATTACCTTTGCTGGTGCATAAAAAAGTACCGGCAGCAAAATGCAGCTATGTCATTGAACAGCATTATTTCTCAGGAACGCCTGCGGTTCATTATGCTTCGGGTTGGAGCCACCTATCCAGCGTGCTTGCAGTCGGTTTGAGATCTGGATTAAACCCCATGCCCCTCCATACCGTCGACGCCGCGTCAAGGAGCATTCTGGCATAGATCTCCCTGTCGTAGCTGCCGCTGAAGAGCTCCGGAGCCCTGACCCTGCAGAGGGGGTTGCCGTTGTCGTGGTCCGTGTATATGAACGGAATGTCATCGCCGACCTCGATCTCCTTGTCCGCATGGAGAAGCTGAAGCGCAGCAGATCTCTGGGAGACGCTGGCAGTGTATTCACCTATGCCCTTCCCAAGCCTCTTCCTCACGACGAGATCTCCGGCGTCCACATCCCCGCCCCTGATCTTGTTAACAGCAAGGCGCAGCAGCGCCATCCCCCTCAGTACTCCCTCCGTGCACGCCTCCTGCAGATCCCCGCTGTTGAAGACACGCCTTATCAGCTCGGCTTGGAAGGCCCTTACGATCTCGGGGGTGTCGCTGCGCCGGAGCTCTATTCCCCTGGCCTCGACCTTGCCGTCGTAGGTCAGGCCAAAGTAGCGGTTCAGCGCCGACGATGATGGGTCCCCCTTCAGGGGCAGGAATGCCAAGAACCTGAAGTGCCTGTCCAATGACATGGGAAGGTCTGTGGCGCGGGCTATCTCGGCAGCAAGCGCCTCGTAGTCCTCCCTCCCTGCGTCCAGTCTGCTGACGAAGAGCGAGTCCACCGCGCCGTAGATTATCCTGAAGCCCCCTGCCTCGGCCACCGCCTTCGCCTTTAGCATACTCTCCCTAGATTTCCTATTGATCTCCTCGAAGGCGACCACGTTTCCGAAGCGGTTCCTGCAGCAGCCAGAGATGCCATAGATGGTAACTAGGATCATCTTCAGCGCCTCTATCCTCTGCCCGCAGTAGAGCCGGGATGGGCTGTCCTCGGGGAGGGTCTTCCTGAGCTTCTTCAGCCACGTCCTCCTCCGGAGCCACGGCGCCAGGACGGCCGGCAGGATGCCCTGGCCGGAGTCGGAGCTGCCGCCAACGGTCTCGTAGCTGAGGTTGTTCTTCAGTATTATGTTGGGGTACTGCGAGTCGAAATCGAGGGCGGCGACGTTGAAGTGGAGCCTGCCGGCCTCAGGCGTTATGGTTATCCCGCCCCTGTCCCTGGCGGTTAGCTCCTTCATGCTCCTTGCGTCCTCGAAGTACTCCTCGCGGGGTATCGCATAGCCCCTCTCCAGCATCTCGAAGCAGCTGCGGGATTCTATGCTCTTGTTGCTGAGCCACCTCGTCGAGAGACCCATGGGCGCGAAGGAGAACCTCGTCCGCTCAATCAGCCCCGCTATGCCCCACTCGTCGGCGCTGAAGCCGTAGAAGACGTCGCCCAGCATTATCCTGCCCGCAAATGAGCCTTGGGTTCGGACCTGGTCGGAGTCGCCGCACCTCCCCAGGTCGAAGGGGATGCCATTCCCCATGAAGCGCGATTTCAGGAGGGGGTAGGTCAGCCTGTCGCACTTCGGGCAGAGCATCAGGTCGGGATCCTTTTCCCGCAGGTAGCTTCTGAAGGCGGATAGCATCTCGGGCTCCGGTCCTTTGAAGACCACCTCCTCGCCCCTGAAACAGACGCGGATGGCCCTGATCACCCTGCGACCGCCGGAGAGGTCATAGTCCAGCGCAAAGCGGAGGAGGCTCAAGGTGGGCGGTATCAGTTCGAGCGAGTCGTCAACCTTCTCGATATTCAGGAGCCTCTCCCCGTCGTGGGAGACGAGAACCCTGCTGCTGGGCTCAACCCTCAGCCGCGTGAAGAGATAGCGCTGGATATGCATGAGGCTGGCGTTGTAGACGTTTGAGACGTGGGGGTTCACCTCCAACGACTTGATCAGGGGCCTGAAGGGTGCTGTCCCGTAGGTCTCCACCCTCACCAGGCTCCGCTTTCTGCCGCTGTCCAGGGAAGTCAGCTTATCCTCTATCCCCACGGATCTGACCTCGCGGCACTCCGACAGCCGATAGAGGAGATCATCCTCGGGAGCCCCTTCGGCTGGCTCGGCGTGTAAGAACGGTGAGTATTTGTCTGTTAGCCTGAGGAGCTTACCATCCTCGGTCTTGATCCAGAGGACCGCCTTGGCGTCCTGGATGTAGGCATCGAAGAGCCAGCCACAAGCCTGCCACAAGGTTTTCACCTGGCGCACCTATTCTCCGGCGGCGGGGGAGGCGAGGCCGGCCTCTACCCTCCTGATTCTCTCCTCCAAAGCGGCGATCCTCCGGTCCTTCTCCTCCAGGGCCTCCCTGAGCTCCTCTAGGGCGCCGCTGTTGTGTATGTTTGCCGTAAGGTTGAGGGCGTCAAGGACCAGCGGCAGCTCCGCGTTGCCCATGGCCGCGTGCTCCCTGTCCCAGGCATCCCTCAGAAGAAGCTCGAACCCCTTCCTGTGCCCAGGGTCCCTGAGGAGAGCCACGTAGTTGCCCCTGAGCCTCTCCAGAAGGTCCTGGTACACCTGCCTAAAGGGCGGCGTTATCCTGCCCATTAGCGAGTCACCCCCATCGAGGATGGATTCGTAGGCGGGGACCTCCTTCTCCGGGTGCTTGAGCAGCGCCGCCTGGACTCCTCCGGCGGTGTCGCGAAAAAACACTATTGAGCTTGCCAGTTCCGAGAGCAGCCGTGAGCCCAGCGAGCTAGAGGGAAGGTTGGCCCTGGCGGTAACAACCATTATCAGGTCCCTCTCCATGGCGAGGTGCCAGAGCGCGGATATGGAGCGGGAGATGCCCTCGGCGACATTGAGCCGGTTCTTCTCGTTCCCCTCCAGGAAGGCGGAGACGTTGTGGACCAGTATGACCTTGGTGGAGGGCTCACTCGCTATGATCCTCTCCAGGGCGCCTGTAGCCTTCGGCTGCCTGAACTCGCTGTAGGCGGCTGCAAAGTAGACGCTATCTAGGACAGCTGACGGCTCGACACCCTCGCGCTTGGAGTGGAGGGCAAGGAGGTCTGCCTTGAGGAGGGCCTTCTCGCGGTAGTAGTTGGTGTTGTTCATGTATGCGACCTTGCCCTCCACGGATGCTCTCACCACCAGTCGGTGGACCAACTCGTCGATGAAGGCCGATGCGCCGTAGAAGAGGTAGAGCTGGCCGCCCTTGAGGCCGTTTGTGAGGCCGTCGAGGGGGGCATAGCCGGTGGAGAGGGTGTTCCTGCTCTCCTTTAGGGAAGAAGCCCTTACGAACGATGAGCCCACGGCAATCCCGGATGCCAAGCAGCAAACCCCCAAGCTGGGAGTATAGTATTATCACTTTCGCTTCGAAAACCTTAGTGGCAACGTGAAAAATGCTATGGCCGATGTAGCTGTTTTCCACTGGAGACAGTTTCAGCTGGGAGAGAGAGTCACCGGCCGAGGGATGTGTGGACTGGGCAGTTTTAGAGGAGGAGCAGGGTCACGAGGCCTATTACGAAGGTGTAGATCGCGAAGAGGTAGTACTTGTTGGCGAGGAGGACTTTCTTTACCAGTAGTATTGTAAAATAGCCAACGATCGCCGCAACGGCAGCCCCCAAGATGTAGAGACCCGCGTCCGATGAGACCACGCCATTGAGCTCAATGAGGTTGGCGCCAAGCACCGCGGGGATTGACAGGAGGAATGAAAACTTGAAGACCTCTTCCCTCTTTACCCCGCTGAAGAGACCTGATGATACCGTTGAGCCGCTCCTGGAGACGCCTGGGGCTATAGCAAAGGCCTGGAAGACGCCCATTATGATCGCAGTGAGCCACCCGAGGCTCCTCGTGCCTTTGCCGAACTTCGACATGATGAGGAAGGCGGTGGTTATGAGGAAACCTATGCCCACAGCTGTCAAGCTGGTGAAGAGGGACTCAAAGAATCTAAGGAATGTGAAGCCGATTATCGCGGTCGGAATGCTCCCGACTATGAGCAGGAGCAACAGCTTAAAGTTGTAGCTCTTGGTGTCCAGGGTCACAAGGGACTTGAGTATACTCATTATGTCCCTCCAGAAGACCACAACAACGGATACGAGAGTACCCAGATGCAGGATGACATCGAAGGAGATAGGGACTGTGAGGCCCATGAGGTACTCGAATAGGACGAGGTGGCCCGAGCTGGAGATTGGGAGCCATTCAGTGAGCCCCTGAGCCAAGCCGAGGATGATCGCCTGCAGTGCGTCCATGGGCTAATTAGCAGCGCGAGTCTATTTAAAAAGAGCGCTGCCAGAATCAGGAGGCTTTCTGCGGCTAGTCGCAGGTCCGGACTATGAGTACCAGACATTTGGAGTTATTAACGACTGTGTTGGCAACGCTGCCCATAAGAATTTCCCTGAAACGGTTCTTGCCTTTCGCCCCAATTATTATGAGATTGGCACCCTCTGCCTCTGCCTTCCTTATGATCCTCATGCCAGGGTTGCCAACGGAGAAGTCGAGCTCCAGCTTTGGCTTGATCCCGTAGCCCTCAGCTATCTGCCTCGCCTCTTCAAGGATCGCATTCCCAGCGTTCTCAAGCTCCTTTGAGGCGTTCAATATGCCTCCTACCTCCGAGGACATTGGCATAGCGATTACGTGGAAGATGGTGACATCAGCACTGAATGTCTTTGAGAACTCGCAGGCCAGCTCCATCTCCCTCTTCATGTAGTCCGAGCCATCAACCGGGAGAAGGATCTTTTTGATGATGCCCATAGGTAATCTAAGAGCCCGAAGGGTGATTAAAGGGTTATGTGAACTCGATCAGCTGGATGATCGCGTCGAGGAGACTTGGATCGTCCAGCCCCGCCCTGATCTCGTCGGCGTTCCTGTACGGGCGATGCCTGATCAGGGTCGCGGCCCGGCGCGAGCCTATCCCTGGTATGGCTTCTAACTCCCTCAGGCTCATGTTGTTCACCTTTATCGGCACTGGCAGGGCGCCTACTGAGCGGGGGCCGTGGGAGACAACTACGACGTCTGTGACCAAACCCGGCGCCATCGTCTTCTGGATACCAACCAGTACGGGGTACGAGCCTAACTGCCTTGCCCAGGTGATTCTGCCTTCGGCAAGCTCTGTCCGCAGGCCCCTCAGCACGGTCCAGGTGGGCAACACCCTCTTCAGCATTGGCTCGTCCACCTGGGACCGCATGGCCGCCTTGTGCCTCAGGAAGAGTTGCCTGTGCTTCCTTGCAAGGTGGTCCCCGAAGGAAGACATCCTAGTCGAGGGCATGACCATCACCTGCCGCATGTTTATCCTTCTAACCATCAGCCCCATCTCCAGCACGTTCTTCATGAGTTCGAGGTTTGCCTCGTAGGTGCGTTTGGTCTCCCCTGGAAGGCCGTAAACAAAATTGATGCCTGGAAGGAGGTGCGGCATGCCGTTCTCGCCCCTCTCGCTGCCGATACCGTTGACCATAGAGATTGCGAATATTACGCCGTCGGGGTAGATCTTCAGGTTGTTCTTCCGTATTACCTCTGGGTCCGCTGACTCGACACCCATGGCGGCGACGTCCCCTGGCGTGTGGTATTCGACAATCGCCTTGAGGGCCTCCTCAGCGGCGTCAGGGTGATTCAAAATTGTCGCCGGGTTTATGTTGTCGATGTGGAGAACTTTGAGGGCCGGCGCGGCTTTCCTTACTGACTTGAAGAGACGCCTCACCGCTCCAGGGTTGGGCACCGGCGTCTCGTTTTGGTCCTTGGTGCCGTATATGAGCAGGTCTGGCTGCCTTCCAAGCCTGAAGTTCAGGGCACCAGCTGAGTGAAGGGCAGCGATCTCCTTGGCGATGCCGCTCACAGACCTGAAATCAGGCGTCCCGTGGAGTGGCTCCGTGCAGAAAGAGCAGCCGCCGCAGAGCGATCTGGGGCACCCCCGGAAGGTCTCAACCTCGCATATTAGACCAGCAGGGTAGCAGGGATGCTGCTCTATGATCTTCGCCCCCCTTGCGGCGAAGTCGTTGATGCTGTTCTCGTTGGGCCTAACAGCGTCGATGTCCGCCCTTGCGTGGAAGCCATCTGACAGCAGGTCGTACAGGACGGTCTCTGGATCACCACTGATCAAGAATTCGTAAAGAGATCTCAGTTCCCGGGGGATCTCTGTTGTGCTTCCACCACCGCGCCCAAAACCAAAACGAACAGCCGGGCCGCAGATGGCAGTGTGCTTTGACGAGAGGATCCTTGGGAGGGAGACAGCATCCCTTGCTGTGGCTGGCGCTCCCCCCAGGTACTTCCCTGGGACGGTCACTCCTGCAACCAAGACTGAGAGGTCAGATGAAGATGAAATGGCCGCAACCCCATTTGGGTCCTGCCTCACTTCGTCGATGGTTTTATACAAGACTTCGGCGGAGGGATCATGCTTCCAGACAGCGCCAGCCATGTACCTTGGGTACACGTCAATGTAGGGGGGCACGCCGAGACCCGCAGGCTCGTCAGTGTAACCATCAATAATCAGAACCCTCAAGGCCATGCCCTCGACTGCATCTATCTGAGGTGCTCCCATCCCTTGCTTGGAATGACTTCCTCTTCAGAGCCTCTGGCAAGGATCACCTTGCGCGAAGACACGACCTCTCCTATCCGTACAAGTCTGCCACCGGCTTCACGCGCTGCCTTTTGTGCGAGATCCCACTTCTCCTTTTTAATGGAATATACAATCTCGTACTCCTCGCCGCCATACAGCGCCAGATCGTCAGCTGGGATCCTGTTCAGCTTCGAGAATTCCAATGCATTCTCTGAGATGGGCAGATCTCTTATTGTGAACCCCACGCTGCTCGCCTTCGCCAGTTCGTTGAGTGTGAAAGCTAAGCCATCGCTTGAGTCCATGCTGGACGTGGCTGCGCCAGACTCTGCCAATGCGATCCCCACCCTAAGCTGCGCCTTTGGTGCATAAACGCTCGAACATATATGGCGCCTCAGTCTGCAGGGGGCATCCATCCCTTCGAGGAGTATCTTGTAGGCTGCGCCGGTATCACCGAACTCGCCAGTTACTGCCACAATATCACCTGGAGAGGCCCCAGATCTCTTTACAAGTTTTTTCGCAAAACCTGCCGCAAACCCCGCCACGAGCAGTTCCCTCGCCTCACCCACATCGCCACCAAGAACAGGCGAGCAATAGGCGGTGCATGCGGAGTTGATGCCCTCGATCAAATCCTGAACCTTTTTCTTCAAATAATTCTTTGGCAGCCCCAGGGAGAAGAGGAAAGCGGCTGGCCTCGCACCTTTGGCCGCCAGATCGCTTATATTCATCGTCACAACCTTGACCCCCATCTGCCTGGTCCGCATCCCCCGCGGAGCGTCGGTCCGCTTGACAAACAGGTCTGCCTTGAGGACAAGGAAGCGGCTGGCGTCGAGCTTCAGTGCAGAGGCGTCATCGGAGGGGGGCAGCTCAAGCTTTGATGGATCGGTCGAGCCCTCCTGGCGCAAAATGGACCATATGAGCTCGATTACGCCCCTCTCACCGAGACTGGAGACTTTCATTTTGAGACTATCCCTAACGATACTGGGTATCCGTTGGATTTAGTGTTTTGCTGTAGGAAAAGGATTTATCTCTATTTTTTATTAGAACCGAGGTGATGCCCCAGTGGCTCAGCACGGTAGAGCGACGGTTTCGTAAACCGTTGGTCAGGGGTTCAAATCCCCTCTGGGGCTCTGTCACTCACTTTTTGGCATAGTTAATGCGTATTCGCACAGTTGGCTCAACTTTTTAAATGGATGAGAGACATTTAGTAAATGGGCTTGGAAGCTGATCGACTTGAAAACCAAGACTATAAAGCAGAAGGTATTGATCCCCTCGGCAACTCCCGAGGAGGTTTACGACACGCTAATGGATTCAGAGAAGCATGCAGCAGTTACAGGTAGTGCGGCATCCATAAACCCCAAAGTCGGGGGCAAGTTCACCGCTTGGGATGGATACATATCCGGCAAGAACCTCGAGCTTGAGAGAGGAAAGAAGATAGTGCAGGAGTGGATGACGACCGAGTGGCCTGAGGGCTATTCCCCGTCGCGGCTGGAGCTCACGTTCGCGAAGGTTAAGGACGGAACTGAGATAACAGTTGTCCATTCGGATGTACCTGCGGACGATGCCACTGCATACGACGAGGGCTGGTATGAGTTCTACTGGGACCCCATGAAACTTTACTTCAAGAAATGAGTTTTCTATTTCAGCTTGCCTTTGCAGCGTCCCACCAATTATTGCGCTAAAAATGTTAAAGGCTTGCCTCAGGAGGTTTGGGAACAAACATTGCAGCAGCCACTACACAGGTCCAAAGCCCATCCTTGTTACCCTCATCGGACTGGACTGTGTTCGTCGTTTTTATTATCAGTCCGCTCGCTTTGTACTGCTGCTCTCTCTCCTCCCAAGCCTGGTTCGGGTCGAACGGGATCCCCAAGGTCGTCGCGAGCATCGTGGCTGCAAGGTCCTCCGCGTACTCGCCGGCTTTCTCTCCTCTCATGCCAAAGGCGTGGTGCTCGGCCAGGTATCCATACAAATTCTTGTCATGGGGAACTGCGAGCCCTATGGCAGCCGAGACCAGCCTGTTCGGCTCATTGGTCTCATTCCTAGCCATCACGCAGAAGACCACCTGACCGGGGCTCAGGAGCTTCAGCCCCTCCTCCTTGGCAACTATCTCGCAATTGGGAGGGAAGATGCTCGACACATTAACAAGGTTGAACTTCTCGATTCCAGCGTCCCTTAGGCACAGCTCGAATGCAGCCAACCTCTCTTTGTGTATCCCCACACCCTTAACGAAAAAAATTTTATATGGTATCATAGATCTGTTCTTGTTATTTGCACAGCGAAAGTTAAAGCTTTTGGAGAGTATATTTCCTATAATTTTGAAAGAACTTTTTTCTATATGTTTTAATAGACAGCCTGATTAAACCAGGTCTTCGGGATTGGCAACTTCCTTAGAGCAGTAATCACATTCATGGTCGTCGCACTTGTGATCTTCCTGATAGTGAAGATAACGAAGCGCGCAGGCATAGAGTAAAGCTAAACGCCCCATATCGCGAACGCGCCTCTTTTTTTATTTTTTAACCTTTAATTAGAGGATTTGCTCCAATACTCTACTGTGAGAGTATGTCTCATTTGATAGGTAAAACTAGAGCGGCCGAGGCAGCCATCGCTGAAGTAAAAGACGGAATGCTACTTGGCCTGGGAACGGGCTCGACCGTCGCCATTTTCATCAAGCTCCTTGGAGAAAGGATCTCGGGAAAGGGGTTGGAGGTTCTTGCCGTTCCGACATCATACCAATCGGCCTATCTTGCGGCGGAGAACGGGATAAAGCTGACGACCCTTGACGAGCACCCGAGGCTCGATCTCGCTGTGGACGGCACTGACGAGGTTGATCCAAACTTAGATCTAATCAAGGGCGGCGGCGCAGCGCTTACAAAGGAGAAGGTTGTGGACTCTTCGGCCAAGCGGTTCATAGTGATTGCCGACGGTTCCAAGTTCGTTGACAGGCTGGGATTGAAGATGCCGGTGCCGATAGAGGTCTTGCCATTCGCTAGGATGGCAGCGGCACAGCGCATAAAGATACTTGGAGGGGACCCCAAGCTTAGGGACGGAGGGGACAGAAAGGATGGTCCCTTGGTCACAGACAATGGCAATTTCATAATAGACGCCAACTTCGGCAAGATCAAGGATGCCGGGGTGCTAGAGCTAGAACTGAAGAGGATACCGGGCATAGTGGAGGTCGGGTTGTTCGTCAACCTTGCTCATACGGCCTATTTGGGGTACGAACAGGGCATAAAGAGGATCGACCGCAGGAAGTAGTGCCGGGGGCGGGATTCGAACCCGCGATTTCCGGATCTCCCATCGTAGAGCGCCTTGTCCACTTTTCGGATTATGAGTCCGGCGCTCTAGCCAGGCTGAGCCACCCCGGCGACGTAAGTTGTAACGGCGACCGAATATTTTAATCCTTCTGAGAGGGCTGGAAGCGCCATAGTTGATGGGATAGACCCATTGCAGATTCGAGAACGTGACCAAACCAGAACGCATAGATAAATTTTTAAATTGATCCTGTTTAGGAGATTAGGAAGCAACGCCCCAGTAGCTCAGCACGGCAGAGCGACGGTTTTGTAAACCGTTGGTCAGGGGTTCAAATCCCTTCTGGGGCTCCATTCTTATCTTGGCCCCATTTTAACGATCTCTGATAAAGGAGATGCAATTGTGCTCAGGCAGCATTGAACAAAGCGATAATAGGAAGATCCTCAATAATTACAGTGGGGAGCAAATTGCTGCTGCATGTTGTAGTGACGCATACAGAGGACCACTGCCCAGGATATAATCCCAAGATGATTCCTCATCTCATTCAGTCTTTTGGGAAGATGAAAGCCCTCGAGAAGAAGTACGATACAAAGGCGCATTTCGTGGTGAGTGGAGGACCTGATCATGTCTTCTTCTTTTTGCTCGAGTCCGATAACATAGCGATGGTTGAGAAGTTCCTCTGGGAACTAATCACAATACCGTCATCGTTCCGCATTACACCAGTGCAGAAGATAGAAGATTTCGTTGCTTCACTGGGACCATGGCAGGAACAGTCGAAAGATGATGACATGGGAGTTCACAGTCGGGAATATTCAGTAGGATAGTTAATCAAAAATATTTTGTTCAGTTAATTATTTACATGCTGTAGACAGGATCAGAGCTCTGCGCGTGTCCAGTAGAGTTTGAATAATTAGCTAGGAACCGCAGCGTAATCCATAGCCACGTCAGCCCGGGTGATGGTTAAAAAACACATATTCGTAAATCCTGCCTCTCCCATCGCCTTTGCAGGAAATCTGGCGGGCTGCCATGACTTTGAGGTAGTTCCCCCCCTCAATGTAGTCGTTGTAAAGCTCTTCTATCAGAGGGTTTACAGAGTTGCTCATTAGAACAAAGCTCCCTTCTTTGTCCAGTTCCATGAACATCGACGCCAACCTCTTCTGATCATCTTCCCCAAAGGGATCGGGAGTATAACTGGTGAAAGACGAAGTCATGCTCAGGGGCTGATAAGGCGGATCGAAGTAGACGAAATCGTTTACTCCTACCTTTGTGAGCACTGAAGAGTAATCGCAACAGATTACCTTAACACGTCTGTCCCTCAGGGCTTTTCCGACTGCCCTTATGTTATCTTCATCATATATCCTTGGATTGTTGTTGCGCCCCCATGGGACATTGAAAACGCCATCAGAATTGACCCTGTATAGCCCGTTGTAGCAAGTTTTGTTCAAATAAACTAAGAGGGCAGCTTTGGGAGGATCGCCCTCCATGCCAGTTTTTAAGCGGATCTTGTTGAATTTTGGCCTTGCAACCTCGTAGAAAAAGTCCTTGTGGTTTGAATGCTGCTGCAGGATTTCCAGCTCAGTCAGCAATGCTTCTTCATTATCCCTAATGGCGATGTAGCAGTTGATGAGGTCCTTGTTGGCGTCAGAAAGAATCGCTTTTTTGATCATCCCTTCTGAATACAACCTGAAGAACAGAGCGCCTCCCCCTAGGAATGGCTCGCAGTAGGTTTCAAATTTCTTGGGAACGCATTTTACTAGAACGTTTAGAAGTTGCGCCTTGCCTCCCGCCCATTTCACAAAAGGGACAGGACCAGTCGCCATTGCGCTCACAAGTTCATAATCATTGATACAAATATAAGAAGTTTGAAGGCCGTGGGAGACGATATCCGCCTTAGCAGCATTTCGCTAAAAAGCTGTTAACCTCATATTTAAATATGGTTAACTTTACCGATGATCTGATGGTCAAGATGCATAGCCATGCCGCAAAGGTAAGCAAAGCAAGGGCTTTGGTCTTTTCAGCAGTGTTTTCTGCCATGATGGCTGTTGGCGGTCTTATCGCGATACCTTTCTTCCCTGTCCCGTTGACGCTCCAGACGTTTTTCGCATATTTAAGCGTGCTTTATCTAAAAAAATGGGCATTTTTGAGCCAGTTGATTTATATCGGCTTGGGTTTGATTGGCCTTCCCGTATTCGGCGGAGGTGCATCTGGGTACAGTGTGCTAATAGGTCCTGCTGGAGGGTTCCTAGTTGGGTTTATTGCCGGGACACTCCTGTCTGGGAATCTGCTGCAGAAGACTGCGGAGATGCGTTATGCAACTGCAGCAGCTATGTTACTTTGCGCAGCAGTCATATTCATGGCGGGATGGCTCTGGCTCGCTTACTGGTTGCAAGGCAATTTTACGGGAGCGCTGTTGGCTGGCGTCCTGCCATTTCTCCCCGGTGATGCCGCGAAAATGGCATTAGCGCTAATAATAGGTAAAAAAATGAGACTTTGAGACAGAGCAAAAAGATGTTATTTGTGGTTCAGCTTCTTCTTCAGCCAGATCTTTGAAAGCTTCTCGAAGTCAGGAATTACCTTGCGCAGAATTGGAAGGTAAGCATTGATTTCATCGTTGGTCATGTACTGGAACTGATACTCGCCATCATAAGTGGATGGCTTGCCTTCCCTTGTTATGAATTCCATGTGCATGAAGTGGTCGCCCTTCTTTATTGTGATTGGGTGCCGGTCGTTGCTCAAGTTGACGATCTCAAGGGCCAGCCTGCCACAAAACCCGCTGTGAACCTTGGCAGCATTGAGGAACGAGAGACCCATCCTGCCATATCTACTCTTTGCGGTCAGGTAAGCTACGCAGTCCGGCGGAGTAAAGACTATCTCATCAGATATCACATTCTGGTGCTCCAAGTATTGGAGGGTGCAGTCCTTGCCCACAGTCAGTATGTATCCGTCACCGTCGAGCTGGGACCCTTTAAAAGGGGAGACTATCTTGTATTTCTCGTTAAGCTCGATAAGCTTGTCTTTTCCAAGTACGGTCATAGAAACTCACTTCTAACTCATTCTGGAAGCATCTATTTTTAAGCTTAACCACGAAAATATAGAAAGGTGTTTTTGGTGTCTGTAGTGCAGGCCTGGAAGGTAAAGGGGATCAAAGTCCCGAAACCGCACGAGAGGGTGCTCAAGGTCCTGATGGCACCGGAGGTGGGAAGCACCAAGGATTTCACGATGCTCATTTCGCTCATAAGCCCTGAGAGTGAGACAAACTACCATGCCCATGACGGGAGCGGCGAGGTAATGTACGTCCTGTCAGGTAGGGGCGAGTGCATCATAGAGGGAAAGACTCATGGGCTCGAGCCAGACACTGCTGTCTATGTTCCACTTGGGGTCAGGCACCAGATCAAGAACGCCTCAGACGAGTGCATGAAAATTATTTGTGTTTTCGTTCCACCTTTGGTATCTCGCTATGTTGAGGATATCGAAAAGATCAATAGATGAAAAGGAGGGTACACGGATGCTTGCAGAAGATGAAGTTGAGAAGCTGATCAAGGCCGGGAAGGTTGTTAGGGAAGTCAGGAAGAATGTCCCGTCTTTCGTCTCTGAAGGTGCGAGGGTCTTCGAGATCTGCGAGAAGGTGGAGGAGGAGATAAGGAAGCTTGGGGCGGAACCTGCCTTCCCATGCAATGTTGGGATAGACAGCGTCGGTGCTCATTACACCTCCCCGCCTGGCGACGCGACAATCATACCTCCAGGCTGCCTCGTCAAGATTGACCTGGGCGCGCACGTCGATGGCTACATAGCGGATTCAGCCCTCACTGTTTCGATCGACTCTGAGTACGAGGATATGATAAGGGTGGCGGACGAGGCTCTTGAGAGGGCTGTTCAGGCAGTCTCCGTTGGAGGGAGGGTGGCGGACGTTGGGGTTGCTGTGGAGAAGACAATAAGATCGAGGGGATTCAGGCCCATCAGCAACCTCACAGGCCATCAGATCGCGAAGTACACGATCCATGCTGGGGTGAGCATCCCCAATGTCGGTCCACAAGAGGTGGGAGGTGGCAGATTCGAGCCATGGTCCGTCTATGCCCTGGAACCGTTTGTTACCCTGCCTGATGCAGTTGGCTCCGTGAGGGATGCGATGCCGGGGAACATCTTAGCGGTGGTCAAGATCAAAGGTCCTAAGGATGCAATGGGGCGCAGGCTATTCGACGAAACATACAAGAGGTTCAGGACACTGCCCTTCTCCAAGAGATGGATCTCGAAGAGCGAGAGCTTCGAAGCGTGGAAGAGGCTAGTCGCTGAAAGGGTGTTTTACGAGTACCCGGTTCTTGTCGAGTCAAGCGGCAAGCCAATAGCACAGGGTGAGCATACAGTACTCACCACTAAGAGAGAGGTAATAGTCACCACGTAAGCTGGGACTACTCGCGGAGCCCGGACTGGTAATCCTCTGCCTGTGGTATCTTATCCTTGAGCCTGGTTTCAGCAATCGTCGCGGCTTCTTTTAGGATTTTGTCTGCATCCTCGCTTGAGGGCGAGAGCACGGAAGTGTCACCCAGCACGTTGTTGAATGAGATCATGGTCTCGTTCATCACGTTCGAAAGCTCGTTCAGGGTATTGCCTGAGGCTGGCAGAAACTCGTTGAGTGTGCCTCTGACGTTCCTTACGATCTGGTTGACCGGTGCCAGGGCAGCGGCTATGTCACCGAAGTCCTTGGCCATGTCTATTCTCGCAAATGCTCTCTCAAGGGCATATTTTCCATACTGGGTCTTACTCTCCAGCTTCCTGAGCTCGGCCAGTTCGCCAGCAAGCATGGAGGCCTTCTGATTATCGTGGTCTTCGTATGCTTTAACAATCTGGTGGTAAAGATTCTTGTCCTTATCCGACATCCTGTTGTTTATCCTATCTAGGGACTGGATCTCTTCAGTAAGCTTCCTCTTGGCGAGTTCGAGCCGCCCGCGGAGCGGCTCCGGGGGAACAACTTGTTCCCTTATTCTCTCAGATACCGGCGGCTTGTCTTCGGCTTGCCATCTCTTTGAAAGGTCTTCAGGCATTAGTCATCCACAAATAATAGCATGCATTTCATAATAATTTAAGACTTTGTATTGCAAAGTTTAATCATTTTTAGAGAACTCGCAGTGATTGTGATTGATTATAACACGAGAATACCAAGGTGGATTGGGTAAAAAAATTTGAAACGAATAAATTTTGAACTATCTGCCCTTCTTTCCCCTTGGGATTCCTTTTTACCTTTTTGTTTTTTTGGCATTTTTTATCACATTGAATGTCTCTTATGTAAAAGGAGACTTATCATAATAAATTACAAAACTATTCACATAGAGAGCGATTAGCTTAACCTGTTTTGAAAAAACGGTTCACACCCCATCTGCCATCATATTACAATTCTGAGTTTGCTGATTTGTGAGGAAGATTTAATGCCCGCAGATTTTCAATAATATTAAACTTGCTGGTGCATAAATGGAGCCAAAAGAAATATTGGCCAAGATGGCTGGTGCTCTTGGCGAAGACTCATGGACAGCACTGAGTGAAATTGGCAGCGAGGATCATTCAGGTCCCTTCAAAGTACTGATAGGAACAATACTCTCACACAGGACTAGAGACGAAAGGACGGCTGAGGCAACAGATAGGTTATTCGGGAAGATCAAGGGTGTAAACGAACTCGCAGAGGCAGATCCTGAAGAAGTTGCTAGGCTGATCAGGGGTGTTGGATTTTACAATGTCAAAAGCAGGAGGATAATCGAGGTGTCGAGGATCCTCAGGGACCGGTATGGTGGCAAGGTCCCCAAGTCAATGAAGGAGTTACTGAATCTCCCGTCGGTGGGCAGGAAGACTGCCAACTGCGTCCTGGTCTATGGCTTCAAGATTGACGCTATACCCGTGGATACACACGTGCACCGGATCTCCAACAGGCTTGGCATTGCGCACACGAAGGAGCCAGATGAGACAGAGGAGGTGCTGAAGGCGTTCTTCCCTCGGAAGCTATGGAAGGAGGTCAACGACCTCTTCGTAAGGTACGGCAAGGCGATCTGCAGGCCAGTAGGGCCGAAGTGTGGAGTGTGCCCCCTAAGGGAGGGCTGTGAATATTACATGAAAATTCATTGTTAAAAAAACAGCTATTCATTTACCTCGATAGCCTGGGTCGGGCACTGCGCTACGCAGGCCATGCAGAGTATGCAGTCCTGCTCCCTTACCGGCACCGCCTTGTTGTCCTTTAGCTCGAAGACGCTAACAGGACAGATCGAGACGCAGATTGCATCACCGTCGCATTTCTCGTGATCGACCTTAACAGATACCATAGTTCATTACCTTGTTCAGAAAATCATAGGCTTTTTAATAAAGTTTTCCAGCTTAGCACGATATTATTCTAGCTTTTCCCTTCCTATCTGAGCCAAACCTTCCAAGGCTTTGAGGTCCTCCTCTGTGATTTCCATGTTGTGGAGCTTTATCAGGGCAGTTCTCTTCCTAGTCTCGAACATGCCTTTCCCGAGCACCCAGTACACGGCCTTTCCACTCACCAATGAGAACGCCACTTCCCCCCTCTTGACAAGTGCAGAGACGTCGACCGCAAGCTGGTCAAGGCTCTCCTTGTATCCGAACTTGCTGAGCTTCTCCAAGAGGATGCCCATCGGAACGGCTTCGGACTCACTCTTCGGGAGGGCTCTTATTATCTGGTTAAAGCGGTGCCCGGTTCGCCTGCGGAATTCCTCAGAAGGGTTTTGCATGGGATACAGTATGCCAAATTGGGAAATAAGGATTTAGATCCCTTTTTTTCAAAGAGATTAGCCTAGTAGTGAAATGCCGGTAACATGATTCGCATGGTCCGCAGTCATCTGGGCCCAATGGCTGATATCATTGTACCTTTTTGCCAGCATTGGGACCTGATTTTACATCGTATATCTCTTCAACCTTTACCAAGACAATAGCCTTTGCAGGAAGGTTTGCATTGCTCGCCTTTACCTCTGCCTTAATCTTATCGTAAAGCGGGCCACTATCCTCTATCTTCGCCTTGCCCTTGAGCTGAAAGCCATCCTTGGGAATCAGCTTGCCATCCTTCTCCTCCATATTCCAGCATGTGATGGTTGCCAACGGGTTCTTGTTGAGGTTCTCCCTAGTTTTCAGGAAGTAGTTGTCAATGACTATCAGGGTCTCGTCGTCGTGGAACTTCAGTATGCCGATGGGGACAGCGTTGGGTACACCTGCTTTGGAGGTTGTACCGAGAACGAGCCTTCTCTCCTTGAGCGACTTGTTCAGGCAGTCTTTAACATTCTCAGGAATTTTCATTCAAAACACCTTAGCAATAACTCTGATCCAACTCGATTTAACCCTAACGGAGCTAGAGAAATTATGGGGGAGGGGAGGAGGCTTCTTTATTCGCTGCTTTGCCTATGACCTCCACGAGCCTATCAACTGAGGGGACACCACCGTACAAGGTAACTTCTCCGTTGATGAAGAGGACCGGGGCGATCGCAGTGCCATACTTGTCGAATAGTTCCCAGATCTTCTTGGGATCAAGCACCTTAAGACCAAATAGAGCGTCGGTTGCCGATGTGACCTCCAATTTGGCGTCGAGATTGAGCTTGGTGAGAGCCTCTTTTATCTTCGAAGCGTACTGCTGGTCGTATGCTGCCAACTTCGAGTTGCAGCAGGTCAGCGACAGAACTGTTATGTTCATCTTCTTAGCGCTCATAGAGTATGCTCGCCACCTTTCTCAGATTGTTCACCCCAAAGGCGTCGGTTTCGAGCAACGGGACTTCCTTCCTCGGGATGCCCTTGAACCTTGTTTCTATCTCCATGAGATAAGCGTCTTGCGTTGCTCTCCGCCTCTCAAGGAACCAGTTGCCCTTTAGGACATCAGCGGGAATGACCTCGTTGACTATTAGCGTCTGTACGTTTATATTAAACTGGGCTAGGTCTACGATGGCTCGGGCGGTTTCCTCGATAGGTAGCTTCTCCGGCAGGAGGACGAGCTGGAAGGCGGAGATACTTTGGTCGGAAAGCGCCTTCACAGAGTTGTCATATCTCTCCTTCTCGACCCGCAGGCTCTCGAGGATGTTCTCGTCGTTGACTGCGCCATCCATCACGGCTGACAGCTCTCTCTTGTTTTTGATCTGGTTTGCCATGTAGCCGGACCAGTCAAAAGGCATTGAGAGTTCTCTTAGGCTGTGGCCAGTTGGAGCGGTGTCGAAGACCACGTGATCGTAATCCTTGTCGTTGAGGAATGTGACAAACTGATCGAATGCGGCCATCTCCTCCGCACAGGGTGTGCTGATGACCTCGTTGCCAAAGAGTGTTATGAAATTCGCAACCATGCCCTCAAGCCTAGCTTGGAAGTATCCTGCAGCTGTCCTTGGGTTGATGTTCAACCCGCAGAGGTTCTTAACCATGTTTATTTTTGTGATCTGAGTCTCACTGATCTTCTGTTCGTATATCACTGAGAGACTCACCGTGGGGTCTGTAGCAACGATCAGGGTGTTGTATCCCTTCTCCGCGAGCCATACGGCGGTGGACGCGGCCATGGTCGTTTTTCCGACACCGCCCTTTCCCCCAAAGAAGAGGAATTTTCGTTTCTCTGTAAGTTCCCTAAGGCTAAATTCCGGCATGCATTTCCCTCCTAATCTCATTCTAACCAATGGTGCGGGGAGTGGGATTTGAACCCACGAAGGCCTTCGCCACGAGGTCCTAAGCCTCGCGCCTTTGACCTGACTTGGCGACCCCCGCAAGCCCAAACAATTTGATTGTTGCCTGTTCTATTAATCTTTCTCAATAAATCCGCTTTGATGGCATTACTCCGATAGAGATATTATTTTTCAGAGCATAACTTTAAGGGATCAAATTGAGCGAGAATATTAAAAAGAAGGTTTCAAGCTGGCTGAAGGAAGAGGGCTTCTTCTATAGGGAGGTTGCTGATCCGGACACCTATTTCAACTTCGGCATCAAGGTAGTAGGCGCAGCGCTTGACGTCGTGAAGGACATTAGCAAGGATGTGGTGATGGTAAGGTCCAATCTTATCCTTACCGACGGACAGATGGTCACTCTCAGGAGCATGAGTGAGAAAAGCAGGGAGGACTTTTTTTGGGAAGTAAGGTCGATGCTCCTGAGGAACAATGAGGTGGGGGCTTTCCAGGTAAAACCCGAGGCGAAGAACGTGGAAGTTTTTGTGCAGGCAAGGGGGATCTTCCACGACGGTCTCTCGAAGGACAGGTTAATGCAATCGATTCTTGTCGTCCACAAATCCATCACCATGGTGGTCTGGCTGCTTGAGAGGCACTCTGGCAAGATCAAGTCCGCAGGCGATTCATTGTACATGTGATCCCTCCCCTCGCGAATCTCACAAAAGAGTCCTGGGGTTACTGGAAAAGGTTAAAAAAGGCATGCGGTTTTGATAAACCCGTGCTTCGGTCGTATAGTCCGGTCAAGTATATTGGCCTTTCGAGCCAATGACCCGGGTTCGAATCCCGGCCGAAGCACTCAAACACCAATATTTAACGATTAATCCCTAATAATCAAGCTGGGAGAATAAAGGGCATGCAATACCACCTTTCTTGCACAAGGTGCAACAGAAGATTCCACATCGATGCGCCGCTTTGGAAGTGCTCTTCATGCGGGGGGACCTTGGAGGTCGTCTCTGAAGATATTGCCAAGGGGGACTTCGATTCATTCATTGACAAGGGAATGCGCGGCCTATGGAGATACAGGAAGTTGATCCCGCTTCCGAATGACCCTGTGACTCTCGGGGAAGGGGGCACCCCAACGGTCATGAGGAAAGAGCCAAAGACCGAGCTCTGCCTAAAGCTTGAATACATTTCGCCAACTGGCGCCTTCAAGGACAGGGGTGCCTCGGTTAGCGTAACGAGGGCAAAGGGGGCAGGAGCCAAGTATGTTGTCGAGGACTCGACTGGGAACGCAGGGATTGCTGCGGCGGCCTATTCTGCAAAAGCAGGCATTAAGGCAAGGATTTATGTGCCATCGGATGCGCCTCGGGTCAAGAAGATGCTGATCAGTGCCTTTGGTGCCGAGGTCGTGGAGTGCAGCAGCAGAGACGAGGCTGCTGCCAGATCCAAGAGTGAACTGAAGATGGGGGAGGTATACATAGGCCACATGTGGGATCCCTTCTACATAGAGGGGATGAAGACCATCGCCTACGAGGTCTATGAAAACAGCTACAGGGTTGACTCCGTTGTTGTTCCTGTTGCCAGCGGGACGATACTATTGGGCATTTATGGCGGGTTCAGGTTCCTTGAGAGCTTAGGGCTCGTGGACAACTTCCCATCGATTTATGCTGTTCAAGGAGAAGGTTGCGCTCCTTTATACGAAGCCTTGCACGGGAGGATAGCCAGCAGCAGAAGCAGCCGGCTGGCTGATGGGCGCAGGATCAAGGACCCACCGAGGAAGGATGAGATACTGAAAGCCATCAGGGAAACAGGAGGGGACGTCTTTATGGTGTCCGACGAGGAGATTGCCCCCGCAATGAAGGAGCTGTACAGAATGGGCATCATGGCAGAGCCGACCTCAGCCACAGTTTATGCAGCATTTAGAAAGAATGAGAACGAGCTGAAAGGAAGGGTGTTGATGCCGATAACCGGAACTGGAATGAAGAACACGGATAGTTTGGCGGCTGTTTTCGGTAAAATTGGCCTTTCACATCGTTGATTTTTTCACTTTTTCCTTGACAATTTTAGCAGATTCTGGGTTAATGCCTTTCCATTTCACCTGGTAGCCAAAGTAATTCAGCAGCGGGTAAGGGTCCTTAATTCCCATGGGCTCAAGTATTAATGCAACCGAGGAGAGGAGGTGCTCCCCTGACACGACCCTTTTCAGCCCTTCCAGCTTTTCCTCCTTGATCAGAGATTCGCCGATCAGCCTGTATCCTGGAATAGGGTGTTCCTTGATTACCATTACAAGCGCTTCCTTTGACATCTTCATAGAGTCTGATAGTCGGTTCAAGGGCACGAAATCGCCGTCGACTGTAATCTGCATTCTGGAGAGCTGCTTTACCTCTGAGTCGAGGCTAACCCTCTCTGCAGCTTCAAGGTATTCCAGGATGGGTTTGAGCGGCACCTCGCCGTCAAAGACTATTACCTTCCCCGGTACCTTTTTTGATATCCCTAGGCCTGAATCCACCGCCACTATGATGTCAACGCCCACTATTTTCTGCAGCTTTGAGAGCTTCTTGGCGAGGTAATCGGGAGTCCAGAAGCCCACGATCTCCAGAAAGATGCGCCTTTGACCGAGAACGAAAGCGAAGTCGGGTATCATCACCGTGGTGCCAGCGGGGAGTGGTTCTGGTTCCCTTAGCAGCTTCCACCTGCTTCCCATCGAGTTAAACCTGTTGGCGAAGCTGCTCTCGAGCAAACTGTCATAATTCTCCGATAAGTCGGTCGGGAAGGATGGAAGAAGCACACCTTCGGACGACCCGAGGGTGAAGGACAAAAGCCTGCTCTCCTCCTGCCAGCGAGAGACAATCTGGGCTCTCAAAATCCATTCCCCGCTAGCGAGTATCTCTGGCAGCAGCTTAGCCAAGTTGGTGCCATACCGCTCGGTAAGCTTGAGCAGTGCCACGGGCCCCTCTAAAGATATCTGATAGCCGCCATCGTCCCTTTCGATGGAGTACATGAGGCCGAGGCGCTTTATGTTGCGGAATATGCGCTTCCAGTTCTGCTTGACCTTGAATTCCATATATGTGGCCTTGAAGAGCAGGGTTTGGGTGAGGGAGAGGTTGTATGATGCAAGGAGGTCCTTGGGTCGGACTGGCGCAAATCCATTCAGGATCTGCTCATCCTCAAGGTCGTTCCAGAGAAATCTCTCCACGTCGCCTGGAGCAATGTTGAATTCACGGGCCACCGATTCCAATATGCGTGATCGCTCTTCCCCCGAAGATGCAAATCCCCTAGACCTCGCAAAGACCGCATTTCTTAGCTTATAGGGATCGACCGGGCTGTCAACGACGAAGGTTGCCTGCCTTTCAAGCAGCGTTGCGAGCCCCCTGACCAACCGGAAGTTGAAGCGGCCATATTCGAGTGAACTGACCTCTTTAAGTATCTGGGACCGCTTTTTTCCTATGCTGTTATTGTAAATGGCAATCAGCTTCTCCCCCAGCTTCACGTGCTCCTCGTCAGCAGCCACATAAGCAGGTCTTATCTGCCCACTATTCTTCCTGGTAATGAGCAATTGGGAGGGCAGCATCAGAGATCGCCCCTCCGCCTTGTGCTGACCTTAGTCTCGGCTGTGGACCTAGAGATTATCTCGATCAGCTTGGCCTCCTTGCCCTCCACCTTCCTCAGGAGGCGACCGAGCCTCTGGACGAACTCCCTTTTAGAGCCGGTTCCGCTGAGGATCACCCCAAGGGAGGCATCTGGAACGTCAATCCCTTCGTCAAGGACCTTGGACGTCACGAGGACCCTATATCGCCCTTCCCTGAAGGCGTTCAGGGCCTCCGCCCGCTCATTCTTTGGCGTCTTATGGGTGATCGCCGGTATGAGGAACTCCTTGCTCAGCCTGTAGACCAGTTGGTTGTGCTGCGTGAATATCAGCGCCTTCCGACCCTCGTTCTCGGAGATTGTCCTGCGTAGGGCCTCGATCTTGGCATTGGAGTTGAGCGCTACGTCCATGGCGCGGTTGCGGGCCAGGAGAGCCTCCCTAGCTTCGGGGTTCCTCCCACTGATCATTATCAGGTGCTTGAAGTCCCATGGCGTCCTCATGGTGATATGGTTCTTGGCAATATACTGGCGGAAGGTCGTTATGTTGCTTCGATAGACCGTCTCCTCTTCAGGGTTCAGATCGACATACACCTTTTCTATCCTGAACGGAGAGAGGTGGTCCCCCGCCATGTCCGCCACTTTTCTTTCGAAGACCTTGCCCCCGACGAGCCGTGGCAAGTCCTTGTGAAGCCCATCCTCCCGCTCGTATGTGGCAGTCAAGCCGAGCCTGTAGGGGGAGGCAAAGAGCTCGGCTATCTGGGAGAAGCCAGGCGATGGGAGGTGGTGGACCTCGTCAAATATGACCAGCGGGAATAGGTTCCCTATCTCTTCGGCGCGGAGGTAAGCCGACTCATACGTAGCCACGGTCAGGGGGGCGATCGTGTTGGTGCCGCCACCGTATTCGCCTACCTTCTGTGAGAAGGATAACTCCAGGCGGCGCTTCCACTGATCCATGAGGTCTATTGTGGGTACGACCACGAGGACCGGCTTGTTGATCTCAACTACGGCCAGTATACCCACGTGGGTCTTCCCAGAGCCGGTGGGCATCACCACGACACCCCGTCGCCCAGCGCTCACCCATGCCTGGAGGGCTGCGACCTGGTACTCCCTTGGATGGGAGCTGGACTTCATTGGAGGGCAGGGAGGAGGGTCCATGACCTCATCATCGAATGGGATGGCGCTCTCTCGCAGGTATTCAAGCGCTTCCACATAATAGAGGGCCATGGCCCTGAAAGAGCCGAGGGACTTGTCCCAGACGGAGTGGGGAAGGCGCACGTCGCCGCTCAGGATAGTCCCCCTGTGATAGCGGAGGGTGAGCATCTCGAAGGAACACCATCAACCAACTGATAGAGCCAATCCGTCTTTAACTCTTTGGTCTTATCTTGGAGAGCAGTGAGGGAGCAAAGATGACCAATGCTGCTATGAAAGGGAGGATCGGCGCCAGTGCAAAAGCATCTTGGTAGCTGCCGCTGAGCTGGATGATTATCCCGAATGCAGTCGGTCCGATGAGCATGCCTACATCATTGCCCATCGTGTAGATGCTGGAGAGGAGGCCCCTGCTATGGAGGGGTGCATTCGTGAGGGCAAGGGTTTGCGAGCTGGGTATGTAGATACCTATCCCAAGGCCGAAGATCACAGCTGCCACATACAGCAATGGCGGCACTTCAAACATGTAAACGAGGAAAAAGGAGAAGGATATTATCAGTAGCCCGCCATAGGTAAGCGCCCGGGGGTTCCTGTCTGCGGCTCTGCCGGCGAGTATCCTCAGTGCCAGGCTTGAAACAGCCTCGATGGAGACAAAGATGGTTATTTGGAGGGGGCTGTAATTGAGCTCTGTGAGAAGCGCAGTGAGGAATGTCAAAAGGCCCATCCACGCGATAGCATACATTATAACACCAAAGAAGGCCAGGAGAAAGTTCCTCTCTGCCAGACCCTCCCAACTTGTCTTCTTCTGCACTGACCTTTTTGGGTCCTTGACGATCACCAGGGGTATGAGGAAGAGTAGGAAGAAGGCTGCTAACCCGAATGTCCCTACGAACCCTATCAGTTGGGCGATTACGCCGCTGAGGGCGGGACCGATGCTGAAGCCGAGGCCAATCATGAGGCTCCTCCAGCCCAAGGTCTCCCCCAGCTTGCCAGGCGGGGCGCTGTCCACGGCGCTAGCTATGGAGGATGGGACGAAGGCAGCCACGCCGGCTCCCTCGATCAGCCTTGCGACCATGATCCAATAGATGTTCTGTGAGAAGAAAAGAAGAGCATAGGCGGCGGATGCAAGAAGAAGGCCGAGCAGCATGAATTTGGTCCTGGAGCCCTTGTCGCTGAGCACCCCGAATGCCGGCCTGAGGAAGATGGCGGTTATGGATACGCAGGCGACTGCAAAACCAAGGAGGATGGGCGCTGCGCCGATGTCTACGGCGTACTGGGGTATCAGCGGCACCACAAGCTGAACGAGCGTGAAGAAGAGCATGCTCGCGATGTTGATGCGCCAGATGGATGAAATCACCGATACCCCTTCCAAACGGTAGAAAAAATACGCAGGCCGGATATATGCGTAGAGGTGCTATCCAGCCGTTCCCGAGGTCGAGGAAAGTTAAGGCGGATCCAATAGTGACTTTTATATCCCTAGTCGACCCCTATTTCTAATGCATCCGCTGGAGATCGGTGGTATGGGGAGTTCACTCGATGATCTATTTAAGAGAGTACTCAGCGCCAAGATCTTTGTAAACCGCGACCTTTTAAGGCCCGACTACATACCTGAAGATCTTCCCCACAGGGAGACACAGATCAAGAGGCTAGGAGCAATACTCGCGCCCGCCCTGATAGGCTCGAGGCCATCAAACATATTCATTTACGGAGTGCCAGGCACGGGCAAGACCGCAGTCACCCAGTACGTCTTGAAGAAGCTGGATACCGAGGGCAAGAACAATGGCGCATCGCTCAAGATCGCCTTCATAAACTGCAAGCACGACAACACGGACTACAGGGTACTCGCGGACGTGTGCGAGCAGGTAGGCGAGAGGGTACCGTTCACGGGGCTCGCGGTCTCTGAAGTCTACAAGAGGTTCGTCAAGCTCGCCGACGACTCGAAGAGTTCAATATTCGTTGTCCTTGACGAGGTCGATTCGCTCGTGAAGAAGGCGGGGGACGAGGTGCTCTACAAGCTTACCGGAGTGAACAAGCAGCTGAGCAGGGCAAGGGTGTCAATAATAGGCATAACGAACGATCTCAAGTTCACGGAGTACCTCGACCCGAGGGTCAGGAGCAGGCTGGGCGAGGAGGAGCTTGTCTTCCCGCCGTACAACGCCTCAGAGCTCGAGGACATCCTGAGGAAGAGGTCCGTCGCCTCCTTCTACAAGGGGGTCCTCGGGGCGGAGGTCATAAAGCTCTGCTCAGCCCTGGCAGCAAAGGAGCATGGGGACGCGCGAAGGGCGCTGGACCTACTCAGGGTTGCGGGGGAGCTCGCCGAGAGGAACGGGGAACTGAAAGTGACCGAGGACCACGTGAGACGGGCGCAGAAGGAGGTTGAGAAGGACAGGGTGGTCGAGGTCGTCAAGACGATGCCCCTTCATTCGAGGCTACTGATCCTCAGCCTGCACCTGCTGGAGAAGCAGAGCGGGAACGGAGGCACCACCGGCGAAGTCTACGAGGTCTACACAGGCGTCTCCAAGAATTTTAGCGTCGAGGCGCTGACGCAGAGAAGGATCAGCGATCTGATAAACGAGCTCGACATGCTTGGGATTGCCAACGCCAGGGTCGTTTCCAAGGGAAGGTACGGCAGGACGAAGCTGGTCAGGCTGAGCATATCAGACAGGAACCTCAGGGATGCCCTGCAAGAAGACTCGAGGATGACCTCTTACATCGGCAAGTGAGGGTCATGCCTGTCTTCAGAGTGCTGGCTGTAGCCGGAGGGGGCTTCTCGAAGGCAGTTGGTGGCAATGCGCCTATTGCTTTTGTCTACGCAGAAGGCATAAGGCCAAAGAGGCTGATCTTCAGGGAGGTGGAGATCGACGGGCTAGACGCGACCCCAAAGGTCTTAGAGGTCATCGAGGAGATCAAAGAGCGTGTGGATGCAGTCATGGCGCGTAGTCTTCCGATATCAGGTTTCAACCTAATCGATCCAAAGGCAATTTTTGAGAGAACAGGCATACCCACGGTATTTGTGCTCAGCGACAAGCCTGACGAAGAGGCCGTAGCCTCCGCGCTGAGGAAGCACTTCGGCGACTGGGAGGCGAGGCTCGAGGTTTTGAGGGGTGCTGGAGCAGTATGGGAATCCCCGGGCGATGATGGGAAGGTGCTGCTGGAGTGCTTCGGCATCTTGCCGGTAGATGCCTTCAGGGTTGTGAGGAGGCTCTCGATCTTTGGGACGTCACCAGAGCCCCTGAGGATCGCAGCGATGGCTGCGAGGGCAGTGAGCCGCTCTGCCAGATTCTGCCCCTAGACGAACTTCAGCGTTGTTGCCTTGAAGGTGGCTAGGTTCACCACGGGAACGACACCAGGCATCGGTTCTATACCCATGGAGAGCTGGTAGTTTGTCTGCGCCTGCCAGGTTCCGCAGTTTGCGACTATCACTCCCCGGTACTCGGTGACTCCCCATGTGTGGACGTGCCCCGCCTGGAAGACGTCAGGGACAGTCTCTATTACTAGGCGGTCCTGGTGCTCGGGAGCGAGCGGCGTCTTCTCGCCGTATATGGGCGCCAGGTGCCTCGACCTCAGCAGCTCCACCATGGCTTTCTGGGGTTCCTTGAAGCTGCAATTGGGGAGGGCGGGGATCGTGTCATCGAGGCTCCTTCCGTGTGTGAGAAGAAATGTTACCCCGTCGAGGTCTACGTACGCAGGATCACCGAGCATGACCACGTTCTTCATGGAGTATATTGGCCCTGCGTACTCCTTGTATATGGGGGGCGTAGGCATGGTCGGCCTACAGGCATCATGGTTGCCGGGTATTATGATAATCTTGATGTTTGGCGGGACCATTGTGAGGTACTCGGCAGCCTGTTCGTATTGCTTGTTCAGGTCCTTGACGAGCAGTTCTTCCTCCTGGTTCGGGTAGACGCCCACACCGTCCACCAGGTCACCAGCTATTATGAGGTACTTGGTCTTCACCGCTATCTCCCTAGTGGCCTCTTCGCCACTCTCGCCCCTGATCCAGTTTATGAAAGATTCAAAGTTTTCTTTCATGAAGAGCTTGCTGCCGATGTGGAGATCGGAGGTCATAACAGCGTACTCCTCCTTCCGCGAGTTGGCCGACCTTATCTTCGGCGAGATCTCCGGCCAGACTGCATCCTCTGCGATTATGCTCCGCCCGTTCTTGGTAAATCCCAAGACGCAGACGACCTCGTCCATGAGGAGCCTCGAGGCTTTCTCCTTCAGGTGGCTCTTGAAGATGACCTCTACTGAGCCCAGGGTGTCCTCAAGCGTCACCAGCGTAGAGCCTGTCTTAAATTCCCTCTTTGACATTACCATTCCAATTATCTTGACCTTCCGCCACTTGCTGCCCTCAATTATTGAGGATACGCCTGTTGCGTCTTTCAGATCCGCTCGGGATTTGAGGATCCGCTCGAGCGATTCGAACCTGTTGATGAAGTGGGCCTTGAAGTCGTTGATAGTGCCCTCGATCTGGACAGACTGATAGCCTGAGATCACCCTTACGCTCGGCGCATCCACCGCTGGGACTTCCTCTTGCTTCATTTCGCCAGGACGCCTATCCGCGTCGAGAAGGTCTTCAACGTGGCGCCCCTCGATTATGAACGGCTTCTCGGGCGCGATCTCTAGCATTTTGAGCAGGCGCCCAGCCACCAGCTCTGGGGACTTTGACCCCTCGAGCAATGAGAAGGCCTCCGGTGACACTTGGTATCCTGCGCCGATTATACTTTCGTACGCGGTTTTCAGAGACCCCCCCAAATGGCACTCCTCTAGAGAAGTAGTGGCGAGGTGATTCTTATCACTTTAGGAGCCCCAGCAATACGAGGAAAAGCCTTAATGAAAGGGGTAAGATAACATGGTCAGGGGTCATGCAGATGGAGTACCGAAGGTTGCAGATGAGCAAGGGTGGCTCCTTCCTTCTCTCCCTTCCAAAGGAATGGGTATTGAGGAGCAATCTCAAGGGGGGGGACGTGCTGAGGCTTGCGGAGGGGGAGGGAGGGGTGATCACAATCAGGGCAGAGGAATCGACAGAGTCCGAGAGAGGCGTCACCGAGACCATAAGGGAGGTAGATGGCCTCGAGCGGCAGATCCGCACATACTACCTCTTCGGAACGGACACCATAGTGATCGATCTAGGGAGAAGGATGACACCGGCGATCAGGGACCAGGTGAAGTCCGCTATCCAGAAGCTGATAGGGTTGGAGATAGTGGAGGAGGAGGCAAACAGCATGACTATCCAGTGCCTTCTCCAGCCATCATCCATGCCTATCAAGAGCACCCTGAAGCGCGCCTACATCCTAGCCGCGAGCATGCATAGGGAGGCAGAGCAGGCGCTGGTGCAGGGAGACGAGGAGCTTGCCCAGTCGGTCAGCAGGAGGGACGACGAAGTGGATAGACTCTACTTTTTGATTGTGAGGCAGCTCAGGATTGCACTCAGCAACCCCGAGGTTGCAGAGAAGCTGGGGGTGGGGCTGCCAGAATGCCTGGATCTAAGGATGGCTGCAAAGTACGTAGAGACGATTGCTGACCTTTCTTCTGCCGTCGCGCAGGCGGTTCCCAAGCTTGAGGGTAAGGAGGTCGGAAGGGAACTGATGGATGGTCTGACAAGGCTCAGCGGGGCAGCTTATAGGATCCATGAGGAAGCAGCCCAGGCCCTCTTCAGGCAGGATGTAAAACTTGCCGAGGTTGTCATGAACAAGAACTCCGAGCTTGTGGATGAGTTCGTCTCCGTTAACAAACTTCTGTCAAGCAGGCAGCCTGCAGTGGCAGCGCTGCTTGACTCGGTTACTATGTTCTTCTACCAGATCGGTTCGCATGGCATAGACCTTGCAGAGCTGGTCAGCGGAGCTAGAGCTTAGCGCTTCCGGCACAGATAGAGAAAAGGTAAATTACTCACCAGACTGTATCTTTTGGGAGGGGAGAACCTGTGAGGGAATTGGGCAGGCACTATGTCTTCGAGCTGTTTGGCTGCGATAGGGGGGCATTGGACGACCTTAAGGCCATAGAAGTGGCGATGGAGGAAGGTGCAGAGAAGGCAGGCGCCACGATCGTTGGCAAGGTGTTCCACAAGTTCGCGCCCCAGGGGGTCACAGGAGTGGTTATCATTGCCGAGTCGCACTTCTCAATCCACACTTGGCCGGAGCTTGGTTATGCAGCAGTGGACATCTTTACCTGCAATGAGATGACCGAACCCATGAAGGCTTACGATGTCCTGGTTAAGCTGCTCGCGCCAAAGTCATCCACTGTCATGGAGCTGAAGCGGGGAATTATGGAGGAGGGCGGAAGATGAGCCTCGGGTGGAAGTGGTTCATAGAGTACCAGACCCCGCACAGTGCCCATATGCACGGGATAAAGAAGATCATCCATAGCAAGGATACGAGGTTCCAGAAGATAGACATCGTGGATAGCTACGAATATGGGAGGATGCTTTTGCTGGACGGTAAGGTACAGTCAACCGTCAGGGACGAATTCATCTACCATGAGTCACTCGTCCACCCGGTCATGATTGCTCACCCTAATCCCAAGGACGTATTGATTATAGGGGGCGGGGAGGGAGGGACTTTGAGGGAGGTCCTTAAGCACCCGCAGGTCAGGAGCGTGACGATGGTGGACATTGACGCTGACGTGATTGAGAGCTCGAGGAAGTACATGCCCGAGCTCTCCTGCGGGGCTTTCAGCAATGCGAGGACAGACGTGATAGTGGCAGACGGGAGGAGGTTTGTCGAGAGTTGCGCTGGGAAGTTTGACCTGATCATCATGGACGTGACCGATCCCCTGGAAGGGGGGCCCGGGCAGCTACTCTACACAAAGGAATTCTACGAGAGCGCCCTTGCCAAGCTTAGAGCTGGTGGGATGCTGGTGACGCAGGCAACTTCGACTTATTACAGCATCCACTGCTTCGCGACACTCTTCAGGACCATAAAGAAGGTCTTCGGCAGGGCTGGGGGATATCATGTGTGGGTGCCAGCATACGACTCTTCCTGGGGGTTCGTTTATGGAACAAAGGGGCGGGATCCTAGGGGACTCGGAGCCGGCAATGTGGATCAGGAGATAAAAAGGAGGGGGATCCCGCTCAAGTACTACAGAGGCGAAGCGCATTCCGCTCTCTTTGCGCTACCAAAGGATGTAGTGTTGCAACTGGGAGAGCCGGGTAACGTTGCTACAGACTCCAAACCGACGTTTATGCCAATATGAAAAAGCTTTAGATAGCATCGGCGCATATTCTTCTTGAGCCGGGGTGGCTGAGCGGTTAAGGCGCCGGCCTTGAGATAATGCACTGGAGAGCCGGTTCCTCTTCTGGGGAGCAAGGGTTCGAATCCCTTCCCCGGCGCCATTTAATCAATAGAGAACGCCCTGAAATTGGAGCGAATGCATGATGGCTAGATGACGGATCTCAGCCTATCGAGGAGCCAATCTCTGTCTAGTGCCATAAGGAGCGGAGCCAACCTTGGTCCCCTCTCAGAACCCAAGAGAATCCGATAGATCAAGCTAAAGGCTTCACCAATCTCCAAGCCCAGGGACCTAGCAACATTGAAGATTTCATTCTGCAGGTCGTCCTCTTTGAGATCCTTCTCGAGCAGCTTGATGACGGCACCGATGAATGCCCTCTCTTCATCCGATTTTGGTTTGTAAGATGGAGCCTCGGTGGAGATCTGGAACTTCAGGTTTGGCGGCGCGTACGATTCCACCCAGTTCTTTGCATTCGTGAGGCGCGCCCTCATGTCCTCGCGCTCCTCCTCCGTAGCGGGTCTCCCGATGAGCTTGGAGAGATAGTCTGCTGACTTTGAGATGATACCTCCAGATGTGAAGAGACCCTCGAGCTGCACCATGTAGACGCAGAACCGGTATGGTATGCGCCCTGGTTGCGAAGAGTGGTTGGTGACTGTGCAGATCTCGTAGAGATCCCTCATGTACTTTATGCTCTCATTCCCAGAAGGGGGTTCGCTGCCATAATATATGCGCTCGAGCCTGTCGAAGTTGTCGACGAGATCGGGAATCCTCTCCGGAAGGAATGAAACGTGCCTCATCAAATCAGCAGAAAGGATTAGGTACCTTAGCGGCTCGGGAGGGGCGATCCTCAGCCATTCTGTCGGCGTGAATGTTATGCCCTTGTGCGTCTTCATTGCGCGGTCGCCCAGCGTCAGCCATTCGTATGAAACCCGCAATGGCCCGCGGTAGCCAAAGATCTTCGAGCAGACCTCGAGACCCATGTCGTATGCACCGTCCTTGACGCAGTGGTCCTTGCCGGCTGGCTCGCACGTAACCTTGAAGACAGCCCACTTGGCAGCCCAGTCCACCCTCCAGCTGAGCTTGAGGCGGGTTCCGCTTATGCTGCCTGTGCCCTGGTAGCCGCAGCTCGTGCATAAGTAGCTTACCTCATCCTTTCTGAGGTCCCATGATGTGACCCTGTTGGGTGCGACCTCTTTCTTCTTTGAGGCGATCTTGCCACAGTTATCGCAGACCACCATGACCGGGTTCCAGTCGTCGGCGGAATTTTCACCTTCCTCCTGGATGAACCGTTTCCTGATTATCCTGAGCTCGTCAAGGCGTGCGAGGACTGTCCTGATCGCGTCCTTCATCTCCTTCTGCTGATACAGCACGTGGGAGTAGATCACGTTGGGGGAGAGCCCAAGACGGCTCTGGCACTGCACGAACTCGTCAGCGTAGTGCACTGCATAGCTCTCATGGCACCCAAGCGGGTCGGGGACATCTGAGAGAGGCTTGCCTATGTTCTCCTCAAAGCCAATTGGAACCTTTACGCCTACAGGGATGGACTTGATGGGGTCATAGGAGTCGATTATGAAGTTGAAAGTGGATTCAAGCCCGCGACGCGTCAGTTCCTTCTGTATGGCGCTGCATATGAATTGCTCGCGCTCTGCGCCAATGTGGATCGGACCCGAGGGGGTCTTGCCGGTGTGGACGACTATCTTCTCGTCCCCGCGCCCGATTATCTCGTCAGCGATGCCTTTTACCCAATGACCCTCTGACATTGCCATGCCTCACAGGCGGGAGGCGAATCGCCTCCTTACTTCCTCGCATCCCCCATTTTTCTTTGCCAGAATCACGTCAAATGGCGACAGCTCCCTAGGGAGCGTCTGGATGTCCTTCATAATGCATTCCCTGATTATGTCCTTCGCTGCAAAGAGGGCCTTGTCGTTGATCTCTGCATCTGCCATGTCCGCCATATGCACTAGGAGTGCCTCTATCGTGCGCGGCTCAATCGGGCTCCCGTCGCCATGGTGCGCCGCAACGGCATGAATAACATCAAGGGGGAACTTCCTGCTGTAGAGCTCAGCAGTGATAAGAGTGAGGTGATCGAGCCTCTCGCCTAGCTTGGAACTAGAGTATTTCCCCGGGTAAATCATCGAGTAAGTCACGTGCTTGAAGATGTCGTGGAGGAGAGACGCTGCGATGACCACGTCGCGGTCCACATTCACACCATAAACCTGTTCCATAACATCTGAAAGGCTGAGAGCGATTCTCACCGTCGATAGCGTGTGAGTAATGAGCCCGTTCTCGTATGAGTGGTGCCGCCTCTTGCTCGCTGGGGACTCTCTGAAGCTCGTTGACTTGGATTCTGAAGTGTCTATCATGGACAGCCTCGGCTCCTTGATTAAAGCAATAACCCTATCCTTAAGGGCCTGATCCTTTATATCATTGGCAACATTCAACAAGGCATCCTCTTTCATGGACCCCACCGCCATGGATGGAATGAGGGATTGGGATATTTAAATTAGAACGTCAAGGGAGGCATGTTTTTAAGAGTGGGGGCGGCAAAAAGTTACTGCGAGCGGGGATTCCCAAGCCAGGTCAAAGGGGTAGGACTGAGGCTCCTATGTCGAAGGACTTCGTGGGTTCGAATCCCACTCCCCGCACCAATTATCGCAGAAGCTTTTAGAAAAAAAAAGAACAGATGCAAAAGCAGCGAAAGCACCCAATATTACCCAGGAAGCTTTGAGGGCATAAATGTCGCTGCCCGCTTATCTCTGAACAATGGCGTTTTGACTGAGGGTTGATTGAGTCCACAAAAGCAAATAAGTAGTTAGCGGACAAATAAAAAAAATGGTTGTTGACGGTGTCGAGTAAGAAAGAGGTCCTGTTCAAAGAAGTTTACGAGCTCATTCCCGATGCACTTGTGATCTGCAGCCTGAGCGGAAGGATCATAGACTGCAACCAGACGACGGTCCGCCAGTTCGGCTTGAAATCGAAATGGGAACTGATCGGTACCGTCATTTATGACTGGGTGGCGGAGAGGGAGCGGAACAGGGCAGCAGAGAGCCCGACCCTAGGGCTCACGGAGGGAGGAAAGAAGGCAGTAGAGTACCCATTCCTTAGGGTTGACGGCTCGGAGTACTTCGCAGAGCTTTCGGTGATACTTATCACAGATGAAGCGGGAAACCCCACTTCAAAGGTTGCAATCATCAGAGATATCGGCGACAGGAAAGTAATGGAGGAGGAGCTCGAAGAGACTAGGGAGACCATAAGGGCACTTTTGAATGCACCCCCCGACACCGCCTACCTCATAGACAAATTCGGAAGGGTATATGCCGCCAACGAAACGGGCGCACGTGTCTTAGGCAAGCGCGCCAATGATCTTGTGGGGTTGAATTACTTCCGACTTCTCCCTGCCGATCTGTCACGCGCTAGGAGGGATCAAGTCAATGAAGTCTTCCAGAACGGACTCCCCTTGCGCTTTGAGGACCAGCTGGGTAGGAGGTTTTACGAGATTACAGTCTACCCCGTTTATGGGCAGAGGAGGAAGGTCACGAGGGTGGCGCTCTTTGCGAGAGACATCACCGAGCGGAAGGAGATGGAGGAGGAGCTTGAGCGCTACTCGGAGCATCTGCAGGAGCTTGTTGAGGAGAAGACCAAGCAGCTGCGCGATGCTGAGAGGCTAGCGGCAATCGGCGAAACAGCGACCATGGTGGGCCACGATCTGCGCAACCCGCTCCAGGTCATAATAAACACGGTCTTCCTTGCGAGGACAGAGGTCGAAGAGGCGCCCGAGGACTTCAGGAAGAAGCTTGATGAGTACAGCATCCCCGGGATGTTCGATTCCATAGACAAACAGGTGGACTACATGAACAAGATCGTCTCGGATCTCCAGGACTTCGCGAGGGACATGAGCCCCAGGATAGTTAGGAGCGACCTCAATGACCTCATAAAGGACGCACTACCGTCGTCAATGCCAGCCAATATAACCATAAACAAGCAGGCCTCGATTGATAGTGCCTTCTTTGATCCATATATGATGAGGCGTGTAATGACCAATCTGATAACGAACGCTATACAGGCCATGCCAGACGGCGGCGAGCTCACCTTGAGGGTTTTTAGCGAAGGGGATTATACCTTCATCCAGGTCAAGGACACAGGCGTGGGAATACCCGAGGAGTTCAAGCCCAAGCTCTTCAAGCCTCTCTCGACAACGAAATCAATAGGCACAGGAATGGGCCTGGCAGTCGTCAAGAGGTTTGTTGCGGCGCACAACGGCACTATCGACGTCGAGAGCGAGGTCGGGAAGGGGACCACATTCATAATCAAGCTGCCTGCCATGCCTATGCAGGAAAATGCAGCAAAGAGCGCGAGTGCATAAAGGATTGAACTATGAAGGCACTCGTGGACAGGCTTGGCATTAAGCCCAACAGCAGGGTGTGTTTGATCCGACCAAACCCCGAAGTTGTTGCGGCATTGAGAGAGAGCGGCATGCCGGTATCCCTAGTCGATGGGGTTGATGGAGGATGCAATATTATTCTTTACTGGGCTGTGTCCCAAGAAGGCATTGGAAGGGAGCTTGAGATCCTGCGACATAGGATCGGGCATTCAGGCAGGATATGGGTGATCATTCCGAAGAAGGAGGCTGCGGAGAAGCGCGGAGCGACGCTAGACTGGAGTGTGATCCAGAAGCAGATACTGGAAGAAACAGATCTGGTAGACAACAAGGTTGCCTCAATAGGCGAGGAGGAGTACGGGACCCAATTCGTCATCAGAAGGTCATTCATGGAAAATTCAGCGCACATAAAAAAATAATAAGGTTAATAGGGAAGCACGGTTTCTTGCAGTTAGGCAGGAACCAAGAGTCTTCTATTGAGTCTTGTTCTTGTTATCAATAGAGTAAGAGGTGAAAGAAATATGGCAAGTCGCGAAATGAATAAGGCAACTTGCGCAGATTGTGGTAAGGAATGCGAAGTTCCATTCAAACCGGATGGAAAGAGACCAGTATACTGCCGCGAGTGTTATTCAAAGAGAAGGCCACCACGCAGATTCTAGGGCGTGTCCAAGGTAACTGGCACTAACAATTAGTTTGTTTTTTTATATCTTTAATTTCTCTCGGATTCAGTTTAAAAGCAAGCCAAATTATTGATTTAGCAGAGGGTTTGATTTGGAGATAAAGACCATTGAGGAGACCCTGAAGGAAATATTCGAAGGTTACAACAGGAGACCTAAAAGCTGGCGGATAGCATCTGACTTCAGGGGAAATTCTCTGGTTATTGGCCCCGACGACGGTTACAGGCTCAAGACTATGATGATAAACCCTTATGAGAACATTGGGGTTGGAGCCAGGATCGATGATGGCGAGGAGTTGGGGCGGTCGATGGGGGAGAACGCACCATGCGGGTTCAGACCGATAGATGCCGACATGACGCAGAGTGTGCTTTCCTTGATGTCCAATTCCCAAGCAGATGCGGAGAAGCGGGAGATGATCAGAAGGGTGCTCGCCATAGACCCTGTCCCAACATGGAGCCTAGGTGGCGATAGGACTGGGGCAGTGGTTGGAGGACCCTTCATAGCACATCCGGACCTGAGGATGGTATCAAAAAAGCAATCAGAACTCGATCAAAAGCTCGAGCTTGAGCTGAACAGGCTTTTCTGCGCAAGGTACCCCATGCGCGCCTCGGCATACAGGTAACTTGCGGGTAAAAAGGTTTAACTTTTCTGCAAGCAAGTATTAGTCGGAGCGAGGTCCATGGAAATGGTCCTGCTTCGTGTTCAGTCACCGGAATTGAGCGTTTCCAAGGTGAGCTCCAGCTGATGTTTAGTATATAAAAACCAAAGTTTTACAAACTAAAAAGCACGAGCATAAAAATAAAATTAGACCAAAGAATGGTGCTTCCCATGCGGTGCAAGTCCTGCGAGAAATGGTATGGAGCAGAGGATGACGATTATGGTCCGTGCAGTATCAAGCATGCGCGAGGAGATAAGAGGTATATAACCCACGGCGAACACAAGTGCGATGAAATTTACAAAGATCTTCCCGAGTGATTACTATGGAGATCAGGAGAGCAGACTCCCAGGATTATGGGGCGCTTGCGGCCCTCACGGAACTGGAGGGATGGAATTATTCGGTGCAGGACTTCTCAGACATGCAGGCTACGGGATGTACGACTACCTTCGTTGCTGTAGGCGAGGGCAGGATCAAAGGCATGATTACAGTGATGGATTATGGGCGGGTGGGCTGGATCTCCAACATGCTAGTGGAGAAGGCATCGAGGGGGAAGAAGCTGGGCGGCGATCTCCTTGAGGAAGGCATCAAAGCGCTTGGGGAGAAGCAGACCATCACGCTCTTCGCCTATATGGACGCCAAGCGCTTCTATCTGAGGCACGGCTTCAGGTGCGACAGGGATTTCCCGCTGGTAAGGTTCATCGGGGGCAGGAAAGGCTCCGCAAGGGAGGGAGGGAGCATCGAAGAAGTCTTCGCAATGGACGAGAAATGTTTCGGGTTCAGTAGACGAGGGCTTCTGAGGGTGTTAATGGGTAAAGGCAGGACGCTGCTTCCATTAAGCGGGGCGGGATACGCCATTGTGAGACCGGATCCGAGAGAGGCCCTAGTCGGACCCGTCGTCGCCGAGGAGAAAGGATCGGGCATGGATCTCCTTTACGCAGGCTTCAATATGCTAGGTGCCGGCTCCCTTGCAGTTGTGCCTGATGGAAAGATCGATGGCGTTGAGGAGGTCATCCGGGTCAGCAGGCTGTTTCTAGGGGAGAGGCCTTCTACGGATTTTGCCAGGGTATTCGCCTTTGCCGGGCTGGAGTTTGGGTGAAAGCTAATGCAAATATACAACACGAGGACGAGGGAGAAAGAGGAACTGATGACCCAGACCCCGAATGTGGTGAAGGCATATGTGTGCGGCCCCACGGTCTACGATTACAGCCACATTGGACACGCGAGGACCTACGTCAACTTTGACGTGCTCAAGAGGTACCTTGAGGCTACGGGGTACGAGGTTGTCCACATCCAGAACTTCACCGACGTGGAGGAGAAGATAACCGACAAAGCCAGAGAGGAAGGCGTGGACCCCACGGCTTTGGCCAACAAGTACATAGGGGAATACTTCAAGGACATGGATGCGCTCAACGTAAAGCGGGCGACCAGGTACCCGAGGGCTTCTGAGTACATAGGAAGGATCATCGAGATCACGAAGTCGCTCGTCGCCAAAGGGTACGCCTACCAAGCGGGGGATGCAATATACTTCGAAGTCAGCAAGGCAGGAGGCTACGGCGAGCTTATCGGTAACCTCAAGGGGGCGCTCGCGGACAAGGTAGACAGGACGACAGTCAAGAAGGACCCCTTCGATTTCGTGCTATGGAGGGAGGCCAAAGAGGCCGAGGAGGGGTGGGAGAGCCCCTGGGGGAGGGGAAGGCCAGGGTGGCACACGGAGTGCGTCGCCATGGCAATGGACAGCCTCGGCGAAGTGCTGGACGTGCACTGGGGCGGGAAGGATCTGATATACCCGCACCACGAGTGCGAGGCCCTGATTGCAAAGGCACTCACAGGCAAGACTTTCGTGAGGTACTGGATGCACAACGAATTCGTGCTCCTAAGAGGCGAGAAGATGTCAAAATCGACCGGCAATACAGTCCCCATACACGAGATCCTAAAGAGGCATAGCGGAGAGGCGCTGAGGACGCTACTCCTCTCAAAAGGGTATAGGGAGAAGATCGATTTCTACGATGGCGCTCTCGACGAGGCGGAGCAGAAGCACGCCCGAATAAAGATGGCGGCAGAGCAGGCTAGGAAGGTCGGCGCGGGCGACAAGATGAGCACTTGCGTCAGAGATTATGCAGGAATGTTCTTCGGAGCAATGGATGACGACCTCGAGACTGGAAAGGCTATGGCCGTCGTAGAGCACTTGTCGGAAGAGCTCCTGAGTGGCCGCCCAGGGAAGGATCTCAGCGGTGCTGCCAGAATATTCGATGCTGTGGAGGGCGTGCTTGGAATAAGGCTCGGCTAATCCACGTCGACCCAGTAGTCGCCTTTTTCAGTGAACTCCTTCTTCCATATGGGAATCTCATGCTTTGCATGGGTGACTGCTAGCCTCAGCGTCTCGAAAGCGACATCACTCCTCTCGGTCGCTATTACCACGTAAAGGACCTCTTCACCGGGGGAGAAGGTTCCATACCTGTGGCAGAGGGCGACATCTAATACACCATTTATGAGGGAGAGGGCATTCGCCATATCTCCGAGGGACCTGCGTGCGGCCTCCTCGTAGACCTCATACTCCAAGTGATCCACAGCATCGCCCTCATGGGTTCTTGGGCGGATGATCCCCGTGAAAGTCACGATAGAACCGCAGTTCTTGCCCTTAACGCTCTCTCTTATGGTGCTTATCAGTCTGGCCAGGTCCACCTTATCCTCCTTTTTGGCGAGAACCCCTATAGGCATTGCAATCACACATGTGTAAGTTCCCAAAGGGGTTAAAATATCTGCACCCAGTTTAACAGGCATGGGCTGTTGCCTTGATGACATTAGATGAGGTCGCCAAAGAGCTTCACTACAAGAGAGAGCTTCTTGAGCTGTTGAGCCGGGCTTATGGCAGCAGGACCATGAAGATCCTCGAGGCGGTAAGGAGAGCACCTAGAGAGTATGCCATGCGGGTAAACATGCTCAAGGCTTCCCCAGAAGAGGTAGTGCTTGAGCTAGAGGGTATGGGTGTCTCCTGCAGGAGGTCGCTGGCGCTTGATGAGGCGGTGCTGATCGATGTGCCTGATCCCCATGAGGTGCAGAAGAAGGGGAAGCAGGTGGTGGCTGAGAAGGGCGCCGCTGAGAGCGTCATGATGGGGAGCAAGCTGTACGGTCCGGGCATATTGAGGACGGACAAGTACAGAGTTGGCGAGCCAGTCTATGTGACGGACATCTACAACCACGTTGTTGCCAACGGGATTGCCAAAGCTCCGCCCAAAACTGACAGCAGCAGGGCACGGGGGATAGCAGTGGATATAAGGGAGAGCGTCTACCGGCTGCCGTCGATTAGGGAGAGCGAACTCTTCAAGAAGGGCATGATCAGGGAGCAGAGCCTACCAGCCATGATTACATCAAGGGTTCTCGATCCGCAGATGGGCGAGACGGTGGTGGATATGTGCTCCGCCCCAGGGGGGAAGTCCTTGCATTTGGCGCAGCTGATGGGTGGCGAGGGGATCATCTACGCCTTCGATCACTCGGAAAAGCGGATAAATGCATTCAGATCTGAAATAGCCAGGCTTGGAGCCACTAACATTAAGGTCTTATGCTCCGATTCAAGGTACCTTGACAGGGACTTCCCAGGTCTAAAGGCCGACAGAGTTCTCGTTGACCCACCATGCTCGGCGCTTGGTGTGAGGCCCAAGCTCTACGAGGACGCCAGAGTTGAGGAGGTAAATGGGTGCACTAAGTACCAGAAGCAGTTCCTAAAGACAGCAAGCAGGATCGTCAGGGACGGGGGGTCGGTGGTCTACTCGACGTGCACGCTGACCATCGAAGAGAACGAGGACGTTATGAAGTATGCCGTAGAGGATCTTCGGCTTGAGCCAGAGACACAATCGATAAATATAGGCGAGGAGGGGCTTGGCGGAGCCATGTTCGGGAAGGCGCAGAGGTTTAGCCCAGATATTCTTGAGACGCCAGGTTATTTTATAGCGAAATTCATAAAGAACTAGGTCTATCGACCTTCACAATGCACTTAGGAGTCTATTTCTTGTCAGGTGTTTGTGCCTTCTTGCGTAGGAAGATGATACGCCGGGCATGGAGTCTGGATGATCTTGCTGGAAAATTTTCATGGGGAAGCCTTCTGCGTCGCCATGGAAAATATCGGTTTGCTTCTCCGCTTTAGGTAAATATAAATAATGTTTTAACATTTTCTTAATAGCATGGGAGATCCCAGGGTATCTGACTTTTTGGCGCTCCTTGAAGTTGCCAAGACGAACAGCTTCAGCAGCGCAGCAAAGGGCCTGCAGACGAACCCCGTCAACCTGCTCAATCGCATCAACAAGCTGGAAGGCTATTTCCAGACAAAGATCTTCACGAGGACAAACAGGGGCGTATTCCTGACCAAAGATGGCGAGAAGATAGTCGAGATCGCAAGGGCAGTAGTCGGCCTTCTCTCAAGTACCAGACCTTCAGAAGCGCCTACACCGGAACGCACCGTAAGGATAGGTGGCTCGATGATAGCTGGCGAGTACATACTACCTTGCGTGATAAGCAATTACAAGATGGCCAACCCTAATATGAAATTTGACCTCGAGATCCTGAAACCACATGCCATGCTTGAGAAGCTGGAGAAGGGTGAACTGGACTTGATCTCATACATCAAGCAGCGCGGGGAGCCACGTTCTGATGAAGTCGAGATAGCAAAAGACAGGCTCGTCGTAATTGCGCCCCCCAAGCACGAGCTGTTGGGAAGGGAGGGGCTGAAGTTGCGCGAGATCCTAAAGCACCCGCTGATCATGTATGAGCCCGATCACGAGTTCGCGGAGGTAGTGGAAGATTTTCTCATCTCAAACGGCGTGAAGGCGAAGAGCCTCGAGGTAAAGATGCTACTTCCGGATCCTGCTAGCGTCATCGCCTCAGTGTCCGAGGGGCTGGGGCTGAGCCTGTGCTCCGAGATCATTGCCAAGAAAGCCGAGCGGGCCAGGCTGGTAGGGATTGTCAACCCAGAGGGGGCAACCGGGGGGCGATATTCCATATACATAAAGAGAGGCGGGGAGCCGATGGACGAAGCGCTGAACAGTTTCTGGGGATATGTCGAGAAGATGTCTGAGAGGTTCAAAGGGAACCTACCATGCATGCTAAAGATGCTTTATCTATGAGGGTTTTGCAGCAGCACCCGTTTCATCTATATTCTTCTTGCTGTAGACCTTCCTCTTCAGAGTGTGGCCACAGACCTGACAAACGGTCGATTTCAGAGACTTCTGGTAAGTGGCGCCACAGGCTGGGCAGTAGAGGAACCACCAGAACTCCTGGGAGATGCCCTTAGTCATCATTGGCCGGAAGTTTAGCCCGAGCATATTACAAAGGTTCTGGAGGCTGTAGTCATCGCTGACCACAACCGGGTCAGAGCCTTGCATCTTCAGCTCGAGGGCCAGAGCTGCGACCTCCAAGTCGGTCTCGGAAAGGACCGAGAGATCACCTGTCGAGCCTGCCCTGCTTTTGACTATGCCCTTGTAGTATTCATTGGGAGCCTTTACCTTAAGCCGTCCAGAAATCAGGGAAAGGTCTGTTGCTGCTTTGGTCCTCTTACCAAGGAGTTCAATGGAGACGCGTGGCGTGATGAAGTGATCGCCGTCTATGAGGCGTGGATTGAAGCCATATATTATGGCGGAGGTGTCGAGCACGAAGGTCTGACGCTTTTTGTCGACCATTGTCAGGCCTCAAAACCGCACGTGATTTTTTCTCTGATCCGCTGGTAGAAAAATTCAGAATTGTTCACCCTGATGAATACGGCCTTTTTCTCAGATTTCTTTATGGTGACAGGTTTATCGTATTCAAGCTCAGCCGTGGTCTGGCCATCTAGCACGGCAATGCCTTCAAAACCTTCTGGGAGAACAGTGATCTCGAGGCTGCTCGATACTGGAAATATCATCGGGCGTATTCCAGCCGAGAGCGGGCATATGAACACAACCTCCAGGACATCCAGCTTGGGATCGATTATGGGACCGCCTGCGGAGAGAGCATAAGCCGTGGAACCGGTGGGGGTCGAGACAATTACGCCATCCGCCTTCCCGTGGTGGAGGAGGACGCCGTCCTTCTTCACCATGAGGGAGAGTATTTTTGAGGGCTTCGACGTTGTGATCAGTACTTCGTTTAGGGCATCGGGTAGTTTAAGGCCGTCGAATCGGGGGGTGAGCTTTGTCTTATACTCCAGGTAGTACTTCCCTGCCAGTACCTTCTCCAATGCATCTTTTGCCAACTCTGGAGTCGTCTCGCAGAGGAAACCAAGAGCACCAACCTTTACACCAAGTATTGGTGTCTCGCCAACCACCTGTGCAGTCCTCATTATAGTTCCATCGCCTCCCACGACTACAATGAGGTCAGCTTTAATCTCGTTGGGGGAGGATGATTTTGCCCCTATGACAGTCTTTGGAAGCGCGCCTGTATGGAGGACCTCGATCCCTCTAGATCTCAGGAATTCGCCCAAGCCCTGGGCGACGTTGGCGGCCTCTTGGGAATTAAATTTTGTTATTATGTTGACGCAAGAGAACCTCAAAGAGCACCACCGCTCATTTAAAAAAGTAGGGCTTTCCAAGTCAATAACGATTGCGGTGAAAATCCTTGCATGGCTAGATAATCCGCAGATTATTGCAGTTCTCTTATCAATAAAGCATAAGACCAACAACCGAACTTATGGCACTTGCTTGATGCATTACTTGTCGTTCAGCAGTTTCTATATTCACTTCCCCCGATGCAGGACCGAAAAATGTCAGGTGACTGCAATTGCACCAACTGGGCAGACCTGCACACATTTCATGCACCTTGTGCACAGATTTAACCAGACAGCAGTTATGCGCCAGATCTGTGGATCATATGGGTCCTGCCTAATATCCATGGTCTCGTGCATCAGCAAGATCGCTGGATCGCAGGCTCTCAAACACTTCCCGCAGTCCCTGGGATCGACCTTACTTCCCCCGTCGCCACATTTTGAGTAATCCACTATTACTTTCGGACTTTTTTTGGGCATCATTCAGTACTGCAACCCCGGAAACTGCTCTCTTGGAACCATCTGTATCGAGTCATTCTTGCAGGCATGACGGCATACACCACACCCGAAGCACTTCCTAAGGTCCACCATCACTCTTTCCTGAGATGGTATGTACCTGAGGGCTGAGAACTGGCACATGGACACACACGATTTGCATCCCTGGCATTTGTCGGGGTCGATTGCCGCGACGTACTCTGCCTTATAGACGGAATTCAGCCCGAAATCCTGCCTCAGTCTCAAGCCGCCACACTCGGGGTTCTCGCAGGAGCATATGGCATTGATGTAGGGCACGGGCTGGAACCACACCGATGCGACATAGCCCTTGCGGTTGTGCTGCTCGATCCTCTTTATTGCCTCATCCCGGTCTAGCCGGTAGACGTTGTTCTTAGGGATGAAGCGTGGCAGCTTCTCTATAACGCCGGAGAGGACGCCGAAGTTAATGCAACAGGCTTCCTTCACGCCCCTCTGCATCCACCTGCACATGCAGTAATTTTCAATGATGGGCTCAGCTGCTAAGTTGCCAAGTATGATCTTCGCGTCTTCCAGCGGGATGACCTGCCCGAAGTGGCCATCGGCTCTGACGGCGTTCCTGTTCTTGCTCTCGCTGTGGATCATCTTCTCAGCATTCCACCGCAGGACCCGACCTATGATGGGCAACTGCAGCTTGTAACCTACGTCGATGGACGATATTCCCATGATCTTTCGGATGTATACCTGCTCGAATGCCCTCCACTGTTCGGTTTCGTACTCTGCAATGTTCATTTCTTTTGCAAGTTCATTCGAGTAGTTCTTGGCGTTCATGTACCATTTTCCGCCGGCTCCATGCTTCATGCACCACTTGCACAACTTTCAATACACTCCACAAAAAATTGTCGAGCCGCTTACAAGCACTCACTCCCATGACAAAGAATATAAGGATTCTGAAGAGGGGGAGTTGTGATAATTGAAGGAAGATATTCAAACTATCAATCCCGGATTGGCCATTTATGAGCGAGAAATGGGCAACTATTCCCGATGAGAAGACCATCAAAGAGACTGTGGATTTCCTCAGAAATAGGGGCATAAACGTTATAGCAGTTGGGACTGGAGCCGAAGCCATGGAGAAGCTTAAGGATATTATTCCGGTGGGAGTGGAGGTGATGGTAGGATCGTCGACAACGCTGGACGAGATCGGCTTCAAGGACTACCTGAAATCGGGTAGACATGGTTGGAAGAGCCTGAACGATGAAATAAGGCATGAGAATGATGATTCCAAGAGGGGAGACATGAGGAGGAAGTCAGTCACCGCAGAGTACTTCTTGGGAAGCGTGAATGCCATCTCACGTGATGGTGAGTTGGTAGCGTGCGACAAGACAGGCTCCAGGACGGGGGCTTACCTTTACGCCGCAAAAAACCTCGTTCTTGTTGTAGGTGTGCAAAAAATCACTCAGAACCTCCATGAAGCATTAATGCGCGTCAAGGAGTATGTCTTTCCTTTGGAGGATGCAAGATCAAAAAAGGCATACGGGATCCCAAGTGCAACTAATAAGTGGATCATAATTGAGGGTGAAGTTGTTAAAAACAGGATAACATTGATTCTCGTAAGAGAGAAGTTGGGGTTTTAGCATATCCTTGCGAGCCATGGTTGCATGCGAATCAATAATTTTACAGCCAACCGAAGATGATGACTCAAGGGTCAATATGGACGATGGATTGGCTCACCAAACATCTTCAGGACATATTATTATCCTTTAGTTGATATTAAGATAAGATTTATTTAGTTAGTTACTACTTACTCAATCTTGAAAGGATGTAAGCATAAATGTCGGTTAAACCGGTTGAGTTGGGCGAGCTTAAAGATGGTAGCTTCGTGGTCATAGACAACATTCCATGCAGGGTCGTTTCTCATGACAAGTCCAAGACAGGAAAGCACGGATCAGCCAAAGTCAGGATCGTAGCAATAGGCATATTTGACGGTTTTAAGAGGAATATAGTCGGTCCAGCGGACCAGAGGGTTGATGTCCCCTTGGTCGAGAAAAGGGCAGCCCAAGTCATCTCCATCATGCCAGATACAGTCCAACTGATGGATCTCTCCAATTATGAAACCTTTGAGGTCAAAAAACCAAATGATGAGGAGATCCTCTCTAAGCTTGTGTCGGGCGCTGAGATAGAATTCTGGGACATCCTCAACGAGAAGCACATCGTCAGAGTCAAGTAAAGGTTTTTTGCCCATTATTATTTATCTTTTTGAAAGCGTTCCATAATTTCCTGGCAGATCAATTATAGTGCAAATATGGAACAACGTAACATATTACGCTACAGGCACAATTTGATGATTGCCGTAAAAGTTGGGGATGCTTCAAAGTATTTTAGTGTCTTGGATCAGCACGATAAGGCTTTCCGCATAAGGCAAGTGATAATATCAAGTCGAATAAGCATAGTTCTAAAATGTTTTTTAAGGAGCGGACTGATTGTTTAAACCATCAGGTGTGCAAGATGGTCCTTGACAGCCTTAGCGGCGCCCTTGGCAGTGCGATAAAGAAAGTCCTTAGGGCTCCAGTTGTGGATGAGAAGGTAGTGAAAGAGCTGATCAGGGACATCCAGAGGGCGCTCCTCCAGTCTGATGTGAATGTAAAGCTCGTGCTGGAACTGTCCAAGAACATCGAGAAGAAGATCCTTGAGGAGGACCTCCCACCAGGGATTACCCGCAGGGAGCTAGCAATCAAGGTCGTCTACGACGAGCTCGTGGGGCTCTTAGGCGGGGACAAGCCTCAGCTGCCAAAATATCCGAAGGGAAGGACGACCATAGTACTGCTTGTAGGAATACAAGGGTCGGGGAAGACCACGAGTGCTTCCAAGCTTACTTTTTACTTCAAGAAGCAAGGGCTGTCGATGGGGCTGGTGTGTGCCGACAACTTCAGGGCAGGGGCTTACGACCAGCTCAGTCAACTTGCAACCAAAGCTGGGGCTGAGTTTTATGGCGACAGGACGAACAGTAACGCCGTGGATATAGCAAAAAATGGTGTCAAGGCATTCAAGGAGAAGGGAATCGAGGTCATAATAGTCGATACTGCAGGCAGGCACAAGAACGAGAGTGATCTCCTAAGTGAGATGTCCCAGATAGCTGAGGCAGTGAAGCCCGATGAGATTATGCTCGTCCTTGACGGCACAATCGGCCAGCAGGCGATGCAGCAGGCTGAGGCGTTCGACCAAACGACAAAGATAGGCACAATATTCCTTACCAAGCTCGACGGCTCTGCCAAGGGAGGTGGCGCACTCTCCGCAGTGGCGGCAACCAAGGCACCAATACGGTTCATAGGCACGGGCGAAGGCATGGAGGAGATAGAGGTCTTCAGCCCAGGCAGGTTCGTCAGTAGGCTCCTTGGGATGGGTGATATCGAGGCGCTCGTCGAGAAAGTCAACGAGATACAGTCCACCACTGTAGGCAAGAAGAGCATGACCGCCATAGCCTCTGGCAGGTTCACGCTGAAGGATCTTTACGCGCAGATGCAGACCATGAGGAAGATGGGGCCTCTTAGCAAAGTCCTGCAGTCAATACCAGGGATGGGCATGAACGTCCCCAAGGAAGCCATGGAGGTCTCGGAGGTCAAGATGAAGAAGTGGATGGTTATAATGCAGTCCATGACCGAGGAGGAGCTCACGGATCCCCAGATCATAGACGGCTCGAGGGTAAGGAGGATCTCGAGGGGGTCCGGTACTGCACCCAAGGACATTAAGGAGCTACTTGACCAGTACAGGATGAGCAAGAAGTTCATCAAGCAGTTCGTCACCAAGCAGAAGAGGATGCCCAGCATGAAGGACTTCACGAAGAGGTGATATTTTTGCGGGAGCTAGCGCTGCTTGCACCCTCTTCGGCGATCTCATCGGATGAGACAGGCTTTGTAACCAGGTTTGTGGTTGGGGCGCTCCTTGTCTCACACGGCGCGAGGAGGGATGTCAGGGTCACTATCTTCTTCGACGGTAGCAGGTGCGTCAGCTTCGAGGGGGGAAGCATGAGGAACGTGAGGCCAGACGAGCAGTCCCTTTCGGGGATTCTGAAGGCAGGGCTGAAGAAGATCGATGGAAGGGGGTCCGGAAGGATCATGCAAGGCATAAACGCCTACACGAAAAAGCTCGATGACTATCTGGACGACATAAGATCCATGAAGGTCTTTTATAGGGGCGCTGGAGGGAAGGATGTGAGCCTGGAGGAGGATTTCACTGCTGTCTTCCAGCACCCAGAGATAAGCAGGGAAGTGGAGAGCCTTTTGATCAGCAGAGGTTTCATACCCGTCCGGCTGAGCAGGGGGACAATTCCACCAGATCAGGCCGTAGTAATGCTTAACAATAGAGCTGACAGAGGAAGACGTTACTAAATGGGGTAAAAAGCAGCTCATTGGGCTAAGAGAAGAAACTTATTTTAAGAAAGACAATTAGATGGATGAGCGGGGGGCTCACTTTGAGAGGCGCAATAGTTTTCTTGGTAGTTTTTCTGCTATTTGTTGTTATAACCTTAGCATATCCAACACTGCCACCTGGACCAGCTATATACAATATGCTTAATGTACCCACTACAGATTATCCAGTGCTTGGAATTCCTGCAACAACGCTTGTAATAGCCATCTTCAATGGAGTAGTTTATGGAGTAATAGCATGGATAATATTCAGCATAGCCAACATGGGAACCAAGAGGAACAAGACAACCCAAGCGCAGGCGGCGCAGCAATCGCAAAAGTAGCAGGAATGACTTTGCTTTTTTTATCCAATGCCAATTTTTTTTCTCATGGCAATCCCAGCGCGATGTCATAGTGCGCTACCGGAAACGGATGAGATTTAAGTGGGTCCGGATTTTCCCAGTTTGAGGACGCCCCATAAGGTGATTGAATGATTCTGGATGAAGCCGAGAGGATTTTGACAAAGTACTCCCTATGCGACAATTGCTTGGGTAGACAGTTCGGGGGTCTTGCCAGGGGCGTGACGAACAGAGAGCGCGGATACGCACTGAAGTTGGCACTGACCATGGAGGGGCACATGGGTTCGCGCAGGGGCGATGAGGGTGGCATGAGGCTGCTCCACGAGCTCGTCTCCAACGGGGACTTCACACCCGCCTTCAATGTGGCTGGCGGCGAGAGGGAGAAGAAGGCTTGCTATCTTTGCGAAGGGATCCTGGAAAAGGTCCAGGATTATGCCAAGGGTGTGTCGAGGAGCCTCGATGGGTACAATTACAGCAACTTCCTCATTGGAGTGAAGATCTCCGGGGAGATGGCAGAGAGGGAGGATCGACTGAGGTCCGAGTTCTCGATCGAGTTCGGCGAGTCCCTGAAGATGGAGTGCAGCAGGGAAATCGGGAAGGAGGTCTCAAGGCTGACGGGAAAGGAAGTGGAGTTCGAGAGACCTGATATCGTTGTCATGCTGGATCTTCCTGAGTTCAAGGCAAAGGTGAAGTCCATGCCCCTGTACATCAGGGGCAGATACAAGAAGCTCGTCCGCGGCATCCCCCAGTCGAGGTGGGACTGCGTCCACTGCGGTGGCAGGGGGTGCGACATATGTCACGGCACGGGTAAGATCTACCCAATATCGGTTGAGGAGATAATAACCGGACCTGTGCTATCGGTGACAAAGGGGAATGACTCGAAGTTCCACGGGGCGGGGAGGGAAGACGTTGATGCAATAATGATTGGCAACGGGAGGCCGTTTGTCATTGAGGTCAAGGAAGCCCTCAACCGTAGCCCCGACCTAGCTGTCTTGGAGGGTGCGATAAACCGCGCTGGCGATGGAAGGGTGGAAGTCTTGGACCTCGACTACTCGGACAAGAAGACGGTCAGGAGTCTGAAGGAGAAGTCTAAGGTAGCCGAGAAGACCTACAGGGCGCTCGTGGAGGTTGATAGACCCGTCTCCGAGGAAGACCTGAGGGAGCTAGAGAAAAGCTTTAATGGATGTCTTTTGAATCAATATACTCCGAAAAGGGTAATGCATCGGCGCGCCGACAAATTGAGGTACAAGAAGGTGCACGAGATGCAGGCCACGAGGCTCGATGATAAAAAGATCGAGCTTGTGGTGCGTTGCCAAGGCGGGCTCTATGTAAAGGAGCTGATCTCTGGCGACGAGGGAAGGACGAAGCCCAGCGTCTCAGAGGTGCTCGGTACCGGGGCACGATGCATTGAGCTTGACGTAATTTCAGTAAATGAGGCGGTATAAGATGAAGCATTCGCTAGGATTTAGGAACAGGACGAGGTCTGTCCTCAGCAAGAAGTCCAGGGAAAAGGGGTTATCCCCCATCAACAGGATACTGAGGGACTACGCCAAAGGAGAGAAGGTAGTCATCAATATCGACCCTTCCACAGTGAAGGGCATGCCGCACAGGAGGTTCCAGGGCAAGACATGCTCGGTTGTGGAGAAGAGGGGAAGGGCATACGTCCTGAACGTTTACATGGGCGGCTACGAAAAGATAGTAATAGCAAGACCCGAACATATATTTCCTCTAGAGGGAAAGTAGATGCCCCGCGAGATTGTAAAGGAGGAGGAGGTAACACTCCCCCAGGTGAAGAAACTGCTGGAGCAGAGGATGACTGAGGGCGAGCTGAGCTACCTCCAGAGGCTGACTTACGACTACTGCACGAAGTTCTCAAAGCTGAGCCCTGATAAGGCTGATGAGCTGCTGAAGAAGCTTGAGGGGGATGGGCTCTCGCCCGTGATTGCTACCCAGATAGTTAACCTCATGCCGAGAAGCGTTGATGAACTGAGGACTGTCTTTGCGGTGGAGAGCAAGCCGGTTCTGCCGTCGGAGCTCGAGAAGATACTGAGCGTGCTGAATTCTTACCGAGAGTAGGAATTTTTTTTACCAACCTATTGTATTATAGGATATCTAAAGCCTAGAGGTGAGACCCATGATGCCTGACAACAGGGAGCCCCTAAGGAAGTTCGAGGACTTCGCATATGTGCTTGAGCACCTCCCGTACGGGCATCCGAGGGACACAAGACCCCTCTACAGGAGGGAGCCGATAGTGCAAGCAGTGGGGGAGGACTTCTTCACCCTATTGGAGCTTATACCTTACCCGGGAGTCACGTTCCAGAGGAGGGAGAAGATCGCCATCGGCAAGTGGGGTAGGGAGAAGATCGACCACGTCAAGAGGAGGATCGAGTATGAGGAGCTTACGCAGAACGCAAAGGACGAGCTGCAGATCGTGGTCGAGGAGATCGTAACCAAGAACGAGGCGCGGTTCGTTTCATTCTTCAACAACTCCGGACCTGTTACAACGAGGATGCATTCGCTAGAACTGCTTCCTGGCATCGGGAAGAAGGCAATGTGGCAAATACTGGAGGAAAGGAAGAAGGGACCCTTCGCCAGCCTGGAGCAGATCCAGGCGAGGACGCACATATCGGATCCAAAGAAGATCCTCGTGAAGCGGATCTTCGTGGAGATCAGGAACGAGGACAAGTATTATATATTCTGCAAGCCTCCGGCAAAGAAGGAGTTCTGATGGTTGAGCGCCTCAGACCTTCTTAAAAAGACCCTAAGGGCAGTCAAGGAATACAGCATCAGGCCAAGCAGGAAGATGGGTCAGAACTTCGCCGTCAATCCAGAGCTCATTGCAACCATGGTCGCAGCAGCGGAGCTCGGGAGGGGGGATGTGGTCCTGGAGATAGGGGCCGGGATTGGCAACCTTACAGAGGCAATCGCGGAGGTTGCCAAGAAGGTCATAGCCGTTGAGAAGGACGCGGTTTCTGCCAGGGCACTGCGGGACCTGTTCGCTGAGAGAAGCAATGTGGAAGTCCTCAACGAGGACATTCTTCTGATGAAGCTGCCCTGCGCCAGCAAGATTGTTTCTAACCTTCCTTACTCGATATCGACCCCAATCACCTTCAAGATCCTGTTTGAGGGGGACTTCGAGAGAGCAGTTCTGACCTACCAGAAGGAGGTAGCTGAGAGGCTGCTGGCCGAACCAGGCGGGCATGAGTACTCCAGACTGAGCGTCATGTCGTCCCTCCTTGCCGAGGTAGAGAGGGTCAGGGACTTTCCACCCGAATCATTCTACCCCAAGCCAGATGTCTCCAGCACCGTCGTTGTCATGAGGAGGAGGACGACACAGGGCATTGACTGGGAGTTCTTGAACGAGACCCTGAAGCTGCTCTTCTCACAGAGGAAGAGGAAGCTGAGGAGAGCTCTCGAGACGTACTCTAAGATCAAAAAGTTGAATTTTGTGGAGGTTGCAGGCGGGTTCGAGGAGAACCTCTTGGAGACTCGGGTCTTCCAGATCAGCCCGCACGGTTTTGTCACGATAAGCAGCAGGCTCAAAGCGTTAGGGTGCCGGTGAGGGCTTATGGATGGCATCGAGATCGATGGCTTGCATATCTCGATTATGAAGGGGGTTTACCCTCCCTCAGAGGATACTTTTCTAATGATTGACGCGCTGAAATCAGCTGAGGTTTCCGGAAGCGGCCTGGAGCTCTGCAGCGGCACCGGCGCCATTGGGCTGGTAGCGGTTGGGAGGCTGGACTTCATAGTTGCAGTTGACATAAATCCGCTCGCCGTGGAGAATACAAGGCGGAATTATCTGGAGAACAACCTGTATGCGAAACTCTGCGCTGTGGCTGGCGACCTTTTCGCTCCGCTCAAGAAGGTTGGCTTCGACGTGATCTTGATGAATCCGCCTTACCTGAACGATGATGAGGGCAGCCCCAAGGACGTATCGTGGAGCGGCGGCGGCGCGGGAAGAGAGATCGTTGACCGCTTCCTCGGCTCTGTGGGGGGCTTCCTTTCAAGGGAGGGGAGGGCGATCTTCCTGCAGTCGGACCTGAACGGAATCGACGAGAGCCTAGGGAGGGCAGAGTCCATGGGGATGGTCGGGAAGGTTCTCCGCTCGATCAATTTCCAGTTCGAGAGCCTTGTGGCGATAGAGCTCAAGCATGCAAATTCCCTGCAGAAAGACTAAAATACTATTGTTATGTTCTCCATCTGGAAGCAATTGGAGGTATAGGACATGCCAGCAGACCGTCCAGCAAAGTGCTATCGCCGCTTCGATACTCCCTCTTACACCAGGAAGGAATACATAAGAGGAGTTCCAGGTTCCAAGATTGTGAAGTTTGATTACGGGAATACCAAAGGCGAGTTCCCGGCCAAGCTTTCGCTGGTCACCCTCGAGATCGGGCAGATAAGGCACAATGCACTGGAGGCGGCGAGAGTCATCGCCACCAAACATCTCGCGCTGAATCTCGGCGAGATGGGCTACCACTTGAAGATCAAAGCGTTCCCCCACCAAGTGCTCAGGGAGAACAAGATGATGGCATTTGCAGGGGCGGACCGTATTCAGGACGGAATGAGGAGGTCCTTCGGGAAGCCGGCAGGCACGGCAGCAAGGTTCAGGTTCCTGCAGACAATAATTGAAGTTCACGTGCCAGCAGACAAGAAGGACGTTGCAAAGAGGGCGCTTGAGCTCGCAATGGCCAAGGTCCCGATGCCGACTCGCATCATGGAAGGAAAGCCGAGCGCTGCCTGAAAGGCATTTTTCAGCATCTCAGCCTCAGCGTCAGCCATGGCGCTAACTCGATATGGAACGCTCGGTAGATATATTACAAACAAGAAGTTGATTTTAGGAAACGAGGCAGCTAGGAGCTTTGTCGCTTTTGGTCCCCTATGATTTGGATCTGGAGAGGGTCGTGGAGCTTGTAAATGCAAGGGGTGCAAAGCGCGTGCTCATACAAGCTCCCGACGGGCTGAAGCAGTACGTGAAGGACCTATGCGAAAATCTCAACGAGCGCGGAGCTATGGCCATCGTTTCTGGAGACCCTTGCTTTGGGGGGTGCGACTTGGCCTATTCCGAGGCGTCGTTTATTGGAGCTGACCTGCTTGTGCACATCGGCCACCAGGAGTTCCAGCACGGCGGCGATAAGATTCCAACGATTTACATCCCAGCAGGCCATAAGGCAGATCTGGAGAAGCTGGCGGTCATGACAGCAGATCTCCTCAAGAAGAAGGGGGTGAAGAGGGTCGGGCTGGTTACCACCGTACAGCACAGGGATTACCTCAAAATATTCGGAAAGGCGCTCGCAGAGTCGGGCATAGAGCAAAGGATCGATGAGGAGAGCGGAGGCATAATACTAGGATGCAGGCTCTCTGCCGCCAAGAGGATAGAGGGCGATGTTGACGCGTTCGTGTTTTTAGGTGGCGGTGACTTCCACGGGCTCGGCGTAGCGCTGGCCGTTGAGAAGGATGTCTACGTAGCCGACCCTTACAGGGACGAGGTTCGCGATCTTGCGAAGCTCAAGAAGAAGGTCCTGGCTAAGAGGTGGTGGGGCATAATGGAGGCGACTAAGGCAAAGAGCTTCGGCATAATAATGGTGACCAAGACAGGACAGTTCGCCGAAGAGCCTGCGCTCCAGCTGAAGCGTGACCTGGAGGGGCATGGGAAGAGAGCGTACCTGATAGCCATGGATGAGGTGAACTGGGAGAGGATGGCTCCCTTCACTTTTGTGGAGGCGTTCATCATCACAGGGTGCCCCAGGATATCCTTGGACAACCAAGAAAGCTTCGGCAAGCCAGTTCTGAACGAGGAGGATGCGGAGGAGCTGCTCAAGAGGGTATGATGCGTGATAACCTCCAAGAGCGAGCTCGAGATCCTGCTGGAGAGGATCGGGAACTTCGACGCCCCAAAGTTGAAACTCGAGCAGTACAGGCTTCCGGCGCCCGCAGCGGCAGAGATCCTATGGTACATAGGTCTTAGGCACAAGGACCTCGAGGGGAGGATTGTAGGGGACCTAGGTTGCGGCACGGGCATGCTCACCGCCGGCGCGGCGCTGATGGGAGCGGACTACGTCGTCGGCGTCGATATAGACGCCCCAGCGCTCTCCAAGGCAAGGGGGGTTGTGGAGAAGTTCCGCCTTGGAGACAGGGTCGATCTCCTGATGTGCGGAGTCAATGACCTCTCGATCAGCGTGGACGTGATAATCCAGAATCCGCCCTTTGGCATAAGGGAGAGGGAGGCGGACAGGGCTTTCCTCAAGGCAGGCATCAGAGCGGGGCAGACGGTATACTCCCTCCACAGGGGGGACGAGGGGGTAAGGAAGTTCATCGGAAGCTACGTCAGGGATCTGGGAGGGAAAGTGGACGAGATCCTTCCGTTAAACATAAAACTACCCCCTACATATCACTTCCATAAAAAGAAGTTTCATGAGTTTGATGTTGATCTTTACAGAATTGTGAGGGGAACTTGTTGACAAATGAAAAGAAGAAAGTTGCAGTGCCTGGCGAGCTACTCGGGGTTGAAGAGGAGTACGTCCCGGGCAACAATGTTTACGTTGAGGATGGCGAGCTTTATTCCAATACTTACGGTGCCGTTGACCTGGACAGCCAGAACAAGAAGATAGGGGTGACGGCGGAGAACAAGGTCGCTATCCCAGAGTTGGGGGACATAGTCGAGGGTGTTATCGCCAGCGCCAAAGAGGATTCATGCAGCGTGACGATCGTTGCAATCAAGGGGAAGAAGCCGCTGTCTGGCAACTTCTCAGGGGTGCTGCATGTCTCCCAGGTTGCAAAGAGCTACGTGAACACCATATTCGATGCGGTGAACCTCAATGACAGGATCTTGGCTAAGGTGATGACTTCATGGGCGCCTTACCAGCTATCCACCGCAGACGACGATCTGGGTGTAATATACGCCACTTGCACGAGGTGTGGCGAGGAGCTGGTCTTCAAGAGAGGAGGCTTGTTCTGTATGAGGGACAAGTTTTTTGAGAGGAAGAAAATATCACGCTCATATCTGTTGAAGGAGGTCTAGAAAGATGTCGGTAAAGATCGTCAAAGAGAGCGAGAATAAGCTGGAGATCGAGATATCAGGCGAGGACCACACCGTTGGCAACCTGCTGAGGGCAACTCTGCTCAAGAACAAGCACGTAAAGTTCGCAGGCTACCAGATAGTCCACCCGCTGACCGGCGGGATATATGTGGTTATCCAGACCGACGGCAAAGAGAAACCCAAGGATGCGCTTCTGGAGGCAATCTCGCAGATCGAGTCAGAGACTAAAGAGTTCAAGGACAAGTTCAAGAAGATCGTTTAGAAGAGGACGCGCAGCGTGGATGAGGCAATAAAGAAGACCATATCTGCCCTGATGAGGGACAAGGGCCTCTCACGCCTCGGGGATGCCTTTGTGAATTTTGCATATTCATCCGCCAAGACTAGGGTAAGGGGCATACCGTTCGGCGAGAAGGTCCCGGACAGGGTCCTCTCGATGGCGCTTGAGATTGCCAAAGTGCCTGTTCCCTCGAGGCTCAGCCATGGGGAGCGTGGGGACATCGCAGAGGCTCTGCTGGCACATGTCTGGATGGGCAAGCGCCTCAGCCTCGATGAAGCTGTTGACATATTGGCCACGAGCATGTCCAAGGGCGAATATGAGAGCAGGGCACTAGAGAGAGAGCTGTCGGCAAAGGCATTTTCTGACCTGATCAAGTTAGCAGTTGAAATAATCGAGCGTGGTGACCCAAACGCCTAAGAACCTGAAGAGAGAGGCACGGATTGCGTACATCGAAGTCATGAAAGAAGATCCGGTCTCGGTCATTGCAATAATTTTCAGGGGCTGCTGGATGGATGGAATGCTGATCGCGACCGGGTGCAGCTCTGTGGAGGGCATAAAGGGCTGGTTGGGTGGATCCGAGTATTTCCTAGAGCTGAATGGCATAGCCTTTGGGGAGGCGATGACTGAATACTTTGGCAACAAAGGTTTAGAAAACCTAGAATCGTGGATGAAAGAGAATGGAAAAGAGGCATTCAAGCTTGGGCAGAGGAACCAGAAGCAGGCACGTGTTATGGTTGAAGGGGTAAGCTCATTCTTAAGAGAAAGGTTAAAATCGCCCATCTAGATTTGGAGAGGCGGTGAAGCCAGCTTTGGAATTCTGCCCCAGCTGCAAGTGCGTACTCCTCGAAGACCGCAAGAAGAAGGTTCTGCTTTGCAGGAAGTGCGGCTTCCAGAAGCCACTGGGCTCCAGCGAGAGTCAGAGGTTCGTAGAGAGCATCGAGAAGCCACGGGAAACGGTCATCGTCAAGGATACAACGAAGGGGGACGACAGAACTTTGCCAATAACCAAGGCCGAGTGCCCCAAATGCGGCAACACGAAAGCCTACTACTGGATGATGCAGACAAGGAGCGCTGACGAGGCATCCACGAGATTTTACCAGTGCACAAAATGCAAGCATACGTGGAGGGAGTATGAGTGAACTGCCCCGTCTTGCAGGCCGGGGTTATCGCTTTAAAAGATTTTTCAGAACCCGAATAGATTTTAAGTAGTCAAACTTAGTATAGTGTTAAATCGCGGAGGCAATTTTGTGTTTAAAGCAGTTCTCGCTGACAGCAGAGTCTGGAAAAACGTAATAGAATCTATATCAACTCTCGTGGAGGAAGGGGTTTTCCTCGTAGATCCGACAGGTGTGAGGTTGAGGGCAATGGATCCGTCAAGGGTGGCCATGGTGGACATGGAACTACCCAAGGCGACATTCGAGTCGTTCGAGTGCGCTACCGAGACCCCCGTCGGCGTGAATTTCGAGGACATGAAGAACATAATGAAGAGGGCCGGCTCGAGCGAGAAGCTCGAGCTGGAGAAGGGGGACGACGAAGCCAGGCTGAAGCTTAGGTTCAAGGGCAAATCTTCAAGGACCTTTTCCCTGCCGCTGCTGGACCTGAGCAAGGACGAGCTCTCCGCACCGAGGATACCGTTCAACGTGACAATCAAGACCCCCGCAGGCACGCTCCTTGAGGCGATAAAGGACGCTGAGGTTGTGAGCGACTTCGTAAAGGTCAACGCAGAGGAGGGGCAGCTGAAGATAAGCGCAAATGGTGACAGGGGAGAGGTTGATGTCGTGATTACCAAGGAGAGCGGGGAGATTCTCTCAATGGAGATGAAGGAGCCTGCTCATGCCTTGTACAGCCTGACATACCTGAGCAAGATGATGGTTGCATCGGGGCTTTCGGAGATTGCCGCCATTATGTTCTCCACCGACATGCCGATGAGGCTGGACTTCAACCTTGCCAGTGGCGGCAAGATAGTATACTACCTTGCGCCAAGGATGGAAGCAGAGTAGTTTTTTATTTTATTATTAAGATTGATAACCATAATTGATGGTAAAGATGCAAAAAAGGGTATTCCTTACAAAGGAAGATCAAGCTAATTACCCATTTCTGAAGGAAGCAACAAATTTTGTTGAGAATTTTGGGGTGAATTTAAGAGAACTATCAATCGAGGACTATCCATCGATTATTCCAAGAGCCACACAGTGGATACAAGATAATATTGAAGGGAATATGTTCACTACTAATATCAAAGATCCTGACAGCGATATTCTAGCATACCCTCTTGCACTAGCATTCCTTTTTGGCTTGAAGAAAGAATGGGTGATTAATCGGTTTGCGACATCTGAGCAGAAAAGAATAAAAACGTTGCTTTTGAACGAAAATCCTGAACATATTATTGAAATCGCGAAAAGTGGATTTGGATGGGATCTTGAATCGATCAATATTAACCAAGAGGAAGCAAAATTTCAATTTTCCATCAGTGTAGCAAATTATCTTGAGATCGCGCCTCAATTTCATTCAGCTGAGTGGAAGCTAATCAATAGATATGTCGACAAGGGCAAGGTATATCTCCGGAACCTAGAATATGCGCGATTGCTATCAGGAGCAGCTGAAAATAAAATCAAAAAGAGAGCTATGGAAGAAGAAGTGAGAAAGTTTGAGCTGCCTGAAAAATTCAAGCCATATCTTATAAATATTACAAAAATAATTGAGCAAAAAAAGGATATTTACGATGAAGAAACCCCATTAATATGGGTCGAAGAAGCGAAGCCACCATGTGTAATTGCTATGTTAAATGATATCGAGTCTGGAAAAAATCTTTCGCACATGGCTAGATTTACAATTTCCACATTTATGCTAAATGTCGGGAAAAAAGTCGAAGATGTGCTCGAGCTTTTTAGCAGAGTTCCCGATTTTGATGAGGGGAAAACACGATATCAAATAGAGCATATAGCTGGTGAAATAGGGTCAAAACAAAAATATAAAATGCCAAAATGCGATGTGTTGAGATCATTCGGTTTATGTGTTGGTCCAGATGCCTTGTGTGAAGAAGTTTGGTATCCTTTGATTTATTATCGAAAGAAGATAGAGGAGATGAAAAAAAGACCCTCACCCGTTCCTCAAGAACAAAGTGAAGAATTGAAAAAAGTCCGCAAGAGGTTGCAGAAAAATGTATAATGTTGTTCTTGAGCAGTTCCAACATTATTACAAATCCTTAAGGAAAGAAGATCTATCACTTTTACATTTTCGAGAACGAGAATTTGCATTCTTACAATTTGATGAACAAACGATGATTAGGCACATGTCATTCGAAAATGAGGCAGAGATGAAAGATTATCTTACCATTAGACCTCCAGCGCATCTATATTATTCATCAGCATATTATCAAAATCCTCAAGATTCTAACATGGGAAGAAAAGGATGGATCGGGGCAGATTTAATTTTTGATATTGACGCAGATCATATTCCAACAGAATGTAAAAAAAATCATGACACATGGAAATGTCTTGATTGCAACGAGGGAGGTGTAGGTTTTCCACCTGAAGAATGCCCCAATTGCAAGAAGAAGCGAATATCAACCAACACATGGGTATGCGACGAGTGTCTTCTAGTTGCAAAAAAAGAGATCTTCAAACTTATTGATGATTATCTTATACCAGATTTTGGATTATCTGAGGGCAAAATCGAAATTTGCTTTTCAGGTCATCGAGGATATCATCTGCACGTTATTGATGATAGTTATAAGATTCTGAATAATGATGGCAGAAGAGAAATAGCTGATTACGTAAGAGGATTAGGTCTTAAGCCAGATCTACATGGTTTTAAAGTAATCAGTAAGAAAGACCCACTCCTGATGGGTCCTGATATATATAACAAAGGCTGGCGGGGAAGACTGGCAAAGTCAGTTTATGCTCATCTAAACAAATGCAATTCGAAGGAATTGAAGAAGCTTTATCTTCAAGAAAAAAACGAAGATGAAGAAGAGTATCGAGAAAGAGTACTACAAAAAATTTCAGGTTCTCCTACGTGGTGGGGGGGATTAAGCGAAGCACAAATTAAAAAATTTTATGTTATAGCTTTAGAAGCCATTAAAGACATGGCTTGTAATATTGATGAAAGAGTAACGATCGATACTAAGAGATTAATAAGATATCCAAATAGCCTTCATGGAAAATCCGGATTAAGGGCATGTAGAATAAGCTATAATGATCTTGAAAGGTTTGACCCTTTAGGAGATGCAATAGCTTTCAAAAATGGTTCAATAAAGGTATATGTAAAAGATGTTCCTAAAATTAGGATAGGAGATACCGAGATAGGCCCCATAAAAGAAAAGGATCGAAAAGAGATCGAGGTACCTATGGCGCTTGGTATATACATGATCTGTAAAGGCGCCGCTAAACCTGTATGATAGGATGCAATCTTATGTACAAGAGGATTCTGGAGTTCTGGATGAATGAGAGGGAGTTGAAGGATCTCCAGAAGGCTCCACCGGGGTTCAGCGACGAGGTCAAGAGATTTCTTGAAGACCTGGGGCGCAGTGAGAACGGCGTGCCTTCGAAGCTGAGGATGGCCGAGGTGGAGAGGGTGAAACATGTACTGAATGAAATTGCAACATTGAGGAAGGAGAAAGCCTGCAGGGTCCTTGCAGCGGAAGTGGTTTCTGATGACACTCTTTTTGATGATGAACTAACCGTGCCAAAACAGCCCAAGGAGCCCCCGGCAAAGGTAGAGGGTGCGAAAAAAATATTAGTCAGGCTGCTCCGAGATGTTGCATCGTTCGTAGGGGCAGATTTAAAAACCTACGGCCCCTTTAAGAGCGAAGACGTGGTGCTGCTACCCCTGCAAAATGCAGATGCCCTCATCAAGAGGGGAATAGCAACCGAGATACAAAGGAAGTCATAGAAGATGAAAGCTCCAAAAGAGATAAACACGTACTGCCCGAGGTGTAAGGTTTATACGGCTCACAGCGTCACCCTCTACAAGAAGGGAAAGGAGAGGAAGATGGCTCAGGGTACGAGAAGGTACAACAGGAAGAAGAAAGGGTATGGTAGCTCAAGGAAGCCAGTCCAGAAGAGGACGGCAAAGACCACAAAGAAGCTGAGCCTCAAGCTGAAGTGCAAGAAGTGCGGTTATATGAACCAGAGGAAGGGCATTAGGCTCAAGAAGTTAGAAATTGGTTGAGGTGTTTTGTTTGAAGAGAAAAGAGATGCTTACGCCCGTGCCGAGAAGCAAGTTCTTCAAAGTCCAATGCTCGGAGTGCGGCAACGAACAGACAATTTTCTCCAATGTGGCATCGGTGGTCAAGTGCTCCATCTGCGGCAAGGAACTCGCTTACCCAACTGGCGGCAAGTCAAAGATACTGTCGGACAACGTTAAAGAGATCACTTAGCCTTTTTCGGGCGTTTTTAGCCCGCTATCCTTATAACTAATTTCTTAGTTATCATCACTGAATATCATCTACGTATTGGTGGTAAATATATGGTCTTCAGGCGGAAGGATTACCCCGAGCCGGGCGAGTATGTAATTGCCACGGCAGTGAAGCTAGAGGGGCACGGCGTCTATGTCAGCGTCGATGAGTATGGCAAGAACGGCTATATCCCCATAGGCGAGGTTGCGTCTACCTGGGTAAAGAACATAAAGGACTTCGTCAAGGAAGGGCAGAAGGTCGTTTTGAAAGTCATAAGGGTTGATGAGAAGAAGGGCCACGTTGACCTCTCGCTGAGGAAAGTTACCGAGAGGGAGAAGAAGGAGAAGCTCATTCAGTACAAGAAGTCAAAGAAGGCCGAGAAGCTGCTCGAGAGCGCCGCCAAGACCCTCAACAAAGACTACGATGAGGCAGTCAAGACTGTCGGCATACCGCTTGAGGATCACTTCGGTGACCTTTACAGCTCGCTGGAGGCGCTGTCAGCTAAGGGACCCGACGCGGTCAAAGCAACAGGCATTCCAGAGGACTGGGCGAAGGCGCTCTACGAGATAGCCAAGGATCATGTGGAGCCACCCATCGTGCAGGTAAAGGGGACTTTGCAGCTTTCCTCCCCCAAGCCGAGGGGGCTCGAAGACATAAAGAAGGCACTCCTCGAGGGGAAGAGGGCGAGCGTTAAAACAGGAATAAAGACTGAGATCACGTACGACGGCGCCCCCCGCTACAGGGTGAGGGTCACTGCTAATAACTACAAGACAGCAGAGGACTCGATGAAGCAGACCACGGACGCCATAATTGCCAAGATCACTTCCGCCGGTGGATCAGGCTCCTTCGTAAGGTGAATGCGTTTGAAAGGGATGATAAGGAAATGCGCCATATGCGGCGAGTATACCCTGAGCGAGGAGACCTGCCCGCACTGTGGCGGGAACCTTAAGAACCCCCACCCTGCTCGTTTCTCCCCTGACGACAAGTACAGCAAATTCAGGCTTGCGCTGAAGCTTAAGAACAAGGAAGAGAGCCAAAGGACTTGATTGTAGCCTCTTCCATCAGATTGCCAGTTTTTTATGGATAGCTGATCTCGTAGATCAGCACCCAGTAATGGGGCGAGGCGTAGACGAGCGACATGTGCTGAAGAGGCTCAATCGTCACACCCAAGGTCGCATAGCCAGCAGTCCAGGGATCGAAGAGCATCTGATAAAGCGTACAGTTCGCTGCGCTTGGTCCTGCAGGGAGCGGGTAGCTGATAGTTCCAGAAGTTGTGCTGATCGAAACGTCTTTGATATAGTTAGAGACATTGTAACCGGCAATCGACATCATGGCAGTAGACTTCTCAAAGTCACCGAGCTGGGACCATGGAGGCAGACCAATTGTGTTGTTCCCCACATTGTAGTATGTCCAAGGCTCGAAGACCACCACATAGCTCACGTTCATATTTTTGAATATGGACAACGCGTATGTCTCGTTGTTCAGGAAAGCATCGGCGATTAAGGTGATCTGTGTACCATTGGTTGTTCCGTTGTCTGAGATCACAGTGCAGTTCCCCATAATGTTGATCCAATAGCCGTAGTCCCACCACTCACCTACGACTGCAGTCGAGGGAATATTACTAGCCATCCAGCTCAGGGCCTCCTCCCAGTCGGGAATTTCTGTAACGTAGCCAGTGCTGGCAGACACTATCATTGTTGGTCTATCTGCTGCCTGTATATTGGGGTAGACTATTGGCACCATTGCAACTATGATAATTGCGATTATCAGTATGCCGTACCATTTGTTAAGAAATGTCGCGCGGCCCTTCTTCTCACTCTTTTGTTTTATCAATTGGTAGGCATAGCCCAGGATCGAGGTCATGGCAAGGCCTGCGAGAAGGGCAATACTGGGAGCAACGACGATCATTAATCGCACATACGATGCAGCGCCATAGATTGCCATGAGTCCGAAGAGGACTATGAATATGTCCCTGTATTTCTGCCGCTTCACAGCTATGTAGGCGCCGACCGCACCGAGTATGATAAGAATGTGGTATGTATAGAAGTAATTGTACCAGATTGAAGGGAACTGCTCTCCTACCGTACCTACGATAGGAGTTGACAATCGAGCAACGATATCTATAAAATTAAGTAACTTGCCTCCGATCGCACCAAATACTCCTGCAACAGTCAGAGCAAAAAATCCGACCACAACACCTAAGACGGAGACTATTGATATTTTCCGCCTTCTAGCGTCGTCCTCAATATGCTCAAACAAGCCAAGAATAACTGATAGTACTACGGCCAATATTGGGGCAATGGTGTACGGCGAGATCGCTTGGCTGATCCCGTGGTTAGGATTAATGGCCAATGCGAACATTGTTATAGAGGTTATGATTGTGATAGGAACCGCAAGTCTCCTGCTCCATCTTCCGAATACAGCGAATATTATGACAAACAATGCGAAAAGGTTGAGAGGGTAGAGGTATGCCCCCCAAGATAATGACATGTAGGCGAGCCCGAGTCCGCTTATGACCGAGTAGAAGATATTCTTCCATAGCTTTTCGCTTCTTATCGCCATGAGAAAGAATAGGATTGCAGCGAACATTCCCAAGAGACCTGTAGTCTCATCATCAAAGAACCCGAAAGATGTTCTCTGTATTGAAGTTGGGTCAATTGCAAATACTAGGGCAGTGAAAAGACCAACGCCCCTGTTTACAAGAAAAGAACCGATAAAGAATAGCAGTACGATACACAGCGCTGCAGAGAAGACAGGCCAAAAGCAGACTGTGTCCAGCAGTGGAATGTTAATGCCTATCAAATTCAGTAAGAGGTAGGCAGCAGCACCCGTGGCAGGTGTTCCGAAGGGGAGCGCTGAACCGACATACTGTCCCCAAGGGGCCCATCGAGTAGGATCAAACCAACTGAAATAAGCCATGAAGCCGTTGTTTACGATGTAACTTGCTCCCTTGTACTGAATATAGGGGTCAAACTCGTCCAGATGGACCCCCCACTGCAGGGGCAGGAGCCTTATCACAATAGCTAGCGCCAGGATCGAGGCAAGGCTTGCGTAAACGAGGATTGTGAACTTCCTGGACTTGAATCGCTCTGAGCCGGGCAATTCAGGGAAATCAGGCAGGTCAGGAAGCTTGAAGCGCATCAACTATCCCCTGTTAAGACAGAAATGTATCGAACGAGAGACATTTAAACTATACGATCAGGGCGGAACGTTTAATATTCATGGTTGAGTAGATTCCCCGTTACCCGAGGTATAAAGTCATGGCATTCGTAGGCTCGATGCCTAAGGACTACAGGAGCGGCCCTGTTGAGGAGGAGGTCTTCAGGTACTGGGAATCCTCGAAGATCCCAGAGAAGCTGAGGGCGCGGAAAGTTGGGAAGAAGTTCTATTTCCTCGACGGTCCCCCGTATGTTACCAACCCGATCCATGTAGGGACTGCTTGGAACAAAACGCTCAAGGATGCCTACATCAGATACCTTAGAATGAATGGGTACATCGTGAGGGACCAGCCCGGCTTCGATATGCACGGTCTGCCGATAGAGGTCATGGTGGAGAAGAAGATCGGAATAAAGTCGAAGAAGGACATCGAGGTCATGGGCATTGAGAAGTTCATCAGCGTTTGCAAGAGCTTCGCCATCGAGAATCTTAAGGTCGCGACTACCCAGTTCAAGAACCTGGGCGTATGGATGGACTGGGAAGCACCATACAGGACGCTAGATAATGATTATATAGAGTCTGTCTGGTGGCTGATTAGCAGGGCAGAGGAGAAGAAGCTCCTCGGCAAAGGGAAGAAGATCGTCCACTGGTGCCCAAGGTGCGAGACCGTGCTCGCTGGGTACGAGGCAACGGACGAGTACAGGGACGTAGAGGAGGAGTCGATCTACGTCAAGTTCCAGCTCGAGGGCAAGGAGAAGGAGTACATCATAATATGGACCACAACCCCATGGACCCTGCCGGCAAACGTGGCGGTCATGGTCCATCCTGACTTCAGGTACGCGAGAGTAAGATCGGGGGACGAGATCTATACAGTTGCAGAGGAGAGGCTGGAGCAGGTATTCAAGGAGGTGGGCAAGGATTACGAGGTACTGGAGACCATGACGGGCACGGACCTTCAGGGGCTCGTTTATGTTGCGCCGCTATTGGAGGAGGTCCCCTTTCAGGCTCAACTTAAGCCAGCGCACATGGTGGTCCTGTCCGACCAGTTCGTCACTTTGGAGGAGGGAACTGGGTGCGTCCACTGCGCGCCGGGGCATGGCGAAGAGGACCACGCCGTTGGCGAGATCTACGGGCTACCCGACTTCTGCCCCGTAGACGAGAGAGGAAGATTCACGACTGAAGGGGGTAAATACGCCGGGGAGAACGTGCGGGACGCAAATAGGGTGATCATTGGGGACCTCAAGAGGAAGGGTCTCCTCTTCAAGGTGGAGCTTACAAAGCACAGGTACCCCCACTGCTGGAGGTGCAAGACGCCACTTATACTGAGGATCGCATCCCAGTGGTTCATCAAGGTCACAGATCTGAAGGAAACTCTGCTTGAGGAGAACGAGAAGGTCACTTGGGTTCCGGACTGGGCAGGGAAGTCAAGGTTCGGCAACTGGATAAAGAATGCCAAGGACTGGGTCATCTCCAGGCAGAGGTATTGGGGTATACCTTTACCCATATGGGTGTGCGAGAAGTGTGGCAACTACGAGGTTTTCGGATCCAGGAAGGATCTGAAGCGTAGGGCAGCGGGCTCCTACCAGGCAGCAGAGTCTAACCCCGACTTCCAACTTCACAGGCCATGGGTTGACGGGATCGAGATGAAGTGTGGCTGTGGTGGAACAATGAGAAGGGTACCCGACGTAGCTGACGTATGGATGGACTCTGGCTCGGCATCCTTCGCAACCCTGCACTACCCAGCGGATAAGAAGGGATACGAGTACTGGTGGCCGGTGGATATGATCCTTGAGGGGCACGACCAGACAAGGGGTTGGTTCTACACACTGATGGTCTGCGGTGTGACAGCGTTCGGAACAACCCCCTACAGGCGGGTCCTCATGCACGGATTCACGATCGACCAGGACGGGAGGGCGATGCACAAGTCCCTCGGGAACGTGGTCTTCCCTGAAGAGGTTATAGAGAAGTTCGGAAGGGACACCCTTCGGTGGTACGAGCTAGGTTGCACCACCTGGGAAGATCTGAGGTTTTCTTGGAAGGCGGTTGAGGAGACTTCAAGGTTCATAAACATCATGTGGAGCACCTACTACTTCGCTAGCCTCTACATGAACCTGGACAGGTTCTCTATGGAGAGGCACCCACTCGAGACTCTCAGGGGGGTATTGAGGGCTGAGGACAGGTGGGTGCTATCGAGGTTCGAGAGGCTGGTCGAAGAGGCAACTGCATCCATGGACGGGTTGAAGATCTTCGAGGCTGTCAGGTCCATGGAGGACTTCATGAAGGAGGAGCTGAGCAGGTGGTACGTCAGGCTCATAAGGAAGAGGACCTGGTCCGAGGAGGAGGATCCGGACAAGATTGCTGCCTACGCAACGCTCTCTCACGTTCTACTCAATTATCTCAAGATGGCTGCCCCGGTGATTCCCTTCGCGTCCGAGAAGATCTACCAAGACATGTTCAGTGGAATGCCGGGCATGCCCGAGAGCGTCCACATGCTGGGCTGGCCGAAGCAGGAAGGCGCATGGAAGGACGAGAGCCTCGAGACGGATATGGAGATCGCAAAGGAAGTGATCGAGGCGTCTTACAGCGCGAGGCAGTCTGCCAGGGTGAAGATCAGGCAGCCGCTAATGAGGCTCAAGGTTGTCTCGGACGAAGAGAGGGTGAGGGAGGCAATGAAGAGGCTGAGGGGCATAGTCCTGGAACAGACAAATGTGAAAGAGGTAGAGGTCATAACCCCGCGGGAGGAGGAGGAGATGAAGGGGGTCGTGCTATCCCCCAACAGGGCGGCCCTTGGGCCTATCTTCAGGGCCAGGAGCGGAAGGGTGGCAGAGCTCATAGCAGGACTGGATGGCAAAGCAACTTTAGACGCGCTTAGCAGGGGGGAGCCCGTGCTGCTGGACCTTGATGGCGAGAAGATCGAGCTGAAGAAGGATTACGTAACGGTGCAGGAGAAGCTCCCCGAGAATTACAAGGGGGTGAAGTCGCGCTTCGGCGTCGTCTATATAGACACCACGAAGAGCAAGGACCTCATAGCAGAGGGGCTTATGCGGGACATCGTGCGGAGGGTGCAGGAGATGAGGAAGAAGGCAAACCTGAGGGTGGACGCCTACATCAAGGTAATCATATTCACGCCGAACGAGGAGAACAGGGAGCTGCTGCTCGGGAAGGCAATGGAGATATCCATGGAGGTAAGGGCCAAGGAGTTCGCGGTGACTGCCAAGGAAGCGATGAAGGCAAAGTTTGTTGAAGAATGGGAGATAGAGGAAGACAAGTTCACCATCGGCATTGATGAGCTCCAGCCAAGCTGATATCGAATCGAGGGTGCAGACATTGAAAATGGTAGGCCTTATTGTGAACCCGATAGCGGGCATGGGAGGAGCTGTTGGGCTGAAAGGCACGGACGGAAGAGCGACTCTCGCGAAGGCCATCGCCCTCGGTGCAAAGCCGGTTGCAGGGGAGAGAGCTAAGGAATTCCTCAGAGCCTTCGGTGCGCTCGCCAGGACCATAGAGTTCCTGACGTGCCCTGGCGAGATGGGCGAGCGCGTTTTCGCAGAGTTGGGCATTGCCTGCAGGGTTGTAGGAGGGAGGAAGGGGGAGACAGGCGCCCAAGACACGAAGTTGGCAGCTAAGGCGATGGAGGAGTCGGGAGCTGACATTGTTGCATTCTGCGGGGGGGACGGCACGGCAAGGGACGTAATGGATTCAATTGACCAGAGGCTTCCTGCCTTGGGGGTGCCGGCAGGGGTCAAGATGCAGAGCGGCGCATTCGCAGTAAGCCCAGGCATGGCGGCAGAGATAGTTGTCAAATTCATATGGGGGGAACTCCCAGTGAGGGAGGCGGAGGTTGCCGATGTCGACGAGGAGGCATTTAGGGATGGGAGGCTCTCCTCAAAGCTCTACGGGTACCTTACGATCCCCTACGAGCCAATGGCAATCCAGGGGATGAAAGCGCCCACGCCCGTTACAGACGAGGTCGACGAGAATAAGAAAGCCTTGGGCAAGTGGATTGCGGAGAACATGGAGGCGGGAGTGATCTACGTCCTCGGTCCTGGAAGCACCGTCAAGTCCATCAACGAAGCACTGGGCATTGATTTCACGCTCCTCGGTGTCGACCTAGTAGCTGACGGGAGGCTGATCCGCAAGGATGCCAATGAGTCGGAGGTTCTTGAGCTCACCTCTGGGAAGCCCTTCCACATTGTAGTCTCGCCGATTGGGAGGCAAGGCTTCATATTCGGGCGTGGCAACCAGCAGATAAGCGCTGCCGTGCTCCGGAGATCAGGAAGGGAGGGGGTAACGGTGATATCCACGCAGGACAAGCTTGATGGCATTGAAGTGCTGAGGGTCGACACAGGGGACGGCTATGCCGACACCATGTTTAGGGGGGCCATCAAAGTCCTAGTGGATTATGGGGTTTTCAGAATGGTCAGAGTTGCATAAACTGAAAACCAAGAAAGAGCCAGATCACTTAAGATTCTTCACAATTTCAGCGTACTGCTCGGGCTTCAGTAGCAGAGAATTTTCCCCCTTGACCTCTAACTTCACGAGCCAACCAGCTCCATACGGGTCCTTGTTAATCAGTTCGGGTCTATCGCTCAGATCGGTATTGATCTCTTTAACAACACCATCCACCGGCGCATACACCTCTGCCACAGCCTTTATTGACTCCAGCGTGCAGAGGGTTGTACCCATCTTGATAAGCTGGCCAACCTTGGGTAGCTCGGCATATACAAGGTCGTGAAGGGTCTTCTGGGCGTAGTCGGATATCCCCACTGTGGAGGGAGATTCGTCGAGATTTATCCACTCGTGAGTCTTGGCGTAACAGAGCCCCGTTTTAATGACACTGCTGCCAACAACAATAGATTCTGGCATATGCGGTCAGAGAGGAGATTGGGGGAGGTAGGATTTATCTTTTTATGATCTTTGCAAGGTCATTAAGATCAATGGTTTTTGCGTTTAAGATCGGAGCGGCGGAAAGGTTCAGTATCTCCCTGCGCCGTGCAAGTAAGCTGACCAGTTCGGAACCTATCTTCAGCTTCTCAAGCTTGCGCTTCAGCCTCTCGCCGGTCAACCCTCCCTTGGAATATCGCCCGACTTTTTCCCCGAAGTCCATGCCAACGAGGACCATGTGGGAGGCACCCAAACCATCCGCCCAGTAGGCCGCCCTGTCGCCATCCGTGAATCCACCAAGGTCAAGAACTAGCGGGGGGATGGGGTTGACCTGTGTCGAGCCCAATAACCGACCCTTCAGCATCGGGATGAGGTTCCTCACAAGGGGAATGTTGTCCCCGTGTGCATGGGCAATGATCCAGCTCCCGGAGCTGCTGGCTTTTATCAAATCATGGGCAGGGCCATCCAGATCAGAGAAGATCAGTTCAGGGCATTTGCCCCGCTCGATGAATGCTGTAACGGCGCCATCAGCTGCTGCGTGGAGGAAATTGTGGTATAGTCCAGACGATAGCATCGCATCGATCCCATCTTCGAGGGAGGGCCCAGCGCCGAATACTGCAACGTCCCGCCCGTGCACCCTCGCCCTGAGAGAATCTTCGGAAACTATCTCCTTATGTTTCAGGATTTCATTGAGGACCCTTGTGGATTCTTCGTCCCTTGCAGGATCCAGGCACAGGCGCTGCGCTATCCCCCTGTAAATTTCCATCCATTGGTTTAGATCCAAACCTGTTCATCTGTAAGAGTGTTACTTCTGGAATATCCTGAGGAGCCCATGCCTCTCCTGACCTTCGCTCACCGAGATCGAGAGCCTTGTGGCATCGAAGTCAAGGGGCGCTGAACACTTGGGGCATTTCGAGTCATATTTGTCGATTATGTCCTTGGGTGAGACCAGCTCGGGGTTTTCGTAAAGTACGGCCTTACATTGGCGGCATATAATTCTAACGGGCAATAACATCACCTTTATTTCTGTTGGTAAATACTTCGCCGAGCAGGTTGAGGCCTTTCTTGGCGAGGGACTCACCCCAGATCTCGGATGCAAATACCAGATTGCATTCGGACGCTTTTAAATCATTCCCAGCTGCCGGATCTTGGGTTTTGTTGATGAGAACCTCGATGAAAGATGAGGATTGCCGTGTGTCTGATAGGACGCAGAATACCGTTCCCCTTGACTGCAGTGTCTCCTTCGAATTGGCAATGTCGAAGCCTATGTTTATCCTGCCTCCCCAGCTGCCCACAACAAAGAGGAATATCCCCAAGAGGAGTACCGAATCCGCCAGCGGGGACGTGCCCAAAGCAAATGCTAGGCGGGCGACAGAATAGGCTATTCCCACCAAGGCTGTGATGAATATCCCCACGAGTCCAATTGTGGTCCTCATGAAATCTGGATCGGTCCAGACCCGGTCAACGAAGGCAACATCATAGAATATGGAGAGGGTGGCGAGCAGAAATCTAGACCTTATCCCGCTTAGTGAAGGCACAGGATTTAATATCGTAGCTTTTATAATAAGCTTTGAGATAAATGGCGTACCAGCTCATCCTCTGCGAGAAGCCCAGCGCCGCCGAGAAGATCTCCTACGCCCTCAGCGAAGGCAGGGTCAGCAGGAAGCGGGTCGGAGCTGTGCCGACCTACAGGTTCAAGCGTGGCGAAAAGGACATCCTTGTGGTTCCAGCACTGGGCCACCTTTATACGGTCAAGCAGCTCAGCACTGGGTGGAGTTTCCCAGTCTTCGACATTGGTTGGGCGCCCATAAGTGAGGTGGAGAAGGGTTCAAGGAGGATGGGTGCATGGATTGCCACCATCTCGAAGCTTGCCAAGGAGGCTGACTCCTTCGTAAGCGCCTGCGACTTCGATACCGAGGGGAGCCTAATTGCATACATGATACTGAAACACGCCTGCGACGGGGCGGACGCAAGGGCTATGCGGATGAAGTTCTCGACTCTGACGGTGACAGACCTCGTTGCAGCCTATGAGAAGATGATGAGCACACTCGACTTCAACGTCATAAACGCCGGCAAAGTAAGACACGAGTTAGACTGGATCTTCGGGATAAACGTCTCCAGAGCACTAATGGATGCGTTGAGTAGGATTTCTGGGAGGTTTGACGTCCTGAGCGCGGGTAGGGTGCAGAGCCCGACGCTCAACATACTCTACAAGAGGGAGCTTGGAATTAATCTCCACGTCCCAGACCCATTCTGGGTCATAGGGGCGGAGGCAGAGCTAGGGGGCTCAAAGTTCCCTGCGGCGTACAGGTTGAAGCAGATATCGTCGCAGGACAAGGCCAGCCAGGTAGCAGCCAGGTGCAACGGCAAGGAGGGGGTAATTGAGAAGGTTGATGTGAAGGAGGCGATTATCCCGCCGCCGTTCCCGTTCGACCTCGGCACACTTCAGAGGGAAGCATTTAGGGTCTTCAGGTTCAGCCCATCCACGACTCAGAAGCTGGCCGAGAGGCTTTACCTTGGTGCCCTCATATCATACCCGAGGACTTCGAGCCAAAAGCTCCCACGGACGCTTGGGCTGAGGAGCATACTCGAGAGGTTGGCGAGGAGCACTAGCTATGGAGGGCTCGCCAGTGAGATACTCTCCTCCGGCAGGCCCCTGAGGCCAAGGGAGGGGATAAAGACAGACCCCGCACATCCAGCAATCCACCCCACGGGCAAATCCCCTGAGGCGAGGCTAGGAAGGGACGAGTACAACCTCTTCGATCTTATAGTCAAGAGGTTTCTCGCCACCTTCGGCGACTACTCATCCAGGAAGCTGACTGCGATCACGATCAGGTGCGGCAAGGAGGACCTATTCATGGTGAGGGGGGAGAGCGTAACGTCCGAGGGCTGGATGAGGGCGTATTCCCCGTACGCTGCAATAAGGGAAACAAGAATACCTGATGTAAGGGCAGGCGAAGAGGTTATTATGAGCAGGGTTTGGGTCGAGGACAGATTCACGGCACCGCTGCCTAGGTTCAATCCCAGCAGCATCCTTTACATCATGGAGAGGAACAACCTCGGGACAAAGGCCACGAGGGCGGACATTCTAGACACACTATACAGGCGCAAGTACATAGAGGGCGGGAGGATTGAGGTTACGGACCTGGGTATGTCGGTCCTTTCTATTCTCAGAAAGTTCTTCCCGGAGCTAACGAAGGTTGACATGACCAAGAAGCTGGGCAACGACATGGACGCAATCGAGCTGGGCACAAAGGAGCCAAAAGAGGTCATAGATGAAGCGCTGGAGGAGCTTAAACCTCTCTTCGAGAAGATAATTGAGGACTACGATGACATCGGAGAAGAGCTGCTGAAGGTCATGAACTTTTTGAAGGATAAGAAGGCGGTCCTAGGCAAGTGCCCGAGCTGCGCCAGCGGCAGCCTCACCGTGGTGTATTCGAGGAGGACGGGAAAGAGGTTTGTTGGCTGCAGCAACTACTCAAATGGCTGCAGGTTCTCGCTGCCTCTACCCCAGAGGGGGAAGCTAAAGGCGACCAAAGAGACCTGCAAGGCGTGCGGGTTGCCCATTGTCGAGATCAGGGGTTACGGTTACAGGGTATGGAGGTTGTGCATCAATGACAAATGTCCATCAAAGGAAGGAATGCAACTGCCAGATTTGCAGAAGACCAAGTGATGATGCCCTCTGCCGCTACCACAGGGAGGCATTCAGGAGGCTGGTCAAGCATTACAAGGTCTGGAAGGAGAGGAAGGGGTTCACCTGGGAGCAGTACCTTGAAGGGATTTCCAGCAATGAAATGACGGGGGCTTGGGTGAGAGAAGTAGCGGAGTACGCGATAAAAGAGGGTATTAGGGAGCCTTCAGAGCCTGGCGCATAGACTTCCCACTAGCGTCCAAGGCGGCAACTCTCTTTTGAATATCTCTGCGGCTTTGGCTTAGAGAGATCTTCCTTTCAGTAATCATGCGCACGACCTCACCTGGAGAGGGGCCGCCAATAGTCGCCCTTATATTCACGTTGCTCACGGGCTCCACAGCTCTTTTTATCGAGCTTGCCTTAACCTTCACGCCTGACTCCTCAAGGATCATCTTGGAGAGTGCCTCTGGCTTCTCCTCGGTCAGCGAGGTGGAGGAACGGCTCAGCTTGCGCACTATGGCGCCGACGGCATTGTGGGCTTTCCTGAAAGGCAACCCGCCCTCCCTAACCAAGAGATCGGCAAGCTCCGTCGCCACGGAGAAGTCTTTGCGGACAGCTTCGCCAAGCCGCTTCTCATTGAACTTCATCTTCCGTACAAGGTCTGTCAAGACCCTCAGCGACAGGGAGGTACCCCCGCAGGCCCGCCACATGTGAGGTGTAACCTCCTGCATGTCGAGGTTGTAGGCGAGCGGGAGCCCCTTCATTATGATTGCCATCGATGTCAAAGCCCCGAACACATCGCCCGACTTTGCCCTCAGTATCTCGGAGGTCACGGGGTTCTTCTTCTGGGGCATAATGCTGCTTGTCGAGGAGTGATCGTCGGGTAGGTCTATGTAGCCGTACTCATAGGAGGACCATATCACCACCTCCTCGGCGAGCCTGCTGGCGTTCAGCATTAGTATAGAGAGGGACGAGACCGCCTCGAGGGCAAAGTCCCTCGAGGCAACGGCATCCATGGTGTTCTCGACGAGGCCATCGAAGCCCAGAAAACCAGCCAGCAGCCTCCTGTCGATCTTGAACCCTGTGCCAGCCAGGGCCGCGGATCCCATCGGCGATCGGTTCACTCTTGAGTAGCAGGATGAGATTCTCTCCAGATCCCTTGCGAAAGCATCGTGGTGCGCAAGGAGGTAGTGAGCGACGGTCACTGGCTGCGCGTGCTGGAGGTGGGTGAATCCGGGCATCACGACCTTTGTGTTTGAGGAGGCTTTCTCGAGGAGGACTTCCTGTAGGTCTACCAGTTCTTCGGAGATCTCTATCAGGAATTCCCTCAAGCGCATGCGCAGGGCTGTTGCTACCTGGTCATTACGGCTCTTGCCTGTGTGGAGCTTTCCTCCGACCTCATGGCCTACCTTACGGGTCACCTCCTCCTCGATGACCATGTGTATGTCCTCCATGTCCGGGGGCACGGACTTTATCTTTCCAAGCAGCCCCTCAAGGGCTCCTGAGAGGAGGCGCTCCTCCTCCATGCTGATGAGGCCACTCTTTGAGAGGACGGCTACGTAAGCCAGGTTTATCTCGATGACAGCGTTGGCGATGTAGAGGTCGTGCTCGGACGATGAGGTGAGCTTCGCCACATCCTCAGTAAGATCCCCAAAGAGGCGACCGCCACGCGTGATCTTCAATGGCCATCACTGCTTCTTTGACATTACCTTCCTGGAGACCACCGTCGGGAGACCCCACAGTGGGACGAAGCCGTTCGAGAGGGTCTGGTCGAACGTCGACGAGGAGTCATAGGTCGCTGTCTTAAAATCGTAGACCGAGTACGGGGATTCCCGACCCACAACCATCATCGAACCCTTGTAGAGCTTTACCTTGACCCGCCCCTCGATGCGCCCGCTGGTCTTGTTTATGAAGGCATCCAGGTCCTCCCTCAGCGGGTCTTCCCAGAGACCGGCGTAGACCATGAAGGTCCACTGGTCGTCAACCAGCTTCTTGAAGGTCAGTTCGTGCCTGTTTAGGATCAGCTTCTCCAGGTCTCTGTGCGCCTCAATTATGGTGACAGCTGCCGGGCACTCGTAGGTCTCGCGCGACTTTATGCCAACTATCCTGTCCTCCATGTGGTCTATCCTGCCTACGCCGTTCTCCCCCGCTACCTTGTTGACCATATTGATGAGCTCGATCGGCGGCATCTTCTTCCCGTCCAGCGCCACAGGCACCCCGTCCTTGAACGCGATCTCAAGGACCGTAGGCTTATCCGGCGCCGCTTCGGGGGATTTTGTCCACTCCCAACCATCGTCCTCAGGGCTGTTCCATGGGTTCTCCAGCGGACCGCTCTCTATGGATCGCCCCCAGAGGTTCTGGTCTATGCTGTACTTTTTGGCTGCCTTTGAGACGGGGATGTTGTACTTCTTCGCGTACTCCACCTCCTGATCCCTGCTCATCCCCCAGTTCCTTGTGGGTGCGAGCATCTTCAGATCAGGATCGAGCGCTTTCGCAGAGATCTCAATCCTCAGCTGGTCATTACCCTTGCCTGTGCAGCCGTGGGCCACAGCGTCGCAACCCTCCTTGTGCGCGACCTCCACAAGCTTCCTAGCGATCAAAGGCCTACCTAGCGAGGTGGATATTGGGTACTTCCCCTCATAAAGGCCATTTGCCCTTATGGATGGGAATATGTAAGACTTTGCGAATTCCTCCCTGCAGTCGATGGTATAGTGGTTCTCAGCTCCCACCATCAGCGCCTTATCGCCGATCTTCTTGAAGTCTTCACCCTGCCCGAGATTCACGGTCACTGTCACAATTTTGGCGTGGTACTTGTCCCCCAGCCACTTGATGGCGACAGAGGTGTCCAAACCACCCGAATATGCAAGAGCTATTTTTTTAATATCTGACATTTTAAAACCACCATTTATTATTCTTTAATATTTTGCAGAAAAATAGATTATAAATGTATGTAATAAGTCTTTTCTTAATGGTAATTTAATTGTTAATAGTTGAGATATAATGATCTGTTATATATCAGTTGCAAAGGGCTACACGCCCTAACGTCATCCTTTATTGCTTATAGTTTTGCAACACCAGCTTTGGAGCCCCACTTGGTCAAGACAGTTGGACAGAATCTAGTAAGGGCGGCGACCAGAGCCGCTGAGAGAGCGGTGATCGTTACTATGGGGAGCGTGACGCCTGGGAGTGAGGATATCCAGAAACCGATGAAGTTGTCAACGAATGCCCTAGGAATCCCAGAGTTGATGGTCGTGTTTTTTATTGAAGTTTATGTAACCAGTTTTAACTCCAACATGGTCAGTGATAGGTGTGTTCATAGTTGGGATATTCTCCACCTCTTACCTCTTGTCTAAAGTCCTCGACCGCCTTCTTTATTATTTGGTTCAGGTTGGCATACCTCTTGACATACTTCGGGCTGAAGGTCAGATCAAGTCCCAGCATGTCATTTATCACTAAGACTTGCCCATCGCAGTGTTTTCCAGCACCGATTCCTATGGTTGGAGCATCTACGGCTTTGGTAATTTGTTTGGCCAAGCCTTCAGGTATTGATTCTAAGACCATGGTGAACACGCCTAGTTTGTCCAGCTGCACAGCGTCTTGGAGGATTTTTTGAGCGTCTTTGGGTGCTTTACCCCTCACTCGGTAGCTGAGGGCTGTCTGTGGCAAGAGTCCAATGTGGCCCATCACGGGAATTCCGTCGCTTATCAGGGCTTTGATTACCTTAGTTTTGTTTCCTTCGATTTTAACTCCGTGCGCCCCAGCATCCAAAAAGCTTTTTGCATTTCTCAAAGCGTCCTCGATGGTGGAGTCACTGTTAAGGGGCATGTCTACAATTATGGGCGTCTTTTTGACTCCTCTAGCCACGGCTCGAGTATGATACAGCATGTCTTCCATTGTCACACTCTTGGTGTCTGCGTAACCCTGCATAACCATTCCTAGGCTGTCACCAACGAGAATCATGTCAATTACCTCTTCGTCGAGTATTTTGGCGATTTGATAGTCGTAGGCCGTTAACATAATTATTTTTTCTTTACCTTTTCGATTCCTGAACTCGTAGAGTTTCACTTCTTTGCCTCCAAGAATCTGATTAAACCCACCAATGTTTCATTAACCGGTGTTCTAATGCCATGTTTCCTTCCTAGTTCAACGATTTTTGCGTTTAAAAAGCTAATTTCGGTCCTATTGCCCTTCACGACGTCTTGATACATTGAAGAGTAGTTGGTGTAACCTTTAATCTTGCAGTCTATTTCAGTTTCCAAGCCGTGCTCGAAATGTATTCCTTCCGCCTCTGCTACAAGAGAGCATTCTTCGACAATTCTGTGTCTAATTTCTTTGAGGCGGGGTGCGTCGATTTCATTGTTTCTCACTCTGAGGACAGCGGTTAACGGATTTATGACACAGTTGACGACTAATTTACTCCACTCTTCTTTTTTGATGTCCGCAGTAAGCCTAGTTTTCAATCCACTTTTTTTAAACAAAGCTTGGAGTTTCTCTCCGGTTTTTGTGCGTTCTATTATTGTGGGGCCTTCCCAAAATGTAATTTTTCCGGGTTCCAAGAACTCCGCTGCCATCAAAACCAAACCTCTCACAACCTCAACTTGGTTTCCGATCGCTTCCTGGATCAGTTCTTTGATTTTTAACCCATTCTGCAGGACTAGGAAGACCGTGTCATTTCTCAACAATGGTTTCAACTTTGTAGCTGTTTTCACCGCATCCTGTGCCTTTGTGGTCAAAACAATCAGCGAATTTGCAGGAACTTCAGATATAGCAGTCTCCGCCTTTAACTGAAATTTGCCTTCAATGTGTCCATTAATCATTAGCCCATGCGAATTGATAGCATCTACATGAGATCGAGTTCCAATTAAGGTCACATCATATTCTCTTGATAAAAAGGCACCGTAACAGCTGCCTATTGCGCCGGCGCCAACTATGAAAATCTTCTGGAAGCTCATGTTTCAGATTCTTCCAAGATTGTCAGGTACGCTCACTCCTCTTTAGCCATGGCAGTCAGCCGGTCCCTAATGAAGAGTATAGTCTCTGATAGGTTCCTGCGGTTGTCGAAACGCTCTATTATGCCCTTGAGCTCCTGCTCGTTAAGCCTTTTTAACTCCTCTACTGCCCTAAGGAGGTTCGGTAATGCCCTAACTATGTTGTCAACTATTGTTATGTCAGCTGTCTGAGCAGTCCTCGACAGCGGGTTGAGATCTATGGTGATCACAAATTTGCCCATCTTTTTTAGGGCCATGGTCCTGTCCCCATCCTCCAGTGGCACGAGGATAACGTCGGCCGAGTAGATGCCACGGGGGTCCACCCGCCTCCTCTCGCTGAAAAGCTCGGGGATCCTTGCACTGGCACTGCTGCCTGTCCCGAGCACCTTTTTGGCACCGGCCCTTATCAGTGCGGATTTGACTGCGATCTCGCGCCTCCTATTCCTGTAGAACAAGTTGACTTCTAGGTCCGCTGGGACGAGCTTCGCAAGGCTTACGGCATCTGCTGGGACAAGGGCTGCGGTGTTCCCATTGACCGATATAATCGGGTGCTCGGCCAGAATAAGCGACGCAGCGGCTGCCCTTGTTGCGAACAGTGCTGGCGGTATTGTAACTTCACCCATGAGGTAGTCGAAGGCCTCGCCTCTACCATGAGCTATAAGACCGGCCTTTGCTACGATGCCCTTCTCCTCGGCGTCTATCAGCGCCTCACGCTTCTTCAAGGACTCAGCCCTTACGTGGCTCTTTGGAATCTTGAGTCTTATACCCATTAGCAGGCCCCCCTCTTTGATACCCTGGATATTATAATCTTAAGGCCGTGGACCAGATCGTAGTTTACGGTAGAGAACCCCTCGGGCGATGACTCCCGCTTACCCATGATTTTGCTGATTATCTTTGGCACGTCCTCTGGGTAGACCGCACCGAAGACAAGCCCTTTTTTGGCTGAAGGCGATGGGATTCCAGCAGATTCGAATACCTGGATTGCTTTCACGACGTCCTCGCCCATAATTCCCACGTTCTCCCAGAACTTCCTGGAGAGTCGCATGAAGTTCTCCATTTTGGGGGATTCCAGGAAAGAACCCATCACAACTTCGCCGCAGGAGTTTATCCTCTTGACAAACCGCTCTTCTGTGATCATCCTCTTGGTTGGGAAGGAGGCGACCGGAGAGCTTATGACAATGAAGCCGTCGCCAAAGTCAAGATTTTTCACTTCACCGATCCCTGGGGCGCCAGGTTTCAGCCGCACCTCCGTACCGCCGACAAGCTGGGCGGAGACATCGCCAAGGCCGGTGAGGTTCTCGACCTCTGCCTGATGGGCTATCTGCCCGACCTTTTCCTTGGAGAGACCCAAGCCCATAGCTTCGTTGATGGCAAAGCCCAGGCTTAGGGCAGCAGCACCGCTGATACCGTAGCCGAAGTTGGCAGGGAGGAGCGAAGTCTGCCTCGCAGTAATTTTCACCGGATCCACTCCATGAACCATCGCCCTGAAGACGGACTTGCAGGTAGGGGCAGATTCGATGGTGCTTCCATTAAGCATTACTACAAGCTCCTGGACCTTGGAAGGCTCAACCGACACTTCCGTTGTAACGCCTTCCTCGAGGCAGAGACCTGCCCCAGTGGACCCTGACAGAAGGGGCGACTCGTCCATATGGATCGTGAAGAAACCCGTGATGTGGCCAGGTGCGTATGCCCTGCCGCGCTCACGACCCTTGTAGTCTGCTTTCAGGGAGGAAGACTGCATCAACTGCCTCTCCTCGCTAGGTATAAGTCGAGCACCTTGCTGGCAACGTCCCTCTTTGCAGAGAGAGGAATGTGTGAAACGAGACCACTCTGGTCTAGCACGTAAACCTCGTTTGTCTCGGACTCGAAACCTGCAGACGGTTTAGAGAGGTCGTTTGCGACTATGAGATCCATTCCAGAGTCATGCAGGCGCGTCTGGGCCCTCAATTTCAAATCCTCGGTCTGCAACCCATATTCCGCCTTGAAGCCAATTATGAACAGGTCGGATGACGCGCTCCTTGCTTCCCTCGCGATCTTCGGAAGGGGTTTCAGGGACAGCTCGACCGGCGCATCGCTTGATATCTTCTCCTCCGACTTTTTTGAGATCGAGAAGTCCAAGGGTGCTGCGGCCATTATGAGGAGGTCGTATTTTTTGGACCTAAGTTCGGTAACTACGGCATCCAGCAGCTCTTCAGTTGTGGTGACCTTAATCGTAGGGCAGTTCGGCAAAGATACCTCAGTAGCACCTGTGACCAATACCACCTCGCCTCCCCTTGTCATCGCCTCCCTTGCGAAAGCGAATCCCATCTTGCCAGAACTTGAGTTGGTGAGGTACCTGATGGCATCCATGTAGGATCTCGTCGGCCCTGCAGTGACCAGGATGCGCTTGCCTGCGAGATCCTTCTTTGCCAAAAGTGAGATGACGGCTTCAACCACCACATCATTCGGCGGAAACTTTGCCTTACCCTCCGCCTCCTCTGGCTGGACCACGGTCACCCCCATAGCCTCGAGCTTCTTCAGGTTCTCGATCACGGCAGGGTGATTGAACATGCTCCCGTGCATTGCGGGAACAACAACAACGGGGATGCGCGCCCCTATGGCAGTTGTTGCAAGGGTTGTGACGGGAGTGTCGTCTATGCCGAGGGCCATTTTGCTGATGGTATTTGCTGTGGCGGGCGCAATAAGTATAAGATCTGCTGAATCAGGACCTCCCCTGCCCATAGCAACGTGCTCTATAGCCCCTGTGAGCTCGGTAACAACAGAGTTGCCGGTAGCCCACTCCATCAGGCTGGGAGAGATGAGCTTCTGGGCGGCTTCGGTCATGAACACGAAAACTTCAGCCCCTTCCCTCATGAGGGCCCTGGCGAGTTCTGGGGATTTGACCGATCCCACACTGCCGCATATGCCCATGGCAATCTTCCTACCCGCTAAGAGCTTGCTCCTAGAGCCAACGATATCCTTGGAAGGGTGAATTTTCAACGCCTAGTTATCATCAATCTACGGTCACTTATGTGATTTACGGAAGTAAAACCCATAAAATGTAGTTATTAAAGTATATACGTAATTTATGTGATTTTGGCAATGGCTACGGCACACCGTTAAGGATAATAATAACCAGACGGGAGTTCAGTAAATGTCGGTGCTGCCAATGGTATCAGTGTTGCGAAGGATCAGGGAACTCTATGAAAAGATTGCGACGAGGGAAGTATTGGCTATCGTGGTAGTTCTAGTCATGACATTGCTGACAAGCGGTTTCGTATATGTGGTCCTTGAGGGGGCGGGGGCATTGGTTTCGACGTCGAGCGGCGGGTCGAGCTTCATAGCAGCCTCTACAAGCAACATGACATCAACAGAATTGTTCGTCGTATTCGTGCTCACAGTAACCGGAGTGGGGGGGTTTATCCTGCTTGAAGGAGCTCTAAAGAAGAGCCATGACTTGAGTGGCTCGAGGTTAAGGTATCTCGTAGCAGTCATGATGATTGTGCTTGCGCTGGGCCTCCTCGAAGCGATCGCGTACATCAAGGTTCATTGAGCGCGCAAGAATTACACTGAATTCTTAATCTTGCAAACCCATATTCTTCATGGAGGGCAAATGAGCTATGAGTCACGAATATTCGCTATCGCTAAGGTATTCGGTGCACTTCCGGAAACGCAAAAATCAGATTATGCTTCAACATCTTTTCTTTTCATCTGCTTTTGTGTGGGGCAAGAGTCTGTAGAAACATACCTCACAAGAGGGCAAGAGTCTGCGCCATATCCAATCGGTTCGCTTTCCCTGTTGCTCCCTTGGGTATGCTCTCAACGAAGATTATGCGAGTGGGTACCTTGAAGTAGGCCAAGCGGTCGAAGAGGGACGCCCTCAGGTCATTCTCGCTCACATTCTGACCCTTCTTGAGGACAACAGCAGCAGCCACGTCCTCCCCCAAGGTTGGGTGCGGGACCGGGAAGGCAACCGCCTCTGCGACTGCTGGGTGCTCCATGATTGCTTCCTCGACATCCTGCGGTGCCACCTTCATTCCTCCTTTATTTATCATCTCCTTTACCCTCCCTCTCAGGTATAGATAGCCCTCGCCGTCGAAGTAGCCCAAGTCACCAGTCCTGAACCAGCCGTCCACGAAGGCAGCCTTGTTTGCGTCCGGGTCGTCCTCGTAGCCCTTGAAGACGTTGGGTCCTCTCACGGCTATCTCGCCCAACTCTCCTTGGTGCAGTTCGTTGCCATTTTCATCCATGATCTCGATCTCAGGTGCCACAGGCTTTAAAGCCCCAAGCCTATGCCCCATACATAGTGCGCTTTGCCCTATTCCATTTACCTCGGTCGAACTATAAAGCTCCACGACGGGCACGCCGAAGACCTCCTCCAATTTCTTCAAGGTCTTGGATGGTAGGGAGGTCATTCCGGTTCTTATGAACCTGAGCCTTGAGCGGGAGATTACGCCTATGTTCTCCTTGACCATCTCGATTATGGATTGCTGCACTGCAGGGGGCGTCGAATATATGGTTGGTTGCACTTGGTCGATCCACCGGAAGAATTCTGAGCGTTGAAATCCTGGTGAGCAGATAATAGTACCGCCGCCGTATAACGCCCTGGAAATGTTGCTTAGACCTCCAGCATGGAAGAAGGGGTTCGTTATTAGATATCTATCTGAAGGTGTTAACGGCAAGCTCAGTTGGTTGTAGTAGGCTCCCCAGCAAATCATGGAATGTGTCCATGGTACTATCTTCGGTCTGAAGGTCGTTCCAGAGGTTAAAAGGATATTGGCAATATCCTCTGGTTTCGCAAATTCTGGCTCCCGCTTATCTATGCCATCGAAACCGAGAAGGGAAAACATTCCAGCTCTGCTATCTTCAGATTTGATGAGCTCTATGATCTCTACCCCAAGATCCTTCGCAACTTTCCTCGCTAGTTGTCCGGATTCTCTCTCCACGAGTAGAGCTTTGGCGCGAACCCGCTGCAGGTACCTCTCATATTCGAATGTTGTCTCGTTTGGATCGAGTGGAATGGTAGTGAAACCACAGGTGAGCGCGACAACTGCAACTGCCAGCTCTGGCCCGTTGGGAAGCGCAATAGCAATCCTATCATTCCTTCTGAAGCCAGCACCGTTGAGCATTCCAACAACATTGCTAACGTGATCATGCAATTGCCCATAGGTTGTTTTCCTGCCGTCCAAGTCCTCTATTGCTGTGGCACCTTGATCCTGCCCATTGAAAAAGACTATCTCACGAAGCGTCAAGGATGGTTGCGAAGGTCTTTCGGGCATAAAAGAACCCTTCTAAACAGAATGTATTCTTAATTGGATATTTTACGCATTCCGCACTCATAAATCAGACTGAGA